>Ga0209726_10000068_pt1 | contig 207715 bp, 213 predicted proteins | sample Subgrocontami54m_FD_187453 | JGI IMG/M metagenome (GOLD analysis project Ga0209726, IMG submission 187453) | Subsurface groundwater microbial communities from S. Glens Falls, New York, USA - GMW46 contaminated, 5.4 m (SPAdes) (version 3) | ecosystem: Environmental > Aquatic > Deep subsurface...
ACACCAGCTTCTCGCCGAGAAGCTGCACGGTCACCGGTCTCTTGGCCGTGACCTTTTTCGCGCGAAGCGCCGGGTACCAGTACTCCTTCAGGCCGAGCGCCGGAATGCGCTCGCGGGTGCTGAGCGGGCGCTCCCCATGACGGCCCTCGGCGCCTTGCTCGTCCTGAACGGACAGATCGCCTTCAAGCATCGAACCCATAAGCCCTCCTCAAGTACCCCCAGGTGGCACGGATTGTACCCCCGACGCCGGGTCGTTTGGACCAACCTTCCCGCAGGCCCCGGAATCCCTGCCCTACTTGGCCGCCTGCAGCGCCTGCCAGACGCGCAGCGGGCTTGCCGGCAGATCGAACGCCTTCACACCCCCCTGGCGCAGCGCGTCGTGCAGCCCGCCCGCAAGGGCGGCCAGCGCCGCGGTGGTGCCGGCCTCGCCCGCCCCCTTGGCACCCAGTTCGTTCATGGGGGAGGGTCGCGACCGATCGACCAGCACCAAATCGGGCAGAAGATCTGCGCGCGGCATGGTGTAGTCCATGAAGGTCGCGGTCAGCATCTGGCCGCTTGAGCGGTCATAGACCGCGTGCTCGCCAAATACCTGGCCCGCACCCTGCGCGATGCCGCCGTGCAGCTGACCCTTTAGCAGCGTCTCATTGAGCATCACCCCGCAATCGTCGATGCCCACGTAGCGCTTCACCTCGCACACCCCGGTCTCGGGGTCGATCTCGATCTCGGTGATGTGAACGCCGTTCGGATAGGTGGTGGCGGCCGGGGTTTCGCCGAGCGTATCGAGCGGGTGCGGAGTTTTCCCCGCGTGCTTGCGCGCGAGTTCCAGCAGCGCGACGCGCCGGTCCGTGCCCTTGACCGAGAAGCTGCCGTCGACGAATTCGATATCCTCCGCGGCCGCCTCCAGATCATCCGCCGCGAGCGCCAGCCCGCGCTTGATGACTTCGCGCGAACCGCTTTGCACGGCGCCGCCGACCATGAAGGCGGTGCGCGAGCCGATCGAGCCGCCGCCGATCAAGGCCGGACCCCCGGGGATGCTTGCGCGCAGCGTGATCCGGTCCGCGGGAATACCCAGGATGCGCGACATGATCTCGGGAAAGACGGTCTCATGGCCCTGGCCCGAGGCTCCCGACAGGCTGTGGATCGTGACTCGATCGCCCACGAACTGCACCGCGATCTGTTCCTTGGGCGGCGCTGCCCCGCCCGAGGGCTCGATGAAGGCGGCACAGCCCAAACCGAGCAGCTTGCCGCGTGCCCTGGCCTGCGCGCGCCGCGCCGCAAAACCCGCCCAGTCCGCCGCGCGCAGCGCATCCTCGAGCATGCCCGGAAAATCCGCGCTGTCGTACTCGCTGCCGGTAGGCGTCTTATAAGGGAATGCCTCGGGCGGAATGAAATTGCGCCGGCGCAATTCAATGCGCTCGATGCCGCTGTCGATGGCGGCCTGATCCACCAGCTGCTCGACGAGATAGCTGATATCCGGGCGCCCCGCGCCCCGATAGGCGGTGAGCGGGCCGGTGTTGGTCACGATCATGCGGTGTATGCCGTAAGCGACCGGAATCCGGTAGGCCCCGACAACCGCCGCGCGCAGATTACCGAAGCCGGAGATCGCGCCGCCCTCGGTCAGATAGGCGCCCTGGTCGCACTTGATGCGCACGCGGATCGCAAGGAAGTTCCCTTGCGCGTTCATGGCCAGCTCGCCTTCCATGCGCAGCGAGCGGCCGTGATAGTCGGTGAGGAAGGACTCGCTGCGCGACCCGGTCCACTTCACCGGGCGGCCGAGGCGGCGCGTGGCAAGCATCGCCGCCGCATATTCCGCGTAGGCGCCAAAACGGATGCCGAACGCGCCGCCCACATCATGCGCGTGGCAGCGGATTTTTTCCGCCGGCACATTGCTGAAAGCCGCTACCGTGCCGCGCAGGAAGTTGATCCCCTGGCTGCTCGAATAGAAATCATAGGTGTCGCTCGCCGCATCCCAGGCCGCGAGACAGGCGCGCGGCTCCATGGGATTGCCCACCAGGCGCTGCGAATCGAGCGCGACGCGGGTCACGCGCGCCGCGCCGGCAATCACTTCCTCGGCCTTCGCCTCGTCGCCGTAGTCGATCTCGAAGCAGACGTTCCCCGGAATGTCGTCATGCACCAACTGCGCGCCCGGCGCGAGCGCGTCATCCAGATCCACCACCGCCGGCAGATCGTCGAACTCGATCGCAATCAGCTCCACGGCATCCGCCGCGACATGCGCCGACTCCGCAACCACCATGGCAATGTTCTCGCCCACGTAGCGCACACGATCCTGCGCGAGCGCGTAGCGCGGCGGATTCCTGATCTTCTGCCCGCCGCGCCCCGGTATCTGCAGCATGCTTGGCGGTGCGATCAGCTTCGCTTCCTTCGCATCCGCGCCTGTGAACACGGCGAGCACGCCGGGATGGGCGCGCGCCGCGGACACGTCCAGCGAGAGGATGCGCGCGTGCGCCCGATCCGAACGCAGAAATGCGGCATGGGCCTGCCCCGGCAGATGCCAGTCCGAGGTATAGCGGCCCGCGCCGCTGACAAGACGCGTATCCTCGCGCCTGCCGGTGAATGCTTGAGTCATGCGAATTCCCGTTCGATGCAGGATCGGCTCAGGACGGGATGCTACCGTAGAACGCGCCGGCCATCGATAAGACCCGAGCCCCACCCGCTAGAATAGCCCTCCCTGCGAATTCCAGGCGGCGCGGCAAGCGGGTTCCTCCATGGCACAAGCCCTTCCGAAGTCTATCGACGAAACCGAGCGCATGCTCGCCGCGGCGGACTATGTCGCCGACCGCAGTCTGGCGACCGCCCTGTATCTGGCGTTTGTCATGCAACGGCCGCTGTTTCTCGAAGGCGAGGCCGGCGTCGGCAAGACGGAAGTCGCCAAAGTTGTGGCCTCCGCGCTCGGCCGCGAGTTGATCCGCCTGCAGTGCTACGAAGGACTCGACATCGCGCAGGCCGCCTACGAGTGGAACTACTCGCGCCAGATGATCGAGATCCGGCTCGCGGAAGCCGCCGGGGCCACGGGCGCAGCTGCCGCCGCGCAGCGCGAACGGCTGTCCTCGGATATCTATTCCGAGCGTTTCCTGGTGAAACGGCCGCTCGCGCGCGCCCTCGAGGGGGCGGCCGGCAAGGTCCCGGTGCTGCTGATCGACGAACTGGACCGCACCGACGAACCCTTCGAGGCCTACCTCCTGGAGGTGCTCTCGGAGTGGCAGATCTCGATCCCGGAGATCGGCACGCTCAAGGCCGTGGAGCCGCCGATCGTCATCATTACCTCGAACCGCACGCGCGAGATCCACGACGCGGTCAAGCGCCGCTGCTTCTATTACTGGGTGGACTACCCGGATGCCAGGCGCGAATTGCAGATCGTGAAGCGCAAGGCGCCTGGCGCGGCCGAGGCGCTGTCGCGCGAAATCGTGGCCTTCGTGCAGAAGCTGCGCGGTATGGAGCTGTTCAAGCTGCCCGGGGTTGCCGAGACCATCGACTGGGCGAATTGCCTGGTGGCGCTGAACCGGGTCACTCTCGACCCGGAGACGGTGAACAACACGCTCGGCGTGCTGCTCAAGTACCAGGACGACATCGAACGCATCGCGGGCGAGCAGGCGACGCGCCTGGTCGCGGAAGCGAAAGCCGCCTAGTGCAGGCGCAGCGGTTCAAACCGCCTGCCGGACCCGGGTGAGGGTGCCGCGGTGACCGAGACGCACGCCCGACCCGGCGACGACCCGCTTGCCTGCGCCGGGCGCATCGGCGAGAACGTCATGCACTTCGCGCGCCTGCTGCGCGCCGCGGGGCTGCGCATCGGCCCGGACCGCGTCATCGACTGCGTGCGCTCGCTTGAACTGGTGAATCGCGAGCAGGTCCGGCAGCTCGAGGCGGAAACCGGCGCTGCGCGCCTGCGCGAAGACTGGTACTGGACCATGTCCGCCACGCTGCTTTCGCGCCGCGAGCAGCAGCCGATCTTCGATCAGGCCTTTCGCATCTTCTGGCGCGACCCGGAGGACATGCGGCGCCCGCTGCACGCCGTGTCGCCTGGCGCCAAGCTCGACCAGGAAAAATCCGAGCCGCAAAGCCGCCGCCTGACCGACGCCATGCAGCCGCAGAAACAGCAGGAGCAGACGAAGGAAGATGAGCAGAAGACCGAGCTGGATGCGCGCTTTTCCTTCTCGGCGCGCGAGGTGCTGCAGAACATGGACTTTGACGGCATGTCCGGCGCCGAACTCGACGCAGCCAAACGCATGCTCGCGGAGCTGCGCCTGCCCCTGCCCGAGATTCGCACGCGCCGCTACAAACCGCACCCGCGCGGCACGCGCGTGGACTTGCGCGCCAGTCTGCGCGAGAGCCTGCGCGAGGGCGGGGACGTGATCCCGCTGGTGCGCGATGCGCCCGGCATGCTGCATCCGCCGCTCGTGGTGCTGTGCGACATCTCCGGGTCGATGAATCCCTACGCGCGCATGTTCCTGCACTTCCTGCATGCGATCACCAACGACCGCGACCGCGTGACGGTGTTCGTGTTCGGCACCCGCCTGACCAACATCACCCGGCAGCTGCGCCACCGCGACGTCGACGTGGCGATGGCCAAGGTCGCCGGCGCGATCGCCGACTGGTCCGGCGGGACGCGCATCGGCAACTGCCTGCGCGAGTTCAACTGGCGCTGGGGGCGCCGCGTACTCGGTCAGAACGCCTGCGTGCTGCTGGTGTCCGACGGCCTGGACCGCGAGGCGGGCGAGGGTCTGGGCGAGGAAATGGCGCGCATGCAGAAATCCTGCCGCTCCATCATCTGGATGAATCCGCTGCTGCGCTACGAGCGCTTCGAGGCGCGCCCGGCCGGCGTGCGCGCGATGCTGCCGCACGTGGATCTGTTCCTTCCCGTGCATAATCTGAAAAGCCTGGTCGACCTGGCACGCGTGCTGAGCAACAGCAGCCTGCGCCAGGGCAGGGACAGGCAGGGCTTCTCCATGCGCAAGGAGCGACGATCGTGGAAATGAAGGGCGAGCAGATAATCGCGGCATCCCAGGCCGAGGTCTGGCGGGCGCTGAACGACCCCGAGACGCTGAAGGCCTGCGTGCCCGGCTGCGAATCCATCGACCGCAAGTCGGACACCGAATACGAGATTCTGATGGTGGCGCGCGTCGGGCCGGTCACGGCGAAGTTCAAGGGGCAGATGACGCTCTCCGACCTTAATCCACCAAATTCCTATTCGATCGCATTTGCCGGTCAGGGCGGCGCGGCGGGCTTCGCGAAGGGCGGCGCCAGCGTGCGGCTGAGCGGCGACCCCGGCGGCACCAAGCTCGCCTACGAGGCCAAGGCGAATGTCGGCGGCAAGCTGGCGCAAATCGGCTCGCGCCTGGTCGACATGGCGGCGCGCAAGACAGCGGACGATTTCTTTCAGCGCTTCAAGGAAACGGTGTCGAGTGCCAGCGCCGCATCGGCCGCCCACGAAGCGGACGATGCACGCGGCGCACAGGATGCGCACGACGGTCATCCGGCGCCGGTCGCGCCCGACCCGGACCAGCCGACGCTGCCCGCGAGCACGCTGATGTTTTTTGCAGCGGGTTCGCTGGTCGTGCTGTTCGTGGCGCTGCTTACGCTGCTCTGAACCGCGCAAGGACGCCACAGCGCCGAATGCGACATAGATAGTAACGTTTACGTTACTATTTATGGATGCAGGGGCGGATTTTCTTTCCCTATTTTCCCCTACTGGGAGAACCCGGTCGCCCAGCGGCTCTTGAGCGCCGCGGATTCGGCCGCGCCGCGCTTTTCATCCTCGTCCTGCGGCTTCGTCAAGTGCTTGGCTGCCGGCTTCACCTCGACTTGCTCCCCGCTGATTGCCGACTTGACCTCGGCCGTACCGCGCACCTCGATGCGTGCCCAGACGATCAGCAGCACGGCGATGACGATGGCGACGAGTCCCACCCAGGCCACGACAGGATGCTCGGGCTCGTGGGAGTGGTCCGGGGGCGGATTTAGGCGCATGGGATGAAGGTGGCGAACAAGGAGCTTGGAGTAGGGGCCCGTATCCTTCCCGCAGGCTTCCAGTAGGTTTTCTCAGCAGATTCCGTGCCACACGGGCACCAGGAGCGCGCCGCAAACCAGACAGCCGTTAATGCCCTGCAATAGTCATATTATCCACCAGGATTGATCCCGTGGAGCGTCCTCCGCGCACCAGGATGTCGCTGCCAATGGCGACAATGCCCTGAAAAATGTCACGCAGGTTGCCCGCGATCGTGACTTCTTCCACTGGGTATGCAATCTCGCCGTTTTCCACCCAGTAACCGGCGGCGCCGCGGGAATAATCGCCCGTCACCAGGTTCAGGCCCTGCCCCAGAAGCTCGGTCACAAACAGGCCGCTGCCCATGAGTCTCAGCATCCCGACCAGATCGGTGCCGGGCTGCCGCTGCCGGATTTCCAGATTGTGCGCGCCGCCCGCGTTTCCCGTGCTGCGCATGCCGAGCTTGCGTGCTGAATAACTGCCCAGAAAGTAACCCTGCAAGACCCCGTTTCGCACCACACTGCGATCGCGCGTCGCAACGCCTTCGTCATCAAAGGGCGTGCTGCCCATCGCACGCGGCTGGTGCGGCAGTTCATCGATGTTGACGATGGGATTCAGAACCTGCTTTCCCAGGCTGTCGACGAGGAAGGACGCCTTGCGGTAAAGGCTGCTCCCGCTCACCGCCGACACCAGGTGCCCGATCAGGCCGCCGGCGACCGGCGCTTCGTACAACACGCGCGCTTGCCGGGTGCCGATCTTGCGCGCGCCCAGACGCGCCATCGCGCGCGCCCCCGCGTAGCGTCCGAGCGCGGCCGGTTCCGCGACCTGCTCAGGGACGCGCGCCGAACTGTACCAGTCGTCGCGCTGCATCAGACCCCGGTATTCGGCGATCACCGAACACGACAGGGAGTGGCGCGTGCTGGGAAACCCGCCGCGAAAACCAAGACTGTTCGCCATCAGGAACTGCGTCTGCTGCGTGGAGAGCGACGCGCCCTCGCTGTTCCTGATCTTGCGCGAGACGGAAAACGCCGCGGCTTCGCAGCGCCTCGCGTGCTCGATCGCCGCCTCGGTTTCAAGCGCCCAGGGATGAAACAAGTCGAAATCCGGGACATCGCGCGCCAGCAACTCGGGATCAGCCGGTCCAGCGCAGCCGTCCTCCGCGGTGTGGCGCGCGATCGCAAGCGCCGCCTCCACCGTCTGCTCCAGCGCCGCACGACTGAAATCGGAGGTACTGGCATGCCCGCGCTTCGCATGCGGACGCTCGCCGATGTAGACCGAAACACCGAGCCCCTTGTCTCGATTGTGCTCGATGGTCTCCACAGCGCCCTTGCGCACCGTCACTGACAGGCCGTAGCCTTCCGACACATCCACCTCGCAGGCACTCGCGCCGTGCTTGCGCGCGTGCACGAGCGCGGCATCGGTGATTTCGTTGAACTGGGAGGGTGAATAGGCGAAACGGGAGTCTGACATGGCGGTGGCGAAAGAAGGGAGGGCTTGCCGGGTCGCGGGCATCAAGCCCTGCATGGCTTTCGACTATGATAGCAGTGCCATGGAAAACGCATTGTCCGACGAGACCCCCAGCAAAACAAAGAGAAAGCAGGCCATGATCGCGCTGCAGGAGCTCGGCGCCGCCCTGGTCGAACTCGCGCCCGCGCGGCTGGAGGGAATCGGCCTGCCCGAGCCGCTGGCGCGGGCGGTGGCGGATGCGCGCAAGTTCACCAGCCACGGCGCGCGCCGCAGGCAGATGCAGTTCATCGGCCGCCTGATGCGCGATGTGGATCCCGCGCCCATCCGTGCGGCCCTGGAAAAACTGACCGGGCACTCGCGCGCCGCGGCGGCGCGCCAGAAACAGCTCGAGCGCTGGCGCGCGCGTCTGATCGAAGACGATGCCGCGCTCACCGAGTTCGCTCAGGAGCACCCGCTTGCCGAACTGCAGGTGCTGCGCACCCTGATCCGCAATGCGCGCAAGGAAATCTCCGAAGCGCGCCCGCCGCACGCCCAGCGCGAATTGTTCCGCTTGCTGCGCGAGGCGGCGGAAAGCCGGAGCGCGAGGTGAGTCAGTCAGGCGAACTACTCGTTGGCCTGGTATCGATCAGCGACCGCGCATCGAGCGGCGTGTACCGGGACGAAGGCATCCCGTCGCTCGAGGCGTGGCTCGCCACGGCGATTGCCGCGCCGGCATGGCGCGCGCAAACGCGCCTGATCGCCGATGAGCAGCCCGTCATCGAAGCAACGCTCAAAGAACTGGTGGATGAGCGCGGCTGCCATCTCGTACTGACCACCGGCGGAACCGGGCCCGCGCCGCGCGATGTCACGCCCGAGGCCACACTTGCGGTCGCCGACAGGGTTATGCCGGGTTTCGGCGAGCAGATGCGCCAGATCAGCCTGAAATTCGTACCGACCGCGATCCTGTCCCGGCAGGTCGCGGTGATCCGGAAACAGGCCCTGATCATCAACCTCCCAGGTCAGCCCAAGGCAATACGCGAGACGCTGGAGGGGCTGAAGGACGCAGAAGGAAAGACCTTGGTGCACGGCATCTTCGCGGCGGTGCCCTACTGCATCGATTTGATCGGCGGGCCTTACATCGAAACTCACGATGCGGTAACCAGGACGTTCCGGCCGAAATCCGCGCTCCGTCCGAAGACCTGAGGCCGCACGCGGCTGTTATCGTTCCGCCTATCCGCCGCCCGTCGAAACCGGGCTACTCCCGGATCATTTCCCGAAAGCGTCCGATTTCGAAGTCTTCGCCCCGCTCCGCAATACCCTGGGGAAGAAACATGTGCAGCCTGCCGCCCTGATCGAGCTCCAGCTTCTGGCCGGGCACGAATGCGCCGGCACGCAGCGCAATGCGCGCCTCCGTGGCATCCGGCTCGGGAGGACGCAGCAACACTCCGCTCTCCTCGCTCGCTCCGCCTTCTACGGAGAAGCGGCACGCGAGCGGTGTCCGGGACAGCGTCTGTATGCCCACGCGGGCCTGCTGATTGCCGGTCTTGCTGATCCGGCGCACCGCGCCGACCAACCAGTTGGTGCCGCCCTCCGGCTGCATCGCGATCAGGGCGCCGGTCTTCAGCCAATCCCCCTTCAACTGCGGCACCACGGCGCCGAATCCTCCGGCGCTCACGTTCTCCACGATCCAGTTTTCGTTCGCCGCCGCGTCGAAGTCGAGAGACTCGGGGGCGCCGCCGAGCGCGTTCAGCACGCCGTTCAATCCGTAGGTCACGGTGAGCCGCGACTTGACGCTGTGGCGCTGGAACTTGCGCTCCGGCGGCACGGATGACCAGTACATCGCCATGTGACGCATCACGTCGAGCGCCGTATCTACGCTCTGCATCCCGCTGAACGCCGGTTCGGAGGGCAGCTGCCGCGATGCCTCGATGCGGGCGATCTGAATTTCCAGATGCGCCAGCGCCTGCGAGGCGCCGAAGCAGCGCAGTCCAGGCGTCGACTCCGGTGCGCGCGCGATGCGTAGCGGGCCCATGGCTTGCGCAAGGTCGGTCCAGTAGGGAAGCTCCGGCGCGGGAGCCGTTGCCATTGTGAAGCCGCTCGCGTAGTCGGCGATCAACCGTTCGGCGAAGTCCACCTCTACCGGCAGCAGACCGTCCGGCGAGCTGGCGCCGAAGATCTCTGCCTTGAGGAATTCGCGGCGCGGGGATGATTCACCGGGATCGCCCGGATACACCGTCACCTTGCTGTCGGCCTGAGCGCCGCGCTCCGCTTGCGCGAAGACCAGGTTCAGCAGGCCCCAGACCGCCATGTCGGTCGGTCCATAGCGGAACTGGATCCACTTCAAGCGCTGCGCGGCGCTGCGCAGCGCACGCGCCAGCAGCAGCGGGAACTGCACCTTGATCGACGATGTGGCCTTGGGATCTTGCGACAGGCTCGCCAGGATGCGTGCATAGGCATCAGCAGCGTGCTTGTGGTACTCGTGGATGCGATGCCACAGCCGATTTTCCTGGAAGCGGGACGGACGCACGGCAGCCAGGTATTCACGCACCAGCTTGCGCACACGAAGCTGCCCCGCCTCGTCCACCCTGAAGAGCAGCGCCACGCGCTGCTCGAGCTTGAAGCCCTCGGCCTCGGCAACCGAATCGAGCCATCCCTCCAGCTCCTCCAGAGCCCTGGCCGCGTCGTTTGCCGGCAAGGCCTCCAGAATCCGCTTTGCCTCCTTCGGATCCGCCATGGGATGGTCGGGTTTACCGCCCCCGAACAGCTTGATCATTGTTTTCCCCAAAAAAATCTATTGCAAACCCCGCATGGCAAGCGCCTGCCGCGCACCGCGACCCGTGTAGAGCTTGTCCGGCAATCGTAGCATGCGAGGTTTCGGCACCGCGCGCGCGTTCGACGACTGGACTTATACTCGCCGGGAGCCTGCCATCGGCCGGATGAACTTATACCCCGGCGCACGTCGCAGTACAAAGGCAAGGATGAGCCCCTTTGACAGGACCTGACAATCTCAAGCAGAGCGCCGAACAGCAGTATCTGGATCTGCTCGCGGAGGTGCTGGAGCGCGGAGCGCTAAAGGCTGATCGCACCGGCACCGGAACGCGCTCGCTGTTCGGCGCCCAGATGCGCTTCGATCTCGGTGCCGGTTTTCCGCTTCTGACGACCAAGAAGCTCCACCTGAAATCCATCCTGTACGAACTGCTCTGGTTCATCCGCGGCGAGACCAACGTGCGCTGGCTGCAGGAACGCGGCGTCAGCATCTGGGACGAGTGGGCGGACGCCAACGGAGAGCTGGGCCCGGTGTACGGCTACCAGTGGCGCCACTGGCAGTCTCCGGACGGCCGGGAGATCGATCAGCTCAAGGCGGTAGTGGAGTCAATCCGCGGCGATCCCGACTCGCGGCGTCACATTGTCACGGCATGGAATCCGGCCGATGTCGCGCGTATGGCTCTGCCGCCCTGCCATGCGCTGTTCCAGTTCCATGTGGCGAACGGGCGCCTGTCCTGTCAGATGTACCAGCGCAGCGCGGATATGTTCCTTGGCGTGCCATTCAACATCGCGTCCTACGCCCTGCTGACCCTGATGATGGCGCAAGTCACGGGGCATGCGCCCGGCGATTTCGTGATCACCCTCGGGGACGCGCATCTCTATCTGAATCATGTTGCGCAGGCGAAGGAACAGCTTGCGCGTTCGCCGCGGGGATTTCCGCAGATGCGCCTGAACGCCGCGATCACGGACCTGTTCGCGTTTCGCTACGAGGACTTCGCGCTGCAAGGCTATGACCCCCATCCGGCGATCCGTGCGCCGATCGCGGTTTGAGCCGTCCGGAAGGGAATTTCAGGAAAGATAGTAACATATAAGGGGATGTATCCCATCACGGCAAGTAAGGCAAATTGTGGTCAAATCCACCAGTGAATAAGCGTCAGCGTCGCATCCTGATGATGGTTGCCATACTCGTCGGCGCGATGCTGCTATATGCGCCGTTCAACTACTCTCTTAACGAAGGCTATCGACACGCCTACGACTGGATATTTGGCAACAGTCGTGGAAGGGTGAATGTCACCCTCCTGCTTCTCCAGTTCCTGGCTGTAGGAGCGATTGGCGCTATCGCGTGGTTCCTCTGCGCTGACAAGAAATAGCCGACAATAGCTAGTAACAGATGCGTGACTTCATGAAAAGTCACGTTTAATTTGTAAAAGTCGTTGACCACTGACCATCGAAGGAATAAATAGATAGTCACTTAGTGGATGGAGACGGAGGGGATCGAACCCTCAGCCCGCGGATTAGGAGCCCAGGACTGCACCATGCCGCCCCCTTCACTGATTAAGCCCGCTTTGGCGGGCTTAATTTTAGGCGGCAAGGTTTTTGCTAGTAGCCCAGCATTATACGCCGGGTGCTTTAGGCCGTCCAGTGAGTAAGTGCATGCAAAGACAAAGGAAAACCCAAAAATCCCAGGTGCAGAGTCGCCCGTCTCCTAAGCCGGAACGACAAAAATTGTCACAGCCTAGTGACAAGAATCCGCACCACCGACGGGATTTTGATCGTCTTTTGGGTGACGCAGTAAACTCTACTCAGTCTACGCATACCGTTGAAAATACTTGATTTTATTGATATAATCTCAGGTCGCGGCACGCGTAGTGGGAGAGTCTGTGTCAGAGCCGATAGAGCTACAGCAGATAAACGGGAAGCTTGTTTTTTGTGTTGATGCGCTTGTATTTGATACACAGGCGCTGAATGAAGATAAGCCAATTATTCCAACTGGAGTTGGGAAACTTGGCCTTCTGTGTGACGATTTACGGGCAATTAGAAAGCGCGGTGATAGCACGCTAATTGCCCAGTTTTACGAACTGGTCATACCAGGAACGATTTTGACAGAGCATGTCTTCAAAGGATTGCAACGTCCATTGAGGACCGACGGCAACAGTAAGGCGGATGAGAATGTACTTGTCTACACGCGGAAACCTAGCTATGACGCGGTTTGGGCAGGTGGTCGGCAGGGACGCCCGCGCCGAATTGACGCGCCGCCGAGTCGTGTGCTCACGGTCCTTGTTAGACCTAACGACAACCGCCATCGAAAGGATTACCCGCAAATCGATGGTTGGATCAATCACTGGGCGTGGGTTGACGAAGATCAAGCGTTGCCACATGCCAGTAGCAATTGGGTAGACAGGTACAACATGAAATTGTGGTCTAAGGAGGAAGCAAAATGAACGCGGAGTGCGGGGAACTTAGTACGTTCATGGCAGAGCTTCAGGAATTTGAACCTTATGCCTATTTTGACAAGCATATGGATTGCATTCGCGTGAAACTTGCAGATTGCAGTGTCACCGAACGACGCATGAATCGTATCTTTACGATGCTCGTTCCCAACGACTCAGCAATGGGCGACAAGGCGGTTGGCGTCACAATTAAGGGTGTTGCGCATCTTTTTGATCGATGCGGGCTTCCGATGGTTGGGATTGTTTCTCTCGCGTCCATCATCGACGCGATTGTTAAGTGCTTCCGCGATGCATCGGCTGTGAGAATTCAAGAGGAGATGGCGACTGCCATCTCTAAACTACAAGTAAATTTTGACGACGCTGAGGTAGTAGCGGCTTAGTTTTCAAGTTACAGATAAAAATGGCGCCAAGTTTCGGCGCCATTTTTTATTGTGGTTGGCTTATGTGCGCCAGCATCCGGCTGAACTGATCGGCAGGCGCTTCGCGGTTGTTGTACCGGAACGCCCATTCATCGACATAGTTCTGCGTCCACTTGCGCGAGATTGAAACGTGAGTGCTGACGATGCCGCGCTTCAAATGCGACCAGAAGCCTTCCAGCATGTTCGTGCTGTGGATACCGGCAACATACTCGCCAGCGCTGTGGTTGACCGTGCCGTGAACGTAGCCCATCGCCGTGATGTTGCTGTAGCTCTTTAGTTCGTCCGTGCTGATTACCGATCCAGGATTGACGTTCAGAGCGATAACGGGCCTCAGGCTAGTGCGCCGCGCATTCTCAACAATCTGCGTCTTGAGAAAGCCGCCGCGCTCGACCATGCCCATAACGATAGTCTTGGTTTTCTTGTTGCCTTGGCCTTTCCTCTTGCCGCCGAGGTAAGTTTCGTCAATCTCGACGTGGCCGAACAACTGGCCAGGATGCTGCGCCTTAAGCCTTGCAGCCATGAGGTTGCGAAGCTGGTGCCCGATGCGCCATGCGCACTTGTACGTCACGCCTAGCTGCCGTTCCAGTTCCTTGGCAGATACCCCGTTGCGCGTGGCCGTGAACAAATACATCGCATGGAACCACTTGGTAAGGTTCGTGGGTGACTTCTCGAAAACCGTGCCAGCGCAGCAGGGATAGATATGGCATCCATCTTTGCAAGCGAAGGCTCGACGCCCTGCGATCTTCGATAGCACCCCGATAACTCCGCAGTTCGGCCAGGCGTCGATCTGGCCATAGCGCCTTGCGAGGATTGCGCGAAGGCAGGCGTCGTCGTCCGGGTATTGGGCTTGGAACTGCTTGAAGGTGTAGCGTTGTTTGGCCATGTGCTTCTCCTATGGCCAGAATGATGCCTTATCATTTACTTGCTGTCAAGGGATATATCCCCATATAAGTTACTATCTTTCCTGAAATCGCTCAGAATGCTGCCTTGCCGAACGGACCGCGGCTCGCGGCGTTCTACGTTCTAGAAAACACCGGTCCACCAGTAGCGCAGCAGGAACAGCGATCCCGCAGCAGCCGAACCGTAGACAACGAGGTTGGACAGCCACACTCGGTGGCCGTGCTTGGAGCCCAATCCCGTGGCCCAGGCGCAGAGCACAACCAGACCTGTCCCGCCGAGCGAGAGCATGCCGCCAGCCGGACTCCTCTCGAATAGCGTCGCCACCAAGCCGTCCGCGGACACCAACTTGTACAGCGATCCGGAGATCCCCACCACCACCAGCGCAACAAGTCCTATCCCGGGCATCGACCCCACCAACGACCGGAGCGAGGACTCCGGCTGTGCTTGCCGCAGCTTTGCGGATTGCATCGCATGTCTCCAATGTATGTGAACATCGCGAGAGCGCCCGCAAGCGCCGTGCCAGAAAGCCGATTCCATTTCAATCAACGGGTTAGAGCCCATGCATCGCGCGAGAACCGGCCCGCGTCGTTGCCAGGCAGCGACGCGGTCGCCGTGCCCGGACGCAAGCCGCTGATTTATCAATCCAGTGTCTGTCGCAGACGGACGACATGCGCGTCGCCAGATCGCCGGCGACGGGAGTTTTTTTGAACCGCGGCCTATCTTGTGCTGCCGAGGACCTTGACCACTTCCTCGTGACCGTGCTGCGCGGCGATCTCGCGCGCGGTCCGTCCCTCGCGATCCCTCGCTTTCGGATTTGCCGTAAGCGGCAGGAGCAGGCGCACGAGGTCTACATTTCCCGCGTCTGCCGCCGCATGCAGGGGCAGCGCGCCGCGAAGGTCCGCCACGTTCGGATCAGCGCCCGCCTCGATCAGGCGCCGCGCCGTCACCAGATTGCCGGTCAGGACGGCCCAGAACAGCACCGTCTCGCCGTCGTCATTGCGCGCCCCGGGATCGGCGCCCGCAACGAGAAGCATGCCAACGATGCTTGCATCCGCATTAAGCGCACCCAGATGCAAAGCCGTTTCGCCGTTTTCAGTGCGGGCCGCCGGATTCGCCTTCGCGGCCAGCAAGGCTGCAATAACGCGTGTCATGCCCTTTTCGACCGCCCTGTGCAGCGGCGTTTCGCGCAGCGAGTTGCGCGCGTTGACGTCTACCGATCCGCGGCGCAGCAGCCCCTCGACAACGAGCTCCTTGTCTTGCTCGATGGCCTCGAACAACTGCGCCGCGAGATTCGGCGCCTGCGCGCTTGCGGGCACCAACCAAGTCAGTGCCAGCACTGCGAACGCGAGCCGTACGAGGGCGCTGACCACTATGCTTCGGCGGGCGGCCTGCGCCCCCTCCAGAATCGGGAATTCGAAAAGCTTGCGGTCGTTCCGGACCGGAACTCCCCATTCCTTGTCGTGGTAAGCCACCGCCTGCGGATTTCGCGGCCAGGCACAGCGCTCGAACGCTTTGCGCGCCTTTTGCGCGGTACGAGTCTTGCGGCCAGTTACCATGGGCCGATTATAGGAGGGGCCCTCTGGAAGTCCCTTTGCAAGTCCCCTTGCAAGTCCCCTTGCAAGTCCATTTGGACGCGGCCCCGGCGCCCACCTGGAGAAGTGCCGGGTAGTGGGGCCGATCTGCTATCGTGCACCCATGCTCAATCTTTATATTCTCGTACGCCGCCACGCTTGGACGGTAGCCATGACACTAGCCATGGCGCTTGGCGTGCTGCCCGCCCAAGCGCAGGAGCAGCCTTTTCAACCCGATCCCGAAGCCATCGGGCGGATGTTTTCCTGCATGCAGGGCGGCCTCACGGGAAAATGGCAACGCGCCTGGGTGGTTGTAACAGAGATCGCACGGACTGAATCCGAGCGGGAGTTATCAGGCAAGTTCTTCTACGCCGAATCCGCGCAGGATACCGCGGGCAAGCCCTTGATCCCGTGCGACTCGGAGCGCGTCGCGCGGGACCTCTACAATCTGAACACCGATCTCATTCGCCAGTACCGTGAGGCCAGTCTGGTGTTCTACCCGGACGGCAAGTTTGATCTGCGTTATGACAGCCCGAAGTAGCATGCGTGGCCGGCGGTTATTGCGGGCGTGACGGCGGCGGGTGAAAATGCCCGCAGGCGGCCGGAATCCCGGCGCAAGACTGAACCAGGGAAGGCTCCACATCATGGCGCACGCGGGCCGGACAGCGACTGTAAGCCAGGCATCCCCAGTATCCCCGTCAGAAGTTCAGCGGTTGGGAAAGGAGTACGACAACCGGGCCCGCGTTCCCGATCACGCGCAGATTTTTCAGCGCTGGGACACCGGCGCCGCGCGCGCGCGCTCGACCATGATCTGCTATCTGGATCGGGAATACGGCTCGGCGCCGGGTGAGAAACTGGACATCTTTCCGGCACGCAAGGGCGACGGTTCCGCGATGATGTTTATTCACGGTGGCTACTGGCGCTCGATGGATAAGCGGGATTTTTCGTTTCTGGCTCCTGTACTGGTGGATGCCGGAATTTCGCTAATCGCGGTAAATCACGACCTCGCACCGCTGGCCAGCATTGAACAGATCGTCAGCCAGATGCTGCGCGCCTCGAGCTGGCTGTACCGGCATGTCGAACAATATGGAATGGACGAAGAACGGCTCTATGTCGCCGGCCACTCCTCCGGCGCCCATCTGGCGGCAATGATGATGGCGGCAATATGGCCGATCTACGAGCCGGATCTGCCGAAGAACCTCTTCAAGGGCGGGCTCGCGCTGAGCGGTCTGTATGACCTGCGCCCCCTGGTGGGCCTCGCAAACCTGCAGAACGATTTGCGGCTGGATGAGGAAGGCGCGCTCAAAGTGTCGCCCGCCTACCTGCCGCCCGCCACGCGCGCCCCGGTATTCACGAGTGTGGGCGAACTGGAGAGCCCGGAGTTCAAGCGCCAGAACAGCCTGTTGGCCCAGCGCTGGAAATCCCTCGTCGCGGAGAATCTTCCGGCGCCCGGGCTGAATCACTTCACGATTCTGGATGCGCTGGCGGATCGCGACAGCGCCATATTTGCAGGCACCCGCCGGTTAATGAAGCTCGATCGGTGAACCCGCGGGAGCTGCTCGAAGCAAGTTTTCGGGCCGCGATCGAAGCGGCCGATCCGCGCCGGATCCTGCGGCGATTCCTGCCCCAGGCGCCTGGGCAGGACGGCACGACTTTGGTCGTGGCCATCGGCAAGGCGGCGGCCTCGATGGCTCAGGCCGCGGAGGAGGGCTGGCCCGGGGGAGCACCCCTGCATGGCATCGCACTTACACGTTATGGCCATACGCTGCCGACCCGATACGTGCAGGTCGTGGAGGCGGCCCATCCCGTGCCGGATGCTGCCGGAGAGCGCGCCGCACGCCAGATCCTCGATGAAGTAAGACGGCTCCGTGCGCACGATCTGCTGCTGGCCCTGATCTCGGGCGGCGGATCGAGTCTCCTGGCGCTACCGTCACCAAGCCTCCCGCTCGGCGACTTGCAGGCGGTCACGCGCTCGCTGCTCGCGAGCGGCGCTTCGATACAGGAGATCAATGCGGTTCGCAAACACCTGTCCTCGGTGCAGGGCGGGCGCCTGGCCGCGGCCTGCGCGGCCTCGATCTGCGCACTGGTTATCTCGGACGTTGCGGGCGACGACATCACGCACATCGCCTCAGGGCCGTTCGCCCCGGATCCCACCACCTATGCGGAGGCGCTTCGAATTCTGTGTGTATACGGCATCACCCCGCCCGCTGTGGCGCGCGCGTTGCTCGAAGCCGGCGCGCGCGGCGAGATTCCAGAAACGCCCAAGCCGGGGGACGCGCTGTTTAGCCGCGTGCGGCACCATGTCATCGCCAGCGCCAGGCAATCGCTCGAAGCGGCCGCAGAGGTATTCCGCCGCAATGACGTACATCCGGTCATCCTGGGCGACAGCGTCACGGGGGAGGCGCGCGAGGTCGCCAAAGTCTTCGCAGCCATCGCGCGCCAGGCGAAACACGGCAGCGCGCCATTCCGGTTGCCGGCTGCACTCATATCAGGCGGCGAATGTACCGTCGCCCTGGGGAGGACTCCGGGGGCCGCAAGAGGCCTCGGTGGACGCTGCGCTGAATATCTCCTGTCCCTCGCGATTGAGTTGGCGCGGGAACCGGGCATCCATGCCCTTGCCTGCGACACCGACGGCATCGACGGGACCGGGCACAACGCGGGCGCGTTGATCGCGCCGGATACCCTGGCGCGCGCGCGCGATCGCGGGCTCGATCCGCGCAAGGCGCTTGCCAAGCACGACAGCCACGGGTTCTTCGATTCACTTGGCGACCTGGTGCTCACCGGACCTACCTTCACCAACGTCAACGACTACCGTGCCGTCCTGGTGACTCGCGCGTGACGAGCTTGGATGGGGGCCGCCGTTCGGCAACGTGACGCTCGTACAGACGGTCCGCAGATTGAACGGATGCCCTCGCGGCAAACCGATTGAGCTGATAAAATTCGCGACATGACAGCGGCTCCTCGCGCGAGGCGCTCGCGCCTCCTCGTGCCGATGATCGTGGCCTCGCAGTTCGCCCAGCCTTTCATGATCAACGGGGTGACGGTCGCGCTGCCGGCGATCGACGCCGACCTCGCCGCCGGCGCAACTTCGCTCGGGCTTATAGAAGCGCTGTTTCTCGCCGGCAGCGCGGCGATACTCCTGCCCGCCGGGCGACTGGCCGATGCGAGCGACAAAGCGACGCTGTTCAAGCTGGGGCTGTTCGCGTTCGGCCTGAGCACCCTGCTTGTCGGCATGGTTTCCTCCGTCCCGCTGATCCTGCTATTACGGGTTCTGCAGGGCGCGATGGCCGCCACCGTCGCAGTCACGGGTCCCGCGCTTCTCGCGGACAATGTCCCACCCGAGCGCCGTGGCCGTGTCTATGGCGCCATGGCAGGGTCGATCTATGCGGGCATGACGCTGGGGCCGGTCGTGGCGGGTTTTTTGATCGACGCGCTGGGATGGCGCGCAGTTTTTTTTGTGTGCGGCGCCGGGTTGATCGCCGGGGGCGGCGTGGCGCATCGGGTGCTGCCCTCCGCCTGGCGCCGGCCCGCACCCGGTTCGGTACATCTTCCAAGCGCTTTCTTGGTAAGCGCGGCGATGCTCCTTTTCGTGTTCGGTACCGCAAGCCTGCGCGCCGGCGCACTCGGCTACGCCATGCTGGCCGCAGGCGTCGCTTTTGCCGTGCTCTTCGTCCGCCAGCAGGGGCGCGTGGCGCCGCCGATGCTCGACATCGCCATGGTGATGCGCAACACCGCTCTCAGGAATGCGCTGCTCGTACAGACCGTGCTCTACACCAATGCCATCAGCACTACGTTCCTGCTCAGCATCTACATGCAGGTGACGCTTGGCAAGCCGGCCCAGCTCTCCGGCCAGATTCTGGCGGTGGGCGCGATCCTGATGGCTGTGATCGCACCACTCGCCGGGGCGCTCGCTGACCGCACGCGTCCCTCCGTCATCGCGACGATCGGCGTCGCTCTGGCGGGCGCCGGCTCGTTCTTGGCGACCGTGCTCAACTCGGACTCCAGCCTGTTTCTCGTTGCCGCCGCGCTCGCCGTTCAAGGGGTCGGTTTCGCGCTGTTCTCCGCGCCCAATATGGCGATCATCATGAACAGCGTGCCAGCCGGGCGCGTCAGCATCGCCTCCGCGCTGTCCGGTACGTCGCGCCAGCTCGGCATGCTGGCCGGGATGGTACTGGCCGCTGCGCTGATCTCGTTTTATCTCGGGGACGAGCCGGCAAATCGCGAGCCGCTGCGATTCCTGAAGCCGATGGTCATAGCGTTCTGGTGCCTTACGGCATTGACCACGGTCGGGCTGGCGGTCGGGCTGGTGGGCAGCAAGGGCAGGAAAGAATCGCCGTGAGCTGCACCGCCCCTGCCCGCCGACGGGTACGCAATCCGTATGCATATCCCCGTGACGCGCCCCGACCGCAACGACGGCGCACGAAGGCCATGCGCATATCGTCAAGCGGGCGCGTGCCCGTATCTGGCGAGGCTCAAATGCGCAAATGCGTGCAGCAGGAGCGCGTGGGAAGCGACAACCGAAAAGACCCGTCCCGCGATCTTTCGAGAAAATTCTGGTAGCGCGCTAGGCCGCTTTCGCCGCGGTTTTCTTCGCCTCTGCCTTGCCCTTGCCCGCGTCCTCTTCGGTCTGATCCAGCAGCACTACCAGCGCGAGCGGCGCGTTGTCGCCCTTGCGAAAGCCGGTTTTCAGGATCCGCAGGTAGCCGCCGTTTCGCTTCCCATAGCGCGGCCCGAGCTCCTCGAAAAGCTTGGTCACGATTTCCCGATCGCGCAGACGATCGAAAGCAAGCCGCCGATTGGCCAGCGAAGGCTTCTTGCCGAGCGTGATCATCGGTTCCACCACCCTGCGCAATTCCTTCGCCTTCGGCAGCGTGGTCTTGATGGTCTCGTGCCTGAGCAGCGAGTTCGTCATGTTGCGCAGCATGGCGAGCCTGTGGCTAGTCGTGCGATTAAGTTTGCGCAATCCCAGTCCGTGACGCATCTAATTCTCCCTGTTCTGGCGCAATTTCAGGCGCGGTGTTCCAGCCCGGCCGGCGGCCAGTTCTCGAGCTTCATGCCGAGAGTCAGGCCGCGCGAGGCGAGCACTTCCTTGATCTCGTTCAGAGACTTGCGGCCAAGATTCGGGGTCTTCAACAGCTCCGTCTCGGAACGCTGAATCAGATCTCCGATGTAATAAATATTCTCCGCTTTGAGGCAGTTCGCCGAGCGGACCGTAAGTTCGAGGTCGTCGACCGGACGCAGCAGGATCGGATCCACGCTGACGGTCTTGGGCTGCTCCGTGGGAAGCGAGGTCCCTTCCAGTTGAGCAAAGACCGACAGTTGATCCACCAGCACACGAGCCGAATAGCGGATCGCTTCCTCGGGCTCGATCGCACCGTTGGTTTCAATATCGATGATCAGCTTGTCGAGGTCCGTGCGCTGTTCCACTCGCGCCGACTCGACCGCATAGGAAACCCTCCGCACCGGGCTGAATGACGCGTCCAGCACGACACGCCCGATCCCCTTGGTTTCCTCGGGCAGGTAACGCATGTTGCCGGGAGCATAGCCGCGACCGGATTCGATCTTGACCTGGACCTCCAGCGAGCCGCCGGCGGACAAATTCGCGATCACGTGTTCCGGGTTGATGATTTCAACATCATGAACCGCTTCGATGTCGGCCGCCGTAACCACGCCGCCCCCGCTTTTCTTCAGCGTAAGGAGCGCTTCGCTGCGATTGTGCAGGCGGAACACCACGCCCTTCAAATTGAGCAGCAGGTCGACGACATCCTCGCGCACCCCATCGAGGGTGGAGTATTCATGAACCACACCTGCGATCTGCACTTCCGTCGCGGCATGGCCCGGCATCGATGAAAGCAGCACCCTGCGCAGCGCGTTGCCGAGCGTGTGTCCATAGCCGCGCTCGAACGGCTCCATCGTCACCTTGGCGTGATTGGGCGACAAATTCTGTACGTCAACGATGCGGGGCTTGAGAAATCCGGATTGCGGCATAGGCTTTGAGTCCTGCATTAGGTGCGTCGGAGACAGGCGCTACGCCTGTCTCTCTGGCGCGATTGCGGTTACTTCGAGTACAACTCGATGATCAGGCTTTCGTTAATCGAGGACGGCAAATCGGTGCGGCTGGGCAGCGCCTTGAACGTGCCCTTGAGCAATTTCGTATCGACCTCCACCCACTCCGGAAAGCCGCGCGACTCCGCGGCTTCCACCGAAGCCTTGATGCGCAACTGATCCTTCGCCTTGGGCGCCACCTCCATCACGTCACCGGCGCGGACCTGATACGAGGGTATGTTCACGCGCTTGCCGTTGACCAGCACCCCGTTATGGCGCACCACCTGGCGCGCTTCCGTGCGCGATGCCCCGAAGCCCATGCGGTAGGCGACGTTGTCCAGGCGCGTTTCCAGCAATTGCAAGAGGCGTTCGCCCGTCACACCCTTGGAGCTCGATGCCGCCGCATAAACCCTGCGGAACTGGCCTTCGAGAATTCCATACATGCGGCGCATCTTCTGCTTCTCGCGCAATTGCTTGCCGTAGTCCGAGAGCCTGGCGCCGCTTTTCTGGCCGTGCTGGCCGGGCGCATAGCTGCGGCGCTCGATGGCACACTTGTCGGTAAAGCACTTCTCGCCCTTCAGGAACAGCTTCTCGCCCTCCCTGCGGCACTGACGACACTTCGGATCCAGATTGCGCGCCATACGTTCTCCTAGACCCGGCGCCGCTTGGGAGCGCGGCAGCCGTTGTGCGGAACGGGTGTTACGTCGGAAATGCTGGTGACCTTGAGCCCGGCCGCATTCAGCGCCCGAACTGCGGACTCACGCCCGGGACCAGGTCCCTTGATACGCACCTCGACGTTCTTCACGCCGCTTTCCTGCGCCACGCGCGCCGCGCGCTCGGCCGCGACCTGCGCGGCAAAGGGCGTGGATTTCCGCGAACCCTTGAATCCGGCGTTCCCGGAGGTAGCCCACGAAAGCGCGTTTCCCTGACGATCGGTAATAGTCACAATCGTGTTGTTGAATGAAGCGTGGATATGGGCGATGCCCTCGGCCACGTTCTTGCGCACCTTCTTGCGAACGCGCGCCGATGTCTGCTGTGTCTGCTGCGGATTGGAAGATCGTGTGGCCATGAATATTTTTTCCGGTTTTGAAATCGAGCGCATCCGGGAGAAAGCCTCCCAGCGCCATACTTATCCTTTGCTTGGCGGAGCCTTCTGTGCGATTGCCGCCTTGCGTGGCCCCTTGCGGGTGCGCGCATTGGTTCGAGTCCGCTGACCGCGAGCCGGCAGCCCCTTGCGATGGCGCAATCCGCGATAGCAGCCAAGGTCCATCAGACGCTTGATCGACATCGAGACTTCACGGCGCAGATCACCCTCGACGCTGAAACGCGAAATTTGCTCGCGCAGACGGTCCAGGTCCGAGTCATTCAAGTCCTTGACCTTGCGGTTCTTTTCCACCCCAGAAGCCTGGCAGATCGCCTGCGCCCGGGCGCGTCCGATGCCATATATCGCGGTAAGCGCGATCTCTGCATGCTGGTGATTGGGAATGTTGATGCCAGCGATACGTGCCATAGTGCAGTCCCTTCAATGCCGCGTGACGCGCGTTCCCGGAGACCCATTGCCGGCCCAGGGAAAACGCGGGAATATATCAGAAAACATCATTTAACTCAACGCCTTAATGGAATCCAACCGTGTACGGCGACTCATCCCTGCCGCTGCTTGTGGCGCGGGTCGCTGCAGATCACCCGTACCACACGCTTGCGCCGGATGATTTTGCACTTGCGACAAATCTTCTTTACCGATGCCATCACTTTCATGGTCTACCCCTGGTTTCACTGCCTATCTGGGGAGCACGAAGGGAACTCTGCCCCTCGAATCTCGCCGTGCACAAGGGCATTCCGGCCCCTGCCCATCACCTTCAGCGCGTCGACAGCCCACCCTTGAAATTCGCCTTTTTCAGGAGACTTTCGTACTGATGCGTCATGACGTAGGCCTGAACCTGTGACATGAAATCCATGGTCACGACTACGATGATCAGCAGCGAAGTCCCCCCGAAGTAAAACGGCACGTTCCAGCGCAGAATCAAAAACTCGGGCAGCAGGCAAACCAGTGTCACGTAGACGGCGCCGACCAGCGTCAGGCGGGTCAGAATTTTTTCCAGGTAGCGCGAGGTCTGGTCACCCGGCCGGATCCCCGGCACGAAAGCGCCCGATTTCTTCAGATTGTCCGCAGTTTCCTTCGGGTTGTACTGCAAAGCTGTGTAGAAGAAGCAGAAAAACACAATCAGCCCGGCGTACAGAAGAACATAAAGGGGCTGCCCAGGTGTGAGCGAGCCCTGTACATCACGCAGCCAGGTCAGGCCTTCGCTGGTTCCAAACCACCCCAACAGCGTGGCCGGAAAGAGAATCAGCGACGAAGCGAAGATGGGCGGGATGACGCCCGCCATGTTCAGCTTGAACGGCAGGTGCGAGCTCTGTCCGCCATAGATCCGGTTGCCGACCTGGCGCTTGGCGTAGTTGACGAGGATCTTGCGCTGGCCGCGCTCGACGAAACAGACGAACGCCGTCACCGCCAGCACCGACGCAGCAATCAGCAACGAGGTCAGAGGATGCATTGCGCCGGTCCGAACCAGTTCCAGGGTCCCTGCAATGGCATTCGGCAGTCCGGCCGCGATGCCTGCAAAAATGATGATCGAGATACCGTTGCCGAGCCCGCGCTCGGTGATCTGCTCGCCCAACCACATCAGGAACATGGTTCCGGTGACAAGGGTGGTCACCGTCGTGATCCGGAACATCACGCCAGGATCGATCACCAAGCCCTGCTGAGCCTCGAGGGCGATGGAAATTCCAAGCCCCTGAAAGAGCGCCAGCGCTAGCGTGCCGTAGCGCGTGTACTGCGTAATCTTGCGCCGTCCGGACTCGCCTTCCTTGCGCAACGCTTCGAGCTGCGGCGACACCGCAGTCATCAGCTGCATGATGATGGACGCGGAAATGTACGGCATGATACCGAGCGCAAAAATCGTGAAGCGCGACAAAGCGCCCCCGGAAAACATGTTGAACATGCCCAGAATGCCGCCCTGCTGGCTCTTGAACAGATCAGCCAGCACATTCGGGTCAATTCCCGGAACCGGAATATGCGCACCAATCCGGAACACGAGCAAAGCCCCGAGCAGGAACAGCAACCTCTTCTTAAGATCGCCGTAGCGCCCGCTCTTGCCCGCGTTTGGGAGACTAGTTGCCAAGGCTCATCACCGTTTGACTGCCACCGTCGGCCTACTCAGCCTTGCTTTCGACTTGCGCGATGATCTGGCCGCCTGCAGCTTCGATCGCGGCGCGCGCACCCTTGGTCACCCCAATTCCCTTCAGCACCAGCTTCCGGGTAAGCTTTCCCGCGAGTATCACTTTTGCCTCGGTTACCTGGCGCGGCACGAGCCCTTCCGCTTTCAGGAAGGCAAGATCGATGTCGCCGGCCGCGGCCCCTTCGAGCGCGCCGGTGCGAACCTCGGCGTACAGATTGCGTGTCGTAGAGGTGAATCCGCGCTTCGGAAGGCGCCGGTGCAGCGGCATCTGGCCGCCTTCAAACCCGACTTTGTGAAACCCACCGGAGCGCGCGCGCTGACCCTTATGGCCGCGACCTGCCGTCTTGCCCCAGCCCGACCCGATGCCGCGGCCAACGCGATGACGCGTTTTCTTGGAGCCGGCTCCCGGCCTCAACGAGTTCATTCGCATGTTCGATTCCTGAGCGTAAGTTGATCCGGGAATCGCGTCCCTGGATCTAGTCCTCGAGGCGAACCAGATGATTCACCTTGTTGATCATGCCGCGCACCGCCCGCGTGTCCACCAGTTCAACAACTTGATTGACGCGGCGCAGTCCCAGCCCGTTTATCGTCGCACGCTGATCAGAGCGCGTCCCGGCGATTCCCTTCACCAGTTTGATTTTCAATATCTTTTCCGCCATGGCCGCCTCAGGAAAGGATGTCTTCAATCTTCTTGCCGCGCTTGGCCGCAATCTCCGCGGGCGTATTCATCGCCTCGAGCCCGTTCAGGGTTGCGCGCACGACATTGTATGAATTGGTCGAACCAAAGCATTTGGCGAGAATATTGGTCATGCCCATCACTTCAAAGACCGCGCGCATCGGTCCGCCGGCAATGATTCCCGTGCCCTCTGATGCCGGTTGCATCAGCACGGTCGCGGCGCCGTGCCGCCCGATCACCGTGTGGTGCAGGGTTCCGTTGCGCAGCTTGACCTTGAACAGCTTGCGGCGCGCCTCTTCCATCGCCTTCTGAACGGCGACGGGTACTTCGCGCGCCTTGCCCTTGCCCATTCCCACTCCGCCGTCGCCATCGCCCACGACTGTGAGCGCAGCGAAGCCGAGTACGCGCCCGCCTTTCACAACTTTTGTGACGCGGTTGACGGCAACCATCTTCTCCCGCAGGCCATCACCACGGTCCTCGGATTGCATTCTGGGCTGTATCTTTGCCATGGAGGCTTCCTAGATTCTAGAGTCGTGATAATCGAGGCTCAAAACTTGAGCCCGCCGGCACGCGCGGCATCTGCCAGAGCCTTGACGCGACCGTGGTACCGGTAGCCAGCGCGGTCAAACGCTACCCGTTCGATGCCTGCCGCCTTCGCCTTCTCTGCGATTCTGCGTCCGACAACTTCCGCAGCATCGCGGTTTCCGCCTGACTTCAACTGTCCGCGCAAGTCCTTTTCGAGGGAAGATGCGCTGGCCAGAACCTTGTCGCCGGCCGCGCTCATCAACTGCGCGTAAATGTGGGAATTGCTGCGGTGTACCGTCAACCGTACCGTCCCGATATCGCGAATTCTGAGCCGGGTCTGGCGCGCACGCCTGAGTCGTGCGGGATTTTTGTCGATCATCGCGTTGGCCTCTGCTTATTTCTTCTTCGTCTCTTTCAAGACGACTTTTTCATCCGAATAGCGCACGCCCTTGCCCTTGTAGGGCTCGGGGGGGCGATAGGCGCGCACCTCGGCTGCGACCTGCCCGACGAGTTGCTTGTCCACGCCGGCGATCAGGATTTCCGTCTGGGTGGGCGTGGTCACCTTTACGCCCTTCGGCATCTCGTGGACGACTGGATGCGAAAATCCGAGCGCCAGATTGAGTTTGTCCCCCTGCGCTTGAGCGCGGTATCCGACGCCAACCAGCGCGAGTTTGCGCTCGAATCCCTTGGTGACTCCAGTCACCATGTTCGCGACCAGTGCGCGCATGGTTCCCGACATGGCATTTGCATGCCGCGAATTGCCAAGCGCCTTGCACAACAGCGTTTCGCCGTCGCGCTCTATTCCGACATTTGGATCTTCGGCACGTGCGATCGTGCCAAGGGGACCCTTCACCGATATCTGGCCGGAGGCGACATTCACCTCTACACCTTTCGGCAATGGAATCGGATTCTTTGCGATTCTGGACATCGTTGGCTCTCTGAAGTGTTTTCCGGCAATACCGCCGTCAGGCGACGATGCAGAGTACTTCGCCACCCACGCCTGAAGCGCGCGCTTTGCGATCGGTCATTACACCGCGCGATGTGGAGACGATTGCAATGCCGAGTCCGTTCATTACCCTGGGCAAATCGTCGCGCCCCTTGTAGACCCTGAGGCCCGGCTTTGAGATGCGCTCGATCCGCTCAATGACGGGGCTGCCGGCATAGTACTTCAAGCCGATCGCGATCTCGGATTTTCCCTCTCCGGCGCGCATGGAAAAATTCTCAATATAGCCTTCGTCCTTGAGTACCTGGGCGATCGAAGCCTTCAGCTTCGAGGCTGGCATCACAACTTCGGTGTGTCCGACCATCTGCGCGTTGCGAATGCGTGTCAGCATGTCGGAGATTGGGTCGCTCATGCTCATGCCACTCTCCTTACCAGCTCGCCTTCACGACGCCGGGGACCTCGCCGCGCATTGCCAGATCGCGCAGCTTGTTGCGGCCGAGGCCGAATTTTCTATAGACACCGCGCGGCCGCCCGGTCATGGCGCAACGATTGCGCAGCCTAGAGGGGCTGGCGTTGCGCGGCAGCTTCTGAAGCTTCTCGCGAGCGTCTTCTCTCTTCGCGTCCGGAGTGCTTGCGCTTTGCACGAGCGCGAGCAGCGCCTTGCGCCTGACGCTGAATTTCTCGACAGTCTTGCGACGCTTCTTTTCGCGGTTGATGACTGAAAGTTTCGCCATATCTGCCTCTGCTCCCTATCCCTGGGCGCGAAACGGAAAACGGAATGCGGCCAGCAGGGCGCGCGCTTCATCGTCCGATTTCGCCGTGGTCGTTATGCTGATGTTCAGCCCCCTGAGCGCGTCCACCTTGTCGTAGTCGATCTCCGGAAAAATTATTTGTTCCTTGACGCCGAGACTGTAGTTCCCCCGGCCGTCAAAGGCTCTCGCGGAAATGCCGCGAAAGTCCCGAATCCGCGGGATCGCAATGTTTACCAGGCGATCAAGGAATTCGTACATCCGCGCACCACGCAAAGTAACCATGCAGCCAACGGGGAAACCGGCCCTGAGCTTGAACGCCGCAATCGACTTGCGGGCCTTCGTAAGCACCGGCCTCTGGCCCGCTATCTTGAGCATGTCGCCCATGGCATTGTCGAGCAGCTTTTTATCCGAGGTCGCCTCGCCGACGCCCATGTTCAGCGTGATCTTGCGCAACCGTGGCACTTGCATGACCGACTTGTAGCCGAACTTTTTCATCAGATCGGGAACGATCTGATCACGATAGACACCGCGCAGCCTGGCCGGCGGCGCGGGAAGCTCCTTGCCGTCACTGAGTTTCGGCGTCGCCGCCCGTTCCGCGACCCTGGCGCGGCCGGCTGCCTGCTTCGCGCCTTTGTCCGCGGCCGGCTTTTCCGCCTTCTGCTTTTCCTGCTTTTCCTTCGGAGGTGCTTGCTTCGCCATCTCTATCCCTTATATGTCCAGCTGCTCGCCGTTCGACTTGAAGACCCGTACTTTTCGCCCGTCCTCAAGCTGCTTGGCACCGACCCGATCCGCCTTCTGGGTGGCCGGATTGAACAGCGCAATATTCGAGACGTGGATCGGCATGTCGCGCTCCACGATTCCCCCTGCCTCTCCCTTCATGGGGTTGGGGCGCTGATGCTTCTTGACACGGTTGACACCATCCACCACAACATGGCTTTCGTCCACCATACGGGCGACGCTCCCGCGACGGCCCTTGTCACGGCCGACAATTACGATGACCTCGTCGCCTTTTTTGATCTTCTGCATGACCGCTTGTCCCTTGAAAATCCGTTCCGCACTGGCCGTTAGAAACAACCGCCGCAACTTCTCACTTGCGCGTGCATTCGCCCTGGCTAAAGAACTTCCGGGGCAAGCGACACGATTTTCATGAATTTCTCTGTTCGCAGCTCGCGGGTAACCGGCCCGAAAATACGCGTGCCGATCGGCTCGAACTTGGCGGAGAGCAATACCGCGGCATTGGAATCGAAGCGAATCAGGGACCCGTCGGCACGGCGCACGCCCTTGGCGGTACGCACCACTACCGCGTGATACACCTCGCCCTTCTTGACACGCCCCCTGGGCGCCACGTCCTTTATGCTCACCTTGATCACATCGCCGATGCTCGCGTAGCGGCGCTTCGATCCGCCCAGAACCTTGATGCACATGACAGCTCGCGCACCGGTATTGTCGGCGACGTCCAATATGGATTGCATTTGAATCATTGCTGTTCTCCATCCAACTTTTTCCGCTCTGCCCATGAGGCGGTGCGGCCAGTCTTGGATCCCGTTCGGGGTGGTGCGCTTTGCCGCGATAAAGCCGCGGAAAGCCTTTCATTGTAGCTTGAATTCGGCCCTTGGTTCAAGCGTCCTGTAACGACTAGACGAGCCTGGACTTCTCCAGCAGGCGTGTGACGCGCCAGGCCTTGGTCTTTGAAATCGGCCGCGTCTCCGCGATCTCCACCAGATCGCCCTCGCGAAACTCGCCGCTCTCTGCGTGGGCATGGTACTTCTGCGACCGCGTGATGATTTTTCCGATCAGCGCATGCTTCACGCGCCGCTCGACGAGAACCGTGACCGTCTTTTGCATCTTGTCACTCACCACCCGCCCCACCAGGGTGCGGCGGTTCTTGGCGGTCTCGACCCCTGCTGGCTGCTCGTTCATTTCGGCCCTTTTTCTCGCAGCACCATGCGAACGCGCGCGATATCGCGGCGCACCTTTCGCAACTGGCTGGTGTTGGTCAGCTGCTGCGTGGCCAGCTGCATGCGCAATCCGAAGCGCGCCTTCAGCAGGTCATTCAGCTCCTTTTGCAGATCAGCGCCCGACTTGGCGCGTATTTCACTCGCATTCATATGACTATCCCAACATACGTTGCACGAAAGATGTCTTCAGCGGCAACTTTGCTGCAGCCAGTTGGAAGGCCTCCCGCGCCAGAACTTCCGTGACGCCATCCATCTCGTAGAGAACCTTGCCAGGCTGGATCTCGCAGACGAAATACTCTGGATTTCCCTTGCCGTTGCCCATGCGAACCTCGGCAGGCTTCTGCGACACGGGTTTATCCGGGAAAATCCGAATCCAGATCCGGCCGCCACGCTTGATGTGTCGCGACATCGCACGGCGCGCAGCTTCGATCTGGCGGGCGGTGAGTCGTCCGCGGCCGATCGCCTTCAGGCCGTACTCGCCGAATGAGACCTTGTTGCCGCGGGTCGCAACACCGGTGTTGCGGCCCTTTTGCTGCTTTCGGTACTTGGTACGTGCAGGTTGCAGCATCGCTCAGGTTCCTTTCAATCCTTGCCTTCGGCGCCGGAGGACGATGAGTCATCCTTGGCTGGTGCGTCCGGCGATGCTGCATCATCCTTCGCGATCTTACGAACGCGCTTGACCGCAGTCTTGGGAGCAGCAGCGCCCTCGGCATGTGCCTTCCCTGCAGTGCTGCGACGCGCAGGCTTCTTCTCGGCATCCGACCCGGGCGCGGCGGGCACCCTTTCCTTCGCCGCCAGGCGCCTCGCGCCCGGCTTCGGCGCCGGCTTCTTGGCCTTCTTGGGCGCCGATGGCTCATCCGAAGCAGCCGGCAGTGACGCCGCCGGCAGCGCGGCCTGCGTCTCGCTCTTGGGTGCGACCTCGCCTTTGTACACCCAGACCTTGATGCCGATCACGCCGTAGGTGGTCTTGGCTTCGCTCGTCCCGTAATCGATATCGGCACGCAGCGTATGGAGCGGCACCCGCCCTTCCCGGTACCACTCGGTTCGGGCGATCTCAATCCCGTTCAAGCGTCCGGCGCTCATGATCTTGATACCCTGAGCGCCAAGTCGCATTGCATTCTGCATCGCCCGTTTCATTGCACGGCGGAACATGATTCGCTTCTCGAGCTGCTGCGCGATTGAATCCGCGATCAGCTGCGCATCAATCTCGGGCTTGCGGATCTCTTCGATATTCACATGAACATGCTGGACCCCCATGATCCGGCGCAGTTCCGCCTTGAGCGATTCGATTTCTTCGCCCTTCTTGCCGATCACGACCCCGGGACGCGCCGAGAAGATCGTGATTCGCGCGTCCTTCGCGGGCCGTTCGATCAGGACCCGCCCCACCGAGGCGTGAGATAACTTGCCGCGGAGAAAGGCGCGTACCTTGATGTCCTCCGCCAGCATCGGTGCAAAGGCGCGCTTGTTCGCGTACCAGCGCGAACTCCAGTTCCGATTGACCGCCAGCCGGAATCCGATCGGATTTATCTTCTGTCCCATATATGGCCTCTAGTCCCCGACCGTGATGTAAACGTGGCAGGTCTGCTTCAATATTCGGTTGCCGCGGCCCTTGGCGCGTGCCTGAAACCGGCGCAGAAAGGTTCCGCGCTCTACCAGCACCCGCTTGACCTTGAGTGCGTCGATATCGGCGCCATCATTGTGCTCCGCGTTGGCGATAGCCGACTCCAGCGCCTTTTTCAGGATCGCCGCGGCCTTTTTCGGACTAAATGCAAGAACATTTAGTGCCCGGTCAACCGGCAGGCCGCGGATCATATCCGCGACAAGCCTGCCCTTCTGGGCGGATAGGTGAACCCCCCTTACGATCGCGCGAGTTTCCATGGTGATCCCCTTGCTTACTTAGTGACCGGCGCGCGACTGGCAGGCGCGGCGGTCTTCCTGTCCGAGGTATGGCCCTTGAACTGGCGGGTAAGCGCGAACTCTCCGAGCTTGTGGCCGACCATGTTCTCGGTCACATACACCGGTATGTGCGCCTTCCCGTTATGCACGGCCAGGGTCAGCCCGATGAATTCGGGCACCACCGTCGAGCGCCTTGACCAGGTCTTGATCGGGCGCTTATCGCTGGTATCGCGCGCAGCGACAACTTTTTTCAGGAGGTGATGGTCCACGAAGGGACCTTTTTTGACTGATCGAGACATAGCTTAGCCTTCCAACTTAGGTCCGGCGCCGGTCGCGGACGATCATGCTCTGAGTCCGCTTGTTGCGCCGTGTTTTGTATCCCTTGGCCTGTACGCCCCAGGGTGAAACCGGCGGTCTGCCGGAGGAAGTACGCCCTTCGCCGCCGCCATGAGGGTGATCGATCGGGTTCATTGCCACGCCTCGCACAGTCGGGCGAACGCCGCGCCAGCGCTTGCGACCGGCCTTGCCGATGGACTCGAGATTGTGTTCTTCGTTGCCGACTTCGCCGATGGTGGCCCGGCAATCCACATGGACCTTGCGGATCTCGCCGGACCGAAGGCGTATTTGCGCGTAGGAACCTTCGCGCGCCAGCAACTGAGCCGATGCCCCGGCGGAACGAGCGAGCTGCGCCCCCTTCCCCGGCATCATCTCGATGCAATGCACGGTCGTGCCAACCGGTATGTTCCGAAGAGGCAACGTATTACCCGCTTTGATAGGCGCATCCGCGCCGGACATCAACTGTGCTCCGGCGCCCATGCCTTTCGCCGCAATGATGTAGCGCCGCTCTCCGTCGGCATAGAGGAGCAGGGCGAGGTGGGCGCTGCGATTCGGGTCGTATTCCAGCCGCTCAACGCGTGCGGCGACACCATCCTTGTCGCGCCGGAAGTCGATAGCACGATAGTGATGCTTGTGTCCGCCGCCCTTATGGCGCACGGTGATCCGGCCCAGATTGTTACGGCCGCTGCCGCGTACCTGCTTGGACACCAGCGGCTGGTGCGGTCCGCCCTTGTACAACTGCGGATTTACCACCTTGACCAGTGCGCGGCGCCCCGGCGAAGTCGGTTTAATTTTTACTAACGGCATACTTTAGCCTCTTCTGACGTTTATGCCATGCCATGCAGCAGGCCGGGAGCATCGCAATGTGGCGCTGCAGAGCATCGTTGTACTTATTCGGTAGCCGCGAAATTGATTTCCTGCCCCGGTGCCAGGCATACGTAGGCCTTTTTCCAGTTGCGCCGGCGTCCGGTGAACTTCCCGACGCGCTTTTCCTTGCCTTTGACATTGGTGACGGTGACCGACTTAACCTTGGTCTTGAACAGGAGTTCGATCGCCGCCTTGATTTCCGGTTTCGTCGCGCGCCCCGATACCCGGAACGCGTACTGGCGGTTCTTGTCGGCAAGCATCGTGCTTTTCTCGGAAATCACGGGCGCAAGCACGACATCCATCAAGCGCTCCGCCGAAAAGGTCGCCGCGGCGGTCATTTGAGCATCTCCTCGAGCCGGGACATGGCCTTGCGCGTAAGCAGGACGCTGGGGTGTCGCACCAGCGCCACCGGGTTTGTTTGCTGTACCGGCAGAATCTCGACGTCTATCAGGTTTCTCGATGAAAGCACCAGATTCTCGTCCAGCTCATCGGTGATAACGAGCACTCCGTCGAATCCCATCGCCTTGACTTTCTGCACGAGCAGTTTTGTCTTCGGCTCGGCAACCCGAAACTCCTCCACCACGCGAATGCGATCCTCTCGAGCCAGCTGCGACAGGATCGAGGCAATCCCCGCCCGATACATCTTGCGATTAACTTTCTGCGTGAAATTTTCGTCCGGGCTGGCGCCGAAAATCTTTCCACCACCGCGCCAAAGCGGGCTGGAAGCCATACCTGCCCGCGCCCGCCCGGTGCCCTTCTGGCGCCACGGCTTGCGCGTCGATTTCGCGACTTCGCTGCGCTCTTTCTGCTTGCGCGTGCCTGAGCGCGCGTTCGCCTGATAGGCGACTACCAACTGATGCACGAGCGCTTCATTGTAATCGCGTCCAAACAGGATGTCCGATACCGGCAGCGCCGTGGCAGAACCTTGGTCGTCAATAAGCTTGAGCTCCATCGTCCGCCCCTTAACCCTTGACCGCCGGACGCACGATCACGTCGCGGCCGCTTGACCCGGGAACAGAACCCTTGATCAGCAGCAACTGGCGCGCGGTATCGACCCGGACAACCACCAGATTCTGGGTCGTGCGGCGAGCATTACCGAGGTGGCCCGACATGCGTTTGCCGGGAAAAACGCGACCTGGGTCCTGGTTTTGGCCTGTGGACCCAGGTCGGTTCGTGGAAATCGAATTGCCATGGGTCGCGCGCTGGGACGAGAAATGGTGGCGCTTGATAACCCCGGCAAAGCCCTTGCCTATGGTGATCCCGCTTACATCCACCTTTTGGCCGACCTTGAAGAACTCGACGCCGATCTTGCCGCCAGCCTTTAGATCCCTGACCTCTTCGGCCTTGGCACGGAACTCCCTCAGGGTATGGCCTGCTTCTACCCCGGCCTTGGCAAGATGCCCCGCAAGTGACTTATTCACCCGGCTCGCACGTCGCTTGCCGAATGCAACTTGAACGGCTACGTAACCGTCCTTCTCGGGCGTCTTGATTTGCGTAACGCGATTGTCGGACACGTCGAGCACCGTCACCGGCAGCGTTTCGCCGTCGTCCGTGAAGATGCGCGTCATGCCGACCTTTCGGCCGACTAGTCCAATACTCATGATTCACTCTCAAATGTTTTTTGGACCCGGATCGATCCGGGCCCCGGCTGCAATTGGCCGGGAGATTTCGCCGGCCAGTGCCAAGGCACAAGCCGGATGTTCTGTACTAGTGCACTTTGATTTCCACGTCCACGCCTGCCGGCAGATCGAGCTTCATCAGCGCGTCGACGGTCTTGTCCGTGGGATCAATGATATCCATCAGTCGCAGATGGGTGCGTATTTCCAGCTGTTCACGCGAAGTCTTGTTGACGTGCGGCGAGCGTAGCAGGTCGAACCGCTGCTTGCGGGTAGGCAATGGCACCGGGCCCTTGACCACCGCACCTGTGCGCTTCGCCGCATCGACGATCTCGAGCGCCGACTGATCGATCAATCGATAGTCAAATGCTTTAAGTCGAATTCGGATGCGTTGGCTTTGCATGCTTGGCGGCCGTAAGACCGCGCTCCTTTTCGTTACCCGATTGCTGTTAGTCTGGACTACTCGACGACTTTGGCGACGACACCGGCGCCGACGGTCCTGCCGCCCTCGCGAATGGCAAAGCGCACGCCCTGCTCCATCGCGATCGGAGCAATCAAGGTCACCACCATCTTGATGTTGTCACCGGGCATCACCATCTCGGTACCCGCGGGCAACTCCACGCTGCCCGTCACATCCGTCGTCCTGAAGTAAAACTGCGGCCGGTACCCGTTGAAAAAAGGCGTGTGCCGCCCGCCCTCTTCCTTCGAGAGCACATACACCTCACACTCAAACTTCGTGTGCGGCGGAATCGATCCCGGCTTCGCCAGCACCTGACCGCGCTCCACATCCTCGCGCTTGGTGCCGCGCAGCAACACCCCGACATTGTCCCCCGCCTGGCCCTGGTCCAGCAGCTTCCTGAACATCTCCACGCCCGTGCACACCGTCTTCTGGGTCGCCTTCAACCCCACGATCTCCAGTTCCTCGCCCACCTTCACAATCCCGCGCTCCACCCGACCCGTCACCACCGTGCCGCGCCCAGAAATCGAGAACACATCCTCCACCGGCATCAGAAACGGCCCGTCAATCGCACGCTCGGGCTGCGGTATGTAGCTGTCCAGCGCATCGGCCAGCTTCATGATCGCCCCCTCGCCCAGATCGGAGGTATCCCCCTCCAGCGCCTTCAGCGCCGAGCCAATCACGATCGGCGTCGTGTCACCCGGAAACTCGTACTTCGACAGCAACTCCCGAACCTCCACCTCCACCAGCTCGAGCAGCTCCTTGTCATCCACCATGTCCGCCTTGTTCAGGAACACCACGATGTAGGGCACCCCGACCTGGCGCGCCAGCAATATATGCTCCCGGGTCTGCGGCATCGGCCCATCGGCCGCCGACACCACCAAAATCGCCCCATCCATCTGCGCCGCGCCCGTGATCATGTTCTTGATGTAGTCCGCGTGTCCCGGACAGTCCACATGCGCGTAGTGGCGCTTCCCCGTCTCGTACTCCACATGCGCCGTATTTATCGTGATCCCGCGCGCCTTCTCCTCCGGCGCCGCATCAATCTGGTCGTAGGCCTTCGCCTCCCCACCAAACTTCTTCGACAATACCAGCGTCATCGCCGCCGTCAGCGTCGTCTTGCCGTGGTCAACGTGGCCTATCGTCCCTACATTCAAATGCGGCTTCGTACGCTCAAATTTGCTCTTTGCCATTTCGCGAACCCGGTCCTTGGTTACCAGTTATTTATTGCTTTTTGCTGCTGATCACCGCTTCAGCGACGCTTTTCGGTGCTTCAGCATAGTGCTTGAATTCCATCGTATAGGTGGCGCGCCCCTGCGTCAGCGAGCGCACGCTGGTTGAATAGCCGAACATCTCGCCAAGCGGCACTTCCGCCCGGATGGCCTTGCCTCCCGCCAGATCTTCCATGCCCTGGATAATGCCGCGCCGCGAGGATAGATCGCCCATCACGTCGCCCATCTTCTCCTCGGGCATCTCCACCTCTACCGCCATGATCGGTTCGAGCAGAATCGGCGTCGCCTTGCGCATGCCGTCCTTGAACGCGAAGATCGCCGCCATCTTGAACGCGTTTTCGTTCGAATCGACTTCGTGGTACGAACCGTCGAACAGCGTGACCTTCACGTCCACCACGGGATAGCCCGCAAGTACCCCGTCCTGCAGTGCTTCGTTAATTCCCTTTTCGACCGCAGGAATGTACTCGCGCGGAACGGACCCACCCTTGATCGCATCGACGAACTCGTGGCCCTTGCCCGGCGGCTGCGGGTCGATCTTCAACCAGACGTGACCGTACTGGCCCCGTCCGCCAGATTGTTTGATGAACTTGCCTTCCTGTTCGACCGGCTTTTTCAGCGTTTCGCGGTACGCGACCTGCGGCTTGCCCACCGAGGCCTCGACGCCAAACTCGCGGCGCATGCGGTCAACCAGAATTTCGAGGTGCAATTCACCCATGCCGGAGATGATCGTCTGTCCTGACTCCTCATCGGTACGTACACGAAATGAGGGATCCTCCTGGGCCAGACGCCCGAGCGCGATGCCCATCTTCTCCTGGTCAATCTTAGTCTTCGGCTCGACTGCCTGCGAGATGACGGGTTCCGGGAACTCCATCCGCTCGAGCATGATGACCTTGCTCACGTTGCAAATCGTCTCGCCCGTGGTTACCTCCTTGAGCCCAACGACGGCAGCGATGTCACCTGCACGCACTTCCTTAATTTCGATGCGCTCATTCGCGTGCATCTGCAACAGACGCCCGATACGTTCCTTGCGGCCGCGAATCGGGTTGTATACCGAATCTCCCGAGTTGAGTACTCCCGAATAGACACGGACAAAGGTGAGCTGCCCGACGAAGGGGTCCGTCATGATCTTGAACGCGAGTCCTGAGAAAGATTCATCGTCGGCGGCTCGACGCGTGTCGGGCTCACCCTTCTCGTTCTCGCCCTTGACCGGAGGAATGTCCACAGGGCTCGGCAGGTAATCAATCACTGCGTCAAGCATCGCCTGCACGCCTTTGTTCTTGAACGCCGTCCCACATAGCATGGGAACGATTTCATTGTTGATCGTACGGACTCGCAGCCCCTGTTTTATTTCTTCGATGGAAAGCTCGCCGGAATCAAGATACTTGTTCATCAAGTTCTCGTTCGCCTCCGCGGCGGCTTCGACCATCTTTTCGCGCCACTTGTCCGCTTCGGCTTTTAGGTCCTCCGGGACGTCACGAAGATCGAATTTCATGCCCTGCGATGCGTCGTCCCAGTAGATCGCCTTCATGCGCACCAGATCAACCACTCCGGCAAACTTATCTTCGGCTCCGATCGGAAGTTGAATGGGAATTGGATTTCCCTTCAGGCGATCGCGGATATGGTTATACGACTTGAAGTAATCCGCCCCGACGCGGTCCATTTTGTTGATGAACGCCAGGCGAGGCACGCGATACTTGTTTGCCTGCCTCCAGACCGTCTCGGATTGGGGCTGTACTCCTGCAACAGCGTCATAGACCATGCACGCGCCGTCCAGTACCCGCAGACTGCGTTCCACTTCGATGGTGAAATCGACGTGCCCTGGGGTGTCAATGATATTGATGTGATGCTCGGGATAGTTGTTATCCATCCCCTTCCAGAAGCAGGTCGTGGCGGCGGAGGTGATCGTGATGCCGCGCTCGCGCTCCTGCTCCATCCAGTCCATGACGGTCGCGCCATCATGCACCTCTCCCATCTTGTGCGAGACGCCCGTATAGAACAGGATGCGCTCGGTCGTCGTCGTCTTTCCGGCGTCGATGTGCGCGCTTATTCCGATGTTCCGATAGCGCTCGATTGGAGTCTTGCGTGCCACGACTATATATCCTTTGACTTCATTGATCTGCTTGGTCAGGACAACTGCCGCCGGACCGCCGGCGAATCCGGCCCAGAATCTGCTCAGAATCTGTAGTGCGAGAACGCCTTGTTGGCCTCGGCCATTCGGTGGACTTCCTCGCGCTTCTTCATCGCGCCACCCCGGCCGTCTGCGGCCTCCTGCAGTTCACCTGCCAGCCGAACGGTCATGGACTTCTCGCCGCGCTTTTGCGCGGCCTCGCGTATCCAGCGCATCGCCAGCGCGACCCGACGCACCGGGCGCACCTCGACCGGGACCTGATAATTCGCACCGCCGACCCGCCGGCTCTTTACCTCCACAACCGGCTTCACGTTCTGGACTGCCTGGCTGAACACCTCAAGCGGATCTTTCCCGGACTTGGCCTTGATCGTGTCGAGCGCGCCGTAAATGATGCGTTCCGCGACTGACTTCTTACCGCTCGACATGAGCACATTGATGAACTTCGTGACCTCGGTGTTGTGGAACTTCGGGTCTGGAAGGATCTCCCGTTTCGGAACTTCTCTGCGGCGCGGCATCGCTTATTCCCCCTCTAGCCCTGTTTGGCGCGCTTTGCGCCATATTTGGAACGACTCTGCTTGCGATCCTTGACGCCCTGCGTATCAAGCGAACCGCGAACGATGTGATAGCGCACGCCGGGCAGATCCTTTACCCGGCCGCCACGGATCAGCACGACAGAATGTTCCTGGAGATTGTGACCCTCCCCGCCAATGTACCCGATCACCTCAAAACCGTTCGTCAGTCGCACCTTCGCAACCTTGCGCAACGCCGAATTCGGCTTCTTGGGCGTCGTGGTGTAGACCCGGGTGCAAACGCCGCGCTTTTGCGGCGACCCTGCCAGGGCAGGCACCTTGGATTTCAGCTTCTTCGCGGCGCGCCCAAAACGCACCAGTTGATTCACCGTTGGCATGGTTTTCCAGTTTCCAGAAACGAACCGGGCGGCTGCGAAGCAAGTCGCTGCCGCCCAGGCGTCAAAAAAGAGGCGGGATTATAAGGATGTTTCTAGGAGAGCGTCAAGGAAATGTGCTTGAAGCTTCAACTTCGCCACGGCGCCCAAGTATCAGGCGTATCAGGCTGACGCATCGGGTTGTGGGTCGGCAATGTACCCGAAACGTTGCTCGAGACTTTTGGATTCTATACGGTATACCGGCAGTCGCCGCTTGGATCCGGCATTGACATTGCATTGCAGCATTCCCGCCGGGCGGTGGCCGGGGTCCAATACGGAGGTGTTCGGCGACTCCGCCGCCTCCGTCGGATCCGAAAGCAGCCTTGAGAAGCGCTCTAGGTCACGGTCATCCACTACCCCGGCGCCGCGCTCGCACTCGAGAATGACGGCGCCCTGATCATCCAGCCAGGCGCCGGTTATTTCCCGTACCGGGCGACCGCAGTGATCCGTCCAGCCCTTGTCTATTCGCAGGACGAGCGGGGTTAGCTGCAACTTCACGAACACACGCTGCGGTCCGTTCTGAAAGTACCAGCGGCCCTTTGAATCGGCCGCGTAATTCCTTGCGATGAACTCACGCAGGCGAGGGTTTGCAATCTTGTCATAGCGCGTCTCATATAGCGGATCGCGCAGCAGCCAGTTTCCGCGAGCGTCCAGGGCGAGCCAGCCAAACGCGGCCGGAACGTTGGGCCAGCGAGCGATGCTGCGAACGACGGCCTCATCCATGCGCAGAGTGTAATCCCACTGGATAAGGTCCTCACGGCGCACAGGCGCCCTCGGGCCGCGCCGTAGAATGCACTTGCGCAGAATACCAAAGGGACACCGGGAAGACAAATGGAACCGTTGCCGTTGCAGATATACCTGGAAATGCCCTGGCGCGAACACTACGCGCCTGACGCTCCCGGACGCATCGACGTGCCCGATATTTCAGTCGGAGCCATGTTCGATGAGGCGGCCAAGCGCGTACCCGAGCGCCCTGCGATCATCTTCTACGGCAGAGAAATCACGTTCTCTGAGTTGCTCGATGCCACGGAGCGCCTGGCGAACGCGTTCACGGCCCTTGGACTGAAGAAAGGCGATCGCATTGCGCTTTATCTGCTGAACAGCCCTCAATTCGTTATCGCCTACTTTGCCGCGCTCAAGTGCGGCGCAGTCGTGACAGCGATTAGTCCGGTGTTCACAAGTCACGAAATTCGCTTCCAGATCGAAGACAGCGGTGCGCGCTTCGCCGTCTGCCAGGACGTCCTGTACGACAAGCTTGCTCGTTCCGGAACGGCGCTTGACTTCGTTGTCGTGACAAAAGTTGGTGAATACTTACCTCTATTAAAGAGATTTATTGGTAATAGTTTTATTGGAAAATTGTGGCACAGTGCGGGCCTTGGGTCGGCTAGCATCCCAAAGCAGGCGAACATCCTCTGGCTGCAGGACTTGCTGCGCAAATATCCCGCAAAGGCTCCGCAAACAACGATCCTTGCAACGGATCTGGCGGCTCTGCCCTATACAGGGGGAACCACCGGCAACCCCAAGGGCGTCATGCTGAGCCATGGCAACCTGGTGGCCGCAAAGTACGCGGCAAGTGCGGCCTTTCCCCAACTCATCCCGGGAAAGGAAGTGCTTCTGGCCTTCCTACCGTTTTTTCATATCTACGGCCAGGTTGCCATCATGCTGAACGGCCTTTGCCAGGGCAACGTTCTGGTGCTCTTCACCACCCCGAACACAGGGGCCATACTGAGCGCGCTGGAGCGGCATCGCGCGACGGTCTTCTTTGGTGTACCGACGCTTTATGAGTACTTGAAGGACCACAAGGACACTGAAAAGGTCGACTGGCGCCGACTAAAGCTGCTTCTTTCGGGAGCCGACACGCTGCACGCGTCAACCGTAAAGGCGTGGGAAGAACGCACCGGAACTTCGATTGTCGAGGGCTATGGGTTGACCGAAAGCTGCGCTGCGAGCCACCTCAATCCAAGCCACCGGCCCAAATCCGGTTCCTTCGGCTGTCCGATACCGAACGTGTGCGCGGCGGTCATAAACCCTGACAACGGCTCCTTCCTGCCGCCTGATACGCAAGGGGAACTGGTACTGAGCGGCCCGAATGTCATGCAAGGCTACTGGAAGCGGCCCGAGGAGACTGCACAGGCATTCCTGGAGGCAGGGGGCCGGCGCTGGCTGCGTACCGGCGACCTCGTGAGTATGGACCCGGAAGGGTATTTTCACTTCTTCGATCGCGCAAAGGACCTGATCAAGCACAAAGGCTATTCGATCTTCGCAAAAGAGGTCGAGGATGTCCTATATGGACATCCCCAGGTCAAGTCGGCCGGCGTCATTGGGGTGAGCGATGCCGCTACCGGGCAGCAAATTAAAGCAATCGTTGTCCTGCACAGCGACGCGCGCGGCAGGACCACCGAGGACGAACTGCGCCGCTATTGCGAAGCGCACCTGGCGCACTACAAGGTGCCGCAGCGGATCGAGTTTCGCGGAGAACTGCCCAAGACTGACGTGGGCAAGGTATCGCGACGCGAATTGCGCGAAGAGGTGGACAGCGCGTAGGCAGGCCGGGCTGACCCGCTTGGCAATATAGTAACGTATACGTTACTGTTATAGGTACCGGTGCGCCCGGCCTGGGGCCGGCTTAGGTATAATTGGCGTTTGCGGCGATCCCCATCGAGCACATCGATTTGCGCTACGATCCGCGGCAATTACTGGGGTCGAATCGTATGAGCGCGGGCTTTTTTTCCGTCGAGCGCCTATGCAAGCGATTTGGCGGCTTGATGGCGGTACGGGATGTCAGCTTTGTCATCGGGCGCGACGAAATTGTCGGCCTGATCGGACCGAACGGTGCCGGCAAGACCACGCTGCTGCGTCTTTTCATGAAGATACTCAAGCCGGACTCCGGTCGCGTTCTGTTCCACGGCCAGGAGATCACCGGGCTCGAACCTTGGGACGTTGTGAATCTGGGAATTGCCGGCACGTTTCAGCACTCCCGGCCATTTCGCAATCTGCCGATCATCGCAAACATCATGGTTCCGCTGCTGTCGCGCCGCGCGAAATCCCGTGGCGAGTGGGTCAGGGCGATCGAGGCAAAGGCCCTCGATGCCCTGGAGTTCGTGGGCATTTCGGATATGGCGCTGGAACCGGCATCCGCGCTTTCGCAAGGCGATCTGAAGCGACTCGAAGTCGCCCGCGCTATCGCAACCGAACCGGAGCTGCTGCTGCTCGATGAGCCGCTCGGCGGACTGAATCCGGCTGAATCCGAGTTGCTGGCGCGCTCGATTCGCCGCCTGCATCGAGGCGGCCGCTTCGGCAGGCTGCATTCGGAGGGCCCCGCAGTCCTTATGATCGAGCACAAGCTGAAGGAACTGATGCCCATCGTCGACCGGGTGATCGTGCTCGATCACGGTGAAGTCATCGCCAACGGTCCGCCCAGGGAGGTCGTGGCCGATCCCAAGGTCATCGAAGCGTATCTCGGGACCGAACCCGACTCCTTCGAAGCCGATGCAGCCTCCTCCTGAAGCTGCCGTGCCGCTGCTGGAAGTGAAGAACCTTGTGGTCCGCTACGACAGGGCCATCCTCCTGAACGGGGTCACGCTTTCCGTCGGGACGAACGAGTTCGTCAGTTTGGTGGGGCCGAACGGTGCCGGTAAATCCACCCTTCTGAGAGCAATTTCAGGACTGGTGCTGTTCGAAGCGGGGATGAAGCGCGGCACGCAAGGCGACATCGTGCTCGAAGGCGAAGTGAGATTTCGCGGCGAGCGCATCGACCGGCTGCAGCCGCACGAAATAAGGCAGCGCGGGCTGGTCCATTGTCCCGAACGCAGGCGCCCGTTTCGTGAGCTGAGCGTGATGGAAAACCTGCTCGCGGGCAGCTACCTCGCACGCGACGCAGCGTATACACAATCCGCGCTCGCGCGCGCATTCAAACTGTTTCCGAAACTTGCCGAGCGCAAGAAACAGATTGCCGGAACCCTTTCGGGCGGCGAACAGCAGATGCTGGCGCTCGCGCGCGCAATGATGTTCGAGGCGAAGCTGATCGCGATTGACGAGCCCTCGCTCGGACTCGCGCCGCGCGTCCGCGAAGACGTGTTCAAGGCGATTGCCGCGATCCACGCCGACGGGGTGCCGGTACTGCTGGTGGAGCAGGAGATCACCCAGGCGTTCCGCATGGCCCGTCGCAATTACGTGCTATCGCAGGGGCGGATTATCGCCCAAGGCAGTGCGGCAGAGCTCCGGGCCGACCAGGCCCTGCTAGTCGGCTACCTGGGACTCTGAGCAGCGGCGGCTGGCGCCACCCCGTCCACCCTGGGGCCTGCGGGCGCGCCGCAGAGCCGGCAGCTGGTGCGCCACGCGATGTTTCTCTGCTTGCACCGGGCACATACCATTTCTATCTTGTCGCGCACCCAGGGCGCGAGCCCGCGAGGCATCGCCAGCAGTACCACCAGCACCACAAGAGCAAATATCAGCAGGCGCAATTCCCCGAACTGCCTGAAACTACCGAGCCACTCGGTGAGCGGATAGAGGATAAATACCGCCGCGACGGGACCGTAAATGGTTGCTAGGCCGCCGAATACCCCCCAGATGACGACTTGGAAGGAAAGCGCCAGCTCCAGGGTTGACGGTCCCGCGACTCGCAGGAGATGCGCAAACAGCGCCCCGGCGAGTCCTGCCGCGGCGCCCGAAATTGCAAAGGCCGCCAGCTTGTAGCGGGTGGTATTGAGGCCCGACGCACGGACGGCGATTTCATCATCGCGGATCGCATGCAGCACCAGGCCGAATTTCGAATCGGCCAGCGCCGCAAGACCAAACACGACCACGAGCATTGCGCAGGCGCAGATGTAGTAATTTGCGGTGCGCGAGGCGGCGAGAGAAGCGATGCCCGAGATTCCCAGTTCGCCGCCGCTGAAGTCGGGAAACGCGAACAGCAGCCCGGTCAGGATCAGCGGGAAAGCCAGCGTTGCGAGCGACAGATAAGAGCCCCGCAAGCGCAGGCAGATGAAAGCGCTCGCCACACCCGACAGTGCCGCAAGCCCGGCTCCGATAAATACCGTCAGCCACGGCGACAATCCTAAACGCAGACAAAGCACCGATGAACCGTAGGCGCCGACACCGAAGAAGAGCGAGTGCCCGAAATTTATCTGCCCGGCGTAACCGCCAAGCAGATCCCAGCTTGCGGCGAAAATTGCGAACAGACAGGTAAGTGCCAGGACGCGCAGCACATAGGGATCGGGATAGACCAGCGGCAACAACAGCAGGGATGCCGTCCAGGCGAGTACGAGCGTGCGCGAGGGCAACACCAGGACTTCGCCTCTTAAGTTGACCCAGGCCCGTCTCAGCCAGAAGGTCAGCGTTTGCCGCATCAGCGCTCATCCTCAAATGCAACGCCGAGCAGACCCTCGGGACGAATCAGCAGCACTGCAACCATGATCGTCAGAGCAACTGCGCCTTTCAGGTAGCTGCCCTGCGGCAAGGCGAACACCGTGATCGCTTCAACGTAACCGATAATGAAAGCACCGAGAATCGCGCCACGGATGCTTCCGAGTCCGCCAAGAACCACGATGGCGAGGATAGTGACCAGTGGCGCGAGCCACATCAGAGGACTGACAACCGTAACCGGGGCGACCGCAACACCCGCCACCGCGGCTAGGCCCGCCGAAAGACCTGCAACGGTCATCGCAGTGCGCCGGACATTGATTCCCATCAGCTCCGCGATCTCCATCCCGTTCGCCGTGGCGCGCACCGCCAGTCCGATGCGCGTATGATGGAGCACGTACCAGGTCGCAGCAAGCGCCAGCGCGGCCACGAAGAGAATGACCAGACGCTGGTAGGGAACAGTAACACCAAAAACGTGCATGACCCCCTGCACAGCGGATGGAATGCCGAGGAAGCTTCCGCCAAAGCTAAGCAGCATCAGCTCCTGGAAAATGAGCGCGAGCGCAATGGTGGCAATAAGCACGGCGCTATCGTGCGCCCGCACGGGTTCGATTACCAGGCGATAGCACACCAGGGCAAGCGCCACGATACCGGCCACCGCCAAGATGCCTGCCAAGAACGCGTTGAGCTCAAGCTTTACCAGCAGCCAATAGAAGAGATAGGCGGCCAGCATGTAGAGCGCGGTATGCGCGACGTTGACGATTCGAGCTACGCCGAACACCAGCGCAAAGCCGAGCGCGAGCAGCGCGTAGACCCCGCTATTCACGAGTCCGGTAACGAATATGTCGGCTATCACCCTGCCTCCGGGACCCAGATGGGCGTCGCCGACACAGAGCGCGACGCGCCAATCAAGCGCGTGGCTACGGCAGTTTGAATGGCCGGGCGCCTTTCACCTGAGGGGGCCAGAACACGACTTTCTGGCCATCTTGCCATTGAACTGCAACCCCCGTTAGCTTGCCCAGACCCCAGACAGGATCATGCCGCTTGTCAAACTCGATCACGGCCGAAGTGCCGATGAAGCTCAGCTTCTCGATCGTGGGAACCAGCCTCTCCGCGTCTATGGTTCCGGCCTTTTCGATCGCCTCCTTCAATAGATAGACCGCGTCGTACGTCCCCGCATTGTAGGTCGGGGTTTCCTTGAAGCGCGTACGGAATGCCTTCACGAAGGGCAGCGTTCTGGGCGTCATCTCCCCCCCTTCGCCATAGGTGTCCAGCGTGGCGACGAAATTAGCCTTGCCCGCCGCCGCCTTCCAGAATTCGTCCTTCTGGGCCTCGACATTGATACCGAATGCGACCGCCTTCATATTGCGCTCACCCATTTGGCGGCCCACTGTGATTCCCACAGGACCGGAAAGCAAAGTAAACACGATGTCCGCATTGGCGCGCTCGATCGCAGCGAGTTCGGCGGTCACGTCCGTTGCCCGGTCGGAGGGCTGCCAGACACCCACAACTGCCATTTTTAGCGCTGGGAGAAGCCTGCCCTGTGCGGCTGCAATCAGCCCCTCCGTCCAGGCCGCCTTTTCCGCCAGTATTGCAACCTTCGGGATTTCTTTCTTCAGGTCTTTCCTGATCTGACCGGCGACCATCGTGAACGACTCCGCCAACTGGCGTCCGAGATCAGAGTTCTTGGACGGGGTGATCCGGAACCAGTACTTGTAGCGCTCGTACTTCTCTTCCACGTTCTGGCCGAGTTTGTCGGTCGAGGCGCCCGCCCCGATGAAGATCTTCTTGCCATCCATCGCCACTTCCTGCATCGCAAGCACCGAATCGGACCTGAAGCCACCGACGAGAAAATCCACCCTGTCCCGGGTGATGACTCTCTCGACCGCGTTGGTCGCATCAGGAATGGACTGGAGTTCGTTGGTGTCCGCCACCACTAGCTCGATCTGCATGCGGCGCCCGCCAACATGGATACCGCCAGCGGCATTTATTTCGTCACGCGCCATTTCTGCGCCTGCGCGATGGTGCTTGCCTATGGTGAACGCCATCGGGCCCACGACCCCGATCTTGATTGTTACTTGCCCGAAAGCGGTTGGCGCGAGCACCGCAGCCAGTATGAAAATCAGTATGCGCAGCACGACCCCTCCCGTTAGCAACTATGTCGATTTTCAGTTTGCCAGCAATTGCCGCCTGCGTCCACACGCGACAACTTCGGGAAGCGCCATTCAGTGATACGGTTCGAACCCGGCAAAACTGGTGAGCCCGCGCGCAAGCGCGTAGCCTGCCCAGATCAGGAACCGCTGCGGCCACGGTAAGCGGCTCCATTCGCGTCCGGGAAGCTGGGTGGCGCCGGTACGCATCGCCTCCTCCAGGCTATCGCGCAGCTCGGCTGCAAAGCCGTGATCCTCGACGAAAAGGTTTGCCTCGCGTGCGAGCAAGAGGCTGAAGGGATCTATGTTGGAGGAGCCGATGCTCGCGAGGCGGCGATCGATCACCGCAACCTTCGCGTGCAGGAAGCTGCGGTGATATTCATAGATCTCGACGCCGGATTCGAGCAGCGATCCGTAGAGCGCTCGGGAAGCATAGTGGAGCAGGGCGTATTCCACCCGGCCCTGCAGCATCAGCACCACGCGCACACCACGCGCACTCGCCTCCATCAGCGCCTTGCGGAACCGCCGACCCGGCAGAAAATAAGCACACGCAATCAGGATTTCTTCGTGTGCCGAGATGATACCTTCAAGCATGGCATTCTCGATGTCGCGACGGTGGCCGACGCTATCGCGAACCACGAATCTAACCCTGCCGCCCGCAGCAGGTGTGCGCGCCCATGGACCGCTGTGTAGTTCTGGCAGACTGCTGAGCTTCACGCCATGCCGTCCAAGGTGGGCAAGGGAAACCAGTATCCACAATCGCGCAGCCGCTCCCCGCATGTCTCTTGCAATCGGCCCGACTATGCGCACCGCATAGTCGAAACGGGGGGGGGTCTGTCCCGGTGTGTCGTGATCGTCGATCACGTTGATGCCGCCCACAAATCCTATCTTAGAATCGATCACGGCCAGCTTCCTGTGCATCCGCCTGAGCCGCGCGCGGCTCACTTGCCACAGCCGCACCTTGGGCCTGAACACTTGCAGGCGTACTCCTTGGTCCGTCATCGCTTTGCGGAGGCGGACGGGAAAGGCACGCGAGCCGAATCCGTCGATCAGCAGTTGCACGGCGACCCCGCGTGCCGCGGCGCGGCAAAGCGCCCCCGCAACGAGACTGCCGGCTTCGTCGTCCTGGAATATGTACGACTCCAGGAAAACCTCCTCACGGGCTTCATCGATGGCCTTTACCAGTGCCGGAAAATACTGCTCCCCGTTCTTCAGTAGGACGAGCTGATTCCCGCTGACGATAAGCATCTGACCCGTCCCTACGCTCGCCTGAGGTCGGCGCTCAAGGCAAGGTGATCGGACAACACCGACCACGGGCGCCCGTTGTGTGCCTTGGAGCGCAGTACCTCGAACCCGCGAACATAGATTCGATCAAGCCGGAAAAGCGGGAACATGCTCGGAAATGTACGCGCGGGTCGACCCGAGACGGCAAAGGTCACCTCTCTCATCCCGAGCCGGCTTTCCAGCACCAGACTGGCGCGGTGCCGCCAATCGTTGAAATCGCCGGCAACGATGATCGGCATGTTGCGGCTTGCGAAAATTTCCAGTTGTTCTGCAATGGCATCCAGCTGCCGGCGTCGACCGCGCTCGTGGAGCGACAGGTGTGTGCAGATGCAGTGCAGATTTTTGTCCCAGCCGGGTACTTTCAGCACACAGTGCAGCAACCCTCGGCGCTCAAAGCGGTGATCAGAGACATCGTAATTGTCACTAGACAGAATCGGATGGCGCGAAAGGATGGCGTTGCCATGGTCCCCGTGGCCATACACTGCATTGCGGCCGTAAGCGTGCTGCCAGCCGCCTTGGGCCAGGAAGTCGTATTGCGGCTCTGGGGGAGAGGATGCGAAGTGTAACGCATGGCGTTCGTTCAGCCCCTGCACTTCCTGGAGAAACACAACATCCGCATCAAGTGCCCTCAAACCATCGCGCAGTTCATGAATCACCATGCGCCTGTTGAATTGCGAGAGCCCCTTGTGGATGTTGAGCGTGGCAACCCGCAGCAGCCTTGAATCCTGGGGACTATCCGCCATCGCGTGTCGCTCCCCGGTGCAGCGCCCTTTCCGGCAGCATGCGGATTGCATCCCGGTTGGACCATGAAAAGCACATTTCGGCTGCCTCAGGCCAAGGCAGCCAGAGGTGGGCAGTGTGTTCCGCCGGCGCAAGACGAATCGACTGCCCAAGGTCAACTTCCAGACTGAACACGTGTTCGACGTTTTGTTCCACGCCCGGCGCGTAACGATGGCGCCACATCCGGAAAATCTCGAAAGTATTGGCGACATTCCATCCGCAAAACTCTTCCGGACGGCGGTGAATCCCGGTTTCTTCGAGCACTTCACGGGCCGCCGCCGCCGGCAGGGGTTCATGCGGGCGGTCGAGCGAACCGGTGACGGACTGCCAGTATCCCGGATGGCCGGCGCGTTCCAGAAGAAGCACGCGCAAGTCTCCCGTGTGTATGACCACCAGCACGGAAATCGGAATCTTGTAGGACACGCTTAGTCGGCGGGCGGCTCAGACAGATCGGCCGAGCGGTTTGATCGATGAATTCCCCGAACGGCGCTAGTTCGTGCACGGCCCGTGCAGAGCGCGACTGTGCGCCCCGCGTAGCTCACGTCTTGCTGGTTTCCCGAATTCGCAATCCAAGTTCCCGTAACTGCCGCTCGTCCACGGGGCTCGGAGCTTGCGTAAGCAGGCATTGCGCGCGCTGTGTCTTGGGAAACGCGATCACGTCTCGTATGGACTCCGCGCCGGCCATCAAGGTGACCAGTCGATCGAGCCCGAACGCGATGCCGCCGTGCGGCGGCGCGCCGTACTGCAGATTGTCGAGCAGGAAGCCGAACTTGGAGCCGGCCTCCTCATCGGAAATTCCCAGAGCTCTGAATACCTTTTGCTGAACCTCGGCCCTGTGGATGCGTACCGATCCGCCACCGATCTCCCAGCCATTTAACACCATGTCATAGCCCTTGGAGAGCGCTCGCCCTGGATCCGTCCGCAAGAGATCCTCATGACCATTTTTCGGCGCCGTGAACGGATGATGCACGGCGGACCAGCGCTCGCCGTCCTCATCCCACTCGAACATTGGGAAATCAACCACCCAAAGTGGTCGCCACCCGGGCGTGGCAAGTCCCTTGTCATGCGCGAGCTTTGTACGCAAGGCCCCCATGGCATCGTTCACGATCTTTGCGCGATCGGCGCCAAAAAAAATCACATCCCCATTGGCGGCGCCCGTGCGCTCGAGAATTGCGGCGAGCACATCGTCAGGCAGAAACTTCACGATCGGCGACTGCAATCCTTCCGGCAGCCTGGCCCGATCATTCACCTTGATATAGGCAAGCCCTTTGGCTCCGTAAATGGCGACGAACGCGGCGTAGTCGTCGATCTCCTTGCGGCTCAACTCAACCCCTGATAACCGCAGCGCGGCGACGCGGCCGTTCGGCAGATCCGCAGCGGCGCGGAACACCTTGAACTCCGAAGTCTTCATCAGGTCGGTGAGCTCGGTCAACTCAAGCGGTATGCGCAGATCCGGCTTGTCGGAACCGAAGCGCGACATCGCCTCGGCGTAGCTCATGCGCGGGAAAGGATCGCCCAGCTCGACTCCAAGGACATTGCGGAATACATCGCGAATCAATCTCTCCATAAGTTCCTGGATGCCGATTTCCTCCATGAAGGAGGTCTCGACGTCAATCTGGGTAAATTCCGGCTGGCGATCCGTCCTCAAATCTTCGTCGCGAAAACAGCGCACGATTTGGTAGTAGCGGTCGTAACCCGCAACCATCAGCAACTGCTTGAACAGCTGCGGCGATTGCGGCAAGGCAAAAAACTGACCCGGATGCACGCGCGAGGGGACCAGATAATCGCGCGCGCCTTCCGGCGTCGAGCGAGTCAGCATCGGCGTCTCGATATCGATGAACCCGTGGCCATCGAGAAAGCTCCGCACGGCCATGGCAACCCGGTAACGCAGGCGCAAATTGCGCTGCATGACACCGCGGCGCAGATCGATCACGCGATGCATGAGGCGGGTGTTTTCCGAGAGATTGTCGTCGTCCAGCTGAAACGGCGGCGGCACAGCCGCATTCAGAATTTCAACTTCGTGCGCGAGCACCTCGATCTCTCCGGAACGCATCTCCGTATTTGTCGTACCCGCTGGGCGGCGCCTGACCTTCCCGGTTACGCGCAACACATATTCGCTGCGCACGCGTTCGGCCGCGGCGAACGCCGCCGCACGGTCTGGATCACACACAATCTGCGCCAGGCCCTCGCGGTCGCGCAGATCAATGAAAATTACGCCTCCGTGATCGCGCCGGCGGTGTGCCCAACCGCAAAGCGTAACCGTCTGGTCGACGAGCGCGGCAGAAAGCTCGCCGCAATAGTGTGTTCGCATTGGGTTGTCCCGTTGAAGTCAGGTCGTCGACGCTCGTGACGACGTTTGCTTGGCGCGCTTCGCTACGGGCGCGACGACACCCATCGAAATGATGTACTTCAATGCTTCATCCACGCTCATATCGAGTTCCACCACGTCGGCGCGGCGCAGCATGACGAAATAGCCGCCGGTGGGGTTAGGCGTGGTCGGCACGTATACGCTTACAAAATCGCCTTGCAGATGATTCGCCACGTCGCCGCCGGGAACACCTGTCATGAACGCGATGGTCCACATCCCTTCATGCGGCCACTGCACCAGCAGTGCCTTGCGGAAGGCCTGTCCACCGGACGCAAACAGTGTGTCCGACACCTGTTTGACGCTCGAATAAATCGAGGAAACGACTGGAATCCGATTCAGCGCGTAGTGCCAGACCCGGACCAGCCGGCCGCCTATGATGTTGGCGGAAAACACGCCCGTGGCGACAACAATCAGAACCGTCAGGACCACGCCGAGCCCAGGAATGTGAACGCCCAGCAGATGCTCGGAGCGCCATTCGGGTGGCAATAAAAGCAGGGTCTGGTCGAGCGTTTCGACGACCAGCTTCAGGACCCAGATCGTGATGACGAGCGGAATCCAGATCAGCAAACCGGTAATGATGTATTTCTTCACTGGAGTCGGCCGCCACAGTCCTTGCGGCCGTCGGGGAGCTGGGAAGGGAACCAATTATATCGGAGGGCAGTTGAGGCGGATCCTCCTTGTTCTATACCCGCGCGCGCAGCCATGTCGAAGACGCGGGGCGCTAGCACAGCACCCGTCAGGTCTGACTCGCAGCCCGGCGCGGCGGGGGCTAGCTAGCCCCCCGCCGCGCCGGTTGCGCTGCCGCTCTTTGTCTCTGTTGCCGTGGATTCACTTGGCTTCAAAGCAACCGCCTTCTCTGCTCCGCCCTTGTCCGTGGATACAGTCGTGTCGGACTTGGTTTCGGATTTGCTCTCTTTTGCCTCGGCGGACTTGCCGCTCCCGCTATTTCGAAAATCGGTCGCATACCAGCCGCTGCCCTTGAGTTGGAATCCGACCGCGGACAACAGCTTGCGGAACGCCTCCTTGCCGCAGGACGGACAGACCGTCTTTGTCGGCTCGGATATCTTCTGCAGGTACTCTTCCTGAAAACTGCATGCGGTGCAACGGTACTCGTAGATCGGCATCTTGATTCCCCAACTCTTTGATAGCAGACAAAATTTCGCCTGAACTACGTAAACCTTGCGCTGCCAACCGGCCGGCCACTCTGCGTAGTGGACATAGGGATTGAACGGCGCGGTTTCAAGTGCAGCCGGTCGATGCGACAACAAGCCCCGCGCCCCTCGGCGCGGGAAACTACGCGCCGACGCCCGATGCAAAATCTAGAACGGGATATCGTCTTCCATATCATCGAACTTGCCGGCCGGCTTCTTGGCGGCTGCGGGTGTCTTCGCCTCGCCGCGCGCCGCCTCGCCGCGCGAATCGCCCGCCGGTTCGCCGCGATTCGCCGCGTCACCCATGCCGGCGCGCGACCCAAGCATCTGCATGGTGTCGGCAATGATCTCGGTGGTGTACCGGTCCAGGCCTTCCTTGTCCTGCCACTTGCGAGTCCGGATACGACCCTCGATATAGACCTGTGACCCCTTCTTCAAGTATTCGCCCGCAATCTCTGCAAGTTTTCCGAAGAATGCGACACGGTGCCATTCGGTCTGCTCTTTTTTCTCGCCCGTCGCCTTGTCCTTCCACGAGTCGGTGGTCGCTATCGATATGTTCGTGATAGCGCCACCGTCCGGCAAGTAGCGCGTTTCAGGGTCGCGCCCGAGATTTCCCACCAGAATTGCCTTGTTCACTGAAGCCATCACGCCCCTCCTTTCAACAAACGTCTGACGCCGGTTTCGTCCCAATCACCCGGCCCGACCGTAACCCGCACCAGGCGTTCACTCTCCAGCACTTCCGCCTTGTGCACTCCCTGCAACCCGGCAAGCGCCTCACGCAATCCGTGAGTTTCGACGCCAGATGGTATAGAAAACGTCAAAGGCGCGAGACGGTTGACCGTCCCTGCCACCGGAGAACGCATGCCCGCGGCAGCGATCAGCCAAATCAGGCTGAGTACGGCACACAGGGCAAACACTCCCCGGCTGCCCGCGAATCCGGCAATCCATCCGCCGAGCAATCCGCCAAAAAAAAGACCGAGCGTCTGCGTGGTGTTGTATACGCCGATCGCGGTGCCGCGCACACGCTCGGGTGCAACTTTAGACACCAGCGACGGCAGCATCGCTTCAAGCACATTAAACGCCACAAAAAATCCAAGCAGCAGCGCCCCCAGTCCGGCTATCGAGGACGCCGCGGGGCCAAACACGAACAGAAGCTGCACCACAAGCAGCAGTACAACGGCGCACAGCAGGACAGGCCGCGGTCGATTCGAACGATCGACGTAGAGAACGGGCGGCACCATCAGCGCAAACGACGCCAGCACCACCGGGAGGTAGAGCATCCAATGGGTTGCGAGCGGCGATCCCGCCTCGACCAGCAGTACCGGCACAACGACAAACATCGCCATCTGGCCGACGTGCAGAACGAAGATTCCCAGGTTGAGCCGCAGCAGTTCCGGATGCGCAAGCTCCCGGCCGACAAGCGCCAGTGAAGCCGCTTCAGGGCGCGGCTTTATGGGCACATCCGGCACCAGGGCCTTGATCATCCAGATCGCGGCAAATGCAAGCCCCCCGGTCATGATGAAAAGACCGGACATCCCTATGATCCCGTAGAGAACCGGAGCTCCTACCAGAGAAAGCGCGAAGCTCAGCCCGATCATCGCGCCGACCATCGCCATTGTCTTGGTGCGGTGTTCTTCGCGCGTCAAGTCCGCGGCTAGCGCAACGACAACTGATGAAATTGCGCCTGCACCCTGGATCGAGCGTCCGGCGATGGCAGTCCAGATGTCGGTAGCCGCGGCGGCAACGAAGCTCCCCGCCGCGAAAATCAGCAGCCCTATCACGATCAGCCGCTTGCGACCCCACCGATCCGAGGCGATGCCAAATGGAATCTGCAGGACCGCCTGGGTCAGCCCATAGGCGCCCAGGGCGAGCCCGACAAGCGTCAGGTTCTCGCCACCGGCAAGCTTCGATGCATGGGCGGCAAATACCGGCAAAATCAGAAAAAGGCCCAGCATGCGGATGCCGAAAATGCCGGCGAGGCTCATGCTGGAGCGCAGTTCTACCGGGCTCATGCGCGAACGCGGGAGCGGCGACATTCGGTAAGGACGCGTGGGATGGCGGTGTAGGCGCGGAAGCCGCTATAGTAGCAGGTTACATTCCATTCGCCCGGCTTCGCCAGATCACTAACGTCCATGGACGCGATACGCATTCGCGGCGCACGCACGCATAACCTCAAAAGCGTCAGCGTGGACCTGCCGAAGAACAGACTGGTCGTGATTACCGGGTTGTCGGGCTCCGGCAAGAGCTCCCTTGCTTTTGACACTCTCTACGCCGAAGGCCAGCGCCGTTACATCGAGTCACTCTCCTCTTACGCGCGCCAGTTCCTGCAGTTGATGGAAAAACCCGACGTCGATTTGATCGAAGGTCTGTCGCCCGCAATTTCCATCGAACAGAAGGCGGTCAGCCACAACCCGCGTTCAACCGTCGGCACCGTTACGGAAATTCACGATTATTTTCGCCTGCTGTATGCACGCGCGGGCACACCCTATTGCCCGGAGCACGACCGCGCGCTCGAAGCGCAATCCGTGGCACAAATGGTGGACCAGGTTCTCGCACTGCCGGCTGACACCCGGGTCATGATCCTTGCGCCTGTCGTGGCCGCGCGCAAGGGCGAGCAGGCAAGCCTGTTCGAGGACCTGCGGGCGCAAGGCTTCACGCGCGTGCGCGTCGACGGCCGCGTGCACGAACTCGACAAAGTCCCGCGACTCGCAAAGAACAGCCAGCACAGCATCGAGATCGTCATCGACCGCTTGACAGTTCGCAGCGCAGCGAAACAGCGGCTTGCGGAGTCGTTTGAAACCGCGCTGCGCCACGCCAATGGACGCGCGCTCGCAACTGATATGACGTCCGGAGTGGAACACCGCTTTTCAGCGCGCCATGCCTGCCCGCTTTGCGCCTACTCCGTCTCCGAGCTCGAGCCGCGGCTGTTTTCGTTCAACAATCCGATGGGCGCCTGCCCAAGCTGCGGCGGCCTGGGCAGCGTCGAATTTATCGATCCCGCGCGCGTGGTGGCGCACCCGAATCTCAGTCTCGCCTCAGGGGCGATCAAGGGCTGGGACCGGCGCAATCATCTCTATTTTTCCCTTCTGCAGACGCTCGCCAGACACTACAAGTTCGATGTGGAGCAGCCCTGGGAGATGCTGGACGACCGGGTGCAGGCGGTGATTCTGAATGGTTCGGGCGCCGACAAGATCACGTTTCACTACCCGTCCGAGCGCGGCCGGCCCGTGCTCAAGGAGCACGCGTTCGAAGGCGTGATTCCGAACTTCGAGCGCCGCTACAGGGAGACCGAGTCGGCCACTGTGCGCGACGAACTGGCGAAGCTGCGCAACCGCCGCGCCTGCCCGGACTGCCAGGGCGCCCGCCTCCGGATAGAGGCGAGAAATGTGCGGATACGCGGAAAGGCGATCTATGAACTGTCCGCCATGCCGCTCAGGGCGAACCGCGCGTTCTTCGCCGAGCTCGCCCTTCCGGGAGCGAAGCGGGAGATCGCTGATCGCATCGTGCGCGAGATCTCCAGCCGACTCGCGTTCCTGATCGACGTCGGCCTGGACTACCTGTCGCTCGATCGCGCGGCGGATACGCTCTCCGGCGGGGAGTCGCAGCGAATCCGGCTTGCGAGCCAGATCGGCTCAGGGCTGAGCGGCGTCATGTACGTGCTCGACGAACCCTCCATTGGCCTGCACCAGCGGGACAACGAACGGCTGCTGAAGACGCTTCGCCACTTGCGCGATCAGGGCAACACGGTCATCGTGGTCGAGCACGATCGGGACGCCATTGCGGCCGCCGACTACGTGCTGGACATGGGTCCGGGTGCCGGCGAGGCCGGCGGCAATCTGGTGGCTCACGGGACTCCGGCTCAAGTAGGCGCGAGTGCGCATTCGCTCACCGGCCAGTACCTTTCCGGGGCGCTCTCGATAGCGACGCCGGCGCTGCGCAAGCGGCCGAGCGCAAAACGCGCAATTCACATTGGCGGCGCCCATGGCAACAACCTGAAACACGTGGACGTGCGCGTACCGCTTGGCCTGCTGGTATGCGTCACAGGGGTGTCCGGCTCGGGCAAGTCCACGCTGGTGAACGACACTTTGTACGCCGCAGCCGCGTCCCATCTGCACGGTGGCGGCGCGCAAGCGGCGCCGCACGAGTCGATCTCCGGCCTTGAGCAGCTGGACAAGGTCATCAGCGTCGACCAGAGTCCGATCGGCCGCACACCACGCTCCAATCCCGCCACCTATACCGGGCTGTTCAACCCGATTCGCGAACTGTTCGCCGGTGTTCCGGAGGCGCGTGCCCGCGGCTACGACCCCGGGCGCTTCTCCTTCAACGTCAAGGGCGGACGCTGCGAAGCCTGCCAGGGCGACGGCGTCACCAAGGTGGAAATGCACTTCCTCGCCGACATGTATGTTTCCTGCGATGTCTGCCGAGGCGAGCGCTACAACCAGGAAACGCTCGAGATCCGCTATAAGGGCAGAAATATCCGCGAAGTGCTGCAGATGACCATCGCCGAGGCCCACGAGTTGTTCAGCCCCGTTCCCGCAATCGCCAGGAAACTGCGTACTTTGATCGATGTCGGCCTGGGGTATCTAAGACTCGGCCAGTCCGCGACCACACTTTCCGGCGGCGAGGCGCAACGGGTGAAACTATCTCTCGAACTCTCCAAACGGGACACCGGCAAGACCCTTTATGTCCTCGATGAGCCGACCACCGGCCTGCACTTCCACGACATCAAGCTCTTACTGCATGTACTGAACCGACTGCGCGATGCGGGCAATTCCGTCGTGGTGATCGAACACAATATGGATGTCATAAAGACCGCGGACTGGATCATAGATCTCGGCCCTGACGGCGGCGCCGGAGGAGGTCGCGTCATCGCGCAGGGTACGCCCGAGCAGGTGGCAGCAGTCGCGTTGAGCGCTACCGGACAATACCTGAAAGAGTTGTTTCGCAGTAGCGCCGCGAGGCCGGGCGGCCCAGTGGCGCAAGATTGACTCATTTAGCAAACAGGCGGGGTAAGCATCGATGAGCGCAAAGGAAGCGGCGGACGCGTCGCGCAGCATGTCGATCACCTGGGACGACCCGGCGCGCTTCGCAGCCGCTCGCCGCACGCTTTCCGGGCTCGAATTCCTGCGCGCCATACGCGACCGGAAGCTGCCGCCGGCGCCGATGGCCGCGTTGCTCGGGCTTGAACTGGTCGAAGCCGAGCCCGGTCGGGTAGTGTTTCAGGCGATCCCGGCAGAGCGCCACTACAACCCGAGCGGGGTGGCGCACGGCGGTCTGGCAATGACACTGCTGGATTCCGCAATGGCTTGCAGCGTGCAGACTCAGCTGCCATCCGGAACCGGCTACACGTCGCTTGAAATCAAAGTCAACCTGGTGCGCGCGATCACATCCGGCACGGGACCGGTACGCGCGATCGGCCGGGTGGTGCACTTGGGCAAGCGCACCGCAACGGCCGACGGCCGAATCGAAGATGCCGCCGGCAAGCTATATGCGCACGGCACCACGACCTGCATCATCCTCGCCGGCTAGCCTTGCAAAAGTCGTTGTTTACAAAGGCGGCGGGGTAGGTACACAATCGCCGAATGCCCACGGGAAGAATCTTCCGCTTCGGCCCGACAGGAGAGCGCGTCGCGCACCATCTCTTCCTGTTCCTCCATGGCAGCGGCGCCACCGCGCGCTCGATGATCCCGATTGCGTTCGAGTTCCAGGCCAGATTTCCGAGCGCGGCGCTGGTGGTGCCGAACGGGCTCGGCCCCGGTGCAGCCACAGGGGAAGCGCAGGACTGGTTTCCAACCCGCGGCCTGAATGACGAAAACAGGGCCGCGAGAGTGGCCGCAGTGCTCCCGGAAATCGAGTTTCTGGTAAGGCGCGAGCAGACCAATTTCGACATTCCGGCCTGGCGCACCGTTTTGATCGGTTTTTCCCAGGGCGGCACGGTTGCGCTCGAGGCAGTCAAGGCGGCCCGCGGTCTGGCCGGTGCCGTAGTGGCTTATTCGGCGCGCTTCGCCCGGCTGCCGCCCCGCGGAACGCTCATGGACGCACGCATCCATCTGGTTCATGGCGAGTTCGATTCGATCGTCTGGCGGGTACACGCGGAGCGGGCGGCGCGCGCGCTCGCCGCCCTGCGCGTTCCCGTGACGCTGGACATCATTCAGGATCTGGGTCACGCGCTCACCCACCCGGCCATATGCAGGGGATCGCTGCGGTTGCTGCAGGGGATCTACGAAGGCCGGCGCGCGACCTTGCACTGAGCCGGACGTGCGCGACGCGCTGCTCTTATTTGCTCACGGTTCACGAGAGGCCGCTTGGGCGGAGCCTGTCCACGCGCTTCGCGACCGGATTCAGAAGCAACTCCCGGGCCACGGCGTCTCCCTTGCGTTTCTCGAGGACATGCCGCCGAGCCTGACCGATGCCGTCGACACGCTCGCCGCGCAGGGCGCACGAGATATCCGCATCCTGCCTCTTTTCCTCGGACAGGGCAGCCACCTGCGCCGCGACCTGCCGGCGCTGGTAAATGCTGCACGAACCTCGCATGCGCAGATCAGGATCGAGCTCTTGCCTGCGATCGGCGAACAGGCCGCCGTTCTCGACAGCCTCGCGCGCACGATCGCCCTGACCGTCCGCTGATCGCCGCAGGGATGCCCGCAGGCTTAGTTCAAGAATAGGTAGTAACATATATGTTACTATATTGCGTGGAGTGGGTCGGGATGCTGAACGCATGTCCGGCCCGAACTGGCTTGCACGCGGGTCCCTGCGATCGGTCAAAATGCATTACTTTCTCGGGGGTGAAATTGCCATCTGACACGCGACCTGCAGGATTGCGCGCGCCGTTTTCGGACCGGCGAATCTTCTGTGCCGCCGCGCTTGCGCTGCTTGCCCGGCCGGTGCTCGGGTTCGCGCAGGGCGAGGAGCCCAAGCCGCCATTTGTCACCACGCCGCAAGAGGTGGTGGCCCGGATGCTGCAGTTGGCCCGGGTTGCAGCCGGCGACCGGGTGTTCGATCTCGGCTCCGGCGATGGCCGGATCGTCATAGCGGCGGCGAAGGATTTCGGCGCGCAGGCGACCGGCATCGAGCTGGATGAGGGCCTGGTGCGCAAGTCTCAGGAGGCGGCACGCGCCGCGGGGCTCGAGAAGCGCACACGGTTCATTCATGGTGATGTGCTGCGCGCCGACATTTCGTCCGCCACCGTGGTGACGGTCTACCTGCTGCCATGGCTGCTGGAAAGGCTGCAACCTCGGTTCCTCGGTCAGTTGCGGCCCGGAACGCGCGTTGTATCGCACGCGTTCCTGATGCCGGGATGGCTACCGGACACGGCAGAGACCGTGACACTCACGCGCCCCCACGAGGGGCAGGGCGGCAGCAGCAGAATATTCTTGTGGCAGGTGCCGGCCCAGGTAAGGGGCCGCTGGCAGGCAGACCGAATCCCGGGTTCGGAGGAATGGCAGATCACGGTCGCGCAGAACTACCAGAACGTGGAAATAGAGGCCCGGCTTGGCGGGAAGTTCATCCCGGTCGAGCGCGCCAGCTTGTCAGGGAGGATGCTCGAATTCCAGGCCGGCCGCCGGATTTATCGCGGCGAGTGCGAGGGCGAACGGATCGTCGGCTCGTTGCAGGGGGCGGGGATTTCGGTGCCCCTCGCTTTTACCCGCCTGAAGTGAGATTCGATGCGTGAGTTTCGAGGTGCTGGATTTGCCACTCGCATCTCGGTACTCAAATGACTTTGCCGGGATTCATGATGCCATGCGGATCGAGGGCCTTTTTCACATTGCGCATCAGCTCGATCTCGATCGCGCTCTTGTAGCGCGTGATCGCCTCCCGTTTCAGCTGTCCGACCCCGTGCTCGGCGGAGATTGATCCGCCAAGGCGCGCGACCGAATCGAACACGATCTCGTTTACCCGGTCACGCGAACGCATCAGTTCCTCGGTCTGCTCGGCAGTGGGCATACCGATGTTGTAGTGAATGTTGCCGTCGCCCAGATGACCGAAGGCATAGGGCAGGGCTCCCGGGAACGCCTGTTCAAGTGCCGCGCCCGCGGTGCGCAGCAGAGCCGGTATCTTGGAGACGGGAACCGAGACGTCATGCTTGACGTTGCGAAACTGGGCCTCGGGAATGGTGTCCCGGATTTTCCACAGCGCGGCGGCCTGCGCGACGCTCGAGGCGAGCGCAAGGTCACGAACCAGACCCTCCTCCAGGGCCGGCTGGAAAGCCGACTCGGCGAGCGCGCGCAGCGCAGCGTCCTGTCCGCTGTCCGTGAGTTCGACCAGCACGTACCAGGGGTAGCCGCCGGCGAGCGGCTCGGGCAACTCCGGGTGGCATGACAGGACAGCCTGCAGGCAGGCGCGGGAAATCAGTTCAAAAGCGCTCAGGCGCTCGCCGGTCAGGACGCCAAGGCGCTGCAACCAGGCGACGGCGCTCTCCGGATCGGCCAAGCCCGCCCAGGCGGTGGCAGTCGCGGTGGGGCGAGGTCTGAGGCGCAATACCGCGGCGGTTATGATGCCGAGCGTACCTTCGGCGCCGAGAAATAGCTGTTTCAAGTCGTATCCGGTGTTGTCCTTGCGCAGGCCGCGCAAGCCCTCCCAGATCCGTCCATCGGCCAGCACGACCTCGAGGCCGAGAACCTGATCGCGTGCGTTGCCGTAGCGCAGGACGTTCACTCCGCCGGCGTTCGTCGACAGGTTGCCGCCGATCTGGCAGCTGCCCTCGGCGGCAAGCGATATTGGGAACAAGCGCGCCACCCCGCGTGCTGCGTCCTGAACCTGCGCCAAAATGCAGCCCGCTTCGACAGTCATTGTGTTGTTGACCGGGTCCAGGTCGCGGATGCGATTCAGCCGTTCCAGAGAAAGCACGACTTCGCGCCCGGTTCCCGTCGGGACCGATCCGCCGGAAAGGCCTGTGTTGCCGCCCTGCGGGACAATCGCGGTCCGGTTTTTCGCGCACAATGCAACCACCTCGGCGACGGCAGCGGTGGACCCGGGCCGCACGACGCATTCCGCGCCGCGGGTATACATGCGGCGCGCGTCGGTCAGATAGCGTGCGACGTCCTCGCCGTGCGTGAGGACATTCCCGGCGCCGACTATGCTTGCCAGGGATGCCGCGAACGCGGGTCCGGATCTCGAGGGATTCGTATTGCTCGAGTCAGTCATCGGGGGCGGCAGGATATCGGCGGAGCATGATTATGCTGCGAGTTTGCACGAATTTTGCGGGCAGGTACCCGGCATGAAAGCCAGGCAGGACGAAATCACCCCCGGCTCACCCGTCGTGCTGGTCCATGGGCTGTGGATGCCCTCTGCCGCAATGGCATTGCTGGCGCATCGTCTGAAAGCCAGGCAGTTCGCGCCCCAGGTCTTCGACTACCGGGGACGCGCGCCTTTTGGCGAGAATGTGGCTGCACTTGCGCGTTACTTGCGCGCGCTCGGCAGGCCGGTATATCTGGTCGCCCACAGCCTTGGCGGCGTACTTGTCTTGACGGCGCTGCAAGAGCATCCCGATCTGGAGATATTCCGAGCGGTATTCCTGGGTTCGCCGGTGCTGGGGTCGATTAGCGGCCGCAAGCTCGCCGGGTGCGCGGCCGGACGATGGCTATTGGGTGAGAGCGCTCCTTGCTGGCTGGAGCGCAGATCCATCTGCTGGCCTGCCGCGGCTCCCCTCGGCGTCGTTGCGGGCGCCGCGCCCTGGGGATTGGGACGCTTGCTGGGCGCTCTGCCCGAGCCGAACGATGGTGTCGTATGCCTGAAGGAAACCGCGGTGGAGGGCATGACGGACTGCGTCACCGTCCGAATGAACCACAGCGGGATGCTGATCGCGCCAGGTGTGGCGCGGCAGGTGATCGCGTTTCTTGCGCGCGGGCGCTTCGAGGCAGGTTGACGCCTCGGCCGGATATCCTGCGCCGTCTGCGCCATGCATGTGTTTTGCTCGCGCCGATTCTGCTCGGTGGGTGCGAGACGCTCGGCTATCTGACCCAGGCGGCCGGCGGTCATCTGTCGATAATTGGCGGCGCCCGGTCGGTCGAGCGTTGGTTGGCCGATCCAAACGCATCCGCAGAATTGAAGCGGCGCCTCGCGAGCGCGCGCGCGATCCGCCAATTTGCGAGCCGACAGCTGCACTTGCCCGACAACGATTCCTATCGTAGCTACGTCGAGCTCGGCCGACCCTTTGCGGTATGGAACGTCGTTGCCGCCCCCGAGTTCTCGCTGCAGCCGCTGCGCTCGTGCTTCCCGGTGTCCGGATGTGTCGACTACCGGGGGTTCTTCTCCCTTGAGGACGCGCGGCGCTACGCGCGCAGCCTGCGCGAGCGCGGCAACGACGTACTGGTTCGGGGCGTCCCGGCCTACTCGACCATCGGCTATTTTGATGATCCGCTACTCTCGAGCTTCATCGACTATCCGGATACGGAGCTTGCACGCCTCTTGTTTCATGAGCTGGCGCACCAGGTCGTTTACGTCAGGGACGATTCAAGTTTCAACGAATCATTCGCCGTGGCGCTGGAGCGCGAAGGCGTGAAGCGCTGGCTTTCCGCGCAGGGGCGGGAGCAGGACCTCGCCTCCTTTGGGACGGCGAGCAAGCGAGCCGAATCCCTCAATGCGCTCCTTGCCGGGACGCGCGCACGGCTGCTGTATCTCTACCGTGATAATCGTGCGCCAAATTCCACGGAGGCGCTGCGCGCGGCAAAGGCGCGCGAGTTCGCGCGGCTAAAGGCCGACTACGAGGCCTTGAAGGCAAGTTGGGGCGGGTTCGCGGGATATGATCGAATTTTCGGAGAGTCCCCCAACAACGCCTTGCTCGCGGCGACCCACAGCTACGCCAGGCTCGTGCCGGCCTTCCAGGCGCTGTTGCAGGACAGCGGGGCGAACCTCGAGCGCTTCTACGCGAGGGTCCGGGAACTGGCCGCGCTACCCGCGGAGCAGCGCGAGGAGACGCTCAAGCGCCCGCTCAATTAAAAGCGCTCGCGCATCCCGGCACCGCGCCCTCGGAAGGATAGGAGCGGCAACGCCAGTCCACGCGGCCATCGCTGCGCATCGACGGTTCGTAAACGAGGAACACGCCGTGGCGGTCGCTGTAGAGCGCGAACCGCCCGTCGCCATCGACATACCCGAAGTCGACCAGCCCCGCCTGGGGCAGGGTTCGCGCGTTCGTCACCTCGCCAAGCGTCCCCTGCCGCTTGGCGTGGGCCGATATTTCCTGCTGGAGTTGCGAGGCGACCTTGAGCAGTTCCTGGGAGTGTTCGGTCGGATCGCCGGGCGCATCGCGGGTCAAGCTGCTGTGCGCCACAGTGCGCCAATGCGCCGGGAAGGCGCGTGCCGGCAGGCCGAGCAAACGCCAGTCCAGGATCCGGTTGTGGTAGGTGGGAACCAGGGCGACGAGTGCGCGCAGATCGAGGTCGTATAGCAGCACGGCACCGTTTCTGCCGAGAAAGGTCTCGCCGCGATGCGTCGTGCTTTCAACCTTAAGACCCTCGCCCACGCCGGTCAGCGCGCCCTGCGCGCCCACCCGGTGCTCGATCAGTTTGCGCACTTCCGCGGCCTCAACGGTCAGGGTGCTCGCCTTGCTCCTCAGGCTCGATTCATCCTCGCCACCGCTCGTCATGTTCGCGAACATGAAAAGTACAAGCAGCAGGGCGAATGCCTCGAATATGAGTATGGTTGCCACGCGGCTCTGTACGTTGGCCCGCGCCAGAGCAAACAGCCGCCGGTTCCGCCAGAATCCCGCGACGGGTATGCCGAGTGCGACCAACGCGAGCACAGCTATCGGCAGCATCTCGCGCTGCTCCCGCAGGCTTGCGACAGGAATTGTCGCCCAGTAGAAGGCGCCGACAAACGCGATCGCCAGCAACAGCGCCGCCGGCGTGAGGAAGATACTGACCCGCGGCGGCGGCCGCGCACCCTTTGCCGCCGAATCAGTCATGGCGCCGCGCTCGACCATGGGTGGGGGGATGAGGCGCTTGACGCCCGGTCAAGCCGTCAGGGCTTGGCTGAGAGACTGGTCGATATCCCATAGGATGTCATCCAGCGACTCGATGCCCACCGACATGCGCACCATGTCCGGCGTCACGCCCGCCTTGCGCTGATCGGTGTCGCTCATCTGGCGATGGGTGGTCGAGGCCGGGTGGATGATCAGTGTCTTTGCGTCGCCGATGTTGGCCAGGTGACTCATGAACTGCGCCGCCTCGATGAATCGTTCGCCCGCTTTCGGCCCGCCGCGCACACCGAAATTGAGCAGACCGGAGGCGCCCTTGGCGAGATATTTCTTCGCAAGCCGGTGCTGAGTATCGTCTGTGAGCCCGGGGTAGCTGACCCATGCGACACGCGGATCGTTCTTCAGATAACTGGCGACGGCGAGCGCGTTGGCACAGTGCCTGTCCATGCGCACATGCAGCGATTCGACGCCCTGCAGGAGCAGCCAGGCGCTCAATGGGGAGAGCGCCGGACCGAAGGTCCGCATGATCTCCATGCGTGCCTTCATCGTGTAGCCGAAGTCGCCAAAGGTTTCATGGAAGATCACCCCATGATATCCAGGCGAAGGCGTGGTGAATTCCGGGAACTTGCCATTCCCCCAGTCGAACTTTCCCGACTCGACGATGACGCCGCCAAGCGTCGTGCCATGGCCGCCCAGATACTTGGTCGCCGAATGCACGACGATGTCCGCGCCCCAGTCCATCGGCCGGCACAGGTAGGGAGAAGGCACCGTGTTGTCGAGCACTAGGGGCACGCCTGATTCATGCGCGATGTTCGCCAGCGCCTCGATATCCACGATGTTCAGCATCGGATTGCCGAGAGTTTCGGCGTAGAGCAGCTTGGTCTGCGGGCGCAACGCGGCGCGAAAATTCTCCGGATCGGACGGATCGACGAAACTCGTCTCGATACCGAGCTTGGCAAGGTTGACGCGCAGCAACGTGTGTGTGCCGCCGTAAAGCGTGGAAGAGGACACGATGTGGTCGCCCGCCTTGCATAGCGTGAGGATGGCGACCATCTCGGCGGCCTGTCCACTCGCACAGGCGAGCGCGGCGCGTCCGTTTTCCAGGGCCGCCATGCGTTCCTCGAATACCGCGACGGTCGGGTTGGAAATTCGCGAATAGGTATTGCCGAAAGTCTGCAAATTGAACAGGCTGGCTGCATGCTCCGCAGAATCGAACACGAAGGATGTGGTCTGGTAGATCGGCGCGGCGCGCGCGCCGGTCGCGGGGTCCGGGATCTGTCCGGCGTGCAGACAGAGTGTCTCTATATCGAACGTTCGATCGCTCATATGCGATTCAGGGTAGCATCCCGCCGGAACCCTCGCGCAAAATGCGCCGCCGAGCGCGGCGGCTGGCTCACTTCCCCGTATTGTCGAAATCGCCGCGCGATGCCGACCGAGCCGCTGCGACAGGCGGCTTGCCCTGCCCCACCGGCTCCTCGCGCGTACTGGCTCGTCTATAGGTGGAAGGCGGTACGCCGACGCGGCTCAGGAAAAAGCGCGTGAAGTTGCTCTGCGCCGAGAAGCCGAGGTCGGCAGAAACTTCGCTGATACGCGATTCGCCGCAAGCCAGCCGCGTTACGGCGGCCTCTATGCAAAGCAAGTCCAGGTAGGCGCGCGGTGCGAGTCCCGTGCACACCTGAAAAAGGTCGTAGAAACGCGAGCGGGACAGGCCGACCGCGGATGCGATCCGATCCATGTTGAGCACCTTGCTTGGCTTAGCGCGCAGCAAGGAAAGCGCGTGGCGGATGCGGGCATCGGCGAAACGGGACCCCGCCCACAATGTGGCGGCGGTCCTTGGTTTCGCGAGGTAGGTTTCCACGCCCGTGAGCATCAACTCCTGAAGCATGAATTCGAGGCGGTCCGACGAGAGAAACTGGTCATTCAGGACTTCAATGGAAAGGGCATCCGCAAGGCGTCGAATGCGGCTTGTTACGGCATCGGCGGGACGCCGAAAGAGCGCGTTGGCGGATCCGCCGAACATCGCGGGAAATCGTTCGCGCAGCCACTCGGTGGAAGCCTGGAACACGAGCAAACGGGCGTTGGACGCCGTGCCCGCCTGTTCCGCGGCGGATTGCCCGGGATTGAGCAGGAGGATCTCTTTGCGCGATAGCGTCAGTCCGTGCTCCCCGACACGGAGCGCGAGCTCCCGGCCATCGAACTGGGCGACAATTCTGGGTTCCGGGCATGCTGCAGCCAAGCCAGACACCGCCACCGGTCCGAGTACGAGGCGACCGAACCGGCCATCGAAAATTCGCGAATCGGGATTCATTGCAAGCTGCCGCGGGAAAATAGGCAAGTGAGGAGGATACCGGTTAAGAAGCCCCGACGCCACTTCGCTCGGCACTTGCGCACCGTGCGGGCTAGGCTCTTGGCGGGGTGCAGGAAAGGCCGGGGGCATCGAGCGTTGTCGGGCGTTGAATTCCGGCTAGTACGGCAGGACGTGTGGACGCTTTGCCGAGATGATCCGGGTGTTGACCCCGACCCAGTTCAGGCCGCCGAACAAGCGTCCATGCTCGATTTTCACGCAGCGGTCGATCACCGTCTCCATGCCTGCGGCGCGCGCCGCGGCTGCAGCGCGCGCGTTGCGAATGCCGAGTTGCTGCCACAGCACCTTGGCGCCAATCGCAATCGCCTCGTCGGCGACCGATTCGACCTCAGTCTCCCGCCTGAACACGTCGACCAGGTCGATTTTGTGGGGAATCTGCCGCAGGCCGGCGTAGCAGGTCTCGCCAAGCACATCTTGTCCGGCATAGCGCGGATTTACCGGAATCACCCGGTAGCCGTGCGCCTGCATGTACTTTGCGGCGAAATAGCTGGGCCTGAACCAATCGGCGGAAAGGCCGACCACCGCGATGACGCGGGTCTGAGAAAGGATGCGGCGCAGCGTGTTAGCGTCGACCATGTCATCGGCTGTGTGTCAAGGAACGCGAACCCTGCGTCCGCTGTTCAAGTTAGCGCGACGTATGCCGGATCATCCTGCTGGTCGCGCTCGAACTTGAGGAAATCATAGTAACCGCAGCGCGGCGCGAGCGGATAGTCGCGGCACACACCGGGCCGCGCTTCGTATACCGTGCAGCGCCGGTCTTTCTGATCGAAGAACATGCAGATGGTGTCGAATACCTTGTCCTTGTGATGGCGCAGCACGCGCGCCTTCTGGCTCGCATCGTATTTCGTAAATCGCTCTTCGGCCTGCTCGTATTCGAGATCGAAATGCCGCGCCAGCCTGGCGATGTCGCGCTTGTTGATTTCAATCAGTTGATAGCTGCAGCAGTAGCCGGGGCACTTCGCGCAGTCGTAGGTCTTGCGCGGAACTTTTGCTGTGCTCTTGGCACGTATGGGTATCGTTGCTTTCTTGCCATTGCTCATTTAGTCGCTGTGCTTTGTTGAAACGCGGAGGCGCAATTCTACGTGAGCATGACGGGATCGTGCCGGTGGCTGCGGGAACGCTTGGGCAAGGGCACAGGGAAGTTCGGCGAATCCGTCCGCCCGGCATAGATAGTACCCTATATGTTACTATATATGCGGTGCGGCCCCGGGCCTTCCCGGCGCTCAGGCCCCGAAAATGCAAGAGCCCGGACTCGCCGGGCTCTTGGTCGCTACCGCTAAAGCGAGATCAGCTTGCCTTGGCTTTCTTGGCCTTGGCCTTCTTGGCCTTGGCCTTCTTGGGCTTTGCGGCTTTGTCGTCCTTGGCGCTCGCTGCGGCGGCGGCCTTGGGGGCCGAGGCTGGGGCTGCGGCGGGTGCGGCCGCCGGCGCAGCGGCCGGTTGCTGGGCAAACGCGGGAACGACAAACGCGGACGTGATCAAGGCGACCAGAAACTTTTGCTTAAGCATGGAGGATCCTTTTGGTTTTTACGAAGGCATGCAAGTGTGCATTGGGGAGAACGCACGATCCGGAAATCCGTTGACGCGCCGTGGTAGTTCGACGTGGCGGGCCGCCTCTGGCACTCTTGGGGGTCATCTTTCCGCACGCCCTCCCGAATGGATCTGCACGAACTCGCGCACCAGCTGCCCCTGAACGATCTCTGGGTTTTCGGCTATGGCTCCCTAATGTGGTCGCCCGGATTCCGTCCGGCCGAGCAGATGCCCGCACGCGTGTACGGTTATCACCGCTCCCTGTGCATCCTCTCTTACCAGCACCGGGGTACCCGCTCGCGCCCTGGCCTGGTCGTGGGACTGCAGCCGGGCGGTTCCTGTTGGGGATTGGTTTTCCGGGTGCCGCCCGCCCGCGCGCGCAACGTCTTGCGCACCCTGTGGCAGAGGGAAATGGTGTATCACGTCTACCGGCCCAGGATGCTCGCCGCCCGACGGAAATCCGGCGCGACGGTTCAGGCGCTCGCCTTCGTCGCCGACCCCAAGCATCCCCAGTTCGCGGGCGAAATGGATATTGTCCGCATGGCACGGGCGGTGGCCAACAGCCGCGGAGGCCGCGGACCGAACATCGATTACCTGCGCCTTACGCTGGCGCACATGCATCAATTAGGCGTTCCCGACCCGCACCTGGAGCGCGTCCTGGCCCTGGCGAATCGCTTCGCCAACGTGCGCGACTGATCGGCTCTATGGCGTCTAGAGCGCCGCGGCGGCGGCCCGTATGCGCGCCAGGGCCTCGCCAAGACGCGCGCGCTGGGTTCCAAAATTCAGCCGCACGAAGCCGGGTGCACCGAACTGGGCGCCTGGCGAAAGCGCAAGCCCGTGCTTCAGCAAGTATGCGGACGGATCCTGCAAGCCCCATTCTCCAGCGTCGATCCACGCCAGACAGGTCGCCTCTACGTGCCAGTGGCGCAAACCGGGTATGCTCGCCATGGCCTGCTCCAGAAGGGCCCGATTCGCGCGCAGGTACGCGAGCAACTCGGCAAGCCATACTTCGCTGGTCGGGTCCGCATAGGCGGCCAGAGCGCCGGCGTAGCCGAAAACGCCAGGCTCCGGGACAAGCGCGTGCAGTTCTGCGGAAAATAACGCGCGTAGTTGCGCATCTTCTATCACCGCGTAGGCGCAGCCCGCCCCCGGAATGTTGAAAGTCTTGTTGGGCGACATCAAGGTGACAGTGCGCCTGCCCATCTCGCGCCCTAGTCCAGCGATCGGAACATGCCGGCGCCCGGCTTCCAGCAGGATATCGGCATGAATTTCATCGGAGCACACGAGGACATCGTAGCGCTCCGCCAGCCCGGCGATGCGCTCCAGCTCCGCGCGCGTATAGATGCTGCCACCGGGATTTTGCGGGTTGCAAAGGAGCAGCAGGCGCGCGCCGTGGCGCATCGCATCCTCCAGCCGGTCCCGGTCCAAAACCCAGTGCCCGCCGCTCTGCGCAAGTGGAATCTCCTCGAACTTGCGGGGCGCAAGCTCGGCGGCGCGTTTGAAATGGTTATATACGGGCGTCGGCAACAGCACGCGATGATGCGGCGAGGTGAGCATGCGCACCGCAAGATGCAGTCCGGGCACGACCCCCGGCAGCATCACGATCCAGCCGGGTTCGATGCGCCAGCCGTAGAGGCGCTCCAGGCGCTGAACGATGGCTTCCCTGAGTGCATCGGGCAGCGTGCTGTAGCCAAATACGCCGTGCTCTACACGCGCCGCGAAGGCATCAAGAATTGCAGGCGGGGCGCGGAAATCCATATCCGCGACCCACAGCGGCAGAATTTCGCGCCCGGCACGCCCCGCATAGCGATCCCAGCGCGTGCTCCAAGTGCCCGAGCGCTCGACGGGCGTATCGAAGTCGAAGCGCATCGCGGCCTCAGCGAACGGTAACCCGCGCGAACTTTCGCTTGCCCACCTGCGCCACCACGGTTGCGCCGCGCGCAATCCTGAGCTGCTTGTCCGAGCAGCGCTCGCCGTTCAGCCGCACCCCCCCCTGCTCAATCATGCGCAGCGCCTCGGCGGCGCTCGCCGTGAGCCCGGATTGCTTCAGCAGTTGCGCGACCGGCAGGTCCGCTTCCGCGCAGCGCAATTCGACCTCCGGCATGTCTTCCGGCAGCGCGCCATGCCTGAAGCGCGCATCAAACTCCGCCAGCGCTGTCTCCGCGGCCTGCTCGCCATGAAAGCGGCCGACAATTTCCTTGGCGAACAGGGCTTTGACGTCGCGCGGATTTTTCCCTGCGGCGATGTCGTCTCGCCAGGCGCGGATCACGGCGCCCGGCTCGAACGACAGCAGTTCAATGTAGCGCCACATCAGCGCATCCGATATCGACATGAGCTTGCCGAAAATCTCCCCTGCCGGTTCGGCAATGCCGACATAGTTGCCGAGCGACTTGGACATTTTGTCCTTCCCGTCCAGGCCCTCCAGAAGCGGCATGGTGACGATGCACTGCGGCGCCTGGCCGTAGTCGCGCTGCAGCTCCCGGCCGACGAGCAGATTGAATTTCTGATCGGTTCCGCCCAGCTCGACATCCGATCGCATGGCGACCGAGTCGTAGCCCTGCATCAGGGGGTAGAGGAACTCGTGAATGGCTATCGGCTGATTGGCGCGAAAGCGCCGGCTGAAGTCATCCCGCTCCAGCATGCGCGCCACCGTATGCCGGGCCGCCAGGCGGATCATGCCTTCAGCGCCGAGCTTCTCGCACCAACTCGAATTGAACAGGACCTCTGTCCTTGCGGGGTCGAGAATCTTGAACACCTGTTCGCGATAGGTGCGCGCGTTAACTTCGATTTCCTCACGCGACAACGGCGGCCTGGTCTGATTCTTGCCGGTCGGGTCGCCGATCATGCCGGTGAAATCGCCGATCAAGAACTGGATGTGATGCCCCAGGTCCTGAAAATGCCGCAATTTGGTCAATACCACGGTGTGGCCAAGATGCAGGTCTGGCGCGGTCGGATCCATGCCCAGCTTGACGCGCAGCGGCTTGCCGCGGGCCAGCTTCTCCACGAGTTCTGCCTCGACGAGAATCTCGTCGCAGCCGCGCTTTATGAGGTCAAGTGATTCCGCTACAGATGCCATGGGCCCTCTCGGCAGGGATCGTTAAGGGGGTATGGCTGGGTTCGCAGGATATTTGCTACACTGCGCACCGCCCGACACCGCCCCAGTTCAGGCAAGGGGGGACGCGGGCAGGCGATCGTCCCGGCACCAAGCGCGCCAGTTTAGCCGAAGGCTCCCCTTGACTCGATTTGCTTTCCCCCATCCTGTTCGCTGGACCCGCATCATGGCTGTAGTGGCGCTGGCCTTGTCCGGCGCCGTGGCGGCATTCGCCACTATCGGACCCTCGCCCGATGCGGAGCTGCTGGCCTCGAAATCCCTGGTCGTGGAGCCGACCGGCATCGACCTTGATCGGAACCTGGTCACAAGCGGGGGCCGCTTCGTGCGCGAGGATCGCCTGCTGCGCGGCGATACCCACGCAAGCCTGCTTGCGCGCCTTGGTCTGCGCGCAAGCGATATCTCCGAGGTCCTGCGTTCCGAAACGATGCGCTCGGTGCGACCGCTCACCAGCGTTTCGGCCGCTGTCGGCAGCAACGGCGACCTGCACGAAATCTCGTTCCTCAACGGGCCCGATCTGTTCAGAATCCTGCCAGGCGAGGGTGGGTATTCGGTGCACGCAGAGCCGGCGCTGATCGAGACCCGCTCAGCCTTCCGCGCCAACGCAATCAGCAGCTCCCTGTTCGCCGCGGCGGACGCGGCGGATGTGCCGGAATCCGTTGCGGTTGAACTCGCCGACATATTCGGTGGTGACATCGACTTCCATCGCGACTTGCGCAAGGGCGATCGATTCTCGGTGATCTACGAAGTTCACTACCTGAACGGCCAGCACATTCGCACCGGCCGGGTGCTGGCGGCGGAGTTCATGAACAACGGCCGCTTGTACCGGGCGGTCTGGTATCCGGGTGCCGACGGGAAGGGCGCCTACTACACACCCGAGGGCAAGAGCCTGCGCAAGACATTTCTGCGCTCGCCGCTCGAATTCTCGCGTGTCAGCTCGGGCTTCGGCTCGCGGCTCCACCCCTTTCTGCAGACCTGGCGCAGCCACAAGGGCGTCGACTATGCGGCGCCGATGGGCACCCGTATTCGCGCCGTCGCCGACGGCAGCGTGGAATTCGTCGGCGGCAAGGGCGGCTACGGCAATGTCGTGGTGTTGCGCCACCAGGGCCAGTACTCGACCCTGTACGGACATATGAGCCGCTTCGCCCCAGGTCTGACGCGCGGAACGCGCGTCCCCCAAGGCGCCGTGATCGGATTCGTCGGCAGAAGCGGCTGGGCGACCGGCCCCCACCTGCATTATGAATTCCACGTCGCAGGCGAAGCGCGCAATCCGCTGACCATTGCGTTGCCGGCAGCGCTACCTCTCGCGCCTCGGGACCTGGCTGGCTTTCATAACCAGATTCAGCCGCTGCTGGCGCATCTTAACCTGCTCGAGAACGGCAGGTACGCGCGGGCGGATTAGGCGACCGTTTCGCCTCTCTTGCCCGAGACGCGCCGGTAGCGGCACCGCCGCCTACGCGCCACCCACGATGTCGCAGCGCCAGCTTCCAGAACTGTACGTGGGTTTGATGACCGGGACCAGCCTGGACGGCGTGGACGCGGTCCTCGCGAATCTTGAAAAAGGCAAAGCGACAGTCCTCGCCAAGATGGGCGTTCCCTTTCCTGCAAATTTGCGTGCCGAACTGCTCGCGCTAAATACGACGGGCGCGGATGAGCTCGGGCGTGCCGCGCTGGCGGGCAACCATCTCTCCCGGCTCAATGCATCCGCGGTAAGCGATCTGCTGCGCCAGAGCGGGCTGCCCAGTGCAGATATTCGCGCCATCGGGTGTCACGGACAGACTGTGCGCCACCGCCCGGATCTCGGATACACAATTCAGATTGGCAATGCGGCGCTTCTCGCGGAACTGAGCGGCATTCCCGTGGTGGCCGATTTCCGCAGCCGGGATGTGGCTGCAGGGGGACAGGGCGCGCCCCTGGTTCCGGCTTTTCACTCGAAAATCTTCCACAGCGCCGGGGAAGACCGCACGGTACTAAACCTGGGCGGTATCGCCAATATCTCCTACATTCCGAAACAAGGCCGAGTCGTCGGCTTCGACTGCGGCCCAGGCAACTGCCTCCTGGATCTGTGGTGCGCCCGCCACCTGGGACAGCCCTACGACAGGAACGGTGACTGGGCCGCCGCCGGAACAGCGCATGCGGCGCTATTGAATCACCTGCTCTCGGACCCCTATTTCTCGGCTCCCTTCCCCAAGAGCACTGGTCGCGACTTGTTCAATGAACGCTGGCTGGACGCGAAACTGGCCACGATCGCACCAAGCTTGCGGCCCGAGGACGTTCAGGCGACTCTGATCGAGTTGACTGCAGTATCCATTGCGCGCGCGACCCGGTCCTGCGGGGCGGTGCAGGCGCTGATCGTCTGTGGTGGAGGGGTCCACAATCGGACGCTGCTTCGCGGCCTCACAGAATCCATTTCGCCGGCGCGTGTGGAAGCCAGCTCTCTGCATGGCATAGATCCGGATTATGTCGAGGCACTCGCGTTTGCCTGGCTTGCGCAGCGGGCGCTGAACGGAGAAGCGGGAAATCTGCCTGCCGTAACAGGTGCCGATGGGTCGCGCGTGCTTGGCGCGATCTATGCGCGCTAGCGAGCGTGCCGGCGGAAATCTAGGCTGAAAAGGATGATCCGCAACCGCAAGTCGATGTTGCGTTCGGGTTCTTGATCACGAACTGGGCGCCTTCGAGATTCTCCTGATAATCGATTTCAGCGCCGTTCAAATACTGAAAGCTCATCGGATCAATCAGCAGCAGCACGCCGTCTTTTTCCATGACCGAATCGTCGTCGCTCTGCTCTTCGTCGAAGGTGAAGCCATATTGGAAGCCCGAGCAACCGCCGCCCGAGACGAAGACTCTGAGCTTCAGATCCGGGTTGCCTTCCTCTTCGATCAGTTGCTTCACTTTCGCCGCGGCGCTGTCAGAGAAGACGATGGGGCCGGGCATTTCCGTCACTGCATTCATTGCACGCTCCGCAATACCGAGACATCAGAAAGGACCCAACCGGACCCTGTGGACATTATCTCGTGCGCGCAACCCTACCCGCAACGCGGGCTTTTCGCTTGGCGCAAGCCCCCAAGCCCGGCTACTTCCCGGACGCCAGCTTCAGCTCGATCGGCTTCGACTCCGTGGCACCGTAGTGGACCAGGCGTCCCTCCACCACGGCGCCCTGATGCATTTCGACGGTCTTGTAATGGATGTCTCCGCGGACTTTTGAACTCGACTGCAGTTCCAGGGTTTCCGAGGCATGAACCGGCCCGACGACGGTGCCGTTCACGACCACATGGGCGGCCTGAACCTCGCCCTCGATACGCGCCTGTTCAGACACGACCAGCGTCGCGGACTGATCAGGCGCCGCCTGCACATTGCCTCGCACGACGCCGTCGACCCGCAATCCGCCGTTGAATACGATGTTGCCCTCGATACGCGTTGCAGCCCCGATCAGGCTGTCGATACGGCTCTGCGGCTTGTTCTTGCCAAACATTTCATCCTCCTCCGGCCGCGCCGGACAACAAATCGGCACCATCAGGCGCCCTCAGGACACCAGCAGGCACCATGCACTATCCCGGACTGACCGTCTGCGTGGCCTTCACCTGGTCCGAGCCCGCTTCGTAGACCCTCGCCTGCACGCTTTCCAGCGTTGCCGAAGGTGAGATCTTGAAACTTCCTTCGATGCGCCTGAATTGTCTGAAGCTCAACTGATACGCGGCCGAATTTCCTTTTCCGGGCATGACCATGATAGCACTCCTCCCCCCTTCGCCGAGACGCACCAGCAGCTCCAGGCGGCCTTCAAAACCCCGCTCTGCGCGCCTGCTCGGCGCAAACAGCATCAACCTGAATCGGTATTCGCCGGGCGCGACATCGCGCTCCACCATGAAGCGCTGAATGGCGAGCCCCCGTGCGTCGCGCGCAGCCGAGGTAAGCATGCTCTCGAAGATGGCGAGCTCTTCGCGCAAACCCGCATTCTGCTTTTCCAGGCCGCGTACCTGCTCGGCGAGTTTCAGTTGCGCAGTATGCTCGATGGCGAGCTTGCTGTCGGCCGCATCGACTGCGCCGCGCAGCCGCTCGAGTTCTGAGCGCGCGCTCTCGGCGCTCGCCTTGACGCGCACCAGATCCTGCTCGATTTCGCCTCGATCGTAGCCCGCGTAGCGCCGCCCGGCATCGTAAACCCATTGCGCCACGACCAGCGCCAGTGCCCCCGCGACGAAAATTCCAATCCAGCGCCAGTACCAGGAGAGCTGGGGCCGGACCGCAACGCGCGGCGCGGCAATCCCGAATCGCTTTGCCAGGCGGCTGAAGCGCAGCCGGCTCACGGCACCACAGGCAAGGATCCCAGGCCTGCCCCTTCGGGAAAGCCGAACATGATGTTCATGTTCTGTATCGCCTGGCCGGACGCGCCCTTGACCAGGTTGTCTATCGTAGCGAGGACGACCAGAACATCCCGCCGCGAAGCATCCTGGCGCGGGCGGTGCAAGGCGATACGGCAAAGGTTCGAGCCGCGCACCGAGCGCGTGTCCGGGTGGCTGCCGGCGGGCATGACATCGACGAACCCATCGCCTGCAAAGCGCTCCTCGAAGAGCGCCTGGAAGTCAACATCGCGCGTCACGCGCGCGTACAGCGTGGCGTGAATGCCCCGGATCATGGGCGCGAGATGCGGGGTGAATGTCAGGCCAACCGCGCCGCCCGCGGCCTGAACCAGCCCCTGCCGGATTTCAGGCCAGTGCCTGTGACCGGAAACGCCGTATGCGGAGAAATTATCCGCGGCTTCCGCGAACAGGATGTGCATTTCCGCCTTCCGCCCCGCGCCGCTAACACCGGATTTTGCATCCGCGATCAGCCAGGCCGGATCGACGAGCCGCTGCTCCAGCAGCGGCAGGAATCCGAGCTGGATGGCTGTCGGATAGCAGCCGGGGTTCGCAACCAGCCGGGCGACGCGAATCTCCTTGCGGTGCATTTCGCTCAACCCGTACACGGATTCCTTCAACAAACCGGGTGCGGCGTGCTTGAGTTTGTACCACTGCTCCCATTCCGCCACGTCGCGCAGGCGAAAATCCGCCGAAAGATCCACCACGCGCACGCCCGCATCGAGCAGCGGCGGCGCCTCTGACATCGCGACACCGTTTGGCGTTGCAAAGAAAACCGCATCGCAGCGCTCGAGCCCGGCCTGCGCGGGTGCCATAAAATCGAGTGCAATCCGCCCGCGTAAACTGGGAAACATCGCCGCAACCGCGGTCCCGGCGTCCTGGCGCGACGTTACCGCTGCGATCTCCGCATGCGGGTGGGTCGCGAGCAGACGCAACAACTCAATGCCTGTGTACCCTGTTCCACCGACGATTCCGACCCTGATTTTCCGCTTGCCGTTCATGTGCGCCTCGCCCTTCCTCGCCCTTCCTCGGCCTTCCTCGCTTTTGGCGGGCCGCGTGCTCTGCAACCCCCGCCAACAAAAAAGCCGCCCTGGGGCGGCTTTTTCCGGATGGCTTACGCCGTACCGTCAGCGCTTGGAGAACTGCTTGCGCCGCCGCGCCTTGTGCAGGCCGACCTTCTTTCGTTCCACTTCGCGCGCATCGCGGGTCACGAGACCCGCCGCGCTGAGCATGGGCTTCAGGGCGGCATCATATTCGATCAGGGCGCGTGTAATGCCGTGGCGTACCGCGCCTGCCTGGCCGTTTTCCCCGCCGCCGAACACATTGACTTTGATATCGAACCCGCTGAGATTCTTGATCAACTCCAGCGGCTGACGCACCACCATGCGGCCCGTTTCGCGGGAGAAAAACTCGTCCACCGGCCTGTCGTTTACCACGATGCGGCCGCTGCCTGGCTTGAGAAACACGCGTGCCACGGCGCTCTTGCGCCGCCCGGTTCCGTAATAGTAATCGCCTACCATGTGTCCATCCTGCCTAGAGTTCGAGGGCCTTCGGCTGCTGCGCCGAGTGCGGGTGCCGGTTTTGGGGATATATCTTCAGCTTTTTGATCATCGCATAGCCGAGCGGCCCCTTCGGGAGCATACCCTTGACCGCTTTCTGCAACGCCGCCGCAGGATGCCTGGCCTGCAGCGTCGCGAAATCCGTGCTCTTGATACCGCCCGGGAATCCGCTGTGGTGGTAGTACATCTTGCCCTGTGCCTTGTTGCCGGTAACGCGAATCTGAGCCGCATTCACCACGACAATGAAATCGCCGGTATCGACGTGCGGCGTAAACTCGGGCTTGTGCTTGCCGCGCAGCCTTGCGGCTATCTGTGTGGCGAGGCGCCCGAGCACTTTGCCCTGGGCGTCAACGACGTACCAGCCCTGGGGCACGCTGCCGGGCTTCGCGGAATAGGTCTTCATTGCTGGCTGGCTCGTGAAAAACACGCGATTGTATTGAAGCCCGGCTACCGAGTCAAAATTATTGGACAGGCGACCGTACTTTTCGCAATGACGACTGTGGCGCGCTCTGACTTATTAATATCCTTCATAAACAATGCATTATCGGAGATCCCATGGACTGTAGCATCCGCTGGACCGGCGACGGAATGTCATTCCTCGCTGAAACAGGCAGCAACCACCTCGTAGCGATGGACGGAGCGCCGGAAGGAGGGGGTAGAAACCTTGCCCCGCGGCCCATGGAACTGGTCCTCGCCGGTACGGGCGGCTGCACGGCCTACGACGTGGTCCTGATCCTGAAAAAAAGCCGGCAGCGGGTGACCGGTTGCGAGGTCAAGGTCACCTCGGAGCGCGCGCTTGAAGATCCGAAAGTCTTCACCCGCATCCACATGCATTTCATCCTGCGCGGCAAGGAACTCAAGCCCTCCGCCGTGCGGCATGCGATCCGTCTGTCGCACGACAAGTACTGCTCGGCATCGATCATGCTGGGCAAGACCGCCGAAATAACGCACGACTACGAGATCGTGGCGGAGTAGCGCGCCCTGCGCTATGCGAGCCGACCAGGATTTGCCACCTGGCGCATCGAGCGTGACTCGGCAAACCATTCCTCGGCGTAGTCGCAATTCCGGTACTCGTCGAAGTACGGACCGCCCAGCGTGAAGTGCACAATTTTTGCGCTCGAGTTGTAAGCGTACTCGCCCACCAGCCAGTTCCACTCCGGAGGCAGATCGCCGATGCGCTCGTCCTCGATCCAGGCAAAGCGGTGCAGCTCCAGGCCGCTCGCGGTATTGACGTAGTCCGGCGTCAGCGCCTTGCAGAGCGCGTTGTTGAACAACACCAGGCTCGACCAGTTTTTGCGCGGGTATCTTGTCTGCACATTGCCCAGAAACTTGTGTTCTGTCTTCGGTATGTAATCGTGCTTGCACACAAGCACCGCTTTGTCCGGATTTCTCTCGGCAATGCGCCCCAGTTCCATGATGTCGCCGCGACACAGCATGTCGCAATCCATGAAGATCGACCACCCTTCGTAACCCGATAGATGCGGCGTCAAGAAGCGGGTCAAGCTGAACTCGGTAGCCTCGGTCGGGCCGCGCTCCCTTCGGTAGACTCCTTGAAGCTGGGCTCGCATCAGCGGGGTGATCGATACCGCCGCCGACGCACGGCGCAATATGGAGTGCGCCAGCGTGTAAAACGCGATCGACTCCTTCGGGTCGTACCCGATGAACACGCGCAGCAAGCCGGCGCCCCGCCGCTAGATTCGGTAGGAGATCACGGTCATGACTTTCGCGGCCAGCCGCATGGCCAGCCGCGCCGGCGCGGGCATCTCCGCCGCGCCGAGGTCGATCGCCGTCTGGCGATGCATGGATTCGTCGGCGCGCATCGCATTGATCACCGATCTGGTGCGCTCATCCGCCGCCGGCAGGCGCTCGAGATGACCTGACAGGTGCTCGGCGACCTGGCGTTCGGTCTCCGCGAGAAACGCCAGATTCCAGCGCTTCCCCAGACGCGCGGAAATAGCGCCGATGCCGAACGCACCGGCATACCAGAACGGCGTCAGCAGACTGGTGCGGCCGCCCAGCTCGCGGATCCGTTGCGCGCTCCAGGCAAGGTGGTTTTCCTCCTCGCGCGCCGCCAGGTCCAACGCGCCCGCGACGGCTGCATCGCGGGCGCCCAGCGCCTGACCCTGATACAGGGCCTGGGCGCATACCTCGCCCGCGTGGTTGACGCGCATCAGCGCGGCGGCACGCCGGCGTTCGTCCGCAGCCATGTCACTTTCGGGAATTGCCGCGGCCGGTGAGAGGCGCGCGCCGTGTTCGACACCCGCGACCACGCGCAGGGCGCGATCAAATCCGCCGATCAGCGAATCGATTCCACAATATCCGGACGGGTCCCTTTCGCGTTCACTCATTCCCCGCGAGCATATCAGATGCGCCCGCGCAGGCTGCGGGCCATGCCCGGCATTGCTCGACCGCTTGAAATGGGTTGGAATAGCCGCCACCGGGAAAGGGTTGATTCTGAAGAGGCGCGATTGGACAAGGCACCGGACGATTTGCAGGCCCTGCTGTATCTGGGCACGCTCGAAGTACGCAACGGCAACAGCGCTGCTGCGGTTCCGTTCTTCGAGAAGGCGGCCCGGCTGAAGCCGTCCGACGCCCGCATCCTGAACGATCTGGGCTATGTCTACCGGCTCAATGGCCGGCTGCAGGAGGCGCTGAAGAGCTTCCGTGCTTCGCTCAGGATCAAACCCCATGACCCGCTCACCCTGTGCAATATAGGATTGCTGCAGCTCGATCTGAATCAACCGGAAATGGCGCTCAAGTCGTTCGGCAAGGCGCTTTCGGTCGAACCGGATAACGTCGCCAACCTGTGCAACCGCGGCAGCATCCTGCTGAGCCTCGGCCGGCCCGCCGAAGCGCTGGCCGACTATGCAAAGGCGTTTGTCCGCGAGCCCGCAAACCCGTCGGTTCTGAATGGCCTTGGCGATGCCCACCGCGATCTGAACAATATCGACGCGGCTGTGCGCGATTACCAGTCCGCCCTGGCATTACGCCCCGATGACGTCAAGACGCATGCCAATCTCGCCGGGGTCTATGTCTCGCGCCCGAACTACAACGAACAGGCGATCGAGCAAGGCCGCAGAAGCCTGCGGTACCTGCTGGCGGACGAATTCGCCGCCGACGGCCCTGCTTTCACGCGCATGTCCGCCTCGGGGGTGTCGGTCTTTCGCCTCAAGCACGATCTCGGGCAGGCGCGCTATCTGCGATCGCAGTCGCACGCCGTGGAGGCTCGGGAGGCATTCATCGACACCGCGCAGCGCCTGATGGAGCGCATCGAGCTTGACCGCATGGATCCGGCGCAAGGCCCCGGCCTGGTGCAAGCCGGCGCCGCCGAACTGCAAGCGATGCTGCCCTATTGGAGAACCCCTTTTGTCGTCCCGGCGCCCCCGCTCGCGCACTGCCTCAATCCGGACAATGACTGGAAATCCCTCGAGGCACAGTACCTGGACGGGATACCGGAAATTCTGGCAATCGACAACTTCCTCGCACCCGAAGCCCTGCGTGCCCTGCGGATCTATTGCCTGGCCTCGAAGGTCTGGGTACGCGAATATCCGAACAAGTATCTCGGCGCGTTCGCCAATCAAGGCTTTTCCAGCCCCCTGCATTTCCAGCTCGCCCGCGAGCTGCAGGGCCGCATGCCGCGCGTATTCAGGGACTATCCGCTCAATCAGCTATGGGCGTTCAAGTACGACGCCGTGCTCGGCAAGGGCATCAATCTGCACGCCGACTTTGCGCTCGTAAATCTGAATTTCTGGATTACACCCGATGAGCACAACCTGGATCCGGCAAGCGGCGGGCTGGAGCTCTACGCCACCCCGGCGCCGCAGGACTGGACCTTCCACGACTACAACCGCAACAGCCAGGCCATGTACGAATTCCTGAAACAGCACAATTCGGCGAGCGTGACAGTCCCGCATCGCTGCAACAGGGCGGTCCTGTTCAATTCCGCGCTGTTCCATAAGACCGACAAGATTCACTTTGCCGATGGTTACGAAAGCCGGCGCATCAACATTACCTATCTGTTCGGCAGGCAGCTCAGCTAGCGGACAAGCCGGGCGCGGCCATGGCCGGCCCAGCCGCCAAAAAAAAACGGGCGTCTCGCGACGCCCGTTGCATGAGTTCTCTCAGGGCTCTCGCCCCGAGAACGACCGCTCTCAGCGCTTTAGAAGTGGTGGTTCATGCCGACCATCATGTTGGTGACATCCTCACCCGCGGTGGCCGCAAAGCCAACCGTGGTGTAGGCCGGGGTGTTCAGCCCGAATGCGCCATACGCAGCGGCGGCCTTGTTGGTGAGTTTCTGCCAGCTCGCGAAAACGTTGGTGCGCTTGGACAGAGAGTACCGGTAGATCACGCCGAGCGCACTCGCGTCGGTATCGGCGCCAACCGCGCCGCCGGTGCCGGGCAGCTTCTTGTCCTTTTCGGCCTTGGTGTAGGCGGCGGCGACCTGATGCGGACCCGTGCTGTACAGCGCCTCCAGCGCCCAGACGACACGATCATTGACATCGCCGGGCGCTACCGCGCCGACGTTCTTGCGCTTCGCCTTGTCCCACATGCCGCCCAGCGAGAAGCCATTGGCAAACTTGTACTCGCCACTGAGACGGGTGCCTTTTTCGTCGAGCAGGGTGGCAACCAATGGGCCCGCGCCGTTGTCAGGCTTCGAGTCGATAATCGACAGGCTGGCGCTCCAGTTCGCCGCGGTGTACTGCGGAATCAGGTTCCACATGCGGCCTTTGCGGGCAAGCGCCGACAGGTCGGCATCTGCTGCCCCGGCATTTGTCGAGTACGCCGCGGTCATCTTGAAGCCGTTGAAGGTCAGCGAATCCCAGGCAATCGTGTTGCGCGGGCGCGTAAGCATCGCATAGGTCGAGCCCGCTTGGGCGTAGCCGCCCGCCAGAATCTGCGCACTGTTGTAGGAAGTTCCGGTTGCCACGGTGTAGTCCGGGCCGGTGACCGCGTGCAGGCCGGTGAGCGTGCCGACGCGCAGGTTGCCCCAGCCCTTGCTCTCGAGGCCGATCCATTGCGGTGGCCCGCCCGTGGCGCCGGTGCCCGCGGCGCTGCCGGCGTCAGTGGTCTGGCGGAATTCAAACTGGCCATAGGCTGCGAGTCCGCCGCCCAGATCTTCACGCATCCGGAAGTTGAGGGTCGAGGTATTGTCGTTGATGCTGGTAAAGCTGGTGTTTCCCAGGCGCGCCACGGTCGCCCCGGACATCTTGGCGCTCTGAAAACTCACGCCAACCTTGCCGGAGATCGTCACCTGCGCGAGCGCGATGCCAGGCGCCGCAAGGGCCCCCGCTACGGCTGCTGCTAGCAGTTTCTTATGCATGCTATATGTCTCCACTTGTTGATTGGATCGGTCAGCCGAAGCCGACCGGTAAGGCCTCTCATGAGAAGCTGGGGTGAATTGTGGGCGTCCCCATTCGCCTCAAGCAATGCCTATCTGACATATTTGGCCTTCTGCGAATGAATTGTTGCGTTGGCACAACAAACAGCGCTCAAGCCGTCTCGCACATTCAGCGGCCGAGGCGCCGCAAGATGCTTTCCACTCGTCCGATGAAATGCTGGAATCCTTGTGCCGGGGCCGATTGTTGCGACGCAGCAGCAATCGGCCGATTATCCGCCCACGAGTCGCTTCAGCGCTTCACCCGGATCGGCGGCACGCATGAAAGCCTCGCCCACCAGAAAAGCCTGCACCCCGGCGCGAACCATCAACCGGATGTCGTCCGCCGATCGGATTCCGCTTTCCGTGACCACGATGCGCTCGGCCGGAACCAGGTCTTTCAGGCTCAACGTGACCTCCAGGCGGGTTTCGAAGCTGCGCAGATCGCGGTTGTTGATGCCGACCAGCGGCGTTTTCAAGCGCAGCGCCCGCTCGAGTTCACCCTTGTCGTGCACTTCGACAAGCACCGCCATGCCGAGCGAGCGCGCCAGGTCTTCCATCCCGCGCAGCGCCGCGTCGCCGAGGGCCGCGGCGATGAGAAGTATGCAGTCCGCTCCCCACGCCCGGGCCTCGTAAATCTGGTAGGGATCGACCATGAAATCCTTGCGCAGCACGGGCAGCGCACATGCCAGGCGAGCCTGCTCAAGATGTTCCGCCGCGCCCTGGAAGTATCCGCGGTCGGTCAGGACGGACAGGCAGGCCGCGCCCCCCGCCTCGTAACTGCGCGCGATCGCCGCCGGGTCAAACGGCTCGCGAAGTAATCCCTTGGACGGACTCGCCCGCTTGATCTCCGCGATCACGGCAGGCGTGCCGCTTTCGATCCGGGCGCGGATGGCGCCGAGAAAATCGCGCGCGGGCCGGCCGGTGCTGGCGAGTTCCCGGATTCGTTCCGGCGGCACGAGCGCCTGCGCGGACGCCACCTCCGCACGCTTGGTGGCGAGAATCCGTTCCAGAATGTCGGCCACGCTCAAGGGCTCAGGTTGCGGATTTCAACTTCCGGGTATGCGCGATGAAATCCGCGAGTTTCTTTCTCGCCGCGCCGCTCGCCAGCGCGCCCTGCGCCTGATCGACGCCTGCCCTCAGCGTTTTCGCGGCTCCCGACACGTAAATCGCCGCGCCGGCATTCAGCGCCACGATGCTCGACGCCGGGCCGCTCTGCCCATCGAGAACCGCCAGGATGGTGTCGCGCGATTCCTCCACCGTGTTGACCTGAATCGAGCGCAAGACGAATTTCTCCAGGCCGCAATCGGCCGGGTTCAGCGTGTACTCCTTCAGTTCTCCGTTCACCAGCTCGCCGACAAAGGATTCGCCGGATATCGTGAGCTCGTCCAGACCGTCGCTGCCGTGCACCACCATGACGTGCCGGCCACCGAGCCGCTCCAGCACGCGCACCAGGATGCCGACCAGGTCGGGGTGAAACACGCCGAGCACCTGGTTCTTCGCGCCCGCGGGATTGGTGAGCGGGCCCAGGATATTGAACAAGGTTCGTATGCCGAGGTCCTTGCGCACCGGCGCGGCGTACTTCATCGCCGCATGGTGCGCCGGCGCGAACATGAACCCGATCCCGAGCGTGTCGATCATGTGCGCGGTCTCATCCGGGCCAAGCGCGATATTCGCACCCAGGGCCTCCAGCACGTCCGCGCTGCCGGAAGAAGAAGAAACCGAACGTCCCATGTGCTTGGCCACCCGCGCTCCGGCGGCGGCGGCGACGAACGCGGCGCAGGTAGAGATATTGAAGGTGCGCGCCGAGTCTCCTCCGGTTCCGCAGGTGTCCACCAGGTGATGTTCGTTCCTGATTTTCACCGGCGTCGCGAATTCCCGCATCACCTGGGCCGCGGCCGTAATCTCGCCCACGGTTTCCTTCTTCACGCGCAAGCCGACCATGAAGCCCGCGATCTGCGCCGGCGTCAGCTCGCCCTGCATGATCTGCCGCATGATGTAGAGCATCTCGTCGTGGAACACCTCACGATGCTCGACGGTGCGCTGAATCGCCTCCGCCACAGATATGGCTTTCATGCGCTGAGCGCTCCCTCGCGGTGGATAAAATTTTCCAGCATCTTGTGGCCGTGCTCGGTGAGCAGCGCTTCCGGATGAAACTGCACGCCCTCGACCGGGAGACTGCGATGCCGGATCGCCATGATCTCGCCGTCGTCTGATTCGGCGCTGATCTCCAGCGCCTGCGGCAAGCTGGATCGTTCGAGCACCAGAGAGTGGTAGCGCGTCGCGATGAAGTTGTCCGGCAACCCGGCGAACACGCCCCTGCCGTCATGCCGTATGCGTGACACCTTGCCGTGCATCACCTGCTTCGCGCGCACCACCTTACCCCCGAAAGCCTGCCCGATCGCCTGGTGACCGAGGCACACACCGAGCAGCGGCACCCGTCCGGCGAGCTTCCGTATCAGCTCGAGCGTGATGCCGGCTTCGTCCGGCGTACACGGTCCCGGCGAAATCACGATGTGCGCGGGCCCGAGCCGCGCCACGTCATCGACGCCAACCTGATCGTTGCGGAATACCCTGACATCCTCGCCCAGCTCACCCAGATACTGCACCAGGTTGTAGGTGAAAGAATCGTAGTTGTCGATCATTACCAGCATAATTACCCAGTCCTATGGTGGGATTCGGTGCAAAAGAGCAGCGCAAACCTACAAGCGAGCAGCGCAAACCTGCAAGCGAGCAGCGCAAACCTGCAAGCCAAGCGCGGGGAATCACCCCGGCGCGCAGCGCAGACTGCAAACTTCCGTGTCCCGGCCGCCCATGACATGGCGAATGAAAAGGCAGCTCAGTCTGCAGGTCTGCGCCGGCGCGAGGAGACGATGCACATGGCGTTGCAGCGAGGAAGCACGTTGGAATTATCACACCGCCGCGCTGCGGCGCCAATGCGGACCGCTCGGCCGGGGTAAATCCCTGGCGACCCATTCTGAAACCGAGCCTCCATGAGCCACCTTGACGACTTGATCAGCCGCTTCACCGCCCAGCGCGACATATTGAATTGCGCGCTCCGAGAACTGGCCGACGAGCATTTCGCTCCACGGCTTGTCGCCGTCGAGCTTGGCCTGGGCAGCGGTCGCACCTACGACCATCTGCGCGCGGGGCTGGGTGGACGAGAACTGTTCGCGTTTGACCATAGGGTTGAAACACATCCCGGTTTCGAACCTCCCGCGGACAGGATCATCCTTGGTGACATCTCCGAGACCTTCCCGCGCTTTGCAACAAACCGCGCCGCAGGCGCCTGTCTCATCCATATCGATATCGGAACACGAAACAGGGCCGCGGATCTGCCGCGCTACGAGCGAATCGTTCCCTGGGTGGGCGTCCTCGCAGCCCGGCGCGCGCTCGTCATTTCCGACCGCGCGCTGGATGCGGATTTTCTCGAAGCTGTTCAACCCGGCGGCCAGCCCCTGGGGTGGCCGTATGCCCTGGGGTGGCCGTACTTCTTGTACCGCCACAAAACTTAGCGCGTGCCCGAGAAGGTTGTGCAAGCCGCAGCGAAGCGGCTAGACTGCGCCCCCGGATCGTGCAGCACCGTGCGGATCGCAAACCGCGCGGTGGCGCAACCGCCTGGGGGGGCAGCCGGATGGGCGACAAGGAAAACGACATGACGGCGCCACGCAAGGACGCGCGCATTCTCATATACAGCCACGACACCTTCGGCCTCGGGCATCTGCGCCGCTGCCGCGCGATCGCGCACTCGCTGGTGGAGCGCTTCAAGCAGCTCTCCGTGCTGATACTCTCAGGCTCGCCGATCATCGGCAGTTTCGATTTCCGCTCGCGGGTCGATTTCGTGCGCATCCCAGGAGTCATCAAGCTGCGCAACGGCGAGTACACGCCGCTCAACCTGCACATAGATGTCGAACAGACCCTTTCACTGCGCGCCTCTATCATCCGCCATACGGCCGACATATTCCGCCCCGACCTGTTTATCGTCGACAAGGAACCGGTGGGCTTGCGCGGCGAGGTGCTCGAGACCCTGGAAATGCTGAAGCCTCGCGGCACCCGCCTGGTGCTCGGGCTGCGCGACGTGATGGACGAACCGCGCCAACTGCAGCCGGAGTGGGACCGCAAGAATGTACTGCCCGCGTTGCGCGATCTGTACGACGAGATCTGGGTGTACGGGCTGCCGCAAATCTGCGATCCGCTGGAGGGCATCAGACTGCCCATGAGCGTGCGCCGCAAAATGACCTATACCGGCTATCTGCACCGCGAAGTCGCGACCGGAGGCGCCCCGCCGCGGCTGCCTGAAATCACCAATCGGCCCTACATGCTCGTCACCACCGGCGGCGGCGGCGACGGCGAGGCGCTGATCGACTGGATCCTGCGCGCCTACGAATCGGATCCGCTGCTGCCGTATCCGGCGCTGCTCGTGCTGGGACCGTTCATGCAGGCGGAGCGCCAGGCGGAGTTCATGGACCGCGCCGCGCGCCTGAAGCGCGTCGAAACGCTCACCTTCCACAACAACCTGGAGGCGCTGGTGGCGCGCGCCGCCTGCGTGGTCGGCATGGCCGGTTACAACACCTTCTGCGAAGTGCTCTCGCTGGACAAACGCGCACTGCTCGTGCCGCGCACCGAACCGCGCCTTGAGCAATACATCCGCGCCTCGCGCGCCGCCAAGCTGGGTCTGATAAGCATGCTGGCCGACGAGGGCCGGCACGATCCCGCCGTCATGGCAGCCGCTCTGCGCGCGCTGCCCAGGCAGAACAAGCCTTCGGAAGTCGTGGTGCCGGGATTGCTCGAAGGGCTGACCAACCTCTCAAGGCTGGTGCGGCCGTGGGTCGAGATCGCGGATGAGGACGCGGACCTGGCGGCGGTCCAGTTGACCGGCTGAAGGCGCTTACCCGGAGCACCGGATCAAGGTGAGCGGACCACTGCGCGCGCGGGTTGCGTTTGTTCTCAAGGGCTATCCCAGGCTCTCCGAATCGTTCATCGCGCAGGAGATCGCGGCGCTCGAAAAGCGCGGTCTCGATATTCTCATCGTTTCGCTGCGTCAGCCTGCCGAGGCCCGGCGCCATCCGGTGCATGGCGAAATCCGCGCCGAACTCATGTACCTCCCGGAATATGTACACCGCGAGCCAGGGCGGGTTCTGCGTGCCTGGTGGCGCATGCGCCGCCAACCCGCCTACAGGTCGGCGTGCCTGCAATGGTTGCGCGACCTGCGGCGTGAACCGACAGCGAATCGCGCGCGGCGCTTCTTCCAGGCGCTGGTGCTGGCGCACGAGTTGCCGTCAGATGTACGCCAGCTGCACGCGCACTTTCTGCACACCCCGGCTTCGGTTGCGCGCTACGCGGCCGCGCTGCTCGGCCTGCCATGGAGCGCATCGGCGCATGCCAAGGACATCTGGACCAGCCCGGAATGGGACAAGCGCGAAAAGCTCGCCTCCTGCCAGTGGCTCGTCACCTGCACCGCCTGCAATCGCGATCATCTGGCCGCGCTGGCCCCCGCGGGCCGCGTCGGCCTCGTCTATCACGGCATCGATGCGGACCGATTCCCCGCTTCGACCCAGGCGCGCTCCGAACCAGACGGCAGCTCTTCCGCCCGGCCGGTAGTCCTTCTCTCGGTCGGCCGGCTGGTTGAAAAAAAGGGCACGGATATCCTGCTCGACGCCTTGGCGTTGATGCCGCGAGAACTTTCCTGGCGCCTGATTCATGTCGGCGGCGGCCCCCTGCGGCAACGACTAGAACGACAGGCCGGCCGGCTGGGGATTGCCGATCGCATCACCTGGCGCGGGCCGCAGACTCAGGTGGAGGTTTTGTCTGAATATCGCGCGGCGCATATCTTCGCCCTGGCCTGCAGGGTGGCCGACGACGGCGACCGGGACGGCCTGCCGAATGTGCTGATGGAAGCGCAGAGCCAGGGCCTGCCTTGCGTGTCCACGTCGGTATCCGCGATTGCGGAACTGATCCGCCATGAGCGCACGGGCATCGTCGTTCCACCCGATTCCCCGCAGATCCTGGCCGCCGCCCTGCGCGATCTGATATGCGATCCGGCGCGCCGCCGCGCGCTGGGCGAGGCCGGGCGCGCCCGTGTGGCCGAAGAATTCGCGTTAGAGGCCAACATCGAACAACTCGCGCGGAAATTCGGCTTGCACGCGGCCACCGTACGAGATTCGCGAGTTGTCATCGCATCCTAGACACCGCGCAATGCGCATCGCCTTCTATGCGCCGCTCAAGGCGCCGACACACGCTACCCCTTCCGGCGACCGGCGCGTCGCCCGCCTCTACATGGCGGCGCTCGAGCGCTGCGGCCATGAGGTTGTGCTCGCCTCGAGTTTCCGCAGCCTGGATATGACGGGTGACGCGGTACGCCAGCGGTCCTTGCGCGCCGAAGGTCTGGCGCAGGCGCGGGCGCTGTGCGCGGACTGGAGCGCGGGCCGGCCGGATCGGCGGCCGCAGCTCTGGTTCACCTATCACCTCCACCACAAGGCCCCCGACTGGCTCGGACCCACGGTCTGCCGCCACCTGGGTATTCCCTACGTGATCGCGGAAGCCTCGCATGCGCCAAAGCGCGCGGGAGGCGCCTGGTCGCTCGGGTTCGACGCCGCGCAAGGCGCCATCGAAGCGGCCGATCTGCTGCTTTGCCCGACGCGTCACGACCTCGCCTGTCTCCAGGCCGTTGCCGCGGGGCCGGGGCGTATCGAGTTCCTGCCGCCATTTCTCGATGCCGCGCCCTTTCGCAGCCTGCGCGACGGCCGCCAGGCCGCGCGGGCACGACTCGCCGCCGGCCATGGCATGGACGACACGGTACCCTGGATTGTGGTCGCGGCGATGATGCGCGAGGGCGACAAACTCGCCTCCTACCGCGCCCTCGCGGATACCCTGAGCCGGGTACTCGACCTGCGCTGGCATGTGTTGATAGCCGGCGACGGGCCGGCGCGCGCGCAGGTCGAGCAGGCCTGCGCGGCCGCCATTCCGGGGCGCGCCCGCCTGTTCGGCGCGCTCGGGCAGGGCGAACTCGCGACACTGTTTCAAGCCGGCGATCTCTACCTGTGGCCCGGCGTCAACGAAGCCTACGGTATGGCGGCGCTCGAAGCACAGGCCGCCGGCATGCCGGTCGTTTCTTCACAGTCTCGCGGCATCCCCGACGTGGTCGTGGATGGACGCACGGGACTTCTTGCGCCCGCGGGTGATTGGCAGCTGCTTGCGGATCAGGTGCGCAGGCTCTTGCTCGATGGCGCGCTGCGTTGCGCGATGGGCCGCAAGGCCGCGGACTTCGTCTTGCGCGAGCGCAGCATCGACGCATCCTGCGCCAGCCTTGCGGGCGCTCTGGCGCGAATTCCGCGACGATGACGCTGCTCGCGCTGATGCGCCATGCGGAAACGGATTGGAATCGCGACAAGCGTATCCAGGGACGCACCGACATCCCGCTAAGCGCGGCGGGCCGCGCAGCGCTGCTCGTGCGAACGCTGCCGGCAGAGTGCTTGGGCATGCATGCGGTGACCAGCCCGCTGGCACGCTGCAAGGAGACCGCCGCACTGCTCGGCCGCGCCGACGCACGGGAGGAAGCGCGCGTCATCGAAATGCACTGGGGCGCCTGGGAAGGCCGCGGGCTTGCGGAGCTGCGCGTCGAACTGGGCGCCTCACTGAAGGACAACGAGGCGCGCGGGCTCGATTTCTCGCCGCCCGGAGGAGAAACGCCCAGACAGGTGCTCGAACGGGTTGCGGGATGGCTGCATGAGGTCGCGGCGCAAGCCCGCCCGACCCTCGCGTTCACCCACCGCGGCGTAATCCGGGCCATCCTGGCGCGCGCCTACTCCTGGGATATGCTCGGCCGCCCGCCGGTAAGGCTGGACTGGAGCGCGATTCATCTGTTCCGGCTCGATCAGCGCGGATTTCCGCGCCCATTGCGCATGAATCTGCGCTGAGACGGGACCGTCCAATGCGCAGGCAGATTCCGTTCACCATCGAGCGCGGCCGAACATGACTGGCGCGCGCATCTTTCTGTACGTTCAGCACCTGCTTGGCATCGGGCACTTGAAGCGCGCCGCGGTACTGGCGCGCGCCCTGGCCGGCGAGGGGTTCGACGTCACGCTGGCGAGCGGCGGAATGCCCGTGCCGGGACTGGACCTGCGCGGAGCCGGCCTGGTTCAGCTGCCGCCCGTATCGGCCGTGGACGCAAGCTTCAAAACTCTGGTCGATGGGAATGGCTTGCCGATCACCGAGGCCTGGCGCGGGCGGCGCGCGCGGGCGCTGCTCGAGGCCTGGCGGTCCGCGCGCCCCGATGTCCTTGTGATCGAGCTCTTCCCTTTCGGCCGCCGCCAGATGCGTTTCGAGCTTCTGCCGCTGCTGGAAGAAGCCCGGGCGCGCCGCCCCAGGCCGATCGTCGCATGTTCGGTGCGCGACGTGCTGCAGTCCGGTCCGCGCGCCGCGGCGCGCGCGCCGCAAACTCTACGCTGGCTCGAACAGTACTTCGACCATGTGCTGGTGCACGGTGATCCCGCGTTCGTGCCGTTCAGCGCCAGCTTTCCGGATGCGGGAAGCATCGCGGCCATGCTCGAGCACACCGGGTACATCGCCGAGGTGCCGGATGCGGCAACGCGCGGCAATGCCGGCGCGGATGAGGTGCTGGTGTCCGCAGGCGGCGGCGCGGTGGGTTATCGCCTGCTCGAAGCGGCGATCCTTGCCAGACCATTCAGCGAACAGCGGGCGCGAATCTGGCGAGTGCTGGCGGGAGTCAACCTGCCCGAGGCGGAGTTCGGGGCGCTGCTGGCTCTCGCCGCGCAGCGCGGCGAAGGTCGCGTCATCGTGGAACGCAATCGAAGCGACTTCCGGACACTGCTTGCCAATTGCCGCGTATCGGTGAGCCAGGGCGGCTACAACACGGTGATCGAGGCGCTGTTCGCCGGGGCGCGAGCGCTTGTCGTGCCGTTCGCCGGCGGCGCGGAATCAGAGCAATCGCTGCGCGCCGAGCTGCTCGCCAAGCGTGGCCTGGTCGATGTTCTCCCCGAGCCGCAGCTCGCGCCGCAGTCCCTTGCCGCAGCCATCGACCGCGCCGCCAACCGCGACCGGCCCGCCGCCCACGCCCTGGATCTGCAGGGCGGCGCGCGCAGTGCGCGCCTGCTGCGGCACTGGGTAGCGGAAAACGGAGGCAGTACGCCGCGCCACCGGGCGGAGGCGAGCGGCCCGTGAACAGCCTCTGGCACGTCTTCGCCGACGAACTTGCGCGCTGGCGCGACGCCGGCCGCACAGCGCAATTCTGGTGGCGCGACGACGATGCCCATATGCCGACGCCGGCCCTTGCACGGCTGCTCGCACTGCGCGCCGAGGCTGAGGTTCCGCTTGCGCTGGCGGTCGTTCCCGCGCGTGCGGCGCCTGCACTGTTCGAGGGGATCGGCGCGAAAATCAGCGTGCTTCAGCATGGTGCCGATCACGCGAACAGGGCGCAGCCGGGCGAGAAGAAAACCGAATTCTCGGTTTTCGAGGCTACCGATGCCGCACTTTCCAGATTGCGCGCGGGCCAGGCACGCCTTGCCGATCTCTCGGGCGGCCGGGCACTCCCCGTACTGGTACCGCCATGGAATCGAATTCCCGAGCCGCTTACGGCAGCAATCGGGCGGGCGGGGTTTCGCGGCCTCAGCACCTTCGGTACGCACGCAGCCTGCGTACCCGGGATACGCCAGGTCAATACCCACCTGGACATCATCGCATGGCGCAACGGACGGGCCTTCGCCGGAGAGGAACAGCTGTTGCGGCAAGCGATCATCGAGCTTGCGGCGCGCCGCACCGACGCCACCAAGTCGACCGCCCCCCTCGGCTGGCTGACGCACCATGCCGTCCATGACGCCGCGGCGTGGCGCTTCCTGCGGCAATTGCTGGCGATCGTCCGGGGCACTGGCGGCGCGACCTGGACGGGCGCCGAACAAATTTTTACACAGCCGAGCCCATGAACCGCGTCAAGGCAGATCCGCAAGCCGGCGATGCAAGCGCCACGGCACGGTTTTCCGCAACGCGCCGCTGCCGTTATCCGCAAAGCGCGCTCGTGGCGCATTACCTGCGCGCACTGCTCGGACTTGCCTTCACCCTGGCGCCTTTGCGGCTGCTGCACCCAGCGCCGCTGCCCGCCGTCGCGCTCGCCGCGGGCGCCTTGTTTTTCCTCGTATACTGTGCCCAGGCAGTCATCAAGCAGTACACCCAAATAGAATTCGACGAGACGGGGATCAGGATCAGCGGTCCGCTGGGCACCGCGATCCCGTGGGAAGATTTGCGCGCCATGCACGTGAAGTACTACGCCACGCGACAGGATCGTTCATCGGGCTGGATGCAGCTTCATCTGCGCGCAGACGGCGCCAAGATTTCGATCGATTCGACGCTGCCGGCATTCGGCGAAATTGCGCATAGGGCCGCACGCGAGATGATGCGCCGGGGCCTGGTCACGGATGAGGCGACGCGTTTCAATCTGGCCGCCCTTGAGATCCGTCCGCCGATCCGTCCGCCGCAGCCATGACCGACCTCCTCACAGTCAGGGATTTGCGCGTCTATCTCAGTGTCGATGCGGGGACCATCAAGGCCGCGGACGGCGTGTCGTTCCGGATTCCGGAGGGGCGCACCGTCGCGCTGGTGGGGGAGTCCGGCTCGGGCAAGTCGATCGTCGCGCAATCGATCATGGGCATCCTTCCCGATGTGGCGCGCATCGAAAGCGGAGAAATCCTGTTCGCGGACCCCGGGCGAGCGGGCGCCATCGTGGACCTGTCGCGCCTCGATCCGCGCGGAGGCGCCATGCAGGCCATCCGCGGCGGCCGCATCTCGATCATCTTCCAGGAGCCGATGACGGCGCTCTCGCCGCTGCACACCATCGGCAACCAGATCGAAGAGGCGCTCGCATTGCACGGCGGCCTTGGGCCCGCGGAGCGCCGCGCGGCGGCGGTCGAAATGCTCAGGCATGTCGGGTTTGCGAATCCGGCCGGGGCGCTGAACACCTATGCGTTCGAGCTCTCAGGGGGCCTGCGCCAGCGCGCGATGATCGCGATGGCGCTGGTATGCCGCCCGGCGCTGCTGGTCGCGGACGAGCCGACCACCGCGCTCGACGTGACCATCCAGGCGCAGATTCTCCATCTCATCAAGCAACTCCAGGGCGAAATGCGCATGGCGATGCTGATGATCACGCACGACCTCGGGGTGGTGGCGAATGTCGCCGACGAGGTGGTGGTCATGCATCACGGCCGGGTGATGGAGGCAGGCAGCGTGGAAAACATATTCCGCGACCCGCGGCATCCCTACCTGAAGGCCTTGCTGCGCGCGGTACCGCGCTTTGGCATCGCGCCCGGCGAACGCCTGGCGCCGATTCGCGAGGTACAGATCGCGGAAAACTCGCTGCTCGCCTCGCGCAGGCGCGCCCCGCCGGCCGATGCGGGCGGAGCGCTGTTGACAATCAGCAACCTGAGCAAGCGCTATGGCATGCGCAAGGCGTCCCTCTTTTCACGCAAACAGTCGGGCCAGGCGCCCAAGGCGGTGGACGACGTGAGCTTCGAGGTCCATGCCGGCGAATGCCTCGGGCTGGTCGGCGAATCGGGATGCGGCAAGACCACGACCGCGAAGATGATCCTGCGCTCCGTGGACCCGGATGCCGGGCGGATCATATTCCGCGACGAAGGCAGGCCGCGCGACGTGCTCTCGCTCCGGGGAGAGGAACTGTTCGCCTACCGCCGCAAAGTACAGTTCATTTTCCAGGACCCGTTCGGCTCCCTCAACCCGCGCATGACGGCCTACGACATCATCAGCGAGCCGCTGGTCATTCATCGCATCGGCAATGCTGAGGAGCGCTATGAAAGAGTCAAGGAGCTGATGCTGCTGGTCGGACTGGACATGCGCTACCTGCGACGCTACCCGCACAGCTTTTCCGGCGGCCAGCGCCAGCGCATCGGCATCGCGCGCGCGCTCGCGCTCGGGCCCGATCTGCTCATCTGCGACGAGCCGGTGTCCGCGCTGGACGTATCGGTCCAGGCGCAGGTCCTGAACCTGCTGCGCGATTTGCGCGAAACCCTGAATCTGACCTACATCTTTATCTCTCACAACCTCGCCGTGGTGCACTATCTGGCGGACCGGATCGCGGTCATGTGCGCCGGACGCATGGTGGAACTCGCGACCCGGGACGAGTTGTTCAGAAACCCGCTGCACCCGTATACCAAGGCGCTGCTCGCCGCGGTGCCGGACCCGGACCTGGACCACAAGCTGGATTTCGGGCTCCTGATGGAAGGCAAGGCCTCTGAACCCGATGCCTGGCCGGCGCCGTTTTGCATCGATCGCGACGCCCAACCCGAATTGATGGATGTCGGCAACGGCCATCTGGTGCGGACGCTGGATGGCTCCGGCAACAACAGTATGGGGCGTGCGGCATGAGCCTGCCCGCGCTTGTTGCGCGTTTCACGCTCCCGGCGCTGCTGCTGGCGCTCGCCGGCGCGGCCGGCAGCGCTAACGCGCTTGAACTGACGGATCCACCCAGCTTGCGCGAGGCGCTTGCCGAGGGCAAGCTGCCGGCGGCGCGCCAACGGATGCCGGAAAACCCGCTGGTGGTGACTTTCGAGGCGGGCATGCGGGCCGGCAAGCACGGCGGAACCCTGCAGACGCTGATCGGGCGCAGCCGGGATGTCCGGCTGCTCGTGGTGAACGGCTATGCCCGGCTGGTCGGCTACGACCGCAAACTCGACATCAAGCCGGATATCCTGGAGAGCGTTGAGGTTCGCGAGGGTAGGATCTTCACTTTCAAGCTGCGGCGCGGCCACAAGTGGTCCGACGGCCAGCCGTTCACCGCCGAGGACTTCCGCTACTACTGGGAAGACGTCGCCAACAACCCCGAACTCAGCCCGGGCGGCCCGCCACGCGACCTGCTGGTGGACGGCGAGGCGCCGAAGTTCGAGATCCTTGATCCGACCACGGTACGCTATACCTGGTCGAAGCCGAATCCGGACTTTCTCCCCAAGCTTGCCGGAGCCTCGCCCCTGTTCACTTTCCGACCGGCCCACTACCTGAAGAAATTCCACAAGAAATACACGCCGAGCGTGGCCGAACCGGAGCGCGAAGGCGGCCCGAAGCGGCGCTGGGCGGCAGCCCACAATCGCCAGGACAACATGTACCAGTTCGACAATCCGGCGCTCCCCACGCTGCAGCCCTGGATGAACACCACCAAGCCGCCGGCGGACCGCTTCGTTGCCGTGCGCAACCCGTATTTTCACCGCGTCGATCCGAACGGCCTACAGCTCCCCTATATCGACAAGGTCGTCATGGTGATCGCCGACAGCAAGCTGATTCCCGCGAAAACGGGCGCCGGCGAGGCCGACCTGCAGGCGCGCGACCTGCAATTCAACAACTATACCTTCCTCAAGAAAAACGAAAAGAACAATAACTTCCGAACGCTGCTCTGGCATTCCGGCAATGGGTCGCAGTTTTCTCTTTTCCCGAACCTGAACGTGAACGACCCGGTCTGGCGCAAGCTGCTGCGCGATGTGCGCTTGCGCCGCGCGCTGTCGCTCGCGATCGATCGCCCGCTCATCAACAGCGTCATCTATTTCGGGCTTGCCGCCGAAAGCAACAACACCATGCTTCTGGACAGCCCCCTGGCGCGGCCCGGGTACCGGACCAGCTGGGCAAAGTACGACCCCAAGGCCGCCGCAAAGCTGCTGGACGAAATCGGGCTGAGGCGCGGACTGGACGGCTTCCGTCGATTGCCCGACGGCCGCCCGCTCGAAATCATCGTCGAGACCGCGGGCGAAAGTTCCGAGCAGGCCGACGTACTGGAACTGATCGGCGAGACCTGGCGCGATGTCGGCGTCAAGCTGTTCACCAAGCCCTCCCAGCGCGACACCTTCCGCAAGCGCATCTTCTCGGGGGAGACGGTGATGTCGGTGTGGACCGGATTTGACAATGGCATCGCCACGGCCGATATGAGCCCGGAGGAACTGGCCCCCAGCAGCCAGATGCAGCTGCAGTGGCCGAAATTCGGCCAGTATCACGAGACCAGCGGGCGCGTGGGCGAAGCGCCTGACATTTCAGAGGTGAAGGAACTCGCGGAGTTGTACCGGGCGTGGCGCAGAACCGACTCTTCGCCGGAGCGCGAGCGGATCTGGCACCGCATGCTGTCGCTGCATGCCGAGCAGCAGTTCACCATCGGCGTAATTTCCAGCGTACCGCAACCCGTGGTGGTGCGCAACAGCTTGCGCAACGTCCCCGCCAAGGGTTTTTACAACTTCGAGCCCGGTGCCTTCTTCGGCATCTACCGGCCGGAAACCTTCTGGTTCGAATAGTTCAAACAACCCGCACCGCCATGCTGAACTACGTCATCCGCCGCATTCTGATCATGATTCCGACGCTGCTCGTGATCAGCTTCGTGACCTTCATGATCATCAAGCTACCGCCCGGTGATTTTCTGTCCAATCAGATAGCCGAACTGAAGAGCCAGGGCGACACGGCGGCGATGGAAAAAGCGGAGTTCCTGCGCCGCCACTACGGGCTGGATAAACCCTTTTTCGAGCAGTACGGCGTCTGGATCGGCGCCTGGCCGACCGACCAGGGATACTCGGGCCTGATCCAGGGCGACTGGGGCTGGTCCTTCGAGCACGATCTCCCGGTCAAGGAGGTCGTCGGCGACCGCCTGCTGATGTCCTTCATCCTCAACTTTTCCGTCATCCTCTTCACCTGGCTGGCGGCGTTCCCGATCGGCGTCTACGCGGCCACCCACCAGTACCACTGGAGCGATCACGGGCTGACGCTGCTCGGCTATCTTGGCCTTGCGACGCCGAATTTTCTGCTCGCGCTGGTGTTGATGTACTTCGCGAACGTCCAGTTCGGCCTCTCGGTGGGAGGCATCATGGATGCGGCCTACCTTGGCGAACCCTGGAGCTGGGGCAAGGTGGCCTCGGTGCTCAGCCACCTGTGGATACCGGTCATCGTCATCGGCACCGCGGGTACCGCAGCCATGATCCGCAGGCTGCGCGCCAACCTGCTGGACGAGCTGCAGAAACAGTACGTCGTCACCGCCCGCGCCAAGGGCATGCCGCCGTTCCGCCTGCTCGTAAAGTACCCTCTGCGCATGTCGCTGAATCCATTCATCTCCGACATCGGCAACCTGCTGCCGAGCGTGATTTCCGGCTCGGCGATCGTTTCCGTGGTGCTGTCGCTGCAGACCGAGGGGCCGATGCTGCTGGACGCATTGCGCAGCCAGGACCAGTACCTCGCGGGTTCCTTTCTGATGTTCCTCGCGCTGCTGACGGTCATCGGAACCTTTATCTCGGATCTGCTGCTGGCGGCCCTCGACCCCCGGATCCGTCTCTCGGGCACGGCGCAGAAATGAGTACGCAACCCGGCAGCGAAGCGCTGCCCCATTTCGTTTCTCCCGACCCCTTCGAGCCGCATGCCGCGGAAGCGCTCACGCCCGAACAGGAGCGCTTCTACCGCGCCTCGCAGTGGCAGATCATGTGGTGGAAGTTCAAGCGCCATCGCATCGCCGTCATCGCGGGGGCGATCCTGCTGCTCGCCTATGGCACCACACTGATCAGCGAATTTCTCGCCCCCTATCACCTGCACACGCGCAACGCACGGCATATCTATGCGCCGCCGCAGGAACTGCACATGTTTTACGAGGGCAGCTTCATCGGACCGTTCGTGTACGGCTACAAGATGAAGCTGAACATGGAAACGCTGATGCGCGAATACACCCCCGATACCGCAAAGGTAGAGCGCATGCGATTCTTCTGCCAAGGCGACGAGTACCGCTTCTGGGGGATGGCGGAAGGCAGGTTCCACCTCGTCTGCCCGGCGCTTGGCGGAACCCTGTTCGTGTTCGGCACCGACCGTCTGGGGCGCGACCTCCTGTCGCGCATCGTCTACGGCGCGCGCATCTCGCTCACCATCGGACTGCTGGGTATTCTCGTCAGCTTCGTCATCGGCATCACGCTGGGCGGCATCTCCGGGTACTTCGGCGGCTGGATCGACAATGTGATCCAGCGCTTCATCGAGATGGTGCGCTCCTTCCCGGAGCTGCCCCTGTGGATGGCGCTGTCGGCCGCCCTGCCCGTCAACTGGAGCCCTCTGCTCGTCTACTTCGGCATCACGATCATCCTCGGCCTGCTCGATTGGCCGGGTCTGGCGCGCGCGGTGCGCTCGAAGCTGCTCTCGCTGCGCGAGGAAGACTTCGCTACCGCGGCCGTGCTCATGGGCGCGCGCCCCTCGCGCGTCATCGGCCGCCACCTGCTGCCCAGTTTCGCCAGTCATCTGATTGCGTCGGTCACGCTCGCGGTGCCCGGCATGATCCTGGGCGAAACGGCGCTCTCGTTTCTCGGCCTCGGGCTGCGCCCGCCGGTTACGAGCTGGGGCGTGCTGCTGAACGAGGCGCAGAACATCAATGCGATCGCGCTCTACCCGTGGATACTCATGTCGGTGGTTCCGGTATTCATCGTGGTTCTGGCGTTCAACTTCTTCGGCGACGGCCTGCGGGACGCGGCGGACCCGTACAAGTAGCCCCCGCCATGCAAGATCCCGCCACCCCGGAATCCTTGCGCGCGCGCGCCCATCACCTGCTGACGCGCGAGGAATCGGGCGGCGGCGGACGCGTCCTGCGCATCGCTCTGGTCCTGACCATCGCCATCAGCGTCGCGACGGCGGTCGTGAAATCAGTTCCGGCGATCGGACTCACCCATGGGTTGATTCTCGACGCGATCCTGCTTGCCAGCACGCTGGTATTCGCGATCGAGTACCTGGTGCGGATCTGGATCGCGGCGCAAGACGGCGATGCAGGCCGCTCCCTCGCGGCACGCGTCAGGTACGCCGTCTCGGTGCCCGGAATCATCGATCTGATCTCCGCCATCCCGTTCGCCCTCAGCCCGCATATCGGAATCAATATCGACTGGCTCGATATCGTCCCCATCTTCAAGCTGCTGCGCTACACCGCCGCCTTCCAGTTCCTGGTAGAGGCGGTCTACAGCGAGCGGCGCGTACTCGGCAGCGCGGCCGTCCTGCTGCTCGCCCTGCTGGTGTTCCAGTCGAGCATCATGTACTACCTGGAGCGCGAGGCGCAGCCCGACAAGTTCGGCAGCATCCCGGATGCGATGTACTGGGGAATCGTGACGCTCGCCACGGTGGGCTATGGCGATGTCACGCCGATCACGCCCCTCGGCAAGCTCGCCACCGGTTTCACCGCGGTGCTCGGGCTGTGCATGTTCGCCATCCCGATCGGCATCATTGCCTCGGCGTTCCTGGAAGCCGCGCGCCGGCGCGAGTTCGTGGTCACATGGAATCTGGTCGCCAACGTGCCCATGTTCCGGCACCTGGACGCGACCCGCATCGCAGCCCTTGCCGGCGTACTGCGCGCGCAGCGCGTCGAGCGCGGGGAACGGGTGATCCACAAGGGCGAGCACGGCGAATGCATGTACTTCGTGGTGTCCGGCGAGGCCGAGGTCGATCCGGGAGGCGGCGCCAAAACTTTTCGCCTCGTCGCCGGGGATTTTTTCGGCGAAATCGCGTTGCTCGAGGATCTGCCGCGCACCGCGACCGTGACCGCGGCCACCCCTGCGAGGCTGCTGGTGCTGCACAAGCGCGACTTCGAGCGCTTCATGGCGGGGCACCCGGAACTTGCGCAGTCGGTGCGCGCGGCGGCCCAGCAGCGCCTGAAAGCCGACGCTTGAGCAGCCGCCGAATTCCCCGCTGTATGATGCGCGGATACGTGTTTTCGCCGCACCAGCGCCACGGCTCTTGTCCTCACGATTTCCTTGATTGAATCGACACTCGGCGTACCAACTTGAAACTGCTCAGATCCTTCGACCCGTCAACTGAATCCCTGGATGGCATGCTCCTGTTCGAGGGTGCCGAGGCGGGTTCTCTCGCCTCCTTCCTGCGCGCCGCCAAGGTCTGGGGGGTCGAGTCCGGCGAGCCGGTGCTTGCCGCCGGCGCCCAGAACGGAAGTCTGTACATAGTGCTGGAAGGCGGGCTGCGTGTTGCGCTCAGCCCGGGCGAGCGCCGTGCGGCGATGCGCGTCGGGCGCGGCGAGTGCGTCGGCGAGTTGTCGGTGATCGACGGCGCGCTCACTTCCGCGGCGGTGACGGCGGACGCGCCGAGCGAACTGCTTGCGCTCGAGCGGCCCCAGGTGCTGGAGCTTGCCGATCATTCGCACGCCGTGGCGCGCAACCTGCTGCGGCTGCTCTCCGGGCGGCTGCGCGGCACCAATCAACTCCTTATGGAAGAGGCGCACAAGGCAGATACCCTGCGCCTGAATTCCATCACCGATGCGCTTACCGGCCTGTATTCCCGGGAATGGCTGGATGGCACGCTCGAGCGCCTCTCACAGCGCGCGGGACAGGGCGGCACCGGGTTTGCGCTGCTGTTGCTGGACATAGACCACTTCAGGAATCTCAATGAAACCCACGGCCAGGCCGTGGGCGACCGCGCGCTCGCCCTGGTGGCGCATGCACTGCGCTCCGGCCTGCGGCCCACCGACCAGGCTGCGCGCTACGGCGGCGATGAGTTCGTCATTCTGCTGCCCGGCGCGGCCTCCAGCGCGATCGCCGCGGCGATCGCCGAGCGCGCCTGCGCCGCGGTGCGCCTGGCGCGCGACCGCGATGACGCCGCGCTGCGCCTGACCTGCTCCGGCGGGGCGGCGGTACATGTGCGCGGCGATACCCCGAAACTGCTGCTCGATCGAGCCGGCGCCGCGCTGGAGGCCGCGAAGCAGGCGGGCGGCAACCGGGTGGCCGCTTAGCAAGCGGCATTCGGAACGATCAGCGGCCCATCCGCAGCGATGCCTGGCAGGGAGCCCTAGCAGTGGAACGCAGCCTATTTCGATTCATCTTTCGCTACAGCAAACGGGAGCAGTTTCTGATCGTTCCGTTCGTGTTCGCGTCGATGTTCGTCTATTTCATGTCGCTCGATCTGCCGAAGACGATCATCAACCAGGCGATCCAGGGCAAGAGCTTCCCCAATCCTGATTCCACCGCGGCGCTGCTCAGGTTCCAGTTCAAGCTGCCGGATTTCCTCGGCGGTGACATGGTCAGGCTGTTTTCCGGTTTCGAGGTCGAGCGCCTGCCCTATCTGGTGGCCCTGGCGCTCGGACTGCTGTTCATGATCGCGCTGAACGGTTTCCTCAAGCTGCAGATCAACACCATGAAGGGCTGGATGGGCGAGCGCATGCTGCGCCGCCTGCGCTACGTGCTGTTCGACCACATCCTGCGCTTCCCGCTGCAGCGTTTCCGGCGCGTCAAGCCGGCCGAGATGGCGAGCATGATCAAGGACGAGGTCGAGCCGCTCGGAGGCTTCATAGGCGAGGCGATGATCACGCCGCTGTTCCTCGCCGGCGAAGCATTCACCGCCATGTTCTTCATCATGTACCAGCACCTGGCCCTCGGCATGGTGGCGCTCGTGGTCATCGCCGTGCAGGCCGTCATCATCCCGAAAATGCGGCGCCGCCTGCTGGTGCTGGCCAAGGAGCGCCAGTTGACCGCGCGCCAGCTCGCCGGCCGGATCGCGGAAACCGTGGACGGCATCGTGGAGATACACACCCACGACACATCCAATTACGAACGGGCGGAAATCTCGTCGCGGCTCGGAAAGATCTTCCGCATCCGCTTCGAGTTCTTCCAGCGCAAGTTCATGATCAAGTTCCTGAACAATTTCCTGTCTCAGGTGACGCCGTTCATCTTCTACCTGGTTGGCGGCTACCTGGTGATCACAGGCCGTCTGGACATCGGCGCGCTGGTTGCGGTAATCGCGGCCTACAAGGACGTTCCCGCGCCGATCAAGGAACTGATCGACTGGGATCAGCAGCGCCTGGACGTGCAGATCAAGTACAACCAGGTGGCCGAGCAGTTCATGGTCGACAATCTGGCGGCACCCGAAAGCCAGGCGCTCATCGAGCATCCCGAACTGCCCAAGACGGGATCGATCGTCGCATCCAACCTGTCGCTCGCGGACGAATCCGGCAACAAGCTCATCGAGGGCGTCTCGTTCGAATGCGGGCTCGACCAGCACGTCGCCCTGATCGGTCCGCACGCCTGCGGCAGCAGCGAACTGGCGCAGTTGCTCGCGCGCCTGGCGCCGCCATCGAGCGGCTCCCTGGTGGTCGGCGGTGTCGATCTCGGGCGCGCGCCCGAGGCGGTGACCGGGCGAGCGCTTGCCTACGTCGGGTCGTCCGCGTACCTGTTTCCGCGCAGCGTGCTGGAGAACGTGACTTATGCGTTGAACCACTACCCGGTACGCGAGGCAAGCTACGAGGGCAGCGCCAGGCGCGAAGTCGAAACCCACAGGCGCGAGTCGGCGCGCGCGGCCAACTCGATCCTGGACGTAAACGCGCAGTGGGCCGACCTCGAGGCGGCGGGTGTTTCCACTTCCGAAGAACTGGAAGCGCGCATCACAGAAGTTCTCAAGGTCGTGGAACTCGACGAGAAGATCTTCGAACTCGGACTGCGCAGCGCGGTGGAGGGCGCGCTCGCGGCGCAGATCGCCGATCCCGTGCTGCGCGCCCGCGAGGCGATGCGCGAGCGGCTCGGTGCCCTCGGCATCCACGAATGGGTCGAGCACTTCGACCCGGATCGCTACAACCGCAACACCACGCTGGCGGAAAATCTGCTGTTCGGCACGCCGGTCGGCAAGACCTTCGACATCGAGAATCTCGGCCGCAACGCCTACGTGCGGCGCGTGCTGACGGAGATCGGGCTCGAAGACGACCTCCTCAAGATGGGCCACAAGCTCGCCGAGACGATGATCGAACTGTTCAGCGGCCTGCCGCCCGGGCACGAGTTCTTCGAGCGCTTCAGCTTCATTCAGATAGAAGACCTCCCCACCTTCCAGGAGATCCTCGCGCGCGTGGTGGAGACCGGTCTCAAGGGGCTAGAGGAGGAAAGCCGCGAACGGCTGCTCGCCCTGCCCTTCAAGCTGGTCAACGCCCGGCACCGTCTTGGCCTGATGGATGAGGCGTTCGAAGGGCGGGTGCTGCAGGCGCGCCGCTACTTCGCCGAGAACCTGCCGGCCGAAATGAAGAAATCGGTCGAATTCTTCGATCCGGCGCGTTTCAATTCCGCCGCGTCGCTGCAGGACAACGTGCTGTTCGGCAAGATCGTCAGCGGCCAGGCAGAGGCGCCGGCGAAGATCGGTGCCCTGCTGCGCGAAGTGCTGGATGAACTCGGCCTGCGCCCGCTTGTCGTGCGCATCGGCCTCGACTACCAGGTCGGCGTCGGCGGCGCGCGCCTCGCCGTGCAGGAGCGCCAGAAGGTCGCGATCGCCCGCGCCATCCTGAAGCGCCCGGCGGCGCTAGTTCTCGACCAGGCTGCGGCGGTGCTCGACCCCGCCGCGCAGCGCCGCGTCATGACGAGCATACTGGCGTACCGCGCCGGCGCCAGCGTGATCTGGGTGCTGAGCGGCGAGGACCAGGTCGACCTCTTCAACCGGGTGATCGTCATGGAACAAGGCCGCCTGGTGGAGAGCGGCAGCGTAGCGGAACTGAAAGCAAGCGGCGGCGCGCTGGCGAAGATGCTGGCCGCCAAGTAGCCAGAACATAGGAGCAGAGCATGAGCCTGGAACAGGAAGTCGAACTGATCCGCCGTTTCCCGATCTTCAGCAAAATTCAGCCCGCGATGCAGAAGCTGCTTTGCTTCAGCAGCGAGCGCCTGACCTACGAGGCGGGGCAGGTCATGTTCCGTGCCGGAGATCCGGCCGATGCCGCCTATGTGGTGATCGATGGCAAGATCGAGATCTCGGTGCCCACACCCAAGGGGCCGCTGGTGGTGAGTACCGTCGGGCGCAACGAGATCATCGGCGAAATCGCGATCTTCGGCGATGTGCCGCGTACCGCCACCTGTACCGCGCTCACGAAGCTCGAGACGCTGCGCATCTCGAAGGATCTGTTCAGCAACGTCATCCGTGAGAGCCCGGACGCCGCGATCGAGCTCATACGGGTGCTCGCGACGCGCCTGGCGAATACCACCGCACAGCTCAGCAAGGCGATAAACGAGAAGACATAGCGAAAAGGGCAGGCATCTGTCCTGCCGCGGGAAAGGAGATCGAATGACAGACCGTCGGCGATTCCTGACGGCCCTTGCGGCCGGACTCTCGAGCAGCAGTTCCCTGTCCTGGGCTCAGCCCGCGGCCGCTCGAGTGGCCTGGCTCTCGCCTACGCGAGCCGCGGACGGCTCTATCTTTCTGGATGAGCTGAAGCGCGGACTGCGCGAGCTCAGATATGTCGACGGCAAGAACCTCGTCCTGGATGCCTATTGGGGCGAGGATTCCGCGGCTCGAGTTGAAAAGCTGTTGGGCGACGCAATCGAGTCCCGGCCCCAGGTGATCGTGGTCCAGGGCAGCGCCGCGGTCGCCGCCCGGCGGACGAATACGCAGATTCCTGTCGTATTCGGCTACAGCGGGGACCCGGTGGAAGCGGGGTTGGTAGAAAGCCTGCGGCGACCCGGCCGCAACATGACCGGCATTTCCTATCTTGTACTTGAACTGGTCGGCAAACGCATGGAGCTCCTGAAAGAAGCGCTGCCATCGGTCAAACGCCTGGCCGTGATCGCCAATCCGCAGCACCCCGGCGACAAGGCCGAGCGGCGGATATCGGAACGGGCGGCTGCCGCGCTCGGCATGTCCATCGAATATTTCGAGGCAAGCGGCCCGCAGCAGCTTGGCGATGCACTGAGCGCCGTCGAGAAGACACGCAGCGATGCGTTGATGCTGTTCCCGGTGCAGTATGTGATCAGCAATCGCGAGCGGATCTCCGTGTGGGCGATCAAGAACCGGATTCCCCCCATATCCGGCTGGGCGCAGTTCGCGGAGGGAGGCAATCTCATGTCCTACGGAGCCAACCTGCGCGAAACCAGCCGCCGGCTGGCCTCGTTCGCCGATCGCATCCTCAAAGGCGCGAAGCCGGCCGATCTACCCGTAGAGATCCCACACAGGTGGAACTGGTAGTAAACGTTAGGGCCGCAAAAGCGCTCAGCGTCGCGCTGCCGCAGAAGCTGCTGCTGCGCGCCGACCGGGTGATCGAATGAATCGGCGCGAATCGATGCTCGCTGCCCTCGCCGTCTGCGCACCCTTCTTGGCCCGGGCGCAGCCGGCACAGCAGAAGGTCGTCACCGTCGGGGTGCTGAGCTCGAGCCCGCCGCCTGCGCCGGGCAGCGCACCCGGACCACTGCTCCCCGCCCTGAACGCCCTGGGTTACGCGGAAGGGCGCAACCTGCGCGTCGAATCGCGCTACGCCGATGGCAAGCCAGAGCGCCTCCCCGCGCTCGCCGCGGAACTCGTGCGGCTGCCGGCTGACGTCATCGTGGCAATCGCGAGCGGCGCATTTGCGGCGCGGCGGGCTACGCGCAACATCCCCATCGTGATGCTCGGGGTGATCAACCCCGCAGAGGCCGGTCTCGTGACAAGTCTCGCCCGTCCTGGCGCGAATATCACGGGGGTTGCGCTCGATGCCGGCATCGAAGTGCTCGGCAAGCGCATAGAGCTCCTGAAGGCAACCCTGCCAGGCTTGCGCAGGGTGGGCTTGATGACGGTCCCGCAACGCTCGTCGGCGGAACCCGGATTGCGACCCGTGCGCGAGGGGTGGCTAAAGGAGCTTCAGAGTGTCGAGCGTGCGCTCGGATTGTCGGTTCGGCCGATCGATCTGACGAGTGACCGCAGGCGCTGGGATCAGGTGTTTCGAGCGGCTGCCGCCGAGCGCCTGGGCGCGGCGGTGATCATTGGAGGACCCTACGGCATGGCGCATCGCGCGCAACTGGCCGCGACCGCGCTCGCGCATCGACTGCCCACGTTGTACGACATCGCGGGGCACGTGGAAGCCGGAGGCATGATGGCCTACGGCGCGGACCTCGCGGACACCTACCGCATCGCGGCCGGATACGTCGACCGTATCCTCAAGGGCGCCAGGCCCGCCGACCTGCCAGTGGAGCTGCCGAAAAAGTACCTCCTCACGATCAACCTCAAGACCGCGAGGGCGCTCGGCATCACGGTCCCGCAATCCGTCCTGCTGCGCGCCGACCGGGTGATCGAATAAGGCGGCCCATGTACCCCTCCCGGACCATGGTGATACCATGGTGTCACCTCGACGCTGGAAGCTGCCATGGCTGATACCAAGACGCTGAAACTGCCTGCCGCCCTGGGAGCACGCCTGGCGGCGCTTGCCAGGAAAAGCGGCCGCTCGGCCCACGGCATCATGCTGGAGGCCATAGAGCGGCACACCGCGCGCGAGGAGCGGATGCGCGAGTTCGTGAAAGAAGCGCTGTCCGCGGACCGGGACATCGATAAAGGCGGCGAGGTCTATGCGGCGGCGGACGTTCACGCCTGGATCGAGCGCCTGGCCGCGGGCAGGAAATCCGCGCGGCCGAAGCCTTGGCGCAAGTAGTCTATGCGCCCAATGCGCTTGCCAACCTCGAGCGGGCCTTCGCGTTTCTGGCCGCACAGGATCCGGCCTCGGCCTTGAATGCGGCGGCGGCGATACGCACGGCCGTCGAGCTGCTGGCGCAGCATCCCCTCATCGGACGGCAGGCACAGGGCGAATTGCGCGAGCTCGTGATCTCATACGGCGCTACCGGCTACGTTGCGCTGTATCGCTTCGTCCCCGCCAGGGATGAAGTCCGTATCCTGGCGCTGCGCCACCAGCGCGAGCTGGACTTCGATCGGTAGCGGATCTGAAAGTGCGCCGACTCCTTCCGCGATCCGTCCTGCTGCGCAGCGACCGGGTGATCGAATGAAGCCAGCCCGAAAGGAGCGGTCTCTAGATGCCGGTGAACGCGAAATCGAGCGCGGCGATGATCGCTTCTCGCCTGGCGGCAAGATTCGCGACGCGCTCGCCAAGCACCCTGGCAGAGACGCCGGCTAGCTCCGGTGTCAGCATTGTCACGCGCTTGCCCTCGACATCGAGGGCCGGGTTGAGCCGCTCCGCAAGCTTGCCCTTGAGCAACTCGGGCTTGCAAAGCGGAACGACGACCCGGGTGACGAGCGAATCAAGCAAATCGGACTGCACGTCCAGCAGATAGGGGATGCGTGCCCGGGTGGCCGGGTTGGAATTGCGATAGACGTCGAACTGAGCCATTCAGAACGAGCGCAGCCCTTCGCTGAAAACGCCGTGCTTTTCGACATGCTCGTTGTAAGCCTCGAGCGCTTGCCGGTTCCTGGCAAGCCACTCCTCGCGCCGGGTCTGCCTGATCGCCTCATGCAGCGCCGTTTCAAGCATTGCGGAGAGGTTGAGACTGAGGCGCTTTGCCTCATCGAGCAGGTCGCTGTTTATGCTGAGATTGGCAGCTCTCTTACGCACCTTGGCGACAATAGAGGGAGGAGGCATCGGGATGTCGGCAGAGGATTCTATGCGCATATATTATGCGCACAAGTTTCCGCATGCAAGGCTGGCACCTGACGCGCAATCGAATGAACCTGCGCTAATCGCTGCGTGCCGACCGCGTGCTCGAGTGAGCGCGCCGCGGGGCTGGGGCTGGGATTGACGATGTGATGCTTGATGCGCTAGCATCAGATTCGTGCGCACCACACTCGACATAGACGATGACGTGCTTCGGGCTGCCAAGGAACTTGCGCACCGCGGCAAGACCACCGCAGGCGCTGTGATCTCCGAGCTTGCCCGCAAGGGATTGCTCGCGCCCGCCAATCCGCCGGCGGCCAGGGAACCGAAAGCACTCTACGGCTTTCGGCCGCTACCGAAGCGGGGCGGCATCGTGACCAACGCCTTGATCGACAAGCTGCGCGAAGACGACGTCTACTGACGCTCGTCCGATGCGCACGCTGCTCGACGTGAATGTGCTGATCGCGCTGCTCGACCAGGATCACTCTCTGCACCGGCGCGCGAGGGAATGGTTCGCCGAGGAGGCCCGGGCGGGCTGGGCGTCCTGCCCGCTCACCCAGAACGGCTGCGTGCGCATCATGTCGCATCCGGGCTATTCGAACCCGGTGCCGGTGGCTTCGGTGATGCGGCACCTGCGCGAGGCAGTGGCCGATCCACATCACCAGTTCTGGGCGGATGACATCAGTTTGCTGGATGAGAAGCTCGCCGATGCGACACGCATCCACGGATCGCGCCAGCTGACCGACCTGTATCTGCTGGCGCTCGCTGTGCGGCACGGCGGAAGGTTCGTGACCTTCGATGCCGCCATTTCGATCAATGCCATCAGGGGCGCGGCAAATCGCCATCTGGTCGCGTTGTAGGGCAGGCGGGTTGCCTTGCCCGTACCGGACATTCACAGCGTAGACTCACAATCGCCTAGGCTTGGCTGGCCTTACTGCCTACTGATCCCAGTGCTCGCGCCTTATCGCAGGAACCGAAGGGGATCGAATGACAAGGGCCCATCGTCGACAAGATCCTGCGCGGCGCTCGGCCCGCCGACCTCCCGGTGGAGGGCCCCAACCGTTACGAGCTGGTCGTCAAGCTGAAGACCGCGAAATCGATCGGCCTGACGATTCCGCAGGAGGTGCTGCTGCGCGCAGACCGGGTTATCGAATGAATCGCCGCAACCTGGTTCTAGCTTCCAATACATACTTTTAGATTCATGATCCATGTAGAATGAAGCGTACTTCAATAACTCTTGGGATCCATCATGAAAGCCGTCGTCGCGGAGCGCGGGCAGGTCACTATTCCGAAACCGTTGCGCGAGAAGCTCGGCATCCGCCCCGGCACAGCGCTCGAGTTCAGTGCCGAGAACGGCACGCTGGTCGCCCGCAAGGCGGAAACCGATCCCGTGTCCCAGGTGTTTGGCTGCCTCGGGAAGCGGATCGACAGCGACAAGTACATCCGCACTCTTCGCGGCGAAGCGAAACCTTGATCACTGCGGTCGATACCAGCGTTCTGATCGACGTGTTCGGGGCGGACACGCGCTTCGGGCAGCCCTCGGCCAATGCGCTGCGGCTGTGCCTAAACGAAGGCGCGCTCGTCGCATGCGGCGTCGTCTGGGCGGAAACGCGAGCCGCGTTTCCGGATGACGATGAGTTCGCGCGGGCCGTACGGGCGTTACGCATTGATTTCTCGCCGCCGACAGAGCAAGCCTCGACGCTGGCCGGTCTCGCATGGAAGAACTATCGCGCGGCGGGCGGCAGGCGCGAGCGCGTAGTCGCCGACTTCATGATCGGGGCGCACGCGGTGACGCAATGCGACCGGCTGCTGACGCGCGACCGCGGATACTTCAAGAAATACTTCGACGGACTGGTCGTTCTCGACCCATCCAAGTGAAGCCGGTCGAAGCCATCCTCGAGCAGCCAGGCGCGATCAAGCAGATCGAGCGCGGCCGCCTGTTCCGCAAGTACTTCCTGCTTATTCTCGGACTGGTGGTCGGCGCCCTGCTGCTCTCGGGCGGCATCGGCCTGTATTTCTCCTACCAGGAGAACAAGGTCGCGCTCGCCAGCCTGCAGCGCGAGAAGGCGATTTCGGCCGCGGCGCGCATCGAGCAGTTCATCCGCCAGATCGAGCAGCAGCTCGCCTTCGCCGCCCTGCCCCAGCTCGGCGCGCAGGGAACGGAGCAGCGCCGCATCGAATTCCTCAAGCTGCTGCGGCTGGTGCCCGCGATCACGGACCTAGCGCAGATCGACGCCAAGGGTCGCGAGCAGCTCGCAGTGTCGCGGCTTTCGATGGATGTCGCGGAAGCGAAGCGCGACCGCTCGGCAGACGCGGCGTTCCGAGAGGCCAAACCCGGCCAGACCTGGTTCGGCCCCGTCTACTTCCGCAAGGAGACGGGGGCGCCTCGCGCGCCTCAAGCGCTTTGTCTCGCCGCGCGTCGGCGAGATGATCCTCGCCGGGGAAGTGGACGATCCGCTGAAGACGCACCGGCGCGAGATCACCGTGGTGTTCGCCGATCTGCGCGGCTTCACCGCGTTCACCGAGACGGCCGAGCCGGAAGAAGCCATGGCCGTGCTGCGCGCCTATCACGCCGCGCTTGGCCGCATCGGGCTCGCGCATGAGGGAACGATCGAGCATTTCGCGGGCGACGGCGTAATGATCCTGTTCAACGACCCGATCCCGCTCGCCGAGCACGAGCTCGCCGCGGTGCGCATGGGGCTCGAGATGCGCGATGCGGTGGGTGCGCTCGCCAGCGGCTGGAAGAAGCGCGGCTACGACCTCGGCTTCGGCGTCGGCATCGCGAGCGGCCATGCGACGCTCGGCGCGATCGGCTTCGAGGGCCGGCGCGACTACGGTGCCATCGGCCCGGTGACCAACCTTGCCGCACGCCTATGCGGCGAAGCGAAGGCGGGCCAGGTGCTGGTGTCTCAGCGCCTGTACGGCAAGATCGAGGAGCGCGTGCAGGCCGAGACAGTCGGGGAGCTCGCGCTCAAGGGATTTCACCGCGCGGTGCAGGCCTATAACGTGGTCGCGCTGAAGTGAGCGCCGCCAGCATGAATCCTCCTCGCATCCTATAACGAGAAAATGGACAAATATGGACGCCGTGCGTTGGCGCGGACTCGGGTTATTCGACCTGGAGATTCACCCGCGCGTCTCCTTGATTCGGACGGAACTACCGCTGAATCGAGAATGAATGCCGCATGGGAGATAACCCTTCAATGTCTCGCTTGCGAAGTAGACCCGCCTCAGGCCGCGGCGAGCTGATAGCTCTCTACCGGCTGCTCGTAGCCCTTCAGCTGCAGGGGCTGGTGCACGCTAAGCGCGTGGACTTCCGCCGCGCCGCCGAGCAACTCCAGCGTGCGCGCATCCACCAGCACCTCGCCGTGCGCGGCTTCCGAGCAAAACCTCGAGGCGAGATTGACCGCCGGCCCCACCGCGGTGTACTCGAGGCGCGAAGCAGCGCCGATCACCCCTACCGTCACATAGCCGCTCGCCACGCCGACGCCCATGCCGAGGTGCAGCTCGCCGTCGGACCAGCGCTCGGTGATCTGCAGCCCGGTCTCGCGGATACGCCGCGCGAGCGCCAGAGCGCGCTGCGCGTGGTCCTCAAACGGCACCGGCGCCCCGACCAGGATCAGCACTCCGTCGCCCGCCTGGTCCTTGATCGTGCCGCCGAACTGCGCGGCGGCCGCGCCGACCGCGTCGTAGTACTCGCGCAGAATATGTATCACCTTGTCGGAGGGCGTCGATTTGGAGAATGCGGTGAAGCCGCGCAGATCGCAGCACACCACGGAAATCTCGATGGTCTTGTGCTCGGTGGCGCTCCTCAGCCCGCGCACTCGCACCATCTCCGCGACCTGCGGCGACAGGAAGCGAGACATGAACTGCGCGCGCCGCCCCTGCACGACGTGGAACTGCACCGCGCCCACCAGCAGTATCAGCAGGCCCAGCGAGGTGACGACGGGCGCCAGGTCGGTCGGCAGGACGATGCCAGCGGCCATGAATGGCGCCGCGATCACGAACGCCAGCGCGCGCTGCGCCTCGGCGCGATCCGGACGCCGGCGCAGCATCAGCAGGCCTGCCGCGATGCCGAGCGCGAGCGACAGCGCGAGCGGCAGGCCGAAAAGATACAACGCCGGTCCCATGCGCGTAAGCACCGTGCTAAATCCCGCGTTCATGAAATGCTCTGCGCGCAGCGCCGGAAAGGCAAGCGCGGCGAGACCGTAGAACACCGCGAGGCCCTGCGCGATGCGCAGGAAGCGGTCGGCGCCGCGGGTATTCAGCGCGCCCGCCGGCACGGTGCGCCGCACCCGCAGCACCCACTCGTAGGCGTAGACGAAGGCGAGCACCTCCGGAATGGCGAACACGCCGCCCCAGGCCGGCACCCCGTAGGCGGCGCGTACCGGAATCCCGATCAGCACGTCGATTGCGATCGATGCGCCCACCCATGCCAGAAAAACCGACAGTGCGCGGCTGGTCGGCGAACGGCGGTCGGCGACGATGAACGAAAGCGCCATGCCGAGCGCGAGCATGGCGGTGATCAACTGTGCGTTATGGGGCATAAGTACGGATAGTACGGATAGCACGAATTGCCAGGTCAGGCCTTGATCAGATTCGGTCCGGCCGCAGGATAGCGCCCGCGGGTATCGACCAGCAAACGCGCGTGCTGCCGGATGAACGCGTAGTCAAAGGCGTCATGGTCGGTGACCAGCACGACGCCATCGAAGGACGCAAGCGTCCGCGCATCCAGCGTCACGCTGCGCAAATCGAACCGGTGCTCGCGCATCTTCGGAAACTGCGGCACGTGCGGATCGGAATAGGCGGGCGCCGCGCCGCGCGCGCGCAGCAATTCCATGATTTGCGCCGCGGGAGACTCGCGCACGTCGTCCACGTTCTTCTTGTAGGCGAGGCCGAGCACCAGAACCCGGCTCTGCGCGATCGATTTGCCGCGCGCGGCGAGCGCCGCCTCGAGCTTGCCGATCACCCATTGCGGCATGGCGCGGTTGACCTCGCCCGCGAGTTCGATGAAGCGCGTCTCGATGCCGAGCTGCCTGGCCTTCCAGGTGAGGTAGAACGGGTCGATCGGGATGCAATGCCCGCCCAGTCCCGGGCCCGGGTAGTAGGGGGTGAAGCCGAAGGGCTTGGTCGCCGCGGCGCGGATCACCTCGTGGATGTCGATGCCCATGCGGTCCGCCACCTGCTTCATTTCGTTCACCAGGCCGATGTTGACCGCGCGATGGATATTCTCCAGCAGCTTCGCCATCTCGGCGGCGCGCGTCGAGCTCACCGGCACCATGGTGTCGATGGCCTGCGAATACAGCGCCAGCGCGACCTCGAGACAGGCCGGCGTGCTGCCGGCGCAGAGCTTCGGGATGTTGCGCGTATTGAAGCGCTCGTTGCCCGGATCTTCGCGCTCGGGCGAAAAAGCAAGAAAGAAGTCCTCGCCGACCGCGAGGCCGCGCGCCTTGAGGCGCGGCGCCAGCACCTCCTCCGTGGTTCCCGGATAGGTCGTGCTTTCCAGGCATAGCAGCTGGCCCGGCCGCAGTTGCGGCAGCAGGAATTCGAGGGTTCCGGTCACGAACGAGAGATCCGGTTCGCGCTTTGGTGTAAGCGGCGTCGGCACGCAGATGATGATGGCATCCGCCTGCGCGGCACGCGCGTAGTCCGAGGTGGCCTCGAACCCGCGCGCCACGGCTGCGGCGATACGCCCGGCCTCGATGGTCCTGATATAGGTCTCGCCGCGCCGCAGGCGCTCGACCTTGTCCGGGTCGATATCGAAGCCCAGGCAGCGGAATCCGGCCTCGGAGAATCTCAGGGTGAGCGGCAAACCGACATAGCCGAGGCCGACCACCCCGACCACGGCCCGGCGCGTCCGAAAACGCTCGATCAGGCGCCCTGCGTGGTTCATGCGGCGGACTTTGCAGGCCGTGAATTCCGCCGCTTTTCAATACATAGTAACATATATGTTACTATGTATCCCGCAACCTGCCGCTGGCTTCGTGCTGCGCCGTCGCGACTTCGGCGGCGCGCAGGATGGCGCGCGATTTGTGCAGCGTTTCCTGCCACTCGGCGCGCGGGTCCGAATCGGCCACCACCCCGGCCGCGGCCTGCGCGTGCAGTTGCCCGTCCTTCAGGATCGCGGTGCGGATCGCGATCGCGACATCCATCTCGCCGTTGAAGCCGATGTAGCCGGCCGCGCCGGAGTAGATGCCGCGCTTGACCGACTCCAGTTCGTCGATGATTTCCATGGCGCGCACCTTGGGCGCGCCGGTGACCGTGCCCGCCGGGAAGCTCGCCTTCAGCACGTCGATCGCATCCAGCCCCGGCGTGATTTCGCCCTCCACGTTGGAGACGATATGCATCACGTGCGAGTAGCGCTCGACCACCATCTGCTCCGTGACCCGGACGCTGCCGGTTTTTGCCACGCGCCCGACGTCGTTGCGCCCGAGGTCGATCAGCATGACGTGCTCGGCGCGCTCCTTGGGGTCGGCCAGCAGTTCCTCCGCCCGCGCCGCGTCTTCCTGCGGCGTGGCGCCGCGCGGCCGGGTACCGGCAATCGGCCGCAGCGTGACCTTTCCGGCGGCGAGACGCACCAGGATCTCCGGCGAGGCGCCGACCACGTGGTGATCGTCGAAGTCAAAGTAGTACATGTAAGGCGAAGGATTCAAGCCGCGCAGCGCCCGGTACAGCGCGAGCGGCGGCGCCGCGAATTCGCGCGAGGTGCGCTGCGAGATCTGCACCTGCATGCAATCGCCCGCGAAGATGTACTCCTTGCATTTGCCGACCGCCTCGACAAAGCTCGCTTCGGAAAAGGAGCGCACCACCTCGCCCGGCTGGCCCTCCTGGGGCTCGTTCGCCATCGCGAGCACCATCTCGCGCGGCAGCGGCTCGGCGAGGCGGCCGCGCAGCGCCTCCAGCCTCTCCCAGGCCGCGCCGTAGGCGCCGCTTACCCGCGGGTCGGCGTAGATGACGAAGTAAAGTTTGCCGAGCACGTTGTCGATGACCGCCAGTTCGTCCGACACCAGGAGCAGCATGTCCGGGGTGCCGAGCGGGTCGGGCTTGTCCTCTTTCAGGGCACGCGGCTCGATGTGGCGCACGGTCTCGTAGCCGAAATAGCCCACCAGCCCGCCTCCGAAACGCAGATTGGCGGGAACCGGCGCGACGCGCTCGCGCTTCAGCCAGGCGCGCGCGTATTCGAAAGGATCGGCCTCTGTCTGTTCCAGGCAATGATCCGCACCAAGCGCGTCGCGCCGCAGGCGGCGCACGGTCCGGCCGCGCGCCTCGATGCGCTCGGCGCAGGCGAGACCGATGAAAGAGTAGCGCCCGAAGCGCTCGCCGCCGACCACGGATTCCAGCAGGTAGGAGAACGGCCGGTTCGCGAGCTTCACGTAGACCGCGAGCGGCGTATAAAGATCCGCGTGCGCATCGGCGAGCACCGGGATGCGCGTATAGCCTTTCGCTGCGAGCCCCTGGAATTCAAGCTCTGTCATGAAACTCTCCGAGCATTGCGTGTGTACTGCGGAACCGGATTGAACGGCCTTGAAGCCTGAGGTGATCAGGTCGCGCGACCACCGCCAAGGCGGACACGCGTAGAGGACTAGCGACGCCAGCGGCGCCGCAGGACAGGCGAAGAGTGCAGAAGACGCTGATTCACGATTTAATCCGGATCCTGGTCGGGCTTGCCGCGGAACAGGCTTGCGGCCTCCAGCAGCGTCGCGACTATACCATCCGATTCGATCTCCCGCAGCGGGATCCTCTCGCGGAATCCATAGGGCACCAGCAAGTAGCGGCAACCGGCCGCCCGCGCGGCTGCGCCGTCTATCCCCGAATCCCCGATCACCACGCTTGCGGCGGGCGTGCTCCGCAGCAAGCGGCAGGCCTCGACATACGGTTCCGGATGCGGCTTTGGCCGCGCGACGCGCTCAGGTGTCACGACCGCATCGAAGAACGGCGCCAGTCCGCAGCGTGCGAGTAGCGGCAGACTGAAGCGCGCCGCCTTGTTGGTGACACAGGCGAGCCGCCTGCCGTCAACGCGCATCGCCTCCAGCCCTTCCCTCACCCCCGGGTAGACCAGCGTCTCGTCGCCGTTGCACATCCGATAGTGGCGCTCGAATGCCTCGAGCGCGGATTCGAGCAGCATCTCATCCGGATCGCTCCCCGACGCTGCTTCGACGCAGCGTCGCACCAGGTGCCGCACGCCCTTGCCGACAAGACCGCCGAGCGCATCGCGCGCCACCTCGGGCAGCTCGAGTTCAGCCAGCATCTCGCGCGCGGCGCGCGCGAGATCCGGTAGGGTGTCGAGCAGCGTTCCGTCCAGGTCGATAAGAACCGCCCGGACCGGACCGCCTCTCAGAGAACTGGCTGCCTCATTCACGCAGAAAGGCTGCGGCGCATGCCGCCGATCGCGGCGCCATAGTCCTCGGCGCCGAAGATCGCCGAGCCCGCGACGAAGGTGTCGGCGCCCGCCCTGGCGATGCGCGCGATGTTTTCCGCCTTGATGCCGCCATCCACTTCGAGCCAGATGTCGCGCCGCTTGGCGAGCGCGTCGATGCGGCGTCGCACCTGCGAAATTTTTGGCAGTGCGGATTCGATGAACAGCTGGCCTCCGAAACCCGGATTCACGGACATGATCAGAACCAGGTCCAGCTTCTCCAGTGTGTGATCGAGCCAGTCCAGTGGCGTGGCAGGATTGAACACCAGACCGGCCTTGCAGCCCTGCTCGTGGATCAGCGCAAGCGTGCGGTCGACGTGTTCGCTCGCCTCCGGGTGGAAGGAAATGATGTTCGCGCCGGCCTTGGCGAATTCCACGACCAGCCCATCCACCGGCCGCACCATAAGGTGCACGTCGATCGGCACGCTGACATGCGCTCGCAGGGCCTCGCACACCAGAGGGCCCACCGTGAGATTCGGCACATAGTGGTTGTCCATGACATCGAAATGGATCAGATCCGCGCCGGCGGCCTGCACCGCGCGCACCTCTTCGCCAAGGCGTGCGAAGTCCGCGGAGAGAATGCTGGGCGCGATACGATAGGCCATGACGCCGCGAGTTTAATGCCTCCTGGGCCCCGGCCATAGCCCGCAACTCCCTTACAATCGCCTCATGACATCAGACGAGCAGCACCGCAGCGCTAAGGCTTCCGCGCATCGCATCGAGGTCAGCGCGGCGACCCAGTATCTTCCGGATCAGTCCGACGAGGCGGCCGGCCGCTATGTGTTCGCCTACAGAATTTCCATCAAGAATGCCGGCCGCGTAACCGCCCAGCTTCTGAGCCGTCACTGGATCATCCGCGACGCGCGGGAGCATGTGCAGGAAGTGCGCGGCGAGGGGGTGGTGGGCGAGCAGCCGGTGCGGCGGCCCGGCGAAAGCTTCGAATACACGAGCGGTACTTCGCTCCAGACGCCCGTCGGCACCATGCATGGCAGCTATCAAATGGTGACCGAAGACGGCACACATTTCGACGCGGAGATCCCGGAATTCACGCTCTCCATGCCGCGCGTGCTGCACTAGCCGCTCAGGTACCGTCGGGCTTGTCGTCCTCCTGTTTTCTGGGCAGGGTAAACCAGAGGATGAATGCCACGAGTCCCAGCACCAGTCCGATTTCGAGCAGTACGACCCACATGTTGTGCCGGTTATTCCTGTTCGCCCGCGTATACGCCCTTGTATACGCCCTCGTATACGCCCTGGCCGGCTGTGCGCCTCTCGGGCGAACTCCGGAACAAGCGGCAGCGGGCTATGTAGAAACCACGTTCGAGTCGCTTCCCGGCTGGGAACGCGATACGGTCGGGGCGAGTCTACGCGCATTCCTGCGCGGCTGTCCCCGCCCCGGACTCAGTGCGCCGCTCGCCGCGGTGTGCGCCGAGGCGCGTACGCTCGACGCGGAAAATGATGGCGCAGTACGCGCCTTCTTCGAGCGCGCCTTCGTTCCTTACCGCATGCATGCAGAGGGCCGCTCTGCCGGGCTGATCACCGGCTACTACGAGCCGGTCATTGCAGGGAGCCGGATCCGCACAGAGCGCTACGCATATCCGATCTACGGCGTGCCGACCGATCTCTTCGTCATCGACATGGCAAGCGTTCACCCGGAGCTTCGCGATCTGCGGTTGCGCGGCCGGCTCGAAGGACGGCGCGTGGTGCCCTACTACTCGCGCGCGGAAATCGAAGCCCGCGCCGGCCAGCTCCCGGCCCCGGTAATCGCCTGGGCGGAAGATCCGGTCGAAGTCTTCTTCCTGCAGGTGCAGGGTTCGGGCCAGGTGCAATTCGAGGACGGCGAGAGAGAGAGAGTCGGGTTTGCGGAGCAAAACGGCCATCCCTATCGCTCGCTCGGACGCTACCTGGTGGACGCGGGCGAGCTCACGCTCGAGCAGGCGTCGATGGATGGCATAAAGCGCTGGGCCGCGGCGAGCCCCGGCAAGCTGAAGCGTGCGCTGGAGTCGAATGCGAGCTACGTTTTTTTCCGCGAGCTGCCGGCGAACGACGGCCCGATCGGGGCCCTCGGCGCGCCGCTCAGCGCCGGACGCAGCCTGGCAGTGGACCGGCGTTACATCCCGCTTGGCGCACTGGTTTACTTGCGCACCACCGACCCGCTGTCGCAGGAGCCGCTGGAGCGGCTGATGGTGGCGCAGGACACCGGGGGCGCAATCCGCGGGGCGCTGCGCGCCGACCTGTTCTGGGGCCTTGGCGCGGAGGCCGGCGCAATGGCGGGCCGCATGCGCCAGGAGGGCAGCCTGTGGCTGCTGTGGCCCAGGGGCGTGCCGCTCCCGTCGTCCTGAGCCGGGGCGCGCGCGCGGATTCCTGGATTCCTACTTGGCACGCGCCGCGGGTTTTTCCGGACGCGCGGCGGCGGCCTCGTCCAGTATCGCTTTCAGCTGATCCGCGGGAAGCGCCCCGCTGTAGCGCTCGCCGTTCGAGACAAACATCGTCGGCGTGGCGCGCACGCCGAGCGCCTTGCCGAGTTCCAGCGTCTTGTCCACCGGGTTGGCGCAGGCGGTGCTGCGCACCGGCTGCTTGCGCCGCAATACAAGATCCAGCCAGGCCTTGGCGCGGTCCGGCGCGCACCAGACGGCGCGCGAGTGGTCCGCGAGCTCCGGCCGGATCACCGGAAACAAAAATACATACACGGTGATGTCGTCAACCTCCTGCAGTGTCTTCTCGAACTGCTGGCAGGCGGGGCAGTGCGGATCGGAGAACATCGCCATGACCCGGCGGCCATTGCCGCGCTGGATCTTCACCGCCTGCTCGAGCGGCAGGGAATCGAAGCGGATCGCGCTCAGCTTGCGGATCCGCTCCTCGGTCAGATTGCGATCGGTCCTGGCATCGAAGATATTGCCGGACATGATGAACTCGCCGTTCGCATCCGTGTAGAGGATCTGCAGACCCTCCGCGCTCTTGAAGCGCACCTCCCAAAGCCCCGCGATCGGGGACGCCTGCACCGCGTCGATGCGCACCCCGCCAAGCTTCGGCTCGACCGTTCGGCGGATACTGGCTTCGTCTGCCTGCGCCGAGAGCACCGTGATCGCAAACGCCAATCCGATAATCAGCCGCGACATCTGTCTCTACCTTTGGCCATCCGGTGATTATCCCCGCTAGTTCATCGCCTGTCGCATCAGCAGCGTCTTGACGAGCGGCAGCCGGTCGGTGAGGCCAAGGCCCGCATTGCGCGCGGCGCGCGCAAAAGCGTTGCCATGCGCAAACAGTTTGAACAGCCCGTGGACCGTCCAGTCCATGAGGACCGTGTCCTCGGCCCGCGAGCGCTGGAAGCGGCGCAACAGCGCGGGGTCGCCGGCATCGCGGCCCGGCTCGCGCCCGGATACGATGGCCGCGAGACTGCGCGCATCCTGCAATCCGAGGTTCATGCCTTGGCCCGCAAGGGGATGGATGACGTGCGCGGCATCCCCGAGCAGCGCCACTCGGCGCGACACCATTCGCTCGGCCCTCAGCCGGCGCAGGGGAAATCCATGCGCAGCACCGAGCACTTGCATCTGCCCGAGGCTGCGCTGCGCCGACCTTGCGATTTCCTCGGCAAGTTCCCCTTGCCCCATGCCGAGCAGGCGCGCCGCCTCCTGATCGGGCATGGACCAAACCATCGATACGACATTTCCGGGGAGCGGCAGGAACGCAAGCACCTGTCCTCCCAGAAACCACTGGGAAGCGAGGTTCCGGTGCGGCCGCTCGCAAGCGAGATTTGCGACCAGCGCGGTGTGCCCGTAGGCTTGCTCGCGCGCGGAGATGCCGGCCCCGGCCCGCACAGGAGAGTTCGCGCCGTCCGCGCCGACCACGAGCCGCGCCTCGACCATTGCGCCATCGCCCAGACCGAGCGTGGCGCTGCGCTCGTCCGCCGCCAGGCCCTCCCACTGTACCGGCGCCAGGACCTCGATTTCCGGACATGCTCTGATTCCATCCCAAAGCGCCTCCTGCAGCCGATCGTCTTCGACGATCCACGCGATCGCCGCGACGCCGGCATCGTAGGCATCGAAGCGGATGGTGGCGCGGGCATCGTCTCCGTGAACGCGCATGCCGTAGACGGCGGTCCGGCAGTGCCCGGGTATCCGCTGCCAGGCGCCGATGCGCTCCAAATGGGCGGCGTTTCCCGGGCTGATCGCATAGACGCGCGAATCAAATGGCTCCCCGCGCGGACGTGGCACGTGCAAGCCGCGCGCGAGCAAGGCCACCGAGGATTGCCGCAGACTGCAGGCGAAGGACAGGCCGGCCAGGCCGGTCCCGGCCACGGCGACATCGTAAATCATGGGAAAGATTCTAGCCTTGGGAGCCCGGTGAGAAACCGAAACACCCGGCGCTTGACCGCACCCGGCTGAAAACGGGACAATTCGCCCCCCGCAATGCTCCCGGGGCGTTTTCTCCCGGGTTTCACGTGGTCCAAGTGGCGAATTAGCTCAGCTGGTTAGAGCAGCGGAATCATAATCCGTTTGTCCCCAGTTCGAATCTGGGATTCGCCACCACTCTTTCTTCCTAACAATCATCCGCCTAGGTTTGAAGCCCGCATGCGGCAGGCGGGGTTTTTGTCTGCTTGGGACACTTTGAGCTCCCCTCTGTTTTTCGTCTTCCAAGGGTGCGGTCTCAAGCCGCCATTTTCTGCTCATGCTGAGTCTTGATCCAGTCCAGACTGTCCTGCAGGAACCGGACCGGCGACTTATGGCCGGGCGTGAAGTGGCGACGACTCCGATTGTAAAACACCTCGATGTCATCGAACAGATCGGCCGTCCGGGCTTGGTTCGGTGCCGCGCCGTGACAGGGCGACACAGGTACGGCTGCACAGCCGATCGGATGCATCGTCCACCCGTTCGGGTGTCCGGAGCGGCTAGAATTGCGCCATGCACGCCTACACCGCCGTGATCGAGCACTGCCCGGACACGCAGTTCTACGTGGGTTACGTGCCGGGGTTCGCCGGCGCGCACAGCCAGGGCGCAACGCTCGATGAGCTGCACGCGAACCTGCGCGAAGTGATCGCGATGCTGCTGGAGGACGGCGAGCCGAAGCTCGAGGCCGAGTTCGTCGGCACGCAGACCGTCCTGGTCTGAATGCCGGGCGTCCCGGTTCTCAAGCCGCACGAGGTCAGCACGATCCTGAACGCGCCAGCGCGGTTCGCACAAGCAGTTCCGTCATGCCGACGGCCGCGCGACGACAGTTCCCCTCCACGCCGGGCGCGACATCTCGCCGGTCCTGCTGCGCAAGATCGCCAGGGACATCGGCCTGACGGTGGACGAGTTGATAAAGCACCGCTAATCGCCCGCCAGGGGTTTCTTTCCAGACGACGTCGCTTAACTTGGCCCCGCTAGAATAGAAGGCCTCCCCCTTCCCACAGACCAGCCTTGGCTCATTCACGGCAATTCTCGCTCCTTTGCTCGGCGGCAGCCCTCTTGCTCGTTTCTTCCACCGCGCTGCACGCCCAGTTGCGCTCCATTCCGGCCGATGCCAAGCGCGCCGAGATCCGCCACGTGCAGGAAATGCAGGTCGAAATCAACGGCCGGCCGATGGCGCTCGCGCCGGGCGCGCAGATCCGAGACACGTCGAATCGTCTGCTCATCCCGATCGCGCTGCCGGCTGGCGCATCCATCAAGTACCTGCTCGACCGCGATGGACGACCCTGGCGGATCTGGATTCTCACCCCCGAGGAAATCGCCGCGCGCGATAAAGAGCCCTGAGCATGACCGGCAAATACTTCGTCCGTACCTTCGGTTGCCAGATGAACGAGTACGACTCCGCCCGGATGGCGGACTTGCTCTCGGCGCATTCCGGGATGGAAGCCGCGCACAGCGCCGAGGCCGCCGACCTGATCGTCTTCAATACCTGCTCGGTGCGCGAGAAAGCGCAGGAGAAAGTATTCTCCGACCTCGGCAGGGCGCGCGAACTGAAGCTGGAAAATCCCGGGCTGATGATCGCAGTCGGCGGCTGCGTCGGCAGCCAGGAAGGCGCAGCGATCATCCGGCGCGCCCCCTATGTGGACGTGGTGTTCGGTCCGCAGACGCTGCACCGGCTGCCGGCCCTGCTCGAGCGCAGGCGCGCCAGCGGCAGCCCCCAGGTGGATGTGAGCTTCCCGGAAATCGAAAAATTCGACCATCTCCCGGCACCGCGGGTCGATGGCGCCAGCGCCTTCGTATCCATCATGGAGGGCTGCGGCAAGTACTGCAGCTTCTGCGTCGTACCCTACACGCGCGGAGAGGAGGTATCGCGGCCTTTCGATGACGTCATCGACGAGATTGGCGCGCTCGCCGATCAGGGCGTCAGGGAGGTGACCTTGCTCGGGCAGAACGTGAATGCCTGGCGCGGCCCCATTTCAATCGCCGGGGCATCGCCCGTCCCCGGCGACTTCGCGGAGCTGCTGCGCTTCGTGGCCGAAATCGACGGCCTCGAGCGCATCCGCTACACTACCTCGCACCCGGTGGAATTCACCGAGCGGCTCATCGAAGCCCATGCCGCGCTGCACAAACTCGCGCCTCATGTGCATCTGCCGGTGCAATCCGGGTCCGACCGGATTCTCGCCGCGATGAAGCGCGGCTACAGCGCGCTCGAATACCGCTCCATAGTGCGCCGGCTGCGCAAGGCAAGGCCGGACATCTGCATCAGTTCGGATTTCATCGTCGGGTTTCCGGGCGAGACCGAGGCGGACTTCGCGGCGACCCTGCGCCTCGCGGCCGAACTGCGCCTCGACTCCTCCTTCTGCTTTGTCTACAGTCCGCGCCCCGGGACTCCGGCGGCCGGCCTGGCCGACGACACGCCGCAAGCGGTCAAGCTTGCCCGCTTGCAGTCGCTGCAGTCCTTGACCGACCTTGAGGCGGCCGGCATCAGCCGCGCCATGGTCGGATCGATGCAGCGGGTCGTCATCGCGGGCGCATCGAAGAAGAACACGGCCGAACTTTCTGGGCGTACCGGCAACAACCGGATCGTCAATTTCCCCGCGGGGGAAATCACCCGCGGCTGCGTCGATGTACTCATCGTCGAAGCGCGCGCGCATACCCTGCGCGGCGAACTCACGCCCGCGCCGAGAAGCCCCGCGGACCGGAAGATCGCGCGCGATGCGCGGGTTTCGCACGCCGCCTGAACGGGGGCCCCCCGTGGTACTCCGCGAACGCACTGCGCGCAAAGCCGACGGCCCGCTCACGGTCACTCTGGAGCCGCTCGACAACGACCGCCTGGCGCGCCTGTGCGGGCCGCTGGATGCGAATCTGCGCCAGATTGAAAGCGCGCTCGATGTCGCCATCGCGCGCCGCGGCGCCGAATTCGCGCTGCGCGGCGCGCGCGACGGTTGCGAGCGTGCCGCGCGCGCGCTGCGCAACTTCTATGAACTCGCGTTCCGCGATCTGAGCGTGGACGACGTGCAGCTCGGTCTTACCGAGCTGGGCCACCGCCCGGCGTCCGAAGGGCCGGCGGAGGAGCGCCCGGCCCTGCTCACGCGGCGCAGCGATCTGCGCGGCCGCACGGCGCACCAGGTGAGTTACCTGGAGGACATACTGAAACACGACATCACTTTCGGCATCGGCCCCGCCGGTACCGGCAAGACCTATCTTGCGGTGGCCTGCGCGGTCGACGCGCTGGAGCGCGACCACGTGAAACGCATCGTGCTGGTGCGACCCGCGGTGGAGGCCGGCGAACGGCTCGGCTTCCTGCCCGGCGACCTGGCGCAGAAGGTCGACCCCTATCTCAGGCCGCTGTACGACGCGCTGTTCGATCTGATGGGCTTCGAGAAGACCGGGAAGCTCCTGGAGCGCGGCACGATAGAACTGGCGCCGCTCGCCTACATGCGAGGCCGCACCCTGAACCACTCCTTCATCATTCTGGACGAGGCACAGAACACGACGCCGGAGCAGATGAAGATGTTTCTGACGCGCATCGGATTCGGCGCCAAGGCGGTGGTTACCGGAGACGTGACACAGATCGATCTCGCGCGCGGCCAGCGCAGCGGCCTGATCGAGGCGCGCCGCATATTGTCCCGCGTGCGCGGCATCGCCTTCAGCATGTTCGATGCGAGCGACGTGGTGCGCCATCCCCTGGTGGCGCGCATCATCGATGCCTATGAGCAGGCCGAGAAAGAGCAGGGCGGCGAGCGGACCGGCAGGGCCTGAAGCCTTGCCGCGCGCGGCGCCAAAGATTTGCGTCCAGATTGCCTGCCGCGCACGGACCGTGCCTGCGGCGTGGCTGTTGCGCCGCTGGGCGCGCGCCGCCCGGCCCGCGCACGGAGCGCTGACGCTGCGTGTGGTCGGCGCCCCGGAAGCACGCAAGCTGAACGCCGCCTACCGGCGCCGCGACTACGCGACCAACGTGCTGAGCTTCTGCTATCCCGGCGCGCGCGGGCCGCGCAACCGGGCAGCGCTGCTCGGCGATATCGTGCTGTGCCATCCGGTGATCGCTCTGCAGGCGCGCGAACAGGGCAAACCGCTTGCCGCGCACTATGCCCATATGGTGGTGCATGGCATTCTCCATCTGGGCGGCATGGACCACCGCGGGGCGTCCGAAGCGCGGCTCATGGAAGCAAGAGAAACGCGCATCTTGCGTTCGCTTGGCCTCGCGGACCCCTATCAGCCGCGGCCGCGGCGCGCGATAGAATGAATCGCGGTCCACCATGAACGAACCACGGACTACGCTGTCCCCACTGCCTCCACTGCCCACGCTGCTCGAGCGTCTGGCAACGCTCATCCTGCGCGAGCCGCACGACCGGGAGCAACTGCTCGCCGTGCTGCGCTCCGCGCACCACAGGAATCTTCTCGATGCCGATGCCATGTCGATCATCGAGGGCGCGCTTACGGTTTCCGATACACCGGTGCGCGATGTCATGGTGCCGCGCGCCCAGATGGACGCGATCGATATCAGCCAGCCGATCGATCGCTTTATCACGCAGGTGATTTCGACCGCGCATTCCCGGTTTCCGGTGATCGACCAGAATCTCGACAACGTGATCGGCGTCCTGCTTGCCAAGGACCTGCTGCGCCACTACGCGGGCGAGGAGGAGTTCAACATCCGCGAAATGCTGCGTCCCGCCGTGCTGATACCGGAATCGAAACGCCTGAACGTGCTGCTGCGGGAATTCCGCGCCAGCCGCAATCACATGGCGATCATCGTCGACGAATACGGCGGTGTCGCCGGGCTGGTCACGATCGAGGATGTGCTGGAACAGATTGTCGGGGAGATCGAGGATGAATACGATTTCGACGAAGCGAGCGACAACATCATCCCGGAGGCGGCCGGCAGGTACCGCGTCAAGGCGATCACCCAGATCGCGGATTTCAATGCGGCATTCGGCACTGCATTCCCGGACGATGAAGCCGACACCGTGGGCGGTCTGGTCATCGCCCAGCTTGGCAGACTGCCCAAGCGCGGCGAGACCGTCATGCTGGACGGGCTGCGCGTCCAGGTGCTGCGCGCCGACAGCCGGCGCCTCTATACGCTGATCGTCGAAAAGCCAAAGTGAACCGCGCGGCAATGCGCGCGCGCTTCCGGAGACTAGCTCGAGCAAGTCTGACCAAGCCGGGCACGCGCCATGCGGCAGCGCTGCTGGCTGGCGCCGCGGGCGTGCTCGCCTACTCCCCTTTCGATTTCTATCCGCTCAAGTTTCTCGGCCTGGCGCTCCTCATCCACCTCTGGCTGGGCGCAGAGACAACGCGCAGCGCGTTTCTGTCCGGCTATTGCTACGGCCTCGGCCTGTTCGGGGCCGGGGTTTCCTGGGTCTATATAAGTCTCTCGCGCTTCGGCGGCATGGCGCCGGTGCTGGCGGGCATCGCCACGCTCGGATTCTGCGCCATCCTCGCCCTCTTCCCCGGACTGGTCGGCGCGCTGCAGCACCGTATCCGCGCCGTCCCCGCGCTGCGCGCCGCGTGCCTGATCCCGGCCCTGTGGGCCATGATGGAATGGACGCGCAGCTGGTTTCTCACCGGGTTCCCATGGCTCGGCGCGGGCTATGCGGCGATCGACACGCCGCTCGCCGGTTACGCGGCGCTCGCCGGCGTGCATGCGCTCAGCCTGCTGCTCGCGGCATGCGCAGGTCTGATCCTGTGCGTCTTGCTCGGCCACGCGCGCATGGCAAGCCTGGTGGCGCTGATTCTTATCTTCGGCATCGGCGGCGCGCTGCGCGCGATCGAATGGACCCGGCCGGCCGGCACGCCCATGCGTGCCGAGCTGCTCCAGGGAAACATAGATCAGGACCTGAAATTCGATCCGGCGCGCTATGCGGAGACGCTCGCGAGCTACGCTGCGCTGGCTGACAGAAGCCGCGCCCAGCTGATCGTTTTCCCGGAGACCGCGCTACCGCGCTTTCTGGACCTGGTCGATCCCGCCTACCTCGAGCAGCTCGCCGCCGTGGGCCGGAGAAACGGCGGCGATCTGCTGCTCGGCGCGCCGACGCGGCGCGGCGCGCGCGAGTACTACAACAGCGTGCTGAGCCTCGGCGCCTCGCGCAGCCAGATCTACAGCAAGTCCCACCTGGTACCGCTTGGCGAGTTCATCCCGCCCGGCTTCGGCTGGATCCTGAATGTGCTTTCCGTTCCGCTCGCGGATTTTTCGCGCGGCGACCCGGGCCAGCGCCCGCTGCATGTCGGCGGGCAGCGGGTCGCGCTCAACATCTGCTACGAGGACGTGTTCGGCAGCGAAATCATGCGCCAGCTTCCGGAGGCGACGCTACTGGTCAACGTGTCGAACGTCGCGTGGTTCGGCGATTCGCTTGCCCCCGCGCAGCATCTGCAGATGGCGCGCATGCGCGCCATCGAGACCGGCCGCATGTACCTCACCGCGGCCAACTCCGGCATCACCGCGGCCATCGACACCCGCGGGCGCGTCCTGGGGCGATTGCCGCAGTTCACGCGCGGCAGCCTCGAAGTCGAGGCGCCGGGCTATGCGGGCGCGACACCGTACGTACGCATCGGCGACTGGGGGGCGATCGGCGCCGCGCTCCTGATGCTCTGCGCGGTCGCACTCGCCGGGCGCAGGCGTCCGGGTCAAAGACGGTAGAATGCCGCGCCCTGTTCCGCGCGTATTGGGTTTTTCTATCGAGCGCACCACATGTTGACCTTCCAGCAGCTTATCCTTCGTCTGAACGAATACTGGGACAGGCAAGGCTGCGTCCTGCTGCAGCCCTACGACATGGAGGTCGGCGCCGGCACATTCCACACCGCGACCTTCCTGCGCGCGATCGGACCCGAGCCCTGGAGGGCTGCCTACGTACAACCGTCGCGCCGCCCCAAGGACGGCCGCTACGGCGAGAACCCGAACCGGTTGCAGCACTACTATCAGTACCAGGTGGCGCTGAAGCCCTCGCCGCCCGACATTCAGCAGCTCTACCTCGATTCCCTTGTCGCTCTCGGCATCGACCCGCGGACGCATGACATCCGCTTCGTGGAGGACGACTGGGAATCGCCGACGCTCGGCGCCTGGGGCCTTGGCTGGGAGGTCTGGCTGGACGGCATGGAAATCACCCAGTTCACCTATTTCCAGGAAGTCGGCAGCCTTGCCTGCCGTCCCGTGCTCGGCGAAATCACCTACGGCCTGGAGCGCCTTGCGATGTACCTGCAGGGTAGGGAATCGGTCTACGACCTCGTCTGGGCGCCCGGTGTGACCTATGGCAATGTGTACCACCAGAACGAAGTCGAGCAATCGCGCTACAACTTCGAACTGTCGGATGCGGATCTGCTGTTTCGCCACTTCGCGGACTTCGAAGCGCAGGCAAGGCGTCTGGTCGCCGAGCAGTGCGTGCTGCCCGCCTACGAAATGGTGCTGAAGTGTTCGCACAGCTTCAACCTGCTGGATGCGCGCGGCGCCATCTCGGTCACCGAGCGCGCCGCCTACATCGGGCGCGTGCGCGCCCTGGCGCGCGCGATTGCGCAGGCCTACCACGGCTCCCGCGAGCGCCTCGGTTTCCCGATGCTCAAAGCAGCTCAGGCAGCCTAGATGCAGGCCACCCTGCTGGTCGAGCTGCTCACCGAAGAGCTGCCGCCGAAATCCCTGCAGCGACTCGGCCAGTCGTTTGCCGATGAAATCCTGAACGGCCTCGCGCGCCACCATCTGCACCGGCCAGCGGAATCCGCGGCGCGCATGTTCGCGACCCCGCGTCGCCTGGCGGTACTGGTGCCTGGCGTCGTCGATATCGCGCCGGACCGGGAAAGCGAGGTGACCGGGCCGTCCGTCAAGGCGCCGCAGAACGCGGTGGAAGGATTTGCACGGAAAAACGGCGTCGCCGCAGACCGCCTCGAGCAGGCGGATACGCCGAAAGGAAAGGTGTTCCTCGCCCGCGTGCCGGTCAAGGGGGCGGTGCTCGATCTGACGCTGGCAACCATTCTCGGTGAAGCGCTCGGCAAGCTGCCTGTCCCGAAACTGATGCGCTGGGGCGCCGGCGACGCGCAGTTCGTGCGGCCGGTGCACGGACTGGTCATGCTGCACGGCAGGCGTATCGTTCCGGGTACCGTCCTCGGCATTGAAGCCGGGAACCAGACCAGCGGCCATCGCTTCATGGCTCCGCAGGCGATCCGGATTCCGGCGGCCGAGGACTACGAAGCGGTCCTTGAATCGGACGGCTGCGTGATTGCGAATTTCGCCAAGCGTCGCGCTCTCATTGAATCGCTCCTTCGCGCCGCGGCAACGCAGCAGGATGCGGCGCTCGGCAAGGTTGACGATCTGCTGGATGAAGTGACCGCACTGGTCGAGCATCCCAGCGTCTATGTCGGCGCCTTCGACGCCGGGTTCCTGGAAGTTCCCCAGGAATGCCTGATTCTCACGATGCAGCAGAACCAGAAGTACTTCCCGCTTTTCGGCGCCGAGGGAAAGCTGCTTCCCAAATTCCTCATCGTGTCGAACATGCGTCTGAGCGATCCAGGCAATGTCGTACTGGGCAACCAGCGTGTGGTGCGGCCACGGCTCGATGACGCGCGCTTCTTTTACGACCGGGACCGCAAGGTGCGCCTTGAATCGCGTGTGCCCCAGCTTGCGAAGGTAGTTCACCACAACAAGCTCGGCAGCCAGCTCGACCGGGTGATGCGCATCCAGCAACTCGCGGGCGAAATCGCCGCGAAGCTGGGGGCCGATCGCACCCGGGCCGAACGCGCCGCGTGGCTCGCCAAGGCAGACCTGTCGAGCGCAATGGTTGGCGAGTTTCCGGAGCTGCAAGGCGTCATGGGCCGCTACTACGCGCTGCATGACGAGGAACCTGCCGAAGTCGCCGACGCGATCGAAGCCCACTACCTGCCTCGTCACGCAGGCGACCGGCTGCCTGAGGGCATGATTGCATGCGCCGTGGCCCTTGCCGACAGACTCGACACGCTCGCGGGTCTGTTCGGCATCGGCCAGACGCCAACCGGAGATAAGGATCCGTTCGGCCTGCGCCGCTCGGCGCTCGGTGTCGTGAGAATCCTGGTCGAGCCCTCGCTTGCTCTCTCGCTGCATGATCTGGTGAACGCAGCGTTCGCAGGATACGAGGGGAGGGTTGGGGATGCTCACACCGATCTCCAGGCATTCATACTCGACCGGTTTTCGGGCTACCTCAAGGACCTTGGGTTTTCCACGCTCCAAGTGGATTCGGTTCTTGGCATGGGACCTGTTAGGCTGAGCGCGGTGCCCAGGCAACTGGAAGCCGTACGAGCCTTCCAGGGTCTTCCGGAAGCCGAAAGTCTCGCTGCCGCGAACAAGCGGGTAGCCAACGTCCTGAAACAGGCGGAGTCGAAAGGCGAATCCTTCGTGAATGCCGACCTGGGCGATCTCCGCGAACCTGCCGAGCAAGCGCTGCACGAGGCGATTCGCTCGACCTCGGAGAAGGCCGGAGTCATGTTCGAGCGCGGCGACTACACCGGTTATCTGAAAACGTTTTCCGTGCTCAAGGAGCCGATCGACGCGTTCTTCGACTCGGTAATGGTCATGACCGAAGACCACAAGCTCAGGCGAGCGCGGCTCGCTTTGCTGCGTGATTTACGCGAAGCGATGAATCGCGTCGCCGACATTTCGAAGCTCGCAACATGAAACTCATCGTGCTGGACCGCGACGGCACCATCAACCACGACAGCGACCAGTACATCAAGTCGCCGGCCGAATGGAAGCCGCTTCCCGGGGCGCTGGATGCGATCGCGCGCCTGACCCAGGCCGGCTACAGGGTGGTCGTCGCGACCAACCAGGCCGGCATCGCGCGCGGCCTGTTCGATACCCAGACGCTGTTCGAGATCCACAACATGCTGCAGCGCGCGGCCGTCCAGGCCGGCGGCCGGATCGATGCGTTTTTCTTCTGCCCGCACGCCGCTGATTCGAACTGCGAATGCCGCAAGCCGCGGCCCGGCATGCTGCGCGAAATCGCGACCCGGTTCAACGTGTCGCCGCGCCAATTGCACATGGTTGGCGACGCGCCGCGCGATCTGCAATCCGCCGCCGCGGTGGGCGCCACGCCCGTGCTGGTACTTACCGGGAAGGGCAAGCAGACGAAGAAGGCCGGAGGACTGCCCGAGGGCACGCAAATATTTCGCGATCTGGCCGCGTTTGTCACGCGGCTCACGTCGTGAGATCCCGCGAGGCGGTTCCCGGGGTATGACGCTGTTGCGCTCGGTGCTGTTTGCGCTCGCGCTCCTCATCCTGACGCCGCCGTATTCAGTCATTGCCCTGGCCACGCTGCCGCTGCCGCGCAAGGCGCGCTACCGCATCATCTCCGGCTGGTCCGTGGCGGTGATCTATCTGGCACGCTGGCTGTGCGGCATCCGCTGGCGCGTCGAGGGTTTGGAACATCTCCCCAAGGGCGCCGCCATTCTTCTCGCCAAACACCAGTCGGCCTGGGAAACCCTCGCATTTCAACTGTTCTTTCCGCCGCAGGTGCACGTGCTGAAACGCGAGCTGCTGTGGATTCCGTTCTTCGGCTGGGGGCTCGCGCTGATGAGTCCGATCGCAATCAACCGCGCGCGCGGCGCCGCCGCCTTGCGCGAGCTCGAGCGCCGCGGTAGGGAGCGCCTTGCGCAGGGCTTCTGGGTGGTGATTTTTCCGGAAGGCACGCGGGTTGCGCCCGGCCAGCGGCGCCGCTATCAGCCGGGCGGCGCCTGGCTCGGTGCGAGGTGCGGCGTGCCGCTCGTCCCGGTGGCGCACAACGCCGGGCTGTTATGGCCAAGAAACGGATTTCTGAAGCGCGCGGGGGTCGTGACCGTGCGCATCGGCCCTGCGATCGAATCCGCCGGCCGGGATCCCCAGCATCTGAATGCGCTCGCGGAGACCTGGATCGAAGCCGAGCAGCAACAACTGTGTCCGCTCAGTTGAACCTGTTCGAACTGTTTGCCCCGGAAGCCGCGCGGGATGCGCGCGAGCCGCGCCGGATGCTGATCTCGGGAAAGATCATTGAGTATCGATTCCGGCGCTCGCGACGCCGCACCATCGGGATGGTGGTCGACGGTGAGGGGCTCAGCGTTTCGGCGCCACTTCGCACACCGTGGCGCGAAGTGGAGCGGTTTCTTCACGAAAACGAAACCTGGGTCGAGAAAAAGCTGGCCAAGTGGGCGGGCGTGAAGCGCGGCCCGCTGCTGCGCGGCATCACCGGCGAGACGCTGCCGCTGTTCGGCGAACCGGTGGTGCTGGAGGTACGGGCGGGCCGGCGACGGGTGGAGCCTGTCGAGGGCCGCCTGATCATCACGGTGTCCGACCCCGCGCGGCGCAATCTGGTGCTCGAGTCGCTGCTCAGATGGCTGCGTCAGTTCGCCCTGTCGGCGCTTGCGCCCAGGGTCGCCCATTACACGGCACGCCTTGGCCTCGCCGCACCGCGGCTCGCCGCATCGGGCGCGCGTCGCCAATGGGGCACCTGCACCCAGGGCGGCCTGATACGCCTCAACTGGCGGCTCGCGCACCTGCCGGTCGAACTGTCGGACTATGTCGTGGCACACGAGGTATCGCACCTCAGGGAAATGAATCATTCCGGGCGCTTCTGGGCGCTGGTCGAGAGTCTCTATCCCGACTGGCGCAACGCGCGCGAGCAACTTGAGCACGCCGGTGCGGCGCTGCCGCGGCTGGAACTGCCTCGGTAGACAATAGAGCGATAGGGGAGAGAAGCGGCAGCCCTCGGGTCCCCGTAATCACGCGCGGCATTTATGTTCGTGCCGCGAGAAGGCGCTAGTTAAAGTACGTGCCGCCATCGACCACGATCGTCTGGCCCGTGACGAAGTCGCTGGCCGGGGAAGCGAGGTAGATAAGCGTGCCGACGAGATCCTCCGGGTACTGCTTACGGTCGAGGATGCGTTGCGCGCTGGCGAGACCGCCGCCGCGCCATGGGCGCTGCCGCTGAGGATCATCTCCGCGGGTCAGCCGTTCCTCGATGACGGTAGCGCTCTCCGTCCCGCCCGGAGCCAGAGTGTTCACCGTGATGCCAAGGGGTCCGAGGGCGGGCGCCATGCTGCGCGTCAGGTTGACGACCGCCCCCTTGGTCGCCGCGTAGTGGGCCAGACCGGCGAAGCCCTTAAAGGCGAGGCCCGACGCGATGTTGATCACCCGCCCCCAGTTCTCCTTCTCCATCAGCGGCAGGCAGACTTCCGTGCATGCATAGATGCCGCGTATGTTGACCGCCATCACGCGGTCGAATTCTTCGTCAGGAATGCCCCAGGGAGAGTGCCGCGGCTGCAAAGCGGCGAAAAGGCCGGCGTTGTTGACGACGATGTTGATCTTTCCCCAGAGCGCATCGACCTGCCTGACCATGTTTGCCAAGGTATCCCGCTGCGTCACGTCGATCGTGACTCCGAGGATGCGGCCGGGATGCGTTTCCTTGAGCCGGGAGGTAGCCTCCGACACCGCACCGGCGTCCAGATCGGCCACCACGACCTTGGCGCCCGCCTCCGCCAGTCCCGCCGAATAAAACATACCTATCCCTTTGGCGCCGCCTGTTACGACTGCGACCCTGCCGTCCAGTCTGAACAAATCAAGCGATCCCACAATCCACTCCTTGATTCACAAAGCGTAAAGCTTCTTCGGGTTGGTGAAGAGAATTTTCCTTTTCTCCTCGCCGCTGATCAGCGCGTTGGCCTGAAACTTGGTGATCGCGTCGACGTCGCTCGCGGCATCAAAGTGACCGAAGTCCGTGCCGATGACCAGGCTGTCCAGGAAGCCCTGCTTGATCAGGTAGGGAATGTCGTCCCCGTTCTGGCAGCTTACGTAGATGTTGTGGTCGGCGAAGATGTTCCCGCCCGCGCCGCGGCTGCCGGTGCGCTGCTTCATTTCCGCATCCAGCCACGACATCCAGGACGCGGAAGCCTCGATGAAGCCCCAGCGCAGGCGGGGGAATTTCTCGATGATCGTGCTATTGATCACGGCGGCGCAGGCCAGGACGGTCGGCGCGCGGAAGGTGGCCAGGTTGCCGAGGGCGCCCCGCCAGAGCGCCACGTTCTCCGGATTGCCGTTGGCGATGTGGATCGCCATTGCCATATCCAGCTCCTGAGCAGCTTCGAAGATCGGGAAGAAGTAAGAGTCGGTGACGATGCGCCGGCCTTCCACCGGCCGCATGCAGACCGCGACGGCGCCATTCTCCTTCGCGAACCGTGCCTGCCTCACCGCTTCACCCAGGTCGAGGGTTGGCACGACACAGCTCCAGCGTATCCGCTCCGGCGCCTGCTGCCACGCCTCGGCGACCCAGCGGTTCCAGGAGCGGCACAGTGCGCTTTCCTGTGCGGCGTCATCGGCGACGGTCTCGATCCATAGCGTGTTGTGGCAGATCTGGATGTCGATGCCGGTCTGGTCCATGACCCGGAGTCGCGCGGCGATGTCGTCGACTTCGCTGGCGCTGACCGGTACGTCCGTCCGGCGGCCTGTCTTCCCCTGCATCAGGCGCGCGGCCTCGGCGTGGATCTGATTGAAGCGGAAGCCGCGCTGCCTGCCGCCGATATTCCAGAACATTTCTTTCGGGGCGTCCGGCGGCGCATCCAGGATGGGGCGGTATTTTTCCTCGCCCGGGTCCATGAACGCCCAGCTGCGCTCCGTTTCGGTCACATGAGCGTCCGCATCGATGATCAGCGTCTTTTGGGCTGTACGGACTCCAGATACGCCGGAACCGGTGGTCGTCATTGGCTATGCCGCTCCTTTCGCGTCATCACTCGTGAGGCCAGATCTGCCGCGCTGGCCGCGGAATCCTCGCGCTTGGCGTTCGCAATCAGTTCACGGCCAGGGCGTAAATGATGGGAAAGCGGAGCGGAATCTTCCGCCAGAGATCCCCCCGGTCCTCGCTGTGAAAGATTTCGCCCGCGTCGAGTTTGATGAAGCGGGCGCCTTCTCCGCCGGTGCCGATGAAAACGTGGTCGGGCTGATCGGGATCGAAATCAATGCACTCCACCATGCCATGGAACGGATCTGGCAGTCCTCCCGCGAGCGGTTCCCAGCTTGCACCCCGGTCCGAACTTCGCATCAAAGCCCCGTTTGCCTTAGTAGGCCGTTTGAGCCACGACGGCGGCGGATCCTGCGCTACGCCGACGTAAAGAATCCTTGAATCTTTCGGGTGAACTCGCACCGGGACAGAATAGGTTCGCTGCAACGAGTCCGTGATCGACTCCCAGGATTCTCCTCCATCGGCTGAGCGATACAGGGGTCGCCCCTTGGGCGGCGGCGTAGGGTCCGGGAAATTTTCCCCTCCTCCGGTTGCCGCGTAAATCACGCCGGAATCCGATGGGTCAAAGGTCACCGTATGAACATCCAGGTCGATCGGATATCGCACGTCCCGCCAGGAATCCCCTCCGTCCTCGCTGAGCAGAAGCCCGCCCACCTGCACGGCGATGCAGAGTTTTCCCGAGTCCGCCGGATCGACGGCAATGCTTCGGAGATGGGGCTGGATCGACGGCACCGGATAGGTCCATTTGCGGTTGTCGCTCAACTCTCGAACGCCCGTTATTTCGCGCCAACTCCTGCCTTCATCCTCGCTTTTCCAAAGCGCCGCGGGCTCCGTGCCGACATAGACGACTGCCGGGTTCGAGGGATCAAGAGCCAGGGCGCGGACCTTGTCCGAGAGCGCCCCTTCTCCCAGCCTGGTCCACCGCTTGCCCGCGTCGTGGCTCCGATAAAGGCCGCCGCCGCGAACGCCGGCATAGAGCACCTCGCGCCGGTCCGGCCGGATGCAGAGACAGTTGACCTCGGCGCCCGGCAGATCCCTGCCTTCAATCTGCCATTCCCCGTTCGAACGGACAACCCTGAAAATCCCGTCCAGCGTGCCGACAAAGAGCTTCTCCACAGTTTTTCTCCTCCCCCTCTCTAACCACCTTGACAACGGTCCATGCCTCGCAACGGCGGGCGGCCTTCCTGCATCCCGCTCTTGCGGCACGGCCCCCTGCAGCCCTTCAATTCCCGGATTCCTCTGTCGCGGACAACCGCCCAGCGATTCTTACATAATCCTCCGGCGACAGATTCTCCGCCCGCAGCTTCGGGTCCAAGCTTAGCGCCTCGTAGTCCGCCGGCCCGAGTGACAGGGAATTTCGCAGGGTCTTGCGCCGCGCGGAAAACGCGCCGGCGACCAATCTCTCGAATTGGCGCGGATCGAGCTTGCCCAGCGGATTGTCGGCGCGCGGCACGAGACGCACGATGGCGGACTCGACTTTCGGCGGCGGCGTGAAGGCGCCGGCCGGCACGCGGAACAAGCGCTGCATGCGAAAGCGCGTCTGCAGCATGACGCTCAGGCGCCCGTAGGCCGGCGTCGAGTGCGCCGCGACCATCCGATCGACCACCTCACGCTGCAGCATGAAGTGCAGGTCGCGCAGGCGGTTGGCCCAGCGCGCGAGATGGAACAGGATCGGCGTGGAGATGTTGTAAGGCAGGTTGCCGACGATGCGCGAGTCCTGCGGCAGCGCGCCGAAATCGAAATTGAGCGCATCGGCGCACAGAACGCTCAGCCGCTCCGATGAAAATTCCTCCTGAAGCCGCGCGGCGAGGTCGCGGTCGATTTCGATCGCCTGCAGGCGTGGAATGCGCTCGAGCAGCGCGCGCGTGAGGGCGCCCCCGCCGGGGCCGATCTCGACCATGTGGTCTTGCGGCTGCGGCGCGACCGCGTCGACGATTTTCTGGACGACGCCGCGATCGTGCAGGAAGTGCTGGCCGAAGCGTTTCCGGGGGCGGTGCCTTTGTTCACTCACGCGGCGAGTTCCGCGGCGAGGCGCACGGCCTCGATGAGACTGCCCGCATCGGCCTTGCCCTGGCCTGCGATCTCCAGCGCGGTGCCGTGGTCGACCGAGGTGCGTACGAACGGCAGGCCGAGCGTGACGTTCACGCCCCGGCCGAAGCTCGCGTACTTGAGCACCGGCAGGCCCTGGTCGTGAAACATCGCGAGCGCGCAGGCCGCGCCCTTCAGTCTTTCCGGCACGAACAGCGTATCGGCGGGAATCGGTCCCTGCACGTCGATGCCCGCGCGCTTCGCCTCTTCGATCGCGGGCGCGATCGTTTCGATTTCCTCGCGTCCGAGATGACCCGACTCGCCGGAATGCGGATTGAGCCCGGACACCAGGATGCGCGGCTGCTCCAGCTTGAAGCGCTGCCTGAGATCGTGCTCCAGGACCCGGAACACCGTGCGCAGCAACTCGCGCGTGATGGCGCGCGGCACGTCCGCAAGCGCGAGGTGCGTCGTCGCGAGCGCTACCCGCAAGCCCCCGCCGACCAGCAGCATCACGACGGGCACGTTGGCGCGCCCCGCGAGATACTCGGTGTGGCCTGTGAACGAAATCCGCGCGTCGTTGATCACCGCTTTGCTGACCGGCGCGGTCACCATGGCCGCGAACTCCCCCGCGAGGCAGCCGTCCATCGCGCGATCGATGACCCGCAGCACGTATCCACTGTTGGTCGGATCGAGCCGCCCCGGCTGCGAGGGCTTGGCAAGCGCGACATGCGCGACCTGCAGCGTCCCCGGGGACGCTTCGCGCTGGCGCGCATAGTCCTGGATCAGGATGCTTAAACCGAGTGCCCGGCGGCGCTCTTCCAGCATGCCCTTGTCGCCGATGACCACGATGCGCTCCTGCCTCGCCACGGCGAGGCACAGCTCCGGCCCGATCCCGGCGGGCTCACCGGAACAAAGCGCGATGCGGGGCGGCTCAGCGCTCATGGCTCGGGGCGCGAGGCAGCCCTCGCCCGCTCAGCGCTCCTCCAGGCGAAGCTCCACGTAGGTCTGGTCGCGCAGCTGGCGCAGCCATTCCTGGTAGGCCTCGTCCGACTTTCTCTCGCGCAGCGCCTGGCGCGCCTCAAGCCGCCGGCGTTCGGCTCCCAGCTCTCCGGTGCGGCGCGCCAGAACCTCGATCAGGTGAAAGCCGAAGGGCGACTGCACGGGCTGACTGAGTTCCCCGGGCTGCAAGGCGTTCATGGCGCGCTCGAAATCCGGCACCGTGTCACCCGGATAGATCCAGTCCAGGTCGCCGCCGCGCGCCGCACTGGCATCCTCCGAATACTGGCGCGCCATCGCCGCGAAATCCTGCTTGCCGTTGACGATGCGCTCGCGCACGTCGGCCAGGCGCCGCCGCGCCTCGGCCTCGGAAACGATATCGCTCGTCTTGACCAGGATGTGGCGCACGTGGTTCTGCACGAGCGCGGCACCGCCGCCCGTGCCGCGCCGTTCGAGCAGTTTCAGGACATGGAATCCGGCCGGGCTGCGCAGCACCGGGCTGACCTCGCCCTGCTTCATGGCCTTCAGCGCGCCGCTGAACAGCTCGGGAAGGCGATCGGCCGAGCGCCACTCCATTTCCCCGCCCTTGAGCGCCTCCGGCCCATCGGAGTAGCCCGCCGCCAGCACGGCGAAATCTCCGCCCGCCAGCGCCTCGGCGCGCGCCTTGTCCGCCCGCGCCCTGGCCTGTGCGATGCGCTCCGGCGCCGCTTCCTCGGGCACCCGGACGAGAATATGCGCCAGCTTGTATTCGGCGCGGTCCTCCGCGTTGTTCTCGGACATATAGAGGTCGATCTCGCCCTCGCTCACCTGGATCTTGTCGTCCACTTCGCGTTCGCGCACGCGCGTGAGCAGGATCTGCTGCCTGATCTCCTCGCGAAACCTGTCGAAATTGACGCCGTCGGCTTCAACCGCGCGGCGGAATTCCGCAAGGGTCATCTTGTTGTTTTCCGCGATCCTCTGCAGGTTGCGATCGAGCAGGAGGTCCTCAGCCCGGATGCCGGTCTCGCGCGCCAGCTGGAGCTGCGCCTTGTCCAGGATGAGTCTCTCGAGAACCTGGCGGGAAAGAAGGTCGCGCGCGGGCACCGGGGTGCCCTGGCGTTTCATGTCCCGCTCGACCGCGGAAATTCTATCGTTCAGCTCGCTCATGGTGACGGCTTCGCGTCCCACCACCGCAACGATGCGGTCCACCAGGGAAATGCGCTGCGCCTGCGCCGTCCCGGTCAGAAAAATAGAAACGAAAAATGCCGCCAGTATGACTCGCATGACCTCAGATTCCGCCGCTAGATTCCATCGAACAGGCCGCGCGGCCCGAGGCTGGGCGGCGCCAGCGCGGGATCGCGCGGATTGGTGACGGAATAGCCGGGCACCGAGCGCCGCAGGAACTCGCTGGCGTTGCCGGATCCGACCTGCCCGAACCCGTTCAGCTCCAGTTGCACGAAGATCGCGGTGGAACTCGTCTGTGCGGCCGTCTGCAGGCGCTGGAACACCGCACGGAACACCCAGCATCCGCCGTTATATTCGAACCCGGCCAGCGTCTGCAGCGGCCGGCCGTCGATGAAGGAATAGTTGTACCGGCCAACCGCGTACCAGCCGACCGCGAACGGCCATTGTCCCGATACATCGACCTGGCGCAGCGCGTCCGCACCGCTGAAGCGATAGCTGGCATTGATGACCTTGGCGATTTCCGGCGAGTAGCGCATTGAGGCGCTCATGCGCTCGAACTGGCTTGCGCTTACTGTGTACTGCGTGCTGGCGTCGAATGTCCAGTCCGGCCCCAGCTTGCCTCCGACCGAAGTGATCAAGTCCGAATTGCGCGTGGTGCGCAGGGTCGACGCGGCGGTCAATCCGACCTTTTCGTTCTGGAAATATACCCGCTGGCCGACGGTTGCGCGAAGCGCTTCCTGGCCCGTGCCATCCAGCAGGCGCGACGTGAGCGCAAGCGTGAGCTGATTCGCATCGCCGAAGCGATCCCCGCCGACGAAGCGGTTCTCGTTGAAAATCTGCGCGTAGTTGAAATCCGCGAGCGCGGTGTCGAATACCGGAGTCTGGCTTTGGTTCACGAAAGGCGCATAGACGTAGAAGGCTCGCGGCTCGAACGTCTGGACCGCTTCCCGCCCGAACCAGTTCGTGGTGCGATCGAAGAACAGGCCCGAGTCTAGGCTCATCCACGGCACGCTGATGGTCTGCCGTTCCGGTTGCGCGGCGGCGGTGCGGCTGAGCGAATAACTGGCGAGGTTGACGCCGGCCTTGGGGGTCAAGAACAAACTCGGGGTAAGCAGCGGCATGGCCAGAGCCGGCCGCAACGAGGTGCGCGAGCCCTCAACCAGCTGGGCGTGGCTGAAGCGGACATATTCCGCCGGCACGCGCAGATCCAGCAAACCTGCGAGATCGTTGTGCACCGCGGTCAGATTCAACTGCGGCAAGCGGTGGTACGGACTTACGATGGGGCGGGCGGGATCCTGCAGAGTCTGAAAGCTCTGCACCCGGGACTCCACCGTATAGGCCGTGTTCCCGATGCGGTCGTTATAGGACATGTAGGCTTCGCGCTGCAGGTTTCCGGTCGATACCTGGCGCACCTGGCTATGCATGTCGGTAAAGTAACGGTCGTCGGAAACCTTGTTCAAGTCGAGCCGGCCGTAGAAATTCTCGGACGGCCTTTGCTCGTGAAGCAGCGAGAATCCGTAACGCGAACGGTTCAATACCTGGTCATTGTCGAGATACTCGAACCCGGCGTCGCCACGGAAGCCGCGCTTCAGGTAGCGGTACTGCGACTTCAGTTGCAATCCTCGCCTGGACATGTATACCGGCGTGAACGTCGCGTCCTGCTCGGGCGCGATATTCCAGTAGTACGGTATGCCGAACTCCAGGCCGCGGGTCGTCGTCTGCGCGTAGTAAGGCGTGAGCACTCCCGACTTGCGCCGGCTCTCCAGGGGAAATGTCGCAAACGGAAGCGCCGCAACCGTAGTGCCGAAGAACTGCAGCTGGGGATTCTTCGCCCGCCCTTCGTCCGTTTCATAGTCGAGATCGAGCTCGCCGGCCGTCACCCGCCAGTCCTCCTGTCCCGGAGCGCATGTGGTGAAGGTGGCGTTCAGGAAGCGAAACCGGTTCGGGCCGAGAAAATCCATTCGCTCGGCGCCGCCGCGCGCGGTCTGCGTGCCGCGCCGGACAACGTAGCCGGGCTGCTCAAGAACGCCGGTGTCGTCGTTCAGGTTGTACAGGAAATACGAGCCGAAATAACGATCGCCCCCGCTCTCCATGCGCGCCCCGCCGTCCGCCTCGATCTGGCCGCTTTCCGTGTTGTAGCGCAGGGAACCGGCAAAGATGCTGGCGTTATCGGTTTTTACCTCCACCCTGCCGCGCGCGCGCACCTCCACGCCGCCCTCTCCTTCGAGCACATCGGCATCGATGACCGTGGGCGATTTCTGCCGGACCTGAGAGGATGTCTGCGGCGGCGATTTCCGCACCGGCGCCGGCGCCGCCACCTGGCCATGGGCGAGCGTGGCCGCCATTGCAAGCGCCATGGAAATCTGCAATGCAAGCACGGCGCGAGCCGGCTTTCCCGACAGCCGGTGGAATTTCAAAGGGAAGGGGGCTTTTGACGTTGCGCTAGAATTGAATCATACAGCGGATTGAACTTCGGCTGACGCAGCGGCCGCGCCGCGCGCCCGCGGCAACTCATCCGGCATCCCCGGATTTTCCGGTCCAGATTCCAATTGACGAACATCGTGGATACGCGCCTGCAGTCCTTGCAGGCCTGGCTGGCGTCGGAACTTCGCGGCGAGCCGTTCTCCCTCGCACCGGCCTCCGAAGACGCCAGTTTCCGGCGTTATTTCCGCGCCACGCTCGCCACGGGCGCGACCTACGTGGTCATGGACGCGCCGCCTGACAAGGAAGATTGCGGGAAATTCGCGCGCATCGCCGGGATGCTGCGTCACGCAGGCGTCAGTGCCCCGGAACTGCATGCGGCCGACTACGCCCGGGGATTCCTGCTGCTGAGCGATCTTGGCCGCGAGACCTATCTGCAGGTCCTGCTGAGCGGCCAGGCCGGCGAAGCGGAAATCGAAGGCCTGTACGCGGATGCGCTCGACGCGCTGATAAAGTGGCAGCTCGCATCGACAGCCGGCGCCCTGCCGCCCTACGATGATGCGCTGCTGCGGCGTGAGCTGGGTCTGTTCCCGGACTGGTACGTTTCCCGGCACCTCGGTCGCACTCTGGCAGACTCCCAGCGCTCGACGCTCGAGAGAATCAATGCGCTGCTTGTCGACAGCGCGCTGGCGCAGCCGTCTGTGTACGTGCACCGCGACTATATGCCGCGCAATCTGATGCGCTGCGAGCCCAATCCGGGTGTACTCGATTTCCAGGACGCGGTGCTCGGCCCGATCACCTATGACCTTGCCTCGCTCATGCGCGACGCATTCATTTCCTGGGAAGAGCCTCGCGTCCTCGACTGGTGCATACGCTATTGGGAAAAGGCCAGGCGCGCGCATCTTCCGGTGCGCGGGGACTTCTCGGAGTTCTACCGCGAGCTCGAGTGGATGGGGCTGCAGCGCCACATGAAGGTTCTCGGCATCTTTGCGCGCATCCGCTACCGGGACGGCAAACCCCGGTACCTTGAGGACGCGCCGCGCTTCCTCGCCTATGCGCGCGCCGTCGCGGGCCGCTATCCCGCCCTCGCACCGCTGCTCAAGCTGCTGGACGAGTTGCACGATAGGTACGATGCCGAGCCCCCTGCCGGCGGCGATTCCCGATGAGGGCGATGATCCTGGCGGCTGGCCGCGGCGAGCGGCTGCGTCCGCTTACCGAGACGACGCCCAAGCCCCTGGTCGAGGCCGGCGGCAAACCGCTTATCGTGCGGCACCTGGAGCGTCTGGCCGCGGCGGGCTTTCGCGACGTCATTGTCAACGTCTCCCATCTGGCGCAGAAAATCATCGATCACCTCGGAGACGGCGCGAGTTTCGGCGTGCGGATTCGCTATTCGCGCGAGGCCGAACCGCTCGAAACTGCGGGGGGCATTGCTTACGCGCGCGAACTACTCGGCCCGTCGCCCTTTCTCCTCCTGAATGCCGACATCTATTGCGACTATCCCTTCGCCCGCCTGGCGGCGCACGAACTGGGCGCACAACTGGCGCACCTGGTACTGGTGCCGAATCCGGAGCACCGCAAGCAGGGCGATTTCTCGCTTGTCGGCAGCATGGTAGGCACCCTGAGCCGGCCGCGCCATACCTATTCGGGCGTAGCCGTTGTCGCACCGGATCTGACCGCCGGCGTTACCCGGGGAAGCCGCGCGGCGCTCGGCCCGCTACTCGTGGCGGCCGCCACGGCGAGTGCGCTCTCGGGAGAGCTCTACCAAGGCCTGTGGTCGGACGTGGGAACCGCCGTGCGGCTCGCCGATCTGGAAGCGCAATTGGCCAGGCGCGGCGGCGCACCCTGAGGCATGCGGCGCGCGATACGCGCGCAACGCCGTCAGCGGCGCTTTTCATTATGCGTCGTGTTGTGTTCGAATCGACGCTCCGCGGCAGACGAATTCGGGAGTTGCTTTGACCAAGACCAGGAAGGGTCCGGACGTAGTTGTCTACGCGCGGCGCAGGGCACGGCTCGCGCAAGCGATGGGCGCAGGAATCGCCATTCTGCCCACCGCACCCGAGCGCATTCGGAATCGCGACGCCCACTACGGCTATCGCTTCGACAGCTATTTCTACTATCTGACCGCCTTCCCCGAGCCGGAAGCAGTGCTGGTTCTGGTCGGTGGCGCGACCCCCAAGTCGATTCTGTTCTGCCGCGAGCGCAACCTCGAGCGCGAAATCTGGGAGGGCTTTCGCTACGGACCGGAGCTCGCGGGCGAGTTGTTCGGGTTTGACGAAACGCACCCGATCTCCGCGCTGGACGACATCATGGTGACGTTGCTGGAGAACCAGCCCGCGTTCAGCTACCCGGTCGGCGCCGACCGGCTCTGGGACGCACGCGCCGTGCGCTGGCTGAACTGCGTGCGCGAAAAGGCACGCGCCGGCATTGCGGCGCCCGAGCGCATCCAGGATCTGCGTGCGCTGATCGATGAGATGCGCCTGGTGAAGGACGCGGGCGAGCTGGCTACCATGCGGCGCGCGGCGGCGATTTCAGCAAGCGCGCACCGCCGTGCGATGGCCGCGGTCCATCCCGGGAAATTCGAGCATGAAATCGAGGCGGAACTGCTGTACGAATTTCGCCGCGCCGGCGCCCAGGCACCGGCCTACGGGCCGATTGTCGCCGGCGGCGCCAACGGCTGCGTACTGCACTATGTGTTCAATGATTCCCGGCTCGAGGACGGCGATCTGCTGCTCATCGACGCCGCCGCCGAACTGGATGGCTATGCGGCGGATATCACCCGGACATTTCCGGTGAACGGGCGTTATTCCGGCGCGCAACGCGATGCCTACGAGCTGGTGCTCGCGGCGCAGAGCGCGGCCATCGAAAAGGTCAGGCCGGGTTCCGGGTGGAACGAGCCGCATGATGCCGCGGTGCGCGTGCTCGCGCAGGGGCTCATCGATCTGAAGCTGCTCGAAGGCAGCCTCGAGGAGGTGCTGCAAAAGGAGACCTACCGGCGCTTCTACATGCACCGTACCGGCCACTGGCTCGGTCTCGATGTGCATGATGCCGGAGACTACAAGCGCAGCGGCAGCTGGCGCGCTCTTGTGCCCGGCATGGTGCTCACTGTCGAACCCGGCCTCTACATCCGTGCTGCGGCGGATGTCGCGGAGGCGTTTCACGACATCGGCATCCGGATCGAGGATGACGTCGCCGTGACCGGCGACGGCTGCGAGATCCTGACCGGGGAAGTGCCGAAGTCCATTGCCGACGTCGAAGCCCTGATGCGCGCCGCGCGGTGACACGCGATCCGTCCGCAGCCCGCGCCGTCGATGGCGTTGAAGTCGCCATTCTTGGGGGCGGCCCCGTGGGCTGCGTGCTGGCGCTCGCCCTGCACGCGCTTGGCCGCCGCTGCGTGCTTCTTGAGCGGCGCACCCTCGGCTCCGCGCCGCACGCGGCCCTGGCGGCGCGGCCGCTCGCCCTGTCCCATGCGACGCGCCTGATACTCGAGCGACTGGGCGCATGGCCTGATTCCCGCGCAACCACGATCGAGACCATCCATGTATCGCAGGCCGGTGTGTTCGGCCGGACGCGTCTTGCCGCACGCGAGGCCGGAGTCCCTGCGCTCGGCTACGTAATCGCGTACTCCGATCTGCTTGCCGCCTTGCACGCCAAATTAGCCGCGTCCGGCATGGATCTGCGCCGGGGCGTGCGCGGGCGGGCCGGGCGCGCCCGCGACGGGGCCATCGAAATCCAGGTTGCAGACGGCGCGGAGGCGACGCGCGCGCCGGGTTTGGCTGCCTCAACGGACTCCGCCCGTGACGCCTTTTCCGTCCGCTGCGCGGTCCATGCGGAAGGCAGCGACGAGGAAGCGCCGGCGAAAACCTATCGGCAGGAAGCTATTTCCGCGATGCTCGATGTCGCGCCGATGGCGGCGCGCACCGCGTTCGAGCGTTTTACCCCGGAGGGTCCGCTTGCGCTGCTACCCATGGCTGGCCGCTATGCGCTCGTCTGGAGCGCGCGCCCGGAGCGGGCAAGGCAGCTGCAGGAGGCGCCGGAGCCGGCATTCCTGAACGAATTGCGATCCGTGATCGGCTCGCGTGCGGGGCGGCTGCTCGGCGTTGGCGAGCGCCTGCGCTTTCCGTTGGCGCAACGACGGCGCGCCATGCCGATCGGCGAGCGCGCGGTGTACATCGGCAATTCGGCGCAAACATTGCACCCGGTGGCCGGCCAGGGATTGAATCTCGGCGTGCGCGACGCCTGGGAACTGGCCGCCCTGCTGGGCGAGGCGCATGATCCCGGTGAGGCCGACCTGCTGCGGCGCTACGCTGCGCGCCGCAGATTCGATGCGCACGCCACAAGCCTGACGACAGATCTGCTTGCCACCCGATTCGCGGGTTCCAACGCACCGCTCCGGGGTGTTGCGGGTCTTGCGCTTGCGGCGCTGGACATGATGCCCGGTGCGCGCCGCTTTTTTGCGCGGCGCATGATTTACGGCATGCGCGCCTTGCCGTAAACGGGCTAACCGCGCCGAGCACCTGCACCACGCGCAGGGCCGTGTCAATACGAACGATGGCACTTATTCAATCGCGCGCAACTCATTCGATGTGCCGAGCGCGTTTTGCGTGGATTTAAAACCCGCTAGAATTCGCTTCCCCTCGGACCCGCTCACACTTTGATGCAATGAAAATCGGCGCGCATGACTTGCGCAATGGCTTGATTGTCGCGCCGATGGCCGGGGTCACGGACAGGCCGTTCCGCAAGCTTGCGCGGCACTTTGGCGCCGACCTCGCGGTCTCGGAAATGACTTCCGCCAAGCCGGAACTGCGCGGCACGCGAAAATCGCGCCTGCGACGCGATCATGCCGATGAAGCAGGGCCCGTCTCGGTGCAGATCGCCGGATCCGATCCGGAAATACTCGCGGACGCCGCGCGCTTCAATGCGGACCGGGGCGCGCAGATCATCGACATCAACATGGGCTGCCCCGCGAAGAAAGTCTGCAACGTCTACGCGGGTTCGGCCTTGCTGTCCGACGAAACGCTGGTCGGCCGGATACTCGATGCGGTTGTCGCGGCGGTCGAACTCCCGGTCACCCTGAAGATCAGGACCGGCCCCAATCCAGGACAGCGCAATGCGGTGCGTATCGCGCGCATCGCCGAGCAAGCCGGCGTGAAGATGCTCGCGGTGCACGGCCGCACGCGCGCCTGCGGGTTTCGCGGCGCCGCGGAATACGACACCATCAAGGAAGTCAAGGCCGCGGTCCGGATTCCGGTGATTGCGAACGGCGATATCGGCACGCCGGAGGAGGCGCAAAGGGTGCTTGCCGAGACGCAGGCGGACGGCATCATGATCGGGCGCGCCGCGCAGGGCCGGCCCTGGATATTCCGCGAGATTGTCCAGTTTCTCGCGACCGGCCGGCACGCCGCGCCCGTTTCGCCGCAGGAGATCCGCCAGGTGCTGACCGGGCATCTCGATGATCTGTATTCCCTGTATGGCGAAGAACAGGGAGTACGGATCGCGCGCAAGCATATCGGGTGGACGATCACCGGCTGGCCGCGCTCGGGTGCTTTTCGCAGGCAGGTATTTCGGCTCGGCGACGCCGACGCCCAGTACAGCGCCGTGTGCGAGTATTTCGATTTGCTCACCGAATCCGGCGCGGCCGGGAGCGCATGCCCATGACGAAGCACAACGAGCTCGCGGATGCGGTGAGGCGGTCCCTGGAACGATATTTCAAGGACATGGACGGCGAGAAGCCGACTTCCATCTACGACATGGTGCTGAAGAATATCGAGAAGCCGATGATCGAAACCGTGCTTGGCCGCGCCGAGGGCAATCAGACGCTCGCCGCGGAAATGCTCGGCATCAACCGCAATACGCTGCGCAAGAAGATGCAGCAACTGCGGATTCGCGGCTAGTCCGCGCGCGGCGAGCCCCAGTCAAGCACACCCTCCAGGGGCGCACCATCCCGCCATTGCCGGTTTCCCGCCCCCTCAGGTTTTCCCACCTCATTTGCGCACGTAGGCAATCCGCCAAGGAACTCGCATGAAGGCGCTGCTCAGCGTATCCGACAAGCAAGGCATCGTGGAATTTGCGCGCGCGCTGTCCGCGCTCGGCTTTGCCCTCCTTTCCACCGGAGGCACCGCAAGGCTGCTTGAAAGGGAGAACGTCCCGGTGCAGGAAGTCTCATCGCACACCGGCTTTCCCGAGATGCTGGACGGGCGCGTCAAGACACTGCATCCAAAGATCCATGGCGGAATACTCGCGCGCCGCGACCTCGCGGAACACATGGACGCCATACACCGGGCGGAGATCGATCCCATCGATCTGATCGTGGTCAACCTCTACCCCTTCCAGGCCACCGTTGCCGATCCGGCCTGCTCGCTCGAGCACGCAATCGAGAACATCGATATCGGCGGTCCCACCATGCTGCGCGCGGCGGCGAAGAATCACGCCGGCGTGACGGTCGTGGTCGACCCATCCGACTATCCGGCGGTGCTTGCCGAGCTGCAGAATGAACGTGCCGTATCTGCGCCGACCCGCTTTGCCCTCGCCAAGAAAGTGTTCGCGCATACCGCGGCCTACGACGGCGCGATCGCCAACTACCTCTATTCCCTGGACGCGCAAGGCAAACGCGCGGAGTTTCCGGCGGTTCTCAATCTGCAATTCCACAAGCTGCAGGACATGCGCTATGGCGAGAACCCGCACCAGAACGCGGCCTTCTACAGGGATCTCGACCCGGTGGCCGGCGGACTCGCGAGCTATCGCCAGCTGCAGGGCAAGGAACTCTCCTACAACAACATCGCCGACTCCGATGCCGCCTGGGAATGCGTAAAGAGCTTCGATGAACCGGCGTGCGTCATCGTCAAACATGCCAATCCCTGCGGCGTGGCGATCGCGGACAGCGCCGTTGCGGCATACCAGAAGGCATTCAAGACCGATCCGGTTTCGGCATTCGGCGGCATACTGGCGTTCAACCGCCCGCTGGATCTGCCGGCCGCGGAAGCCCTGGCAAAGCAGTTTGCTGAAGTGATCATCGCACCGCAGGTGGAACCCGGGGCGCGCCGCTTTCTCGCGGGGAAACAGAACCTCCGCGTGCTTGAAGTGCCGCTGGCGCGCACTTCCCAGGCACACGACTTCAACCGTATCGGCGGCGGCTTGCTGGTGCAGAGCACCGATTCGCGGCCGATCACGCGCGCGGAGCTGAAAGTGGTGACGCGCAAGCAGCCGACGGAAAAGCAATGGACTGATCTGCTCTTCTCGTGGCGCGTTGCCAAGTTCGTCAAGTCGAACGCGATCGTCTTCTGCACGGACGGTATGACCGTCGGGGTTGGCGCCGGGCAGATGAGCCGGGTGGACAGCGCGCGCATCGCTTCGATCAAGGCGCAGAACGCGGGCCTGAGCCTTGCCGGTTCGGCGGTCGCATCGGACGCGTTCTTCCCTTTTCGCGACGGGCTGGACGTGGTCATCAATGCCGGAGCGGCGGCGGTGATTCAGCCCGGCGGAAGCGTGCGCGATGCGGAGGTTATCGCGGCGGCGGACGAGCGCGGCGTGGCCATGGTATTCACCGGCATGCGGCACTTCCGGCATTGAGAACAACGAGTAGGGCCCATGGCCGGCGCTGACGCAACATGAGACTTCTCGTAATCGGGGCGGGGGGACGCGAGCACGCGCTGGCCTGGCGCCTGGCCCAGAGTCCACGCGTGCAGAAGGTGTTCGTCGCGCCCGGAAACGGCGGAACGGCGCGCGAGCCGGGTCTCGAAAACGTGCCGATCACCGAAATCGACGCGCTGCTCGCCTTTGCAAAGAGCCACAGCGTCCAACTGACGGTGGTCGGTCCGGAAGCACCGCTCGCCGCCGGCATCGTCGATGCGTTCCAGGCGCAGGGACTGCGCATTTTCGGCCCGACCCGCAGGGCGGCGCAGCTTGAGTCCTCGAAGGACTTCGCGAAGCAGTTCATGACCCGTCACGGAATTCCGACCGCGCGCTACGCCAGCTTCGACAATGCTGCCAATGCGAAGGCTTATCTGAACGAGCACGGGGTGCCCATCGTGATCAAGGCAGACGGGCTCGCGGCGGGCAAGGGCGTGGTAGTGGCAACCAGCATGTCGCAGGCAGAAGAAGCGATCGACGGCATGCTGGGCGATGGCAAATTCGGCGCCGCAGGGTCGAAGGTCGTAATCGAGGAATTTCTCGAGGGCGAAGAGGCGAGCTTCATCGTGATGGCGGATGGCACGAACGTGATGCCACTGGCGACCAGCCAGGATCACAAGCGCCTGCTGGATGGCGACCGCGGGCCCAACACGGGCGGCATGGGCGCCTACTCTCCCGCGCCGATCGTAACCCCGGAGATCCACGGCCGCGTGATGCGCGAAATCATCCTGCCGGCAGTCCATGGTATGGCGAAGGATGGCGCTCCGTATGTCGGCTTTCTTTACGCTGGATTGATGATCGACGGCGGCGGCAATCCCAAGGCGCTTGAATTCAATTGCCGGCTCGGCGATCCCGAAGCCGAACCGATCCTGCTGCGCCTCAAGTCCGATCTGCTCGCATTGATCGAGTCCGCACTGGACGGTTCGCTCGACCGGGCGGAATCCGAGTGGGACCGCCGTTCGGCGCTCGCTGTGGTGCTCGCCGCCCATGGCTACCCGGACGACCCGAGGAAGGGTGACGCAATAGAGGCGCTGCCGAAGAACTCCGCGCAGTGCCATGTGTTCCACGCCGGCACCGCGTTTGACGGCGGAAAACTCGTGACGCAAGGCGGGCGCGTACTGTGCGTCACGGCGCTCGGGGACTCGCTGCGCATCGCCAGAACTCTAGCCTACGAAATCGCCGACTCCATCCGGTTCGACGGCATGCGGTACCGCAAGGACATCGGGCACCGCGCACTGCCCGCTGCAAAAATGCGAGTGCTTGCCGGAACGAAGCCGCGCACGCCGCAAAAGGGCTGACCCGATGGACCTCGACCGGGTAGAGCGCTATTTCACCGGCTTGCAGGCACGCATTGTCGAGAACCTCGAGGCCCTGGACGGAAGGTCGTTCCGCACCGACACATGGCAGCGCGCGGGCGGTGGCGGCGGCAAGACGCAGGTCATGGAGGAGGGAAACCTGTTCGAGCGCGGGGGCGTCAACTTCTCCCGCGTTCAGGGCGCCACGCTGCCGTCCTCCGCCTCCGCAAACAGACCCGAGCTGGCGGGCCGGGGCTTCGACGCCATGGGCGTCTCATTGGTGCTGCACCCGCGCAATCCCTACTGCCCCACCGCACACATGAACGTGCGCTTTTTTCTCGCCCTGACGCCGGGCACCGCGCCTGGCGAGGCCGGGGAAAACCCTGTCTGGTGGTTCGGCGGCGGCATGGACCTCACGCCGTACTACCCGTTCGAGGACGACGTGCGCCATTTCCATGCCACTTGCCGGCGCTCGCTGGACGCGATCGGCGGAAGCTATTACCCGCGCTTCAAGAAGTGGTGCGACGAGTATTTCTATATCAGGCACCGGGCAGAGCCGCGCGGTGTGGGCGGCCTGTTCTTCGACGACTTCATCGAGGGCGGGTTCGAGCAGGCCTTCGCTCTGACGAGCTCCGTCGGAGATCACTTTCTAGCCGCATACCGGCCGATCCTGGAGCGCCGGCGCGACATGCCGTATGGCGAACGCGAACGCGACTTCCAGGCCTTCCGGCGCGGGCGCTATGTCGAATTCAACCTGGTGTACGACCGCGGGACCCTGTTCGGCCTGCAATCCGGCGGGCGCACGGAGTCGATTCTGATGTCGCTGCCGCCGCGCGTCGCCTGGCGCTATGACTGGCAACCGGAGCCCGGCACGCCCGAGGCCCGGCTGTACAGCGAGTTCCTGAAGGTGCGCGACTGGGCTTAGGCCTCTCGAGGAGCATTGGGCGCCCAAGTTCAAGTCTTTAGGGGAATATGAGGGGAGAATCCAGCCCCTTAGATCTCTTCATGCGGTGACCTCCGCGGCGCGCCTGAAGTGGTGTTGCGCATCGGACCCTCTCCCGAGACGCTCCAGCAATCGCGCGAGCGCAAGGTGTGCGCTGCGGCTTTCTTCGAAGGACAAGCTTGCCTCGAGGCAGGCCTCCGCCTTGCCCCACAACTCCGCGTACTGGCAAAGCTGTCCGAGCGTCGCGAGAAGCTGCGGATCGCCGGTGCGCTTGAGCAGCCACTTTTCGGCGCGCTCGATGCGCTGGCGCGCTTCCCGGGCGCGCTCACGCTCCCCCACCATCGCGAGATCGCCATAGCTTGATACCAGCGGCGAGCTCCACTCCACCTCCAGCGCCTGCTCCAGTATCTGGCGCGAAAATCCCATCGCACCAAGCGTACTCGCGCGGCGCGCCGCCTCGGTCGCGACTCGCGGATGAACCTGGTCGACGGCGGGAATCATGCGCCAGCGGCGCTCGAGCTGGCCCTGGTCGCCGGCCGCACGCGCTAGCAATTCCACCTGGGCCTGGATCCGGTACTCCTCCGCCAGGCCGGGCGCGATCGCATCGCGCTTCGAGAGCAGCATGGCCAGGCGCAGCACCTCCTCCCAGTTCCCCAGGCCCCGCTCCGCGCGCAGCAACATGCGCAGGCTCGCGATCTGCCGCCTCCCGGTGTCGCCCAACTGCCTGAGCGCAGCGCGCGCATTTTCATAGTCGCGCTCCTCGAGAGCCAGCGCAGCACGCGTTACCAGCTGCGCCGACTTCATCTTCTCGCCACCCCCGGCGGCGCGCTCCAGCCAGACATCCCGCTGACTGAAGTTTCGCAGCTGGTGCGCCGCCCGGGCAGCGATAAGCGCCGCGAGCCCCGGCGTGGTGCCGGACTCAAACGCGATCGCTGCGTCCTTTTCCGCCCTCGCATAGCGTCCCTCGTACAGCGCGAGCAGCGCAGCGCTGAACGCCGCCTGCGCGCCCTCCAGCCTGCGTCGCTCGCGATACGCTTTGACGTAGGCCGGCAGGGCAAGCAGGTGTCCGAACGTGCGCAGAAAGAAATACAGCAGCCCCAGCGCGGCGGCGAACAGGACCGCAAAAAACAGAAGCGAAATCTCCACTCGATAGGGCGGATATACGAACAGCGCGTAGCTTTCGCTCGCGCGCCCGAAGATGACCAGCGCGACGGCCGCCGCGAATACCGCGATAAGCCACAGCAGGGTACGCATCAGGTCTTTTTCTCGCGCCGCGACTTGAAGCCGCGCACGGCCTCAAGACTTTCGGCTATGGAAGGCGCCTCGAAACTGAGGCTGGCGGAATCCAGCTGTCTCAGCTGCCCCAGCACATCTGCCGCCTGCTTGGATCGCGAATCGAAGTAGCGCTGAATCCAGGCGCGCGAGACGCGCAAGTCCTCCCTGAATCCTGCCTCATCCCTGATGAGCAGAGCCACCCTGGCGCTCAGCAGGCGAAGGCGCAGGTTCTCGCGCAGAAAATAGGCCTGGGTTGGCGGCAGCAGCGGTGCCTCCGGCACGTCTACCCGGCGCACGATCACCAACTGCTTCAGCTCGTCCCAGATTTCAGCGCCCAAGCGCACGACGAAGCGCGACTCGGCAAGCGCAGGCCGGCGCGTGCCCGCGCGCTCCGAACGCTCATCGAACGCGAGCGGCAGGGTGTCCGCGGCGCCGATCAGCCGGTCGAGCCTGAAACTCATCCCCGGGAGGTCGAGCACGGGAATCGCCTTCAGCCGCTCGATGTCGCGCGCGAGGGCGCGCCGCACCGGCAGGAACTGCGGCCGGTCCGCGCGCGCCAGACGCGAATCCGCAAGCTCGAGGGCCAGCAGCGCGGCGCGGACATTGCCGGACAGCTGCAGTTGCTGCTGCGCTATCGCCAGCACCTGCTCCACCTCCGCCAGCTGCCATTCATCGCGGTTGCGCGACAACTCCTGGTAGAGCGCCTCCAGCGCGAGCTGCTGGCTCTGGTATTCGGCGACTTTCCCCTCGAACTGCGACACGCGGCCCTGCAGTTCCTGAACCAGGTCCTGGGCGCGCTTCGACTGGGCGCGGGTCTCCTTGCTCTCGATCTCGAGGTCGCGCAGGCGGCGCGCGAGTTCGTCCTGCGTCGAGCTGATGCGGCCGCGCGTGTCGTACCAGAAGAACAGCGCGACACCGACCAGCATCAGCCCGGAGCCGAATATCGCAAGAGCCCAGCGTCTGCGCCGCCTGTCTTGCTCGTCTGGCATCGGCGCAGACAGGTCGTCGCCTTGCGCTTTCAGTTCGGGATTCTCTTGATCTGGCATGTGCAGGTGGTGCTTGAATGAAACGTTCGGGAAGAAAGTTTGAAGCCGCGGGCTGCAACGTTCAGCCTAACTTACTTCGGCGCGCCGAAGTATGCAACCAGTGCGCCAAGCATTTGCGCGTCGGTCGGGCCGGCGACGTGAATCAGATCCAAGCCGAGTTGCCGCGCCTGCCGGGAAACTCTTTCATGCGCCACAAACAGCTCGGTCTTGCGCAGGTATTCGCTGCCGGCATCCCCGGCCAGGCGGAGCAGATTCGCGAGCCCTTCGCCGGAGGAGATAACGACCGCGGCAATGCTGGAACGGCGCCAGAGATCGAACAGTATTGCCGGATCCGATCGGCCCAGGACGCGTACATAGCATTCGATGTAATGCACTTGTGCGCCGCGCTCCTGGAGAGTGTCGCCAAGCAGCGAGCGTCCGCCCGCGCCGCGGAAAATCGCGACTCGCTTGCCTCTCGCACCTGCAAGCGCCGGCAAGGCAAGCAGCCCCTCGCTGTCCGTCGTGCCGGAGGGCAGCGCGACCTGGGCCACGCCTGCATCGGACAGCGCGGCGGCGGTGCCGGGGCCTACACCGGCAACCCACAGCTTTTCCGGCCACTGCCTGCCCGGCCGGCGCCCTGCCATCAGGCGAAACGCCATGCGCGCCGCATTCGCACTGACGAACAGGGCAAGGTCGAAATCGTCCAGCCTGTCCAGTTGCTCGAGCGCAGGCCCGGGGTCTGCCGGGGGCTCAATCTCGATCGTCGGAAACAGTATTGGGCGGCCGCCTGCGTCCTCGATGGCCCTGCTCAGCGTCGCGGCCTGTTCCCTGGGCCGGGTAACGACGATCCCGCGCCCGGCGAGCGCGCCCTCAGCCACGTCCGCCGGCTTGCGGGGTGCCTCTGGGGGGCGCGGGCAGGCCGCCTGCAGACTTTCCGTTCAGGGCCGTCGCGAGGATATCGGCCGCACCGCGCCCGAGCAGCTCGTTTGCAGCGCGCAGGCCGAGCGCCTCGGGATCCCGGGACTCTCCCAGGCAGTCGGCGCGCAGCACCCGCGCGCCATCGGGTGATGCCACCAGCACGCGCAAGCGGAGATTCTTGCCGTCGTGAACCGCATAGGCGCCGAGCGGGACGCCGCAGTTTCCGCCAAGGGCCCGGTTGGCGGAGCGCTCAGCCCGCACGCAGGCCGCGCTCGCCTCATCCACCAGGGGTTTGACCAGGCAGCGCAGGTCGTGCCGATCTACAAGGCATTCGATGCCCAGCGCGCCCTGGCCTGCCGAGGGCAAACTGTCATCAACTTCCAGGTAGCTGCGGATCCGCCCTGCCAGCCCAAGGCGCTTCAGGCCGGCGGCGGCAAGCAGCGCCGCTTCGAACTCGCCGCGATCCAGTTTGGCAAGCCTGGTTTCAACGTTGCCGCGCAACGGCACGATATGCAGACCCGGGTAGCGCTCCGCGATCTGCGCCGCACGACGCAGGCTGGAGGTCCCGATGCTGCTGCGGGGCGGCAGCTCGCCCGGCGATGCGTAGCGGCTGGAGACGAAGGCATCTCGCGGATCCTCGCGCGCCGTGATGGCTGCAATGACAAATCCCGGCGGCAGGTCTACCGGCATATCCTTCATCGAGTGAACCGCGAGGTCGGCACGACCGTCGGTAATCGCGCGCTCAAGTTCCTTCACGAAAAGCCCCTTGCCACCGTCCTTGTCGAGCCGTGTCTCAAGCAGCTCATCGCCGAGCGTGGACATCGGCAGCAAGTCGACCTGCAATCCGGGGTGGAACAGGCCAAGACGTTTCCTGACATGCTCGGCCTGCCAGAGCGCGAGGCGGCTTTTGCGGGTCGCGATACACACGCGGCGCAACCCGGGCGGAAAGCCGGCGTCACGCATGTCGATGCCTGGTTGCGATTCTTTCGTCATTCCGGAAACCCGCCCGCATCTGCCGCGAGCGCACGAACCAGCGGCCATTGCCTGCGGCTCACCGGCAGCTGCTCCGGAATGCCGTCCAGCAGCACCACCCAGCGCTGGTCCTCATCGCCCTCCGCCGAGCGTTCGAAGCCCCGGATGCCATCCTTTGCGACCAGACAGTTGCGGTGGATGCGTACGAAAGTATCGGCAAATTCCCTTTCCAGCGCCACCAGGGGCTCCTCGATCAAGTGTTCTCGCTCGCGCGTGCGCAATGTGACGTACTTTTGCTCGGCCTTGAAGTAGAGAATATCGCACACGCGAACAAGGGCGATCCGGTTTCGCTCCACAACCGGCAGGTGCTCGCGTGATCGCCCTGCCGCCAGATCCAGCGCGGCTCTGGAGGGCGCCCCCGACGACCGGGCGCGCTGTAGGGCGTCGGCCAGGCGCCGTGCGCGGACCGGCTTGAGCAGGTAATCGAGCGCATGCAGCTCGAAAGCCTCAACCGCGTGAGCCTCGTAGGATGTGACGAACACGATCGCCGGCGGCTGCGCGAGCCGAACCAGATTGCGCGCCAGCTCCAGCCCGTCCATGCCGGGCATGCGGATGTCCAGCAGCACGACATCGGTCGGGATGGCGGCCAGCGCTTCGAGCGCCTCCATGCCCGTGCCCGCCTCCCCCGTCACTTCGTTCGGCACCTCGCTCCCGATGTCGGCAAGCAACTCGCGCATGCGCTCGCGCGCCGGCCGTTCGTCGTCCACCAGAAAAACCCTCAATCTCATACCGGATCGGCGCCGTCTTGATGATCTCGGTAGGGCAATTGCAGATCCACACAATAGCGCCCGCTTTCAACACGGTGGGTAATGCGCGCCTCCGCATCATAGAAAAGCTGCAGCCGTTCCCGGATATTCTCCAGGGCCATCCTGTTTCCGGGCCGCTGGCCCAAATCCGCGTGATATGGATTCTCAATATGCACCAGAACCCGTTCGCCGCGAACGCGGATCCGCACCAGCACTTCCCCCGGTTGCGTCCCCGGTTCGACGCCGTGATAGATGGCATTCTCCAGCAACGGCTGCAAAATGAGGCAAGGCAGCATCGCGCTCGCCGGCGCGTCACCCACCTCCCAGGTCAGCCGCAGCCGATCTCCCAGCCGCAGCTGTTCCAGGTTCGCATAGCGTTCCAGCAGAACTATCTCGTCCGCCAGGCGGACGAAACGGCGTGCATCGGACATCATGCTGCGGAACAGGTCGGCAAGATCCTCGAGCGTGCGCTCCGCCTGCTTCGGATCCCTTCGTATCAAAGACAGCACCGCATTCAGGCTGTTGAACAGAAAATGCGGCCGGATGCGCGCCTGGAGCGCCTGCAGGCGAGCCTCCGCGAGCGCGGGGGAATAGGCGCGGGTGAGGAGGCGGAAATATCCGATAAGCAGCGCATAGACCCCCGCAGTAAGGATCAGGACTTTGGACAAGGCAAAAGGACCTGGCGTGCGCGCATCATCGATGAGTGCGTACAGGCCGGCGGCGAGACCCAGTACCAGGAGCAGAGACAAGGCGCACGCGGGCGCATAGCCTAGGCGTCGCAGCGGGCCGCTCAGCGCATTCAGCACCACCAGGCTCGCGAGCAGCAACGGCTCGAGGAACACCGACACCGATACGAAAAGTTGCGGCACCTGCTGCGGCTCGGACGCGGCAAAGACACATGCAAGCAAAGCAAGTACGTTTACCCCGAGCAGGGTCCGCGCGATCACGCCCAGATTGCGAAAGTCGGGAAACACTTCCGAGGATTCCATTTGCCTTATACTTCGCATCGCTCGATGTACGCCGCCCGACAAGACCAGCGCGGAAACAGCTTTCGCGTTGCGGTCTGCAAAAGCAGCGTCAATTCGCACCCCCAATTCGCACCCCCAATTCGCACCCCTCGTCCATCGTTCAGTATGCCCCATGGCCAGAAAAGCCACCACGCGGCCGCCCCGGCTTAGCCGGGGAAAAAATGCACCGGTAACCGGCACGCGCGCCCTGCTCGCGCAAGGTCACGGCGCGCCCGCGGCCAAGGCGTGGTCCGGCCGGTTCGGCGAGCCGGTGGATGATCTCGTAAAGCGCTTTACGGCATCGGTGTCGTTCGACGCACGGCTGGCGCTGCACGACATCGATGCCTCTCTCGCCCACGCGCGGATGCTGGCCGCGCAGGGGATCGTGTCGAAAAAAACCCTGAGCGCCATCGTGCGTGGCCTGACCGCAATTCGCCGCGAAGTCGAATCGGGACGATTCAATTGGTCAATCGACGCCGAGGACGTGCACCTCAACATCGAGCGCAGGCTGACCGAGCTCGTCGGCGATGCCGGCAAGCGCCTGCATACGGCGCGCTCGCGCAACGACCAGGCAGCCACGGATCTGCGACTCTGGCTGCGCGCCGAGATCGACCGCCTTGACGCGCTGCTGCGCGGGCTGCAAACCGCGTTGCTCGATCAGGCCGAGCGCCATGCGGCCTTGGTGATGCCCGGCTTCACCCACCTGCAGCCGGCGCAACCGGTGAGCTTCGGGCACCATCTTCTCGCCTATTTTGAAATGCTGGATCGCGACCGCGAGCGTATGGCCGAATGCCGGCGCCGGGTCAACAGGCTGCCTCTGGGCGCAGCCGCGCTTGCCGGCACCTCGTTTCCGATCGACCGCGACAAGGTCGCGCGATCGCTCGACTTCGAGGGTCTTTGCGAGAATTCGCTCGATGCGGTATCCGACCGCGACTTTGCGATCGAGTTCTGCGGCGCTGCGGCGCTTGCCATGATTCACCTGTCGCGGTTCTGCGAGGAACTGATACTGTGGACCAGCCCGCGCTTCGGCTTCGTCAACTTGCCCGATCGCTTTTGCACCGGATCGTCGATCATGCCGCAGAAAAAAAATCCGGATGTTGCCGAGCTGATCCGTGGGAAGAGCGCTCGCGTGGTGGGCCATCTCACCGCGCTCCTGGTGCTGATGAAATCGCAGCCGCTCGCGTACAACAAGGACAACCAGGAAGACAAGGAACCGCTGTTCGATACCGTGGATACACTGAGCAGTTGTCTCACCGTGCTGGCCGAGCTGGCCGGGGGAATGCGGCCGGTTCCGGCGGCCATGCGGCGCGCCGCCCTCGAAGGGCATACGACCGCGACCGACATGGCCGACTATCTGGTGCGCAAGGGACTCGCGTTTCGCGACGCCCACGAGGTCGTCGCGCGCGCGGTGCGCGATGCCGAAGCCAGGGGCTGCGAGCTTGCCGCACTCAGCCTGGCGGACCTGCGCCGCCACGCTCCGGAAATAAGGGCCGACGTATTCGACGTGCTCTCGCTCGAGGGCTCCATGGCCTCCCGAAACCATCGCGGCGGCACAGCACCCGTTCAGGTGCGGGCCGCAATTGCCCGCGCCCGCGCGCGCTTGCGCCGGCGCCATGTGTCGAGGCCGGCTTCGTCATGAGCGACCAGGCGTTGCCGGAGAAGATCGGCAAGTATCCCGTCACACGCAAACTGGGCGAAGGCGCATCGAGCCAGGTCTACCTGTGCCAGGACCCCTTTAACAACCGCGAGGTTGCGGTGAAGGTGGTGTCCTCGGACGCTTTCGCGGACCCTGAGGGCGGGCGCCTGACGAAGAAACTGTTCGTCACCGAGGCCTCCCTGGCCGGAAAGCTTCAACACCCGCACATCGCGCAGATCTACGATGCGGTATCGGAAGACTCCTTGAACTACATCGTGGTTGAGTACGTCGATGGCGGGACGCTGGAGAAGTTCTGCCAGCCCGATACGGTGCTGCCTGTGGACAAAGTTGTCGAGATCGTGTTCAAGTGCTCGCGCGCGCTCGAGTATGCGCAAAAGATGGGCGTCACCCACCGCGATATCAAACCCGCGAACATCCTGTACACCGGTGACACGGACGTGAAGATCACCGACTTCGGCGCCGCCCTCATCTCGAGCGGCGATACCACCCAGATTGCGGCCATAGGATCGCCGGCCTACATGTCGCCGGAACAGGTGAAGGAGCACTCGCTCGATCACCGCACGGACATCTATTCCATGGGCGTGGTCATGTACCATCTGCTGTGCGGAAAATTGCCCTTTCTGGCGAGCAATAATTTCAGCCTGATCTACCAGATCACGAACGTGGAACCGGTTGTTCCGTCTTCCTACCGGCCGGTGATTCCGCTCGCGGTCGATCAGATAGTGAAGCGCGCCATGGCGAAGGAACTCGATGACCGGTACGCAGAGTGGGAGGATTTTTCGCTCGACCTCGCTGATGTATTCCGGCATGAGGTGCGCGACGCCAAGGTGCAACACTTCGCCGATTCGGACAAATTCGAGACCCTGCGCAAGCTCGAATTTTTCGAGCATTTTTCAGATGCGGAACTCTGGGAGGTGGCGCGCATCTCGGTCTGGCGCGCTGCCGGCGCAGGCGAATACCTGATGAAGGAAGGCGAGCCCGGCGATTTCTTCTGCATCCTCGCCGAAGGCGAGGTCAAGGTGACCAAGAAGGGGAAACTGCTCAATCTGCTGCGCGCGGGCGAGTGCTTCGGCGAAATGGCCTACCTGTCGAAAAGCACCGGCACGCGGGGCGCCGACGTGAGCGTGCTCGAAGATGCGAAGGTGATTTCAATCCCGACGGAAAAGCTGGCGCAGGCCTCCAGCTTGTGTCAGCACCGGTTTGACCGTGCCTTCATGGAAATCCTGGTCGATCGCCTGTCGATGGCGAACCTGCGCCTGTCCGGCGTGTAATGTGGCCATGTTCCGGGCTAGCCGGTCTTTACACCATCGAGCAGCTTCTGCAGTTCGCCGGACTGGTACATCTCCTTCATGATGTCGCTCCCGCCCACGAACTCCCCATTGACATAAAGCTGGGGGATGGTCGGCCAGTTGGCAAATTCCTTGATGCCCTGGCGGATGTCGGGGTTCTGCAGCACGTCCACCGTGAACAGATCCTTCACGCCGGAACCCTGCAACACCTGCACCGCCATTGCAGAGAACCCGCACTGCGGCATCTGCGGCGAGCCCTTCATGTAGAGAACGACCGGATGTCCGCTTACTTGATCCCGAATGATGTCTTGTACGCTCATGATTGTTAAACCTGAGTAAATTTGTCGGGATTATACCGCCCGCCTGTCACGCGCGCAATGCCCGCCGGATCGGGCCACGTAGAGATCTCCTCGAAAAACGATCGATCAAGCATTGCGCGGACCTGCTCGGCCTGGTCGTACCCATGTTCCAACAACAGCCAGCCGCCGTCCCGAAGATGATACGGTGCGCCTTCGACGATCTCCCTGAGCGCCTGCAACCCGTCGACCCCCGCTATGAGCGCAAGCTGCGGCTCGTTTGGAAGATCGCCCAGCCCAAGGTGCGGATCGCCCTCCGCGACATACGGTGGGTTCGAAACTACGAGGTGAAAGCGCTCGCCGGGCAACGGCGCAAACCACGAGCCCTCGCGGAAATCGACCGCGATGCGAAGCCGCTTGGCATTGCTTTGAGCGATCTGCAGCGCTGCGCCGCTTGCATCCACGGCCAGCACGCGTGCGTGCGGCCGGTTCGCTTTTATGGCGAGCGCGATGGCGCCTGATCCCGTGCCCAGATCGAGCACGCTCGCCCCCTCTGCCGCGGGCAGGCGTCCCAGCGCAAGCTCAACCAGCAGTTCGGTTTCGGGTCTCGGTATCAAAACTGCCGGGCTGACCGCGAGCTTCAGGCTGAAGAACTCGCGCCAGCCGATCAGATAGGCGAGCGGCTCGCCGGCCTCGCGGCGTGCCACCCACAGGCCGAACTTGACGGCAGCGCCCGCCGCCAGCTCCCTTTCAGGGTACGCCAGCAGCTGTGCCTCGCTAAGCCCGCTCGCCTCAGCCAGCATCAGGCGGAGCTCGCGCCGGTCCAAGCCGGCCACCGCCAGCGCCTCGCCTATTTTCACGCGCAGCCCTCAGCAGCGCTCAGGCCGGCTCTTCGAGCTGCGCGAGCTGTTCGGCCTGGTATTCGGCGATCAAGGCCGCGACCAGGTCGTCCAGTTCGCCATCCATGATGCGATCGATCTTGTAGAGCGTCAGATTGATGCGGTGATCGGTCACTCTGCCCTGCGGAAAATTGAATGTCCGGATGCGCTCGGACCGGTCGCCGGAGCCGACCAGCGACTTGCGCGCCGATGCGGTCTTCGCCTGTTGCTCGCGCTGCTGCCTGTCGTTGATGCGGGCCGCCAGCACCCCCATCGCCTTCTCCCGATTCTTGTGCTGCGAGCGCGAATCCTGGCACTCGACCACGATGCCGGTCGGCAGATGCGTGATGCGGATCGCGGACTCGGTCTTGTTTACGTGCTGCCCCCCGGCTCCCGAGGCGCGGTAGGTATCGATACGCAGATCGGCGGGATTGAGCACCACGTCGTCCAGCGCTTCGGCTTCCGGGAGCACGGCGACCGTGCAGGCGGAGGTGTGAATGCGGCCCTGCGCCTCGGTCGCCGGAACACGCTGCACGCGGTGCGTTCCCGATTCGAACTTGAGCTTGGAATACGCCCCCCGGCCGATCACGCGAACGACAACTTCCTTATAGCCGCCAAGCTCGGAGGGACTGTCGGAAATCAGCTCCACCTGCCATCCCTGGCGCTCCGCATAGCGGGTATACATACGCAGCAGGTCGCCGGCGAAAAGCCCGGACTCGTCGCCGCCGGTACCGGCGCGAATTTCCAGAAACAGATTGCGCTCGTCATTCGCATCCTTCGGCAGCAGCTGCTTCTGCAGTTCGCGGTCGACGCGCTCCATCTCCTCGCGCGCCGACTTCAGCTCTTCGTCGGCGAACCCTTTCATGGACGGGTCTCCGGACATTTCCTTCGCGGCAATGGCGTCGCGCTCCGCCTGCCGGAAGCGCTGATAGAGCTCCGCAAGCGCCGCGATTTCCGATTGCTCCCGCGACAGTTTCCGGAACTGCTCCATATGGCGCGTGGCATCTTCGGATGCGAGCAGCCCGTTGACCTCGTCCAGGCGGACAAGCGCGGCGTCAAGCCGGGAGCGCAGCGAAGGATTCATGCGCAGGCCGGTTGCGGCGCTCAGCCGGGAAGACGAAACAGGCGCGCTACAAGATCGGCGATCGCCTTGCTTTCCGCGTCTGGCGCATCGTGCAACGCCTGAGTCGGGGCATGCATCAACTTGTTGGTCAGACCCTTCGACAGACTCTCCATCACCTGCTTGGGGTCGGCGCCGAGTTGCAGCCGGCGCAGGGCACGCGTGAGCTCCTGCTCCCTCGCGAGCTCCGCGTGTTCGCGCAAAGCCCGGATCACGGGCACCCTGCCGCGCCCCGCCATCCAGTGCATGAACTGGCCAACCTGGGTTTCGACGATCGCTTCCGCCTGCGCGACGGCGGAACGCCGCTCATCCGCCCCGGCCGACGCCATGCCGGAGAGGTCATCCAGCGTGTACAGAAAGACATCGTCAAGCTCCGCCACCTCGGGTTCGATGTCGCGCGGCACGGCGAGATCGACCATGAACATGGGTTTGCGGCGGCGCGCACGCAGTGCCCGTTCGACCAGCCCCTTCCCCAGAATCGGCAGCGATGATGCCGTGCATGACACCACGATGTCGTATTCGTGCAGGCACCGGCCGATGTCCTTGATGTCGATTGACTCGCCGTTGAAGCGAAGCGCCAGCAATCGACCTCGTTCCGGCGTTCGATTGGCAACACCGAGACGCGCCGGGGCGCGCGCCGCGAAGTGCGTCGCGCAGAGATCGATCATCTCCCCCGCGCCGATGAAAAGCACCGCCTGCTCACTCATCGACGGGAAGATGCGGCCCGCGAGCCTGACCGTGGCCGCCGCCATTGAAACGCTGCTCGCGCCCAGTTTGGTGGTGGTCCTCACCTCCTTCGCGACCGAAAACGAGCGCTGAAACAGCTTGTGCAGGACCGTTCCGAGAGTCCCCGCCGCCTCCGCGCTGCGCGCGGCCTCCTTCATCTGGCCGAGTATCTGCGGCTCGCCCAGAACCATGGAATCGAGGCCCGAGGCGACACGAAATGCGTGCCGCACCGCCTGCGCGCTAGGCCGGACATAAAGGTAGCGGTCCAGTTCCCGCGGCTTCAATCGGTGGTACTCCGTGAGCCAGCTCGCGATCGACTTCGATGACAGGTTGGCGTTGCCCTCGCCGGGCTCGGCCACGTAAAGCTCGGTCCTGTTGCAGGTCGACAGAATGGCGACCTCGGAGGCGACCGCGCGCCGCGAAACGTCGCGCAGTGCTTCATACATGCGTTCGACGTGGAAGACCACGCGTTCGCGTACCGGCAGGGGGGCGGTCTGGTGATTCAGACCGAGTGCGTAAAGCGACATGCGCGGATCTTTGCCAAGGCGGCCATTATAGTCCGCGGCGGCGAAGCCCCGCTGCCCGGCGCTACTCGATGCCGGTAACGCCGTGCCGAATCGCGAACTTGACCAGCGATGGCAGGTCTTCGACCGCAAGCTTGGTCATCATCCTGCTGCGATAGGTATCGACGCTTTTTGGAGAAAGATTCAGGAGCGCGGCGATCTCGGCGCTGGTGCGTCCCTCGACCACCTGCTGCATCACCTGGCGCTCCCGGGCGCTCAGCCGGTCCAGCGGATCGTCGCCGGCGCGGCCATGCAGGTAATCATCCAATACCCAGCCTCCGATGCGCTCGCTCATGTAGCGGCCCCCCGAGTGCAGAGAGCGCACCGCGGTCACGACCTCGCTGGCCGCGGATTCCTTGAGAACATAGCCGTTCGCACCGGCGCGCAGCGCCTGGTAGACGTGCTCCGTGTCGGCATACATCGAAAGGATAAGAATCGGCACCTCCGGATACCGGTCCTGAAACAGGCGCGCAGCCTCGATGCCGTTCAGTCGCGGCATCGCGATGTCGAGTATCAGCACGCTGGGCAGCAGTTGCTCGGCCGCGCGCAGCCCATCACGCGCCTCGCCGAAGCTGCCCACGACTTCGATGTCGGCCTGGGCGTGTAACAATGCGGTCAACCCGTCGCGGACCACCGCGTGATCGTCAATCAGCAGGACTCGGATTGTCATTCGGTCATCCGGTCATCCGGTCATCCCGGCATCCGGTCATCCCGGCATCCGGGCAGCGGAATATCCACTTCGAGGCGCGTGCCGCGGCCCGGAAACCCGATGCGCAGCGCGCCCCCCAGCGCTTCGCAGCGCTCGCGCATCGCCGGCAGGCCCCAGCCGCCGCGCCCGGCCGCGCGCGCGCCTTCGGGCTCCGCGAACCCCGAGCCGTCATCCGAAATCGCCAGATGAGCGAGGGTGTCCGATATCGACAGTTCAATCTGTACCTGGCTTGCCGCGGCATGCTTGGCCACGTTGGTGAGCGACTCCTGGGTGATTCGGAACAGCGCCAGCTCGATTTCACGCGCCAGACGGGTTTCGCCGCACGCCGTCGCCACACTGGTGCGTATGCCGGTGCGCTGCTCGAACTCGGCGGCATGCTGCCGGAGCGCCGGCATGAGCCCGTACTCCTCGAGCGCGGGGGGCCGCAGCTCGGTCATCACGCCGCGTATTTCCGCCACCGTGGCTTCGACCAGACGGCGCATGTCGCCAAGGCGCGCTTCCGTCGAGGCCGCAACTTCCCTTGGCAGCGTGGCTTCCAGCACGCCCAGTCCAATGCCGAGCGCGGTGAGATTCTGCCCGATCAGGTCATGCAGCCCGTCGGCCAGCCGGCGCCGTTCGGCCTCCTGGGCGATGACCAGCCGATCGAGAAGTCTGCGCACGCGCTCGCCGGACTTTCCGAGCGCCTCGCGCAACCGGCTCTGCGCCGTGAAGTCGATGGCGATGCCGGCAACGCCGGGCCCGCCGTTCGCGTCCGGAAACGGAAACTTGACCGCAAACCACTCAGCGGTTTTCCCGCCCGCGACAGGCAACTTTATGATGGCCTGGTGCGATCCCGGCTCCAGGCGCGCCACTTCATCACCGCGCCGCCCCGCGGCGGCAACCTCCTCGGGCCACACCTCGAAATCCTGCCGCCCGCGCAGATCCTCGAGGCGCATGCCGAAGGCCTCTTCGTAGCGCCGGCTCACGTACACATAGCGCAACTGTGCATCCTTGATCCAGGCCACGGCGGGCGCGTAGTCCATGAAACTTCTGAAACGGCGTTCGCTCTCGCTCAGCGCCCGGGTGTGCGCCGATAGCATCTGCTCCAGGCGGCGCGCGCTGCTCACCTGCTCCTCGATGTCCGTATAGGTGCCGCACCAGCGCGTCACGGTGCCGCGGGCGTCCCGCATCGGGCGGGCGCTTCCGCTGTGCCAGCGGTACACGCCGTCCGCGCGCTGCATCCGGCAGTCAATGCTGAAGTGCTCGTCGCGCGCCAGCGCTTCGCGCCATGTGCTCTCCCATCGGAGCAAATCCTCGGGGTGGACCACGCGGCGCCAGTTCCAGCCTTCGAGCTGCGCCATATCCAGACCCGTGTACTCATGGACGCGGGCATTGCAGTGCTCCAGCCAGCCGTCCGCCCGGCCCACCCAGACCATGTGGGGAATCGCATCGGAGATCTGCCGGTACAGGTCGTCCGCGTGCGCTGACTGGCGGTCGTTGCCCTCGAGGTTTTTCCCGCTCATGCGCCAGCCTTGGGTTGCGCGATCAGTGCCGCCGCAGCATAACGAAGGCGGCAGTCATAAGTCAAAGAAGTTCGCTCCCCGCGCGACGACTGTCGGAGCGAACCGTGCGTTTGGCGACTAGAATCGGCCGCTCCCCTCAGGGCTCGGATACCGATGAGCGCGCCACAAACCGATGTCGTCATCCTGGGCAGCGGCCTCGCGGGAATGGCCAGCGCGCTGCTCCTCGCGGAGCAAAAGCGCGTGCTCATCATCACCAAGCAGGCGCTGATTTCCGGAGCGAGCGACTGGGCGCAGGGCGGAATTGCCGCCGTCCTGGACGACGCCGACAGCGTGGAACAGCATGTCGCCGACACGTTAGCGGCCGGCGGTGGCCTGTGCGAAGAGCCGGCGGTGCGCTTCATCGTCGGCGAGGGGCGCTCCGCGGTCGAATGGCTGACCGCGCAAGGGGTGCGCTTCACCGAAGACGACGGCCATCCGGCCGGCGTACACCTCACGCGCGAGGGCGGGCACAGCCGGCGCCGCGTCGTGCACGCGGCGGACGCCACGGGCCACGCGGTGCAGTCGACTCTCCTCGAACGCGTACGCGCCCATCCGAATATCTCGGTACTCGAGGATCACCTCGCCATCGACCTGATCACATCCCAACGGCTCGGCCGCCGGGAGATTCCGCGATGCTACGGGGTTTACGTGCTCGACCGGGCGCGCGGCCTGGTGATGTCGATCGCTGCGCAGCACACCGTCCTCGCTACCGGAGGTGCGGGCAAGGTCTATCGCTATACGACCAATCCGGACACCGCGAGCGGCGATGGCATTGCAATGGCATGGCGCGCCGGCTGCCGGATAGCGAACATGGAATTCATCCAGTTCCACCCAACCTGCCTCTTCCACCCGCACGCGAAGTCCTTTCTGATTTCCGAGGCGGTGCGCGGCGAGGGCGGTCTTCTGAGGCTGCGCGACGGTACGCGCTTCATGCCGGCGCATGACGAGCGCGCGGAGCTCGCACCGCGCGATGTCGTGGCGCGCGCCATCGATTTCGAGATCAAACGCCGCGGCCTTGACTGCGTTTACCTGGATATCACGCACAAGAGCGCGGAGTTCATACGCAGCCACTTCCCGACGATCCACGCGCGCTGCCTGGAATTCGGCATCGACATGACCCGCCAGCCGGTCCCGGTGGTGCCTGCGGCGCATTACACCTGCGGCGGCATCGTTACGGACCTCGCCGGGCGCTCCGATCTCGCGGGCCTGTACGCCATCGGCGAGACGGCCTGCACCGGGCTGCACGGGGCGAATCGGCTGGCGAGCAATTCACTGCTCGAATGCGTGGTGCTGGCGAGAGCCGCCGCGCGGCATGCGCTTGGGGAATCTCCGGTCGAGCGCGCGGCGGTGCCGGAGTGGGACGAGAGCCGGGTGACCGACCCGGACGAGGAAGTCGTGATCAGCCACAACTGGGACGAGCTGCGCCTCACGATGTGGAATTACGTCGGGATCGTGCGCACCAGCAAGCGTCTGGAGCGCGCGCGCCACCGCATTCGACTGCTGCGCGACGAAATCAACGAGTTCTACCGCCATTTCCGCGTCAGCGCGGATCTGCTTGAACTGCGCAACCTGGTCGATGTGGCCGATCTCATCGTGCAGAGCGCCCTCGGCCGCCAGGAGAGCCGCGGGCTGCATTACAGCCGGGATTATCCGGCGACCCTGCCGAAGGCTTTTGCCACGGTGCTGCAGCGCGAAAGATAACAACCTGGCGCGAATTCCTACTCGACCACGCGCATGGAGTAGTCGGTGGCGCGGATGGATTTGGTCAGGCCGCCGATCGAAATCCGGTCGACGCCGGTTTCGGCGATCGAGCGCACGGACTCAAAATCGACTCCGCCGGAGGCTTCGAGCATCGCCCTGCCCGCGTTCAGCGCCACCGCCTGGCGCATGAGGTCGAGGGAAAAATTGTCGAGCAGGATGGAGCGGGCGCCGCACGCCAGCGCTTCGCCCAGCTGGCCCAGCGTCTCGACTTCGATCTGCACCGGAATGCCGGCGGCGAGGGCCGCGGCACGCTGCATGGCGGCGCCGACACCGCCGGCCGCCGCGATGTGGTTTTCCTTGATGAGAATTCCGTCGTACAGGCCGAGGCGGTGGTTTTCACCGCCGCCGGTGCGCACCGCGTACTTTTGCGCCAGTCGCAGTCCAGGCAGTGTCTTGCGCGTATCGAGAATTCGGGCGCGAGTGCCGACGATCCGCTCCACATAGCGCCGCGTCGCGGTGGCAACGCCGCTCAGAAGCTGCAGAAAATTCAGCGCCGGGCGCTCCGCGGAGAGCAGGGCCCGGCTGCCGGCGTCGATTTCGCACACCACCTGGCCGGGATCCATGCGCGTGCCCTCGGCCGCGCGCCACACCACCCCGGCACGCGAATCCAGAGCCGTAAGGCAGCCTTCGAACCACGCGCTGCCGCACAGCACCGCGGCTTCGCGCACGATGACCCGCGCGCGGGTTCGAGTTCCGTCCGCTGCAAGCAGTGCCGTCCAGTCACACACACCGATATCCTCGACCAGGGCGTCGCGAATATTCCGCGCCCTCGCGGCTTCCAGGGTTTCGTTGCGCGCTGGCGGCTGGTAGCTCATGATCATCCTAGGCGGGACCGATCCCGGCATGCGCCTCCGGGTTCGCGGCCAGGCCGCCGGCGCGCGGGCGTCCGCCGATGTTGTGCTCGATGGCGAATGCCAGCATGCGTTCGATTGCAATGCGCGCGCGCGCAATCGTCTCCTCGCCGACCAGAACCTCGCTGCCGCCGGATTCGAGCACCCGTTCGACCCCGCGCAGGCTGTTCATCGCCATCCAGGGACAATGCGCGCAGGACTTGCAGGTCGCCCCGGACCCGGCTGTGGGCGCTTCGATAAGCCGCGTACCGGACGCAGCCAGTTTTCGCATGTGATGCAGGATCCCGCTGTCGGTCGCTACGATGAAGGTGGCGCCCGGCGCATCGACTACCGCCTGGATCAGGCGCGAGGTCGAGCCGACGATGTCGGCCTGCGCGACCACGGCCTGCGGCGACTCCGGGTGAACCAGAACCTGCGCCTCCGGGTGCTCCGCGCGCAGCAGCTCGAGTTCCACTGCCCTGAACTCATCATGCACGATGCAGGCGCCGTCCCAGAGCAGCATGTCGGCGCCGGTTTCCTGCTGGATATAGCGCCCGAGATGGCGATCCGGCGCCCACAGAATCTTTTCGCCGCGCGCCGCGAGGTGCCGCACGATGGGCAGCGCGATGCTGGAGGTCACCATCCAGCCGGCGCGCGCCTTGACCGCGGCGCTGGTGTTCGCATAGACGACCACCGTGCGTTCGGGATGCGCATCGCAGAACGCACCGAACGCGTCCGCCGGGCAGCCGAGATCGAGCGAGCAGGTCGCCTCCGGATCCGGCATGTAGACGGTCTTTTCGGGACTCAGTATCTTGGCCGTCTCGCCCATGAAGCGCACGCCCGACACGACCAGCGTGGTGGCCGGGTGGTCGCGGCCGAAGCGCGCCATCTCCAGAGAGTCCGCCACGCAGCCCCCGGTTTCCTCGGCCAGATCCTGAATTTCGCCGTCCACATAGTAATGCGCCACCAGGACCGCGTCGCGCTTCGCCAGCAGCTCGCGAATATGCGCCTTGGCGGCCTCCCGTTCCTCTCGCGCCATGGGCGGCTCGACGCGCGCCCAGGCTTGCACGGTCGCGCAGACCCCGGCCGCATCCGGCTTGAGGATCTCGAACATGCGTTGTTGTCCGCCGGCGGCCGGTGGCATGGGCATTCCCTTCAGTTTGATCGCCCGCCATCCGGAGCGCGGGTGGCGCGGTTACAACTATACGATAGATGCATCCCGCTCTCCGCTTATCAACCCCGGCACCGGGGGAAGAAAGACGGAGCAGGGCAAGTCCGGAGCAGGGCTCAAATCCTATCAGTAACATATATGTTACTATTATGCCATGCCCGGTCCCCGCGGGGCTCCAGGCGCGCCGGAGTCGGATTATCTGAGTCTTGTTGACAGGGCCGGCCTCGCTCGGCACACTGCCGCCCTGCGCCGATTTGACGTTCAGCTTGCGGGCGCCGCTCTGCCGGATTTGCGTTGTTCCGCGCAGGAAAAATAAATGCCGCTAAAGAGGCGTGTCTGCCGAAGTCCCGGACCCGTTTCTGCCAAAAGCCGAACGGGTTTTGTTTTTCTGGGCAACCGGGCGCAAACGGCTGATCCGGTGGAACGCGGGAAAACATCGTGCAGGTTGAGATGACGTCCAAGACTGCCCAACTCGAATCTCTGCTCGCGGAACGCGTCCTGGTGCTGGACGGCGCCATGGGCACCATGATCCAGCGCGAGCGCCTGAGCGAGGCACAGTTCCGCGGCGAGCGCTTTCGCGACTGGCCGAAGGATCTGCGCGGCAACAACGACCTGCTGGTATTGACGCAGCCGGATCTGATCCGCGGCCTGCACGCGCAGTACCTCGCCGCGGGCGCGGACATCGTGTCCACCAACAGCTTCAATTCGACTTCGGTGGCCATGGCCGACTACGGCATGGAATCGCTTGCTCGCGAGATGAATGTCGCCGCGGCGCGCCTCGCGAACGAGGCGGCGCGCGCGGCGGAGGCAAAAGACCCCGCGCACCCGCGCTTCGTCGCCGGCGTGCTCGGGCCGACCAACCGGACCGCATCGATCTCGCCGGATGTGAACGATGCGGGCTTTCGCGCCATTCGCTTCGACGAGCTCGTCGCAAGCTATGGCGAAGCGCTCGCCGGGCTCATTGAGGGCGGTGTCGACCTGGTCCTCGTCGAAACCATTTTCGACACCTTGAATGCCAAGGCGGCGCTGTTCGCGATCGACTCCCATTTCGAGCAGACGGGCACCCGTCTGCCGCTGATCGTATCCGGGACGATCACGGACGCCTCCGGGCGCACGCTCTCCGGTCAGACCACGGAAGCGTTCTACAACTCGCTGCGGCATGCGAGGCCGCTCGCGATCGGCCTTAACTGCGCCCTGGGTGCCAAAGAACTGCGGCCCTATATCGAGGAAATTTCGCGTATCTCCGACTGCTACGTGTCCTGCCATCCGAACGCGGGGCTGCCGAATGCATTCGGCGAGTACGACGACACGCCCGAATCGATGGCGCGCCAGCTCGGCGAGTGGGCGGGCGCGGGATGGACGAACATCGCCGGGGGCTGCTGCGGCACCACGCCCGAGCATATCGCCGCGATCGCGCGGGCGGTGCGCGGCGTCGCGCCCAGGACGATTCCCGAGGTGCGCGGCAATCTGCGCCTCGCGGGCCTGGAGCCGCTGAACATCGACGAGTCATCGCTGTTCGTGAACGTGGGCGAGCGCACCAATGTCACGGGCTCGAAAGCCTTCGCGCGGCTCATTCTCGCGGGCAACTTTGCCGAAGCGCTGTCGGTGGCGCGCCAGCAGGTCGATAACGGCGCGCAAGTGATCGACATCAACATGGACGAGGCGATGCTGGACTCCGAGCGCGCCATGGTGACCTTTCTCGATCTGCTCGCCGCGGAGCCCGACATCTCGCGCGTGCCGGTCATGATCGACTCCTCCAGGTGGAGCGTCATCGAGGCCGGCCTGAAATGCGTGCAGGGCAAGGCGATCGTCAATTCGATCAGCATGAAGGAGGGCGGGGCCGAATTCCTGCGCCAGGCGCGCCTGTGCCGCAAGTACGGGGCCGCGGTGATCGTCATGGCCTTCGACGAAAAGGGCCAGGCCGATACGCTCGAACGGCGCATCGAGATCTGCAAGCGCGCCTACGACCTGCTGACGCGCGAGGCCGGCTTTCCGGGCGAGGACATCATCTTCGACCCGAACATCTTCGCCCTCGCCACCGGCCTGGAGGAGCACGCGCGCTACGGCATCGATTTTCTCGACGCCGTGCGGTGGCTGCGTGCGAATCTGCCGGGCGTGAAGATATCCGGGGGCGTCTCGAACCTGTCGTTCTCGTTCCGCGGCAACGACGCGGTGCGCGAGGCGATGCATACGGCCTTTCTCTATCACGCGGTAAAGGCCGGCATGACCATGGGCATCGTGAACGCGGGCCAGCTCGGCGTGTACGAGCAGATCGAGCCGCAGTTGCGCGAGCGGGTCGAGGATGTGATCTTCAACCGGCGGCCGGATGCGACCGAGCGCCTGGTGGAATTCGCCAACAGCGTGAAATCGGACGGCAGCAAGCCGGCGAAAGAGGATCTTGCCTGGCGCGCGGGCCCGGTTACGCAGCGCATCGTGCATGCGCTGGTGAACGGCATCAATGCCTACATCGTCGAGGATGCCGAGGAGGCGCGGCGCGGCTTCGCGCAGCCGATCGAGGTGATCGAGGGACCGCTCATGGAAGGCATGGGCGTGGTGGGTGATCTGTTCGGCGCGGGCAAGATGTTCCTGCCGCAGGTCGTGAAATCGGCGCGCGTGATGAAGCAGGCCGTGGCGCACCTGGTGCCTTACATCGAGGCCGAGAAGGCGAAATCCGGACAGGCCGGCAAGCCCAAGGGCAAGCTGGTGCTGGCGACCGTGAAGGGCGATGTGCACGACATCGGCAAGAACATCGTCGCCGTGGTGCTCCAGTGCAACAACTACGACGTGATCAACCTCGGTGTGATGGTGCCGACGCAGAAGATACTCGAGACCGCGAGGGCCGAGAATGCGGATGCGATCGGCCTGTCGGGCCTGATCACGCCATCGCTGGAGGAAATGACCCACGTGGCGCGCGAAATGGAGCGCGCGGGTTTTACGATGCCGCTGCTGATCGGCGGCGCCACCACCTCGCGCGCCCATACCGCGGTGAAAATCGCGCCCAACTATTCGGGGCCGGTGGTCTATGTGCCGGATGCCTCGCGCAGCGTGCCGGTGGTGCAGAGCCTGCTCTCGCCGGAGCAGCGCGCGGCCTACGCCGCCCAGGTGGCGGCGGACTATACGAAGATCCGCGCCCAGCACAGCGAGAAGAAAGGGCCGGGTCCGCTGCATGCCCTGTTGGACGCGCGCCGGCTTGGCCACAAGACCGACTGGCAGCGTCACCGGCCCGCCCGGCCGAAGCGAACCGGCCTCATCGTGCTGCGCGACTATCCGCTGCAGGACCTCGTCCCTTATGTCGACTGGTCGCCTTTCTTCCAGGCGTGGGAGCTTTCCGGCCCCTATCCGGCCATCCTGCAGGATCCCGTCGTTGGCGATGCGGCGCGCAAGCTCTTTGCCGAGGCGCAGGCGATGCTCAAGCGCATCATCGCGGACAGGTGGCTCACCGCCAACGGCGTCTGCGGAATCTTCCCCGCGGCCCAGGTGAACGGCGATGACATTGAGATCTACGCGGCGGATGACAGCCGCAGGCTGCTCATGACATGGCGCAACCTGCGCCAGCAAAATCACAAGCCGCCCGGCCGCGCCAACCTTTGCCTCGCAGATTTCATCGCGCCGAAGGAAAGCGGCGTCCAGGACTGGATCGGCGCCTTCGCCGTTACGGCAGGCGGCAGGATCGAGGACAAGATCGCGGAGTTCGAGGCGGCGCACGACGATTACAACGCCATCATGCTGAAGGTGCTGGCCGACCGCCTCGCCGAGGCGTTCGCCGAGCATCTGCATGCGCGCGTGCGGCGCGAATTCTGGGGCTACGCGGCGGACGAGCAGTTTGCGAACGAGGCGCTGATTGCCGAGAAGTACCGCGGCGTACGCCCGGCGCCTGGCTACCCGGCCTGCCCGGATCACACCGAGAAGGGCGCGCTGTTCGCGCTGCTGGATGCCGAGCGCAATACCGGCATGCGGCTCACCGAGTCCTACGCCATGCTGCCGGTATCCTCCGTGTCGGGTTTTTATCTCGCGCATCCGGAGGCGGCCTACTTCGCGGTCGGAAAGATCGGCGGGGACCAGGTCGCGGATTACGCGAAGCGCAAGGGCATGTCGCTGGAAGAGGCGGAGAGATGGCTTGCGCCCTATCTCGCCTATGAGCCCAGGGCGCGCGTCGCGCTAGGCGCATAGGGGCGCCGCGCGTCATGCTCTCCAGCGCAAAAATCTTTCTCGCGCTGGGCGGCGTTTATGCGGCGCTGGCGGTGGCCGTCGGGGCATTCGGTGCGCATGGCCTGGGGGATCGTCTGACGATCGAATCGCTTGCCGTCTATCAGACCGGCGTGCAGTACCATTTCTGGCACGCGCTGGGCCTGCTTGCCGTGGGGCTGCTGTGCCGACAGTTGCCTGAGAGCGCCTGGCTGCGCAGCGCCGGGTGGCTGCTTGCCGCGGGGGTCGTGCTGTTCTCTGGAAGTCTTTATGCGCTGGCGTTGGGCGCGCCGCGCAGCCTGGGGATCGTGACACCGTTCGGCGGTGTCGCGTTCATGCTCGGCTGGGTTGCGATGGTGGTCGGGGTAGTGAAGGGGTAAAAGCGCCGTGAGAGGGGATTTTTCGGCCGTTCGGGCATAGATAGTAACATATAAGTTACTATCTATGCCCCGCTGAGCCTGTTACCTTGCCCGGACCCACCGCGCCCGTCCCTTGGCGCCGTGCGCGCGAGCACGCGCAGGTAAACTCCCCGCGACCGTCTCAGGAGGATGCATGAATCGGCATATCGAAGTAAAGCCCGTCTCCGGCGCGCTCGGCGCGGAGGTTTCGGGGGTGGACATCTCGCGGCCGCTCACAGCGGATACGGTTGCCGAGATCCGTCAGGCCTTCCTCGAACATCTGGTCGTGTTCTTTCGTGGCCAGCAGCTGACGCCGCAGCGGCAGCTCGCCTTCGCCGCGCAGTTCGGCGAGCCGATGGGCTATCCGCAGTTGAAGGGCTTGCCCGAGTGTCCGCTCGTCACGGCGGTGGTCAAGCGCGAGCACGAGAAACACAATTTCGGCGGCGTCTGGCACTCCGATACGACCTACCTGGAGGAGCCGCCCATGGGCAGCCTGCTGTATGCGGTGACGATTCCGCCCTGCGGCGGCGATACCATGTTCGCGAATCAATACCTCGCTTATGAAACCCTGTCGGAAGGCTTGAAGCGCGCGCTTGCAGGAATGATCGCGCACAACACCTCGACCAAGGCGGAGGTCTCGAAAACGCGCGAAGACCGTCTGAAAGAGGCGGGCGTCGAGCTGAAACCCTTGCTCGGCAAACATCCCGTGGTGCGCACCCATCCGGAAACCGGCCGCAAGGCGCTGTTCGTCAACTGCGCGCACACCAGTCATTTCGAGGGTTGGACCGAAGAGGAAAGCCGGCCGCTGCTGGAGTATCTCTACCAGCACCAGATCAGGCCGGAATTCACCTGCCGCTTCCGCTGGGAAGTCGGCTCGCTCGCCTTCTGGGACAACCGCTGCGCACAGCACAACCCGGTCAACGACTATCACGGCTATCTGCGCGTGATGCACCGGGTGACGCTGGCGGGGGATATTCCCAGGTGAGCTTCGGATAGCCGTCGATCCGCGCGACGCCGAGGCAAAACGGCCACAACGACAGGGGCGTCTTGAAGACGCGCTGCCGGACCTAGCGCCTGCCGCCATCCGGCTCGGCAGCGGCAGGCGGCAGCATGCCGCGCACGGGCAGCTCGGCCATGATGCGCTCGCGTTCGGCGTCGCTCAATTTGCTCCAGCTCGCGATCTCGGCCAGCGTGCGAGAGCAGCCCTCGCAGCGATTCCGCGCGTCGAGCCTGCAGATGTTGACGCAGGGGGAGGTGATCAAGCGGCCGCTTGAGCCTCGGCCGCTTCGCGTTTCGCGAGCAGCGCCTTGCCGGCGCGCGAGGGCGCGCGGCCAAGCAGGGCGGAGATCCACGCTCCGGCTTGCGCCACGCGAGCGATGTCGATGCCGGTCTGTATGCCGAGCCCATCCAGCATGTACACCACGTCCTCGGTGGCGACGTTGCCGGTCGCGCCCTTGGCATAGGGGCAGCCGCCGAGACCCGCGACCGAAGTGTCGAAGCTCGTCATGCCGAGTTCCAGCGAGGCATAGATATTTACCAGCGCCTGGCCGTAGGTATCGTGGAAGTGTCCGGCGAGGCTTTGCATCGGCACGCGCACGGCGCAAGCCTCCAGCAGGGCCCGGACCTGCGCCGCGGTGCCGGTACCGATGGTGTCCCCCAGTGAAACCTCATAGCAGCCCATGTCATAGAGTCGTTCGGCAAGCGGCGCGACCCTGGCGGCGGCGACCGCGCCCTCGTAGGGGCAGCCGAGCACGACCGAGATGTAGCCGCGCACCCTGATGTTCGCCGTGCGCGCCGCCAGCATGATCGGCGTGAAACGCTCGAACGACTCGGCGATCGAACAATTCGTGTTGCGCTTGCAGAATTTCTCTGTGGCGGCGGTGAAAATCGCGACTTCGTCCGCGCCCGCGGCGCGAGCCGCCTCGAAGCCCTGCATGTTCGGCACCAGCACCGGGTAGGAGACGCCGGCACGGCGCTTCAGCCGGCGCATGACATCGCCGTGATCGGCCATCTGAGGCACCCACTTCGGCGACACGAAGGCAGCGGCCTCGATCGCGCGCAGACCCGCCGCGCCGAGGCGCTCGATCAGCTCCAGCTTGACCTCCGTGCTTAGCGGCTGGGCCTCGTTTTGCAGTCCGTCGCGCGGACCGACATCGACAATTCGAACTTTCTTCGGGGTCATGAAATTCTCCGCAATGCTCACTCTGACAAACGCAGCAGCTGCGCGCCTTCGCTCACCGAATCTCCCGGCCTGAAGAAGATCTCCTCGACAGAACCGGCGCGCGGCGCAAACAGCGTGTGCTCCATCTTCATCGCCTCGATCACCAGCAGCGGCGCGCCCTTTGCGATCTTCTCGCCCACCGCCACCAGCACGGCAACCAACTTACCGGGGAGCGGCGCGGCAAGCGAGCCGACGCTGGCCACCGCATCCGGCGCATCCAGAGCATCATCGACCACCAGCCTGCGGTATTCGCCCGCCGCGAACAGGTGCCAGATGCGCCCGTCGCGCGATGCGCGCGCCTTGAAGCTGTGTTCGCCGAGCCGCATCAGCAGCATATCATCCGGCAAGCGCTCGCCCTCGAGCCGCCGGCGTTCGCTGCCGACCAACAGCAAGCACTGCGCGGCGGAAAACTGCAGGCTGACCACGTGCCGCGTTTGCTCTTCGAAGAACACGAATTCGTGCTGCGCATCCTCGTTCAGCCTCCAGCCGTCCAGCTCGTTCCAGGGGGAATGGGCGTCATCGCCCGCGGATTGCCGTGCCGCCGCGCCCTCGTGCTGCATCTGTGCCCAGGCTGCGGTCGCCAGAACCGCCGTCGGCATAGCGCCATCCGCGGCAAATAAATGCTCCCGTTCGCGCTCGAGCAGCGCGGTATCCAGCGCGCCGTCGCGAAACGACCCGCTGTCGAGAATGCGCTTGAGGAAGTTCGCATTGCTGTACACGCCGGCGACCCGCAGATCGCTCAGCGCGTGCCGCAGCCGCGACAGGGCTTCCTCGCGTGTCGCGCCGCGCGCGATCAGCTTGGCGATCATGGGGTCATACCAGATGCTGATCTCGCTGCCCGCCGCGACCCCGGAATCGACGCGCAAATTCGCGTCGGTTAACGGGAAGTTCAGCTCGATCAGCCTGCCGGTGGAGGGCATGAACTCTCTTTCCGGGCGCTCGGCATACAGACGCGCCTCGATGGCATGCCCGCTGGCGCGGATCTTTGCCTGGCTGAGCGGCAGCCGCTCGCCCGCGGCGACCCTGAGCTGCCACTCGACCAGATCGAGGCCGGTGATCATCTCGGTGACCGGGTGCTCCACCTGCAGGCGCGTGTTCATCTCCATGAAGTAGAAGCGTCCGGTGAGTTCGCCGGGACGCTGGGCGGAAGTCTCCGCGATGAATTCGACCGTCCCCGCGCCGCAATAGCGGAGCGCGCGCGCCGCGTTCACCGCGGCCCGGCCCATGGCTTCGCGCTGCGCATCACCGAGGCCCGGCGCCGGCGCTTCTTCCAGGATTTTCTGGTAACGCCGCTGCACCGAGCAGTCGCGCTCGTACAGATGCACCACGTGACCCTTCAAGTCGCCGAATACCTGTACTTCGATATGCCGGGAGCGCTCCAGGAAGCGCTCCAGCAGCACGCGCTCGTCGCCAAAAGCCGACTTGGCCTCGCGGCGCGCGCCTTCCAGGGCGGGTAGGAATTCGTCGCTGCCGCGCACTACCCTCATGCCCTTGCCGCCGCCGCCCGCCGAGGGCTTCAAGAGAACCGGAAACCCGATCTCCCGGGCGCGTTCGCGCAGAAACGCGGGGTCCTGGTTTTCCCCGTGATAGCCCGGTACCAGCGGCACCTTCGCCTTTTCCATGAGTGCCTTGGCGGCGGCCTTATCGCCCATCGCGGCGATGGACGCGGCCGACGGTCCGACAAAAACGACGCCCGCCTTCTCGCAGGCCGTTGCGAAATCCTCGTTTTCCGACAGGAAACCATAACCCGGATGGATCGCATCGGCCCCGCTCTTCTTGGCGACGGCAAGGATGGCCTCGATATTCAAATAGCTCTTGGCGGCGGGCGCCGGGCCGATGTGAAAGGCCTCGTCAGCGAGTTTCACATGAACCGACGAGCGATCCGCCTCCGAATACACCGCGATGGTGCGCACGCCCAGACGCCGCGCGCTGCGCATGACGCGGCAGGCAATTTCGCCCCGGTTGGCGACAAGCAAGGTGCGGAACATACGCGCTAGCTTGGTCTTTTCGCCTGCCGCGGCGCCGTATCAGCCCCTGTTCCGCTAGCGAGCCAGGCGGGCTTGCGCTTGGCGAGAAAGGCCGCGATCCCCTCCCTGGCTTCGCTCGAGGCGCGGATCTGAGCGATGCGCCGCGCGGTCTCGCGCACCATCGCATCATCCACGCCGCCGGAGGCGACGGTCCGGATCAAATCCTTGATGCTCCCCTGGGCGGCACCGCCGCCGGACAGCAGATGGCCGAGCAGGGAGTCGATGCTCGCATCCAGCTCGGCCGCAGGAGCGAGCTCCGACAGCAGTCCCAGCCGATAGGCTTCCGCCGCCGTGAAACGTTCGCCGGAAAGCATGTAGCGCCTTGCGGCGCGCTCGCCCACCGCGCGCACTACGTAGGGGCTGATCGTGGCCGGCGACAGACCCAGCTTCACTTCGGTGAGGCAGAATTCGGCGTCCTCGGCACCGATCGCTATGTCGCAGGCGGCCACCAGGCCGACACCGCCCGCAAAGGCGAAGCCGTGCACCCGGGCGATGGTCGGCTTGGAGAGCCGGTCGAGCGTCTGCAGCATGGTCGCGAGGCCCAGCGCATCCTCGAAATTTTGCTCGTCCGTATAGCCGGCCATGCGCTTCATCCAGTTGAGATCCGCGCCGGCGCAGAAGGCGGTCCCGGCACCCGCGAGCACCACGGCGCGCACGCTCGCGTCCAGCTCAAGCTCGTGCAGTGCGGTGGTCAGCTGCGCGATCAGCGAGTCGTCGAAGGCGTTGCGCAACTCGGGCCGGTTGAGCGTGACGAGCGCGACCTGATCGCGCTTTTCTACAAGTATGGAATTGGGCATGATGTATCGGGGACGGGTGGCTGGATCCTGGCGGTGTTACATCCTGAACACGCCGAAGCGCGTCTCGTCTATCGGTGCGTTCAGCGAGGCCGAAATGCCCAGCGCCAGCAGGCGCCGGCTTTCCGCGGGGTCCACGACGCCGTCGTCCCACAGGCGCGCGCTCGAGTAGTAGGGATGACCCTGCCGTTCGTATTGCTCGCGGATGGGGTTCTTGAAAATCTCTTCTTCTTCGGCGGACCAGCTGGCGCCGCGCGCTTCCATCGCATCGCGCCGTACCGTGGCGAGCACCGCAGCCGCCTGTTCTCCGCCCATCACGGAGATGCGCGCGTTCGGCCACATCCACAGAAAACGCGGCCCGAAGGCGCGCCCGCACATGCCGTAGTTGCCGGCGCCGAACGAGCCGCCGATGATGAGCGTGAACTTCGGCACGCGCGCGTTCGACACGGCCATCACCATCTTGGCGCCGTCCTTCGCGATGCCGCCGGCCTCGTATTTCTTGCCGACCATGTAGCCGGAGATATTCTGCAGGAACAGCAGCGGGATGCCGCGCTGGCAGGCGAGTTCGATGAAGTGGGCCGCCTTGAGCGCTGATTCGGAGAACAGGATGCCGTTGTTCGCCAGGATCGCCACCGGATAGCCATGCAGGTGGGCGAACCCCGTCACCAGCGTGGTCCCGTAGTTGCGCTTGAATTCGTCCAGCTCGCTCGCATCCACCAGGCGCGCAATGACTTCGCGCACGTCGTAGGGTTTGCGCTTGTCCGCGGGAATCACGCCGTAGAGCTCTTGCGAAGGGTAGAGCGGCGCGCGCGGCGCGCGCAGTTGGAGCGTGGCGCGCTTGGCGCGGTTCAGGTGCGCCACGATGCGCCGGCAAAGCGCGAGCGCATGCGCGTCGTCCAGCGCGTAATGGTCCGCGACGCCGGACACCTGGGTATGGACTTCAGCGCCGCCAAGCTCCTCGGCGCTGACGACTTCCCCGGTCGCCGCTTTGACCAGCGGCGGGCCGCCGAGAAAGATCGTTCCCTGACCCTTGACGATGATGGCCTCGTCCGACATCGCGGGCACATAGGCCCCGCCCGCGGTGCACGAGCCCATCACCACCGCGATCTGCGCGATCCCGGCCGCCGACAGGTTCGCCTGGTTGTAGAAGATGCGCCCGAAATGCTCGCGGTCCGGAAACACGTCGTCCTGTTCGGGCAGGAATGCGCCGCCGGAGTCGACCAGGTAAATGCAGGGCAGGCGGTTCTGCAGCGCGATCTCCTGCATGCGCAGGTGCTTTTTCACGGTGACCGGGTAGTAGGTGCCGCCCTTCACGGTGGCATCGTTTGCCAGCACCACGCACTCGCGGCCGGAAACCCGGCCGATGCCGCAGATGAGCGACGCCGCCGGCACTTCGCCGCCGTACATGCCGTGGGCGGCGAACTGGCCGATTTCGAGAAACGGCGAGCCCGGATCGAGCAGCTTCCTCACGCGCTCGCGCGGCAGCAGCTTGCCGCGCGCGGCGTGCTTCGCCCGGGCGGCCGCGTCGCCGCCCTGCGCAATGCGCCCAACCTGCGCGCGCAGGTCATCCACGGCAGCGCGCATCTTCGACACGTTTGCCTGAAACTCGGCGCAGCGCGGATCGATCCGTGATTCGATGACGGCCATGTCGCGCTACCGTCCGCCGCTGTTCAGCCAGAAATTCATATGGCCGAAACTGAATTTCTGGTGGTCCTTGCCCCGGAAAGGCTCGCCATCGATGATCCGGCAGCAGTATCCGAACACGCCGCGCGCGAGCGCCGCGTTGCAGCCGTAAGACGAGGGGGGGGAATCGGCGTTCTTCCTGTTCACGTTGGGGCGCCGGCTTTTCTGGCGGTGACTTCAATCTCGATTTTCATGCGCGCATCCACCAGGCCGCAAACGATCGCGGTGGCCGCGGGACGCGCCTTGCCGAGATACTGTCCGAACACCGCGCCGGCGGCCTCGAAGTCCTGCGCACGGGTCAGGTAATAGCGCACGCGCACGACATCATCCAGCGTTGCGCCCGCCTGGGCGAGCGCCTCCCCGATATTGCGGAACGCCTGGTGGGCCTGCGTCTGGAGGTCATTTTCTATGGCCATGCGCTTGTAATCGAACCCGGTGGTGCCGGAAACGTGGATCCATGAGCCGTCCGCCGTTTCCTCAACGACCGCTCGACTATAGCCGGCGATGGCCTCGAATTTCGAACCGGAGGAAATCAGGCGGCGCGTCACGCCAGCTCCACCGCGAGCGCGGTGGCCTCGCCGCCGCCGATGCAGAGGCTCGCGACGCCGCGCTTCAATCCGTGCTTGCGCAGCGCGCCGAGCAGCGTGACGACGATGCGTGCGCCGGAGGCGCCTATGGGGTGGCCGAGCGCGCAGGCGCCGCCGTGCACGTTCAGCTTTTCATGCGCAATGGCGAGTTCCCGCATGGCCGCCATGCTGACCACGGCGAAAGCCTCGTTCACCTCGAACAGATCCACGTCCGCCACGCGCCAGCCGGTCTTGTCGAACAGCTTTTGCATCGCGCCGATCGGCGCGGTGGTGAACCAGCCCGGCGCCTGGGCATGGGTGGCGTGGCCGACGATGCGCGCCAGCGGCTTCAGGCCGCGCTTCTCGGCGATGGAGCGGCGCGTCAGCACCAGGGCGGCCGCGCCGTCCGAAATCGAGGACGAATTGGCGGCCGTAACCGTGCCGTCCTTGCGGAATGCGGGCCGCAACAGCGGGATCTTGTCGAACTTGGCCTTGAAGGGCGGCTCATCGCGCTCGACAAAGCGCTCGTCCTTGCCGGCCTTGAGCGCGATCGGCACCGTTTCCCAGGCAAACCATCCTTCGCTGTTCGCTTTCTGCGCGCGCTCCAGCGAACTGATCGCGAAGGCATCCTGGGCCTCGCGAGAGAACTGGTATTTCTGCGCGCAATCCTCGGCGAAGGTGCCCATCAGGCGCCCCTTGTCGTAGGCGTCCTCAAGGCCGTCGAAGAACATGTGATCGAGCAATTCGGAATGTCCCATGCGCAGACCCGCGCGCGCTTTCGGCAGCAGGTAGGGCGCCTGGGTCATGGACTCCATCCCGCCCGCCACAACGATGTCCAGGCTGCCGGCGGCGAGCGCGTCGTGCGCGAACATGGCCGCCTTCATGCCGGAGCCGCACATCTTGTTCAGCGTGGTGCATGCGCTCGCTTGCGGCAGGCCGGCCCCCAGGGCGGCCTGCCGCGCGGGTGCCTGCCCCTGGCCGGCGGTGAGGACGCAGCCCATCAGTACTTCCTGGATGTCGTCTGGCTTGAGCGTCGCGCGTTCCACCGCGGCGCGTATCGCCGCCGCGCCAAGTTGAGACGCGCTGAAGTCCTTCAGCTCGCCCTGGAACGCGCCCATCGCCGTGCGCGCAGCCGAAACAATGACAATCGGGTCGGAGGTCATGGATGATCCTTTTAAGCTGTCTGTTCAAAAAGTTCGCGGCCGATGAGCCAGCGCCGGATCTCTGAAGTGCCGGCGCCGATTTCGTACAGCTTCGCATCGCGCCACAGCCGGCCGGCGGGCGTTTCGTTAATGTAGCCCATGCCGCCCATGGTCTGTATCGTCTCGCCGGCCATCCAGGTGGCGCGCTCCGCAGCGTACAGGATCGCGCCGGCCGCATCCTTGCGCGTGTCCGTACTCGGCCCCATTGCCGCGCCGCGGTCCAGCGCCTGGCCGACCGCGTACACATAGGCGCGCGCGGCCGAGAAATTGACGTACATGTCGGCGAGTTTCCCCTGCATGAGCTGGAACTCGCCGATCGCCTGGCCGAACTGCTTGCGCTCGTGCAGATGGGGAACGGCGATATCCAGGCAGGCGGCCATGATGCCCAGCGGCCCGCCCGCCAGTACCGCGCGCTCGTAGTCGAGTCCGCTCATCAGGACATGCACGCCCTTGCCGAGGCCGCCCAGTACGTTCTCGACGGGAACTTCGCAGTCGCGGAACACCAGCTCGCAGGTGTTCGAGCCGCGCATCCCGAGCTTGTCCAGCTTCTGCGCCGTGGAGTATCCCCGCATGCTCTTTTCAATCAGAAAAGCGGTGATGCCGCGCGGCCCGGCGTTCGCATCCGATTTTGCATAGACCACCAGGACATCCGCGTCCGGACCGTTCGTGATCCACATTTTGTTGCCGTTCAGCACATAGCGATCGCCGCGCAGTTCCGCTCGCGTGCGCATGCTGACAACATCCGATCCCGCGCCCGGCTCGGACATCGCGAGCGCGCCGACGAATTCGCCCGAGATCAGCCTGGGCAGGTATTTCCGCTTCTGTGGTTCGCTGCCATTGCGCCGGATCTGATTCACGCACAGGTTGGAATGCGCGCCGTAGGAAAGGCCGACCGAGGCCGAGGCGCGGCTGAGCTCCTCCATGGCGACGATGTGCGCAAGATAGCTCATCTGGGCGCCGCCATAGGCCTCCTCCACCGTGATTCCGAGCAGCCCGAGGCCGCCGAGCTTGCGCCACAAGTCCGTCGGGAACTCGTTCGAGCGGTCAATTTCCGCGGCGCGCGGAGCGATCTCCTGCCGCGCGAAATCGCGCGTGCTTTCGCGCAGCATGGCTATCGATTCGCCGAGTTCAAAGCCTAGTAGCGGCAGTTCCATGGGGCTCTCCTGGTGGAAGACTACTTGACGTTTACGTCAACGTCAAAGCGCGGATCGGGCGCGGCGTCAATTCGCTCCGGTGCGGCGTCCCCTCGCCCCCGGTGCCGGCGCTGCGAGCTGCTGCCGCACGCGCTTCTCATAGCCCCGCAGTTCCGCGAGGTGGGCCTCGATATCGGAGCGCTGCGCCAGCAGGCTGCGGCGATGCGCGTCCAGCGTCGCCAGCATGCGCTCGAGCTGCGGGCGCTCGTCGCCTCCGGAAGCGTCGTACATGTCGACGATGTCGCGGATCTCGGCGAGCGGGAAGCCGAGCCGCTTGCCGCGCAGCGTGAGCCTGAGGCGCGTACGGTCGCGCGCGCCGTAGATGCGGCGCTGGCCCTCGCGCCGGGGCGCGAGCAGTCCCTGGTCCTCGTAGAAGCGGATCGCGCGCGGGGTGATGTCGAATTCGCGCGCAAGTTCGCCGATTGAGAACTCCTGTTCGTCGCGCTGCGGTGCGGGTTTTCTGGCCGGCATTCTGGATTGGTAACCGGGGTAGGTATAAGGATGTACAGGTCGGGCAGGCGCAGCGGGACCATCATCACAGACCCCACGACCCCCATGTGATAATGCCACAACCATGGCCACCCCGAATAAATCGACTGCGCCAAATGAATCGACCGCGCCAAATCCGGATGAACTCGCGCAGTCTTTGCAGCAGGTGGCGGCACGGGCAGGCAGGCTGTTCGGAGAATTCGCGCAGCGCCGGATGAGCGCAGGCGGCTCGGCGCCGGCCGACGAGCTTGGCATCGCCAAGGCGTACATGGATCTGTACGCGCGTATGCTCGCGAATCCGGCGGCGCTTGCGGCCCACTCCGTCAACATGCTGATGGACTACGCCAGCCTCTGGCAGCAGAGCTGGATGAAGCTGTTCGGCCGGCCGTCCGCGCCGGTGGCCGCGCCGGCCCAGGGCGATGCGCGCTTCAAGGATGAGGAATGGTCGAGCAACTTCATGTTCGACCTGGTCAAGCAGTCCTACCTGATCACCGCGCGCCACGTGCAGCATGCGGTGTCGAGCGTGGAAGGTCTGTCCGCCGAATCGGAGAGGAAGGTCGCTTTCTTCACCCGCCAATACATGGATGCCCTCAGCCCGTCCAACTTCGCGCTGACCAATCCGCAGGTGATGCGCGAGACGCTGGCGAGCGGCGGGCAGAACCTGCTGCGCGGCCTGAACAACCTGCTCTCCGACCTGGAAAAGGGCGACGGCCGGCTGCGCATCAGCATGACCGATGAGAGGGCGTTCGAGCTCGGGCGCAACGTCGCCGCCACGCCCGGCAAGGTGGTCTACCAGAACGACCTGATGCAGCTCATTCAGTACGCGCCGAGGACCAGGCAGGTCTACCGGCGCCCGCTCGTCATCATCCCGCCCTGGATCAACAAGTACTACATCCTCGACCTGCGCGAGAAGAATTCCTTCATCCGCTGGGCGCTCGATCAGGGGAGGAACGTGTTCGTCATTTCCTGGATCAATCCGGATGAGCGGCAGGCCGGAAAAACCTTCGACGATTACCTGCTGGAAGGGCCCAAGGCGGCGCTCGATGCGATCGAGAAGGCGACCGGCGAGCGCAAGGTGGATTTCATCGGCTACTGCCTGGGCGGCACGCTGCTCGGCGCGTTCCTCGCCTGGATGGCGGCCAAGGACAGACGGGGCGGCCTCGGGCGCATCGGCTCGGCCACTTTTTTCGTCGCGCTGCTGGACTTCTCGGAGCCGGGCGAGCTGGGCGTATTCATCGATGAGGAACAGGTCGCCAACCTGGAAAGGCGCATGCAATCGCACGGCGGCTATCTGGAAGGCTCGGAGATGGCCGCCACGTTCAACATGCTGCGCGCCAACGATCTCATCTGGTCGTTCGTGATCAACAACTACCTGCTCGGCAAGGACCCGTTCCCGTTCGACCTTCTGTACTGGAATTCGGACACGACGCGCATGCCGGCGAAGATGCACAGCTACTACCTGCGCAACATGTACATGCGGAACCTTCTGATGAAGCCGGGCGGGATCAAACTCGCCGGTGTGTCGATAGATCTGGCCAAAGTCAAGGTGCCCGCGTATTTCATTTCGGCGGCGGAAGACCACATCGCGCCCTGGAAAACGACTTACCGCGGGGCGCGCGCGCTGGGCGGCAAAACGCGCTTCGTACTCGGCGCTTCGGGCCACATCGCCGGCATCGTGAATCCGCCGGCGGCGCGGAAGTACCACTACTGGAGCAACGACGCGCTGCCCGAGACGCCCGAGAAATGGCTTGAGCAGGCGGCGCAGCACCCGGGCTCCTGGTGGGACGACTGGCATGCCTGGATGGAACAACTGAACGCCGGAGCGCCCAAGGTCGCAGCACGCACGCCGGGCGATGGGCGACTCTCCGTCATCGAGGATGCGCCGGGTTCCTATGCCTCGCTGCGCCTCGGCGGCAAGGCATTCCACAGGCATTCCAGCGGGGGAATTGGGCCAAAATAGTAACATTTAGGTTACTATCTTTCCTGTTTCAGACGAACTCGGCGCCTATCCGCCGTCGCCGGCGACGATGCAGGGCGGTGGAAGGCGCTTAGGCCGCGGACAGGCGAAGCGCTGACCTCGGCAAAGGGCGCCCTGACTGTTCGCCAAACGTGCGCGGGCCGCTGCCAATCAGTCTTGCACTCATGGCGGTGGCGCGTAATACAGGGTCCCGGCATGAAGACGCTCACCGTGCGCCTGCCCGAACCCCTCGCCGCCGCCATCGAGGCGGAGTCGCGCGGGTGTGCTTCCGACGCCTGTACCCGCGGCTATTTCTGCCGTTGGATTACTTTTTCAAGGCGCGGTCGCGGCGCGCCCGCGACACAAGAAAGTCGACGACCTCCATCATCTGCCGCGTGCCGCCCGCCATGCGCGCCGTGGTCTGGTATCTGCCGTCAACCACGAAGGTGGGCACGCTGCGCACGCTGTAGGTTTCCAGCATCTTCTGCGCGGCCTTGGTCTTCGCCTCCGTCTCCCCGGAATGCCAGATGTCGCTGAAGCGCTTGGCATCGATGCCGTTTGTGCCTACCCATGCAAGCAGGTTTTTCTCTTCGTTCAGACGCCGGCCGTCGAAGTGATGATTGTCATACACCGGCCAGTGCAGGCGCTGCACTTCCTTCAGCGCTTCCAGCGCGTAGTAGGTGCGCGCGAAGGAATCCCAGCCTTCGCTCGACATCGCCGGCACGCGATGCAGCTGGACGTCGCCGCCCGCCTTCAGCAGCCAGCGCGAAATATGCGGCTGCGCCTCGTAACAGATCGGGCAGCCGTAGTAGAAAAATTCCAGAACCTCGATGGCCTGCCCTGTCGATACCGGGCGCGCAGGAGTCAACTCGATAAATTCCCGGCCAACTCTGGGTTGCGACTGCGCCTGCGCAGCCGCAAAAGCGGCGAAAAGCAGCATGGCAGCCAGGAATTTCACGACAGTTCGCATGTTGTTTCCTTTCCTTCGACGCGAGAACGGGAACCTGCCTTGCCGGCCAAACGGCCCCGGCGCAGTGTACCCTGATTGTCCGCACGGTCTGCGGCGAGAATTGCACGGCGCGCCGGAAACGCTTAGGCTGTCGCGGATGAGGAAAATTCCGCTCGTCGTCGTTGCAGCCCATGTCTTATTCGTCTTATTCGCCGGCGCATCGCGCGCCCAGGAATTTGGACCTGCGGACGAAGCGCGCGATTTCGGCATCGCGGCGAGAAGCGATCTGCGCACTGCCGAACATTCCGCGCCGACCCCGCTCACGCTGCCGGGCGGACGCACGATTTCGACTTCCGCGCTGCGCGAACTTATTGCCAATTCGACGGCAGATCGCCGGCCGCTGCTTATCGACGTTCTCGGCGGCCCGGGCCACGCGACAATTCCGGACGCCGTATGGCTGCCCGATGCGGGCCGTGGCAGCACCTTCAAGGATGTGTTGCAGGCAAGGCTGACGCAGACGCTTCAGGTACTGACCGGCGGCGAGCGCGCCAGAGCGCTGGTGTTCTTTTGCCAGGGCCCGCACTGCTGGCTGTCCTATAACGCCGCGCTGCGAGGGGTGAAGCTGGGTTACCCAGAGGTCTACTGGTACCGCGGCGGCATCGAGGCCTGGCTCGCCGCGGGGGGTACGCTGATCGTGCCGCGGATCAGCTGGGAACGGCCCCCACTACCCTGAAGTGCGCTGAACGATCCCGCTACGCGCGTGGCGCCGGGCTTCGCGGCCAAATTCTTGCGCCGAATTGCACGCCGTCCACCATGCTATAAACACAAAAGAGATCCGTCGGGAGCAAATGGCATGTCGCGCGCGCGCGGGGTCAATTACGGCTGGGTGATCGTCTTTGGCGGGCTGCTGGCCACCCTGATCATGTACGGGATCGCGGAGTCGTTCTCCATCATGATCAAGCCCATTGCGTTCGACCTCGGCTCGGACCGCGGCGCGATCTCGCTGGCGTCGATGGTCAACTGGATTTCCTTCGGCGTGGCCAGCCTGATCTGCGGCGTGCTGAGCGACCGCTTTGGCTCGCGGCGGGTGATGCTGGCGGGGAGCATGCTCTTCGTCGCCGGGACGCTGCTGATGAGCCAGGTCCGGTCCCTCTGGCAGCTCTACCTTTTTTTCGGCGTCCTGATGGCGTTCGGACGTGCGGCGATCCATGTGCCGCTGGCGGTTTTGGTGACCAAATCCTTCGTCCGAAATCAGGGGCTCGCGCTCTCCATCTCGCAATCGCAAAACGTCGGGCTGGCGCTCTTCGCGCCGCTGTGCACCTTTTTGCTGGCGAGCTACGGATGGCGCGGCACCTATCTCTGGCTGGGGCTGGGTGCCACGCTCATGATCCCGCTGGCACTGCTGATGCGCGAGGTACGCCCGGCTGACGCGCAACGCCTGTCTGCCAGGATCGAAGCGGCTTCCGACGCGCAGGCTCAACCCAGACCGGACATGACGCTGGGCCAGGCGTTGCGAACCAGGATGTTCTGGACCCTGTCGGTGGCGGCCATGGGTTGTTGCGTGGCGCACTCGGACATTCTGTTACATGGGGTGAGTCACATGACCGACGTCGGCCTGGAGGCGCCCGTGGCGGCGCGCGTCGTCGCGCTCATGGCAGTGTGCGGAATGGTCGGAAAAATTGCCAGCGGTCTGGTGGCGGACAGGATCGGGGCGAAGTGGGCGCTGGTGGGATTTCTCGCGATGCAGGCGATCATGATCCTTTTCTTCCTCGCCGCCGAGCAGGCTCCGTCCTTCTACGTCTGGGCGATTCTGTTCGGGGTCGGCTATGCGGGACCGATGCCGATCTACGCAATGCTGTTCCGGGAGTATTTCGGTATGCGCGCGATCGGCTCGTTGCTGGGGAGCTTCTTCATCCTGTCATCCTTCGGCATGGGCGCGGGCGGGCTGATGGGCGGCGTCTTGCACGGCATGTACGGGTCGTACAGGGTGCCGTTTCTCGCCAGTGCGGCAGGGGGCGTCATCGCCACCTTGCTGATCCTGACGCTTCCGTCTCCGAAGCGAAAGAGGGAAACCGGTTCTTCCGCGCGCGGCACGCCCCTGGCGGATAGCGGAGCCGCTTAGCGCGAGGGGCCGCGAAAAGCCCTCATCTTCTGGCACCCTGGCGCGAGAGCGCGACCAGATAATCGACATTCGCCAGTATGCCCTCCTGGGATTTGCCCTGCTCGGGACTCACCGTAAACCGGCCGTGGACGCCCATGGTGGGCGTTCCCTGCACGCCATAGGCAACCGTGGTTTTCTCCGCCCGCTTGACCTTGCTCTGCACACCGAAGGACTTGAAGGCCGCTTCGAACTTTTTCGGATCGATACCGTGCCGCTCAAGCCACTGGGAGAGGGACTGGAAGCTGTCCGTCTTCAGCGCATCCCTGTGGATCGCGTCGAAAAATGGGCGATGAATTCTCTCGATCACGCCCAGCGCCTCAAAGGTGTAGAAAATCGCCGCATCGCGCGCCCAGCGCTCGTTAAAAATCGCCGGAATGCGGCGGAACACCGTGTCGGCGGCGAGCTTCTTGCTCCAGTTTTCGATGAAGGGTTCGAGGCTGTAGCAATGCGGGCAGCCGTACCAGAAAAACTCCACGACTTCGATCTTGCCGGGAGGCACTTCCACCGGCTGGGATGCCTTCAGTTCGAAGTAGTCGACCCCGGCCTTGAGCTGGCCCAGTGGTTGACCCAGCGCCGACCCGGCAAAACCGCCGATAAGGGAGAGCGGGTAGAGCGACCCCAGGGCACAGACGATTCGACGGCGTTCGCGCTGCATCAATTCACCTTGTTCGTGTTGGGCGTTTGCAGTTTGACCAGATTGGCGTCGATTCCGTTCTGCGCCAGGGTCTGGCGGACCTTGTTTATGTCATCGACCCGCGTGTACGGCCCGAGGCGTACCCTGTACCAGACCCCCTTGTCGGGGACATTCGCCGGCTCGACGCTTGAATCCAGGCCGATCACCGCAAGCTTCGCCTTCTGGTTATCCGCGTCGGCCGGACTCTGAAACGAGCCGGCCTGGAGATAATAGACGTCGCCGGACTCGGGCTGGCTTTTCGCCGCCTGCATCTTCTGCAGATCCTTTTCCGACACAGGCTCTTCGCCGCCCGGCAGGATCTTGTAGAAATCAAACTTCGGTTTCTCGGCGGCGGGAACAGGCGGCAATCCGGCGATTGCCGGCGATTTTGCGGGATCTTGTGCGCCGCCTTTCGCGGCCTCTCCGGGTGCGCCCGACTTGGCCATGAACGGAAACGGCGTCTTGTTCACATAGAAGGCCACTCCCAGTGCAATGCCCAGGCCGAGCAGCAGCCCTGCAAACAGGCCGAGCAGGAACCCTCCGCCCGATTTCTCGCGCGGGGATCTCGAATACGACCTGTCCCTTCCTGCAGCCGTCACATTTTCTCCGGCGCGCTGACTCCCAGCAGCGACAGTCCATTCGCAAGCACCTGGCGTACCGCGGCGCACAGCGCGGCTCGCGCATCGCGCGTCGCCGTGTCGTCCACCAGAACGCGCTCGGCATTATAGTAGCTGTGGAATTCTGCGGCGATTTCGCGCAGATAGAACGCAAGCGCGTGCGGCGCGAGTTCCCTGGCCGCGGATTCGAGGAGTTCCGGAAATTCCGCGATCCGCTGCGCCAACGCAAGCTCGCGCGGCGAGGCGAGCGGCACGAGCGACACGCGCGGCAGGTCGGCGATCTGCCCCTGGTGCTGGACGGTCCGCTGCGCGAGCACGCTGCAAATTCGCGCGTGCGCATACTGCACGTAGTACACGGGATTTTCGTCGCTTTGCGAGAGCGCAAGGTCGACATCAAACAGGAATTCCGAATCCGCGCGCCGCGATACCAGAAAGAAGCGCACGGCGTCGCGTCCTACCCAGTCCGTCAGGTCGCGCAGCGTGACATAGGAGCCGGCACGTTTGGAGATTTTCACTTCCTCGCCGCCGCGCATCACCCTCACCATGCTATGCAGCACATAATCCGGGTAGTTGAGAGGTATTCCCGCATCGATCGCCTCGTTCAGCGCCCGAAGTCCGGCGCGCACGCGGGTGATGGTGCTGTGATGATCCGTACCCTGAATATTGATGGCCTGCTGATAGCCGCGCCGCCACTTGCCCAGGTGATAGGCGATATCCGGTACAAAGTAGGTATAGCCGCCGTCCGATTTGCGGACCACGCGGTCCTTGTCATCGCCGTAGTCGGTAGTGCGCAACCACAGTGCGCCGTCCTTCTCGTAAGTCCGGCCGCTCGCCGTCAGCGCGCGCACTACTTCCTCGACCTTGCCCTCGGAATACAGGCTAGATTCGAGCGAAAACACATCGAAGCGCGTGCCGAATTTCTGCAGATCGACATCCTGCTCGTGTCTCAGATAGGCAACCGCGAAACGCCGCAGGTCGTCCAGATTTTCAAGGTCGCCGCCGGCACGCACCGGTATGGCGTCGGACGCGGCAACCGTCTTGCGCGCAAGATAATCCTCGGCGATCTCCCGCACGTAGTCGCCGCTGTATCCGGCCTCGGGCCATGCGCCGTCGCCGGGCTTCAGGCCGCGGCACCGCGCCTGCACTGAGAGCGCCAGGTTCTGGATCTGCGCGCCGGCGTCGTTGTAGTAGAACTCGCGCGTCACGTCGCGCCCGCGCGCCTCCAAAAGCGCCGCGAGCGCGTCGCCAAGAGCTGCCTGCCGCCCATGTCCGACGTGCAAGGGCCCTGTCGGATTGGCGGACACGAATTCGAGCACGACCTTGCCGGCAGAGTTCTTCGCGGCGCGGCCGAAATGCTCTGCCTCGACGAGACTTTGCGTGATGCTTGCCAGCTTCGCCTTCGCGGAAAGGCGGAAATTGATGAACCCGGCCCCCGCGATGTCGACAGCTTCCAGGTAGCCGCGTGAACTATCCCTATCCGCTGGCAGGCCGAGCAGGGCTTCCTTGAGCAGCTCCGCAATCTGGCGCGGCGGGCGCTTCAGGCGCCTGGCAAGCTGGAGCGCGACGGTGCATGCAAAATCGCCATGCGAGGCCTCGCGCGGACGTTCGATCAGAATCTCCGCATCGGCTGCCTCCGGCAGCGTGCGCACCAAGGCATCGCGTAACAGCTCTGCGAGATGGGTCTTTGCGTCGTATGGAGTCATGAAAGGCGGCGGATTATATGAGATGTGAGGGGCTGGGCTCGCCCCTCACGCTCCCCGACAGAAAAGAGATGTGAGGGGCTGGGCTCGCCCCTCACGCTCCCCGACAGAAAACGGGGCGTCACCGCGAACATAAATCTCCTTGTTCGAGGGGCTGGGCTCGCCCCTCACGCTCCCCGACAGAAAACGGGGTGCAACGGCGCGGCTTCGGCCCCTCGCTCCTCTTCCTAGTCGAACTCGATCGGATCGACATCGAGATGCCAGCGCAGGGCGCGCGGCGCCAGAGCCGACAGCGGTTCGTACCATTGCGCGAGGAAGCCCTGCAATGCCGGCCGCGAGGTCGACTGAACGAGCAGCCGGGCGCGTTCATAACCCGCGCGGCGGGTGAGAACGTAGGGGACAGGATCGAACACCGTGATTTCACGCGGTGGCTCGAAAAGTGCCGCCGCCCGGCGCAAGAATGCCATCGCCGATTCGAGTTTGAGTGCCTCGGCGCGCAGCACCGCCTCATGGACATAAGGAGGAAATCCGGCCGCTTCGCGCTCGGCGAGCTGCGACTCCGCAAATCCGGCGAAGTCGTGGCGCGCAAGCGCCAGAAATATCGGGTGCTGGGGATACATCGTTTGCACCAGCACCTCTCCCGGCTTGTCGCGGCGCCCTGCACGGCCCGCGACCTGGGACAATGTGGCGAACATGCGCTCGGCAGCCCGATAGTCCGTGGAGAGCAAGGCGCTGTCCGCGTTCAGAACGCCGACCAGCGTCAATCCGGGAAAGTCGTGCCCCTTGGCAAGCAGCTGCGTGCCGACCAGGATATCGCCGCGGCCGGCGCGGACCGCTTCCAGGGTTCGCGACAAGTCGCGACGCTTTCGCGCCGTGTCCCGGTCGATCCGCAAGATGCTGGCCTCGGGGAAAAGCTGGCCTAAGGTCTCCTCGACGCGCTGCGTGCCGCGTCCGGCTGCGTGCAGATCCGTATTCCCGCATACCGGGCACGCCCGTGGAATGGATTCTTGCGCGCCGCAATGATGACAGCGCAAGTGGCGTCCCACCGCATGCAGGACGAGTCTTGCGGTGCAGCGCTCGCAACCCGCTGCCCAGCCGCAGGCGTCGCAGGCAAGCACCGGGGCATAGCCGCGCCGGTTGATGAAGACCAGACTCTGCTCGCCGCGCGCCAGGCGCGAACGGATTGCGGCAACCAGGCTTGCGGCAAGGCCGTTTTGCGGCGGCTCGTGCCGCAGATCGAGCGTACGCACTTCCGGCAGGCGCGCACCCGGCGAGGCGCGCTCGGGCAGACTCAATCGCTCATAGCGCCCTGCGCCGGCGTTAAACCAAGATTCGAGGGACGGTGTCGCAGTGCCGAGAATGACCGGGCAGCCCGCGAGCTTCGCCCGGTATACGGCGGCGTCCCGCCCCGAGTAACGCATGCCATCTTGCTGCTTGAAGGAGGGGTCGTGCTCCTCATCGACCACAACCAGCCCGAGCCGCGGAAGCGGCGCCAGTGCGGCAAGCCGCGTACCCAGCACGATGCGCGCTTCGCCGCGTGCCGCGGCCAGCCAGCCCGCGGTGCGCGGCCCATCCTCCAGGCCGCTATGCAGGAGCACGATGTGCGTATCCGGGAACGCTGTCTGGAAGCGTGCCGCCAGTTGCGGCGTCAGGCTGATTTCCGGCACCATCACCAGTGCCTGCAGCCCGCGCGCGAGTACCTGTGCGATGACGTGAAGGTAAATCTCGGTCTTGCCGCTGCCCGTGACGCCGTGGAGCAGAAAGACTTTGAATTGGCCAAGCCCGGCGCACAGCCTGTCCACGGTGTCCGCTTGGGCGGTGTTGGGCACGTGCGGCGGAACGAAGCTTGATCCCGACGGCGGCGTGCAGCGCTCGAGCCAGCCTTCTTTGACGAGCGCCCGCCATGCGCTGCCGGCTTCGCCCGCGGTCAGGCCGGCAAGGGCGAAGAGGCCGTCCTTGCCCAAGGCGCCCTCTCCAAGGGCTCGCAGCAGGGCTTGCTTGCGTCCCTTGCGCAGGGTTACAACGGGCGGCGCGCTCGGGCGGCGCCGGTACAGGCGTATTTCGTCCAGCGGCAGGCTGCGCAGAGACCGCAGCCTTGGCGGTAGTGATCCGACGATTGTTTCACCGAGTGGCCGCTGGTAATAGCTCGCCAGAAAGCCCATGAACGTCAGCCATTCGAGCGGCAGCGCCGGGGCGTCGGCGCGTAACGCCGCGACAGGTTTGAGTTTGCCTGGAGGGACTTCGGATTGTTGCGTGAGTTCTACGATAACGCCGAGTCGGAGGGCATGTCTGAAGGGAACCGCGACCCTCACGCCCGGAGTTGTGTCCCATCCCTCCGGCAGTACATAGTCGAACAGCGTGGCAATTGGAACGTCCAGAGCGACGCGAGCGATAATCACGGATCAGGTTGCCAAAATAGTCTTTTTCACCCAATGGCTTGGGCTGGTGAATTAGCGTCGTTTAGGCACATCTGAGGCGAGGTTCTTGGCCAGAAAGGAAATAGCGTCAACGAATGTGGAGAGTTGTGGATAAATTTGTGCATAAACCGTTCTCAAGTCCGTAACCTCTTAGCTGGAAAGGATATTTCCTCAAATGGGGGCAGCTGGGGAGACATCTATAAATATATAATTTTCAAGTAGTTATAGAAGGTCCCAGAGGAAGCGGCGGTTTTCCGCTCCCGCAGCTTAAGACGCTGAGTTTTGTGCATAAGTCAAGCGGGCTTGCACTCTATTTGCACACGGGCTGATGCCTGCATCGCGCCAATCTGCTTTCAACTACTGCCGCGTTGCGTCCTGCTGTAAGTGTGTACTTCCTCGACTAGTGCAGACACTGCATCGACAGAGGTTCCCGGGGCAATCCCGTGACCTAGGTTGAACACATGTCCGGACTCGGGACCGAATGCGTCCAGCACCCTGCGCACCGCCGCGCGGACAGGCTCGACTCCGGAAAAAAGGCAAGCCGGATCGAGATTGCCCTGCAGCGCTACCCGGCTGCCCAGATCGGCGCGAGCGCTGCGCGCGTCGGTGGACCAGTCTATGCCTAGCGCATCGCAGCCGGACGCGGCCATATCTTCCAGCCATGGCGATCCGTGGCGCGTGAACAAGATACGCGGCACCGTCCGGCCGCGCGCTTCCCGCTGCAGTCCGGAGAACACCCGCCGCGCATAGTGGAGCGAAAACGCTCCGTAGTCGTCGTAGGCAAGATTCCCGCCCCAGCTGTCGAACAGCATGACGGCTTGCGCGCCGGCGTCGATCTGCGCGTTCAGGTAGTCCGTGACCGCCCGCGCATTGACCGCGAGGACGTGGTGCAGCAGGTCTGGACGCGCGTGGCGCATGGCTTTCACAGTCCGGAAATCGTCGCTGCCCGCGCCCTCGATCATGTAACAGGCGAGCGTGTACGGACTGCCCGCAAACCCGATCAGCGGCACCCGGCCCGCCAGTGCCTTGCTGGTCGTGCGGATGGCATCCAGTACATAGCGTAATTCCCGAGTCGGGTCCGGCGCCGGCAGATTTCGTATCTGCGCTTCGTCACGCAGAGGTTTCTGAAAACGCGGACCCTCGCCCTCCGCAAAGTAGAGGCCGAGTCCCATAGCGTCCGGGATGGTCAGGATGTCGGAGAAAATGATCGCTGCGTCGAGTGGAAAACGCGCCAGCGGCTGCAGCGTTACCTCACAAGCGAGTTCGGGCGTCTTTGCCAGGGCGAGAAAACTGCCGGCCCGAGCGCGCGTCGCGTTGTACTCCGGAAGGTAACGCCCGGCTTGGCGCATGAGCCACACTGGCGTATAGGCGGTAGCCTTCCTGCCCAGTGCGCGCAGCAGAGTGTCGTTAACGAGTTCGGTCATGCAGGGTGCGTGGGCGCCAGATGGAACCGCGTTCGGCGGTTCTCAGGATTGCTGCTGCAATAGCTTCCGGTTGATGAATCGCCATTCATCGGGCGTAACTGGTGTGATGGACAGGCGGTTACCGGGCCGCAGGGCCACCATTTGAGCGAGCGCCCTGTATTCGCGCAATTCGGTAATCGGCATCAACCTGGTCTTGCGCAATGCCCGCACGTCGACGTGAAACCAGCGCGGCGCGGCGCGCGTTGCCTTGGCGTCGAAGTATTTGCTTTTCGGATCGAACTGCGTGGCGTCCGGGTAGGCATTGCTTGCCACTTCTGCAACTCCGGCGATTCCGGGTTCAGCGCAACTCGAGTGGTAGAACAGAATGCCATCGCGGACGTGCATGCTGTCGCGCATGAAGTTGCGCGCCTGATAATTTCTGACGCCGGTCCACGGGGTTTTCCCGCCTGGCGCGGCGAGCACTGAATCGATTGAGCACTCTTCGGGTTCGGATTTCATCAACCAGTAGTTCACGAGTACGGCGCCTCTGTGTCGAGCCTGCGGCATTCCTGCGCTCCGCATCAGGCGCGGTCCCCCAATGCAGTGCAAACAACCCTCGCGTGGCGGAGGTATTCCAATTCAGCCAGAAAGGGTGCCCCCCGCCATGCCGGTGGGCCCTGTTCCCGAACCCGGCGTTCAGCAGGGTGGCCGCCTACCGGCCACATCAGGTTCGTCCGGCTATGGGACGCTCGCAACAGTGGCACTGGGATCGACGACCTGGGGAACCTATCGGTTCGGAAAATATGAGCCCTGTCGCACACAGCAGGGGACGAAGGGTTTGGTCCCCGGCGAAGCCGGTTCAATATTCAAAATCCGGAATTCAGAACAGCTTTTCCTGCTTCGCCAGCGCGTCGTCCAACTGCGCTTCTATCGAATCGATTCTACGCTTGGCCTGACCGAAGTCAAAACCCGAACCAAGCTTGGTCGACAGCAGCTCGTGCGTGATGTTGAGTGCCGCCATGACCGCGATTCTCTCCGCGCCGGTGACCTTGGCGCTGTGCCGGATATCGCCCATCTTGCCGTCAAGATACGCCACTGCGCGCAACAGGCCTTCGCGCTCGGAATCCTCGCACGCGACCCTGTAGCTGCGACCAAGTATGGTCACCTCCAGCGTCTTGGCGGCGTCTGCCATCATGATTCCTAATTCTTCCTATTCGTTCTTGCAGTCGATCATCATGCGATCGACTACTCCGGAAGACGCATGAGCAGTTGCTCGATTCGCAACCGGGCGCCCTCTATTTTGTCGTTCAGTTGTTTGCTGTCGCGCTGGATGTTGGCAAGCTGCTGGCGCAAATCAGTGTTCTCGGTGCGCAGTCGCTCGCAAAGCGCGATGAACTGGGCCACCTTATTTTCGAGCGAATCGAACTCTGCTTTCACCCGGGAACTATGTTGCAAAATGCGCGCTGCGTCAAGACATAGCGCGGTGTTCTGCATGTACTTCCTGATGCGTCAGGGGTGCGCAGCTCACCCGTGCTTGTCGGTTCCCACCGACAAGCACACTCCGCGGCGGCGGGTGCTCCGGTCTCGCGCGCTTATCTCGGTTTCCGCCGGACCTCGTCTATCAGCTCACATAATCGAGCCGCGCCCAGCAACAGGCGCGGCGTGTGGCGCTGAATCAGGTCCGGCGGGATGGCATACAGGCTGCCTTGCGCAACGGCCGTCATCTTCGAAAATTCGCGCCAGCGGTCAAGCGATTCTGGCCGCTCCGGACCCAGTCCGCTTGCCACGATCATTTCCGGATTCGCCTGCAATACCGCTTCGCTGCTGAGTTCCGGCGCTATGAGTGGCAGATTTTCGAATACGTTTTCGCCGCCGCACAGGCGGATCACCTTGCTGATGACATGTGCGCCGTTCACGGTCTGAAGCGGTCGGTCCCAGACCTCGTAGAACACGCGCACCGGGGGGCGCGCCGAATAGCGCCCTTCCAGACGGGCTCGCTCCGCCCTGAACCGGTTCGCGGACTCGATGGCGATCGCATGCGTTCCGGCCAAGGTCCCGAGACGCTCGAGTGTTCGCGCGATGTCCTCCAGTTCGCGCGGCTCTGAGCGGTAGGTGGGAATTCCGAGCGCGGCGAGACGGTCCACCGCGCGCCGGCTTCCGGCGTTAGGCCACGCCACAATCAGGTCCGGCCTAAGCCCCAGAACTGCTTCAAGGTCGATGCCCGAGTCGCTGCCTACGCGAGGCAGCTTGCGCGCCTCGGGCGGGAAGTCGCTGTATTCGAGTGCGCCGACCATTCTGGCCCCGGCGCCCGCGGCATAGACCAGTTCGGTCAGGTGAGGAGACAGACTCACCACCCTCTCTGCGGTTCGCGGCAGCCTGACCGTATTGCCATAGTCGTCGCGCACGCTGACCGGTTGCGCGCAAAGCGCGCCGCTGGCGAACCCAGCCATCAGGGCCGCCAATACGCGCCCGAACCGGCATGGCCTCGATTGGCGCCTGAAATTCACGCGGCGTAGCCGAGCTGTTGCATCCATGTATCATAGCGGCTCGCTGCAAGGTGTCCGCGCCTGGTTCTGAGGTGCGGGTGAAACGGGAAACAGGTGCGTCCGCGCCCGCATGGCGCGTGCAATGCCTGTACTGCCCCCGCAACGGTAAGCAAGTACGAGCGTCCCAACCAGCCACTGCGCGGTAGCGTGGGAAGGCGGGATGTCTAGGCCGAAGGCTCCGGAATACTGGAATCCAGGCCGCATGCTTGCGAGTCCGTAGACCGGCCTTTCAGCTCATTGCAACCCTTTCACGGCATCGGGGTCGATGCCAAGGAGAATGTATGAGCCAAGCCTTTGCCGGCGCCCCTGCCGGCTGTTCCCGTATCGGCGCAAGTCCAGCATCCTTTCCATCTGCTTTTCGCGTTGCGCTTGCCAGTACTCTCGCCCTGGCCGCATTGGGCGTTTGTCCCAACATCTTGCATGCACAGAGCCGGGACGGCGTTGTTGTCACTGCCACGCGGTTTTCGGATTCATTGCGTGACCTTCCCGTCGGTGTCACGGTAATCAGCGCGGATGACATCCGGCGCAGCGCGACGTCGAATCTGCCGGAGATCCTCTCGCAGTTCGGCCTGCTTCACATCCGTGACGATGCAGGAACGCCAAATCAGCAGATCGATCTGCGCGGCTTCGGGATAACCGGAGATCAGAATACGCTGGTGCTTTTGGACGGCGTGCGCTTGAGCGAAAACGAGCAGGTTCCGGCGCAGCTGAGCACGATCCCGATCGACTCGATTGAGCGCATAGAAATCTTGCGCGGCAGCGGTGCGGTCCTCTACGGCGGCGGCGCCACGGGCGGAACGATCAACATCATCACGCGCGCGCCCCTGCCGGGCGAGAGCCGCGGCCAGCTTCTCGGACGGGCGGGCGGTTACGGCACAAAGGAACTGCGCGCCGGCTATTCGCGTTTGGGCGACAACCTCGGCGCCTCGGTCTCGTTTTCCTCGGAGAGCACCGACGGCTACCGCAAGAACAATCAGTTTGACCAGACCAACCTTGGAGTCGGTCTGGATGCGCGCGGAACAAATCGCAGAGCGTATCTGCGATTCGGCCTGGACGACCAGAAGCTCAGGCTTCCAGGGGCGCTCAGCGAAGCACAGATTCAAGCGGATCGCCGTCAAACCCTAAACCCAAATGACTGGAGCGCGCGCGACGGCGCAAACGCCTTGCTCGGAGGCAGCTGGGCCTGGGGCAAGAACGAGGTCGCAGCCGACCTCGCGTACCGGGACAAACACGCAGTCTCCGCTTTCCCCGGATTCTTTTTTTTCGTGGATACCAAGGCGAGCCAGTGGTCGTTCACGCCGCGCGCGAAAATCAACTTTTCTGCCTGGGGGCGTAGCCAGAACCTGACCCTGGGCATGGACTGGCAGGACTGGAACTACACCAGCAAGAGCGCCGCAAGCCAGGCCACGCTCGGCACGCCCTTTTCGCATCGCATCGGCGATCAAAGCAATGTCGCTCTCTATGCACTCGCCGACCTCTCTGTGGCCGATGCCACTCGCCTTGTCCTTGGTGCACGGACGCAGCGCACGCGCGAGCGGCTTGCGGAGCAGGCTTTCCCGATAAGCGATCGGCGTGCCGCGCGAAACCTGCTGGGCAACGAAGCCGCCCTGCGGCAGACCCTGGGCGGAGGCTGGTCCGGCTTCGCGAAATACGCGAGGAGCTTTCGCGTCGCAAACTTCGACGACAACGCATGCTTCTTTCCACCCTGCGCGGCGACGCTGCTCGATCCGCAGACCTCAAACGGCATGGAAGGCGGGCTGGACTGGGAGCGCGGCGGCTGGCGCCTGCGCGCTGCCGTGTACGAAATGCGGCTGAAAAATGAGATCTATTTCAGCCCTCTCACGGGCAGCAATATCAACCTGTCCCCCACCCGGCGCCGCGGACTGGAGCTGGAGGGTAACTGGCACGCGACGCCGGCACTCGACCTGCGGGCGGGAATTGCCTGGCAGCAGGCGCGATTCCGCTCCGGGGTCTACGGGGGCGTGGATGTATCCGGCAAGGACATTCCCCTTGTCCCTGAATCGATTGCATCGGTGAGCGCCTCCTGGCATTTTGCGGACAAGACTCGTTTTAACGCGAACCTGAGGTATGTCGGCGCACAACGCTACGACAACGACCAGGCGAATACATTCGGGCGCAAGCAACCGGACTACAGCGTGGTCGACCTGAAGCTGGAGCACAAGCTGGAGCGGGTTGATCTCGCGCTAGAGGTCAAGAACTTGCTTAATACCAGGTATTACAGTACCGGCCGGGTGGACCTCTTCGGCACCGCCGTATTCACGGCTTTCCCGGCGCCCGAGCGCGCGATCTATGCGACCGCGGGAATCCGGTTCGATTGAGCGTTCCGGCATTCACCCAGCGAGCCGGGCGCTGCGCGTCTGGCTTGCGCTGGGCGTGCTCGCAATCTGCGCGCTCGCTCTGGCGCTCGATCAGGGGAGCACGCGGTACTCGCTGGCCGAAGTGTTTCAGGCGGTGGTGTCGCAGGCTGGACCGGCCAGCCAGGTCGTGCTGCAGCTTCGCCTGCCCCGCGCCCTTGCCGCTTTCGCGACCGGCGGGCTGCTGGCCCTGGCCGGCGCACTCATGCAGGTGCTGCTGCGAAATCCGCTTGCGGATCCGTATGTCCTGGGACTTTCCGGAGGGGCTGCGGCGGGAGCGCTGGGGGCGATGCTGGCTGGTGCCGGAACCGCACTTGTCAACCTCGGCGCATTCGCGGGCGCATTGTTTGCGATGGCCTTGGTGTTCGCTCTCGCGCGCCGGGAATTCGCGTATCGGGAACGGGCCGCGGCACTCGATGCCGCGCCCAAGCTGCTCCTCATCGGAGTGATTCTTGCCTCGGGATGGGGCGCATTGATCACTTCGGTGCTTTCCCTCGCGCCGGATGCGCAGTTGCGCGGCATGATCTTCTGGCTGGTCGGGGATTTGAACGGCGTCGAGTCCTACCTGGCGCCGTTGATCGCGCTTGGGGTGATTGTCGTGCTTGTCTGCGCGCGCTCGCGCGAATTGAATGTACTGGCGCGCGGGGACATGGTGGCTGCAGCCCTCGGCGTGGAGGTGGCTGGTCTGCGCCGCCTCGTCTATGTCTGTGCTTCGCTCGCCACCGCGTTCGCGGTCACCACGGCCGGGGCGATCGGCTTTGTGGGATTGGTGGTGCCGCATGCGCTGCGGCTCGTCATCGGCAACGACCAAAGGGTGCTGCTGCCCGCCTGCGTTCTCGCGGGCGGAGCCTTGCTGGTGCTCGCCGACACCCTCGCGCGCAGCGCGCTTGCGCCGCATCAGCTTCCGGTTGGCGTACTCACGGCGCTGATCGGCGTGCCTGCGTTCCTTGCGCTGCTCTTGAAGGGAAAGGGCGTTCGTTGAACGCGATTGCCGCCGGCGCGCCGTTGCTTGGCGTAGAGGGACTCGAGTTGCGTGCCGGAAAGCGCACTTTGGCAAGCGGCGTGTCCCTGGAGATTCGCGCGGGCGAATTCTGGTGCGTGCTGGGACCGAATGGCTGCGGCAAGACTACGCTGCTGCTTGCGCTCGCAGGTCTGTGGGCGGCGGCATCCGGCAGGGTGCAGGTTCGCGGCCTGCCGCTTGCCGCCTGGGGCGCCGGGGAGCTGGCGCGCGTGCGCGGCTTTCTTCCGCAGTCCGTGCACGATGCGTTCAGCGCGAGCGTCTTGGATGCCGTGGTGATCGGCCGGCATCCGCATGTTCCGCGCTGGCATTGGGAGGACGAAGCCGACCGAGCGCTCGCACGGCGTGCTCTCGAAGACGTGGACCTCAGGGAGTTCGCCGAACGCGATGTGCTCTCACTGTCCGGGGGCGAGCGGCAGCGGACCGCGATCGCGACGCTGCTGGCCCAGGACCCGGAACTGATGCTCATGGATGAGCCTGTTTCGCACCTGGACCTGCACCACCAGGCTGACGCGATGCGTCATTTCGCGGGTCTCGCGAGCAACCAGGGAAAGGGGATCGTACTGTCGCTGCACGACGTTAACCTTGCGGTGCGCTACGCGACGCACGCCTTGCTGTTCATGCCTGACGGAACGATTGCGTTGGGTCTGGCGCGAGAGATACTGACGCAGGCTTTGCTGTCGCGGGCGTATGGGCATGCACTGGAGCGCGTGGAGCTGAACGGCAAGACCCTGTTCGTGCCTGCCGATCTCTGAGCGACCGGCCCACCGCAGGATCGCAGCCGTCATTCGGTGGGCGTGCTATCTTCATCGCCCGCCAATGGCGGATTCCTGAGGCATGCGCGTCGCAATCGTTCGGCAGCGTTACACCCCATACGGCGGCGCCGAGCGCTTCGTTGCGCGCGCACTGCCCGCCTTGCAGGCTGCCGGCGCGGAGGTCAGTCTGCTCGCACGCACATGGGAGGGCTGGGGGGAGGGCTGGGGGGAGGGCAGGTCCGAGCAACGGGTGATCAGGATAGATCCGCCGTACGTCGGCAACCTGTGGCGCGATGCCTCATTCGCGCGTGCCGCGCGCAGGGCCTGGCATGGCGGGCGCTTCGACATCGTGCAGTCGCACGAACGCATACCCGGTTGCGACATCTACCGCGCCGGCGACGGCGTCCACAGGCGCTGGCTCGATATCCGGATGGCCGCCGCGTCACGGACAGAACGCATCGGTATTCGCCTGAATCCCTACCACCGCTATGTCTGCGCGGCCGAGAAGCAGATGTTCGAGCATCCGGCGTTGCGCGCGGTGATCTGCAACTCGCGCATGGTGCAGGAGGAGATACGCACGGCCTTCCGTGTCGATTCGCGCAAGCTCCACCTGATCTATAACGGCATCGACCTCGAAAAGTTTCACCCGGACCTGCGGCGGGCTCTGGTTGTCCCGGCCCGCGCGGAGCTTGGCCTGGGTGCGCAGGATTTTGTTTTCCTGTTCGTCGGTTCCGGCTACGCGCGCAAGGGCCTCGCTGCGGTGCTTGCTGCCCTGGCTCGCGTCGAGAATCCGTCGGTAAAGCTCCTGGTTGCCGGCCGCGACCGGCGGGCCTCGGAGTATGCAGGGCTGGCTGCGCGCCTTGGTGTCGCGCAACGCGTGCGTATGCTGGGCGAGCGCGAGGACGTCGGGCCGCTTTACGCGGCTGCGAATTGCTTTATCCTCCCGACCCGCTACGACCCGTTTCCCAACACCGTTCTGGAGGCCATGGCAATGGGACTGCCCGCCATCGTCAGCCGGCGGTGCGGTGCCGCTGAAATCATCGAATCAGGGGAAAATGGCTGGTTGTGCGAACCGGACACCCCGGAGGAGCTCGCCGGGATCATGCTGCGCGCCGCGGAGACAGGACGTACGGACGGCTTTGGCGTCGCGGCCAGGCGCACGGCGCAGCGATTCGGGATGGACGACATGGCAAGGCAGCTGATGGATCTGTATTCGACCCTGGCCCCGGCGGGCCGCCAGTGAATCTCGTCGCGGGCGAGTACAAATGACGCCTGGGCGCGTTCCGGCGATCGCCGGCAGTTCAAGCCTGGGGCTCTACAAGCGGCTCCTGGCGTTCGTGCGCCCGCACACCCGGCCGTTCGGGCTGGCGCTGCTTGCAATGGTGGCGGCGGCGGCCACCGAGCCGCTTTTCCCGGCGCTGATGAAGCCTCTGCTCGACGGGGGCTTCGGCGGCGCGTCAGCCGCCGCCCTGTCCCCCTTCACCTACGCGTCCGCGCTGGTGGGCATATTTCTCCTGCGGGGCATTTTTTCCTTTGTCGCGTCCTACTTCATGTCCTGGGTCGCAAACCGGGTGGTCCTTGACTTGCGCGGCGCGATGTTTCATCGCCTGGTGCGCCTGCCGGCGAAATTCTTCGATGAGCACAATTCCAGCGCATTGCTGTCCAAAATTGCCTATGACGTGGGCGGGGTGACGGCCGCGGCGACCACGGTGCTGACCGCCATCGTCAAGGACTCGATTTCCGTGATCGGACTGCTGGCCTGGCTGTTCTATCTGAACTGGAAGCTGACGCTGATCGCGCTGGTGATCGGCCCCCCGGTGATGATAACCGTGAGGTTGCTCGCTCGCCGCCTGCGCAGCATGGCCAGGGAGGCGCAGCGCTCGATGGGCGACCTGGCCCACGTGCTGCACGAAGCGATCGAATGCCACAAGGTGGTCAAGCTGTTCGGCGGGCAGGATTACGAGGAGCGCCGTTTCGCCAAGGTGAGCCAGGCGCTGCGCGGTTACAACATGCGCCAGGCGGTTCCCGCGGCTCTGGGTACCCCCATCACCCACACGCTGGCGTCCATGGCGCTGGCGGTGATCGTGTACATCGCGCTGCAGGATTCACTTGCCGCACGCACGACTGTCGGCGAATTCGCGTCTTTCCTGACCGCGATGCTGATGCTGCTGGCGCCGCTCAAGCATCTGACCGAAGTCAGCGCGCCGCTGCAGCGCGGACTGGCGGCCGCCGAGAGCGTGTTCGGCGTGCTGGACGCGGCAGTGGAGAAAGACCTCGGCAGCGTCACGCTCGCAAGAGCGCGCGGCGAAATCAGTTACGAAGCGGTCAGTTTCACTTATCCCACTCGCACCGGGCCAGCGCTCAGCAAAGTGAGCTTTCGCATTCAGCCCGGACAGACCGTCGCGCTGGTGGGCGGTTCGGGCGGAGGCAAGACGACGGTGGCGAATCTGCTGCCGCGGTTTTACGCACCGGGCGGCGGGAGGATTCTGCTCGACGGCCATGATATCCAGTCCCTGCGCATCGAGAGCCTGCGCGCGAATATCGCGTTGGTGAGCCAGGAAGTCGTGCTCTTCAATGACACGATACGCGCCAACATCGCCTACGGTGGAATGGGCGGTGCGAGTGACCGGGAGGTCATCGCTGCCGCGGAGGCGGCCCATGCCATGGAGTTCATCCGCGATTTTCCGCAGGGGCTGGAAACCATGGCCGGGGAGAACGGCCTGCGGCTGTCAGGCGGACAGCGCCAGCGCATCGCGATCGCGCGCGCCCTGCTGAAGAATGCGCCGGTGCTCATCCTGGACGAGGCCACGTCCGCGCTCGATTCGGAATCAGAGCGCCAGGTACAGGCGGCCCTCGAAACGCTGATGCATGGCCGCAGCACGCTTGTCATCGCCCACCGCCTGTCTACCATCGAACGCGCCGACCGTATCGTGGTGCTGGACCGCGGCCGCGTGGCCGAGGAGGGAAAGCATGCGGAGTTGCTTGCGCTGGACGGACTCTATGCGCGGCTTTATCGCGTCCAGTTCCAGGCCGGGGACCATCGTGCGGCCGACAGGCTTCAGGCGGGTTGATTGCTGCCCGTGGCCGTTAGAAAACTGAGCATCCTTCACACGGAATCCTCTCTTGGCTGGGGCGGACAGGAGATTCGCATCCTGTCCGAGGCGCAAGGTCTGATAGGAAGAGGCCATGACGTGCGCCTGGCCTGTCCCGCGGAGGCGCGTATTTATGCCGAGGCAGCCCGCTGGGGCGTGCCGGTGAGCCCATTGCCGATTGCGAAAAAGCGCCTGCGCGGGCTGCTTGCGCTGCGCGACTGGCTGCGGCGCCATCCTTGCGATCTCGTGTCGACCCACAGTTCCACTGATTCGTGGCTCGTTGCTCTCGCGGCGCTCTACCTCGGACGACGGCTGCCGGTGGTGCGTACGCGACATATCTCGGCACCTGTCTCGGCGGGCTGGGCGACGCGCTGGCTCTACGGCCGGGCTGCCGATCGCATCGTTACGACGGGGGAGGCGCTGAGACGCCAGTTGATCGATGAGAACGGCCTGCGGCCCGGGAAGATCGAATCAGTACCCACGGGGATCGACCCTGATCGTTTCGTTCCCGGAGACCGGCATGACGTGCGCCGGCGCCTCAACCTGCCGCAGGATCTCAGACTGGTCGGCATCGTGGCGACACTGCGGAGCTGGAAGGGACATCACGTGTTGATCGAGGCCATAACCGGCATGCCTGCCGAGGTCGGTCTGGTCATCGTCGGCGACGGTCCGCGAAGGGAAAAGCTCGAGCACATGGTCGATCAGCACACCTTGCGTTCCAGGGTCTGGTTCGCCGGAAATCAGGACGACGTCCGGCCATGGCTGCACGCCTTCGACGTGTTCGCGCTGCCATCGCTCGCCAACGAGGGCGTTCCACAGGCGCTGGTCCAGGCCATGATGAGCGGAATTCCCTGCGTCACGACCGACATAGGCGGTATCCCCGAGCTGGCCCAGCACGAGAGCACCGCGCTGGTGGTCGCGCCGCACGATTCCGGCGCGCTCGGCGCTGCCCTCTCCCGGCTGCTCGCCGATCGAGGGCTTGCGCGCCGATTGTCCGGCGCGGCGCGCGACAACTGCGTGCGGAACTTCTCCAGGCAGCACATGCTGGAGCGCATGGAGAGAATCTACGCCGCAGTATGCGCAGGCGGCGCGCCGTGATCCCGGCAGCGCTGCAGGTCGCCGATGTGGCCGAGCGGGCGCTTGCGGAGCTGCCGGCCTTCGCACGGCTGATCGAAGGGATTCCCTACGAACGCAAGGGAATCCTGTACTCGGAAATATTCTTTTTTGCGCTGTGCGCCCGCGCTGTGCGCCCGCGCCGCATCCTGGAATCCGGGCGCGCCCGCGCCCAGAGCACCTTGCTGCTTGCGCGCTGCTTTCCGGACTGCGAGATCGTCAGCGTGGAGCATGACCGGAATTCACCGGATGTCGCGATTGCGGCCGAGCGCCTGCGTGGCTGCGGCAATGTGCGGCTGCTGTTTGGCGACGCGACCCGGCTGCTGCCCGATTTGTGCGAAGAGGGGGATGTCGCGCTGATCGACGGCCCCAAGGGCCATCGCGGCTTGCGCCTTGCCGCGCGACTGCTCGCAACGGGGTGCCTGCCGCTCGTCTTTCTCCACGACACCGGATATGGAAGCGTTGAAAGGGATTTCCTCGCACGGCGATTTCCGGAGGCGCTGTACAGCGACGACGCGCGCCTGGCCATGATTACGCGGGCGCTCGACCGCGGAGCCGAACCGGATATTCCGCCGGAGAATCGCTGGGGCGAGTATCCGCCGGCCGCAGGCTACGGATTCAGCCTCGCCTGCCTGCCCTGGCGGCCCGAGGGAAGTTACCTGCGAAGTATGGCGTGGCTTGCCTGGCACGGCCTGACGTATCGGCTCGGGAAGCGCGCCGCCGCGTCGCTGTCGCAGGCTGAATGATGTCCGAGCGGCCGGCTGCCCGATCCATACTGGTCATCCATGTTTCGCGCATCGGAGACACGCTGCTGGCCACCCCTGCGCTGCGCGCAATCGCCGCGGCCTGGCCGGAGGCGGAACTAACCTGCCTCGGGCACCGCAC
>Ga0209726_10000069_pt1 | contig 207014 bp, 168 predicted proteins | sample Subgrocontami54m_FD_187453 | JGI IMG/M metagenome (GOLD analysis project Ga0209726, IMG submission 187453) | Subsurface groundwater microbial communities from S. Glens Falls, New York, USA - GMW46 contaminated, 5.4 m (SPAdes) (version 3) | ecosystem: Environmental > Aquatic > Deep subsurface...
CATCCCGTAAACCACAAAATATTTCATATTCCAGATGTTTTATTTTTTGTTCAGCATGCAATGCTTTTTGTTCATATTCTTTCAACTCCTGTGTAATAAATCTGGATGAATTAACCATTGTTTGCCTACAGACATAATCAGAAGGAACAAGACTCAAATTCCCTTTGCTTATTTCAATAAAATATCCAAAAGCTCTGTTAAAACCTGTTTTTAAATTTTTAATTCCTGAACGACTTCGTTCATTTACCTCATATGATTTAAGCCAATTATCCCCGTTATCTATTATTTCTCTTAATTGTTTTACATCACTATTATAGGTACTTTTTATCAAATTCCCATCCATGAGCGTATTTGAAGGATTATCAAGAACTGCACTAGTTATGATTTTACATACAGAAGAAATATCTTTGAGGCATTCATTAAATTTTTTAAAAAATAACAAATTAAAATCTTTTAATAAAAAAACAATATTTGGTATTTGAGAGAGTGAGTCTCTTAAAGCAATTAGCTCTTTAGCATTTACCGAAGATGCACTAAGCCTTGATGATATTCTTTCAAGGTCAGATATCTTTTCTAAAACAGATGCCAGTTCAGACATTATTTGTTTATGTTTAATTAATTCATCAATGCATGACAAGCGGTCATTTATTTTCCCGATATCTAACAATGGCTGTTCAATCCAATTTCTGAGTCTTCGTTTACCCATCTGAGTATTTGTATAATCAACAGCCCACAATAAAGACCCTTCAGCAGTCTTTCCTTTAGCAGATTCTGTTAATTCAAGATTTTTTCTTGTGGTTTTATCTATCAAAACGTAAGAAGACATCTCATATGGAAAGATTTTTTCAAATACAGGTCTTTCTTTCACATGAGTAGAGTCAATATAAGAAAATATTGCCCCGGCAGCAATAATCCCATTTATAAATTCATCACTACCTATAGAATCCAAGGAAGATATATTTAATTCTTGTTTTATTCGTTTTTCAGCATATCCTCCTGTAAAGTACTCAGCATTTACACCAGTACAAAACCAGTTTGATTTAATAACAGGGTCTACATCCAGCAAACGATCTTTTACCTGCATACCATCTGTCTTTTCAATACGACTAGGCACAATTATTTCAGAAGGCATAATTCTATTTAATTCCGAAATAAGCTCATCATAATTTAATCTGGTTAAGTAAAATTCTCCACATGAAATATCAACATATGCAAATCCATATTCATCGTTCTTTTTGTTTTTATATACAGCAGCTATGTAATTATTTTTTCCTTGAGGAAGCCACTCAGTTTCAAGAACCGTTCCAGGCGTTAATAGCTTTGTTACCTCTCTTTTTACTATACCCTTGGCAAGTGCAGGGTCTTCCATCTGTTCACAGATGGCAACTTTATATCCTTTCTCCAGAAGCTTTGAGACATAATTATTTATAGCTTTTGCAGGAACACCAGCCATTGGAACCCTTCCACCGTTATAGCTTGTTTCAGATCTGCCAGTTAAGGTAAGCTCAAGCTCTTTTGATACAACTTTTGCATCTTCAAAAAATGTTTCATAAAAATCACCTACCCGGAAAAAAAGTAATACATCAGTATCATACTTATATTTAATTTCAAGATACTGTTTCATTAACGGGGCAAATTGTGACAAATCAGAAGGCCATAAGTTATCTTTATTCATTGGTTGTTTATCAGTTAAACTAATATTTTTTTTGTCCACCGCCCTCCTTGCTCCTTCGTCGCTTGTCGGACTTTGCATTGTGCATTTATTTGATACTTCTTCTATCACAACCAAGATTTTACCGAATAAATCGGTTAAAATCTTACCTTGTAAATAGTTTATATCTAGATATTATTTAGCTAGGTAATAACCCAATGTTTATAAGATATGAAAGATCCCGTGCAATTTACTATTTTACTCTGTACCTATAATAGAGCAAAACTGTTAAAAGGTTTAATGGAATCTCTTATAAAGCAATTTGAGCAGTTTAACCAAAATGATACTGAAATACTTGTAATAAATAATAATTCAACCGATGAAACCGAAAAAATAATTCTTGGATTTATTAACAGATCAAGTAATATCAAATATCACATTGAAACAAGACAAGGACTTGCAAAAGCAAGAAATAAAGGGATTGAACTTGCAAGCGGAAAAATAATAGTTTTTATTGATGATGACATTCTTATCCATGAGGAATGGCTGAAAGAAGTACGAAATTCTATTGACAACTATCCATATAAAGCCTTTGGGGGGAAAATCATACCACTATGGGAAAAAGAAAAACCACAGTATATTAACCTTCATGGAGTTTTTAAGTTAAATCAAAAGATATTTCCGTCTCACGATAATGGGGATGAAATTAAATATTACCCACTTACAAATGAAGAAACAAATCCAATCGGTGCAAACATGTGGATTTTTAAAGAATTGTTTTTAAAATATGGTAACTTCAGGGAAGATCTTGGAAGGGTTGGATATGGTGGAATACCATGCGAGGATACTGAGTTTTGCAGCAGATTATTAAAAAACAAAGAACCAATTTTATATTATCCAAAAGCAATTGTTTATCACCCTGTATCAAGTTTCAGAATGAGTAAAGAATTTATAAAAAGCTGGCATTATCGTAACGGAATATCTACGGTAAGAAAGGGGGACAGACGGTTCCCTGCTTTTGATTTCATAAGATTCTTAACACGACTAACAATTTTTATTCCTTTCTATATATTATTTTTTCTATTAGGACTATCAATCCTTAATAAGAAAATTTATTATTGGTCCGAATTCAGACTTATCAGAATACTTGGACAGTTAAGAGAATTTGTCAGGATCTGGCTTAAAATACCACTAAAAGATCCAACATTTTAATTTATAACTTCAGTTTTTTAATACAATTACATTGGACTCAATCCAAGTTTATTTAGTAATTCCATATCTTCTGTTACATCAGGATTTCCTGTTGTTAAAAGCTTTTCACCAATAAATATACTGTTAGCACCTGCAAGAAAACATAAGGACTGTATTTCATCAGTCATGCTAAGTCTGCCAGCTGATAGCCTAACCTTAGCTCTGGGCATTAATATTCTGGCAGTAGCAATTGTTCTAATCATTTCAAATGAATCAACATTGCCTTCATTTTCAAGCGGTGTACCTTTTACTTTAACAAGCACATTAACAGGTACAGATTCAGGCTGAGGATCAAGATTTGCAAGAGTTTTTAATAAGCCTATCCTGTCATTCTTACTCTCTCCAAGTCCAAGAATACCACCACAACATACTTGTATTCCTGCATCAGAGACATATTTTAAAGTTTGGAGACGATCATTATAAGATCTTGTAGTAATAATTTCATTATAAAAAGATTCAGAAGTATCAAGATTATGATTGTATGCAGTAAGACCAGCTTCTTTTAATTTAAAAGCCTGATCCTTTGTAAGCATTCCCAAGGTACAACATACTTCTACACCAAGCTTAGAAACAGCATTCACAGAATCGAGCACAGACTGAAACTCACTTCCATCAGGAATATTGCGCCATGCAGCACCCATACAGAATCTTGTTGCACCATTTTCTTTTGCTAATATAGCCTGTTTTAACACTTCATCAGTAGACAATAATTTATATTTTTCTATTTCAGTTTTATAACGAGAACTTTGAGGGCAATATTTACAATCTTCAGGACAGTTACCACTTTTTATATTGCTCAGGGTACAAAGCTGAATTTTATTATCTGGCTGATATTTTTTATGAACTTCTAAAGCTTTATAAATTAAATCAAGAAATGGCAAATCATAAATTTCAAAAACATCCTGAAACGTATATTTTTCAATTTGATTTTTTGGTTTTATGCTTGAATTTTGCACTTATACATACCTTCACAAATATCCTTTATTTTCTCATAATCCTGAGCAGTAAGAGCATAATCCAAAAAAGTAATATTTAATACATTTTTGAAAGATGATTTCAGCCTAGACAAGACTTCATCAAAGTTCAAATCTTGGACTAAAATAGTACTAATATTATTCAGCTTTATAGAACCATGCTGCAATATACAGTTATTTTTTCTGTATTGAGCACTCCCTATAACCTTTTGTCCATCAATTACAATATCTGCTTCAGTTTTTGAGTTAAAACAATTAAAATCATTTGAATAATTATTATTAGAATATCCCGCCTCAGGATTTAACCCATATAAACGAAGAAAATATATAAGCACATCTGAAATCATGTTATAAACTTTTCTAAATCCAACATTGTTTTTAATTACAACAGAATAAGTGATTTCATTTTCTTTTTTATCGTGAAAAACAGCTTGCCCCCCGGTTAGTCTTCGGACTACATCTTCTTCCTTGAAACAGGATATAGTTTTTCTGTCGGGCATTAACTGATTAGCACCAAGTGATAATGAACATTCCGACCATGAATATAGTCTAAGCATTGGGTAATGCAATTCATTATTCATAAACTTGTCAAAAAAATAGTTATCAAAAGCCATATTAAATACAGCATTATTTGAACCGGTGTAAATAAAATGCCAACAATTATTGCTCAATTTTTTCCAGTTCATTTCTTGAGAACTCAGCCAGCTTGTCAGATGGTGAGATTTCTACGACCTTTTTAAAGGATACAATAGCATCCTTTTTATTTTTGGATACTAAATTTAAGACTCCCATGTGATAATGCGCCTGAATGAAATCAGGCTTCAATTCCAGCACTTTTAAAAGATATTTTTTGGCAGTTTTTATATCTTTTGTTTTTTCATAAACAAGAGCAAGATTATAATAAGCAAGATAAAATTTCTTATCAAACCTTATAATACTTTGAAATTGCTCCATCGCTTTATCATAAGATTCGCTAAGATAATAAATAGTACCTAAAGTATTCTGAAAAACCAAAAGCAGCTTTTTGTCAGCTTTTGCTTTTGATAAATCTGCTAATAAATCATGGAGTATATTTATGGCATTTTCATACATTTGCTTGTCAAGATAAACCTTTGCAAGATTAAACCTTGCAAAATAAAAACTCTTATCCTTAGAGGACACATCGTTATAAAGCTTCTCAGCAAGCTCAAGATTACCGTTTATTTGATTTTCAACAGCCTGATTATATATTTCATTTATAGCTGGTTCAGGTTTTTCTTCTTCGGCAACTTTATCAGTGACATCAAATGCAAGAGTAACAATATTATTAACAGTAGATTTTAGTTTTGGATTTGGGTACTTTTCTGGAAGCACATACAGGGTAAGCAATATCTCATTATTATCCTCGCCAATATACTCAACATTAATATCCTTAATAAAATCAAGTCCGCTTATAATTGAACTTTTAGTATAGTCATCAAAATTATATGTTTCATGATATTTAGAGTTTTTCAGAACAATCTTAATTTTGTCAGGAGAAGATTCAAATCTTATCTCAGGATATTTCCTAGCAACATCAAATAACAATAATTTATTTTCAGAACGAATTGAAATTATCTCGGATAAAATATTTTCAGCTTGTAGACTTAAATTACCAACAAACAGCAATACAAACAACAAGCAGCATTCAGGGAAAAAAGTTTTATTTTTAACCAAAAGAATCATAAGTCAATTAACACCTTCAGAAAGTCTTGAATCCAGTTTTTTATGATCACATTTTAAATTAATATCTTCAACAGGTTTAGTAAGATAAAATTCTTTATTTAAGATTGCTTCTTTTAGAATATTACAGATCTGAATTGCACCTGCCATGCTGGATAATGGCGCGGTAAGAGTGGGCTTATCATTTATCATAACTGTACTAGTTCTAAGCTCAGAATATGTACATTGTCCAAATGTCGGTTTTGTTCTTCTTGGTATTGAAAAATCAACAATTGTTGTATTTATCTTATCATCAGTTATTGAAATATAATTTGCAATTTCTTCATTTAAAACAGGTATTGGGACACCTACTCCAACAAATAATACTGGTCCAAAAGATCTTAAATACCCTGCCCTGAGCCATTTAGGATCAATCTTATATAAATCAACAAAGCCTGAAAGAGTAATTGCTGGGCCTACAGGTATTCCATATTTATTTCTTTTTTGACAGGGATTATGGTTACTTCCAAAGCCCGTTATATAAGCATTTCCACCTGCAACCCAGATCCTTGTACCAGTACCAAGCGTTTTACAATATGGATCATTTAACAATGGATTTAAAAACCCTGATGAATTAAAAGTAGAATTTTCAACTTTTCCTATTAATGTCCCCATGTGGGAATCTATATCCTTATCACCCGAGTTTGTTGCAACAATATTATTCTGGTTAATAAGCTGATTAAAAAAAACACGAGCACAATTAAGATTTGAAAGGTTAAACCAGGTATCAAATTCTTTATTAGGAAACACTGGCAGAACTTTTCCTGTAGCTTTTAATTGGAGATCCTTGCCTAATACCAGATCTTCAATTACATTTGAACCACTATATTCAGGATTATCCCTAGAGGCAGTCACAGAGGATACAGCCAGATCAGTTGGACCAGCAGGAAGAGAATAAACATTATTTATATAAGCTTCAGAAAAATATATTAATGGATCCGTTTGTCCAAAACTTAAATATAGAAGTGCATTAGTAAGCATTTCAAAGGACGCACATGTAACCAAATCTACATTCGAGAGGAAATATTTAATCCCTTTTTCAGAAATAAGCTCTTTGGCTTCCAAAGCAGTTAAAACCAAAGCCTTGGACAAGACAATTTTTTCATTTATTTCTTCGATAGTTCTTTCCATAATGAATATTTTATCAGGTAAAGTAAGAGCTAATTTATAAAACAAGTTGCAATACAATAAGAAGCAAATCAGTTAAAATACTACTTATGAAACTGACAAAAGAAAGTAAAATAGCAGTAGTTTGTGGTGGTATTTCAAACGAAAGAGAAATATCACTAAGATCTGGGAGCAATTGCTTTAATGCACTTAAAAGACTTAATTATTCAAATGCAATATTGGCAGATATAAAAAATATCCAGGATATTCTAAAGTTAAAAGACCTTGGCATTGAAACTGCATTTCTAGTAACGCATGGTGAGTATGGAGAAGATGGTGCCATCCAGGGCGTTCTTGAATGGCTTGGCATCCCATATACAGGCTCGTCAATAATTGGCAGCGCAGTCAGTATGGATAAATGGTTAACAAAAAAAATAGCATTGAACCTCGGCATCTTAACTCCTGCTGCATTTCTAATAACCAAATCAACCATTTCCAGCATCAATTTAACCCAGAAATGGAAAGAGCTTTCTGCCAGAGGTAGTGCTGTATTTTTAAAGCCTCGCGACAGTGGTTCAAGTGTAAACACTTATAAAATAAAAGACCTGAATGAGTTAAATGAAAAAATTAAAAAAATAGATCTGGAAATAAGTGATTATATTGTAGAAGAATTTGTTCCAGGGAGAGAATTAACAGTAAGTATTATTGAAAGCAAAGAAAAGCTACAGGTTCTTCCTGTTCTTGAGTTGAAACCAAAAAACGAATTTTATGACTATGAATCCAAGTATACGAAAGGAATGACAGAGTTTATATTACCTGCAAAAATCGAAACAAAGACACTGATGAGACTGGAAAATGAATCAATAAAAATCTTTAACGAAGTCGGCTGTTCATCTTTCGGGAGAGTAGATTACATACTAGATAGTGAAACCCCTTATTTGCTTGAAATAAATTCTCTGCCTGGAATGACTGATACCAGCGACTTGCCAGCTCAGGCAAGTGCAGCAGGAATAAAATATGATGAGCTTGTTGAAATAATTTTAAAGTCTGCAAAAATACACAAAAAACATATAACCAGCCTATTTGCTAAACAAAATTTCTAGCCGGGTTTCTAAATTTAGTAATATTGGGCTGAAACAACAATGTCATTCTTCCTGTAGGTCCATTCCGTTGTTTAGCAATTATAATCTCAGCTTCACCTTTATTTGGTGTTTCATTATTATAATATTCTTCGCGATAAATAAACATGACAATATCTGCATCCTGTTCGATTGATCCACTTTCTCTTAAATCAGAAAGCATCGGTTTTTTATTTTGCCTGGCTTCTACAGCTCTTGATAACTGACTTACAGCAATAACAGGAACATCCATTTCTCTGGCAAGTGTTTTCAGTCCTCTTGAAATATCTGAAATTTCCTGAACCCTGTTATCAGACCTGTGTCCTTCCATAAGCTGCAGGTAATCAATTATCACTAAATCCAGACTACCTAATTCAGCTTTTAGCCTACGGGATTTAGCTTTCATTTCCATGATTGACAAAACAGCTGTATCATCAATATAAATCTGTGCATCACCAAGTTCACCAAATGCCACCCCAAGCCTGGTCCAATCTTCCTGCCCCAGTTGACCAAATCTCATTTTTGTAGCATCAACAGCTGCCCTGCTGCAAACCATTCTCTGAATAACCTGTTCCTTTGACATTTCAAGGCTAAATATAGCAACTGTTTTTTTAAGTGTAATCCCTGCATGCTCTGCAATATTTAGTGCAATTGCAGTCTTGCCCATGCTGGGCCTTGCAGCAATAACTATTAAATCTGATCTCTGGAGACCCGATGTAAATGCATTAAGATCATAAAATCCTGTGTCAAGACCAAGAAGCTCACCTTTCTTTTGTTCTCTTTGTTCAAGTCTTTCCCATATATCATTGACCAAATGACTTATTGGAACCAAGGATTGAGCAGCTTTTCTCTCGGTAAGGTTAAAAATTAACTGCTCAGCTTTTTCAATTGCAGTATCAGCCTGTGCTTCATCATAGCCAATTTTTGTGATTTTATTTCCTGCAAAAATAATTTCTCTTAAAAGATATTTTTCAAGAACAATCTGTGCATATCGTTCAGCATTTATTGCAAGCGGGGCATGTGAAAGTAACAAACCCAGGTAGTATCTCCCGCCAATTTCATCAAGTTTACCTGCAGACTGCAAATATTCAGATACTGTTATAGGATCTACAGCTTCATTTCTTTCAAAAAGTTTTAATATTGCCTCATAAATAATTTGGTGAGCTGGTCTATAAAACACCTTTGAATACGGTAATAATTCAACGACTTTGTTTAAACAATCATTTTGAGCAAATATTGCAGCAAGCAAAGATTGCTCAGCTTCCTGTGACTGTGGTAATAAAAGATAATTATCTTCATTAGAACTTCTAAATGAAGAGTCTGGACTACCAGATATCCTATGCTTTACAGATGAATCCTCTACCATTTATTTAATTACTCTAAAAATTGATACCAAAGGTTACCTATTGTAATCTAAAATCAAAGGAAATTTTATGTTTCGTTAATAATTAAGTTGCAAGCATTCAATATAAACAACAATAAGTTATATATATTTTATCTAATATCAAAACATCTTGAAATTAAAATTAATCCTTACCAATTTAACGAATTTTGGTAATAAAATAGTTATAAAATGTTAAGGCTTTAGATGACATGGAAATAATAGATGAAGCAAAAAATATTGTTTTGATTGGACTGATGGGTTCAGGTAAGTCAGCAATTGGAAGAACAATTGCAAAAAAACTTGGAAGACGTTTTATAGATACAGATCGTTTTATTGAAAGGAAATTGGGCAAAACCGTTCCGGAAATATTTGAACAGGAAAGTGAAAATCTATTCAGAACAATAGAAAGAGAGACCATCAAAAAAGTATCCCAATATATAGGTATTGTAATTGCTACTGGTGGAGGAGCAGCTAAAGACCCAGAAAATTTCAAAGTACTAAAAGAATCTGGCTGGATAATTGCATTATATGCATCACCAGAGACTCTCTATAAAAGAATCGCTGGTAAGAAGGTTAGACCGCTTTTACTAAATCAGAAAGATCCCGTAAAAGTTCTTGAGGATATCTTAAATGACAGGAAAGCTATGTATGCACAGGCTGACTTCCAGGTAAGCACAGAAAACAAAGAAATAAATGAAATTGCAGATGAAATCATAGATTTATTAGACACAGAAAAAAAAGTTAACTATTACTCCTAACCCAATGAATGAAAAAAGAATAAAAGTAGAGCTTAAAGACAAATCTTATGAAATAATTCTAAGGCAAAATATTATTTCTAAAACCGGAGATTATATAAAAAAACTAGGTGCTGGAAAAAAGATACTTATAGTAACACAAGATAAAATACCAAAGATTTATATAAACAAGGTCATCAAGAATTTAAGAAAAACTGGGTATAAAACATATGTTAATTCTCTCCCTTCTGGAGAGAGCTATAAAAGCCTAAGCTCTCTATTAAAGATTCTTAATACTGCCATTAAAAACAAATTTGAAAGAAATGACAGCCTGCTTGCACTAGGTGGAGGGGTAATCAGCGATCTAACAGGATTTGCTGCATCAATATATCTAAGAGGAATTAATTTCGTATGCATTCCAACCACGCTGCTTGGGATGGTAGATGCTGCAATCGGTGGAAAAACTGCAATAAATATAAAAGAGGGAAAAAATCTTATCGGCACATTTTATCAGCCAAGGTTGGTTTTAATTGACCCTGCATGTTTAAAAACACTCTCAAAAAAAGAATTCCTTGTTGGAATGGGAGAAGTAATAAAATATGCCCTCCTCGAAAAGACAGGCAAAAAAGTATTCAGAAATAAAGGCTTCTTTATGTATTTAAAAAACACAAAAAATAAAATACTAGAATTAGATCCTGCCACACTTTCAAAAATAATTGAGCATTCAGTTTCAGTAAAAGCATTTATAGTAAGTAAGGATGAAAAAGAATCAAACCTAAGAGCAATTTTAAATCTTGGACATACATTTGGTCATGGAATTGAACAAGCCTACAACTACAAAAAATATACCCATGGAGAAGCTGTAAGTATTGGTACCTGCCTTGCCTGCAAGCTGGGTAATGATTTAAAGCTGTTTTCAGAAAAAGATACAAATTTGGCTATAAGCCTGATTTCAGATTTCGGACTGCCAACAAAACTTACCAATCTTAAACTGCTTAGTAAAATCACAGAAGCAATGCTACACGATAAAAAAATAAAGGATGGAAAATTAAGATTTATTATCCCAACAAATAATATAGGAAGTGTAAAAATCATCAGCGGGGTAACAATTAACAATATAATTAAAATCTTTAAGCAGCATCATAGCGGAAAAAACTAACTATTCTTTTTATTTTTAGCCAGCTGTTGCTTTAAAATGTTCATTGTTTCTTCATGTCCTTGTGCAAACCATCTAGGAATAGGAGCTACAATCAGCTCACCAATTAGACCTTTATCTACTTCAACCGCATATTTATAAAATGAAGACATATTAATAACTTTTCTGAAGTTCGTTAATTTTGTTGCACTTTTTAGCTGTTCCATAAAATAGTCACAACCTCTGTATCTTGTTTTATTCATACTTCCATAACCAAATCCTCTGCACATGAGCGGTCTGCCTTCATAAACATTACATTTATTATCACCAAGATTTGGACAATCAAAAACAAATCCTTTTGGATAATAATCATGAACATCAGGGACCTCGCCCAAAATAAATATTGGTTCCTTATTATATTTTTGCTTAAAATCATGAAGTATATTTTTTGAATTATTCTGAATTGAATCAATAAGATCTTTACTCTGCTTTTCTAGCCACCTTCTTAAATAAATATATTCAGTATATGTAAGATAAGGAAATGTTTTTGTACAACAATCCTGACATTTTGCTTCAATGCAAGTCATACCATCCAAACCATATTCAATATTCATTTTTTTAATAAGTTCTTCAATTTGATCATATGCATCTTTTATTACATCCAATAAATCTTTTTCAGAATTTGGAATTTCTGCCGGCATTTTTAAATTTGTAGCGTGACAATTAAACCCCATCAAAGTGTTTGGTGCATATGATTGCCTATATATTGCTAATTCTTTTTCAGCCTCGTCAAACTTGCCACGCAGTCTAAGAATCCATGCTTTAATCCTATGATTTTCAATATCACTACATCCTTCTAAAAGCTTTTCTGCCATGTCTAATTGGTTTAAGTTAACAAACATTTCTGACAAATAAAGCATTAGATATGGAAGGGCACTACAATAACCAAGCTTTAGAAATCTTTCAGTTAAAAATAATGCTAAAGGAAGTTGATTATTTGCAATCAATTTATTAAGAATCTCAGCAATACCTCTTGAAACAAGTTGTTGATTAGGGAATGCTTCTTTTCCAACATCAATATTAAAGATTGCCATATAAATAAAATTTAATGGTGCAAACATATTGTTTCGTTCGTGAAGAATAATTTCAAACAATTGCACAAACTTTTCAATCTTGTTACTTATTAAATATGACAATGCAAGATAATATAAATTAGTATGATTTTTCTCTTGAAGGCTATGAGCAGATTCAAGATAATGAATCGATGAATCATATGAACACAAATAATAGTCTGCTATACCTAGATACAAGCACTTTTCAAAAGAGCCGTCTTGCAACTTACTATTTATTAATTCAATATATTTTTTTATTTGATCATGATCAGACAATAATGACAGAGCCTTAACTGCAGTTTCATAATTTTGATGATTAAAACCAAAATGACTAATTAACCTAAATGCATACTCGGTTAATTTTTTAAACTCTGACTGGTAGTAAAGATTTTCAAGAATTGAGTACTTATCAATATATTTATTAATCCAAATTTCATTGCCTGAATTATCAACATTACTCTTTCTAACACTTTCGTTTACTTTCAATATCAAATTATCAATCTCAAGGATAGTTTTTTCATCATCTTCTGCAAGCCATTTTGCAGCATCAAGAGCACTATCTGCAACAACCCATGCATTATTGCTTAAAGCAATTTTTGCATAAACAATGTAATTGTTTGGGTTATTGGGCAAATAATAATTCGATGATAATACAAGCTTACATGCATATTTAGGATCTTTAAAAGCAATAGTCTCTGCAAGATAAAGTTTAGACTTTGGAAAACCAACAGGATTTGAATCTAGAACTTTCCTTAGTAGACTTTCTTTTTCATCTGGGTCTTTTATACTTATGGCTTTCTGCAGTAATGCATCATCAGTATCTGATGATGCATTAGCTTGAGAAACAGTTAAACCTGATGAAGTGACCTTAAGCGATCTAAGTGACTCTTTCATACCACCATTTACCTTATCCTTTAAATACCCATATATAAGTGATAATAAAACAATATTTAAAGAAAAATTAGCATAAAACAAACAAAAGAGGGCTTGTAATAATTCAAGCCCTCTTTATTCACATTAAAAACAACCTTTATACTTTCTGTAACTCAGGTTTCCATTCATCAATAATAGCCCCTTCAACAGGGCATGCAGCTAAGCATGCACCACAATCAATGCATGTTTCATTATCAATATAAGTGTAGTCAGTACTTTTTACATTTTTCGTTTTCTGACCACCTTGCTCAACCCAGTGAATGCAATCTACAGGACAGACAGGAATACAATCAGATTTTCCTTCACAAACATCGCTAACTATCGTATATGACATCTTGCTATCTCCTAAATTTTTTATTATTCTAAGCCAAATGAATTATTCATAAAATAGATCTTCAGACTTTTAAAGCATAAACTAAATTAAATTAACAATTAATTAATTGAAAATGATTCTTAGTAAGCTGTTTTATTAGCAATAAAGCACCTTACAAGGAAGTATTCACTCATTATATACACTTTATAAAAAAATAATAAAGTTTCTGCCATTAACAGCTTTTTAAGTTGTATTGTACGAATAGCATAACTTTATTTATAACCAATTTTGAGCCTTTGCTATTAAAAATAATATAACAAACATTAAAACAACATGAATAGACAGGGCCAATTCTAATTTCTAAATTAGAACTATAATAGATAGCAAGTGTACTAATCTTACGCTATAGAGGAGTAAACAAGATGGGAAAAGTTGTTGGTATTGACTTAGGAACGACAAATTCTGTTGTTGCTGTTATGGAAGCTGGTAAATCAACAGTAATTCCTAATTCAGAAGGCAACAGAACCACCCCATCTGTTGTTGGTTTTCTTAAATCAGGCGAAAGAGCAGTAGGACAAATCGCCAAAAGACAAAGAGAATTAAACCCCGAGAAAACAGTATCCAGCATTAAAAGATTCATGGGTCATACCTATGATGAGACTGAACATGAAAGAAAATATGTTGCTTATAAAACAAAAAAAGGCAAAGACAATGCTGTAGTTGTTGATATAGATAGTAAGGAATTCACTCCACAGGAAATTTCTGCAATGATTCTTAGAAAACTTAAAGAAGATGCAGAAAAATACATAGGAGAAAAGGTTACTGCAGCTGTGATAACAGTTCCTGCATATTTTAACGACAGTCAGAGACAGGCTACCAAAGATGCAGGTGCTATAGCAGGACTTGAAGTCTTAAGAATAATAAACGAACCAACCGCAGCAGCACTAGCATACGGATTGGACAAAAAGGCAGATGAAACTATCCTTGTATTTGACCTTGGTGGTGGAACATTTGATGTAAGCATCCTTGAAGTTGGTGATGGTGTTTTTGAAGTAAAAGCCACCAGCGGAGACTCAAGGCTTGGCGGAGATGACTTTGATCAAAAAATTGTAAACTGGGTGGCTGAAGAATTTCAAAGACTTGAAGGAATTGATTTAAGAAAAGATAGGCAAGCTTTGCAGCGGTTAACAGAAGCATCAGAAAAAGGGAAGATAGAACTTTCAACCTTAATGGAGACAACAATAAGTCTGCCATTTATAACTGCTGATCAAAACGGACCAAAGCATCTTGAAATGAAATTATCCAGGGCAAAATTTGAAGATCTTGTCCATGATTTATTTGATAGGGTAAAAGGACCATTAAAAAGAGCCCTTGAAGATGCAAAGCTTACTACTGGAGATATGGATGAAGTAGTCCTTGTTGGAGGATCCTCAAGAATACCTGCCATAATAAAACTAGTTAAAGAGCTTACAGGAAAAGAGCCTCACCAGGGTGTAAATCCTGACGAAGTGGTAGCAATAGGTGCTGCAATTCAGGCAGGCGTACTTGCAGGAGAAGTAAAAGATGTTGTACTTCTTGATGTAACTCCACTTAGCCTTGGGATTGAAACCTTAGGTGGTGTTTTTACAAAACTGATTGACAGAAATACTACTATTCCGACAAGAAAATCAGAGACATTCAGTACTGCAGATGATAACCAGACCAGGGTTGACATAAAGGTATTTCAAGGTGAAAGACCAATTGCAGCTGACAATAAACTACTTGGAGAATTTCATCTTGAAGGAATTGCACCATCACCAAGAGGAATACCAAAAGTTGAAGTCACATTTGATATAGATGCAAACGGTATTTTGAGTGTTACAGCCAAAGATCAAGCAACATCAAAAGAACAAAAAATTACCATTACAGCATCTACAAATCTTAAAAAAGATGAAATCGACAATATGGTTAAAGCTGCGGAAGAACATGCCAAGGAAGACCAGAAGAGGAGAGAAGAAGTTGAAGAAAGAAATAAAGCAGACAGTCTGGTATATAGCATTGAAAGACAGCTGTCAGAACTAAAGGATAATGCTCCACAAACAGAAAAAGCAAAAGCAGAACAACTTTTAAATGAATTAAGACAAGCATTAAAAGATAAGGCAGATATAAACAAAATTAAAAGCCTGACAAAAGACCTTCAGGAAGCTGCGTATAATCTTGCAACAAAAGCATCCCAGACAGAAGCACAAAAACCACAGGCTAAGCCTTCTGAAGAACCAGTAGGAGCCAAGAAATCATCATCTGATGATGATATTATTGATGCTGAATTTAAACCTAGCAATTAAAGGGAAGCCTATCTTAAAACTATTACTTTCAACACTCTGTATATTAGTCATACTAAACCTGCACAACTACAATGTCGGGCATTGTCAGACACTTCAGACATTACCTGTGGGATTTCAATCATTATCAATAAATTCAAGAGCTCTTGAAAAAACAACTAATCTAACAATAGATAAATTCACAAAGCAAAGCACTCAGAACTTACCTCTAGATAAAACAGGAGTAATACTCCACATAAGCACTACGCCAAAGATAAAAGACAACAATACAAAAATCAGGGTATTTTCCAGCGAAGGAGAAGAAGTACAATTATTTCCTTTTAAGGAAGATTTATCATTTTTTACCCTTATAAGTCCTGAGAAAAATTACTCAATATCGGAAGAAATTAAAATTAACTGCGATGAATTAAGCAGCAACTTTACCAGCGTATCAGGGAAAATTATCTGCCCTGATTCAGAATTATTTAAAATCGCAGACAATATAATGCTGTTAAATGATACGAGTTTCAAGATAATGCTAATCAGCCCATCAGAATTTTATCTATTGCCATTGCAACTTACAAACCCAGACCCAAGCCAGAGCAACACTAATTTAATCCAAATAATAGAGGAAGATACTCAAGGCACTACAAACAGTCTACCTGTCAGCTTAACATTACAGGACACTCTTGGAAAAAGTACCCTTTGCTTAACTGGTTCAATTCAAGATTTGCCTTCCCAGCCACCATTAGACTGCAACATTATAAACGAAAATATTAAGTCCCAAATTGCTTATAAAGACAATCTAAAGAATATCAGCACTTCAGACACCAACAACATCAATCTTATATTTTCATCTCTTACAGGATTTTTTACCAGCTTAAAAAATACAGCCACAGTAGCTATTGAAGAAGCATTTGAATCAATAGACAAACCAGAAGAAATAAGCAAGGATTCAGAAATCCCGAAAGCAAAATTTAACAATTATAATTTAAATCTAAAATTAAACCTTGGAGCTATAAAGAAAGGAAAGACAAGGATTAAAAAAAGCATATTCAGCATCAAAACACCGCTTGATTTAACAAAGTTACTAAACAGAGTAGCTTTTTCTATCCCAACAGAATCCATTGAAAATTTTATTAACCCATTCTCAGAAGATGAGAGCAGATCGCCTCTTATAAGCATAAATATTAATGGGAGGAACAAAAGCAACTCAAACACTTTCACTATACAAGCCGACAATAACATTATTTTAAAATCATTCATTGAAGCAACTCCAACCCCGACACCAACACCAACTACTCAAGCCATGGTATTAATTTCCCAAGAAAGCAACACATTTTTTCAGACTGCAAACACCAATCCAAATATTCAAATAATTTCATATTTGCCAGCAGATTCTTATAGCATTAATGTGGCAAGAAACTATAGTTTTATTGAAGAGAATATTGCCCCAAGTGTTAATGAAAAAGGTAAACCAATTGAAATAATAAACAACAAATCCAAGGATGATTTCAGTTTCAATACAAGCATTGATAAAGATCTCACCGAAAACACCAAAGAAAGTATATTTTTAACATTTGACAAAGCATCAGACATAATAAAAAGAAAAAATTCTTTTACTAAACCATTTTTGTTTTCAGGATTTTTAATACCACCAGACTTTAGGCCAGTAGTTGAAGAGGGATACAGAGCAACAATATCTATTGAAAGAATTTTTAATGCAACCCAAGATGACCAAAACACAATAAATCTAAACTATAAAGATATAAAAACAAAAGATGAAACAACGCTTACCAATTTTTTTAAATTTTTATTTGTGCCTGAAGGCGAATACAAAACAACGATCAAATTTGACTCAAACAGAGAAGATCTGTTTATAATGGCTGGATTAATTAAAAAGCCTAAATAATTTATGATTTAAACTGGTAAATATAGGCTTTATTTTTATTTAATTATTAACAGAAAAATAATATTTCACCTTGGTTTTAAAGTATTATTTTGAAGATATAATTTAAACGGACAAAAATATTACCAGAGCACCTTTTAATGATTATTAACCAAGGACATACAACTCCCGGTCTAGGTTTTACGACCAAATCCGGCTACTCATCAGGAACCGATTCAAATCCTAGAGGAGCAGATGATACTAACCGAAGCATAGGTTTTACAACCAAAGCTGCTGCAGATACTAAATCACCAAATGGAAAAACTGTCAGAGCCAATGGAACCTCTACATTTATCAGAACACCGTTAATTGATCTGGTGGGAAGAGACCCGGGAGAAATATATGAAAGTATTTTACGAAAGACGGATCTACACCATAGTACTAATCCATATGCTCAATTACCTAAAATTCTAAAAGATAATTATGGAATAGAAATAAAGGTAAAAAAACCCTTACCAACAGATCTTAGTACGGTTAGCAACATACCTGACTGGTTTCCAAAAGGATATGTTGAATTTAAAGGAATTTCGGAGAGAACTCCTGCCTATGCAGAGGTAAAAGAAAAATTATTTCTGCCTCTTCTAAAGATTCTGCATGGTGATTATGTCCGTTCACTTATTTTTACACCAGAAGAAAGAGACATTATAGAACAGCTACACAGAGAATACATACAAGACTTAAATTTACTTGGAAACACAATTGAACAAGCACTTGAATTATATATAGAATTATTGGAAGTAAAGCTCAGACTACATGGAATAACTGATGTAAGATTCCAGAAACCAGGAGACGACCCTGATAAAACCTCACTGGGAGCAACTGAAATTTATTATGATACACTCCTAAGTCCTGAATTAAGGGAACAGCAAGTTCAAGTCAAGATACCTGAAGCTGAAAGAATAATAATAAAATTATTACAGGAAAAGTCACTTAATAAGGCACTTGATAATGTTAGTGAAATCCTAAGAGAAAGATTTTTCTGTGAAGGAGCAAGATTAAAATCAGAGAATGAGTATAAAGCAGACCCAGAAAGAGCATACTTTTCTTATAGAAGTGATTTAGTATGGGATCCAACTGTTCTGAAACCAAGAGCAAGAATTCTTGCAGCAGCAAAAGGTATTGTACCTCCTGTTTTTCTTACTACCTATGGGCTACCATCTACAAATGTAGGAGATATCTATGCCACTGATATTATTCATAAGCGCTATGGTGATATCTGTATTGATGAAGATAGTCCTGAATGCAGATTTTTAAGGCCAGTATATGGTTACCTACATGGTTTACTTCTACTTATTCAGGAGAACCAGATGGGAACAAAGACAAATTATAAAGCTCCAGGGGAGAATCCAGATTTTAAAAACAGCGGATACCAGATACGCAATCCTGTAATTCTTTAAAGGATTAATAAGCTATCTAACTTTTAACCGGGCTTAAAACAGAAACCAACTTTTCTAGTTCTCTGCAAAGCAATTTAAAATTATCAAAGTTCAGTGTCTGAGCACCATCTGAAAGTGCTTTTTCAGGATCAGGATGGACTTCAATGATTAACCCATGCGCACCTGCAACAACAGCTGCTTTAGCAAGTGGTGCTACAAGGTTCCACTTACCGGTTGCATGGCTAGGATCAAAAATAACAGGTAAATGTGATAACCGCTTGATCACAGGAATAGCAGCAATATCAGCAGTATTTCTAGTGTATTTATTATCAAATGTTCTGATACCACGTTCACAAAGGATTATTTTAGAGTTTCCTTTGTCCATTATTCTTTCAGCAGCCAGAAGCCATTCATCTATAGTTGCTGACAATCCACGTTTTAAAAGAACAGGCTTATCTGCCCTGCCAACTTCATTTAATAAGGTAAAGTTCTGCATATTTCTTGCACCTATCTGAAGCATATCGGTAAACTCACAAACTAAATCCAGATCTCTTACATCCATAATTTCTGTTACAACAGCTAATCCTGTTTGTTTTCTTGCAACATCAAGAAACTGAAGACCAAGTTTACCTAAACCTTCAAACATTCTGGGACCAGTCCTTGGTTTAAATGCACCACCACGAAGCATCTTGGCACCGCATTCTTTTGCAATTTTTGCTATAGCAATAAGATTTTCTTCATTTTCAACACTACATGGTCCTGCAATTATTACAGGCGGATTATCACCACCGAACTTAATATTATTCCTGACAGTAATAACAGAATCATCATGATGACTGTCACGGCTTACAAGTTTAAATGGAACCTGAATTCGTTCAACTTTTCTTACACCATCAAGAATTTCAAATTGATCAGTTGAATATTTTGGTGTTTCACCAATTGCAGCAATAACCGTTTGTATAACACCACAATTTAAAACAGTTCTCATACCAAGACTATGAACATGATTTACAACATTTTGTATTTGTTCTTCAGACGCATTAGGTTCCATAATAATAATCATGATTCTCCAACCTTTTGCTTCATTGCAAAACTCTAATATTCATGTAAATAGTAAGTCTAAATCTATTAAAAACTGCTTTTTTAAACCTTTTGTTAATAATTACAGGTCGAGTTATGAGCTAGATTACACTTTGCTTTGTTTTGCTTTATCAGTAGAAGCTGCCGTAGTATCTCTTTTCATTGCTGCAACATGGTCAGCATAACTTAGAATCACTGGTTCTGGCTCTGGTGGCTTCTTCCCAGGTAAAAATGCCATATAGTACATTCCCCTTGGATTCAGACCAACTAATGTGGTTAATCTCGACATTCTTACAGGTTGTGCAAACATAGCCATTTTGAATTTAAATTTGTTTTGTTTTCTTACTTTTTGTACAGAGTCCTTGTAGTAAAAAGATTACAGACTCTATACAATTACTACAATTTTAATTTAGAAAAAGGATATTTTAAACTTCTTAATTATAATTTCAATATTTAGTTAGGTTTTATAGAGTATTTATATGCAAAATATATGTATATCCGATTTTAATCAAATACTCTTTCTTCTCAAGTCCTTATGTTACCTAAATCATTGATTTTTAATCCTGGAGTAATATCACTTTTGGTTATCAATAGAAAAATAATCAAGAACAAATGAAAGTGCAGAAACTCCAAATGAAGCTACAGGGAATGACCAGTCTCTTAATTTTTCAAGTAATGAACCATGCGTTTTCCCTATTTTTGAAAATGAAGATATAAGTCCTGCTAATAATCCTCCATAAGCAAGCGCTTTTACAGGCACATCAGAAGGTGGATTTGGGTTTATTCTGGCATTATAAACAGCCTCATTTCTTTTCTCAGAACTATCATCATGATAAATAAACTTTCCTAGCCTGCTTATGACAGGAGGAAAAAAAGAATTCTTCAAAGAAGATAAATAGATACCCATAAAAGAGAGATATACAATCCTTATATAAATTCAAACAAAAAAAATAAAATGTCCGAAATCTATAGAATGGGTTTTTGAGAATAGGTTCTTAAATGAAAAACTATTATCTACTTTCCTAATAACCAGCCTTGAAGATCGTTACTTTTATTAGCAGTATTACATACTGCATTCAAGGTAATAGTATCCATGTCACTGTTTTCTAATCTGCAAAACATATTAATAAAATTATTTCACTAAATAATTCAATAAATCTAAGATAGATTATCCAAGCCCCTTAAATCCAAACTTTTTAGCAACTCCAAGTACTGACTGTGCAAGATTCATTAGATTTATACCGCCAGATTCTTGTTTTGCACCACCATCACTTACTTTTTCAATAGTAAACAGAAGTTTCTCAGTTAATTGTTTATAGAATTCTTCTCCAGTAAGAGGATTGGATCTCTCAAAATCATATAGGGATGAGCTAACTAATTGTTGGACAGTCTGACCAGATTGTAATTCTGCTTGTGTTAATGGTCTATAACATGTTTCAACAGACCACTTATTCATATTTCCAGGTTCATCTTTTGGCTTCACAAGTCTAAAACAATGTAACTGATGAACACCATTAACTAAAGGCATTTTTGATGGGTCTGTTTCAGCAGGAAAAAGGAAATAATTCCCATTTGGAGACTGGCTTACATTATAAATTCCAGCAAATAAAGTTTCCAGGAGCTTTATAAGCGTGCAGCCTTGAAGTTCTTTGGTTTTTTCAATATAGTTTGTAGCAATTTGTCTAAATAAAGGTTTATTTGGATCAACAAGATATTCAATAAGCCCTTCAGCAACTTCATCTCCCTGAACACTTCTGCCATCACCAACACTTACACTTCTTAATTGACCTTTAAGCGCGGTGTGTATCATATCTATATTAACTTTTACAACTTCACCTGTTCCAGCTCTTTCCTTTAATCCTTTGTACTTATTATTTAACTCTTTATAAATGGCTTCATACAAATCTCTTCCAACAAGTCTGCCAAGTGCAGTATTAGAAGTAATTCTTCTGTGAACAAGATCAGCAAGTGCCTGTCTAGCAGATTTTTTATCTTTGCCATTTATTGCAGCACATATTTCATCATCAAATACTTGTGTAGTATTAGGGAATTTATCAAGCAGAAAACCAGCAATAATTCTTGCTTGGGTTTTGGGATCTGGTGCTTCAATCTTCCTTCTGATTACTCTTAATCTGCCACCTTCCCCGGTAAGTCCTTTTTTAACATTTTCATCAACAGGTAATCTTTCAAAGAAACCAATATCTTGATTGCTTGTGCAAAGAATCTTCCCTGGTTTACTTGGATCAAGCAGATTTTTTAACATCTCAACAAGGATACGAAGTTTAGCAGGATCATAATTACCAGCTTTTAATTTATCTATTGGGAATAGAGTATCAATTTCATCGAGGATTATAACCAGGTCCTCACCTTTTTTACGAGCTTCTTCCATCCTGTCATTTATTCTATGAAGAGTAAGCTCCATAAGTGCTAACGGATCAACCTCAACAGCAGTCCTAGCCTTTTCAACTGCACTCTGCGCCTCATCACCGCCAAACATACCAAATAAAGTGCTTGCCATATTGACACCTTCTGATTGCTTGGAAAAATAATCATAAAGATTTTCAAATTTTATTTTTTCGACTATTACATTATTGTGTCCTTCTTTTTGTTTTCTTGCAGCATAAGCACCACATATCTCTTCAGCTCCAGCAGTTTTACCTACACCAGCATCACCCGTGAAAAACCTTTTAAAATCATCACTTTGATGCAAGTCCTTGATCTCACTCTCTTGATCATCGTTATACTCAAGGGTAGAATTATTAGCTCTTTGAACAAGTTTATTTACATCTAGCTTCTCAAAAACCCTTTTTCCCGTTTTTTGTTCTACAGCTTCAAGAAATGCTTTCCTAAATTCCTGTTCACCTAATGCACGTTTTATATGAAGATTCTTATGCTGTGCAAGCCTTGCAATAGTAAACCCCCCAAATGTAAGTATTTTAAAAAGTCTTCCAACCCAAAGCTTTAAGCCTGAAACAGTTTCCTGCCCATTCTCACCAACCTCATTCTTAAATAACCTGTTAGTAAAAAACCAACCTATTGCACCAGCTATAGTTGCAATATCACCATAGGCAAATGAGTCTCTTATAAGTTGTGCCCAACCTTTTTTTTCATTTAAAAGGTTTGCATTTAAGGCCTTTTTATCACTAGCATCTTTGGGTTTAAGATTGACCAATACAGGAGTGCCAGCTAAAGCAGCAACGTTTTCCATAGGCCCATAAGTAAGCAAATTTAAGCCGCCTGAAACTATCTTTGATATACTAAACACAAATTAGATTCCTTAAAATAAAGACTTATATATAACATTTAAAAGCACTATTAACCTGATATTAACCAATTAAATTCCAAAAAGTAAATGGTTAAAATCTAAAACAAGCTTAATGTTTTCATACATAGGGCATCAATTGGATTTATTATTAATTTACCAGTAGTTTTGGTACAGAATTTTAAAAATGAAAAAAATATTAAGCCTGAATTTCTTAACCAATTTTCTTAACTTTGTTAAGTTCGAGCATTCAGTTTTTGCACTTCCATTTGCTCTCTCAGGAGCCATACTTGCAAGTCAGTCTGGTTTTCCTGATATAAAAACTATTTTTTGGATAATACTGGCTATGGTTAGTGCAAGATCCCTTGCCATGAGCTTAAACAGAATTATTGATAAAGATATTGATTTAAAAAACCCCAGAACAAAAGACAGAGAGCTCCCACTAGGAAAAATATCCTATACACAAGGGATTTCATTTTCTGCATTATCACTTTTAATGCTGATTATTTCTTCACTGCAGTTACCAAAATTATGCTTGTATCTTCTTCCTGTTACAGTCATATGGTTTTACATTTATCCTTATACAAAAAGATTTACAGCTCTTTCCCATATATGGCTTGGGGTTGCACTTGGTGCTTCTGTTATTGCAGGGTGGATAGCAGTTACCGGTACAATTAATTCTTATGTACCAATAATACTTGCATTTGCTGTAACCTTCTGGGTGGCAGGATTTGACATTATATATGCCTGTCAGGACTATGACTTCGATAAAGAAAACAAACTTTTCAGTATCCCGGCAAGATTTGGGATTAGAAATTCACTTCTTGTTTCAAGGTTATTTCACATACTCACTATAGTACTTTTATTTTCTCTTGGACTAATTATCTCTCCATCATATATCTATTGGCTTTCAGTTATATTTGTAGGAGGCATGCTATCCTACGAACAAAGTCTGGTAAAACACAATGATCTAAGCAGGGTAAACATGGCATTTTTTACAATAAACGGCTGGGTTAGTATAGGATTTTTTGTTTTTATATTACTTGAGAAGATAATCTAATCATGGAAAAAGCTTTTGTTACAGGTGGAAGTGGTTTTATTGGTGGAAATATCGTAAAAAAGTTGCTTTCCAAAAATTTCAAAGTCAAAGTACTTATAAGAAATTCTAAAATGCTATTACCTCATGACTGGAAAGATAAGGTAGAAATTGTTTATGGAGATATCTTAGAACCGGAATCATTTAGGGGACAAATGAATGATTGTGAAATAGTAATCCATGGTGCTGCTGTAATTGCATTCTGGAACAGGCTCTGGGAGAAGGTTTACAAAATTAATGTAATAGGTACAAAAAACATACTTAATGAAGCATTAAAAGCTAAATGCAGGAAATTTGTGCATATCAGTTCTGTTGCTGCAGTTGGCTATGGAGAAAATAATGAGCCTGTAAACGAAGCACATCCATACAACTGGGACAAACACAACATTTGTTATATGGAGACAAAAAAACAGGCAGAAGATGAAGTGTTTAAAGCAATTAAAAACGGATTAAATGCCTGCATGGTAAATCCTGCTAATGTCTGGGGAGTTGGTGATTACAGGGGCAGAAGAGTACCAGTACTAAAAGTATTAAAGTTTGGATTCCCCTTTTATGTAAATTCAGGCACTAATTTTGTAGATGTTGATGCAGTAACAGATGCAATAATAAATGCTATTGATCTGGGAAGATGCTCAGAAAGATATATTTTAGGAGGAGAAAATTTAACCATAAAAGATTTTCTTGGAACAATTGCAGAAGAACTTGGTGTAAGGAAACCATTTATACCAATGCCAAACCTACCAATTATTCTTGGATCTTATTTACAGGAAGCTGCAGGTAGAATTAGTCATATTCAGCCAAAACCAGCAGCATCTCAGCTATGCTTTCTAGGAAGGGGGATTTACTATGACAGTACAAAAGCTATAAAAGAATTAAAAATGCCTATTATCTCATTTAAAGATTGCATTAAAAAAACTATTAAATTCTATAGAGAGAATAGACTTCTTTAACTCAGGAAGGATTTGCACAACGGTGGATTTTAATAAAGTTACTTTCACCACGGGCTGCAATTGGCAAACCACCAGTAACAATAATAATATCTCCTAGTTTTATTAAACTGAGATCAAATAATGTTTTTTCCACCAGGTTCATCATTGTTTCAGTATCATGCACATCAACAAGTAAAACAGGAATAATTCCCCAAAAAAGACTTAACTGTCTGCTCACCATAACATTTTGTGTTAAAGCAATTACTTTTACAGGTGGTCTTTGCTTTGATACCAGCTTTGCAGTATTTCCTGAAAGCGTAAATGAAGCTATTGCAGCAGCTTTTACACGTTCTGCCATTTCACATGCACTTCTAGCAAGATTTTCCTGAACAGACTGAACATCATGACGAAACCGAAGAGCAACTGATTCAGCTTCCAGAGCAACCTTATGCATAGTTTCAACAGCTAAAACAGGATATTTTCCGCTTGCTGTTTCAGCAGAAAGCATAATTGCATCAGTCCCATCAAAAATTGCATTTGCAACATCACTAACTTCAGCACGGGTTGGTTTCGGTGAATTAATCATTGATTCAAGCATCTGTGTAGCAGTAATAACCAGTACATTTTTATCATTTGCACTTTGTATAAGCTTCTTTTGAACTGCAGGCAGTTTCTCAGGTTGCATTTCCACACCTAAATCACCCCTTGCAACCATAATTCCATCAGATACACTTAAAATATTATCCAGATCATTAACTGCCTGAGGTTTTTCAATCTTTGCAATTACTTTTATAAATGTTTTTTGAGGAAGCAGTTTTTTCACTTCAAGTATATCTTTTGCAGTCCTTACAAAGGATAAAGCAATGAAATCGACCTCTTTATCAATCCCATGTTTTAAGTCATCTATATCTTTTTCAGTAAGCGGGGTGATGCTTCTCAAATCAGAATCCGGCAGGTTAACCCCTTTTCCGTCTTTTAATTCACCACCATAAATAACCTGACATTCCATTTCACCCTGATTAAGTTTTTTAATTGCAGAAAGTTCAATCTTTCCATCGTCAAGAAGCACTCTTTGCCCAGGTTCCAGACTATCAATTATTTTTTCAAAATTTACAATCTGGAATTTTTCACTGGTGCCAAGGATATTTTCAACAGTAAGTATTGTTCTTCTTTTCTCCATTAAAAGTATCGATCCATTTCTTAATTTTCCAACCCTAATTTTTGGACCCTGAAGATCAAGCAGTATTCCTATTTCTCTTTTTAGTTTATTAGATACTTCTCGGATAATTTTTATGGTTTTTTCTCTGGTAGCCTTATCAGAATGCGAACAATTCAATCTGAAGACATCTGCACCTGCTTCTATAAGCCTGGTAATAACCTCCGGCTCATTAGAAGCAGGTCCGATGGTTGCAATTATTTTTGTAAGTCTAAGTGGATTTCTGGATGGCAATTTTCTAGCTTTCCAACATCATTTTTTTAATTTGAGCTGATATTTTTAAGGCATCCGAGAATTCTCTCTGCCACATATTTCTACCAAATATAAGCCCTGTTGCACCATTATCCAATGCAGCCTTGGCTTTATGAAGAAGATCGGCATCACTTTCCTTGCTCCCGCCTGAGAACAACACCATAGTCTTCCCTGCAGCATGAACAACCTTTGCAATTGCTTCTTCGTATGATAGTTTTATTGTATTATATGGTTTTGGAAGTTTTTCCATTTTGGTTTCATCAATTTTTGGAACATTGATTTTTACAACATCAGCTCCAAATTCACAGGCAAGTCTTGCTGCATAGTCAACAGCATAAAGACTATCCTTACCTCCTTTAGCTTCTATTGCTGAACCCCTGGGGTATGACCAGACAACAAGTGGCATACCATATTTTTCACATTCATATCTGACTTCATTTAACTGTCTGATATCCCTGTCCTGGGATGGCGAACCAGCATACAGCGTATATCCAACAGCATCAGCACCAAGCCTGACTGCATCTTCTACACATGCTGTCAAAGGTGAAAATGAATTATCATCAGAAGGAACATTAGTTTTACCATTTATTTTTAATAGCAGAGGTACTCTGCCGACATATTTTCTAGAATACTTTTCTGCAAGTCCTATATGCAACGCTATTGCAGAAAACCCTCCCTCAAGTGCAAGTCTGTACTGAAAATCTGGATCTTCACTTGGTGGATTAGCAAAAAAGTTTAATGGACCATGTTCAATCCCTTGATCAATAGGCAATATCATTAATGTTCCATTAGCAGGACCATGCTCATAAAGCATCCTGTATAATCTTGTTTTTTTTCCGATTGATATATCCAGATCATCTAATTTTGGTCTTTTTACTTTCATCTTGAACTCACTTTTTATTTCTGATTTTGGTGCTACTGCCATTTATATACCCTCATTTTCCTTAGACAATTATTATAGTAAATATGCTTATTATTTTAACTTCTAATCTTCTTTGATTAATATGATATACAATCTCTTTAAATAAATTATATCTTGTAAATAAATAAATTAAATCGTATAGAACATTATCTTATCTGGGTATTGAGTATATAGGTCCATAAAGTTAAAATAATTATCCCAAAAGTTTAATAAAACATACAAAGGAGGTTATCCCATGAGGACTAATAAATATATGAATAAATATATGATTACCATGATTTTAACTTCAATTTTATTTTTATTGAATGGTAATTCTACACAGGTATGTCCTAAAATCCTGATTGACTCAGACACAATTGCAGACATAGCAGAAAAGGTAAGTTCTGCAGTTGTGAACATTGATACCACCCATGAAGTTAAAGAAGGTGATATAAAGAAAAAATCAATTGATCTTGGTGGCATTGAATTGCATATTCCTGATATTATTCCACAGCCTGAAGCAGGTACTGGTTCTGGAGTAATAATAAAATCTGACGGTTACATTCTTACGAACTATCATGTTGTAAAAAATGCAAATAAAATTACAGTAACACTAACAGATGAAAAAAAATACAATGGAAAACTCATAGCTCATGATACCTACAGCGATCTGGCAATCGTTAAAATTGATGCAAAAAATCTTAAACCAGCCATCTTTGGAAACTCAAAAACATTAAGACCTGGTGACTGGGTTATTGCAATTGGATCTCCGTTAGGACTGGAACATACTGTTACTTTAGGAATTATTAGTGCACTATCCAGACATGTAGGTGTTACATTTGGTGCAGCACAGGGTGCCTTCAAATACATTCAGACTGATGCTGCAATAAACCCTGGGAATTCAGGCGGACCACTTGTAAATCTGAATGGAGAAACAATCGGAATAAATACATTTATTATTGGCAGAAATGCACAAAACTTAAACTTTGCAATTCCTGCAGATTATGCAAAAAAAATTGCCGACCGTTTAATTACAGACGGATCAATTCAGCACCCATATCTTGGAATTAAAATGGGGCGGCTTGAGCTTGAACAAATTAAAGCAGAAGGACTTCCTGAAAATACAAAAGGTGCATATGTAGTTGAAATAGTACCTGAAAGCCCTGCACAAAAAAGTGGCATTATCCCTGGAGATATTATTCAAAAAGTAGAAGGCGAAGAAATTGACGATCCGACAAAAATTGCAGCAATTGTAAGGAACAGAAAAGTAGGAGACAAGCTTCACCTAAGACTTCTAAGAGACGGACAAGTAAAGGTTATTCAGATTACAATTGGAAGCCTTCCTGATGGTGAGACAGAAAACGAACCAACAGAAAAGAAAATTAAACCATAAGCTATACAAACCTAGCATGTTTAAGAATCTCATTACATTTACATTTTTTTCTGTCCTTAGGAATTGACGTAACCAAGCTAAATAAAACTTTCCTGAGTTTGTCAAGATTCTGCTGAAATACCTGCATAACCTCACTATGGCTTACTGGCTGTACATCTCCCACCAAACCAGAGTCATAATCAGTAGCCAGAGCAATATTTACTACACACATTTCAAGCTCCCTGGCTAGATGAGCTTCTGGGTACTGAGTCATGTTAATAGTTGACCAGCCCATTGATGTAAACCATTTTGATTCTGCTTTAGTACTGAATCTGGGGCCTTGAATAACAACAATAGTGCCGGTTTTATGGCATGTAATTTTATTTTCTTCAGTAGCTTTTATCGCAAGCTCTCTTAATTCAGGGCAATACGGATCAGCATCACTCACATGTGTAGTAAGAGGACCATCATAAAAAGTATCTGTTCTTCCACTGGTTCTGTCAATAAACTGATCGCTCACTACAAAATCACCGGGTTTAATATTTTTCTGCAAACTTCCAACTGCACAGGGGCTTATTATTCTAGCCACACCAAGCTCTTTCATTGCCCAAAGATTTGCCCTATAGTTAATTTTATGCGGGGGAATGCCATGTTTTCTACCATGTCGGGGTAAAAATGCAACTGTAGAATCACCGATTTTACCCACAAACAAACAATCCGATGGTTTACCATAAGGAGTATCAATTGAAACTTCTTTTATGTTATCCAAAAAATTATAAAATCCTGATCCGCCAAAAACACCAACATCAGCTCTTACATCAGTCATTATTCACCTGCCTTATTCATTATATTGCACTCACCTTTTCACGTTTATGTTCAGATATCTCTTCAAGCAGAAAAATATCTGTATCAAGGGGACTGATGAGAGAAAAAAGCAGTTTTAGAAAAGCATTGATTTTAGATTTAATGCCTATACAAGTAACCGAGTGAATGATTCTAAACAATAACCATGCAAATAATCCATCGAAACTAAAGTTCTTAATTGTAATAAGACAATTTCTGTATCCAATAGGCATAAATTCTACAAAGAGCTTTTGTTTTAAAGGTTTAAGAGGATTATTGTTTATCATAGAAATTACATTGTCAGCACAAATCTTAGCCTGCATATTTAAATAGATTGAGTTTGACTGGGGTTTTTCAGCAGCATCAAGGCATATTGATTTTTCGCCTATAATAAACAAATTATTATAGTTTTCTGCTTTTAAATACAAATCAACGAAATACTTAGAATTAGAGTCCTTGGCTAAGGACAGACTATTCAATACATTTGACGGGATCATTGATCTGCTTGAAATAATAATGCCAGGACCTGAACTGCTTTTAGAAAGGTTTTCCAGCATAAGACTAATATTTCTTTTATTCAAATTATAAAATACACGCGCATTATAAAATCTGTTTTTATTCAGATCAATTTTACCTTTTTCGTCCAAAAGAGCAATGGATATCTGCGATTTTTTAATTTCAGGGAATTTATCCTTAATAAGATGACTTATAAAGTCAGCAAGAGAACATGCAATCTGGATTCCATTTGTATCTGCACCAATAACAGAAAAAGTTAGAAATTGCTTTCTTAAAGAGAGTTTACTTTCAGAAGAAGCCTTTTCAAGGTTTTTCCATATTTTTTTCTTAAGCTTCAATACATCAAACGGTGTAATACAGTTAAATATCTCTGTCTGCTCAAAAGATTGATCTTTAGAAATAAGATCACATGCATCAATAGCAAGTATAAGGTAATCATAACTAAGATCACCCTGCCCTGTTTTTACAATCTGCCCTTCAAGATCAATAGATGTAATTTTTGATTCTATAAACGAAACCCCTGGTCTATAAATTCCAAGCCCTCTGAAATCAGAAACAATATCTCCAAAAACAGCAACATTTGACAGTAAATCACAAATTAAATCAGGATAAAAATAATATTTTCTTTCAGATATATGTATAAGATCAAAAGGCTGTCTTAGTTTAGACAAATACTTCTCAATATAAAAAGCTACTGAAGCTGCAGTAAATCCTGAACCTACAACTAAGATTTTAGAACTACTCATACAAAAAGAGTATTTTACCCTATTTTAGAATTAATTCTTACAGTAAAGCATTTACAGCTTTAATAAATCGATATTTATATCAAACTTGATTTTATTAAGGGCTTTTTCATAAAAGCTCGACAGTACATTAGCCTTTTCAAGTGTTACAAGATCAATCTGCTTAATATTTTGCTTAGCTGCCCAATCTAACGCTACTTCAAGCATCTGGGATGCAATGCGTTGCTTTCTATACTGTGGTTTTGTATAGATTTCCTCAATAACACCTTTTAAGACAAGATCTGATGAGGGTAAAGTAATTGTCTGCAAATATAAAAATCCCCTGACCTCATTGTCGTTCTTTTTTCTTGCTACTAACAACAAGTTGTTTTTCTTTTCAACTTTATTTCTGACAAATTGCTGCCAGTCTTTTCTTTCTGTAAAGAAATTATAACGATTTGAATCTGATAACTGCTGAACACTAGCAAGGTTGGCCCATAATTCACCTAACTCTTTTATAACCGTTTGGTTTACAGTGTGAATTATTATCTCTCCGAATTCATGTTCAATTACATTATTTATCTCAGAAATTTTTGTTAGCCTGGCAAGTTCATCACTTGAAGCTGGATTTACTGCATCAACAAAATTGTTCTTTGGCATACTTTTATTGCTCTCCATATTAACCTCTTAATAACCTTTCCTTACTAGGGACGATTTGTACTTGGTTCTGTTACTCATACAAAGTTAAGACCTTAACCTTTTTGATCCTTATTAAAAAAAATTCATGAATTCTAAAAATAATAAGGACTTCCTGGATTATAGAAAGTCCTTATTATTAATCGTTAACCAAATTATTACCTACTCTCTGGTAATTTTAGGCTTTGCCTAAAGTTTTTTGACCAGGAGTCCAGCCTACAGGACAAAGTTCCCCTGTCTGGAATGCAGTAAGGACTCTCAATGTTTCTTCAACACTTCTTCCTACTTGTAAGTCATGGATTGTTGCAGCCCTAACTTTCCCTTCAGGATCAATAATAAAGGTACCTCTTAAAGAAATACCCTTATCTTCAATAAGCACACCGTAATCCTGGCTAATTTTATGAGTTAAATCAGAAGCCATAGGAAAATTAAGCTTTCCTAATCCACCTTGTTCACACCAGCCCTTATGGGAATATGCACTATCAATGCTTACACTGATAACCTGTGTATTCTTCTTCTTGAATTCTTCAGTTTTTTTACTAAATTCAAGGATTTCAGTAGGACATACAAAAGTAAAATCAAGTGGATAAAAGAATAGTACAACCCATTTACCTTTATAATCAGACAAAGAAATTTCTTTTATTTGTCCGTCAATATATGCCTGTGCTTTAAATTGTGGTGCCTGGCAACCAACAATTGGTTTTTGAGCACTGTGTTGAATTATTGCCAGAGAACTTCCGTTCATAGTTGATATTTTTTCTTGCGATGATGTTGTCACAATATTTCCTCCCTTTAAAAAATTTAAAATCTCTATACCTTAGGTATTAAAATTCTACTTCCAAAATAGTTTTTGAACTTATTTGTACAAAATTAACCAAGGTAATAACAAATTAACATTCAGATAAATAAACACCTAGACCGGAATCAAATGAAGGAATTACTTTGTTATGACTGAACTGCAAGCCAGTAAACGGATCCCTTTCAAGTAACATATGCCCATCAAGATCCACATAATCAGCCATTGGAGACATATGAACAGCAGCTGAAATTGCACAAGATGATTCAATCATACACCCAAGCATTGTTTTAAGATTATAAGAACTGGCTAGATTAAACATATTTATAGTCTCAATAATACTGCCTGATTTCATTAGTTTTATATTAATACCATTGACTTTGCCTGCCAGAGCCTCTATGTTTCCCACCACCAGACAATCTTCATCTACAAATATCGGCACAGTTGATTTTTGTGTTAAATAAAAAAGAAGATTTATACTGCCCTTAGGAAGTGGTTGCTCAAGAAGCTCTACCTTATACAAGGGCAAGACATCAATTATTCTTTCTGCTGTTTTTAAATCCCATCCACCATTTGCATCCACACGCAATTTAATTCCGGAATCTCCAGCACAATCACTTACTGTTTTTAATATGTTTACATCTTCATCATAACCAAGTCCAAGTTTAACTTTAAGTATTTTATGTCCAGAAACAATTGCCTGTTTGACTTTTTCTTTAATTACTGAGATATCATCAATTCCTATAGTATAAGAAGTTGGTGGTATAAAACTATACTCACTCCCATCAGATAAAAAAGGATCATCCTGGAAAAAATACTGATAAAGCGACTTATTATTTAATTTCCCAATCAAATCCCAGAAAACCATTTCAATTGCTACCCGGGCTGAGTATGATGGTGCAGGATAATAATTCTGGGAGTAGAAATCTAGATCTTCTTTTAATTTATGTATATTTGTCACATAGTCTTCTACAGGTCTTCTTTTTATAAACCCATAAACAAATTCTATAACCGAGTCTTGATCCTCCCCATAGTAAACTGATGGTGCAGCTTCTCCATATGCAACAATATCATCATAAGTCAGGGTTAAAAGAACATTTTTTGCATATAAAATGGATCCTCTGGAAATGCCAAAAGGATGCCTGAGTTTTAAATTAAATGGTCTTGCAGTTATATTTATCTTAGACATGCATTTAATAGTTTATCACCAGAATTTTTAACAGGATCATCTGCCGGAAGACCGGTTTCATCCTCAGCAGCATTAACCAAATCTCTGGTTTCAGATTCACTTAATCCAAAAGTATTTAAACCAATACCAACAACCTTTGCTTTTCGTAAGGGCAGAGAAACAGACTCATACACATCAATAAACTGTTTCAATGACTCAATTTTTACTTTAGTACTTTTAAGATATTCTCGACCAGCTTTATGACACAAAATAAGTTTGTGAGGGAGTGAACCATGAAGCAATGCCAATGTAACTCCTGACCAGCCTGGATGCAAAATTGAACCTTGCCCTTCAACAAATGCAATACTATAATTTTGTTTTGCAACCCTCAGCAATTCCTCCTCTATAGCTCCTGCCATAAAATCACCTGCAATTGCATCAATTGGCACACCTCGTCCACTAATCATCATGCCAGTCTGTCCTGTTGCAATAAAACATGAATGTTTTCCTTTTTGACTTGCAGATTTTGTAAGTTCCAGAGCAACAGTCATTTTCCCTATTGCCCCATCTGTTCCAACAGTAAGTACAATCTGCATTGGATAATCAAGCAATCTGGCATTTGCAATAGGGTATTTTCTGTTAGGTTTTCTTACATCCCAGATAAAAACATTTTTATCTTTTGCCAAACCTGCTATTTCAGGGATATCTGACAGAAAATCATGTAATCCATTTACAATATTTAATTTTAGCTGAATTGACTTTTTTATATCCGGAAGCCACTCTTGCGGGAAATTACCACCTGCAGGAGCAATGCCTATAAGTAAAACATCTGCGTCAGTTCTTTTACTTTTTGCTTCTTCAACAGAAGAGAATATTGGAACAGAAGGTAGCTTCTCAACTATATCTGATGCTGTTTTTCCACAAAATCTTTTATCTACAATACCTACTATCTCACACAAGCCATATTTTATAAAACCAACAGCTGTTTTTGCAGTATCAATGCCAAAAGCATCCTGGGCAAATATTATCACCTTGTTTTTCGATGTAAGCATTTTTAAGTATTAAACATCTCTGGATACAATATCAATAAACATTTCAGTAAGCTCCGGATCCCATTGCTTTTCTTTTCCATCCTTCAGTCTTCGTATAGCCTCACCAAAGCTTAAGCTCGATCTGTAAGGTCTGTTACTTGTCATTGCCTGATATGCATCAACAATGCTGACAATCCGCGAGCCAATTGGAATGTTTTGTTTTGCAAGACCCTCTGGATATCCGGAACCATCCCAGTATTCATGGTGATAGAGTACTAATATAGCAACACTTTCAAGAGGCTTTAGTGGTTTAAGTATTTTTGCACCAATAACAGGATGCTTTTTCATTACGTCATATTCTTCACGGTTAAGTTTCCCTGGCTTACATAAAATACTTTCAGGAATCCCAATTTTACCAATATCATGCATACCTGCAGCCAGCCTTATCCATTCAATTTGCTGTAAATCCAGACCAATCTCCCTTGCAAGTAAATAAGCATATTCAGAGACTCTTTTACTGTGCCCCTCTGTATATGAATCCTTTGCATCAAGAGCAAGTGCAAGGCTTTGTACAGAATCAAGAATATCAGCGCTATAGCGATATCTTTGGTCAATATCAGAAATTTGTTTATTAATTTTTTCTAGTATTTCAGGTCCGGTTTTCAAATTTGATTTTTTTAAAATAATTTCAGGTATAGCGTATGTAAGCAACTGCTTCCAGTTGTTTTTTGGCTGGTCTTTAATTTCATCATAGCTTGAGATCTGGAATTTTCCTCTTGATTTGGACAGTATCATACCCTGTTCAAGCAATCCCAGAAGCTCACTAAGTGAATCAGTATGAGTCGGAAAAGTAACAAAGGAAAAATTATAATCGATTGTTCCAATCCCTAAAACAGTTACATTAGACAATGCATCTTTAATTCTTTGAGCTTCAATTTTTGTCTTTTCCTGATCAGTGTTTTTCAAGAGAATAACGAATTCATCATTATTGTATCTGGCAATAATTACTGATTCACCATATATTCTTTTAAGATATCTCCCTGTCTGTGAAAGAACCAGGTTCCCTGCAACAAAACCCTGGCTGATATTTATATCTCTAAGCTTTTCTATATCAACTAAAACCAGACTAAAGGAAGTGTTATTTATATGGCTCTCTACCTGAGCATGAGAAAGCTCCCTTAAAAAAGCATCGGATGTGATAAGCCCGCTGTTAGGATCAATAACTTCTTTATTTTTATCCTCTTCATTTTTTATTTCACTTCCAATAAGAAGTCCAAGCATAATGCTAATTCTTCTTAAAAGCTCAATATTGCCTACATTCCAGCATCTTTCATAATCACACTGATGGAGTATTAAAACCCCAATGACTTTATTTCTGAAAAGAATTGGGTAACCTAATATTGATTTAACAGATAATAACTTTTCAATCCCATCCTGCAGATAATTTTCAGCATATTGCAATATCACATCTTTCTTAGAATCTAACTTTTGAATCCATTCATATTCAATCTTTGGTACAACTGAAATAGCAGACATAACTTCATTGGTTTTATATTCAACACTAAGATCACTATCAAATGTAGAAAAGGATTTATCAGAAAATATTTTAATCTGGCATCTAGAGGAATTTAGAGAAGCGCCAAATTCTCTTGCTATTTCCACCAGCTTAGATCTTAAGTCAGCATCACCAGCAAAAGCACTATCAATACTATGAAAGAATTCCTGAGCAAAAACTGTTTCACCATTAAAAAAAAGATTAGACCTTGTTTTTAGTGACGAGGAAAGTAATTCTACAAGGGGATATATTTCATGCTCAGAATATGCATTGTCTTTGGAGTCCCAATCAACAACAAGCACTCCTTCAAGATCAAGCGGTATAAGATAGTAGCTTTCAACCCATTGAGGTTTATATTCATCAACTGCCGTGTTTTTTGATCCCAATACTGACATTAATTGTTCTGATGATACTGACAAATCATAAGAAGAAAAAATAATTTGATTGTCATAGTACGTATTCAAAAGAACGGAACGTGAATTTAATATCTGATTCAATATGTTTACAAGCTGTTGCAGCCACAAACGATCTTTTTGGGGATTAGTTAATAATCTTAAAAGTTCTAGAAAATTAGAATTTGAAGCAGTAAGATTAAGACAATTAGCTTTCTGGCTTTTCACAAAAAGCTATTTTAACACCTAAAAACAATGAAGTTAACCAGGTTTTTCCCTTGATTAGCTTGCGACAGGAAGACTTGCTTGGGATTTTGGACCTTCCCAGTAGTTTTTTGACAAACCAGAACCTTTTTCTGTAACATCAAACATCCTGATAATTGACTCTCTTGCAGAGTTAAATATCTTCATATCAATTTCAATGTTATGTTTTTTATCAACAAGTGAAGAAAGAACATTTTCAAGTTTGTGATATTTCATATTTGGACAAAGAGGAAGAGGAAAAGTTGTTACTATTGCTTTATCTGCCATATCTCTTTGCATTCTTGCTACAAGTCCCTGCTCAGACAAAATAATAAACTGTTTTTTTGAGTGATTTGAAACATATTTATAAATCTGAGAAGTGCTTCCAACAAAATCTGCCAGTCGCCATACTTCAGGATCACACTCAGGGTGCGCAACAACAACAGCATCAGGATACTTTTCTCTCATAGTAAAAACATCTTTAGGGGTAATCTGGTAGTGGGTTGGACAAAATCCATCATAAATATGGAGCTTTTTATGCGGAAGCTGTTCCTGAACCCATACAGCAAGTCCTTTATCTGGAACAAAAATAATCTCTTTATTAGGAAGTGAATTAACCACTTGTACAGCATTAGTACTGGTACAGCAAATATCAGACTCTGCTTTTACTGCCGCACTGGAGTTTACATAACACACCACAGAACAGCCAGGATGCTCCATTTTAAAAGAACGAAGATCACCAACAGAAATCATATCAGCCATTGGACAGCCAGATTGTAAATCAGGCAAAAGAACAGTTTTTTCAGGATTCAGCAATTTTGCAGTTTCAGCCATAAAATGTACACCGCAAAAAACAATTATGTCTGCCTTTGTCCTTGCAGCAAAACGGGATAAAGCCAGGCTGTCACCAACATGATCAGCTATATCCTGAACTTCTAATCTTTGATAAATATGTGTAAGAATAACTGCATTCTTTTCTTTGGCTATCCGCCTTATTTCTGATTTTAATAAATCCACATTTCTCTGTGGCGGTGTTTTTGCACTACTGCCAGACGCTTTCAAAATATCTATCGTTGATGAATCAGACAGCATTAAATTTTCTACCTTATATAATTAATTTTGACTAACTATTTTAAATTATTATAGTGCTTAACTAAGGAAATGAGATAAGTTGCTTATTTGAAGTTTCATTTCCCCAGTACAAGTCCTTATTTAATGAAGAAATACTATGTTTAAACACATCTGGACAATTCTTATAATCATCCCTGTAGTGAACACCTATACTATGTCTTCTTTCAAGGGCAGATTTTGTAATTAATAAGGTAAGATATATAGTATTTTTTAATTCCTGGCCGAATAAATCTAAAGATAATCTGTCAGCATTATACTTTTCAAACAATCCACTAATAAACTCCAGATTTTCTCTTAAATTATTCTCATTTCTAGATACTCCCAGGAATCTTTCATTTTGCCTCTGAATCCTGGAGATTGTTTTTTTAACTTCATTCTCATCAAATATTTGGGTATCTATATCAAGATCATAAGAATCTTTTAAAAGAGCAGTACATGGATTAGAACCAAGGATCTCCCTTACTAGCAAATGCGGAACCGTAATACACTCAAGTAAAGAATTACTTGCAAGCCTGTTAGCACCATGAAAACAATTAGATGCTGCCTCACCAACACACCACAAGCCATCCAATGAGGTTTTACCAGAAACATTACACTTAACCCCACCAATAAAATAATGTGCAGCAGGTAAAACCGGTATTCCACTAACAAACAAATCAATATTTCTCTCTATGCAAAAATTATAAATAGTAGGAAACCTGTCTTTAAAATAATTTTTATCAAAAGAATCTAACGTAAGGTAAACAAATCCGGAAGAAGTTTTATTCATTTCAGTTACCAGTGCCCTAGACAATACATCTCTTGGGGCAAGCTCTGCCAGAGGGTGATAGCTCTTCGCAAAATATTCCCCATTAATATTTTTTAATTTTCCACCCTCACCACGGATTGCCTCAGTAATTAAAAACATTTCACCTTGGTAATTACATACGGTTGGATGAAACTGAATGAATTCTAAATCCCTCAGGTCAGCACCTGCACGATATGAGAGAACAATACCATCTCCAGTTATGACCTTTGGATTAGTTGTGTTCTCAAATATATGACCTGCTCCACCAGTTGCAATAATTACATGCTTTGCTAATATCACATATCTGTCTTTGGTTAAATCTTCAGCTAATATTCCAACTACACTTCCCGAATCATTTTTAACCAATGACAATGCAACAGTACCCTGCGATATAGAAATGTTTAAATCTCTGCAGGCCCTGTCAACAAGGGTTTTCGTAACAATTCTTCCTGTTGAATCTCCTCCTGCATGACAAATTCTGGCAACAGAATGTGCTCCTTCCCTGGTCTGATGAGGATGTCCATTGCCTAAAAGGTCAAATCCAACACCATATGAAATAAGTTTTTTGTATGAACTTACTGAATTTGAAATTAATTCTTTTACAACATCATAATTACACAATCCTGCACCAGCATTAACAGTATCCAGAACATGCTTTTCGCAACTGTCACTATCCTGCAACGGAACCGCAATACCACCCTGTGCATACTGACTAGAACTTTCAGTTACAGCTTCTTTAGTAAGGATACAGACACTTAATTTTTTTTGTGCTAGCTCTAAAGCACATATTAAACCACTTATTCCAGAGCCAATAACTAAAACATCAAATTTTCCTGCTACATCAAATTTCATAAAAGTAAATCATCTCAATTCAAACATTCAAGTGAAAAATCAATCCATTTAGCATTCTTAACCATATAACTGCTTGAAATAAATTTAACACCTGTAGATGCATAATCAATAATATTATTGGGCATAATCTGACCGCTTGCTTCTGTTAATATATCAGGCGGAACAAGTTTAACTGCAGACTTCAGTTCATCTATCCTCCAGTTATCAAACATTATAATATCTGGTTTAAGACCAATCGCGTCCTTTAATTGTTGCATATTTGAAACCTCAACTTCAATTTTATATTTTCCATTGGAGGTGTTTTTTGCTTTCATTAATGCATTAATAACGCCCCCACAGGACGCAATATGATTATCTTTTATTAAAAACATCTCACCCAGATTAAATCTATGATTTTTTGCACCACCGGATAAAATTGCATCTTTTTCAAATTTTCTTATTAATGGTGTTGTCTTTCTGGTATCCAGCAATACTGTAGGTGTACCTTTGATAAGATTTATCATTTTTCTTGTACATGCAGCAATACCTGAGAGATGGCATAAAAAATTTAAAGCAACCCTTTCACCCTTAAGTATATTTAATGTACTTCCATATAATTTTGCAACAATTTGTCCTTTTTTAATTTCATCTCCATCATCAAATAATGCCTTAATAGAAATATCCTTATCAATAGTATGAAAGGTTTCAGAAAATACATTAATTCCTGCTAACACAGCATCTTCATTAACCAAAAGACTAAAATCAGATTTCTTATTTTGATTAACCAGACATTCAGAAGTAATATCAATACCCTGAGGCATATCCTCCAATAAAGCATCAGATATTATTTTTTTATCATTTGAATACATACAAACATCCTATAGTTCGGATAGATTGATTATATCTAAAAACTCTATGTAGCTTCTTCATCCTGAGATGAATCGAGCAGTGGTTCTGGCAATGGTTTATCTTCAGGTAGTAAAAGTTTTTGTCCTACTTTTAATGTAAATTTCTTATCTCCTTTTACAAGCTCAACATATGGATCATCAGTTCTGGTTTTTCCTTTTATAATTGCCTTTACATGCCAATCTTCAACAGGATCAAGTACAGATACTTCAACCCTGTTTGGAACCGCCATACTCAAAGCTTGTTTCAGCTTATTTTCTCTTACAGTCTTATCATCATTTAAAATTATGCTGTAATCAGCCGTATAAACATTAACTAAAGCAAGGTTTCTACTCTGAACACTTACTACCCCAACAAGTTCAAATTGCTTACGTTCAATCTGTATCTCCTCAGGTTTATCAGGGGTCTTCTCAGTTTTAGAGGCTTCAAGTGCAGGAGCCAGTAGAGACAAATCCTGTCCAAAAGGATCTGCCCTTCCTTCAATTGATTCTCTTGCTTTTTGTATAAGCACAAGCCTCTGCTCTTCAGAAATAGGGCTAATCTTTGAAGAATCTTTAGCTGCTTCTTCCTCCTCAGATAAACCACGAATAGGTTGCCTTTGAATAAGTTTTGACTTTTGAAGCTTCCTTACAACAATCTCTGGATTCTGTGCACCAAAATAATCAGGAATCATAAAATAAGAACTGAAATTTGTCCAGATTAAATATGCTGCAGTAATAGTAATGCCACCTACAATGATAATTCTTATTGGAGTTATTTTTGCATTTCCTAATTTCTCAAACATTTTACTGGCCTTTCCATGAGACATAAAGTCACCAGAAGATTCACTTAAACCATTATCACCTAAATCCTGCTTAAATAAACCCAGATTTAATATTTCCTTATCTTGGTCAGAATTATATCTCGGACTTATAGCTTTTAAGAAAACCCTTTCAGAAACAACACCAGCAGCTTCAGGAACATTATACAAATCTGTTTCACTCTGTTCTTTTGCTGCCTGCACATCAGATATTCCTGTATTTGAAAAAATACTTTCAACAGGGATCGGGGGATTTGAATGAGCAGGATCTACAAGATCAGCCTCAAGTCCGCCACCAAAAATAGAATCGAGCCCTTTATAATCTTCAACTGGTGTTGACCAGGGAAACTTATGTTCAGGAGACTTTGGTAGGTCAGAGGGCTTACTTTCATCAGAAATGAAATAAGGTTTGTTTTTTTTCTGTTCTTCTTTTTTTTCAGTATCTTCTGTTTCAGCAGGCACAACTGGAGTATCTTCAGACTGTTTAGTCTCTTTTGAAGTCGGTGGCCAAATTAGTCCCTGATGTTCACCAGATGCACTTAATAAATCTTCCTCTACAGGCGGCAGAGATACCGTGCTTGGAGTATATATTACATTCTCATCTTGTTGTGTTATCTGTGCTTCCAGATTAAAGGTTACAGGCTGTTCAGGTAAATTAATATTCAAAGGAATTACTGCTTCAGGTTTTTCACCTTTAACTTCTGTTAAAGGCAAATCTAAGTCAGAAGCTTTTTCTGTCTCAATATTATCTCTTTTTTTTCTTAAAGGATTTTTTAGAGGAGATACATCAACACCAGAATATTCTTTTGTTTGTCTTGCAAAAGAAAAATTTAATCTAAGGATTTGATCATCAAGGTAAATCCTAGTTATATTTTTTTTTACCAGATCAACATCAATATTGGTAATCTTTGATAGTTTTATCTTTTTTAAATTAATTCTAGGTATACTCTTCTTTAACTGGGCATATGATATATTTAACTGATATCTAGCTAAGGAATCATCAGCTTCAAGAATTGATCCTGAGGTATTTTTTAGATCACCCATATTTAAGGTTCAATGCAAAATTATATATTTTAGACTGTAATAGCTCTTAATAGTTCTTCTACTGTAGTTTTTCTTTTTCTTACTTTTTGTATTCCAGCATGTGACAGGTTAGGTATTCCCATTTTAACAAGCTCAGCTTTAATTTCATTTATACCGGCCCTCTCCTGAATCATTTGCTGGATTTTTTCATTTACAGGCATTATTTCAAAAACACCTTCCCTGCCTGAATAACCAAGATTACTACATTTTTCACAACCAACAGCCTTTGCAAAGACCTCATCACTTGATGACGGCAAATGTAATAGTTCAAGTTCCTCAGCAGACGGTTTATATTCTTTATGACATGAACATACCTTACGAACGAGTCTTTGAGCTACTACCCCAATCAATGCACTGGATATAAGAAAAGGTTCTACACCCATATCCATAAGCCTTGCAATAGTGCTTGGAGCATCATTTGTATGAAGAGTACTTAATACAAGGTGTCCGGTTAATGCTGCCTGAACTGCTATTTCAGCAGTCTCTAAATCCCTAATTTCACCAATCATTACAATGTCAGGGTCCTGACGAAGGATGCTTCGTAACCCAGATGCAAATGTTAAACCAGCTTTTACATTTACCTGGACCTGATTAACTCGGGCAAGCTGATATTCAACAGGATCTTCTACTGTAACAACATTCTTTGTAGTATCTACAAGTTTTGCCAGACTGGTATACAAAGTACTTGTTTTACCTGAACCGGTTGGACCAGTAATTAAAATCATTCCTTGTCCTCTTGAAAGCCACTCTTCATAAGCTGCAAGTCTTGCTTTAGGTAGTCCTAAGTCCAGAAGAGTACTAAAGTGGTTTTCATGAGGCAAAATTCTGATTACACACTTTTCACCATGCAATGTTGGAAGTGTTGATACCCGCAGGTCAACTCTCTGCCCACCCAAAACTTCAGAGACACGGCCATCCTGAGGTTGCCTTTGTTCAGCAATGTTTAAATCTGCAATAATTTTAATTCTTGCTATAACAACTTTTCTTAAATCCTGAACAGTCGAAAAATATCTGCATATATCCCTTAAAATTCCGTCGACTCTAAACCTAACAATAAGTCCTTTTGGAGTAGGCTCAAAATGGATATCACTTGTTCTTTGGTTTAGTGCTTCTCCCATTAATGCTCTGACATCATTTGCAATTGCTCCTTCGTCAGTTGCCATAATCTGACGAATCGGGATTTTATCAAAAGTAGCTTCAAGTTCAGCACCTAATTTTGTCTGCTGTGCACTTGGAGGCTCAGATGGTTCTTCTTTTGTTCCAGGTTTTTGTTGTAGAGTCTGAACCGGTTGAGGTTTGGAAGTAGGGTATGTTGCTGCCTGAGGTGTAGGTATATTTGCAGGTGTTTTTCCAATCAATGTAAACCATTTATTCCAGCTTTCAGGCTTAATTTTTTTAAAGTCAATCTGGCATCCATTCAAAAAATCTGAAAGGGTGCTTTTTATAGATGAATCATGATTTTCCGGAACACCAACATAGAGCATATTATTCCAGAATAAAAGGGGTATTGCCTGTTCAGCCGGCCAACTTGAAGGCATGGCTGATAAAAGATTCTTATCAAGATATTCAAAATTTAACGAACCTGACGGATCCACCAATAGTCCCAGTGCATCATTTAAGCTTGTTTTTCCAGTCTTTAAAAGCTGTGTTAATGAAAGCCTGGTTGTATTAGTGGTTGCCATAGAAACATTATTCCCTTTTTAACCCTTCAAAATCCTTACTTAAATATATAAGTCAACATCATAATTAGTTTTCTGTTCCGTGAAAGAAGCTCTTGTTAAAAATAACATCTTATAAAATGATTTTATTCCAAGTAATGTAAAAACTCCTAAATTTCACAAAAGCTACGATTTAGGTATTTTAAAGCATTATTATCTTCTTAACAATAACTTAACAACGAATGGACTCTATATCATCGGTCATTTTAGGTATACCACTAGTAATAACCTCATTTCCATTTTTTGTAACCAGTACATCATCTTCTATTCTGATACCAATACCCTTATATTTTGAAGAGACATTTTCAAGCTTTGCAGAAATATATATACCGGGCTCAACAGTAACAACCATGCCAGGAAGAAGTTTTACTGAGTTACCTTTTTCATCAATATATGGGCCTGCATCATGAACATCAAGGCCTAACCAGTGTCCTAGTTTATGCATAAAAAACTTTGTGTATTTTTTCTTTTTTATAATTTCTTCAACACTTCCTTTAAGAAGTCCTATCTCCTTTAAACCATTTACTAAAACAAAAACAGCCTTGTTATAAGCATCAACAAATCTCTTTCCCGGACTTACTTCATTAATAGCTTTAAGTTGTGATTCAAGAACAATTTCATATAAATCTCTCTGAACACTACTAAACTTTTTACTGACCGGAAAGGTTCTGGTCACATCAGAAGCATAATTTTCATATTCACAGCCCGCATCAATCAAAATTAAATCACCTTTTTTAATTTTTTTTGAATTTTTTATATAGTGAAGAATTGTACTATTAGTTCCTGAACCAACTATAGAAGGATACGCAGGACCTGAAGCACCCTCAGATCTGAATTTTGATTCAATCAAAGATTCAATCTGATATTCATACATTCCATGCTTTGCAGAAGTCATCGCAAGAACATGGGCACTGTTTGAAATTACTGCTGCCTTTTTCATACATTCAATTTCATATTTGTCCTTAATTAATCTCATTTTATGAATAAAATCTCTGGGATCAGAAATTGATTTTGGTACTTTTAGACCACTTCTAATACTTTTCCTGGCTTCCGAAACCATCTCAAGTATTTTTATGTCAAGTTTTTTATTTACACCAAATGGGAAATAGATATATTCAGAACCATAAAGTTTATCTTTTAAAGTATTCTCAAAATCTTTAACAAGATTAACCTCATCAGCCTTATAAAAAGATTTTGCCTTACTAACGGTAAGCTGCTTACCAAGCCATATCTCTTTATGCTCAGAATTTCCTTCAATAAATAAAGAATATATAAAACTTCTGCCTTCTTTTTTTAATAAACAAACAGAATTATGCTCTTCAATCCCAGTTAAATAATAAAAATCAGGATCAGGTTTATATTTATACTCAACATCGTTTGATCTTATATGAGTTTCATTATTTGGAAGGACCACTAGCGAATTATCAGGTAACAAATCAATCAGCCTTTTCCTCCTGGCAGCACAATTATTAATAAGCTCTTGCATAATTATTGAAATGGATTTGAGGGTCTGTCCTGTAAAGCATCTTTTGATTGGGAAGGTGCTGAAGTTGAGCCCTGAGGCTGAGATCCTGCTGGCTGGCTTGGAACAGATCCCTGGGATGAACCTGTAGAAACTGGCTGAAGTGATTGCGATGGAGAGACTGGTTGCTGACTTGGCTGAGCTGGTTGTGCAACCGGTTGTGGTGCAGCAGCCGGTTGCGGCACAGCAGCCGGTTGTGTTTGAGTAGGAGGAGATGCATCTGAAGGTGCTTTAGCCGCAGGCTCTGTGCTTGGAGCTGAAGCTTTACCAGTATCTGCAGCTTTTGTATCCTGAGCCTTTTCCTGTGGTGCAGGTTCAGTATCACTGCCTGCATCAGGCTTTTTCTTTGAAGATGCTTTTGTTTTGGCTGATGAACCACCAGAGAAATATGATGGAGCAGATCTTGTAGTAGATGAGGGTATTTTAGGTGAGCCTGGAAGATCCTTAACATCCCGCATAGATTCCCTGAGTAAATAACTAAATCCACTCTGATCAATCAGCTCAATTCTTGCAGTTGGATTAAATGCTATCCTTGATACTGATAGTTTCTGTAGCTCATCTATAAAGTCTCCAATCCTAAACTCTCTGGGCGCTTCATCAGGATTTGTCACGTTTTTAATTAAAGCCCTCGGCTCATTTACAATTAAATATACTGCTATAAGTTTATAGTTCTTTATCAGATCATTTATTTCATCTTCACTAATGTTTTCTTTTTTGTCTTTATTTTCAGGAGAAGTTGGATTTGCTGAAGGACATGGCACGTTAGCAGTCTGTCCTGGACTTGGGCTTGGATTTACATTTTTGTTTGACGGAGGGACTTTAGTACCAGTTTTAGGATTTTCAAGTCCAACTGGCTGTGAATAAGCAGTGTTAAATAAATGACAAGCAAAAAAGATACACATTGATAAATATTTAAAAAAATTGTACATATCAAACAGCCAGCTATAAAGGTTATTCCCTGAATACATTTAAATATTAATATACTCTAATAAAGATGATTTCTGATTTAACTGGTTCAGGTTATGAAAAGGGTATTTTAAGGATACTTCCTATATAAAACAAACGATTTTGATAACTTTTAATAATGTATTTTTTAAAATTAATCAAAAAGGCACTATAATCTCAAATATGAATTGGCTAAATGACTTAATGACAGTTCTATATCCTGAGATTCTATTGTTATTTGCACTTACAATAGCTATTCTTCTTAGTACATCAAAGTTTAATAACACCATCTGGATATTTACTACTATATTCTTAATAACCGGGGCGCTCCACATAATAAGAAACCAGTTTTCAATTTCTGAGCCAATGAGTATTCTTGGGGGAATGTTTATTGCAGACAGGCTCAGCATAATTTTCAGACTTATAACACTAGTCATTACTACATTAGTCCTACTTGGATCCGTAAAATACTTAGAAGGATTTATTCATAGAAGCGAATTTATAATTCTACTTTTAACTTCTGTACTTGGAATTATGTTTTTAATTGGCGCAAATGATTTAGTTGCCATTTTTATTGCACTAGAAACATTAGGTTTAAGTTCAATATTGCTGGTAGGCTATTCTAAATATGATACCAGGAGCAATGAAGCATCGTTAAAGTACCTTGTTAACAGCGCAAGCGCATCAGCAATATTTTTATTTGGTTTGTCAATTTTATATGGACTTACTGGTTCCACACAGCTGCCGGAAATTAAATACAAACTCTTACAGCTATCCCAGGATGGTGTTTTAAGTAATCCCCTTATTGCGGTAATTTTAATATTAATTATTTGTGGACTTGCATTTAAACTATCAAGTGTACCAATGCATATGTGGGCACCTGATGTATATGAAGGTGCACCAACTCCTGTTACTGCATTTTTATCAGTAGCATCAAAAGCAGCAGCTTTTGCACTCACCTTAAGAATAATGGTTTCTCTGTTTGATTTTGCAAATAATATCTGGCAGCCTATTATTGCAGTAATAGCTGTTCTATCCATGGTAATCGGAAATTTCGTTGCACTAGGTCAAATCATAAACAAAGCATCTATAAAACGGTTAATGGCATATTCCTCAATTGCACAGATAGGATACATTCTGACAGGGATAGCTTTATTTACAAATGAATCTCTTAACGCTGCTACATTTTATCTGGTTATTTATTCAATTATGAACATTGGAGCATTTCTGGGAATAATTGCATTTGGTAATGAAACCAATTCTGATTCCATCAGTGACTACAGTGGACTAGCTCAAAAGAAACCTTTTCTTGCGTTTGCACTTGCTGTTTGTTTCTTTAATCTTGCAGGGCTCCCTCTTCCACCAGCAGGATTTATTGCAAAGTTTATACTCATAAAAGCAAGCTTTGAAGCTGGTTTATTTGGAATAATGCTTGGTTCTATTGCTCTTATTACAACTATACTATCTATTTATTATTATTCTTATATTGCAAAACTAATGATAGTGGATAAGCCATCTCTTTCCGTTCAAAATATAAATTCAAATAAATCAGCTCTGGGAAAATCAGGAGAACTATATGCTGCAATTACCCTTACAATTATTGGGATTTTTCTTTGCACTGTATTCTCTAACCCAATCTTAAAGATTACAAACAGCACAATAACAGAACTTTTTCCAGGCAATAATTTTATAAGCTTTAAATAGCCTTTATTTCCCTTGGATTTACTACATTTTACGCATTCTATTAATCTACTTATAACCTTGGTTTAACAAAAAAATAACCATGTAAACTTTTTAGAACGAATATAAAAAATATACAAATTGATTTAAGAAAAACATAACCTAGGAAATTTATCCTATATAACTGTAAGCAACAACAGGAGTTCAAAAGGAGGAAGTCATGAGTGGGTTAGCAATAAATGCAATAGGGGGTCCAAGAATGTTTGCAGCACCTATGGGTGGGTTTGAAACAAGTGGAGCAGCTAATATTCAATCTACATCAGGGGGTTCTTCAGGTGTTGATAACCCACTCATTGGCGGGGGTAATGAAGGTATAACCGGTATGATGGGTAACTTATCCCAATTTATGTCAAATCTAATTAATGGTATAAATGATGGTTTTGCTGCAATGTCCAATGCCCTTATGGGTGGAGGAGGCGATTTCAATCAGTTAATTCTAAGAAATGCCAGGCTAAAAGCTGCATTGGGTTATGCACGAACCTTCTGGCAGTCATTAATGCAAGAACTGGAAGAAGAAAAGAAAGCTTTAGCTTCACAAAAAAGCTTAGGAACAGCAGGCTAAACTTACAAAACTGACAATAACATAAAAAGGGGTAAGAAATTACCCCTTTTTTCTTTATATAAAATCAAGCAAAAACACTAAGCCATATTTTTAATTACAGCATCTGCGAATTCACTGGTTTTTAAAAGAGTGGCACCAGGCATTTGTCTTTCAAGATCATAAGTTACATGCTTTTGTCTAATTGTTTTTCTCAACGCATTTACAATCAACTCTGCTGCTTCAGTCCATCCAATATATTCAAACATCATTACCCCTGAAAGTATCATTGATGTGGGATTTACTTTGTCCTGGTTTGCATATTTTGGTGCAGTACCATGTGTAGCCTCAAATATTGCAATCTCATCACCAAGATTTGCTCCAGGCGCAAGTCCAAGTCCGCCAACCTGTGCTGCACATGCGTCAGATAAATAATCCCCATTTAAATTAGTTGTCGCAATAACCGAATATTCATCAGGTCTTATAAGCAATTGCTGAAACATACTATCAGTAATCCTGTCATTTACCAGTATTTTCCCAGGTGGAATAACTCCGTTATACTTTTTATTTAAGTCCTCTTCCGTAATAGTGTAAAATCCAAATTCTTGTTTACTAACCTCATACCCCCACTCACAAAATGCACCTTCTGTAAACTTCATAATATTTCCTTTATGAACAAGTGTAACTCTTGGTTTTTTATTTTTTATTGCATATTGAATTGCCATTCGAACAAGCCTTTTACTGGCAAATTCAGAAATTGGCTTAATACCAAGCCCTGAACCAGTACGAATTTCATATCCCATAGACTTTAATAAATCAGAAAGCTTCAACATTTCTGGCGAACCAGATTTAAATTCAATCCCACTGTAAACATCTTCTGTATTTTCACGAAAAATTACAATGTCTACTTTTTCAGGATGCTTTGTAGGTGTTGGCACACCTTCAAAATATTTTACAGGTCTTACGCACGCATATAAATCAAATATTTGTCTCAGTGCAACGTTCAAACTTCTTATGCCACCTCCTGTAGGTGTTGTCAGAGGACCTTTTATTGCAATCTTATATTCTCTTATGATTTGAAGTGACTCTTCAGGAAGCCAGCTGTTTGTTTTATTAAATGCTTTTTCACCAGCAAGAATTTCATGCCAAATAATCTGCTTTTCACCACCAAATATAGCTTTTACTGCTGCATCAAGAACCTTCTTTGTAGCCTTTGTAATATCAGGTCCTGTGCCATCTCCTTCAATGAAAGGAATCATTACTTTATTAGGAACAATTATTTTACCGTCCTTAAATGATATTTTTTCTGTTTCTGCCATTGATTTTGTTGTCATATTTTTACACAATTTACGAAGTTATAAGCGAGGATTTTCTTTCGAAAATCCGAGCGCGTTAATTAACATTGCTAATAGCCGAGGAGTCACCGTAGGTGCGACGAGGCGTTATAAAAAAGCGGAAGACGGGGCTCGAACCCGCGACCTTCTCCTTGGCAAGGAGACATTCTACCACTGAACTACTTCCGCAAAATTCTATAGCAGCTGGTTCTGCGGTGACGTAGCTCCTCGAACCAGCTTTGCATAGACCGCTCGGTTTGCCGAATAAATTGGACAAACCTCGCTTTATTAAATTGTATATATTCAACCCCATTGATTTTTAAATATCAATGCTAAATTTAACATACTATTACCATGTCAGAAAGTGATTATTTAGTAAAAGGAATTACAAAAAACGGGTCTTTCAGGGCAATAGCAGTATCTACAAAAAATCTTACTGAAGAAGCAAGACAAAGGCATAATTTATCTCACACTTCAGCAGTTGCTCTTGGAAGAAGTATGGCATGCGCAATACTACTATGCTATACACTTAGAAAAACAAAAGGACATCTTACCTTAAAAATTAAAGGTGAAGGACCTATTGGAAACATAATTGTAGATGTAAGCAGTGAAGGAACTGTTCGTGGATATGTTGATCATCCTGAAATTGAATGTTTTGATCAAAAAGGGTATGTTGATATTGATAAAGCTGTTGGTAAAACAGGATATGTTCATGTCAGCTACGACAATGAAAAAGGTATACCTTACAAAAGTTCTGTAGAAATAGTTTCTGGTGAAATAGCAAAAGATGTGGTTAATTATCTTGCCACATCAGAACAAATAGCATCTTTTTTATCATGTGGTGTTTACCTGGAACCAGCTTCAGGAAAGGTTCTCCATGCAGGCGGAATATTAATCCAAACAATGCCAAATGCCAGTGATGATGATATTAAAAAAACAGAAGAAACAGTTACAAAGCTGGATCCATTTTCAATACTATTAAGATCAGGGCTTAATTTGGAACAAATACTAAAAAAATCTCTGTCTGACCATGATACTGAAATATTAAGCGAATTTGAAGGATTATGTTTTTATTGCGGCTGTAGCCGGAATAAATTTGAAAGTGCATTAATATCACTAGGTAGAACAGAAATTAAAAAAATTATAACTTCTGTAGGATATGCAGAAGGACGATGTAATTTCTGCAGTAATGTTTATATGTTTAAAAAAGAAGAACTTGAAGATCTTATAAAGAAAAGAAAAGATTAATAGCCATCAACTTCATGCTGAAATTTATAATCTCTGGGCTGACTCCTGGCTTGTTCATATTCTGCTGCCTCAATTTTTGTATCAGTATAAGTTGCCAGTGCACTTACTGCATTTGGAAGAGCAGGTAATAGTAATGAACCAAAAATTGAGTCTCCTCCATCAGAACCTATAATTGTTGTATCACCATAAAAATATTTCGGATACATTGGTATGCCTATATAGCCAAATGAAGCTAGTTTTAAGAGGTTTCTCCACTTTCCTCCTCTGCCTGTAGGTTGTTTATTATAACCAATCCCACCGGAAGCTATCGAGCCAGCAGCTGTACCACCAGGATAATATACACTGTCAAAAAGTGGATTTGCCTGAGAAGGCTGTATGATGCTTTCTGGCACAGAGCCAGGTATAGATGCTAAGTCAGCAGATGCAATTCCCTGAACTCCACGAATCAGCTGACCGCCTGGTGTATATAAACCTACAAAACCACTTTGATGTCTTATTATGATCTGGGAAGGTTTAATCTCTTCAACAAGTGAATTAATATCAGACCTATATGGAACACTAAACAACTCAAAGCCTGACAGACCAGATATTTCTCTATATGAAAGCTCATTACTATTTAATCCTACCAACAAACACACCGGATTCTTAAAAATTCGTTCTTTCTTTTCTGTAACAGGTTGTGGCTCAGGAATTTGACTATCCTGGTTAAGCTGTTGATCATCTGGCTGTTCCACACCATCATATGCAAACAATGAGCATGGTAAAAATAAAACCAGTACAACAGTTAAAGTTAAAAAATTAATTTTTGACTTATAGTTCATAAATGCTCAAGGAAAAGAATAAACCCAGATGGTTATGGTAAGTTAAAAACAGCTAAAAAGATATTAAAATATAAAAGTTATATTAAAACAAGGCATCATTTTAAACCAAGGTTCAGTAATATCCCTTTAAAAGCTTAAAAAGGGTAAACTTAACAGCATGAAATCAGTAGATAACTTTGTAAAAACAGTCGCAAAATTAAGATCGCCTGACGGCTGCCCATGGGATAAAGAACAGTCACATAAAACATTAAAAAGATATCTGATAGAAGAAGCATATGAAGCCGTAGATGCAATTGAAAATAACGATATAAAAGCCCTGATGGAAGAGCTTGGTGATGTACTTCTGCAAGTAGTACTGCATGCACAGATTGCAAAGGAAAATAAGAAATTCTCATTTGATGATCTTGTAAATCGTATAAACAGAAAAATGATTTCAAGACATCCACATGTATTTGGAAACAAGAAAGTAAAAAACACTAATGAAGTACTTATAAACTGGGAAAAGTTAAAAAAAGCAGAAAAACCAGAAAGAAAAACCATTTTTCATGGAATCCCAAAATCTTTACCTGCTTTGCTTAAAGCATTAAAAGTTTCAAAAAAAGCAAGTAGATCAGGTTTTGACTGGGATACTAAAAGCAGCATATGGAAAAGTTTTAAATCAGAGTTCAGGGAATTTGAAACTGCTGCAGCCAAAGGTAATAGAAATAAAAAAGCAGAAGAGCTTGGTGACTTATTATTTATGGCTGTAAATATAGCCAGGTGGTATAACCTGGAACCTGAAGAATGCCTAAATAAAGGTATTAAGAAGTTTATTAACCGGTATAACAAAGTTGAAAAACTTCTATCTGGTAAAGATAAGAACAAAATCAGCACAAAAAAACTTAACCTGCTCTGGAAAAAAGTTAAAAGATTAGAGAAGAAACAAAGCTAACGAGCTATAATTAACCAGGTACAACATTATGAAACTATCAGCAAACAATTTACTAAACAAAGACAAAATTAAACTTATTCAAAAAGCAATTCTAACAGGCATTGGAATTACTGCTTCCCACGAAAGAATCAAAAAAGCTGCTTCAGGTATTTATAAAGATGTTCAAAGCATTATTATCAAACTTTTAAAAGACCTTGAGGAAAGCGGAGAAATAAAAACTACTGAAGCAAAACACATAATTGCACAGCTTCAGAAAAAATCTGAATCAGAAAAAGCAAAAATCTTTAAAAAACTACAAAGAGAAGGAAAAATCCTTTATAAATCAGCAAGGGAAATTATTCTTACTCCTTTTAGCATTTTAAAAGGCACTGCAAAAACCATTAAAAATGCAAATAGAACAAAATCAAAAATTAAAACACAAAAAACAAAAAGTCGAAGAAAAAGAAGCTAGTTTAGTTTTCCATCATTAATTATTAGTTCAGCAACTTTTTTTATGGATACCCTGTCATCCATAGATTTCTTCTGAAGGTAGTGCATTGCTTCTGGCTCGTCAAGTGAAAGTTTTTTCATTATTATCCCTTTTGCTTTTTCTACAAGCTTTCTAATCTCAAGTTTTTCCTTAAGATCTGATATATCCTGATTTAGACTTTCCATCTCCTTTGCCCTAAACTTCGCTGTTTCTATAGATGCAATTAAATCCTGTGGTTTAACTGGCTTAGTAAGAAATGCAAATGCCCCAACCTCTCCTGCTTTCTGAACAAGTTCAACCTGGTTATAAGCAGTAAGAATAACCGTAGGAATTCTTTTATTCAGGGCAATCTGAATTTCTTCTGCAGCCTCAAGCCCATTAATATTTGGCATTTTTATATCCAAAACCATTAGATCTGGCAGCGTAATTTTTGCAAGTTCAAGTGCATGGTAACCATCTTTTGCTTCTGCAACAACATCATATCCAACCTCTGTAAGTATTTCCTTTAAGTCCTGCCTGATTAATGCTTCATCATCAGCTATAAGTATCTTTGTCTTTTGTTTTTGTTCAGTTTTTTGCATTTACTTTAGCTTCTATTTTTATCTCAGTCCCATTTTTCTCACCGATACTATTTACATAAATCTTACCATCCAAATCCTCCTTTACAAGAGTATTAATAATATGCCATCCAAGACTGGCAGGTTCGTCCTTTTTAAAGCCACTAGGGAGCCCAACCCCATTATCTTTAACAGTAAGAAGGAAATTATTTTCTTTTGAATTATCAAACATAATACTTATATTTATTTCACCTGTTACAACATTGTTAAAAGCATGCTCATAACAATTTGATATAAGCTCATTTACTATAAGTGCAACGCTAACAGCCTGTTCACTGTCCAGGAAAAATTCATCCAGGCAATTAATTGAAACAACTATATTTTTATCTTCATACCCCAAAGTACGTTGAAGGTTCCTTGCAATGTCCTTAATTAACTGACCAATTGCAACTATTTGCACATTATCAGACTGTGAAAGATATTCATGAACCAGCGTTATGCTATCCAGGCGCAGGATTGCCTGGTGAAAGGCATCTTTAACAGCCTGATCATTTGATCTCCTCAGCTGCATTCTAAGCAATGCAGCAACAGCATTCAGATTATTTTTAACCCTATGATGAATTTCCTTAACTAGAGCACCTTTAACTTTAATCTCTTTTTCTTTGAGTGAAAGTTCTGAGATATCGCGAAGTACATGAATTTTATTATTCTCAGACAAATCAAAGTTTGTAATTTGAAGAGTACCTCCTATTCCTGAATACCGCTTTTTCACCAGATTAATTACAGGTTCAGTTTCAAGAATATCAGGGTGAAAATCTTTAAGCAGCATTGATAATTTGGTTCCTGTTGTTTTTTCTCTGATTCCAAGGACAGATACGAGAAGATTCTGAGCCATGTAACTCACATACAACACCTGATCGTAATTATCGGTTAAAATAAACCCTTCCTGACCAACAAGTTTAGGCCAGTGTTTTAACCTGTGCCTCTTCTGGTTTAATGCTCCCACCAAATCATCAGCAACCTTATTCCAGTTTTTACCCATTAAACTTTCAGTCAGGTACAAATCTTTTTCAAAAGAAATAATTGCAATGATTTTTTCATAGTGATAAATAGGGTAAACCACCTGCTGCGTTGGTCTTCCGGCTATCATCACTCCATAAACACCTAATATTTTTTTCCCTGACTCAAATGTCTTTTTTACGAAAGGTTCTGCTTTACCACTTGAAATACTCCCTACGCTGCTTTCAAGAAATAATGTCGGGTGCCCATGGGGTCTTTTAATATCAACCAAAACATAATGTTCGTTTTTTTTTGCCTCAGTGTATACCATTATGTCAGTTGCCAGCAAATCACTTATAAACTGAAAATTGTCCAATATACTTTCCAGACGACCTATTTCATCATTGTCAAGAGAAGAACAGTTTAAACATATTTCCCGCACACGGGACGCTTTATTACTTTTATCAAGTGCCTGGCTCATATATTTATCCCTATACCTGCTTAAACAATCCTGAGAAACTTCCTTTTACCGATCTGTAAAACTGAATTTTTATCATTGTCTGTAATTAAAAAATTTGGATCGTCGATTTTTACAGATTTCAATTTTACACCACCGCCAGCAATAAGCCTCTTTGCTTCAGCCTTTGAAGGGACAAGTTTAGCATCAAACATTAAATCAGCAACTCTTACAGCTGAGGTAATTTTAAATTCATCAACCGATTGCGGGATCTCATTTTCCCTGAATTGCTTGACAAAATCAACTTCTGCCTGGCTGGCAATATCAGAACCATAGAGCTGCATAACCAGATTATTAGCAAGCTTATATTTAATATTCATAGGGTTTTGACCACCTGCAAGCTGAGTCTTAAATGAACCAAGCTCATGTGCTGAGAAGTTGGTTATTAAATACAAGTAGTTCTCAATCAATTCATCGGGAATACTCATTGCTTTCCCAAAGATTTGATCCGGCGAATCATTTAATGCAATGTGATTATAGAATGTCTTAGACATCTTTTTCTTTCCATCAAGACCAACTAAAAGAGGTAGCAATATTACAAACTGCTCCTTTTGTCCAAAGTGTTTTTGTATATGCCTCCCGAATAATACATTAAAAGTCTGATCAATACCCCCTATTTCAATATCAGCTTTAACTTCTTTTGAATCATATCCCTGGAGTATTGGATATAAAGCTTCATGAAGATATAATGGCTCGTTCTTACTTATACGGCTGCCAAATGCTTCTTTTCCAATTAACTGATTAACTGTTGTTAAATGTGCAAGCTCAAGCAAATCTTTTGCGGTAAGCTTGCTCAACCAGTCATAGTTATTTACAATTTTAGCTTTATTTAAATCAAGAATTTTCCCAACCTGCTGAAGATATGTTTCTGCATTTTCTTTTACCTGCTCATGTGTCAACGGAGGTCTTGCTTCATTTCTACCACTTGGATCGCCAACCATTGCAGTAAATCCACCAATAATTAAAACAGGTATGTGACCATCTTCCTGAAATTTCCTGAGGTAATGAAGACAGACAGTATGTCCAAAATGTAATTCTTTACTAGTAGGATCTATGCCTAGCTTAACTCTTAATTGCTTTTTATTGTTTTTAGCTTCCTCCATAAACTCTGCAAATCCTTGAAATCCACCTGGAAGCCACTGCGTATCTTTAACAATATAATTAGAATATTTTATTTGAATCTCTGAAGATAAATTCATAATCATGCAGCCTGCTTTTCTTCTTTTAATTTTTCGGATGGTTTATCAATTAACTCTTTTAATTTATTTTCAACCTTTTCTTTATATTCGCCATTTGGATCTATTTCCAGATATTTATCAAATAATTCCTTTGCTTTTTGTTCATTGTTTGCAGTTATATAAGATAACCCAAGGGCATAATATGCCGGCGAATATTTGTCATTAAGTTCAATTGATTTAAGAAAATAATTCTGTGCTTCTTGATAGTTACTCTGATTTTGATACAGGAGTCCAAGATTGTAATAAGCAAGATGATTATCGTACTGAACAACGATTATTCTTTTGTAGGTATTAATTGCTTCTTCGTTTATACCCAAATCCTTGTATGCATTGGCAAGAAGTATTAAAGCATTAAGATCATTTGGTTCAGATTTTAAATATTCCTGAAGCTGTCCAACCGCCCCAAACAAATCCTTCTGAAGAAGTAAAAACTGAGCAAGCTGAAGCCTAGTCTTCACATCCTTACTCAGGACTACAGCTACCCTGTACTGATCAATAGCTTCCTGAATACTATTATTTTTTGCAAGAAACTTTGCATATTCAATCCTCGCATTAACATTATTAGCATCAGCCTCAATCCATTTTTTGTAAGTATTTTTTAAACTTGCATTATCTCCAAGCGAAGTATATGCAAATATTAATTCTTTAAATGCTTTTGAAGGATTCAAAAACTGCTTTTTTATTGCAGTATCAAGGTAAGACACTGACTCTTTGTATTTTTTTTGTTCATTAAGTAAAAGTCCAATATTAAAAAACAACCCTGGATCATCTAGATTATTATCAAGTGCATCTTTATAGAAGATATATGCTTCATCATAATTTTTATTTAAATGCAGACTACATGCAAGTACATACTTAAGTTCTGGATCGATTTTTCCGCTTTCAGCATTTTCTGTATTAATTTTTTTAAGAAGTTCAGCTGAAGATGCATAATTACCTTTGTCAAAATTAATTTTGGCAAGATTAAATAAAGCAAGATGGTTATTGGTTTCAGAAGAAAGAATACTTTCCCATGATTTTTTAGCCTCATCGTATTTTTTCAGAGACTGCTGAAGGTATGCTTTATATACATAAAGTTCATTATTGTCAGGCTCTAGGGATATAGCTTTTTCAAGCTGCTCAACAGCTTTATTTAGAGCACCGGTTTTCCAGAGGAACGAAGCATATTCAACAGCAACGGCCGGGTTTTCAGGTTCTAATTTCACTGCCTGTAAATAATCACTTTCAGCTTCAGTATGTTTACCTAGCTCATAATTAATCAAACCACGATCCAGGTAGAATTCACTTTCTGAATTGTTTTTTAAAATTGCCTGATTAAGACATTCGTTTGCTTCCTGCATATTTCCAAGCGCATATTCTGCTTTTGCCAGGTTGTACCAGATATATGGCTCATCCGGCATTTTCTCTAAAATATATTTATAGTGCTCTCTACTGGTTGCATAATCTTTCACAGAATGATATGAAACTGCCAAAAGAATTCTTGATTTAATATCATTTGGATATAAAGCTACAACAGCACCAAGATCTTCAATTGAGCACTTAAAATTATTATTAACAGAACAACTTGTCCCCAGGAGGGACTTTAACAGTATATTTTCAGGATCAAGCTTAATTGCAGCCCTATACTCTTCCTCTGCAGCACTAATCTTCTTTTGTTCGAGATATGCATTACCCAGCAATGCGTGAACCAGTGGATCTGCAGGTGAAAGCTTCAGGGCTTTTTCAAGAGCAGAAACAGCTAAATCAAACCTTGAAAGCTCCATAAATACTTGAGATAAGCTGATTAAAGTAGGCAAATCTGAAGGATTTAAAGTAAGTGCATTATTAAAAGAAACAACAGCATTTTTCAGGTCTCCTTTTTTATATTGATCAATCCCATTCTGAAAATGAATTAACGGGTATAAAGTCAGCTCTTTTTTTGCAAATGCAATACAACAATTATTGGATAGAAAAAACAAAATACTAAAAATAGACAGAAAGAAAAAGTACTTTAGCTGCAATAAAGCAGTTATAGAACATCTTCCAGCTTGAGGATATCTATCTGGCATACATGATAATTATAACTTAATTAAAAACTAGTCCAGCTCTTTCCATTCTGTCAACAGCTTCTGCAATTCTTTCTTTTGAATCTACAAGCGCAATTCTTATATAACCTTCACCATAGGTACCAAATGAGCCACCAGGTATTGTTGCAATATGTGCTTTCATAAGGAGAGCTTCTGAGAAATCAAAACTTGATTTATACCCTTTTGGAACAGGAAGCCAAATATACATTGCGCCACCCGGTGTTGGTATGTTCCACCCAAGTTTTTTAAGTTTCTGCATCATTACATCTCTTCTCTCCTGATAAATCATTGCTGTCTTTCTGTGCTCCGTTAGCGGAATTGTAAATGCTTTAATACTTGCAGCCTGAATTATGTTGCACACACCATAATCTGTATTTGTTTTAACTTCATAAAGAGCATTAACAAGCTCTTTACAGCCAGCAACAAATGCAATTCTCCAGCCTGCCATACTGTATGTTTTTGATAAAGTATGAAACTCCACTGCTATGTCCTTTGCACCTTTTATTTGCAGTATACTCGATGCTATGTGGTTACCAAATGTAAGCTCGGAATATGCTAAATCACTGACAAGCACTATCTGGTTTTTAATACATAAATTAACAACCTTTTCAAGAAAATCAAAATCACAGACAGCACCAGTTGGATTGTTTGGATAACTTATAAAAAACAATTTTGCTTTATCAAGCATCGACTGGGGAATGATATCCAAATCTGGTAAAAAGTTATTTTTTTCAAGCAAAGGAAGTTCATATATCTTTCCGCCTGCAAGCAAGGTGCCCCTAGCATGTACAGGATAATATGGACTTGGGACTATAGTTAAATCACCAGGGTTAATAATTGCAAAAGCTAAATGTGTAATTCCTTCTTTTGATCCAGTAAGCGGTAATATTTCAGATTCAGGATCAAGAGTAACTGAAAATCTTTTCTTCATCCATTCTGCTGCAGACTCCCTAAATTTTTTATGTCCCCAAAACGGAGGATATCTATAATTATTTCGATCTTTCAGTGCAGAAATACATTCCTCTATAACAACGGGTGGTGATGGCAGATCAGGACTGCCAAGACTTAAATCAATTACATCCACATTTTTTTGAATCAGATCTTGTTTTTCTTTATCTAGTTTAGAAAATATATAAGTCGGTACATAACCCAATCTTTCAGCAAGCTTTATAAATGATTTTTTATTTTCGGTTGGAAGTTTAGACATTTTTGCAATAAGAGTTTTATTTTATCATTAGCTGTTGGCTGCTGGCTATTGACTGTTAGCTTTTGCTTCGGCTAAAAACTAATAGCTAAAGTCCAATAGCCGTTATAATATTCACTGTAATGAAAAAAATTATCATAATTGGTGCAGGCAATATGGGGTTTGCTATTGCACAGGGACTAAAAAATAAGAATATTTACAGTAAAGAATCCATTGTTTTCCTAGAAACCAGCAAAGGCAGATCAAAACAAATTAAAAGTAAAGGGTTTAAGGTGCTAAGTGGTTTTAACGAATTGCACAAAGTAATACATTCATTCAGAAATATTGAAGCAATAATAATTGCTATAAAACCAAAAGATATAAAATCTGTTACAAGCGAAATCAAGAAATATATACCTAGGGGTATATTAATTATCTCAATAGCTGCTGGAATTGAAATAAAAACTTTATCATTTCTTACAGGCTCAAAATACCCTATTGCCCGTGTTATGCCAAACATTCTATGCGAACAAAATGAAGGTATAAGTGCAGTTAGTAAAAACAATAAAGTCACAAGTAAACACTCAAAGACATTAAAAAAAATATTTGAATCCCTAGGCAAATGCATAAGTATGAAGGAAAAATATTTTGATTTAGTAACTGCTGTTTCAGGTTCAGGTCCTGCATATTTTTGTTATTTAATTGAGTGCCTTACTGAAGGAGCAATCAAATCAGGCTTAAATAAAAACAATGCATATAAATTGGTCTTACAGACAGGTTTAGGAACATGCACAATGCTTTTAAAAAACAATATAAAACCAGACGAATTAAGATTAAGAGTAACATCACCAAAAGGAACTACAGATGCTGCAATTAATATTTTTGAAAAAATGAACCTAAGAAATATAATATTAACTGCACTTCACTCAGCTAAAAAAAGAAGTCTAGAGCTTGGAAAGAAAGCAAGATCTGAAACTAAATAACAATTTATGATTATTAAAAAAAATTACTGTTTATCTGTCTTGTTATTAATGATAACTTTAATTTCATTTATTAGCATTCAGCCCACTCTCTCACAGGAACCCCTAAAATTAGGCACCGAGACAGAAGATATTGCCCTTACAGATGATGTTAATATCGCAAAAGCACAGGTAGAAAAATATCCCGACAACCCTGAAGCACATTTTAATCTTGCAATTGCATTAAGCAGAACAAGCCTGGTAGAACAATCAATAAAAGAACTAAGAAAAACAAAAAACCTTATACGAAAAACTGGCAGCACTGAAGTTATTGATAGGAAAATTTCTGAGTATAATGAAATAATTAAGGACTCTGAAAATCCTTCCCTGAATAACATCAGATATAGGCTTGCATTCAGTCATTATTTAAAAGCATATCTTAAAAACAAAGAGATTGAAAAGCTGGAAAAGGAGAAAAACAGGAACAACGACAAAAAAAATAATAATATCTTTGCACCTAGCAGCCTTGCATATATTGAAAAAGAACCATTAATAAAAGAAAACCTGGAGAAAAGCATCTATTATTTTAAGGAGGTTCTTAAATATAACCCAAATGATAACTGGGCAAAAATTTATTATGGCTTTATTCTTGCTGAGCAAATGGGAAAAATAAATGATGCTAAAGTTCTCTGGAATCAGGTAAAAAACAATGATCCGAATAACCCTGCACCCTATTTTTTTCTTGGAGAATTACATATTAAAGAAGGAAATTTAAAACAAGGGATCACAGAAATTTCACAGGCAATACTACTTAGATCGCTTGGATATTAATTAGCTGAAAGCTGTAAGATGCTAGAATTCTGTGAAAGAAGCAAAGCATTATGGTTATTAAAGTTCAAAATACAAAGTTAGTACCATTTCTTGTACTTACAGGAATAGTTGTATTTTTTTTAATCTCTATTGCAAAAGGTCTACAGCTTGTATCAAAATCAGAAAAAGAATTAAATCCTCAAAAGCAAATAACTGAAGCAAAAACATTAGAGTATTCCCTAAAGGAAGTAGATGCTGCGACAGGAGAATTAAGATGGAAATTAAAAGCCAGGGAAGGTAGTACAGAAAATAATTTACAAAATGCAGTGATTAAAGATATAAATGCAGAAATATACAAAGATAACATGGTTGTTTTCAAGCTCACAGCACCCTTTGCAAAAGCAAATACAGAAAAAAGAGAGATTTATCTTTATGGAGGTGTAACTGCAATAGATGAAAATGGTGATTTCATTTTAAATAGCAACCAGGTAGCACTTGGAATGGGGACAGCAATTGAAGCTGAAAAAGGTTTTACATTAAATTTAAAAGGTGGAAACAGTATAAAAGGGGAAAAGGCATTCATTAATGAGGGGCAGACTAAATTTATTATTACAAAACTAACCGAAGGTATATTTAAGGAAATAATACTTTCGGGAGAAGAAGTAACGATTGAAAAAGAAAAAAATGGCGAATTAATACAGGCAACTATCACAAACGGAGGAAAAGTCATCATTAAGAATGAAAATCAGAATACATTAAAAGCATTAAATATAAAATGGGTAAAATCAGGTGAAGTAGAAGCCACAAACAATGTCTCATATATTAGTGAGGGGAAAACTTTTATGGCTAATTATCTTTTGCTGAAACCAGACAAAAAAGTCTTTGCAAGAAACAAGGTTATTATTGAACACGGTAAAACTCAGTGTTTTGGAGAAACACTGAGTTTTGAAAATAATTCTGTTACTATTACCGGTTCACCAAAAGCTATTCAAGGGAACAAACAAATATCAGCAAATAAAATTGTATATGACCTAAATTCAGGAAAGGTACAGGCTATCGGAAATGTTAGAACCATTGTTCTAAACAATATAAGCAAATCCTAGATGAAGAAAATATCACTTATTTCAGGAGCAATTTGTTTAATAACGACTGCAATGCCATTGCCATTATTTGCGGAAGAAATTCAAATAAAACATGCAGACATTCTTGAAGCTGACAAAGAACAAATCCTAATTAAAGGAAATATTATAATAAACTTCAAAGATGCTGTTATTGAAGCTCCGGAAGGTCAAATTACTACCAATGAAAAAGGGGAACAGGAAACAGCTCGGTTTACCGGCAGATCAAAAATAAAACTAAAAGACAGATATATAGAAGCAGATAAAATCACAGTCAGAATAAATGAAAAAATAATATATGCAGAAGGCAAAACCATTTCCGAGTTAAGAGACAAAAACAATGAACCAATAAAAATTGAATGTGACTATCAGGAGCTGAGCTGGGAAGGAGAAAATGCAAATGCAAAAGGAAACCTAAGAACAAAATATCAGGAAACAAATATTAAGGCTGACAGCGTAAAAATAATCTACAAGAATAAGAAACCAAATGAAGCAATTTTCACCAGCAACAAAAATTCAGCAAAGCTTGAACAGCCATCAAATATAACTACAGCAAATGAATTTGTATTTAATATTCCCACTCATAATGTGCTTGCACATGGGGATGTAATGAGTACAGTATGGCCAAACACAAACGAGGAAAGAGAAACCCAGGAACCGATTTTTTTAACCTCAGACAATTTGTATATTGACAATTCAACAGGAAAAGTTACTGCTAAATCTGACAAAACAAAAGTTAAGCTTTCCTACACCGACACAAATGGTGAAAGCCTGGAAGCCTATTTAATCAGAGATAAAAACAATGGTAATCCTGAGAAAATCGTATTTAAGGGTAATGCAAATGTTAAACAGCAAGATAAAGAACTCATCTCTGAAGAAGTAGTTTTTAGTTTTAATGATAAGAAATTAACCAGTACAAGCAGCACAAATGCAAGGCCAAAGACAATAATCTACAAGAAAAGCAACTAAACACTAATAGTATAATTTAATACATGGGATTTGATTTAGCCAAATACAGAAGGATAGCAACAGGCTACATAAGCAGGTTTATTGAAAGCTTAAGTTTTCAGGCAAAACTAATTATTTCAATAATCTTCAGTATTTCTGTTTTTATTACACTATGTGCATTTTTAATTATTCAGAATATACAGTCAAATATTGATCACCAGGTCCTCATGCTAAATCAGAATCTGAAAAATGTACAAATGTTTGCCCAGATAGGTGGACAAAAGCTTATTCTTAATTATAAAAATAGGGATGCACTTAAAAAAGCATTAAGCAATTCAGCAAACAAAATCCTAAATGAACACCCAGAAGTATCTTATGCAGTTTATACGGACAATGCAGGAAATGTTTTATGGAAGAGTAAATCAGCAGATTTATATGAAATAACAAAACCGGGCTCAAATATAATTCAGCCTCCAAGACATGTCCCTTATATAAAAATATCCTACACAAAATCAGGAAAGATACTTACATTTGCAGAACCTATTCAATACAATTCAAACTTTCTAGGGTGGGCATGGATTGGAATGCCTGATACCGGATTTACAATTGTCGGTTCAAAAAAAGAACTGATGATATTTCTGCTTGAGATATTTTTACTGGTATGGGCATTATCAGTTATTGGTGCAATTGTTAACTCTTTAATAATTACCCGTCCATTAAGAAAACTTGAGAAAGCAGCAAAATCAATAACAGAAGGAAGGTTTGGGTTTCAACTTCCATTAAAAGGATTTTTAGGCAGGGAGCTTTCACAACTTGTAAAAGCATTCAATAAAATGTCTAAAAGACTTAAGCAATACGAAGAATCAAACATAGCTACATTAAGTTCAGAAAGAAATAAATTCGAGTCTGTTGTTATGTCAATTGCTGATGGCGTTATTGTGCTTGATAAGACAGGAACAATCCAGATAGTAAATCCTGCAGCAAGAAGACTTTTAGAAATGTCAGGAGATGAATTAATTGGTCAAAAATCAATTGGAATATGGAATGAAACTACAAACAAGGAAATATTTAAGTATTTAAATGATATAAAATCTGACAGCAACTCCCATGTAAGCGATTATGCTAATTTTGAATTCAGAATTGAAGGTAAAATACTTAAGCTTATTATCACACCACTTTACGACTCAATTAATGAAATGCTTGGGGCAGTTATGGTAATCCAGGACAGAACAAAAGAAGCTGAAATAGAAATGATAAAGCAGGAATTTATCAGTAATGTAAGTCATGAACTCAGAACACCAATTACAAGCATAAAGTGTTATGTGGACACATTATGCTCACATAGCGAACAGATTGATATTCCTACAAGAAGTGAATTTTTATCTATTATAAATGAAGAGACAGACAGATTAAGTAACTTGGTAAACGATGTTCTTGAACTATCCAGGCTTGAATCTCCTTCTGCAAAACTTAAGTTAGCTCTTCAGGAAATTTATCCCGCCATAGATTACTCACTAAAATCAATAGTAGTACTTGCCGAAAAGAAATCAATCAGATTCTTAGATGATATTGAACCTGACTTACCAGCACTAAATATTAACCAGGAAAATATTGAAAGAATTCTTATAAATCTTTTATCAAATGCAATTAAATACACACCTGCAAATGGAATGGTAAAATTAGCAGTGAAAAAACTCGATGATAATATTATCTTCAGAATAATTGATAACGGAATTGGAATTAAAGAGGAAGATCTTCCATTAATATTTGAAAGATTTTACAGGGTAGAGAATAAAGTCCACACAATAAAAGGAACAGGTCTTGGGCTCACAATTGTCAAAAAATCTATAGAACAGCATGGCGGACAAATCGTAGTAAAAAGTAACCTTGGGGAAGGTAGTGTATTTGAATTTGCATTACCTATACCAACATCACAGAACATATCAAAACTAAAAGATTTCGAAAAAGAATCAAAAATTGCAAAGACAGCCTAAAATAATCTTGAAGTATAATATTGAAGAAGCGACGAAGCGTTACAAAGGATCGGTAGCTCAATGGTAGAGCAGAGGACTCATAATCCTTTGGTTACAGGTTCGAGTCCTGTCCGATCCAGTTCCCAAAAAATAAAGGGCTCAGATGAATTGGAATAAAATATTTCTAGGAAATGAATATGCTAATCTTTGGGATTTCATTACATTCATAGCAATACTTAGTATCGGTTACATCCAATATAGAATAAACAAACGCCTTACTGATATTCATGACTCAGTTAGTATTACTGCAAATGACATGAGAGATGATGGAACAGTTACATTTATTAATTCTGGAAATTTAAACTTATATATATGCAAAATTGAATGGGTAGGTGAGGGAAGTATTATTGAATTAAAAAAACCAATATTAATTAGTGCAAGTTCAAAAGATAGTACATATCAATGGATTAAATCAGATATTAACCCAGCTTCAAACCAAGAGTTTGAAATTAAATTATATTTAAAAGATGAATTAGGTCGAAAATGGATTTCAATACATGGTGGAATATTAAAGTCAAAAAAGCATAATAATACAAATCAGGTTCAGTCTTATAAAATCGATCGTAAAAATTGGTAGACAAAATATAAGTGAAGGATTGTCCATTAGCGACAATCCTGAACGACATAGATAAGAAGTATTAAAAGAGTGAAGTAAGTTGCGAAGGGTATAATTCAATACCCGTAGCAAACTTACGGAGCGATATACAAAAACAGCAGAGGACTCATAATCCTTTGGTTACAGGTTCGAGTCCTGTCCGATCCATCTATACCGCTCGTTTCGTGCGAACACTCAACTCGCTTTTCAGTTTCGGCGCTTTTTGGTGAATGAATCACTCAAAAAGCTTATATTACTTTTATAGACTTTATATATGAAAAACAAAAAAGCAGGACAAGATCCTTATTTAATCCAAATATCAACATCATCTCTTAATCTGGTATGAGTCATATCCAGAAGTTTATATGCAACTTCTTCTTTATTGTGATCCAGGATGTATCTGAAGATCATCTGCCTTATTGTATTTAGCTGATCCTGTGGTACAGCTGTTGTTATTTCAACAACATCTACATGTTTACTTTCTTTATGAGTCACTTGTAATACCATATGTGTTTACTTAACCTAACAAACATCGTACCTTAAGAAAATCAGGAAATTTAATAGTTTAATCTTCTTTTCATTTTTGACTTACAAATCCGTTACATATATATAATCTGTAATTCATTAAATAAAATCAATGTCTATTCCTGAAAATATTGTCAATAAAAATATATATCATTCAAGGTAATAATAAAAAAATCTTTAAAAAAATAAGTCTAATGGAACAATATAAATTCGGTTAATGCCTAGAGGTAAAAATAATGCTATCCAATTAACACAGCAGGTGGAGGTGAACTAACACTACCAAAACCTGCTTCCTGAAGATTTTTTTTCATTTCAGCTTCATCAGATGGTTTATCAACAAAGAGCTTACCATCAAGGTGATCTATTTCATGTTGTATACACCTACAGAGCAAATCATCCTCAGCCAGCAACCTTCTTTCTTTCCCAAACAGGTCCTGGTATTTTACAGCTATTTTTTTAAACCTTATTACATCAAAATAGACATTTGGGAAACTTAAGCAACCTTCTTTGGATATAATTTGTCCTTCCTTCTGGATAATTACAGGATTAATTAAAACCATTGAGTTGTAGGTAGTAACTTCTTTTTTTGTCTGTTCATCGATATATCTTTTTGAAGGATAGTCCACATCAACTACAAGAACTCTTTTGCTTACACCAATTTGAGGAGCAGCTAAACCTACACCTTCATTGGCATACATTGTTTCAAACATATCTTCTACAAGTTTTCTCAGGGATTTATCAAATTTTATTACACGGCTGGTGAATTTTCTTAATATCGGATCCCCGTACTTTACAATATCTTGTTTCGTCATATAGCAGAACTCATTTACTGGTTCTTAACTGAATTATACCACAAAATGTCTTAAATAACACTTCTGAAGCTGTTTTGAATAAGATATTTGATGAGTTATCCACTAAATAAAACATAATACGCAAGCGAGAATTAAGAAATCACTAAATTATCCCGAAGAAAAATCTATGATGCACGCGCAAATGATGTTTGGCTAATTGCTGAAACCAGCCAATTATTGAACTCATGAGGTTCATCATCCATACATGTATGAGAAGACCATTTAAAAACTTTATAACTTGAGTTTGGTAACGAGCTATGCACCTTTTTAACGAGACTCTTTAAAGCAATATAATCAAACCTACCAACAGACAAGTGCACAGGACATGTAACCTTCGGTGTCTCGTTTAAAAAATTCCAGTACAGAGATTCTCTCCAGATTTGACGCAGGATTGAAAGATCAGATTGAATTGCAATTTTAAACCTGCTGAGAATTGAAAATTTTGAAATTGTTGAGAGCTGCCTTTTTAAAAACTTAACTGGTTTACCTAAAAGCCATTTGTAATATAAACACACCAGTTTGGGTACTTTGGGAGGCAAGCTGGCAAGCAAAAGTTTATTTACCAATGAAGGATATTTTTCAGCAAACTTGATTCCAATTACAGAACCAAATGAATGCCCAACAATTATTACAGGAAGATTTAGACCTGCTGAATCAAGAGTTTCTTTTAAATCATTTACATGATCCTCAATAAAACATAAACCTCCATGATTTGGTGATTTTCCATGCCCCCTTAGATCAACACCAATAATTCTGAAATCAAATTCGCTCAAGAAACTATATTGTTTTTCCCATACATGACTGGCACTACCTGTTCCATGAATGAAAATAACCGGCTGTCCATTTTTCTTGTTGTCAAAATAAGAAAGTTTCATATTACTTATTTAACCTGCTGTTTATTAATGTAGAATTATGAAATACTTACAGAGTCAAGAGCAGGAATATTTTTTTCCACAGAACCAAGATCTATTACATTTTTATCCAGTTTGCCCTCTGTTAATTTCATGTCAGCGAGCTCGATAACTTTTTCCCTTAAGAAACCAGCCATCTCATCTAGATTATTCCCAAATTTGGACGAAAAATTATACAATTCCACCGGTTTCCCAATTTTAATAATAACTAAAGGTCTTTTAAGCAAATACTGAAACTTTCTTAAATTATAAGTATCGGTTAAATATATTGGAATAACCTTTGTTTGAGAATCAATCGATAATTTGGCTACACCACCTTTAAATTTTCGAGGTATCTTTCGCGAAGATACATCCCCTTCAGGGAAAATCCCTACCCAACCACCGTGAGATAAGGTCCTGGTTAACTTTTTTAAAGCTCTTTGATAATCTTCAGCTTCATCACCAATTACAACAGAACCAATTAATTTAGCAAGAACTTGGTAGAAATGAGATTTTACAGATCTTTTTGCAATTAAAAAACTTACTTTTTTAAATGGTCCCAGAGCATACACCGATAAAATACCATCAAAAAAATTCTGGTGATTTGCAGCAATGATAGCCCTACCTTTTTTAGGAAGATTCTCTTTTCCTACAACTTTTACACGAACAAAAGGAAAGAATATTAAGAATTGGGTAAGCCATACAACTGCATACATTATTGAATGAATAAATTTTGATAATTTTGCTTCAATTCTGCTTAACATACAGTTTTATATTATAAGTTATCTTTACTTTAACTTAACTAAACCAGGGCATTATTTATCCAAATTGAAAACACAGCCGATTAATTAATTATACATTAATTAAACAAACGACAGGGAGAGCAGGGAAATTATGGAAACAGGTCGTATATCACCAGGCCAGTCACAACCACCGTCAAAAATTACAGGTGCCCAGCAACAAGACAGTGAACAGGCTTTCCATGATATGGCAAAGTCAAAAGGGAACAACAAAGAAGATCTTGCATTTGCAACCACAGAAAGAACAAGGCTAACAAGAATAAGAAAAGTTGACAGGTCTAAGAAGAAATCAATATCATCACTGTTTTTGCCTAATAATGATGGATCTGTAGATGAAGAGGCAGTTTATTACACTGTAATAGATCCCACAACAGGGCAAATCATAACTTTAAGACTGCTTGCTGTTGCATAGTATCAAGATTTAAATATAGCTTTGCGGCTTGTTCTGCTAGTTTTCTTATCCTAAGAATAAACGCCATCCTTTCATCCCTGCTTACTGCACCTCTTGAATCAAGCAGATTAAATGAATGTGAACATTTCAGAATGTAATCATATGCAGGCATTAAAAGCTTGTTTTCAATACAGTTTTTTGCTTCTTCATAGTAAATATCAAACAATTTAATCAATGCATCAATATTTGCAATCTCAAAATTATATTTGCTTTGTTCAAATTCATTTCTTTTGTAAATGTCGTTATATTTTACGTCTTTTGTCCAGGCTAAATCAAAAATGTTATCAACATCCTGAAGATACATTGCAATCCTCTCCATCCCATAGGTAATTTCAACAGATATGGGTTTCAGATTTATACCGCCAGCCTGCTGAAAGTATGTGAACTGTGTAATCTCCATACCATCAAGCCACACTTCCCATCCTACTCCCCATGCACCAAGAGTAGGAGACTCCCAGTCATCCTCTACAAATCTAATGTCATGCTCTTTTGTTTTAATCCCTATTTGCTCAAGACTATTCAGATAAATATCCTGAATATCAGGGGGAGAAGGTTTCATAATTACCTGATACTGAAAATAATGCTGAAGCCTATTTGGATTATCACCATATCTGCCATCTGTTGGTCTTCTGCATGGCTCAATACAAGCCATCTTCCAGGGTTTATCCCCAAGCACATACAAAAAAGTAGCAGGATTCATGGTACTGGCCCCTTTTTCAATATCATATGGCTGCATAATTACACAGCCCTGATCGGACCAGAACTTGTTTAGTGTTAGATATAGTTCTTGAAAAGTTAGTGGCATATATTTGTAATTTTATCTTTTGTAGAAATAATAATTCATAATTATTACAGAGTAGTGTTAATGCCTAAAATGTCTGATACCAGTGAAAATCATTGCAATGCCATATTTATCACATGTTTCAATAACTTCTTTGTCTTTAATACTGCCACCAGGCTGAATAATTGCAGATATTTTGGCTGATGCACAAATTTCAATACTATCCTTAAAAGGGAAAAAAGCATCTGATGCAAGAACTGCATCTTTTGAATTACAGCTAGCACTGTTTAATGCAATTTCAACTGAAGCTACCCTGCTTGTTTGACCTGCACCTACACCCAAAGTCTTTCCATCTTTTGCAACAACAATTGCATTTGATTTTACGTGTTTACAGACCTTCCATGCAAAAACCAAATCAATAATCTCCTGTTCAGTTGGTTTTTTCTTTGTTACAACATTTAAATTGTCAGAGTCTATGGTTTTTTGATTACAATCCTGAACTAAATAACCACCACTTATTGTTTTAATATCAAAATCAACAGATATATCAAGTGATGTTTTAATTTTAAGGACTCTAATATTTGGTTTTTCACTAAAAATCCTGATCGCATCTTCTGTAAAACCAGGAGCTATAACACACTCCAGAAAAATATTTTTAAGCTCAATGGCTAAAGCAGTATCTACCCTGCCATTAAATGCAACTATACCGCCAAAAGCACTTACAGGATCTGAGTTAAAAGCCTCAATATAAGCATGCTTTAAATCAGGAGCTATAGCAACACCGCAAGGGTTATTGTGTTTAACAATAACTGCAACCGGTGTCTGGGTATTAAATTCAGATGCAATATTCCACGCTGATTCAAGATCTAAATAATTATTAAAAGAAAGTTCTTTACCCTGAACAAATTCTGCATTAGGAAGTCCAGATACTGAATTAGATTTTGTATATAATGCAGCTCTCTGATGAGGATTTTCTCCATATCTTAAGGGTTGTTTTAATATCAAATTTAAATTTATATTTTTTGGAAATGTCTGCGTCTTACCATTAGAAGCTGCTTCATCAGATTTTGAAAAGTAAGCATTAATTGCAGAATCATAAACAGAAGTTCTTTGAAAAACCTTTGTTGCCATTTTTTCACGATATTTTAAAGAAGATGCTCCTTTATTAGTCTTAAGTTCTCCCAGTAGAGAAAAATAATCAGAAGGATCACAAATAACAGTAACAGCCATGTAATTTTTTGCAGCACTTCTTAGCATAGAAGGTCCGCCAATATCTATATTTTCAATTATTTCTTCGTTTGAGGAATTTTTTCTGGAAACAACTTCTTCAAACGGATAAAGATTAATCACAACAAGATCAATAGGAACAATTCCATGATCTTGTATCGTTTTCATATGATCTGAGCTATTCCGTTTTGCAAGAAGCGCACCATGAACTGCAGGATGCAGTGTTTTAACCCTTCCTTCAAGCATTTCAGGAAACTTTGTGATTTCACTTACTTCAATTACGGGGATATTACTTTTCTTTAATAAGTCAGCCGTACCACCAGTAGAAACAATTTCATAGTTATACTTTTCAGTCAATTCTTTTGCAAGGTCAAGGATACCTTCTTTATTAAATACACTTATCAATGCACGTTTTTTCATGATTCAATCTTATTATACAAGCAGAGATATTTCATGCAAAAAGCATCTTGCGCTCCGCATTTTTCCCTTCAACCCCTCGGACCTGTCCTTCGGCGGTTCCCCTCGGGGCATTCAGGGAATAAATGCTACACCGTGCTTTTTGCACCCGCAAAGAATTTGTATGGACCTTGAATCTATTGGGATTTGATACGATATAAGTTGCAATTATATTGGCAGTCATGATACAAAAAAATAAAGCTATTTACAAAGAAAGGTTTTATCCGATTCATTCGGTAAAACCTTTCAATAGTTATAATTGACTGACCATAAGAATTATGGAAAGCTGGCGAGTCTCATTATGAGCGAGCCAGCTGTGTAAAAAAAATGACAGTAACCCACAGAAGCCAATCAGAAACAGGAATCCAACGAGATGCATGGGTAGAAATAAACTTGGCAGCTCTTGAAAGAAATTTTAAAAAGTTAAAAGAGCTAACCAACACACCTATTATGGCAATTGTTAAAGCAGATGCCTATGGTCACGGAGCAACAACAATTGCACCAATTTTACAAAGCATGAAAGCTGATTCATTTGGTGTTGCAACAGTAGATGAAGGGATTTCACTTAGAAATGCCAATATTACACTGCCCATATTGATACTCGGATCAACACCAAACTGGTCTTATAAATCATGCATAGCAAATGATTTAACAATAACCATCCACTCACCTGAACAAATAAATCAGCTTCAGGATTTCTGTTCAAACTCTGGACTAAGAACAAAAATACAAATCAAGCTGGATACAGGCATGAACAGGCTTGGAGTAAATCCAAACGAACTGGATAAAACAATTGATATTGTTTTAAGCTCAGATATATTTCAACTCACAGGGATTTACAGTCATTTATCCGACTCTAAAGACTATAATTTCTCCATGAAACAAAAAGAACAATTTGACAATGCAATCAAAAAATACAAAGAGCTAAAAATTCAAACTCATATAGCAAACAGCTATGCAGCAATTAATTATCCCGAATTCAGATATTCACTGGTAAGACTTGGAATTGGACTCTACGGTCAGGAGTTTAATTTTCTTGAACCATTAATATCTCTGAAAGGACGAGTAACTCAGGTTCATGAAATTTTAAAGGGTGCGTCTGTCAGCTATGACAGGACCTGGACAGCAGAGAACAATGCACTTATAGCAACAGTACCAATTGGGTATGCCGACGGTGTTGACAGAAACCTCTCAAATAAAATAAATGCACTTTACAAAAACAAAGCAATAAAACAAGTTGGAACTATAACCATGGATCAAATGATGTTTGATATCACTGGTATAGAAAACCTAAAAGTGGGTGACTCAATCACACTCCTAAATAAGGATTTGCCTGTTTCAAACTGGGCAAAAATTTTAAATACCATTACTTTTGAACTTGTCTGCAGACTTAAAATGAGGCTGCCACGAATTTATTCCAGAGAGTGACTTAAAACCGGATTTTACCCTGTTCTTTTAAAATCAAATCGATTATTTCCCTCACACATCCATTGCCACCTTCCAGCTCAGTAACAATTTTGGATTTTAATAGAGCTGATGGATGAGAATCCTTAGGGCATATGGGCAATCCTACTATTTCTAAAACAGGTACATCAAGAATATCATCACCAATAAATGCTGCTTCATTAAGTGGTATTTTAAGTTCTGAAGACAATTGTTTAATTTTGTTCAATTTATCATGGCAGTGTTGATAAACATGTGTGATTCCAAGTTCATTACACCTATTATTAACAATCCCGCATTCTCTGCCACTAATAACAGCAAGTTTTAAATCATATGCCTGTGCAAGTTTTATTCCCTGACCATCCCGAACATTAAATACTTTTATATGTTCGCCTTTTTCAGAATAGTATAATTTCCCATCAGTTAATACACCGTCCACATCCATTACCAAAAGCTTTATATTTTTAATTATCTGAATAAGTTCACCCATATTTCTAATAGTTTACAATAAGTAAAGATGGAAAGGTATGGAAAAACAAATATTATGGAGAGGTACCCAAGTGGTTTAAGGGGGCTGACTCGAAATCAGTTAGACGGGCAACTGTCACGCAGGTTCAAATCCTGTCCTCTCCGGAGTTTCTATTAAAGAATTACTATGAAAGAAAACTTACAAAAAATCATCGAGCAATTTGTAGATTTTCTACTACCATTGCTAACGCCATACGAGGCGGGACTATATATTTTCTTTTTGCGTAATTCGTATATCAAAAATGGTTCGCCAGAAATCCGAATTGGTAAAAGAACTATCGCAAACAATCTTGGTGCTTCTCGCGGAGAAAAAACGAATTACGCCCACATTACAAAGATTGTATCTGGACTAGAAGAAAAATCGTGCATCAAGATTGGCGACACTAACTGCGATGGAACACTCTACAGCGTTTTTCTGCCAGAAGAAATCTCATTGGTAAAAGAAAAACTTGCGATTACCGCTGACCCAGTGGAAGAAGATTATTTTACCAATTCAGAAAAACGCAAAGAAATTTTTGTGCGCGATAAATATACTTGTTTCTATTGTGGCGAAAAGGTTACTCCCAAAAATGCCACACTTGACCATTTAGTGCCCCAATACAAGGGAGGTAAGCACAGCAAAGAAAATCTCAAAACCAGTTGTTTGATTTGCAATAGTATAAAATCCGGTAAGACACAAGAAGAAGCCGCACCTTTCCTTCTTAAAAGTATTCAAGAAAGAAAAGCAAGAAATAATTAGAAAAAATTATGATTTCTCAAAAACTTAAAACTATATTTTGCATCTCTATTCCAGTTTTTATCGCTCATGGCTTAGAGGAATACTTCAACGGATTTTATAATACAGATTCTAGTTTTAGGTTTTTCTTTCACTATTTTCAAGTGAAGGGTTTTCTAAAAACGAAAACCCGGAACGTAGTGAAAGCTTGGTCGATAAAAGCGGAACATTTTCTTGAAATCGCGGAGCGCTATATAAAAAAGGGACTGACTCGAAATCAGTTTGACGGGAAACTGTCATGTGGGTTCGAATCCCACCACCTCCGGTTTTATAATGAAAGGATTTGTTAAGCTCGGACTTTCCAGGGGCGAAAGTCCGAGCTCGTAAAAATGAACAGATAAATAGCAAGGAGTCATCGTAGTTCATCAAGCAAGAAAATCCAAAATCGAAGATGCGACGAAGCGTAACAAAATGAAAAACGAGAAATTTTTAAATAAAATCATTTGTGCCGATGCACTAAAATTACTTTCAAAAATTGAAAATAATTCAATCGATATTGTGCTTACAGATCCACCATATTTTTTAGACAAACTTGATAACAACTGGAATCATGAAAAGGTTTCAAATAAAAGCAACCAATACACCATAAAATCTCTTCCTGCAGGAATGCGGTTTGACAGAGAGCAAGGGGTTCGGTTCTATAAGTGGTATTTTGATATTGCAAAAGAGCTTTATAGGGTATTAAAACCAGGCGGATTTTTCTTTTCATTCTCAAGTCCAAGACTTTATCACAGAATGGCATCTGCAATAGATGATGCAGGATTTGAAATAAGAGATGCTTTTTTATGGTTATACACGCAAAATCAGGCAAAAGCAATGGGATTAAATCATTTAATAAAAAAAATGAATGCTGATAAAAAAACAAAAGACAAAATAAAGGACAGATTAGATGGCTGGAAAACCCCTCAAATCAAATCCTGCTTTGAGCCTATAACAATGGCACAGAAACCTGCTGATGAAACTTATTTAAATAACATGCTGAAATACGAAGTGGGATTATTTAATACAAATGTAAAAATCGGCGACAATATGTACCCGGCTAATGTGTTTACAGTTGATCGTATAAATGAACTTATAGATAAAACATTCCTCTTACCTAAACCAACAAAATCTGAAAAAGGCAGTTACAACGACCACAAAACAGTAAAACCACTTGCAATTTGTGAATATCTTATAAAATTAACAGCATTTTCAAAAAGTGCAGTAGTTCTTGATCCCTTTGTAGGAAGCGGTACAACAGTACTTGCAGCAAAAAAACTAGGAAAGAATTATATTGGCATAGATTCAAATGCAAAATATATAAAAATTGCCAAGAGAAGGCTGGAAGAAGTAAAACCAGAGTCATCAAACAGAAAAGCACCAAAGAAAACTATGCAGCTTGAATTACAGCTAGTATAAAAGAGGTTATTCAAAATAAAACAATCAACGAATAATCTTATAAAGCTACACATAGCAGTATTTTTATATGGTTTTTCTGCATTATTCGGGAAGTTGATTACTCAAAGTCCTCTAATAATTGTTTTTGGCAGAGTGTTTTTTGGATTTATTACACTTGTTTTAATTTTAATCTATGCAAAAACAGGATTTAGACTCAAAACATTTAGCCATTATGCCTCATTAGTTGCACTTGGTATTCTTTTTGGAATACACTGGCTGTCATTTTTTCAGTCAGTTAAAGTTTCAAATGTAGCTATAGCAGTACTTTCTTTTTCCTCATTTCCAATATTTGTAACATTTATTGAGCCTGTTGTTTTTAAAACCAGAATAAAGACAAAAGATATAATTCTTGCATTTGCAACTTTTATTGGAGTTATGCTTGTTATACCAGAATATGATTTATCAAACAACCTAACTATAGGAGTATTCTGGGGAGTTATCTCTGCAATAACCGGGGCATTCTTAGCAGTTTACTCAAAATATTTTGTAAAATATTATTCAGGAATATTAATCTGTTTTTACCACACAATTAGTTGCTCAATATTTTTACTTCCATTTATCATTACTCAGAAGTTATCAATAGGAACAAGCGACTTATTATTAATAATCCTTCATGGAACATTATTTACTGCAATAGCACATGCATTTTATATAAGCAGCCTTAAAACAATCAAAGCCCAATTAGCAAGCATTATTACCTGTCTGGAACCTGTTTATGCTATTTTATTTGCAGCATTATTACTTAATGAAATACCTACAATAAGAACAGTTTTTGGTGGATTAGTAATTATAAGCACCATCATATTTGGAACACTAAGTAAAAATTCTAAAGAAATTCATAAACATATCTAAATATTTATAAATTAAAAAATTCAAAACCAGAAAAAAGCGATATAAGAGTTAATGAGAGATAAGGATGGAAGGTGAAATATGAATGCGGTAAGTACAATAATCAGTAATATTTATGCGTTACTACTTATAGTTGGTGGAATTATGGGGTATGTGTCAGCCAAAAGCAAAATGTCTTTAATTACAGGAGTAATTAGCGGGTTAATGGTACTTGTGGCATGTAAAGTTGGGAAAGAAAAACCAAGAGATGGTTATTTATTTGTCGGTGCGATTAGTCTTTTACTTTCGATATTTTTTGCATTAAGATACTCAACTAATCATACATTTATGCCTGGCGGTTTAATGTTAATTTTAAGCACAACTACACTTGTAGTTGTTGGTTTAAGCTTATTTAAAAGTAGTAAATGAGATTTATCTTCCACAACATGGAGGAGACTGTTCTGCAAGAACAGAATTTATAGTTCCCGGCTTGGAGTTTGTCATGATTTCCAGCAATGCTAATGCTGCTTTTTCTTTATCCTTTTTTGGCATCTCAAAAGCTATTTTCTGATAACCAGGATATATTTTTTCCCTGATATCAGCAATGGTAAGTTTCACACCAAACTTTGGAAGAAATTTCTCTCTAACTATCTCACTGGATCTCGGAAAAGCACTAAATAAAAGACCTGCTCCATCCTTTGATTCTGTGCCTAAAAATGCTGAAATAATGTTTGCAAATCCTTCTACCTGCCCGCCAATTTCACTTTTCCTGCACCATGAATAGGCAACTTTCTTTTTAATTTCAGGATCCATTCTTTGTTTATCAATTTCAAATGCAGTCAGAAAATCACTCTCCTGTGAATACCAATCTTCATTGCCTTTTCTCTTATCTCTTCCTTTGCTGGAATCCATCCCAAGGTGATAATCATTTGAATTATAGTTATCTACAGCATGTCCTATTTCATGACCAACAGTATGCCTAGTCCACGAAAAATCACCAACTCTGTCATAAAGTTTTCTCGTGCCATATTCATAATGAGTCTGGGGAATAACTACCCTCTTTTGAGTATATAAAGCACTGGTATTTGAATAGTTTCTGTGATCTATACATCCATCATCTTTCATTTCAAGCCATGGCTTAGAAGGATCGTTTGGATGCTGCCTGTCATAAGCCTGCCAGCTTGGATATAAATGGTAATAAGAATCCTCTATATTTTTTGCAAGATATACTTCTATACCACGAGCAACCATATCATTTACCATTCCTAATGGAAGTCCTTTTATAGTTTCATCTACATCTAATAGAAACCTTGAATCCACAGTTGTATGTGACGGTACATTTATAAGAGGTGAAATCTCATATTTAACTGAATATCCATCACCGGTATCATAGATTTTAAAAGTGCCACTTAGTTTTCCACCATTGCCACTTATAACTGCTACAGGTTTTGAAGGATCTCCAGTCGGAGGAAAAAGTTTTCCTGCCTTTTTTTCTCCTTTGTCATAAGCCAGATCAAAAACATTTTTTGTTCTGGAATTTTTATTCTGTACAATATAAAACCATCCGTCATTACCTGTATCAACCTTAAAATACGCATTAAATTTATCTCTTTCAATTCTGTGCGGTTCAGTAATTATTTCTGTTATATTACATTTCTTAGGTTCATTGGGAAGGGTTTCTGCTGCCAGTGCAACAGGCAATTGAGACTCAATAAACTTATATCCCAAGCCTAGCCCAGCAACTGTTAAAAATGACCTGCGATCAATTTGAATTGGCATAAATGTTTTACTAAAGCAAGATAATGCTTTAAAGGGTCAATATGTAGTAATTGGCTTAATTTTAAATCAAAAACAGTTATTAACAAAGTGTTTTTTAGTCCACTTTTGTAAAATGTTTGTAAGATCTTTCCCCGTCATAAAATCATTTAGCAATAGAATAAGTATCTATGACCGGAACAAACCAAGGAGATTTTAAAAATGAAAAATAAAGTTTATACGCTCTGGACACTAATACTTTCACTGTTGATTTTTTGCAGTACTGTAAAAGCACAAACCCTTGAATTCAATACAAGTCAACCATTAACTGTTTCATCTCCAGGATTTTTCCCTTTTTCAACAGTATCAAATAATACTTTTAAGGAAGTGTTACCAACAAATGATACTCTTACACTTCAATTTTCAAATTTTCTAGGAAATCCATGTGCGGTTGCACCTGCTGCTGATTTTGGAGAAATTGGTCCTCAGCTAGTTGTTAATGCAAATGGCACATTTGAGATTCAATTCTCTAGCCCTCCAGTAAATGCTGACTTGTTCGGATTATCTCTTGTCCCTCAGTCAGGTGGCACATGTATATTTGATCTTTTTATTCCACCTCCTGCTGGCACCAGCAGCACAAGCGGAGGAATAATAACAGAAGGTCCTTCGGGTGATGACACTATTAATCCAAATGCATTTACTGTATTTGGGACATTCCTTCCGGACACACTTACTGAACAACTATCTAATGAAAACAACAACCCCCAATGCGGAAATAGCCCTTTTGGAATTAATCCACTCGTAATTAATGGTAGTGCTGGAGACGACACAATTAATCTTGTAATTAATGAGCTTGGGCTTATTGCATCATCTCCACAGCGAAATCTTAATAAAGCATTTAAAGATGAACCTGAAACATTTACAGTTGCAGTTCCAGAAGGAAAAAACAATGCAAATGCAGTATATGTACAAAAACTTACAAATACAACTGACATGACCAAAATATTTGTAACTGGAGTTTTTCCTTCTTTTTCATCTGAAAGCAATTTAATGGTTGGAAGAGTTGCAGATTTAGATTTAGAGGTAACATTGAAAGAACAAGATCTTGTAGCGCTGGCTGCAGTACAACATGCAATTGTTTCAGCAACAATGCCATGGCAACTATCCAAAAATGGCGGACATTTTATAACACAGGGCGGCGGTTGCCTTTCTCCATTTTGTGTAATAGTTGAATCCGGAATGGTAGTAATCGATACTGACGGCGCATGTACACCTGATAAATTAAACAAAAGGAGAGCAGGTTACCCGACATTCAACCCAAGTAAGTTTTTTGATCCATTTCCATTTGCATCAAAAACAATTCAAATCCCAGCAGATAATATAGTGGATCCAAAACACCCGTTGGTTTCACAGGTGGTAAGAGATAATGCTTATTTAATACTTCAGCCTGTTCCGCCAGGAGCTAAACTAAATCAGCAGTTGAAGTTTATGTTGAAATCAAATAACTAGATTCAATACTACTCACATTCACAATAATAATAACCGCCAATAAAAGCCTGTTTCTTTGTACAGGAGGTACCTTTAGAACATGTACCATCACAGCCAGTAGAAAGTGACTGATCACATGCTGACTTAGGACAATCTCCATGACCTGGGCAACATACACAATATGTTCCACCAGTTGATGGTGCTTTTAGCCCAGTACAAGTAGCTCCTCCTGTGCAGGGACCATTACAGCTTGGTGCACTAGCACCACAATCAGGAGTAGGTGTTGGGCTTGGATTGGGTGTAGGGGTAGAAGTATTTGTAGGTGATGCTGTTGGATTTGGAGTAGGTGAGGGCGTTGGTGATGGCGTAGCTGAACACTCTGGATTACCTCCTGGAGGAGGATCTACACAAACCTGACATGAAGGCAAAGAAGGATATGGACAGCAATCATCAAAGGGCATATATATTCCTAAAGTACCATCACATTGTTTAATCTGATTACCGAAACATTTTTTAGTACCAGCAGGATCACTGCCACAAGGTTGCATTCCTGGAGTAGAGGTAGGTGAAGGAGTTGGTGTAGGGGTTGGAGTAGGCGTTGGTGTAGGTGTATTTAAGCATTTACACCTAGTGGTAGTGTTTCCAGTTTCACCAGAACATGAACTTGAATAACCAAACTTATCCCAACATTCTTGGCTAGTTGAACACTCTCCACTAGTTTGACAAGTACACCCTGTATTTCCTGAAACACAATCTGTACCAGAATAATTTCTACATCTTGAGCAGTCTCCACAGCCACCACCTGAATTTGTAGCTGGATTACATGGACCTCCTGATGCTGCATATAGTCCACTGTAAGGGTTGGCCATTACTAGGAACAAGAAGAGTAAAATTATAGTTGTTGTTTTTTTCCAATTCACACTTATAAAATCCTCACAGGAAAAACATTTAAAGAATAATTGAAATTATACAGAAGCAGATTAAACCCAGGTTCACTTTAAAAGGCAAAAAACAATAAATTATTATATAAGCTTATATTTAACATTAAATATTTTTAACGTGTTACTCCGGAGCAAACCCTCGTCTCATTGTATTTTCTGTAATTACTCTAGGCTCTACAAATTGGAGTAAATAGTCCTTTCCACCTGCTTTTGAGCCAATTCCTGACATTTTAAACCCGCCAAATGGCTGCCTAGCAACCTTTGCACCACTACATGATCTGTTTATGTATAAATTACCAACTTTAAATTTATTTTTTGCAATTTCAATATTCTGAGGACTTCTTGAAAATACTCCACCAGTTAATGCAAACTTTACCCCATTTGCATATTGAATTGCCTGCCCAAAATTATCTGCTTTGATTACAGCAAGCACAGGTCCAAATATTTCTTCCTGTGCAATCCTTGAATCAACTTTTATATCTGAAAAAATTGTTGGGCTAATAAAATAACCTTTATCATTTTGTTTTTCCCCACCTGCAACAAGCCTCCCCTCGGTTTTTCCAATTTCAATATATTTTAAAATACTTTCAAATGCATTTTTATCTATAACAGGACCTAGATAAGATGCTGGATCCTCAGCAGGTCCAAGTTTTATACTTTTTGCAGCCTCGATAAGTCTGACAAGAAAATATTCATATATTTCTTTTACAACAATTACCCTGGAACATGCTGAGCACTTTTGTCCGGCATATCCAAAAGCACTGTATATAACTCCCTTCACGGCTTCATCTAAATCAGCATCACTGTCAATAATAATGGCATTCTTTCCACCCATTTCACAAATAGTTTTCTTTACAAAATCCTGTCCAGGAGCCACTTCTGAAGCAATTTTATTAATATTCAAACCAACTTCCATTGATCCGGTAAATGCAATTAAATTAACATCTTTATGACTGACAAGATAATTTCCAATTGTTCTTCCATCTCCTGATAAATAATTACAAACACCAGGCGGCAGACCAGCCTCATGAAGGATCTCAACATATTTAGCAGCAATTATACTTGCCTGCTTTGCAGGTTTTAAAACAACTGTGTTACCAGACACAATAGCAGCAGAACTCATCCCTGTTAAAATAGCCAGCGGAAAATTCCATGGTGAAATTACTACAGCAATGCCCCTGGGCTGATAAAAAGAAAAGTTATCCTCACCACTTGGACTTATAAGTTTTTCACAAGAAAAGAGTTTTTTGGATTCATGAGAATAATAATTTAAAAAATCAATTGCTTCACTTACATCACCATCTGCTTCTCGTAATGGTTTTCCTTCCTCAAGAACCATAACTGCTCCCAGTTCAAATCTTTTCTCTTCCATTATTTGTGCAGCTTTTTTAAGTATTTTTACCCTTTGTTCAATATCAGTGTCCTGCCACACACTAAATGCGTCTTTTGCTGCTTTTACAGCTTCATCAGCATGTTTTATTGTAGCCAGCGAAAATCTTCCAACAATTTCATTTGGATTAGAAGGATTTATGGAATCTGCCAAGTCAGGCGTTTCTATCTTTTTTCCATTTATAATCAAGGGATATTTTGCACCCAAATCTTTCCTGGCTTTTTTTATTGCACTTTCCATTAATTCCCTGTTTGCTAAAACCGTAAAATCAGTGTCAGCAGAATTCACAAATTCGGTATTAGCAGAAACATGTACTTTAAATTCTTTATTAATGTTTATAAGATCTAGCGGATCTTTAAGTAGATCGTCCTCACTAATACCTTCCTGAAAACCTTGTTTTAAAAATGATTCGTTCGCGGTATTTTCAAGAAGCCTTCTCACTAGGTATGCCATGCCTGGAATAAGCTCCCCATAAGGGGTATAAACCCTAACTCTTTCACCTAAGCCTACAAAAGCTTCTTTAATTGGATCTGCCATACCATACAAAAACTGATATTCAACTGCTCCTTTAGGTAAATTTAAAAAATCAGCATAAGCTCTGGCATTTGAAAGGGATCTTATATTATGGCTTCCAATAGCAGTATAAATATGAGGATAATTATCAAGCAAAAGTTTTGTCAGCTTTTCATAATTTGCGTCAGTTTCATATTTGTTTTCAAATACAGGACATCTCCAGTGTTTTTGCTTTGAAATAATTGTTTCATAATCCCAGTATGCACCCTTTACAAGCCTTACAGTGATTGGTGTTCCACGATTTTTCACCCAGTCAATTAAATCTTTTAAATCTGCTTCACTGTCTTTTAAATATGCCTGAATTACAATCCCTGCATGTTTCCAGGCTTTAAATTCATCTTCCTCAAAAATCTCTTTAAAAACAGCAAGTGTTAAATCCTTATAAAAATAAGACTCCATATCAAGATATATAAAAGCATTGTTTTTAACTGCAGCAGTTAAAATGGGCTTAAGTTTTTCTTTTAGTTTATTAACAGAGTTCTTAAAGTCAATGGGATCAGCCTGAGAATAAAGGGAAGATAATTTAACTGAGACATTTATCCTGGGCAATTCTCCATAGGGAGCAGTATCAAGAAGATCGACACTGTTCCATTTCACTGATTCTTTTGACAATCCTGAAACAAGCTCAATATAAAGCTTCTGGTAATAGTCTGATTCTTTTTCACTTAATACTGCTTCACCTAAAATATCCACAGTAAATGCCATATTATTTTTTCTTAAATCAGTAACTTTCTGAAAAACTTCTTTTACATTTTCCCCAGCTATAAAAGACCTTGCCATCTGGGTTACGCCGGTTTTAACAGCAACTGCAGCTGCAATTTTTCCTAAGAAACCGCTACTGGATAATTGTGTGGCAAATTTTAATAAATCAGCATGTTCACCTTTTACATTTCCAAAATATTCCTGTATATGCTTTATAAGCTGGTCATCAGTAATCAGAGTAGGCAAAACATCAACAAAGCGAAATAGTTCAACTTTTAAGTCAGGATCTTTCATAGCTAAGTCCATCAGCTTTGAACTCCAGAAAGAACGATCAAAAAAAGATGCCTTGGAAGATTTAACTCTTCTGAATAATTCTTTTCCAGTTTCGTAAATTTTTTGTTCTAAGGATTTAGTTGTATCCACTGAATCTGCCAGTAATTTACTCATATGAAAATCATATAATGATTAGCATAAATAATACAGATTTGTTCGATTTTTATGAACTTTTGATTAAATTGTTTTAATTAAATCATTATTAGAGTCAGGACTTACGCAAAGTTCGCAGGGTATGGCACCATTCGCTCACTTGTGCGGACAATGCACACGTTCGCTCAGATGCCATACCACTGCTCACTATTTTGCATAAGTCCTGCAATAATTAAAAAAACAAGAAAATAATCCAGAGAAAAACAAATAAGCCTTAGAATAAGTTTTAACTATATACAGTTATCAATTTAAAGGATCTTTTATGAATATTTGGGGCATTTTGGCAGCTTTAGGTTTAATTCGCAAACCTATACCTAAACCAACAGGAGATGCTCAACCAGCAGAACCAAATCAAGCACCAGATCAAAACAAAACACCAAATCCAGATGATCCAGCAGATGTAATAAAACCATTAGCAGAAGCAGCAGAGCCAGCAAGGCATGTTAGACAGCAAGTAATAGCAGCAAAAATACAACTTGATAAAGTCCCTGTATTTGACAGGACACAAGAATTAAGATTATTTACTTTTTTTGACAGAATATTTTCACCCAAAAGTGATTTTGGCATTAGACCTACTGAAGATGAATTAACAGCTTTAAGATCGTTTTTCCAGGAATCCTCTGTAAATGAAAGTGGTTCAACAGAACCATTGGCTATAAATCTGGAAAGAGCAATAAAAGATCAAAAACTAAATATTTTACTTCATTCACTTTTTTCTTATGAAATGAATTATTTGGATCAAATAAAAGCAATAGGCAGAAACTCAGGAACAGGAAATATTACCAGGGAAACAATCCGTGATGTTTATAATATTGCAAATGAATATGTAAGCGCTAAAAGAGGTCAGAGAATATATTTAGTCCTAAATAATAATATAAATGGCAGTAACTGCATTTTTGATATAAGCACAAATTTATCTCATGCACTCTATGTTGTAGGACAGGGTAAAGGGTTAGGAGCATTCGGGGAAAGATTAAGAACTGATTCTCCAAATGGGTATGCAGATTATTGCAGAGATCAGTATCATTTATGGAGACACAGCCAAGCACGGACACCTCGGCATCCACATGGACATGAGTCAAAAGATAATGAAAAACATGATCTTTATACAGGCAGAAGGATATCTTATTCATTAGATGATCTGATAAGTCTTATAGAATTTCAAACAGCAGATCATTCTGGTTTAAGCGGAAAAGTATCGGCTTATCTTACAAATGAAGCTGCAGCAAATATACTTCTTCAAAATGAAAAACCCAAAGATGATTCAATACCAGATTCGGAAAGATTAAATGTACATGATTTCAGGGATCTTATGGATGAATACAATTAAAATCTTATCAAATTCTTTTTTTGTCAAAGGCACTACCGAAAGTCGTGATTGCTTTAATAGTTGTAAGTCTTTAAGAGACTTTTCATTTTTTATCATTTCTAGAGTTACAGGCTTCTTTAATTTTTCAAGCGCTTTTACCTGAATAACACACCATGTATTTGTTTTATCAGATGGATCAGGATAATGTTCTTTTACAACCTCAGCCAGTCCCACAATCTGTTTCTCATCTCCAGTATGATAAATAAAAACCTTATCACCTTTTTTCATGGCTTTTAAATTGTTTCTAGCTTGGTAATTTCTAATACCATCCCAGACAGCATTACCATCACATACTAAATCATCAAAGCTATATTCTTCCGATTCAGTTTTTAGAAGCCAATAGTTCATTTATAAAATGATAAATCAATTTAAGGGGTTGGTGTAGGAGTAGGTGTACATGGACAGCAGCAATTCATTGGAGGATAAGAAGCGATATCAATATACTTATAAGTTTTGGTACAAATCTTTCCTCTTGGATCATTTTCTACTACCGGACATGGGTTTTGATTGTTTGGAGAATTTACACAATCTGTATTATTTAGTGCTCCCTGACAAAAAGTTTTAGGACAGCAGCATACATCATTTACACCTTCTGCTGAAGCACCTATTTGGTCTTCTGTTGTACTGTTACAATTTACACCTGATGGTTTTTTACGACAAGCTATATAACCGCCATTAAGATGAATTATATTTGCGCAAATATTAGGAGTTGGGGTTGGGGTTGGCGTTGGGGTAGGAGTTGGGGTTATGCACTGACAGCCACTACCCACTGTTTTACAGGATTGACCAATGGGACATGGACCACCAGGACATGATGTGGATGGTCTCTCTGTACATGGAACTGGGGTTGGCGTTGGAGTGGGAGTTATGCATTGACAGCCACTACCCACTGTTTTACAGGATTGACCAATGGGACATGGACCACCAGGACATGATGAGGATAGTCTCTCTGTACATGGAATTGGGGTCGGAGTTGGGGTTGGGGTTGGGGTTGGAGTTACACACTGACAGCCACTACCCACTGTTTTACAGGATTGACCAATAGGACATGGACCACCAGGACATGATGAGGATGGTCTCTCTGCACATGGAACTGGCGTCGGTGTTGGCGTTACACAGCCACATATCCAATTACTACCAGGACGACTAACTGGTCCACATATTCTTGGTAATGTACAGGTAGAACTTAGCTCAGCACATTTCCCCACTGCATTTTCATAACTAAACCATTGTGTAACAAAATTATTACATGTGGGAGTTGGAGTTGGAGTCGGAGTTGGTGTAGGAGTTGGCGTTGGTGTAGCACAGTAACACTGTGAACCTACTTGTGCATCATCTCCTGTCCCAACAACAACAGCTTTTTGTCTACACTCTGAAGATGCACTTGTACAAAATGCCCAATTACAATATCGATCTAAAAGAGGAATACATTCCGGCAGACATGCACAACTATTTTGTGCTAATACCTGCCCATCGGGAAGGGTAATGGCATCCTTAAGTTTTTTACATCTGTAACCAGCAGTAGAACAACTACGATCTTCACAATTTGCCTGGGTTCCAGTACATGGATATGGCACTGGCTTACAATCACACTGACTTCCAGTTCCTGGTCTATTAACACAATACTTTGATTGGTCTACTATTCTTGAACCACCAGGTCCTGCTTTTCCACAATGTCTAAACTGGCAAGAATCAGTACTACTACCATCACCCTCAGCAGTACACTCTTTTCTACAACGACATGTTGTGCTAGTACTACTATATGGTGCACAAACATAATTCGGCGGACAGGTACCGGCACATTGTGACGCAGTAGTAGTAGAATCAGTTTCACATGTTAAGGGTGGTGTAGGAGTAGGCGTGGGGGTTGGTGTGGGCGTTGGAGTCGGAGTTGGGGTGGCAGGACCTCCACATTTACATTTGTCGTCACTGGTCTGGCTTAAATTACATGTTTGACCTGAAGGGCAACCATGAAGGTTAACTCCAACAACCGCAGTATTTCCGGAACATTGAACTGCCGTACCAGATACTTGTACTGGAACACATTTAAAGTTATCTTGTGTTTCACAACCAGGGCGAGTTTTATTTGCATCAAGCCTACAATCAACACATTCAGCACATACTGCATCATTATTAGGATTAGCATCAGCTAAGTTTGGATTACAGGTTTTTGCTTTTTGATCATCAGTGCCTCTGCAGTAACATCTTATTTTCGCCTTTAAAGTAACTCCTTCTTTTATATTAGTAGAACCACTTTTTATATCAATAAATAATGACAGTGTCCCATCATTGTTATTCTTTACTGCTTTTATAAACTTGCCTTTTTTCTTCTTACTGTGTTTTAATTTTTTTAAATCACTCCCTATACTTTTAAGCAACTTTTTGTTTCTTATAACTCTTTCGCCCAGAAAAGAATCTGCTCCAATATTATTACATTCACAGCAATATTGGCATTTACATCCTTCATTTTCAGATGTTTCCGGATCATCAACAGTACATTCCTGTATATAAGTTGTGTCATTAACACCATCTCCATCAGTATCAACCTCTAAATCAGGACAATCATTTTGACACTGCAGGTCATTACCTCCACATGCTGGTAGTGGGGTTGGAGACGAGGCGCAAGTACAAATAGAAGGATCTCCTGCTGGTCGACAAACATGACCTGGCACAGCACAGGTTCCTGCACATTGTGGAGGTTCTCCGCCACATAAAGTTAATAGAGTTGGCGGTGGGGTTGGAGTTGGATCACTATTATAAGTTGCAAAGTCAGTATACGGTGTTGCTGGTGCTGGTGGTGGAGTATCAAATGTTCCTGGTTCTAGTGTATCCTCTGCATAAGAAAAATAATTTGAAGAATTTTTATATACAGAAGAAAATATAACAGTCACTATTAAAGCTAGTGATAAAAAAAATAAAATGTTTTTTTTGTTATTTTTATTTTTCATTATTAAAAAATAGTTTTATTTATGGCTCTAGGGATATCCCTCATTAACAGATTTTTTATACCTAGTTTAAATTACCACGTTCCAGTTAAGATGCTATTTTAGCAGAATTAGTTTCACCTGTTTAAATCACAAATAAGTGTAATTGGTCGAATTTAAACCTGATATTAAAATTATTTTATATTCTCTATTATCCTCCCTAAATATTGTTATAGATTACAACCACATGTTAAAGCACCTTTTTTGCATGTCTGAGGATAATCACAAGTAGCATTTGATTTTGAACATGATGCTGCATCCTGATCAACACAATTAGGTATAGGACCACATAATGCTTCAGGTGGAATACCTACTTTTGAAAAGTCAGCACAGGATTTACCACACTGCAATATTTCATTTGTATCATTGATGACACAATTTACATTTTTACAACTATTAGTTAACTTACCATCACACTCATATGCACCTGCACCATGTTCTCTCCTGCAGCTTGCATGCTTACATTCACCCGGTGGTGCTGGCGCTGTACCTGCAGCTTGATCCCAGCAACAAAGAATAGGACTATTTAATATCGCTACTGAAACTGCATATGCAGGTTCAACAAAACAATAACGGTCGCGCCCACCTACCCTATTCCTTACCAAATTATACGCGTGGTGTCCAAACTGACTTTTCTCATTACAATCACTACAATACGAACATGCCGAACTCACTTGATAAACAGAACCCTTTCCTCTGTAGTACTGAACACATTTACAGAATACTTCAGAATATGATGCACAATTAACACACTTGCCACCAGATGTAAAAGAACCATAAGGTATATCTCCAACCTTACAAAGTTTAGTTAAACTTTGATCGCCTGTACCTAGTACACTATCTGGTGAGAAAGGCTGCTTACACGCACACTTATCACCATCAAGCAAACACCGATCTGATTTAATATTTGGTTGTACAATACATGCCAATCCACCATCCTGACAGCTTCCTACCGGGGCTGTACCACATGCTGTAACTGCTTGGCATTTACATCCATCCGTAGGATCGGGTTTACAAGTTTTATCTTTTGGACATGCTCCGCTGCCACATGAACAGTTTCCACCAGTACCTTTTTGGCATGGTACCGGGGTTGGAGTTGGCGTGGGGGTGGGGGTCGGTGTTGGAGTCGGAGTTACACACAAACAAGCTGCATTTATTGAAATTGTTTTAGGTTGAAATCTGCATTGTTTTCCTAAATCTTTACACTTCCCTAAATCACAATCCTTTTGAGCACTTGGATTTGGGATATCTTCACAATTTGTTGAAGGAGTAGGGGTTGGGGTTGGGGTTGGGGTTGGAGTCGGCGTTGGGGTTGGAGTCGGCGTTGGAGTTATGCACTGACAGGCACCGCTTACTACAGCACACAATTTGCCAATAGGACATGGACCACCAGGACATGATGTGGATGGCCTCTCCGTACATGGAATTGGTGTTGGCGTCGGGGTTGGAGTTGGGGTAGTAGAACCTCCTCCACTACATTTACATTTATCCGGACTATCTTGATTTAAATTACAAGTTTGACCTTTAGGACAACCGTGAAGTTTAGTATTTCCAGGTACTCCACCTCCAGAACACTGAGTAAGAGTCCCAGCTATTTCTACAGGTACACATTTAGAACCATCCTGTGTTTGACACTCTGTATATTTTTTTATATTCGCAGCATCTTTGCAATCGACACATTGAGCACATATTGCATCATTTGTAGTATCTTTATCATATAAATTTGGATTGCATATTTTTTCATTTTCTTTAGCATCCTTACTCCTACAATAACAATTTACTCTGGACTTTAATATAGCCTCTTCTTTTATACCAGTAGAACCACTTTTTACATCAACAAATAATGATAATGTCCCATCATTGTTTTTCTTTATTGATTTTATAAACTTACCTTTTTTCTTTTTACTTTGTTTGATCTGCCTTAAATCACTGCCAATACTTTTAATAAGTTTCTTATTCCCAGAGACCCTAGCTGACAAAGCAGTATCTCCACCGATGTAATTGCATTCACAGCAAAACTCACATTTACATCCTTCATTTTCAGGAGTCGTAGGATCATCAACTGTGCATTCCTGAATATAAGTAGTATCAGCAACACCATCTCCATCAGTATCAACCTCTAAACCAGGACAACTGTTTTCACACTGCAAGTCATTATTTCCACATGCTGGTAGTGGAGTATAACTTGTATCTGGTGTAGGAGTCTCTTCTGGTGTAGGTGTATCAATATCAAATGTCTTAGGTGTATCGGCAGGTGTGGGTGTAACAACTGGCGTACCCTCAGTATCTATTGCAAATGTAGATAAATATGTAAAATCTTTAGATATAAATAAAACCAAACTTACAAGAATCAATAAACCCATATAAAGAGAATATTTTTGTCTAACATTCATAGGTTCCTGGACTAAGGTGCAATAGGAACACAACCATCAACATTTAAATTTCCACAGATACCTATTTGTCCCTTATTATTTCTGACACAACATTTTGGTGTTGCACCAGCGCAATCTCCATCCTTACAACATTCATGGCAATGTTTAACAGCTTCATCTCCTAACTTACAGCAACCATGGTTTGCACCAGCAGTACAATCAGCATCTACATTACATCCACAGAAGCATGCAGATCCACTCGCATTTTTATCACAAACAAAAGCACCATTACATCCAAATGCCGCACTTCCACAGGTATTACCTTTTTTTAGTGCACATACATTGGGATTTACAGCACCATTACAGGTTTCACATTTATCACAAGGAGCATCATTCCCGCATTTACATTTACATTTGTTTTTGTCTGGAGCTCCTGCATCTCCTGCTGTAGTTACATCACATTTATGATTTTCTCCACATCTAGATTTACATGAAGCTTGATCAGATGGATTATTTATATTGTCGTGATCCGGTGAACACTGGGCTGCTTGATCTCCAGCTGTAACAGGATCAAGATCAGGCTTTAATCTACACTCACAACATTTCTGATTTACAACACCTGCCGACACCTTTTTCTGACATTTTTCACATGGTGCAGGACAGGGATCTGGATCTTTACAGCCATCCGCTACATTTCGTGGACGCGCAGCAGTACCAACATTCTTCATTTTTGTGCAGTTTGTACCTACCCTAAATTTTAACCAGCTTTGTTTTATATTTAAATTATCATCTTTTGCTCTTGATTGAAGAAGGACAGAAACAGTACCATCATTGTTTTCTTTATAATTCCTGACAAACTTTGATTTTTTCTTATATGTTTTATTTTTTCTTGATTCTTTTATTTGTCTAAGGTCTGAACCTATCTGCTCAAGGGACGATGTAACTTTGAACATTTTTCTATAGGAACCACTTAAAGCTGGATCACCAGGAGAATCTGGTGAATCTGAAGCTCCAATAAAGTCACCATCAGAAAATGTAGCAGTGCAATCATTACACGTCTCACAAAATTCACATGTACAAGTGCTATCGCACGTTCCATCTACAGGAAAATCAAGCGTATCTCCATTAATATCCTCTGTAATAGTACAAGGGTCTCCCGGTTCTTTACCATTGCACCAAGAGTCACCATTTGAACCACAGATAAATGGGGTTGGAGTTACCGTAGCTGTTGGGGTTGGAGTTGCTGTAGGAGTTGCCGGGGGGTTATAGGTATTGAGAGTAGGAGTTGCTGTTGGGGAGGCAGTAGCTAAAGTAGTTGTTGTTGTTGTGGTTGTTGTTGGATAAGAAGTATAGGCATGTGCTTTATCTATAAAGCTATTTATTAAAGGTTCATTTGTACAACCAAATAAAAAAACAAACGTTATTAGTGCTGCTAAATAAATGCTTGTTTTTTTAATCATACGAACAATCCCTTAATATTAAGGAGCACATTTTCTTTCAGTTCCAACCATCTTACAGGTCTGACCTGCTGGACAACACTGATTTCCATTTCTAGTAGTTGCACAGCATTGACTTCCTGCACCACAGTTTGCTACATCTACACCACCGGGACAACAGGTTGACTGACATGCTTTTTTTCCATCTGGTCCATCACAACACTTACCAGCACAACAGTTACCAGCACAACATTTTTCTGGAGCAGTACAATCTCCATCTGCGCAGCATGCATAACAACCACAGTTATCTCCTAGGCAGCCGGCCTGATGCTTACAACATTTTCCTGATGTACAATCACCAGCAGCACCAGTACACGCACCACCACCAGTAGTACATCCTTTACACCTGCATTGTTCACATGTTTGACCTGCCGGACAAGCCATTGGGTCGCCTGCTGGTGCACCTGGTCTGCAGGTTACTCCACTAGCTGGTTCACATCCAGTGCCATCTGCCTTACATTTTTCACAAGGTGCTTCACATGCTCGTCCACCACCACAATCAATACAGGTACATGCTGTTGGGCTACCTGGTGTCATATCACAGGTTTTTCCATTAGCACAACCACCATTACCTGCATTAGTACCACCACCAGAACAAGTTGAGCCAGCTTTGTGCTGACATCTCCCGCCAACACAATCTGCACATATTGCTAAATCATCAGCAGTTCCTTCAGCCCCATCTGCACCTTTCCAGCCAGGGTTACATTTTTCCTTCTTTTCAGCATCAGTTCCCATGCAAGTACAATTCTTTCTCGCACGAAGTGTCACTAATTCCTTCTCTCCTTTAACATTCACGTCTATGTCTAGATAAAGTCTTCCATCTCCTGCATCATATACAGATTTAATAAATTTAGCTTTTATTTTTTTCTTTCCGCCTTTTCTTTGTTTTTTTATTAATCCCAGATCGCTTCCAATTGCCTTCAGGATATTTCTATTTAATACAACACGGGATGAAAGACCACCAGTATCACCAATATTTCCACTTAAACATTCACAACACGGCACACAAGCACAATCTACATCTGTAGTATCGGGATCATCTTCACAGAAATGTGGATCTGGGATACCATCACCATCTGCATCCTCATCAGGACATTCCACCCCACATACTAAGCCGCCACATTGAGGTGTTGGTGTTGCGCTTGCTGTTGCTGATGCCGTTGCGCTTGCTGTTGCTGATGCCGTTGCGCTTGCTGTTGCTGATGCTGTTGCTGATGCCGTTGCGCTTGCTGTTGCACTTGCAGTAGCACTTGCTGATGCACTTGCTGTTGCTGTAGGAAGCGGGGATGAAGTATCTGAAGCAGTTGTTGTAGTTGTTGTTGAGTAAGTAAACGCATGTGCTTTATCAATAAGTCCATTCATTAAAGGTTCATTTGTACAACCAAAAATTAAAACTAACAAAAATATAATTGCTGAATAAATACTTATTTTTTTACACATAATGCTTTTTCCTTATCCTCTTACTACATTAGTTTGTCTGTCCTAAATTATTTTTACTGTTTAGGCCCAAAAGGGTGGTTATTCATAATTCAGACAGTACAAACCCCTAACTAAATAGCTTTCATTCTATTGCATACCCTAGTTTATTAAGTTTAAACCAAGGTTATATTATAAGATGGTTTCAAAACCAATGTAATGAATATCACTGTAATAGAATTAAGATTAAATAAATTTAATCTCAATTCTGAGAGTAAAATCTAGATTAAATGTTCCTTATATACGGGAACATGAATTATTCTGTATTTTACATAAGGTTAACTGAAGGAGAGAAATATCCATGAAATATAGAGTGCTTGGAAAAACAGATCTTAAAGTTTCAACTATAGGTTTTGGCAGTTGGGCAATAGGCGGAAATATGTGGGGTCCACAGAAAGATAATGACTCCATAGAAGCACTGAACAAAGCAATAGATTTAGGGGTGAATTTTATAGATACTGCTTTAGCTTATGGAAACGGACATAGTGAAGAAATAATTGGAAAAGTTATAAAAAAAAGAAGTGAAACTATCTACATAGGTACTAAAATACCACCCCTTAGCTGGCCACCACCATCTGACAGCCATGCAAAAGATGCATTTCCAAAAGAAAAGATTCTAGAGTCAGTTGAAAAAAGTTTAAAAAATCTGGACAGGGATTATATTGATCTAATCCAGCTTCACTCGTGGCGTGAAAACTGGACAAGCGATACTGACTGGTATGAAACTCTTTTAAAATTAAAAAAAGAAGGGAAAGTCAGATATATAGGGATATCAGTTCATGACAATATGGAAGATGAAGCACTAGGAGTAATTGAAACAGGAAGAATTGATACGATTCAGGTGGTATATAATGTGCTGTCCCAGGCACCGCAGAAAAATCTTTTTCCAAAAGCAATTAAACACAATATAGGAATAATTGCCAGAGTGCCGCTTGCATACGGTGCACTTACAGGGAAATTCACAGAGCAAACAACTTTTGCTGAAAATGATTTCAGAATAAGAAAATATACAGGTAAGGGACTGGATGAAATTTTAAACATAGTAGATCAATACAAAAAAATTGTCGGCTCTTCCGAAAGAAAAAAACTGATTTCAGCAGCGCTGCATTTCACACTGGATCATAATGCTGTTTCAATAACAATTCCCGGAATAAGATCAGCAAAACAGGCAGAAGAAAATTGTTCTATCTATAAGGAAGGGAATATTATTTCTGAAGAAATCATTAGATCTCTATATGACATTCAAATGCAAACGATTTAAATATCAATAGGACTTACGCATATGTCACACCAACTAAACTGGCGCGTCAGCACAAGTATTATTTTTGCGACGCCAGAGCGTAGTGACAAGGAGCAAAAAAATACTTGTGCGGTTAAACAGCCAGTTTTAAACCTACTAACTCTGCGTAAGTTCTAATTAACTAATAATCTAGGGATTTTCCCACCTAATCACTTATAAACTTTATACAAGGGAGCATACAGTTCTGTAAAAAGTCTAAGGCACAGGAGGCAAAACAATGGATTTTAAAAAGTTAAAGAAGTATTTAATTCCCTCACTTGCTGTTTTTGTAGTCATTACTCTGTTTGATTTTATTTTTCACGGAGGAATAATGGAAAAACTGTATCTGGACAACAGTCATTTATTCCGACCACAGGATGAAATCTGCAAACATAAACATTTTATGTGGATTGCAAATTTAATTTATTCATTTGCGTTTTGTTACATTTATTCAAAAGGACACGAAAAAACAGATTTAATTTCTCAGGGACTCAGATACGGTCTATGGATAAGTCTGTTAATCTGGGTACCACATGTTCTTATAAGCTTCACTATTTATCCACATCCAAAAATGCTTGAACTTTTATGGCTGTGTGGATATGTAGCTCAGACATTAATCGCAGGTGTTACCGTAGCGCTTTCTTTTTCAAAAGCAAAGTAGAAAAAGAACTCTATCCACCATCTCTCGAAAGTTGCCTGGTATGGGGACTTGGTGGGAGATTTAAAATTTCATTTGAATAATAATCTGCAAGATGGTCAATAATATCCCTGACTGATAAAAAACCTACAGGTTCATTTTGTTCATTTATGAGAGGTACATGCCTGTAACCACCTGCTGCCATTCTGTTTAATGCATATGCTATTGGATCTGAAAGATATAATGAATCAGGTCTTTTAGTCATATGTTTTTCAATCGTTTCTTTATTTATATCAAGTCCTTTGGTAATGAGTTTTCTGATTACATCTCTTTCAGTAAAAATTCCAACAAGTTTATTTCTGTCATCAACAACAAGAACACACCCGACATCTTTTTCATTGAATAAAGTTATTGCATCTGAAACTTTTGTATCTCTCTTTACAATTACCGGCTCACGGAAAAGAGTATTGTCTATAGGTTCATCAATTGAAAGAGCAAGCTCAAGGATAGGATTTTTTTCTTTATTCCTTTCCTCAATTATGTTTAGTTCTTCTTCTAATTCTTCAGACATATTTTTTTCACAGGTGGCTCGTTCATAATTAGACTCGCCACTTCTATCTAATTATAGTTACTATTTAAAAGGAATTCAGAAGTAAGAATACTATATAAATCCCTCAAATTTTCAATGTAAACTCATCCAAAAACACTATTTTTATAAATTTTATTTAATCAAATTTTGCCAAAAATGAGCATTTTAGATAATTTCAGACTAAAAATGGGTTAAATACAAAACATAAATTTTAATTAATAAAACTACTTAAAAATCAAATATATTTATTAACTCTGGTTTAAACAACAGGGAATATTAGGGATAGCAATGACCTGGTTTAAAGGTTTTTGCCAGTAAAAACCATTAAATACACACTTGCAAAAAAATTAATCTGATAATTTTTGCAGGCATAATTTTATGGCCGTTAATTTGACCCTAAGTCATAATACTAATGAACAAAAAATTTAATAAAAATCAAATAATAAAATCATTCATTAGTATATTTGCCGTATTCCTGTTTAATCTTCCAACAATTGCAGCATTGAAAATCAATTACCAGAATTTGTTTACGATTCCTGCTACAACAAACGATCTAGTAAAATCTACGGATAATACTAGTCCAAAAGATTTAGATAAAAAGCCTGAGGCTAAACATGATTTCTTTTCTGATTTAAAAGAGATCTCATATGATAACAACCCTGGATATAATCTTTTAGCACAATTAAATCCAACATCTGGCAGTGAAGAATCTAATCAGACTGAAGAGAATGAAACCCCATCTGAAGAAAACGAGATCTCTAATCAAAGCCAGGAAGAGACCAAAGACACAACAAAGGAGTCAGCAACAACATCTGAGCAAACAACAAGTTCAGGCACAAAAGAGCAGGAAAGTACCCAGACAGAAACACCGCCCTCTCTGGACACATCAGATTTAAACACCAACCTGGATACATCAGAAAATAAAGATTCATCAAATACGAATATTTCTGGAGCATCATTGCCACCAGCTACCGAAAAACCATCAGGAGAAATCAATACACCAAAACAAGCAGTAAACCATAATGCATTTTTAAATGAAACTCCATGCTCCGGTGGTGAAGGCTCCAAAAATATTTTTATTAAAAAAGTTGGACTCAGAATAAATACAGCTCCTGCTCTATTAAAGCTTGAAAAAATAACTAACAATCTTGTAATATTAAATAAACCCTCAGGTCTTGTTGTTCTTCAGGGAAGTGCAACAAATCCATACATAAATACTGAAGGTCAGATAAAAATCAATACCTCTGATTTAGTTTCTGACAGTCCAGTATTAGCAATCCATGACATAAATAAAGATGGCTTTGCTGATTTTTTTGTATCAAATAAAAACGAAACTACTCTTATACTTAGAAAAGAAAATAATTCAACTAGTGCAATCCCCTTAGATGCTAAAGGTGTAACTTCAATTGCATTTGGAGATATAGACAACAGTGGAGGAAATGACCTAATTGCAGCAACACAAGAAGGAGTAGTAATTTTTACAGATCTATCAAACCCCATAAAATTAACAGGAAACAAAAATCCACTCTCAGTAACTGCAGCAGATTTTGACAGTGATGGATTTCTGGATATTGCAACAGCTAATGGTGACAACACTATAAGTTTATTTTATGGAACTGGTAATCCAAACTCTTTTATTAATGGATTAACCATAACATTATTTAATAATGTCTCAAGTGTTATTAATAATGCATTTATTAAAATTTCTGATATTAACTGCGATAAAATACCTGATTTGGTATACCTGTCAGCAAATGGTTTAGTTCTGGTAACAGGAAACGGTAAAAGACATACAGATCCAAACAATCCTGGATTTATCACAGAAAAGATTTCTGACAATATTGGAATACCAGCTGGTCTTGAAATTGCAGATTTAAACAATGACGGAATATCAGAAATTATTACTGCAACAAATACAGAAAGTCCCGACAACACTTCACAAAACAAATACATACTTTCAATATTTAAGAAAGACACTAGCAATAAATATTTAAAATACACAGATATATCATTCGCTGATAAAATACTTTCATTGGACAGCGGGGACCCTAATGGTGATGGGCTAACTGATCTTGGCATCAGCACTAATTCACAAACCAGTCAGCATTTATTTCTGCTTATTCAGTCAGTTGATCAATCTGATTCATTAGAATCATCTTCACAAAAGGATACAACAACACAATCAGAGTCAGTACCAGATGATGAAAAATTACCCCCTGCAGGAGCAACTGCAAAGACAATTGAAGAAGCAAAAGAAGTTATTGTAAAGCTTAATGAAAAAGCAAAACAAAATTACATTGAAGGTACAGACCCAGCTACCCTTTTAAGCACACAAACACTAAAAGTGGAAAGCAATGATATTGTGGGTGAAGTTGCACCAATAGAAAGTTATGTAAAAGACCCAAACCTGGCTGCAAGAAAAACAGGTACTAAACAATTAACATTACATGCAAGAACATACAACAGAATAAATAAAAAACTTGCTTACAGAGAAGTTTATCAGAAATTACAAAAGGTTGAGCAAGACAACATCGGGTTACTTGTTATAGAGAAACCCCCTGAACAGTCAACTGCACAGTTTATTGCTGAACTTGAAAAAAACCCAAACGTTCAGGATGCTGAACCAAATGGAATACTAACCATTCTTGCATTTCCTCAGGATCCACCAAATGATCCTTTTTACTCATCTAGTAACAGTTGGGGACAGGGGTACAACGATCTGTACGGACTTAACAATATAAATTCCCGTGAAGCATGGAAAATGTCACTGGGAAATAATGTCCTTGTAGCAGTACTTGACACTGGTATTGATTATAACCACGAGGATATTGCATCAAACATCTGGGTTAATTTAAGTGATCCGGTAGGAGATTCAAACAGCGACGGTAATCCTGATGATGATTTTAACGGTTATGTAGATGACTGGCGTGGATGGGATTTCATATCAAATGATAACAATGCAACTGACGACAATGGACACGGATCACATTGTGCAGGCATTGTAGCTGCAATTGGAAATAATGGAAAAGGTATCATTGGTGTTGCGCCAAATGCAAAAATTCTTCCTATAAAGGTGCTTGATAATGAGGGGGGTGGAAGCTATTCTGAGGTTGCAGCAGGAATTATATATGCTGCTGATATGGGCGCAAAGGTTATAAGCCTATCTCTTGGAGGTCAGGGTACAAGTTCAACATTAACACAAGCAGTAAATTATGCTCTTTCACGAGGGTGTGTTATTGTTGCAGCTGCAGGAAACAGCGACGCTAACACTTCAAATTTCATACCAGCTAGTATTTCTGGTGTAATTGCTGTAGCTGCTGTAAATAATACAGATACAAGAGCATCTTTTTCAAACTGGGGAACAAGAGTAGATGTATCAGCTCCTGGTGTTGGCATTTTATCACTGAGGGCAGCTGGTACAGACCTCTACGGTAATGGATGCTCTTCATGTGTCGGTGCAGAAAAAAAATACTTATGGGTAAATGGAACAAGTCAGGCATGTCCTCATGTAGCTGGTGCTGCAGCACAAATACGCAGTTTAAGACCAACATTCACATACACAGAGGTTAGAAACATAATCAGGGGAAATGTTGATCCACATTTTTCAACTGCTACAAAACCAATAGGTACAGGAAGAATTAATGTCTATAAAGAGCTGTCTTCATTTTCAGGTTCTTCTTCCAGTTCATCTTCCTCCAGCTCTTCCAGTTCTTCAAGCTCTTCTTCAGGTTGTCCTCCTCCTCCTTCCTGTGCCGCTCCTCCTGCTGGTTGCTCTTACATAAATATCCCTCAAGATAAAAATGGTTGCATCATTGGTTGTGGTGATATCTTCTGCCCCTCCACTTCAAGTTCCTCCTCCGGTGGTTCCTCGTCTTCCTCCGGTGGTTCTACTTGCACCGGCGCTTCTGTTTCTACTCTACCTTCACCTCATGTTTTCTCATCTCCTCGTCTCCTCACTACCTCTACCTGGACTACTGATTCTGCTTTCACCTTCGGCGGTTTCAACGGCTCATCATATTTAGACGAAGTTGTTAAATATAGCCCTACTTCCTCTCCTCCTGTCTCTCTTAAAAACGCTAAACTTAATCCCGCTCGTCACAGCGCTGCTTCTGCTTTTGATTCATCTTCTAATACCATCTATGTATTTGGTGGTAAGTTCGGTAATACCGCTACCTCCATTTCTAATCAAATACTTGCCTACAATATTTCCTCTGATTCCTTCACTATTAAATCTGCTGTCTTAAATCCTGCTCTCTATGGTTTTGCTGCTGTCTACATCCCTCCTAAAACTCAGTCTGATAATCCTTCTGTTCTTCTCTTCGGTGGTTTTAACAACGGCTTCTTTGACACCATCATTAAATACAACATCACTACTGATTCTCTCTCTACTTTAACTACAAAACTTCCTTCCGCTAGATCTAATATCTCCGCTACCTTTGACCCTGACACAAGACGCGTCTTTATCTTCGGTGGTTATGCTGCTAGTGGCGCTCTCGCTGATATTTTAATCTTTGATGTTGATTCCAGTTCATTTGTTTCTACCAGTGCAACATTACCATCACCAAGGTATACAACATCAGCATCATGGGACCCTGTTAGAAAAGTTGCTATTGCTTACGGCGGTTTTGGTGACGGCTCTCCTAAAGACCAAATCGTCATCTTTAACCCTTCTAATAATTCAGTTACTACTTTCCCAAATTCCAGCTTCCCCAATATCAAACTCCCTACTCCTCGTCACTCTACTTCCGCTGCCTGGAATAATCTTAAAAACGTCGGCTACATCTTCAACGGTCGTGATTCCGCTTACCTCGATTCCATCGTTCTCTATGACCCTTGCTCTCCTCCTACTTCTTCCACTACTTCTTCCACTACTTCTTCCAGTTCTTCTTCAGGTGGTTCCTCCTCCTCCTCTGGTTGTCCTCCTCCTCCTTCCTGTGCCGCTCCTCCTGCTGGTTGCTCTTACATAAATATCCCTCAAGATAAAAATGGTTGCATCATTGGTTGTGGTGATATCTTCTGCCCCTCCACTTCAAGTTCCTCCTCCGGTGGTTCCTCGTCTTCCTCCGGTGGTTCTACTTGCACCGGCGCTTCTGTTTCTACTCTACCTTCACCTCATGTTTTCTCATCTCCTCGTCTCCTCACTACCTCTACCTGGACTACTGATTCTGCTTTCACCTTCGGCGGTTTCAACGGCTCATCATATTTAGACGAAGTTGTTAAATATAGCCCTACTTCCTCTCCTCCTGTCTCTCTTAAAAACGCTAAACTTAATCCCGCTCGTCACAGCGCTGCTTCTGCTTTTGATTCATCTTCTAATACCATCTATGTATTTGGTGGTAAGTTCGGTAATACCGCTACCTCCATTTCTAATCAAATACTTGCCTACAATATTTCCTCTGATTCCTTCACTATTAAATCTGCTGTCTTAAATCCTGCTCTCTATGGTTTTGCTGCTGTCTACATCCCTCCTAAAACTCAGTCTGATAATCCTTCTGTTCTTCTCTTCGGTGGTTTTAACAACGGCTTCTTTGACACCATCATTAAATACAACATCACTACTGATTCTCTCTCTACTTTAACTACAAAACTTCCTTCCGCTAGATCTAATATCTCCGCTACCTTTGACCCTGACACAAGACGCGTCTTTATCTTCGGTGGTTATGCTGCTAGTGGCGCTCTCGCTGATATTTTAATCTTTGATGTTGATTCCAGTTCATTTGTTTCTACCAGTGCAACATTACCATCACCAAGGTATACAACATCAGCATCATGGGACCCTGTTAGAAAAGTTGCTATTGCTTACGGCGGTTTTGGTGACGGCTCTCCTAAAGACCAAATCGTCATCTTTAACCCTTCTAATAATTCAGTTACTACTTTCCCAAATTCCAGCTTCCCCAATATCAAACTCCCTACTCCTCGTCACTCTACTTCCGCTGCCTGGAATAATCTTAAAAACGTCGGCTACATCTTCAACGGTCGTGATTCCGCTTACCTCGATTCCATCGTCCTCTATGACCCTTGCGGTAGTTCAAGCAATGCATCGAGCTCATCCAGCAGTTCATCTAGTAGCTCATCTTCAAGTTCTTCAGGTTTTTTTTTGACTAGCTCTTCTTCAGGTGGAGGAATAACTTGCATATCTAGTCAATGGGCTTCAAGTGCAACTGCAACAAATACATATCAAGGATATTCACCTTCAAATATCATAGGTCAAGCACAATGCACTTCATGCAGCAATTGTCCAAATCCTAATACTACAGTCTGGTTCAATACAACTGCTGGTCAAGCTGCACAAGTTGAAGTTACATTCTCTACTCCAACCATTGCAAATACATTAATAATAAAGGAGGTATATCACTTTGGCTTTGTAAGGCAAATTACCCTGAAAGATATATCTGGCAACATTATTGGCAGCCCGATAAATGTAACCGACAATAGTACCTCAACAAATTGTTCTCTTACAATCCCACTCTCACAAACTTCTACTCCTATAAGCAAAGTCTTAATCGATACTCTTCCAAAAACTTCAACTAGTTATTCAGGAATTGACGCAGTGGAACTTCGTTGTTCAGGATCAACTTCTTCTTCCTCCTCTTCTTCAGGAGGATCATCATCTTCATCCGGTGGATCATCAGGCAGATCTTCAAGCTCATCCTCAGGTGGTGGCAACATACTTTCTCAAGGTGATATAAACGCAACAAATAACCTTGGCAGTGGACAATTTTCATTTACTTTACTTAACAGCAATCCACTTACAACTGCAGCAGCTCAAGTAATCAATGCATTCCAAAATTATTTTGATATAACTTTAATTTCTGGTAATAATCCACCATTCAACGTTTCTGTAAACTATTCAAAAGCAAGTATTCCAAGTGGAAAAATAGAAAGTGAACTAAAACTTTTCCACGGTGAAAACGGAAACTGGGTGGATAGAACCACAGGTATAAATACTACTTCAAAAACAATTACAGGGCAGGTAAATTCACTTTCTCCTTTTGGTATTGGATTTTTAAGTGGTGCTTCAACTACTTCAAGCTCTTCATCAAGCTCTTCATCAAGCTCTTCATCAAGCTCTTCATCAAGCTCTTCATCAAGCTCTTCATCAAGCTCTTCATCAAGCTCTTCATCAAGCTCCTCTTCTTCAAGCAGCTCATCCAGTTCATCATCAAGCTCTTCTTCAAGTTCTTCTGGCACTATAGTTGCCCAATGTATTAATTCACAATGGGCTTCATCAGCTTCTGCCAGTTCTTCTTATGATATTAACTACTCACAAAACAATGCAACTGGAGCAGCTAATACTGCAAGCTGTAATAGCTGGGATAACACATGGGTTCCGGGTACTGGCACAGGAAATGAATTTATTGAATTAACTTATAACACTCCAACTAATGCTAATAAAATTGAAATCTATGAGTGCGGTTCTAATGCTAACTTCGTTGAAAATATTAAACTTTATACCTCCAATGGAGATTTAATTAAAACACTGGCTAAAAATATCGATTTCAATAATTCTTCCGTTTGTATAAACAACAGGGTTTTATCTGTTAATATTTCACCTATTCAGTCATTAATTAAGAAGGTAAGGATAGAAACCAAGAGTATCGATTATGAGTGTATTGATGCAGTAAAATTAATTTGTTCCTCTAGCACTTCTTCTAGCTCTTCAAGCGGACAAATTAACCTGCTTAAAGGAGCCTATCTTCACAGCTCACCAATTATTGGTTACACAACAAGGACAATATCTGAATTGTTGCCACTCTTCTCACACCACTATACAACTCCTTCACAAGTAGCCGTATATAACAATATTGATAACTCTGGATATAATTCTCTTTATTATATCTTTGCAATTGACCCTTCTGCAAATGAATGTACTATTAAAGCATCATCAGAAAACTGGGGTATATGGGCATATGATGGTTCAATGTTTAAGAATTCATCTTATGTAAATAATGCTTTTAATACACCTTTTAAATTAAGCGATTTGTATTTTGGTGCTCCTGGACCAAATAATTATTATTATTTATCCTTGCTAGATTTAAGTAATTCTGATTCTAATCCAACAATCGCCAACTCATTTATCGATCAATTTCATTGTATAAATGCTTCTACTACTACTTCATCAACAACATCATCAAGCACTTCAGGAAGCAATGGTCACATATGCACAAAAGAATCAAACCTATTTAGGAGCCTGGAAGGCGGTTGTAAACAAATTGCTGAAAACAAGAACACTGTATGGAGCAAAAAATCCATAGACCGTCTAAATTATTTTGGAGCAAGAGATTACTGCAACAACCTAATTGAAGGCGGATTTAATGACTGGGTATTACCAACTACTCAGGAACTGGATAGTGCCAGTGGTGTCGGAATAGCTGGGGCACATTTTAACTTTACAACAAATGATAATTTTTATGCTGACTCACCTAACGTGGTAAATCTCACTAACTCTGCTAACACAGGAAATCTTTACAGCGGAGGAACTTCTACAGTACAAGCGTCTTTCACTCTGGGAGTAGTCTGTAAAAGACAAGGTTCTTTCCCTCCTGCAACTTCAAGCTCTTCTTCAAGCTCTTCTTCCTCGAGTAGCTCTTCTTCAAGCTCTTCATCCTCAAGTAGCTCATCATCAAGTGGTACAACAGCATGTGTTAATTCTCAATGGGCTTCAAGTGTAACTGCTACAAACAGTCATCCTAGCTATCCAGCACCTAACATTGTTGGTATACCTCAGTGTTCAGGATGTAGCACTAGCACTTGTCCAAATACTGCTACTAACGTATGGTTCTCAAATCAAGGACAAAGTTCACAAATTGAAGTGACCTTTTCTACACCTACATTAGCCAACTCAATTGTTATTAAAGAAACAAATTACTTTGGATTTGTAAATAAAATTACTTTAAAAGATGCAATTGGTAACATAATTGGAACTCCTATAAATGTTACTGACAATAGTACTTCTGCAAATTGTTCTCTTACTATTCCATTCTCACAACCTACTACTCCTATAAAGAAAGTTTTAATAGATACAACCCCAGTAAATACTTCTAGTTATTCTGGAATTGATGCTGTAGAACTTCGTTGTTCAGGATCAACTTCTTCTTCCTCTTCTTCAGGTGGTTCATCTTCTTCAGGCGGCTCTTCAGGGAAATCCTCCAGTTCATCATCTTCTTCATCAAGCTCTTCATCATCCAGCTCCTCATCCGGTCAAACTTCTAGTTCTTCTTCTGGTTCTTCTCCATTGTCATCATTCCAATGGGCATCTTCTGTTGTTGCTGTAAGCTCTAGTTATTCAGGATATCCTGACACTAAAGCTCTTGGTTCATCTGACTGCAACAGCTGTGATAATTGCCCGTCTAGTGTTTGGTTCCCTGCATCTACAGGCACTGCATTTATAGATCTTGGGTTTCCAACTCCTTCATTTGCAGAAGGGCTTGTAATTAACGAAGGCTATCGTGCCCCTTTTGTTAAAACAGTTACTCTATACGGCGCAAACAATAACGTAATTAACACCATAAATGTCTCTGACACCACATCCTGTCCAGGCAATATATTAACCCTTTCTTTCCAAAAAACCAGCGAACCTGTTTATCATATAAGAATCGATACAAAGGATAATGTTACTTATCCAGGGCTTGATGCTGTTAAACTTATTACTTCATCAAGTCCTACCTCATCCGGCGGCTCTTCCTCTTCATCCGGTGGATCTTCAGGTAAATCTTCCAGTTCATCTTCAGGCGGATCATCCAGCTCATCGTCAGGAGGTTCATCATCTTCATCAGGTGGATCTTCAGGTAAATCTTCTAGTTCATCTTCAGGCGGATCATCCAGCTCATCTTCATCTAGCTCAAGCTCTTCTTCAAGCTCCTCATCTTCCAGTTCTTCATCATCTTCCAGCTCTTCTTCAAGCTCTTCATCAGGTGGTTCATCATCTGGCACACAAGGTGCATGCATATCAAGTCAGTGGGCATCAGCTGCAACTGCTACAAATAGTCATTCTAGTTATCTAGCTTCTAATATCATTGGTCAGCAACAATGTACTACTTGTGATAGTTGCCCAAATAATACTTCCAATATTTGGCTTAGTTCAACTCCTAACATAGCATCGCAGGTTGAAGTTACATTCCCCACTCCAAGTATTACTAGCTCAGTTGTTATTAGAGAAGCACATTACTATGGTTTTGTTAAAAAGATTACCCTTAAGGATATTAACAACAATATTATAGGGACACCAATAAATGTTATTGATAACAGCACTGCATCAAATTGTTCCCTTACAGTTTCATTCCCAATAACAACCGTACCTGTAAGTAAAGTCTTAATAGATACTCTTCCACCCGTTAATAATGGTTATTCATGCATCGATGCCGTAGAGCTTCGTTGTCCTGGATCACCTTCTCCAAGCTCTTCTTCTAGCAGTTCATCTTCTTCAAGCTCTTCTGGTGCAAGCAATGTATTAAAAACAAGTGACATAGAAGCTTATAACAATGGTAGTGGCAATGCACAATTCAACATAACTTTATTAAATACAGCCCCAATTTCATTAGGTAGCATAACCAATGCTTTCAATAACTTTTTCGATGTGTCTAAAGTATCAGGCAGTGCACCTTCCTATCAAATTTGGGTAAATTATGCAAATGCTATAGTTCCAACTGGCTACAGCCTAAATAACATTAAAATATTCCATGGTGAAAATAATCAATGGGTAGATGTAACTCAGTATAATAATGGCACACAAGTTGGTAGTGAGGTTAGTAGTTTATCTCCATTTGTAGTTGGATTTAAACCCCAACAAACTTCTAGTTCTTCATCATCCAGCTCCTCATCAAGCTCATCTTCTTCTAGTGGTTCTCCAGGCACAATAACTTTAAACAACGTATCAATTGATAGCAACTTTATAAATATACTTTTTAGCAAAACCATTAGCGAGTCAATTACTATCAATGATATAAATGGAAACAGTCTTTATTCAACTAATTTTAGTTCAAGTCCAATAATAATAGAAAAGAATCTTATCAGTGCTATTCAGCCTGGTGTTTCAATCAAACTTTGTAATCCAACAAAATCTGTTTGCAGCAATGTAGCTACTGCAACTTCGTCCACCAGTTCCTCATCCACCTCATCATCATCTACATCATCATCTACATCATCATCTACCTCAGGAGGTTCAGTTACGTTTAACAGAGCACTCAGGGATGGAAATAATTTAACTCTAGAGTTTTCAAATCCTACAATAGAAAACTTAAGAATTAAAGACACTAATAATAGTTCAAGTCCATATCCCTGCAATATCTATGTTTCTAATAATAGTCCTGCAATTATAAATGACAGTGTATGTAGCAGACAAGTACTATCTGGTGACAGTATTAAACTGTGCAATAGTAATGAAACAGTTTGCAGCAATGTAAAAATAGTAAATAATTCTTCAGATTTTCCAATTAACTTTAACAGCTTAATTGTAGATGTAAGTAATAATTTATTAACGCTAAATTTCACCAAAAATATAGACTACTGTATAAAAATCAGGGATGCAGTAAATGACAATAGTATCTGTCCCTCAACTTGTTTTAAAACTAGTCCCACAACAATATCCAGTACAAATTGTGGAAACAGCTTTTATAACTTAAGTTCAAATTCAATACTTAAGCTATGTCTTGGTGGCTCTAATGTTTGCAGTAGTTATAACGGTGTAACATTTACCTCATCTGGTTCAATATCCAGCTCTTCTTCCTCTAGCTCATCAGGTGCTTGCAAAGAGGTTAGTAATTTATTTAATTCAGAACAGGGCGGCTGCCTGCAACTGAGATCAGCACAAAACCTGGTCTGGGCACTACCTATAAATAATACTGGTGCTTATAATAGTGCAGTTAATGCATGTAACAATCTGTCTGTTGATGGATTTAACATGTTCAGACTTCCTACATTAACTGAACTACATAGCTTGGCAGGTGATAAAGCACTTGATCATCTTCACGTTAGTGTTTATCCAGGTGCTTACTACTGGACTTCAATTTTGGCTTCATTAGGCATTCATAGACTCTTTGGTTTTTCATATACAAACTGTAGTTCAATTGGTGTAGAAAACACCGCAGCCGATTCATCAAGTTTTAATTTTATCTGTGTTAGAGAAGGAGTTCCATCTACTGCACCTAACACATCTGGTACAGCATCTGCTTTTTGTAGCTTAAATAGAGCTAAATGTCCTGCAAATTATAAAATTGTATGCCCTAACAGTCATCCTTTTAATCACTGTCCAACTTCTGCTCCTGTTTGCGGAAGTGATCCATGTGTAACAAATGCCTCTAATACAAACAATAATATTTTATGTGTTCCCATTTCACAAAACAATTTAAGTTCATCTTCTTCATCAGGTGGATCTTCAGGCAAATCATCCAGTTCATCTTCAGGCGGTTCCTCCTCTTCATCAGGTGGATCTTCAGGCAGATCCTCAAGCTCATCTTCAAGCTCATCTTCAAGCTCCTCTTCAGGTTCACCAGCACCAGGAGCATGTATAAATCAAAACGCTGATTTTGCAACAACTTCCATAGGTTGCAAGCAACTTACAGGTGCAAACTCTGGTTTAAGTTGGAGTAAAGCATCAAATAGTTACAAAAACTGGAACGATTCAATCACCTACTGTAATACTCTTACTGAAGGCAATGCTGTCTGGAGATCACCAAGTAAAACTGAACTTGAAAATCTAGGTGCTAAAAATGGAAAGAACTTTGTTAATTTCTCAGCAGCAGTAAATGAAAGTGTATGGTCAAGCACTCCATTTGATTCAAACTATGCATATAGATATTATGTGCCAACTGGACAATCAGCAGAAAGCGATAAAAATGCTGCAATATTTTATGCAATTTGTGTAAATGGAAATCCATCTTCTTCGACATCATCATCTTCAACTTCCAGTTCAACTTCCAGTTCATCTTCAGGAGGTTCATCGTCTTCATCAGGAGGATCTTCAGGCAGATCTTCAAGCTCTTCTTCCAGTTCATCATCTTCATCAAGCTCTTCAGGCTCTCAAGCAAATACTCCACCCTCTATTACAAGTATTACTCCTGACAGTGGTCCCTGTGCTGGAGGAAACACTATTACAATACGAGGTAATAACTTTATAAATGTTTCACAAATAGAAATTACTCCCAGACTTTCGAATGGTCAGGAGCTTACTACTATAAACATTACAGATTTCAATACTGTAAGTCCAAGTGAAATTACTTTTGCAATTCCAGCTGCACCTATTTGCCAAAGTAATGTTTTTGGAAGAACAGTAGTTAGAAATAATATTGGTATAAGCTCAGAATTTAAAGGCTACTTATGGACAACAAATTCAAGCTCCTCAAGTTCAAGCAGTGGAAGCAGCTGCAATGTTCCTGCATGTAGTAGCCAATATCCTGAACTTACAAAATATCCACAGACATTAGATTGTATTCCTCATACACTTTGTCCGGATTCTACACAGTATTATTGCTGTAAATCAGCCAATTCAACTTCAACCGGCGGCTCACAAAGTGTTTTCCCCAAAACATACTGCTCAGGAAGTTCTGTTTTATGTGATTTAGAATTCTTCACAGCACAATGTGGATATGCTCCACCGTGTGATCCCAATAACCCCATTCCAGGTTGTGGTACTAACAATCTTCTATCTGTACAATGCAAGAACGGTACTCCTCGATGCTGTCTTAGCGGAGGCACATTATGTGACAATGATTTCAGCAACACTGATCCACCAAAATGCATTGGCAATTACATAGATTTAAATAGTGTAACTCCACAGAACGACGGAATAACTTTCAACTATAAGACAAATGCCATTAGAGAGCTTGAGATTAGAGATCTATACAACAATATACTTCTATATTACGGTCCTTTCAGTCATTCTAGTAATCCTTTAAATGTGGATATAGATAAAAAAATATCATTTAACGAATTCAATTCATATATTTACGGTACAAAAATATTTAAGATTTGTGATAAAAAAGAAATTGCCAATGGCATATGTTCAAATACAGTATTTATTTCCAATCCTGAGAGTCTAATACTTCCAAACAAATGTCTTAAAAACAGCAATGGTTTCACCACAGTATCAAATGCTTGCAAACAAACCATTTCATCAAGTAGTTCACTGTTATGGAGCAGACCATTCTTTAACAGTTATAATAAAACATGGGATGAAGCAGATCAATTCTGCAAGGGGTTACAAGATGGCGGATATACTTGGAGATTACCAACAACTTCTGAAGTAAGTAATATATCTGGATTTTCAGGCGGTTTCAAAACTAATATAAACGAAATTGTAGATAAAGTCTGGACTTCAGGTGTAATAAACAGTACTTCTGCATATACTGTTAACACGCTTACAGGCAGTCCAATTTCTGAATTTAAAAATATCATTAATCCTTTTATTTGTGTTAGCAATTCACCTGCCAATGCTAACTATACCTGCACTGATTCTGATGGCAGAAACCTTAGTATAAAGGGGAGCACCACAAGCAATCTTCCAAGTTGGCAAGGAACTTATACTGACTCCTGTGTTATAGGAGACAATGCAACATCTACTATTGATGTTTCACTATGCATAGGGAATAAATGTCACATAAAAGAATGGACCTGCAGCAATGTCACTCCTAATGTTGAAATTATTAACTGCAATAACTGCAGGGATGGAGGCTGCCAGGATCCAGGATTATCATCCTCATCATCTTCAAGTTCTTCTTCTGGTGGATAATAAAAAATTTAATAACATTTTTCAATCAAACACATTGATTTTTAATATAATAGGACTGATTTAATCACTTTCTAAACATGAACAAATTAATTTCTTTTTCTATCATAACTATAATTTTATTTTCATTAATATTAGACTCAAAGGCACAACAGCTTGAGGATAAAGATTCAGACTGTATCCTATGCACTCAGATGGTACCAATGTGCAAACCAGACGAAAAACTGGTTTTACAAACATGCAAAAGATGTGCTCATTGTGAACCTGTAGAAGAAAAATCTGCCGAATGTGTAAAATGCAGGTTTAATTTTGACTGTATAACTGGCTGTGTATGTAAAAACGAATGCTGCACTGAGAGATCACTTAAAACCAAAGGCTTAAAGGCTATTCAGAAAATCATTGATAAAAAAGATTCCATACCTGGCTGTAAAAATCCATGTGGTATAAAATGCTGCAACCACAGACAAAAATGCATAGTAATAGACCAGTGCAAAGAAAGAAAAACAAAATGCAGCCTTCCTGTTCTTAAATATTGCAGCACTAAAGTTCCGGAACCTATAAACGGCAGACTTCATCCCTTATAGTTTATTGTTTTATATCCTTTATAACATCAGTGATGGTTTTACCAGATGTAGTAGGCACTGGCTTAAAATCAATGCCTGATGAACCATTAGCACCATATGAAATAATCCGAGTTAATGGACTTCCGCTTCTTATTTTTCTAACATTTTTAGGATCCTGATCATCTAAAGCACGTTTTTCAATCATATCTATATAATCAGGTCTCTCAGCATTTTTCCCATTTGAAACATATTTATTTTCACTTGCAGCTGGATCATATTTAAAAACAGTTTTTACACCACCTACACCTGCAACACAAAAAATAACAGGATCTGAAGGAGCAATCTCATCCCTTTCTAATGCTTCATGCCATGCAAGCGGTATAGCACCAGCACCTAGATTACCATGCCTTTTAAATGAAGCATTCCCAATTACATTTGGTTTTATATCTATTCCTGTACCCTCAAGAAAATATCTAACACCTCTATCAAGTGTTTTTTGACCTGTCTGAGGAAGAATAATTTTGGTACGGTCATCCACTGTTTCACCACTGTTCTCCAAAAAATCCTGCATCAGTAGTGGGAGCTCCCTGGAATCAATATCCCCAAGCAAATCCAAGCCTGTATCATTGTCCTGAAAATTATTTCTTAGCCTACTATTAAACCATCCGACTTCACTAGGATATATATGCCTGTGCACAAAAAGATCTGACTGCGATGTATCCACTGACATGTTTGAAAACGTAAATCCACCACTTTCAGCAGGTGTCCCATTTGATACAGACCTACCCTTTTCAAGATATATTCCAACAAACCCATCACCAAAAATAAAAGGTTCAATTCTGTTTTGAGGCAGTCGTAATCTGCTTGTAACATCACCTGCAAGGATCAAGACATTTTCCACTAATCCTTTTTCAAGCCAGGTACATGCATTCATTAGTGCATCTGCAGAACTTATACAAGCCATAGTACAGTTAACAAATTGTTTTGGTTTTATATCCAGGAGTTTTGCAACAGCTATTCCAGGAGATGGAAATACAAAATCAGAAGTATCAGAAGCATAAACAAGACCCTGGACTTTTGATGGATCAACTCCTGCTTTTTGTAGCGTTTTTTTACCTGCTTCAACAGCAAGATAAGTATTTGGGAATTTAACCGTTGGATCATTTAATATATTTCTTGTCTCAATCCCTACAACACGTTCGAGTTTCCCAATAAAAGCCCGCATTCTTCTAAGCTTTTTTGGAGCAAACACGCTTAAAGGGTATTTCTTAATCCCAAGCATTAAGTCAAAGACTTCTCTACCGGTTAAAAGATTTCCTTTTATACCGTTTTCTCCCGGCAAGGCCGCACTCATTGCTCGTATAGCTACTGTCATAAAGTTAAGCCCTTAAAAAGGTAAACAATACCTAAATTAATTGGTTTATTTAAATTAGGATAAATCTATCACAACAATTTTTAAATTTCAATAATTGATTATGTTATGAAAATCAAATCTCTGTTTTAATTCAATATCAGAAACATTTAAGCAAGATTTACACCTTTACATTTGTATGACCCAGGAATACAATAAACCCAACTCTTTAAAAATGCAGGTTGAAACAAAACATTCCAGAAGTGTTACCGAGGTCCCTCTGCGATCAGGAAGTGGGATGCTGAAAGAAATTCAGTCTCCTGACACTGGTGCACTAATTTTTGGTGCAAGCGGTGAAATGGGCAGTAAAATCACTTCTACATTTCCAAAAGCACATGTGCATACTACAATGCAAGATATTGATAAGGATAAGCTTGATCAAAGTAAAGCAGAAGCATACTCTACCTTAGGAAAAGGTGTAAAAGTAAGAAAAGTACCACACAGAGCCTGGGTAAAAATAAATACAGACGGCTTATTAGGAGAAACAATTGCATTCCCTGACAAAGGGAAAATCCCTTTTTCCCAGATAAATGAAGCACTTTCCAGATCACCTGCTGAAGCCAGGCAGATAGTTTCAAAATTTCTTGATACTGTGCTTGGTACTGATACTGATACCAGGAGAGATTACAGTAATCTGATGATGGTTCTTGAAGCTGGCCCTGAAATACTCCCTTTCAAGCAGAATGTTTTCAAATTTTTTGAACTTGCTTTATCAAATCCTAGCGCAGTATTAGCTACAAACACTTCATCTTTAAGCGTAGATGATATAGCAGCAAAACTTGAACATCCTGAAAGAGCAGTTGGGTTTCACTATTTTATTCCTGCACATATAAATCCGCTTATAGAAGTAATTGCAGGTTCCAAAACATCACCTGAAGTTATTGATGCTATGTGTGATCTTGCAATTGCAATGAATAAGAAACCAATCGTATGTAGAAAAGACAGACCTGGTGCAATTGCAAATAGAATTCTTGTAGGTGTTTTAAATGAGGCAGCTAAAATGTCTGATCAGGGAATAGCTTCACCTGATTTTATAGACAAAGTATTTCTTGAGACTTTTTATCCTGAACAGATACACATAAAAGCTAAAAAAGCACAGACACAATTTAAAGAAGCGCCAAAGCTTGCAAAATTTAAAGATGAAGCTAGAATCTACCAACAAATTGAAGAATGTGAAGCACAGAGAAATGATTCAGATTTAATGACTAAAAAACCAAATCTGAGAAACGAGCTCCTTGCAAAGAAACTTGAACTTCTAACAGAAGCATTTGGAGAATTAAGGCAAAAAGCTCTGTATGCAGGGATTGTTGAAAATCTTAGCGTATTAGGTTCATTCTTTACACCAGCAGAATCTGTTCCAAAGATAAAACAACTTGCTCAGGGACAGTTAAATATTATTGGGAAATATCTTCTAGAAGTAGAAAAATCTCCGGAAACATTACTTAAAACCGTAGAAGAAGTAACAGGATCAAAACTTGTAGCATATGAATTCCCAAGACCACCAAAAACAGAAAATAAACCTGGTGCCAGAGAGTTAATCAGAGACAGGCTGCTTGGTGCATACATAGCAATTGCTCAGGAAATTATAAAAGAAGATCTTACTTCACCTGGTGAGGTAGAGACTGCCTGCAAAGAAGGATTTAAATATAACTATGGACCATTAGAACTTGCCAGAAAGCTTGGTAGAGACAGAGTAAGGTACTTAACAAGTCTTGTAAATAAAGGACTGGATCAGTCAAGACCAACAGGCATAAGTAAACCAGGTGAGTTTATTGAACTTGGGAAAAATGATCTCTCAGGAGTTCAGGTCCATATAAGAGATGGGGTAGGATTTGTAACTTTGGGAAGACTACATATGCAGCAGCTTCAGATGATGCAAAATTCACTTGGTCCTGAAACACTCATTGCATTAAAAGATGCAGTTCATGAGCTTGAAGCAAAAGGAGTAAAAGCCATATGCTTCAAAAGTAATGGCGGGGGACCATTTAGTGCTGGTGCTGATTTGAACTACATAGCCAGTACAAAATGGAACATAAATAAATTAATTGAATACAGAAATCTTGGAAAAGAAGTAATGAACACCATTGCTAACTGTAAAGTACCAACAGTAGCACTTGTAGACGGTGCAGCAGTAGGCGGTGGACTAGAACTAACACTTGCATGTGACTACAGGGTGTTTACTGATCTTGCTGTAATTGCAATGCCTGAAGTAGCACTTGGGATTATTCCGGACTGGGGCGGAACAGAAAGACTCCCATCAATAGTAGGAAAAGAACTAGCAAAAAGACTTATCTGCACAGCCAGACTAAAAAATCTCGGGGAAAAACTTGGAGGAGAAGACTGTTACAGGGTAGGACTTGCAGATGCCTTTGTAACACAGGCAGAATTCCCACACATGATTACTGATTTAGTCGATGGTAAAGGTCCAATTGATATTACAAAGAAACCCAGACCAAAATTAAACCACAATAGAAAAACAGAAGAATATCCTGCACATATAGTAAAAAGATTTGAACTGGATCAAAGATACATACCAGGCAGAAGATGGTTTACAAGATTTGCAGAACTTCATGCTTTAAGATTAATTGATAATTCAGATGTGCCAGGATATGCTGAACAACATAATACCGATGAAGTATTCAAGCGATTAATAGGCTCGGGCAGGAATGTTTCAGATTACTATATAGAACCATATATAACACTAGTACAAAGTAGTGTATACCCTGTACTTGAAAGAACTGGTGAATTAGCTATGGGCTTATTAAAAAAGCTAACTGGTAAAGGCAGGAAATAACACTTCTTTTAAAGAAGTTCACTATTTTATAACTTATTAAATACCATTAACAAAAACCAATTTATTCTGTTATAAAATACTAACTAATATCTAATAGCTATGATTGATCCTTTAAGAAGTTCACAAACAGAACGTGCAGGTGATCCTGCAAATGTTTATCGATTATTATCAAGCCAGGCAAGAAAAGCGTTAGTTTTAAGATCCCCAAAATTATTTCCTGAAAATGATCAGCCTCTGGCAGACAGCTATCTGGAACATTTAATTCAAAGAAATATTATTGACAAGAACCACGGCAGTCTAAGAGGTCAGGTAATTGCGCGGGAAACCAGAGCACTGATTAATTCAATTTCTGAAACAGAAAGAAGAAAATTCTCAGAAGTGGTCAGAGCATTTGAACCAGAAAAAGAAATGCTAAAAGGCATGATAGTATCTGGTGGTGAAATAAGGGTAGTAACTGAATGTGGTACAGCCATGGTTATAAATACCATTGCAGAACTCCTTGGGATTACATACAGCAAAGATAACCAGACACCTGCTTTTAGTAATTTTTCCGGAGCATCTGCAGGTTCATTTATAGCAGCAGGCATGGCCTTCAGATCACCTAATGCCTCTGTTTTCAGGAGTTCAAGTGATACTAATTTTATAAGTTTTCATTACTCACCAGAAACTATTCAAAGATGGGCAAATAAATTCATTAGAAAAGGACTCCATCTGGCTAATGGAAATCTTGTAGATTCTGTAAGAGTAGAGCACCTGGCTGAACTAGGTTCAAATCTTCAGGTTCTTATAGGGGAATGGAAAAGAAAACTACCACCAGTTATGAGGACCCATCTCTTGCCAAGAGATTTTGAACAAAATTTCGGCATAAACCCGCAAAATATAGAAGTTAAAAAGCTAATCTGGGCTACTGCAAACCTACCATTTTTATTTTATTCACTAGGTGATTTGTTTGGTACTTGTGGGGACTGCTTTTTTGAAGATAGCAAGGGTAAAAAAAGGTATATTTTTGATCCGGGGTTTTTGGAAATGAATATGATGCCTCTACATCTACTGAGAGAGGAAGTTCAAAGATATAAGGAAGGCAAAATAGAAAAACCTGGATTATATTTTATCCTTGCAAATAAGAAAGTTGATGAATCAGAAATGCCATCAACATTATTTGGAAAACCAACATCAAAACTGTCCTACTGGGTTTATTCCAAAACTGTTGAAATGTTAGATTTAGCAGATAAATACATTACGGGACTTACTATAGATGAACTAAAAGAAGCAGGTGCTGACAGAGGTTATCTGTTAGCACATTGTCAGACAACTGACCCCCACACTGGAGCAGAGGCAAAATTAGGGCTTGGTGCATTTGATTCAACTGGATATACTCGAGAGACATTGATTTGTGCAAATATACCCACAGGAGATTTTAAGGATTTGGAATTTGAGCCGACGATTGATCAGCTCCACAGAAAATTTGTAGATCCACAATTTATCAGCTCAGGTGGAAAAGTCGGGAAAAATGCCTATAGATTATATCTGGATGATATAAACAGAGCTAGCGGAAAATCTACAGACAGTCATGTGCCATTATCAGGCGGTGAAATCGAAAAAACTGCTGCATCAAGACTTAGAATTGTCGGGAATGAATAAAAGAAACAAAAAAAAGCAACCTGTACAGGTTGCTTTTTTAAGTCTTATAAGTTCAAAAACTTAAAGATCGCAGGGTCTTACTGTGCTTCTGCCATTTTCTTTACAGCGATTCATTGCGCACTTTAAGATTTCTTCTACTTTTCCTGAAAGTGCTTCCACCAAATCACCATCACTTCGTAACTCTGCGTCTTTTATAAAGTCCTTGACTTTTGAACCAACGACTAAATTTTCTTTTGACATGGTATTCTCCTTCTTCTTTATTTCCTCTAATTCCTTGATAAAACAAGGAATTAGAAACTCCAAGCAAATATATTACCTATGAATAGTCAAATTTGCTAGTATTGTTTAAAATATTGATGAATTAAGGCAAACTAATTAATACAGTAAGTTAAAAAAACTACTAAAATTCGTTAAAATTCTATAGAATTCTGCTGTTTGGGGGTAGTAAAAAGGAATGGATGTAAAAAAACTTACAGAAGAAGATATAAAGCTTAACCTGAGCAAACTTAATGACTGGGAAATTAAGGATAAAAAATTACATAAGCTGTTTAAGTTTAAAACCTTTAACCAGGCATTTTCATTCATGACAGGTGTAGCTATGGTATGCGAAAAAATAAATCATCATCCTGAATGGTCTAATGTTTATGGAAACGTGGATGTCTATCTAACAACGCATAGAGTAGCAGGCATTACTGAGCTGGATTTTAAATTAGCACAAGAAATGGATGTCATTGCGAGGAGCCCATAAGGGCGACGAAGCAATCTCAAAACGTTAGGAGATTGCCACACCTCATTTTCCGCCCAGGCGGACCCGTCCTCTGGCGGGCATTCGGCTCGCAATGACGTTCACTCAGTATGCACTATCACCACAGCAAAACCATTATGTTTAATCCCATTAATTAGTTTTTTTGTTAGGTCATTTTTATTTTTTATACTTGTCTCTTCCAGGTATTGTATGTCTGCTGTTTCAAGAATCTTTCTGGCTGATATTTGTTTAATTGAATCATTAATTTTCATACCAATATGCGACTGTTTGCCAGTAGAAACAGCACCCTGATTATCAACCAAAAGCATTAGTATAGGATGATCTTTTGCTGCTGCTTCTAAAATCCCGGGCAATGAACTGTGGAAAAAATTTGAATCTCCCACATATGCAATCCCTTTAAAAGGCATTTTTGAATTAGATCTTTTATATGCTTCTATGCCACCAGCTAAATATGCAACACTACAACCCATTGTTGTTTCCATATGAAGCAAATCATCATACCCTGGTGTATCTGCAATCTGGCTTGGCTGACCTGCATCACCACAATATAGAGGTCTCACTCCTGTTTGTTTAACAGCTTCTCTTAAACAGTCAAGAAGAATTAAATAACCATCGTCTTTTTTCAATGCAGGTGCAATTGCAATTTGTTCATGAGGAGGAAATTTTTCTGGCGGTCTGTTTAACTTTAAAGCCTCGACTGAAAGCTTTAAATCGTTATCACGATATTCCCCGATTTGCCTGACAAACCCATTTAATTTACCTAGTATAGGAATATTGATTTTATTTCTGTGAGCACAATCTCTTATTAAGAGCTCCAGCAAAGGCTCACCCTGATCAACAATAAGCACCCTTTCTTTATTTTTTAAAAACTCAATTATTGTTTTTTCCGGGAGAGGATAAACAGTAACAAGTTTTAATAAAGAAACCCCGGAAACAAGATTTTCAAGCTCAAGCTGTGTTGCAGGAAACCCTGAAGCAATAATCCCCAGATTTCCAGAACCCTTCACAATATTTAAACCGATTTTTTCATATATTTGAACAATCTTTTTATGCTTCTCTAGGAGCTCTTCTCTATCCTCTTCAACAGTACTAAAAATAGATTTCCATTTGTCTAAAGCATCAAAAGGAATATCAACAACATTTTCTGCAAATGGAATGTTTACAGAAGTCAAGTCACCAGACCATTTTGAAAAGTTTGTTTTTAATGCTTTTCCTGTGGTTCTTATAAAGAATGGCAGTCTGAACATTTCCGAAAGTTCATATGCAGCTTTTACTGAATAAAAAGAAGTATAAGGATCATTTGGCTCAAAAAAAGGCAGCTCTGCATTAAAATAAATCCCTCTTGAATCTTCTTCATTCTGGGAATACCATGCAGAAGGATCATCGCCTATAAAAAATACAAGTCCCCTGTTTATTCCAATATGGTTTAAACAATAAAAATGATCACAAGCTACATTTGTGCCAACATCCTTAAATACCACAAGTGATCTTTCACATCCTATAACTGAACTGCCAAAAGCCTTTGCAGCTGCAACAAACTCGTTTGGAAGATAATCCTGAATATCAATTTCCTGTGCTTTTTCTTTAAGAAGATCAATGAGTAATGTTGCTGGTCTGCCAGGGTAGTTATAAACCACTTTTACATTTGATTGTTTAATTCCTTCTACAATTGCAGAAAGAACTGAATCAAAATAAGGCTTTTCAGTTTTTAAAGTTTGCTTACTCAAAAGTTCATAAGTCATTTTAGATGTTCTCCTATTTATTAAAGGAATATAAAAAACCAAATATCATTAATTAAAATCCTCTAATCAACACACAAATTTCATATAATTATCAACATTATAGAACATGTAAATACTCCTATTTAACTATTCTGACAAATGACTTAAATATAATAGTAAAGCTCATAGATATTTAATATTTTTATATCTTAAAAATCCATATTTATAAGTTTTTAAAATGACTGCTATTAGAGAAATAAAAGGCTCTTCTCCAAATCCAGTTCCAAGAAGTACTGTTAGACAACCTACAGGCTTTAGATGGGATACTTTTAAGGATATTGCAAGCATAGTTTGTTCTCGTGAATCAACATACAGAACAGCGCTTGATATTACAGCATTTGATATACCACTTATCTTTTCAGATTTATTCAGGAGCTTTAAAAAGACTATGGAATCAATGGTTGAAGGTCTATCCGGCACCGTATTTGTAGTAATATCTCCAATTTTAACAGGAGTTGTTGGAAAGTTTTTAAGCAAATTTATGCTTCCAAGGGATATGCAAAAAGATGCACTGCATTACTTAAGATTCAGCATGCCTGAACTAAGAGACTATGAAAAATTTAAACAAGCAAAAGGAAGAATAAGGGAAGAGGAAACAGAAGATAAAAGATTTTTATCATCACTATATCAAAGGGCACATGATCAAAAAAGAGCACAGAAATATAAATCCGAAGCAAAAGATATAGAAAAGTTTTGTGATGATTTCACACCAAACAAAGAAAAACTAGAGCAAATTTATAAATTAAAAAAAGCAACAATAATAGGCGAAAGTTTAATTGAAGGCGGATGGTGGGGAGGCTTTGGACTACTATTACGGGCATTCAGAAAGCATATTTTAAAAGAAGAAAGGTTCACAGGAACCATGGGTTATGCATCAGATGAAGAAAGCAGCTCACTTGGTGAATCTGGAGATTTATCATTTTTCCAGAAAGTAGTAGGTACAGGCGCTGTATTCTTATCACCAGTGATGAATACTATTTTGCTAAATAAGGTTGAAGATGATAAGGCTGTTAAAAAAAGTAAGTTCTTACAACTAGTAAAAGATCAGCTGGACATGACACATGGAGTTTATCCAAAACTTGGGCTTTTATTCACTCAAACAACAATACCAAAATGGATAGGCGTAATCACTACTTCGCAAGGCTGGTATGAAAGAATTGAACGTGTACTTAAGCTGTTTACCGTTATTCCTTCATGGTGGCTTGGACACAGGGTTACAAATGGACTCCTTGCAAAATATGCCGATAAAGAACTAAGCACCACACACAAAACCAAACCAGGTATTTTGGTTGAGAAAGAATATCTTGAGCCGGTAAAAGAAAATGATTCATTCATGACAAAGCTTGCAAAATGGTTCCCTGAACCAGCAAAAATACACCACATCATTAATCAAACAAAGCATGATAAAAAACTACAGGATAAAGCTGAAGATTTACATGCAAAATGTTTATATAAAGGATTTGCATTGCATTCAGCAATTGTATGGGTAATAAATATGGCTGTAAATTACATCACTAAATTAAGAGTACAAAGTGCATTAGGAAAATAACTTAGTTACTTCTTATCAATCTCATTCCAGTTGTGAAGTCTTGTATCCTGGAGTTTTATTTCTGTACCATTATTCAGATAGGTATAAGCAGACTTTGATTTATTTAACATTGATATAAACATATTCGCCCCAAAAATAATAATTAAAAAAATTATTACAATAAAAAAGCTCTTAAATAAACTACTCAGTTTCGAATATTTGAGAATTAAATTTTTAATGGTTCCGCTATTAAACATATTAAAAAGCTATTATAAGTATTATTTTGGCACATTGGATATAATAATTACCCTAAGAGGTTACAAAACCTCTTATATTAAAATAAATCCTATGGCTGGGTAGCTCAGTTGGTAAGAGCGATGGATTCATAACCCATAGGTCAGGAGTTCAAATCTCCTCCCAGCTAGTTTTGTTTAAACGCTCGTTTCGCACGAATGCTCAACTCGCTTAAAGTATAACGGCGCAATTTGATTGTTCCTCACAACCAAATTGCTTATCACCTAGTAAATCTTTATTAGGGTTCAAATCCGCCCCCGGCTAGGTATACAAGCGAAAAATGCTCGAAAGCAGCATTTTGAGCACAGTTAAATTAAGCCACTAAATAGCGAGGAGTCTGCGTAGCAGCGACGAAGCGTTATAAAAACAAACCCAAAGCTATATAAAACTTGGCAATTTTTTAAGCATCATATATAATTACAAGTTAAGTAAAAAAATAAATGCAAGTCCCACCTTTGACACTAGCAACAAGTGGTACGGCAGATCTTATGGTAAAAGGATCTGCCTGTGTTGACGATCAGGCAGACAGAAAAAAAACAACGGTAGAGCCTAAACCTCAAGTTGTCGAAAACAATCCACAAAATCTAAAACCTGATAATTCCGGTGTTTTAAAATTCCTGGGAAGAGCAGGAATAAAAACATTAAAAGCAGCAAAATGGACTCTTTTTAATCTTCACAATATTTTATTTTACGGTACAGCAGTTGGTACTGCATTAGTGTTTACTCCTGGCGGATGGAAAGGAGTAAATAATCTTCTCCAAACAGCAGGTTATGTACCAATACCTGCTATGGAAAGAAGCATAAATGAAAACAAATATGGTTATCCATATGACAGTTTTGTACAGAATTTTAATTCTTTTAGTGAAATTCATGAGGCAATTAAAGATGCAAATATTAATCCGCGAACTTTAGATTTAAATAATAATGGCTATATATTAGACACAAAAGAAGAAATAAATGAACTGATTTCCAGGTTGGAGAATGCGAGAAGAAGTACTTCAAATCAAAGTAATGCTTATATTTTTGAAGGTGCAATTTCAAAACTCAGAGACATAAATCACATCTCACAATTAATCTGGGGAGTAAATGGACCCAAAGCAGACAATATTTCACAAATGGGTGAACCTACATGCCAGACCATGTCTGCATTAAAAGGTTTATTCCTAACTGACCAAGGCACACAGTCAACAAAAGGAACACTTAGGGTTACAAAGTATAATCTCACACCTGGAAAGGACTTTCATATTGATACAACTGTAAGAATAAATGGAACCGATGTGGACATCCCTTTCAATGAATTAACAGTTGCACAAAGCCCTGCTGGCTATACTCCCTCACAATCCACAGACAATTCCCTTTATACAGGTATTTTAAGTCTTGCAGTTAAAAAATCATCTACTGACAGTATTCCAAACATGTGGCCTTCAAGTTCACTTGTTTTATTAACAGGCAGAGAATATTCCACTGTACCAATCATTGTTTTTTCAGACAGCGAACTTGATGATATTTTAAGTAATGCACCAAACACATTAATGACTGTTGCCGGGAATTTCTCACTACGTGACATCAACAATGGACTAAATTTCAGAAATGAAAACTGGATTGCACCAGAACCATCTACCGAAAAAGCAAACGAGTTTCTGACAAAAATATCTACACAAAGTCAACTAATACAAAATGGAACTCCAGATGCAAAATCTTCAGGGATACCTACTGTTCCAGTGTCTCTGCCAGGCACAGTTACACCTAATCTTGGAGAAAAACCCGCAAGCGATGTTCGTATGATTGCAGCATCTTCATTCCCGCCATCATCCCCATCTAATTCACCTGTAACAACTGCACCTGTACAGCCTCCACAAAGCACTGTTCTTGATGCCAGATATGTAAGCGAAGGTCATATGTATGTAGTTGAGGGCTATGACCGGGAAAAAGGAATATTAACAATTTCTGATTCTCATAGAACAAAAATTCAATTAACGAGAAATGAGGTCAGGGAAAAATTAATTGCAGTTGTTTTGCCAAATGATGATTTCAATTTCTTTGGTATAAAATCCTTTGCAGCTTATGGACTTTTAACATTAGCAGGACTGGGATATCACTTTGGAAAGAAAAAATTAAAAACCGGAGTTTTAGTTCTTATGGGAAAAAAGCCGGAATCTAAGCAAACATCTTAATCATACGATTTCCTTACAAAGCTCATACAATATTAGACTCTTTGAACATAAGCAATAAAGCAAAATCCTTGTAAAATAAAAAACAAGTTTTTATTTTATGCTTTTTACAAGGGCTATAAGCGCACAGCCAAAGCCACCTGTACCTACTCGTACTGGTGAGAAAAGTATATTGCCATCAAACGGTACAGAAGTTAAAAAACACAAAGAAGCACCAAAACGAAAAACTTTAAGAAAGATTGGCAATGGAATAATAAATGTTTCTAAAACACTTTTAACCCTAGGAATATTTGCTTACCTAGCAATGTTTAAAGTACCTGGCACCCAAAAAGCAATAAATGAATATAACAGACTTTTAAATAATCAACCTAAACCTTGTGCCTTAAAGCCTGCAGAAGAACATTTAGGCAATTTAACTATTGATCACTTTGTCGCTAACTATCCAATTGAAAGAATACTAAAAGTAGTTGAACAAGAAAAAATAAATCCAGAAAAGCTTAATACGAATAAAAACGAATTCCTCTTTGACGAATCAATAGAAATAAAAGCATTAATAGACGAGCTAAAATCAAAAGATAAAAATAAATTTGAAGAGGAGATTAAATTACTTGAAGAGATTAATGTCACTAGCCAGTTAATTTGGGGAGTAAGCAGACCAAGTGCTTACAACACAGATCAAGGCGGAAAAGAAAACTGTCAGGTAATGTCAGCAATTCAAGGGCAATGGCTAACAGAAAGGAATACTCAGAATACGAGAGGAAGAGTTACAGTAACATTTTTTAATCCATCAAAAGAAGCTTTAAGGATTGATACAGTTGTAGAAATAAATGGAAATAAAATCTCTGTCCCATTTGAAGAGCTTGTAAAATGGATGAGTCCAAGTGGAACTTTACCCTCATATTCAACAGATAATTCACTTTCTACTCCAATACTCACTTATGCTATTGAAAAAGAATTAGAAAAATACGGCGGAGTACCAAATAAATACAGCTCAGCACCAGCTACATTAATTACCGGGAATGACTATTGTTCAATGTTTTTAACTTCATTATCAGATGATGAACTTATAAATATATTAAGCAAAGCACCTCAAACACCTACACATATAAGCACATATAAATATTTGCCTAAAGATTACACAGCTAAAAATTTAATGGAGAGAAAATGGATAGACTTTCAAAACATCTTAGGCTTATCAACCGATGAAGAAGTAAAACAACAAAGCACCTCAATAAACAGAAACCCTCCTGATATCCAAAAATTTAAAGGGCAATTTTTTGTCAGAACCACAAGCAATTATTTAGAACAAATTAATTCAGGTAAATTTACTTATGAGCCATTAAGAAGAAGCAAGACTGATCTTTCAGAAATTCTTTCTTACCATTCATATACGGTAAAAGAATTCAAAAAAGTAAACGGAGAGTACATAACTACTCTAATAGACTCTAATCGTATGGAATTTGATTTGACACTGTCAGAATTAAGAAGCTATGGAAGAAAAATTACAAGTGAAAGTCAAGATTTGCCCACTATTGGTGAAGAAGGTTTTCAATCCACATTAATATCACTAGCATTAATAATTGCTATATTAGCTGCTGCACACAAACTAAACATAACTATAAATCCAAACTATAAAAGCACTTTAGTAAAAGTTGCTAAAACATTAACAAGCAAACTAAGACATAAAACTTAATTTTTAATTCTAACTTCAATAACTTTTGCTAACTCACGACCAATTGCAATCTGTTGTTGATTTTTCTGAACAACTACTGGTCCACCCGGAAGTTTATTTATTATCTCTACAGTCTCACCATCTTCAATACCAAACCTTAGTGCATCATTGAGAAGTTTTTCCTCGCTTATTCTTACTATTACAAGAGATACTTTAGATGGAGCTTCAATCAGGTTCATAAAATGAATTATACAAACAAAATATAGTGTCATTGCAGGAAGGAACCTCAAATAACTACACAATTCATCAAATTAGTACGATATTGTATAATTATCGTTGCCTTTATAAAATGACGGCAAAATGATCGCGGAGTAGAGCAGCCTGGTAGCTCGTTGGGCTCATAACCCAAAGGTCGGTGGTTCAAATCCACCCTCCGCAAGATCAGTGAAAAGCGGTAAGTGAACTTGTTGCTTACCGCTTTTTTATTTACAATAATAACTTTTTGATTAAAATTGCTCTTAAAAATTTTATACTAATGAAATGAAGAAACCAACAATAGTTTTTTTACTCTTATCTCTTTTTATTAGCTTATTGTTTACTTGTCAGTCATCCATAGCCATAACAAAGCAAAATGAATTAGAAATCACAAACAATGATGAGGAAAAAGAGCTTTTATTCATATCTTTGCCTAAAGAACTTAAAAGGACAATTGGTAGAGATTCAATAACAAAAGACAAAGTATGGATATTGAAAAATAAAAAAGATTTAAATAAAACTTACTCGATTTTTAAAGATTCTATAAAACTTATTAATTCAAATAGAATTCTAATTGATTTGTCAGATTTATACCCATTGTCATCAGGCATTTATTTCCTTGAATTTAAAAACAAAAAAATCACTATAAACACAGAACCTTTTATTATAAATCTAAATGATATTTCAACATTGGCAGCTAACCTTGCTATTAATAACGGAACTATAAAAAATAATTTTTCTTTCAACAACTCTTCTCTAAGCACCAGAAAACTATTTAAAGAAGATGAGAGCATCTGTAATTTAAATTCATTTAAAGACAAGTGCGAAGAAAATCTTTCAAAACTTGGTAATGAAATCAAGGTTTTTATTTCAAATCCTTCATGTAACATAGCAGAAGAAATTAAAGCAATTATCTTAGAATCAGAAGATTCTGTTATAGGAAAACTTTTCTGCGAATATAATACTATCTGTAAGCTTGATCAAATATCCACTTCTGACAAGCCTTGTAAATGTGGCAGCTTTGCTCAAGTCATGAAAAACTCTCTTGGTACACTTACCGGAGCTTGTTACTGTCCAAATAAAAATGGTGAATCTTACTCCTATTCTGAAACTGGCAATTGCATTAAATCTCTTAATATTTGTCCTTCTGGTAAGGCTTCTACTCCAAATGAACCTTGCAATTGTACCTCTGGTGCTAAACTCGTTGAAATTAAAGACTCTAAACTTAAAGAATCTCTTTGTGAATGTCCAGGTAACAAAACTTACACAGGTGAATCTGGTTGCAAAAATATTTGTAAGCCAGGTCAAAAAGCTGTATCATTCAATAACTGTGAATGCGGTGAAGGAGCTTCTACTGATCTTTCTTTTGGTTGTGTTTGTCCTCTAAAAGATGGTGTTGCTCAGCAATATTCTCAATCTGGTTGCTTCTTTGCTACTAAGACTTGTGGAACTGATGAAATATCTTCTCTTATTGATCCCTGTAATTGTAAAGCACCTGCTCAACTTATTAAAGCTGATCCTAAAGTTTCTAATGACTTTATCTGTCAATGTCCTGATAATAAATTCTATGAAGGTAAAAAATTTGGATGCACTGACCCTATCTGCAAACCGGAGCAAATATCTACTTCTGACAAGCCTTGTAAATGTGGCAGCTTTGCTCAAGTTATGAAAAACTCTCTTGGTACACTTACCGGAGCTTGTTACTGTCCAAATAAAAATAGTGAATCTTACTCTTATTCTGAAACTGGCAGTTGCATTAAATCTCTTAATATCTGTCCTGTTGGTATAGCTTCTACTCCAAATAAACCTTGCAATTGTTCCTCTCCTGCCAAACTTACTGAAATTAAAGACTCAAAACTTAAAGAATCTATTTGTGAATGTTCAGGTGGAAAAACTTATGCTGGCAAATCTGGTTGCAAAAATATTTGTAAGCCAGAACAAAAAGCTGTATCATTCAATAACTGTGAATGTGCTGAAGGAGCTTCTACTGATCTTTCTTTTGGTTGTGTTTGTCCTCTAAAAGATGGTGTCGCTCAGCAATATTCTCAATTTGGTTGCTTCTTTGCTACTAAGACTTGTGGAATTGATGAAATATCTTCTCTTACTGATCCCTGCAATTGCAAAGACCCTGCAAAACTTGTACCTGTTGTTGGAAAAGCAAACAGCTTTTCTTGTCAATGTCCTAATGGAGGATCATATAAAGGTAAGGAAGGTTGTACAAACTCAGCAAATATTTGCGAAACTGGACAAGTTTCTACAAATGACAAACCTTGCACATGTGCAGATGGAGCTCAATTAAGTGACTTTAATGGTGCTTGTTTTTGTGCAGCAGGTTTTACATATACCACAAAAGGATGTACTGAAAATAAATTATGTCAACAGAATGAAAAAGTTGTAGAAAATAAGTGCAATTGTATTGAACCTGCTTTTGTAAATGAAATTGGTCTTTGTGATTGCGAGCCAGGACAAATTTATACGGACAATAATGGGTGTATTAATCCTGGAATTCCTATTTGTAAGAATGGACAAAAAGCAACCAAGGAGAATCTTTGCGTTTGTGCTAATGGTGCGGCTTTTAATGAAAACACTATATGCTTTTGTCTTGTTGGTAAAAACTATTCAGAAAATGGTTGTTCTCCATAAAAAGATTCATCCACAATGATTACATATTTCAGACAAGCGTAATATATATTCTTGTTAAATGGCTCTCTATCCAACCAATCTATAGTCTACAATCTTATGCGTCCAGGTCAAATGCCGTTCTCCGCAATTTAACCGCAATGCACTTGAACGTAAACCAAAAGCCCCATTTCTGAGGCTTTTTTATTCGTTTTATCTAGATGATAAAAAAATATCTTTAAATATCCACCATGAAAAAAGAGAGCATTACAAAATTACATAAAAGTTTTGAAGAAGCCGCTTATCAAGAAGATGGTGTTGAATATTGGATAGCTAGAAAGCTTCAATCCTTGTTAGATTACACTGAATAGCGTAATTTTGTACAAGTAATTGAAAAAGCAAAGATTGCTTGTGAAACCGCTGATCAGGCAGTGTCCCATCATTTTGTTGGCGTCAACAAAACGATACCAATGCCTAAAGAAGCCTCTAAAGAAATATATGACATAATGCTAACTAGATATGCTTGTTATTTAATAGCACAAAACGGAGATCCAAGAAAAGAGCAAATTGCTTTTGCCCAAAGCTACTTTGCTATACAAACCCGTAAGCAGGAAATTTTAGAAAAAAGAATAGAGCTGATAGAACGCTTACAAGCACGAGAAAAACTCACAGCTACTGAAAGTGAATTATCTAGAACCATCTATGAAAAAGGAGTTGATGGTCAGGGTTTTGGACGAATTAGAAGTAAAGGAGATCAAATATTATTTGGTGGAAATACTACGTTACAAATGAAGGAAAAATTAGGGATTCCTAAAAAAAGACCACTTGCTGATTTCCTTCCAACAATAACAATAAAAGCTAAAGACCTTGCAACAGAAATTACAAACTTTAATGTTAAAAAAGCAGATCTTAAAGGTGAAGATCAAATAACTGGAGAGCATATTTAAAACAATCAAGAGGTTAGAAACTTGTTAGGTAAAAATGGTATCGTCCCCGAAAATCTACCACCTGAAGAAGATCTTAAAAAGTTAGAACGTAAGGTAAGAACAGATGATAAGAAGATACCCACCAATACCAAAGCACTTAAAGAGAAGAAGAGTGATAAGTCTTAAATCGTGGTATAACTATTACTATGCAGAGGCAGCAAATCTATGATCTCTAATCTTATACGTCCAGGTCAAATGCCGTCCTCCGCAAGTTTTGGATCTACACCAGTGGAGATTTCGCTAACTAATGAAACCATTTAAAAATAATGTAGTTGTACAAGAAATTAAAAAAAATACAACTAGTAAGAAATGGACAAACGGTACAAAGTCAAAAAGTACTAACCTGGTTTCAACAATTAGTAAGAAAAATAATCAACAACATTTTCCTATTGTTGGAATCGGTGCATCAGCTGGGGGGCTGGAAGCAACTGAGGAATTATTCAAGTACCTACCTCCAAAAACAAACATGGCATTTGTATTAGTTCAACACCTAGATCCTCATCATGAGAGCATGTTAATTGATATTCTTTACTAGAAAAACTAAAATGGTAGTTGAAGAAGCAAAAAACAATACACCTACAAATCCTGGTCATATTTATGTTATTGCACCAAATACAACTTTATCCATCTCAGACAATATCCTGAAAGTCTCTAAAAGATTAAAAAAAGCAGAACGTCACATGCCTATTGATCATTTCTTTAGTTCTCTTGCAAAAGACCAAGGACCTAGAGCAATTGGTGTAATCCTTTCTGGAAATGCATCAGATGGTACATTAGGTTTAAAAGCTATTAAATCTGAAGGCGGGATAACTATTAGTCAAAGTGAAGAAACAGCAAAACATAGTGGAATGCCTCACAGTGCAATTGTTTCTGGTTGTGTAGATTTTATATTACCACCAGAAAAAATAGCTAGTGAATTAGTAAAAATTAGCAACCATCCTTATGTAAACGGTATGTCAAGTACCCCTGTTTATATAGGAGCTACTCCAAATATTAAACCCAAGGACCAGACAATATTTAGTAGAATCTTAGCTCTTTTATATAACAAAATAGGTGTTGATTTTACATATTACAAGAAACCTACAATTGTTAGGCGACTCTCGCGGCGAATGGTATTACTTAAAATAAATAACTTAAAGAAATATCATGAGTACCTTCATAATAATCCAAGTGAAATTGTGGATCTTTATAAGGATATAACTATTCATGTTACTAGTTTTTTCCGTGATCCAGGACTGTTTAAAGTTTTAAAAAATAAGATATTTCCACAAATTATAGAAAATAATCCACCTAATTCCCCTATTAGAATTTGGGTGCCTGGATGTTCAAGTGGAGAAGAACCATACTCTATTGCAATAAGCTTGCTTGAGTTTTTAAAAGATAAAGCTAGTAAAAGACCAATTCAAATCTTTGGTAGTGATATTGATGAAGACTTAGTTGAAAAAGCTAGAAAAGGAATCTATTTACAAAACATTAAAAAAAACGTTACAGCAGAGCAGCTAAAACAATACTTTGTTAAAGCAAATAATGGAGATTACCAGATAAGCAAATCTATAAGGGACTTATGTGTGTTTGCAAAGCATGACGTAACAAAAGATCCACCATTTTCTAAAGTTGACTTAATTAGTTGCCGTAATATTCTTATTTATTTTGAAAGTGCCCTGCAAAAAAAAGTAATACCAACATTTCATTATGCTTTAAATCCAAATGGTTTTCTTGTTCTTGGACCATCAGAGACTATTAACTCACCTGTAGAAAAGTTTAACTTGGTAGATAAAAAACAAAAGATTTACTCTAAGAAAATGGGAATTGAAACATACATTCATGGAACTAATTTCTTAGGCTTTGTTCCAAGAGAATTAAAGAAAGTCTCTGAAAGAGAGTTAACTTTACCTGTTAAACAGATGGGTGTAGTTGATATTCAAAAAGAGTGTGAACGCTTAATATTAAATAAATATGCTCCAGCAGCTGTACTTGTAAATAGTGATCTGGAAATTATTCATTTTCAAGGTAAAACCAGCTCTTACCTTGAGCCTTCTTCTGGCAGAGCTAGTTTCCAACTTATGAATATGGCAAAAGAAGGTTTAAAGATGGAGCTTAGACAAGCAGTGTCTAAAGCAATGAAAAAGAACATAATAGTTAAAAAAGAAGGAATATATATAGATCAAAATGGAAAATCAAAGGAAGTTAATATTGAAGTAAACCCTCTTAAAGATCCAGTTTCAAAAGAACGTTGCCTTTTAGTTATATTTGAAGATGCTACTTCTCATAAGAAAGAAAAAAGGGAAACTGAATATAAGATAACTAAACCTACTAAAGTTACAAAAAAAGAAGAATCACGTCGTAATATTGCTCTTACTAAAGAACTTTCTGCTACCAAAGAATATTTGCAGTCAATAGTAGAACAACAAGAAACCTCTAATGAAGAACTGAAATCCGCAAATGAAGAAATACTATCAAGTAATGAAGAGTTGCAAAGTACAAATGAAGAATTAGAAACTGCAAAAGAAGAACTACAGTCCACAAATGAAGAACTCACCACATTAAATGAAGAATTGCAAAATAGAAATGAAACGCTTACAAGCTTAAGTAACGATTTAAATAATGTTTTAAGCAATACTAACATTGCCATACTGATACTTGGGAGTGATTTAAGTATAAGACGTTTTACTCCTGCTGCAGAGAAGATATTTAATCTTATACCTGGTGATATTGGTCGCTCAATTACTAATATTAAAACCAAAATCAACCTTTTTAATACCAATATTGAGGCAAAGGTCACAGAAGTGTTTGATACTCTTAAACCAATTGAAGAAGAAGTTCAAGACAGTACAGATAAATGGTATAGCTTGCGAATAAAGCCATACCGAACAAGTGACAATAAAATAGATGGCGTAGTGATTACACTAATTGACATACAATTACTTAAAGAAACTGAGAATATTCTCCAAGAATCTCTTTCATATTCTAATAGTATATTAGAGACTATTAAAGATCCTTTTATAATTTTAGACAAAGACTTAAGAACAGTTTCAGCAAATAATAGTTTTTATACAACTTTTAAAGTCACACAAAAAGAAACAGAAAACAAGTTGATTTATGAGCTTGGAAATAAGCAATGGAACATTCCAAGACTAAAAGAACTATTAGAAAAAATCTTACAAAACAAGACTGTGTTTAATAACTATGAAATAGGACATAACTTTGAGTCACTTGGATATAGAACTATGTTACTTAATGCACGTCAAGTCTTTAGCAAAGGTCTTGGTAAAGAACTTATCATTCTTGCTATTGAAGATATTACTGAAAGAAAAGAACTTGAAGAAGAATTAAAAAGGTCAAATGAAGAATTAGAATATCTAGCCTATTTAGCTTCTCATGACTTGCAAGAACCTCTTAGAATGATTTCAAGTTATGCCCAGCTTTTAGAAAAGCGTTACTCTGAAAAGCTTGATAAAGATGCAAAAGAGTTTATAGGTTTTATGGTTGGTGGTGTAAATAACATGAAAACACTTATTAATGATTTACTAGAATATTCAAGGGTTGGAGTCAAGGAGAAATCAATAGAGGAATTCGATTGTAATGAAGTCATTAATACAGTACTTAAAACTATTACAAATAGAATTAGTGAAACTAATTCTAAAGTAACCCATGGTTCTTTGCCAAAAGTAGAAGGAGATAAACAACAATTTATACAACTCTTTCAAAACCTAATCTTAAATTCAATTAAATATAAAAGTGAAAATCCTCCTTGTATTCATATCTCTTCAACAAGTAGAGGTAATGAATGGTTATTTTCAGTAAAAGACAATGGAATTGGGATTGCAAAAGAACACCAAGAACGCATATTTAAAATGTTTCAAAGGTTACATACTAAAAGTGAATATGACGGAACAGGGATAGGACTTGCTATTTGTAAAAAAATTGTTGAAAGGCATGATGGAAAAATTTGGGTTGAATCAGAAGAAGGAAAAGGTTCAACTTTTTACTTCACAATTCCACAACACGTATATGGGGGGGGCAGAAAAGAAAATGAATAACGACAATAACAATAAAAGTAAAAAGAAAAGACAAATAGAAATTCTACTTGTAGAAGATAATCCAGGTGATATCAGGCTTTTAAAAGAAGCTTTAAAAGAAGGCAAGATTATAAAAAATTTAAACATAGTCAATGATGGAGAAGAAGCACTAAATTATTTGCACAAACAAGGTAGATTTCTTAATTCATCTAGTCCAGATCTAATATTACTGGATTTAAATTTACCCAAAAAAGATGGTCGTGAACTATTGAAAGAAATAAAACAAGACGACTTGCTTAAGAAGATCCCTGTAATAATTTTAACCTCTTCAACAGTAGAGAAAGATATTATAGAGGCTTACAATGACCATGCCACCTGCTACATAGTAAAACCATACCTACTCGATGAGGTTTTAAATTTAACAAAAAAAATTGAAGATTTTTGGTTTGATTTTAGTCTTGTAAAGTTACCGCCAAATGAACAATAACACTATAAAAATCCTTTTGGTTGAAGATAATCTTGGAGATGCAAGGTTAATTCAAGAAATATTTAAAGAAGAAAAAAAACCAAAATTTGAAATTACACAGATAGATAGAATTAGTGAGGCGATGAAATGTCTTGAAGAAACTAATTTTGATGTTATTCTTTTAGATCTTTCATTGCCAGATAGTAATGGAATTGATACCTTTAGAAAAGTAAAAGCACAAAAGTCAGATCTGCCAATTGTTTTATTAACAGGGCTTGATGATGAAGCATTAGCTATTAAATGTGTTCAAGAAGGTGCTCAAGATTATCTGGTAAAAGGACAAATAAATAACAAAGCTCTTCTTAAATCTATCCGTTATGCAATAGAAAGACATTACAAAACTAGTGAAGAAGCTCAAAGAAAAGATGGAGTTATAAAAAGCAAGTTGGCAGAATATAAAATTACAGAAAGAGAAAAAGGAATTTTATTACTTGTTGCTCTTGGTAAATCTAATGAAGAAATATCAGAAGAATTACACTTAAGTCTTTCTACAATTAAAAATCACATGGGTAAGATATTTGCAAAACTACGGATTGATAACAGATCCCAAGCCACAGCATTTGCAGTTCAATTAGGACTATTAAAACAAGAAACAACAGAAACCCACTAAGCAATTATTTCTTATATACATCAACTTTTACTAGCATAGTACTAAAGTACAATCCAAAGGTACTGTCTAATAGCACTAGTGCTTGAGCACAGAGATTTTCAAGGCTAAAGATAACTCTAATAGATTAAAAGTATTAGCACCTATAACTTAAGTAGAGAGTCCTAGCGAAATGAAAACCCAATTAAAAAACCTAGAAAATATATGTCTCTTTAATGAGAAAAGATGGCTACAAATAGTAATGATATTTGTAGCTTTTTTTATTTCAGCAGTAAATATAAATCCAGCAAGTGCAAATCCCCAAGGAACAACCACAGTAGTTTACCTTGCACCGGGTGAAGAGCTTCATTCAAAAGATCCAAATTCTTTATCTGTTGAAGATGGTGTTATTTCAATAATTCTACAAGATGGTTTAAGAATTTCATTTGATTTTAGTGGAAAGGAAATTAACTAGGAAGAAGAAAAATGATTACTAAAGAAAGACTAATTCAACTAGTTGTAACCCTATTAGTTCTATGTCTTATATTTCCTTTATTTGTTATTTCACAAGACACTAATACTATTGATTCAAGAGAGGATTTATACCTTACTTTTAAATACATGAGAGCAAAGGAAAAACTCACTATTTTCAATCATGGAGAAAAACTCTTTGTAATTGAAATGGAAGGAAGAAATTTTGATATTCATGAGTTTATTGAAAATTTAAAGAAAAGACTAGAAAGCGGAGAAATATCATATTTTAAAGATTTTAATCGCCCCTTAGATATAAGAAGAATACAAGATGATTCTAAAAGAAATTACAGAAAAGTAAAAAAAGAAAAACCTGAAAAGACATTGAAAGAACAGATAGTAGTTAAAGAATGGGATGGAGGCGGCTCAACAAATAACTGGTCTGATGCACAAAACTGGTTAGATAATACCTTGCCGACTGCATTTGACATTGCCACTTTTAAAAACACTTCTACAAAAAATTGCACTATTGATACAAGCATTAATGTAAGCGGCATATTAATTGATAGCAGCTATACTGGAACTATTACACAAAACTCAGGCAGTACAATAACCTTAGGCAGTAACGGACTGGAACACAAAAATGGCACCTTAGTTTTAAGTGGCGCTGTTAATCTTGCTGGTCCGTGGCTATATGTTGGTGGGACTATAACACCAGGTAATAGCACTGTTACCTTTGGGAATTTTGACAATGGTTCCATTTCTGGTTCTTTTACACTTAACAATGTAACTTTTAATACTAATTCATCTTCAACGCGTACCTGGGAAATTCAAAATACACTCACTGTAAATGGAACTTTAACACTGGATAATTCAAGCACAGGTCCAATACAACTAAGGACTGGTACAATTGCTGCAAAAGGAAACATAACGGTTGACAGTAACAATTACAATTTTGGAACGAGTACGAGCAGCGCAACAATACTTATCAACGGGACAGGAGATCAGGCATTCACAGGAAGTGCTACAAGAACTGCTGGCTCACTCCCTAAAATAAACATCAATAAATCAAGCGGGACTTTAACATTATCAGGAACTATCAGAGCTGAAGAAAACTGGACATATACTCTTGGCACGGTCAGTCCTGGATCAAGCACAGTAGTTTTTGCAGGAACAAACAATACTTCTATAAATGTAACTGGAAGCTCACATACACTTGGTAATGTTATTTTTGATACAAATTACAACGGGTCAAAAGACTGGACTATTACATCAGGCACCACCTTAATAGCATCAGGAGCACTTACAATTGATAATTCAAATACAGGTACAATGAGGCTCTTAACTGGTGGTATTGGTGCACAGGGAGATGTAACTTTTGATAACACTGTTAGCGGTAACTCGGCTACTACACTTTCTGGGACAAATAGTCAAACATTAAATATACAAAGTTTGCCAACCGGCACTTTTACAATAAACAAATCCTCCGGTACTGTAACACTTGCAAATAATTTTTTACTGAATAACCAGCAGGATCTGACTATTACAAGCGGCACTTTAGATCAAGGAGCTTCTTATAACATAACTACAAACCAGGCAAGAATAACAATTGGTGCAAGCGGGACATTAAAAAACCAGGGCACAGGCGATATTACTTTAGGTGACAAGTCAGGAGGAGATGATTTAGTTAACAGTGGAACAATTGACTTTGATGGTGGAGGCACAGGAGAAAGTAGTCCAGATCCTATACTTATCCGTTCCAGTACTAATGGACAGCAAAGAGTCTGGTCTGGCACTGGTACATATTCTATAAAGGATATTGATTTAAAAGATCAAAACAAGTCTGGCACAGTAGTTACAGTCTTATCATCTACTAACAACGGAAATAATTCAGGATTTAATTTTAATTTGCCGGCAATACCCTCTGTAAGTTCAGCAACAATAGCTGGATCAAATGCAGGTACAGGTGGCTCATATTCACTTAATTCAGGACAAGCATTATCTATTAACTTTACAGCAAGTGATGCAGATAGCCCAGATACAGTAACACTATCAACACCAACTGCCCCTACTGTAGGAACTTTTACAGCAGGAATGGCAGCAAATCCGGGCACAGGGACATATTCATTTACTCCTGACTCATCTCATATAGGAATGACTTATACCTTTACTGTACGGGCTACTGACAATAATAATGTAAACTCAAGTTCAGATCTTTCAATATCTATAACACCAGTACCACCACCACCTCCTCCTCCAGCCTGTAATCTACATACCCAATGCGGAGTATTGTGCTGTATTAAAGGTTGTTGTCCAACAAATCCAGGAACATGCATTGATTTTTCTAATTGCCTGCCACTAACTGAACCAGTAGTTGAACCAAAACCAACTCCAAAACCAATCCCTGAAGAAAAACCAACTCCAACTCCAAAACCAACTCCAAAACCAACCCCTCCTCCTAAGCCAGTGGAACCAGAAAAACCTAAAGAACCTCCAGTAGTTGATGCACTGTTCCCAGAAGCAGTTAGACCAACAAACACAAAAGGATCTAAAGGAAAACCACCAGTTGAACAGCCACAGATTAGTAATCTAGTACAAGCAGGCTCACCAATTAATTTTGCAATACCCATGGATTTAGTTTCCAAAGTACTTCAAAGACATCCACTAGATAGTACTGTCCCAGCTGCATTTGTAACAATTATTGATTTAAATAACATTGAATATCAAGTAAAAGTTAATCATTTAATTCATGATGATCTTACTAAGAGCCTAATAGTACAAACTGATATAGTCCCTGAAGAAGTTTCAAATGGTCCAGGTGCATTAATTTTATCTATTAGTGGAATACAAATAGCAAGAATAAATGTAACTATAAGTAATAAGTTTCAACTAGAAGAAAGTCGAAATAAAAGACCTGTTATTGATTCTGTGAAAATTGTACGAGTTAAAAAAATATTGAGATTAAAGATTCTAGGTTCAAACTTTACAGGTAAAAACACTTCAATATCCTTGCTTCCTGATACAGGATTAGAACTTAAAAATTTAGTTTTTTCAAAAGGTAAAAAACACATATTAGCTACGTGGAAAATAATTGATGAAACCATAGAAGGAAGCCGTTCATTGGGTATTATAAATCCATTTGGACAAACGTTTACGACTATAGAAATATCATTAAATCAAGGAGGTAAAAAGTGAAAGAAGTAATTCAATGGGCAATGGGTAAATTTTAACTGTGAGGTATAAAAATGCAAGTAATTCAAGAAAAAACTGGTACAAGAAGTAGCTCTCTAAAAATTCTTCTCATTGAAGACAATCCTCATGATAGCCGTTTAATAAAAGAACTTCTTAAGGAAAATAACAATGAGAATATTGACTTAACTCAAGTCTCATACATCTCGAAAGCAATAGAATTATTAAAAAAAGAACGTTTTGATGTTATTTTACTAGATTTATTTCTCCCTGATAGTGAAGGAATTACTTCTTTTGAAAGAATTCATTTTCATTGCTCTTATTGTCCTATAATCATAATTTCAGGTGTAAAAAGTTTATCAATAAAAAACTCTTCCTCACTTAAAGCTATCTATGAAGGTGCACAGGACTATATAGAAAAAGATGGGATTGATGCAGAAAAGTTAATTAGAGCTATTTACTTTGCAATTGGCAGACAAAAGATCTTAAAAGATTTGGAATGTCATCCAATTAAATTTGAGAAACCAAATACTAAAGATACAAAACCTATCGCCATAAACTTGTCTCTTAAACTAGCTCAAGGTATTATCATTGTAGATAAAAACGGGGTTGTTCTATCAGTAAACAAGGAAGCGAAATATATTTTTGAAAAAAGCAATGGAGAGTTAATCGGTTCAAAAATATCCATTCCACTAAAATCAAACAAATCCTTTCTTGTAGAACTAAGCACTAACAATGAAACTAAAGAATTCATAACTCATATAAATGAAACAATTTGGGAATCTAATTTGGCATATTCAATAACATTTAGAGAGATTCCGAGTGGGCCAAACCAGCAGTTTAGTTAGTACAGTTAGGCTTTTAGAAGCAAACCAAGGAGGTAAAAAGTGAAAGTGAGAAGTAAAATTATAAAAGCTAGATTTTATAGTGTTTCTAAAAGGAGGTGGTGGAATTAGTAGCTAGGACCCCATTGTGTGGGTTTACAATGAGTCCAGAGGGCGGCATCAGCGATAGTTGATGCCGCTTTTTCTTTATCTCATAACGTCAGAAGATCCTTCGGCTCGCAATGACGTAACAAACTTTCTAGAAATAAGATCAAGCATTTATACTGTATTATTTTCAGGGGAATTACTAAAGTAAATTCTTAGGACATCCTTGCGGGTGGTTACTAAGAATTTTTTCCTGTTCAACGCGCAAAGCTGAACCTAGCAAATTCAATCGGGCATTGGATTTGGAGTATTGGGTGGTAATACTTGATTTACGAACCCATGCAACAAGTTCAAACAAAAACTAATTCCAGCAACTCTAATGTTTGGAATGAATAACAAAGATAACGAAACAATAAAACAATATTTAAGAATCATACTTACAGTTATATTCTTTGCATCAATAACTATTAATGATGTTTTTGCAAATGAAGAGGTTAATTCATTAATAGTACAAACAAAAGAAAGTCATTTAAGAGCAAGAGTTGATCGTATATTACTCAAGAAAGGCTGTAGAAATTCCAAAAGAGTTAGTGGTAAGGTTTATATAGTTCCTCAAGGACCAGATTTAAAAGCTCAAATTGAAGAATTAAGAAAAACTGGATTATTTGAAACAATTGAACCAAATTATAAATTAACCTTAGACAAAGTAACTAAAAGTGCAAAGGTCAATAGTTCTAGCCAGTATTATTTAAATGAAATTAGTTTTACTGATGCTTTAAATACAAGTAAATTAAATGAAGTAAAAGTTGCAGTGTTAGATTCAGGTGTAGATGCAAATCATCCAGGCTTAGTAGGTAAAGTTGAAGGAAGAGAAGGACTTGAATATATTGATTTAAAAGATAACATAGGACATGGAACTCAAGTTGCAGGTATCATTACAGCAAATGCAAATAATAAAAAAGGAATAACTGGTATTGCACAAAATGTACAAATTCTTTCAATTAATGTTGCAGATGAATATGGACAATCTGATATTGGAACTATAGTTCAGGCATTAGATGAAGCTTATACTAATGGTGCAAAAATTATACAAATTAGCTTAAGCACTGCTGAATATTCTAAGATTTTAGAAACTGTAATTAAAGATGCTCAAGATAAGGGATTATTAATAGTTGCTTCAAGTGGTAACTCTGAAAAAGAGCAAGTCAGATACCCAGCAGGATTTAATGGTGTTATAGGAGTAGGAGCAGTTAATCAAAATAAAATGATTGAATCTTATAGTACAAGAGGTGAACATATAAGCTTAGTTGCACCAGGTACTGAAATATATACTACTTCAGTAAATAAATCTCACTATAAGGCAGTAACCGGTACATCTTTTGCAACACCACAGGTTTCAGCAGTTGCAGCGCTAGTCTGGGGAGTTAACCCTGAATTAACAAATAGTGAAATAAAAGAAATTTTAATTAACTCAGCAGTTGATCTTGGAAAAGAAGGAAAAGATTCTGAGTATGGTTACGGTCTTTTAAATGCAAAGCAAGCACTAGAGCTTGCAGTGACTAAATAAGTTTGCCTATTTGCTTCCCACAAGCTAAATAGGATGTTCTATGTTTCTTTTTCTTCTAAGATTTCATGGCTAATTAAAATTATTTTTTCGGGATTACCTTTTTCATTAAAGACTATACTTGCATAAGAATGTACTAAGCAAGGATTCATTGATTTATCTATCATGCGGTATCTGGGTAGTTCAGAACATTTTAATTTTGGGATTTCTTGAAAAGCAGTGCTTATTAAATTTCTATCATCTGGAAATATTTCATTTAAAATGTTTTCATTATTACTGCTTAAATTAATCTCAGTTTGTAATCTTTTATATGAAGGGCTTTTATACAAGTATTTTCCCTCAAGATCAACAATTGCAATTAGATCATTTACATTATCTGCTACGATCTTAAACAATTCATTTCTTTCTTTGAGTGCTGCTTTGACTTTATGCCTTTCTATTGAGTAGAATATTGATCTTTTTAGCATAATATTGTTTATTTCACCTTTAATCAGATAATCTTCAGCGCCTTTACTTACTGCTGTAAATGCTAATGTTTCATCTTTTATGCTACTTAAAACAACTACTGGAGTCCACTTTGCAACTTCATAAACTTTTTCGAAAGTCTCAATACCACGACTATCTGGCAAATTGAGGTCAGCTATTATTACATCAAAGATTCCGTTTTCAATTGCATCTTTAGCTTCTCGCAAAGTAGGTACATGTTTTATTTCAAAAAAAGTATCCATTTCACTTGTAAGTTCTTCCTGTATAAGTCTTGCATCCCCAGGATTGTCTTCTATTAAGAGTACTGTTAAATTATGATTTTCCATATTTTTTATTTAATTTATACGATATTTATAGTTTACCCAAATGAAGAGGCCAATTAGGACTACCATTTGCTTTTATAGGGGAGATAACCCTATGATTTAAATGACTTTGTCACTGATCATCGGATTTGGAAGTCAGTTTTCCACCTTATGTGGAATCCGCCCTGGCGAAGAATTTGCTCGCTTATATTCAGGAGACTTGCCTACTGGTTTTACACTTTGCTTTGTATAAATGTTGTTTATAAAATAACAGATAAAAAAAATAGTGTTAGTAGTGTAATTGTAATAGTTGTTAGAATACTACCCAGTTTGATAAGTGTTTAAACCAATTGCAATGCCAAGTACTAAAGTACTACCTAATAGTACTAGTGCTTAGGAATAAAAATATTATCACTCTAGTTTTAGCCCTCTAGTGATTCAAGAATTTATTCCTAATCTATAGATAGATAGAAAATTTGATTTAGATCGTGCTCTATGAAAAGCAAAAGAAAACTTGTATCTGAAGATAATTAGTGAAACTAATTCTTGTTGCTTATGGAAGGAAAAAACAATGTACAAAATAACGGAAGAAAAAGAAGTGGATGGACTTGAAAAATCCAAGAAAATAATAAATATTCTTCTTGTTGAAGACAATCAAGCAGATGCAAGATTAGTCACTGAATATTTACAAGAAAATGAAAATTATAATTTTAATATTATTTATGCAGATTGTTTAGCAAAAGCACTACTAGAAATTAAGAACGAAAAATTAGATGTAGTCATCTTAGATCTAGCACTACCTGATTGCACTGGTCTTGAAACCTTTAGAAGAATTTGGACAGAAACAGAACAAAACTCAATGTTGCCAATTATTGTTTTAACAGGGGCAATTCTTACAAAAGGTAATTTAAAATTCTCTATTGAAGAATCTCAGGCTTTCCTTTTCAAGCAAGATCTAGATTCTAAAGTTTTAGTAAATTCAATTTTACATGCAATTGAAAGACAGACTGCAAAGAAAAAAGTAATGTTGTTAATGAAGGAGATACAAAATAAAAACTTAAATATAAGAAAGGTAGTGATAGGAACAAAAGCTGGGAATGATTAAGTTAACTCATTTCTAAGAAAGGAAAAGGAAAAGGGAAATAAGATTAAAATGAAAACAAGTGAAAAATCTATTAAAATATGCAAAATCCTTTATATAGAAGACAATAATGCAGATACTAGGTTAATCAAAGAGTTGTTGCTTGAAGATAGTGACCAAAACTTTGAAGTTATTTCAAGGGAAAAGCTGGTAGGTGGACTTGACTATTTGAAAAGAAATAAGGTCGATGTTATTTTACTTGATCTTTCATTACCTGATAGTAGTGAGAATACTACTTTTGAAAAAGTTAAATCAATTGCTTTAAATATTCCAATTATCATACTTACAGGTTCATCTTTACAACGAGAATCTTTAAGACAATGTTTAGATAGTGCTGACGGTTATTTAGTAAAAGGAGAAATTGATAGTAGCTCTCTTATAAGTGCAATTAAACAAGCAATTCAAAAGACAAACACTACAAAAGATTCACATAATGTTAAAACCTGCACATATTCATCAACAAGAAATTATATTAAGGATAAGTTTAAACCGACGTGGGATCTGACTCAACAATAAGAATCTTCCTTATATCTGAGACTTTTTTGTTTATTTAATCAACAACTCTTTCATTAATTATATCGATATATGGGAATCTTTTACCAGTAACGACTTCCCCTCTCTTTTCAAATCTTCCAATCTTTAAAAGTTCTAAAAGTGTTTCACCGGTAAGTGATGAGTCAAATGCTTGCCCAACAGGTTCACCATTATTATTTGTTCTGCCTATTGTTCTTCCAGCACCAATACTTCTATGATCATTGCTTATAATAACCATACCAAAAGCATTAGCCCAGTGATGTCGCCCGGGAGGTTGCTGAACAGAATTCCCATCAACAGTCTCCCTGCCACCAGTGTTTACTCTCGGGTCTCTGCCAAACTCTGTAATAATAGCAATATAAACCTTTTCATTTCCTCTCTGTTTTATATCATCTATGAATGCACTTAAAGCTCTTGAAAAAGGTGGAAGCATTATTTCTGAATCTTCTTTAATCCCCCAGTGAAAATCATAATTACCATCATTTACTACAATAACCCTGGCTCCACTTTCAAGCATTCGTCTTGCGAGTAAAAACTGCTTACCAACTTTTGAATCTCCATATCTTTCTCTTATTTGTAACGGTTCACGGTTTAAATCAAATGTTTGGTTAAATTGTCCACCTAAAAGACTTCTTGCCTGTGCATATGCTCTATTATGTCGATTTACTGACGCTCCAACTAAAACATGTCCAGAATTATCAAATGCTTCAAGCAATTGAGATCTTTCTCTGTACCTTGATGCTGAAACATTAGTGCTATTAGAAAAAGGATTTGTAAATGTGCCTGTATTTGTATCATATGGCGCATACACTGCAACAGGATCATCATGATTTATTCCTCCCCACGGAGTATCCCAAACTCGATTATAGCTATGTCTGTCATAGGTATTTTGATGAAGAACTACATACCCTACCTGTCCAGCAGCTTCATTAGTTAATAAATCAGAAAACTCCACAAAAGGATTTTTATATACCGTTGGAGCCAAGAAACCACTGCCAACAACCTGCCCACTGGTTGTTAAAAGTTTTGCAGCCGCTTGAGTATGTTCACCAAAGTTAGTCCTGAGATTATTAATCACTAAAAAATCATTGGCATGTCTTGCAAGTGGTTCTAAAACTTCTGTAAATTTTATATTCCTGGAAGCAGTATCTATTTGTTTAAATGGACCTTTTATACTGTCATGTGTTTTAGGGTCAAAGGTATCAAAATTACTAAGCCCACCCTGCATATAGACTATTACTAATTTATGTCCGGGATCTTTTCCATCACGGGTAGTAAATTTTAATGCATGTGGCGGGACATCATCTGTACCACCAGCTGCATCAGCAGTAAAAGGCATCAGTAAAGGAAGTATTGTTGCAGCAACAGGCAAAGCAAATGCTGCCTGTATAAATTTCCTCCGTGTAGGATTATAAACAAGCGGACCTTGTGCTAAAGAATTTTTATTTAATGAAACTTTCAAAACAATAATACCTCTTTAAAAAGCATTTCTTAACTGAAATTCTTTAATTTACTGAAATTAAATAAATGTTATAGTATAACTTTAAATTTTTCAAGATCTATTTTCAGAAATACCTTTTAAAATCAGTGCAAATTTAAAATAAAGCACCTTTATTACTCTGCCATCTCAATTAATCCGGATGGATCAGGGTCTTCATTTAATTTGTTTAACACTATAAGGCATGCATAAACACCCAGAACTATCTCAAGCCTTATAGGCCCAGTAGAAACAATTGATAATTCTTCATCTTTATCTGTAGCTTCATACACTTCCTCAGCAAGTAAAACATTTAAATCAGCCAATGATGGGGGATATTTCAGAAGATACATACTCTCTGAAATAGCAAATTCAAGATCCCTCACAATGCCATTATTAATTGGTGAGGTCTGAATATCCATAGAAAGCTCATGACTTTTGGTAAGTATAAGCTTGATTAAAAACCTTCCTCTTGTTTTTGACAGATAATAGATTTCACATGATGCGATTATATCTTCTTCATTTTTTTTGTTTTTCTTTTTCCATGAATTATCAAAATCGTATTGTTCTTTAACCTGAGGTAAAGGTAACGGATAATAAAGCAACACAAGGGGAAGTACAAGTGGAAATGCTTCACTCAGCAAAGGTATAAATTTTGAGACTGAAATGCTTAAAAGTTCATCAACCCCAAACAACTGGCTTTGAGCCACTTCAAACCTCTGAAGTAAAAATGCCCATAGTTCCTTTTCACTGATTTCAACTTTATCTCCCGCAAAAAGTCTGAGGCATTGAGGGAATTCAGCAGGTAAAGCAAGAAGTTGGTTTAAATATTTAATTGTCTTTGGATCAAGTTTCTCAAGAGTCTGTAAATCAACCGGATATGGTGGTGAAAGCTTTTCTTCAGCAGTTTTGAGTGAATCACCTTCTTCCCCTAAAGCAGAACCAAGTTTATTAAAGTTTGCAATATTTACAAGGATATCTGTTTCTCTTGTACCTGTCTGTTCAATTCCTGAAAATATATGAGACAGTAAAAGAAGGGTTTTATTTTTTCCCAACAGTCTGTATGCTTTACTGTTTTTACCACCATCTGAACCTGCGTCTGAACCTGCTCCATCATAGCTTTGTCTTTGAAAGCCTTTAATACCAAGCAAAGTGATTACTAATTCTTTTTCACCTGACTCAGTTTTCGGGAGAATGCTATTATCCCTTCCTGCAATCCAGGACTTTAATGACATATTTGCAATACCTGCATATGCAGGTAAATCCTTTGGACCCTGAAAATCCACCTGTGCAGGAGTAGCCTGTTGCTGTACATTTACGTTTGACTGCTGGTTTGTAGTAAGAATATTTTGTGGTTTATTAGAAGCATTAAGCACACCCTGGTTAGTGGTACCAGTGTTTGCAGTAGTCTGATTTGTTGTTGATTTCGAATTATCATTTGAGATGTTTTTATTACTTACTTCTGTTTGCGCCTGCTGAACCATTTTCTTTTCGATTTTTTCTGCCTGCGGGTTTGCTTTGCTTAGTATTTCCTTAGCCTGTTTGCCAATATTTTTTATTGTTGACAAAATATTAAAGGACAAATTATTTCCAAAATCAGCCATTTGTATAAACCATTGGTTTAACAGTATCCTTCTTTTGCAAGAAGTTGTCTTACTTTTTCAAGCGCATCCTGAATCATATGAGAGACCCGTGAAGGTGTCACACCAAGCCAGGTTGCTATATCATTTCCTCTTTTACCCTCATAAAATCTAAGCTCAATAACCTGTTTATGTTTTGCCGGAAGCTGATCAATTGCTTTTTTTACTGCAGATTTCAATTCTAAAAGCTCAAGTCTTGCAAGCTCATCTGAAGTCATTTGTTCTTTTGTGACTGTTTCATGTGAAAAGTCTTCCAGATACAGAATAGTTTCGAACATTTTTTCTTTGGCTTCATCAGGAGTATATTCATGAACATCTTCTTCATTTACAATTTCTTTAGGATATTCATCACTACCAGAATCAGAATCCTTACTTTTTGCCTGAGTTTGTTTTACACCGTACCAGTTATACTTTGAGCGAAGTTCATCTTTAATAGCCCATTTCACTGCCTGGGCAATATAGCTTGAGTTATAGGTTTTATTGTTTTTTGTAACATCATGAAGAAGCTTGTTAACAGTTAAAAGTCCAATATTAATAAGCTCACTATATTCTGCCAGATATGATGGAATTGTCCTATATTCTTTTTTTACAACCATTTCCACGATAGGAAGAAACTGTTTTAGTATTTCTTCACTTGTACCTGTATTTGAATCAATAAAAAGATCTCTCGTTGAAACAGGAGGCTTTTCCTTACCTGCTTCTGAAGCCATCAGACTATCTTGTCTTTTTTTTAACTTATTTTCACTTGTATTCATGAGCTTTCTTCAAAATACAGTTTTATATCAATTTAGTCAACAATATATGCATTTAAAATACATTTAGCTGCTACTAATCATTATCTATGTACTAAACAAATACTCCCATTAATTATATTTTCCCTCGCAAATTATTTATTTACTAATTTACTTTACTCCTTTAATAGTTTTCCCTCTTTAAACACTTTTATCGTGGTTAAGATAAGAAATGGTTAAATATACTGATTCCCAGCATATTACTTGAATTGCTCCTTCCCGCGCAATTGATAAACAAATATCAGTATCTCTGCTATAGCTCTGTAGAGTTCAGGCGGAATCTCCTGGTTAACCCTCACCAGTCGAAACAGGGCTCTTGCAAGCGGCACATTCTCAACAACTGCTATTCCATGCTCTTCTGCAATCGCAATTATTTGTTCTGCAATAAGTTCACCGCCTTTGGCAAGCACTCTAGGAGCCTGGTTCATTTGCGGATCATATTTCAGGGCCATTGCAATGTGATCAGGATTTTTTACCACAAAGTCAGCTTCTTTAACCTGTGCCATCATCTGTCCATAGGCAACCTGCTGCTGTTTTTGTCTTCTTAAGGACTTAATTAAAGGATCACCTTCTGTTTGTTTAAATTCATCCTTTAGTTCCTTAAATGTCATTTTCTGATCATTCATATATTTCCATCTCTGAAAGAGATAATCAAGAATCGATATTACAAGTAAAAATATAATGCTCTTAACTGCAAAGTCAAAAAATACTTTCCCGAAAATTGCAATGCTTCCGAATTTATTTCCAACCTCAATTAGTCCAAGAAGTTCAGGCATAAATTTCTCAAGGCTAAGAAATGCAATGTAACCAAGCACTCCAACCTTAAAAATAGATTTAACCAGCTCAAATAAAGAGCGAACATTAAATATTATTTTCTTAAATCCTTCAAACGGATTAAGTTTTTCAAGCTGAAATTTCATTGTCTCTGTAGTAAAAATAGGACCTACCTGAAAAAACTCAGTAGTTATTGCAGTAAAAAGGAGTGCCAAAAGTAAAGGCAGAACTATCATTATGATGCAATACCAGGTGATATAAAAAAGATATCCACCACCAATTACAGATAAGGACTTATTAGGTATTTGACTGTAGACTCCATTAAATAATTTTGCAAAGTTTTCCCATATGTACCCGGCATTATAGTAAATAAGCAGAAACCCAACAATGAAAGTCAAAAGCTGGGTTAAATCCTTGCTCTTGAAAACTTGTCCTTTTTTATGTGCTTCTCTTAGTTTGTGTGGTGTTGCATCAAACTGCTTATCACCAACATCTTGTTCTGCCATGATGTTTCAGGATTTAAAAAACCAAAATAATGATTTCACCTCCTCTGATATTTCTCATTCCATAAGTTAACTAAAAGAAAGATAGCATTTGGTTAAATCGTAAAGAATTTAACCAATGGTTAACCACACAGATAGCGTAGTAGTTTTTTTCTATTTTTATCTGTGATTATATTTATTTTTCCCTTCTGTAAAGCAAATAAATTAATTAAAAGCCAGACTTCAGGGTTATACCTAAAATTTCTCTAAGATTCTTGACTCTTTACCTGTTCTTAGTATTATTCACTAAACTGTACGGCTATAAGGAGTTGGGTCCTCTTACATACTCCTTATATTTTTTAAAATTATGCCAATAAACGGTTACAATCCAACACTAAATAATCTTCTGGCACTAGCAGCAATGAAGGCCAAAGCCATTGATGCTACACCTGAAAATGAAAAAACAGAAAACAGGCCAGCTGAAGAAACAACAACAGCAAAAGATACACAAGCCACGAAACCAGCCCCACAAAAAGCTCCTGCAACTACTGCAGACATAATCTTAAATGCAATATTCAGAACAGCTGACGCAGGTGGAAGAGCAGGTACAATTTTTACAGAAGAATTATTTACACAAGGGAAAGAAGCTGCACAAAAAGAAGAAGCAAATCTAACACCAAGCCAGACACAATTAGTCAACCTTGCAACATCAGCAACAACTCAGGCAGTTCGTCAGGGTATTAGCATTGCAACAGCAACTGCAGTAGCAAAAATTATAGAAGATTTGTATAAAAACAATCCGAATTTTGATGGTGATGCTGTAGAAGTAGCAGCGCTTGTTGTACAGGACTTCATGGGGAGTATGCAAACATAGTTTATTATCATGTCAAAACTTTTAAAACATTATTCAAAAAATGATAAGGCACTAAAGGTTCTAAAAAGTCCTGAAAAACTGAGACAGGTTTTGTTCATTATTCAGGAAGCCACAGACAAGTATATGGAAGATGCAAAAAAGAAACTTTCAGATCCAAGAAGATCCATCCAGGAAAAAGCACAGGATTCTCTGGACATAGCACAGGCAATTATAAGAGCAGAAAAGAAACTAAGAGAACTTGAATTATATAATGTGGTTGGTTTAAAGAGCAGAGGAATGTCAGTAATTATTGATGTATAAAAGCATCTGCTAAAGCAATATAGTCCTTCATTCTAAGATTTTCAGCCCGTAAATTCAAATCAAATTCAAGATTTTTAAATATACTTATAGCCTTTTCCTTACTACTAAATAATTTACTAAGTCCATTAACCAGTTTTTTTCTTCTTTGCTGAAATCCGGTTCTAATAATACTTTTTAGCACAGCAGGATTTTCAATCTCAGGCAATTTGTCCCTGATAACAAACTGAACAAATGCAGAGTCAACTTTTGGTTTTGGAAAGAAACAACCTGAAGGAACTTTAAATAATATTTTTGGCTCTGAGAAATACTGAACAAGTAAAGTTAAAGGGCTATAAGCTTTAGTATCAGGCTTTGCAACTACTCGTTCTGCAACCTCATATTGAAGCATTAAAAACACATCCTGCAGAGAAGATAAATGGGGTGCCGGCTTGTCTATTTCCCCAAATATTTTAAGTAAAATCAGAGAGGTAATATTATAAGGTATATTACCAACAATCTTAAATGATTCATGAATTAGTTTTTTGAAATCCAGATCTAAAATATTCGTTTCAACAACCTGAACATTTGTTATAGAATTTTTCTTAAGATTATCTCTTAGCTGCTTTAGAATACTTCTTTCAAGCTCTACAGCAAATATTTTTTTCGCCTGTTCAGCAAGACACAAAGTAAGCAAACCACTACCTGCACCTATTTCAAGCACAACATCAGATTTTTTTAAACCAATTATATTAACAATCTTTTTTAAGTGATTTTTATCGGTAAGAAGATTCTGTCCAAATCGTTTTTTCATTTAAATATTTATGTTTCAAAGACAAGATTATCTAATTCACCTTTTGAATCAAGTGCATGAGTATCGTCACAGCCACCTATATGTTTGTCATTAATAAAAACCTGTGGAACTGTTTTTCTTCCTGAGGCTCGAGTTGACATTTTATCCCTAGCTGCTTCGTCTCCATCTATTTTGTACTGTATATATTTAATCCCTTTAGTGTTAAAAAGCTGAAGAGTTCTCTGGCAATAGGGACAGTGATCCCAGGTATAAATTTCAACTTTTGCTTTCTGTTCCACTTAAAAGAAAATTTTATTTTTTCTTATAACGTTTCTGAAACCTGTCAACGCGTCCTTCAGCATCAATAATTTTCTGGTTTCCTGTGTAAAACGGGTGACACGCACTGCATATTTCCACCCTGATGTCAGGCTTGGTAGAACCAATTTCAATTTCATTACCACAGATACAAGTGGCTACTACACGATGATATTGTGGATGTATTCCTTCCTTCATAAGGGTTTTTATAATAGCTAAATATTTTTAAATGGTCAATAGTGTATAACCTATTTATATTTTATTAATGACTACTTACAGGTAGTTTTTCACCCTGTTCTTTTATCATATTGTCTATTTCCTGAAGTAAAGCATCAAGAAGTTCTTTTTCAGGTAATACTTTAAAGACTTCACCTTTTTTATAAATTACACCTTTGCCATTCCCGCCAGCTATTCCTATATCTGCTGCTTTTGATTCGCCGGGACCATTCACCACACAGCCCATCACTGCAACTGTAATTGGCATTTTCAGATTTTTAAGTTTTTCTTCTACAGTTTTTGCCATTTCTTCAAAACCATTCAGCTCCATCCTTCCACAGCTTGGACAACTCACAAGGTTCAATCCTTCATTTTTTAAGCCAAGAGATTTAAGGATAGCTTTTGCTATTTCAATTTCATTTACAGGATCTCCTGTTAGTGAAACCCTGATAGTATCACCTATACCTTCTGATAAAAGCGCACCAATTCCAACTGCTGATTTTATTGAACCACCTTTTGGAGTACCTGCTTCTGTAACACCCAGATGTAATGGGTAATCTACTTTCTCAGCCATAAGGCGATACGCTTCAAGCATTACCGGAACATCAGAAGCCTTAAGTGAAATTTTAATTAGATCATGGTTTAAATCTTCAAGAATTTTTATATGCTCAAGAGCGCTTGCTACCATAGCTTCATGAACCCTGTCAGCACCATAAGCTGAACCCCACTTTGCATCCAGGGAGCCGGCATTTACACCAATACGAATCGGGATTTTTCTTTCCCTTGCAGCATTAACTACTTCTTTTACCCTGTTATTATCACCAATATTTCCAGGGTTTAGCCTAAGTCCATCTACTCCCTGTTTAATTGCTTCAAGAGCAAGCCTCCAGTCAAAGTGAATATCAGAAATTACAGGCAATGGTGACTGCTTTTTAATTTCACCTAGCTTAGAAGCTGCTTCCTTATCTGGCACTGCTACACGAACAATTTCACAGCCTGCTTCTTTTAATTCATTTATCTGATGTAAAGTAGATTTAACATCTCTGGTATCAGTAGTAGTCATGGACTGAATAACTACAGGTGAATCACCACCAATCGGCACATTACCAATATAAAGTTTTTTTGATTTTCTTCTCTTATATTTTGGATTACTTACAAGAAATGTCATATTGAAAATTATACCGTAACTAGGGCTACTGCTTTAAAGTCTTTAAATATGCCATCCTGTCTTTTGCATCTTTTACATAAGAACCAGCAGGTGCAGCCTGAATGTATTTTTGATAATTTTCAATTGCAGTTTTATTAACATGTTTTTCCTCATATAAAGCACCAAGGAAAAAATATGCATCAGACTGACCTTTAGAATCAAGCTGCAATGCTTTCTGGTAAGACTGTATAGCAAGATCACTTTGATTATTTGCCTGATACGCTGTAGCAAGATTAAAGTGAGTCTGTGCATCATCCGGGATCAATTCAAGTGCTTTCAGGTAATCAGCTATAGCACCAGCATTATCTCCTGAAGATTGTTTATTTATGGCACCTTGAATAATTGGATTAGCAATTTCAATTTTTACAGCTTTTACTGCAGTTATATAAGCCTGGTTTGTCTTATCAAGCGCAGATGCTTTTTCATATTCTTTTTGTGCATTACTAAAATCACCTGATGCCTGATATGCTGTACCAAGGTTATAGTGAAGGGACGGATCATCCGGGGTTACAGAAAGGGCTGCAAGATATGACGTGACTGCTTCCTGGTAATTACCAGCATTTTGTAGTTCAAGTGCTCTGTCTGTAAGCTCTTTTACTTTCTTATCGTTTGATTGTTTTGTAAGAATCTCTATTGCGGTTTTAGCCTTTTCGTAGTTTGGATCCAAAGCTAAAGTCTTTTTGTAGGCCTTACCAGCGTATTCATAGTCACCTTTTGCCTGAAAAGCTGTTCCAATATTGTAATGAAGCTTGGAATCTTTTGGTGTAATTTCAAGAGCTTTTATATACTGGTTTATAGCTTCGTCAAATTTACTCTCTGATTGAAGTTTTAACGCTGCATCAAGAAAACCGGATGCCTGAGCTTTTAATCTGTCAGCCTTTAATGACTCAAGACCTTTTAAGGCAGACTGGTTTTCAGGATCAAGCTTTAAAGCCTGATTATATTCTTCTTCTGAATTTATAAAATCTTTTTTAAGCTGAAGTGCGGTAGCCAGTCCTATATGATTTTCAGGAACAAGCGGAGCAAGTCTTACTGCTTCATTCCAGCCTCTCATATTTGCAGTAATTGCTTCCTGTGACTCTGGCTCAAGCTGGATTGCCTTTCTGTAATTTTCAATAGCGCCTACTATATCTTTTAATGCAAGCAGACTGTCACCAACTTTTATGTGGGCTCTTGCTGTTTCTTTTATCTGGAGTGCTTTATTATAATATTCATTTGCTTTATTTATGTCATTTGTTTGCTGTCCTCCCCTGAGATACAAAATATAATATATGTCTCCAATACTTATAAGCAAAGAAGGCTCAGGTGCTTTTGAAAGATTTAAAGCCTTCTGATATTCAATAAGGGCATGCTCAAAATTTGCTTCTGTACGAAGTTTATCTCCCAGTTGCGCTCTTGCCTGCGGATCGGTAGCCTTTACACCACGCTGTTTAAGTACATCATTGAGGTTTGCATCTGCAGTAGAATTTTTAAAATCATAGTATATTGCCTGCCTGAATTCTTTTGTAGCTTTTTCATAGTCAGTTCTGTCAAATAAATATTTGCCATAATTATTATGAATAATGCTAAGATTTTCCCTTACAAGAACGTTATTTGGCTCTATTGAAACGGCTTCTTCAAGAATTTTTATTGCTCCTGTATAGTCTTTTTTGTTATGAAGATCAACTCCTTCTCTAACAAGTCTTACAACGTCGGGATTTGCTGAACCTAAATTATCTTGAGAGTATAAAGGCCTAGAAAAACATATTAAAAAGCAAAACAACAAAAATAATGTATAATTTCTATTCATTACAACTTTATTTTATATTGATATTGAGAAAAAGGAATTCATTTACATTTAATTAACCTAATCATATGGGACTTTTATACGACTTAATATTTGGTGTATTTATTCTTACAGCTCTGGCTGCAACACTCGGGAACTTTTTAGACAAGAAATTCCATACTTCTCCGTTTCTTGCCATTGCTTTTGGAATACTTGCTATTATCCTGGGGCTTGCTAGGCTTGTAATAAAGTCCAACCAAATCTATAAAGAAGAAACCAAAAAAAATAATGGCAAAAAATAATTATTCAAATGTATTAAACAGAATCTCATTTCTACAATTGCTGATTTTAATCTTTGCAAGCTTAATAGTTCATTTGGTATATAAAGCTAATGCAATAACTTTTTCTTTACTAATAACCGGGGTAACATCATTTTTATATACACAGCTTATAAAGATAGGCATTTACAACAAATATTTTGGACTGTTTGGATTCCCTCTCAGACTAATAATGCTTGCACCTCCCTGTGCAATACTTGTTCACAAATTACATTCAGACCTGATAGCATTATTTCTTGGTTTTCTTGTGTGTCAGGTGATTTATATAGTTAATATCTGGCAATATTCAAAATCAACTGTAACTAATTAAATAAAAGAGAAAAATGTCATCTTCACTTGGTGTTCATATAACCAGCGAAATACTTGGACAAAAAGTACATTTTGACACGTTGTGTTATTCATGGGGGATAATGGGCGCTCTTCTTTTTGGATCATTTATCCTCAGTAGAAACTTAAAAGTAGATGGTTATTCAGCCAGACAAACAATTCTCGAGACTGTCTGGCAGTTGATAAATGGATTAACATCCACACAAATCCCACATGGGAAGGGTAAAGGATTTACACCTCTTATAGGTGGAATATTTATTTTCACGTTATTTGCATACTGGCTAGGACTTATGCCATGGAGGGTTGGAGAAATATTTTCATGGTGGCCAAAACTTGATAACGGTATTCACTGGGAAGGATCGTCACCTGCAGCAGATATAAATGTAACAGGAGGAATGGCATTAATTGCACTTCTGACTTATATGCTTGCCGGAATTAAAGCAGGCGGAATGGGTTATATCATTAACTACTTTAAGCCTCTTGGTTTTGTCGAATGGCTGGATCTGCTTGTAAGACCACTAACATTATCACTCCGGCTTTTTGCAAATGCTATTGCAGGAGAAGTGCTTGTAATGTCCATCCTTGGTCTGGTTGCACTTATACTTCCAATGTTTGCACTTGCATTTGAACTTTTTGTAGGACTTATTCAGGCACTTGTTTTTTCACTACTAACTACAGTTTACATAGGAACTGCAATGGCTCATTCAGAACACGTTTCAGAACATTAGGTCATTTGGTTTCAAGAAAACATCTGCTTTTATGAGATTTTGAACCAGTAATTTCATATAAATCCGGGATCGATTTTTTACACTTATCAAATACATAAGAACACCGGGGGTGGAATGAACAACCTGAAGGAATCAAATCTATAGTTGGAGGTTGGCCAGGTATCGGATGCAGTGTATGTTTTTTTTCATCCGGCAGAGAATTAAGCAACCCAATTGTATAAGGATGCTTCGGATTAGTAAATATTTCTTTTGTTAATGCTGCTTCCACAATCCTGCCAAGATACATAACAAAAACCCTGTCACAGATTTCTGCAACCTGTGCAAGATCATGAGTAATAAGAAGGATTGCTTTCCCTTTGCTTTTTAAATCCTTCATGATTTGCAGAATCTGAAGTTGAATTGTTACATCAAGAGCCGTGGTAGGTTCATCAGCAATTAAAATATCAGGTTCAGCCACCATTGCCATTGCAATAAGAGCTCTTTGTTTCATGCCACCTGAGAATTGGTGTGGATAATCATTCAGCCTGCTGCCGGCATCTGCAATATTTATGCTCTCAAGTGCAGCTCTTGCCATTTCTATTCCCTTTGAATGTGGCACTTTTCTGTGGACCTCAACAACCTCTGAAATCTGATCACCAATTGAAAAAACAGGATTCAGTGCAGATAAAGGATCCTGTGGTATTAATGAAATTTTATTCCCTCGAATATTTCTTCTTGATTCATGATCAATTTTAAGCAAATCGACTCCATCGTAAATTACTTCACCCTTTAATTCAGCACCAGGTGGTGTTATACCTAATATTGAATATGCTGTTAAAGACTTCCCGCAACCTGATTCTCCTACCAAGCCAACAATTTCACCTGACTGAAGTTCAAAAGAAACATCATCTACAGCAGTCTTTTGACCAAAAATTACACTTAAATTTCTGACTTCTAATTTTTTCACAGCTCAATAATCCTATTTACTCATACCTTTATTCTAATCATCTACTTACAAACTGTGGTAACATTTTAATAAATATATCGTCAAAGTTTTATATTAATAGCTATCCTAAGAAATAAAGGCAATTTTCATGTCACCCAACCAAGTAAGTTCAACTCCAATTGATGATGAATTTGAAAGTAAAGATGTACATAAACTTTTAACTGAATACCACAAGACAAAAAATAAAAGCATAAGAGACAGAATTGTTAGTCTATCTATTGCTCTGGTAAAAAGAATTGCTTATGGACTTGCCCGAAGAAGTACTGACCCTGTAGATGATCTAATTCAGGTAGGCAGTATAGGACTGGTAAAAGCAATTGAGCAGTTTGATCCTTCAGCTGGTGCGAAATTCCACACTTATGCCACACACTTAATTACAGGGGAGATCAGACATTACCTCCGTGATAAAACTTCAATGATAAGAGCACCTAGAGAACTTCAGGAACTAAGTTTCAGGATATCCAGACTCGTACAGGATCTAATACATGAGTTGGGCAGGGAACCAACTGACAGTGAAGTTTCACAAGTTCTTCAAATTCCAGCAGATAAAATCTCAGAAGCCTATGAAGTTGACAGAAGAAGGACTCTTGTTTCTCTTGATCAGACACTTACAACAGATGGAACAAGTGAACAGCTTTTAATTGATACCCTGGAAGATGGTTCACATCAGCTTAGATTTGGTTCAGAAGAAGACAACATAATGCTTCAGGCTGCAATTAAACAACTCAAAGAAAACCTCAGGCAAGTAGTAGAAATGACATACTATCAGGATTTAAGCCAGACTGAAGTCGCAAGAAGACTCGGCATTTCACAAATGCAGGTTTCAAGGAGGCTCAGGGCAGCAACTGCAGAACTGCAAAGAATCCTTCTTGGAAATAAGCTGAATATGAATAAAAAAAGCAACCGATAAATAGGAAAGCAAACAAAAATTGAAAGCAACAGTACTTGTAAGTGGAGCAGCAGGATATATAGGTTCAGTAGCAACTGAAATTCTTCTTAGCGAAGGATATAAAATTATAGTAATAGATGATCTTTCAACAGGTCATGAAAAATCATTATTTGATGGTGTTACATTTTACAAATCAACAATTGGAGATAGCAAAACCTTAAAAAAGATTTTTAGTGAAAATAAAATAGACATAGTTCTGCACATTGCAGGTGCTGCTATAGTAAGTGAATCTGTAACCAATCCACTCAAATACTTTGACATAAATTTTTGTCAAGCTCAGAACATGTTAGACGAAATGATTTGTTTTAATGTGAAAAAAATTGTATTTTCATCAACATGTGCCATCTATGGAATCCCAAAAGATTCCGATATACCAATAAAAGAAGAGACAGAAACAAATCCCATTAATCCCTATGGAGAATCAAAACTTCTATTTGAAAATACTCTTAAATGGTACAAAGAAAACCATGGGATTGATTTTATTTCACTTAGATACTTTAATGTCGCTGGTGCTACAAAAAAAAGGGGTGAAAAACACAATCCTGAAACACATTTAATTCCACTTATTTTAAAAGCAGCTCACGATAAAAACTATGAATTAATGCTTTTTGGCAATGATTACCCAACTAAAGATGGTACAGCTATACGAGACTATATACATGTAATCGATCTGAATTATGCTCATTTAAAAGCAATAGAAACTCTTCTTCAGAATAAAAGTCATAATAATTTTTATAATCTTGGGTACGGTCACGGCTATTCAGTCCTTGAAATTGTCAATGCAGCAAAAGAAGTTCTACAAAAAGAAATAAATTATAAAATTGGTAAGAGAAGAGAAGGTGATGCACCGGTTTTAATAGCAAATGCAACAAAAATTAGAACTGATTTAAACTGGACTCCAAAGCATGACAATATTTACGAAATAATTAAATCAGCATCAGAATTTTATAAAAATTTTATAGGGTATTAACTTTGAATAAATTGTATGTTTCATTAAACACTTTTCAGTTTTGTTGATAGAATTAATCTGTCAATCCGGCTGAAAGGAAACAGGGAAAGATTATGGCAAAAGTTCTAGTAAATTTTCAAGATGAATTTCTACAAGACATAGACAAGATAGCAGAACTCGAGCATAGAACAAGAAGTTCACTAATAAGAGAGGCCCTTAGAAGATATTTATTGCAGCACAAAACTGAAGCTGCAAAAAAAGAAGCACAATCTCAGCAAACTTCTCAACCCGTTGACAATAAAATAATTTTTCCTGCCGCCAAGGCAAGCTAAATACAAACCAGGGTATATAAAAATTAAAAACCCGCTGCAATTAGACAGCGGGTTTTTAATTTTGTTTTCAATCAAAAGCAGACTGAATTAGTTTAATGAGGTAACTAATTCATTGACAGATTCAGTCTTTTGGGTAAAAAGACCATCTGAATTGCTGCCGATTAAACGAGCCCATTGCTCAATTACTTCAGCTTGGCTTACACCTTTTTGTGTAGCAACATGTCTGATTATTTCCAATGCTCTTGGAGAAAGACGGAATGAAACCATCTTTTTTGCTTCTCCATATAGAGGCTTTGGTCCTGTCTTTTTTCTGCTTTGTTGTTGTGCTTGTGTCAATGTATCCATATCTCTCCTCTTTATTTTTTTACTCTATTAACCGTCCGGATAAATAATTTATCGTAGTATTGACTAATGTATTAAAAAATACACAAATATTTTATATTTGGACATTACCTAATAATAAAAACTATCTAAAAATGCAAAATTTATATATAAAATCTAGGGGAATTGATAAAGAATTTAAAGCTTAACCTTTTTAGGTGTTTTTCTTACAAAGATTAAGAAGGCTAATACAGGGGGTAAAGCTTTTCTGAAAATTGCCTCAATACAATATTTTCTACCCTAAAATTAATGTTCGTGGAAAATATATTTAAATTTGCAGTAAAAATTACTGAAAAAGCTAATAGGATAATTCTAAAAAACCTAAATAAGATAAGGGAAATCTCATATAAAAAAGGAGATTTTAACCTTGTAACTAATGTTGATAAGGAAGTAGAAACACTTCTTATAAAAGAAATAGCCTTAAAATTTCCAAACCATTCAATAATTGCTGAAGAATCCGGGAAACATATTAAAGATCCAGACTATGAATGGTTTATTGATCCAATTGACGGGACAACAAATTTTGCACATAGCTACCCATGTTTTTGTATTTCAATTGGTTTTGCCAGAAAGAAAAAAATGGAATTTGGACTCATTAAGAATCCTGGTACAGGAGATCTATACAGTGCACAGAAAAATAAAGGTGCAAAACTAAATGGCAAAACAATAAAAGTTTCAAAGATAAGATCACTAAAAGACAGTCTCTTAGTTACTGGTTTTCCATATGACAGAAGAACATCAAAAACAAATAATTTCAATCACTTCAGAAATCTTACTCTATGCAGTCATGGAGTAAGGCGAGATGGTGCTGCAGCACTGGATTTATGCTATGTAGCATCAGGAGCAGTAGATGGTTTCTGGGAATTAAAGCTTAGTCCATGGGATGTTGCAGCAGGAATGTTAATAGTAGAAGAAGCAGGAGGTAAAATAACAAATTTCAAGGGCAATAAATTTGATATTTATTGCAAAGAAATTGTTGCATCAAACGGATTTATTCATAAAGAATTGATAAAAAAACTAAATCTATAAAACTGCTACTGAATTTCTATATTTAGAAAGTGCCCACAAAACATGTTCTTTTATAACAGGATCATTTTCATTTTTAACAAGCCACTCAAGTTCAGGCAATGCTTCTTGAGAAAGCCTATTTCCTGCAACAATAGCAGCATTTCTTATCATTCCTTTTCTTCCGGATCGTGTTAGTGGAGTATGACAAAATAACTCATGAAATTCATCGTCGGTTCTTATACTGAGAATCTTCTTCAAACTTAGCCAGTGTCCTGCTCCCTCTTCAGGCATAAATTCTTTCCAATTTGTTTGTTTAATTTTATTATTATAAGGACAAATAATCTGGCAGAGATCACAACCAAAGATCCAGTTACCAATTTTTTCTCTTAATTCAACCGGAATTATTCCTTTATTTTCAATGGTCAGATAAGATATACAAAGTCCTGCATTAAGAACATATTCATTATCAAGTGCACCTGTTGGACAAACATTCTTGCATCGCGTACACCTTCCACATGTACCTGACTGTTCACTGTCTGGTTCAAGTTCAATATCTGTAATCAACTCACAAATAAAAAAATATGAACCGTAAGTTTTATTAATTAAAAGCGTATGCTTCCCAACAAATCCAAGTCCTGATGATCTGGCAAAAGATTTTTCAAGCAATGGTACTGCATCAGAGAATCCTTTCGACAAATATTTTCTCTGTATATTTTTTTCAAGCATTTCTTGGAACAATTTGATTTTCTTTTTTAGTATTTTGTGGTAATCCTTACCGGCTGCATAAGCTGCCACTCTTCCATAGTCAGAACCCGGATCATCAGTCACAGGAGTATAGTAATTAACAAGAAGGGTTATAATCGAAGAAGCTTCGGGTAATAATTGTTTTGGTCTTGCATTTATTGGATTTTCCCTGAGCAAATATTTCATATCAGCTGCATAACCCGCTTCTCTCCATTCAAGGAAATGGCTGTGTGAATCCTCAAGACTATTAGCGCTTGAAATCCCAACAGCATCAAAACCTAATTCAAATGCTATTTCTCTGATTATTTGCTTTATATCCATCATTGTTTGATATAATTATATTCCTCAAAAATTATGCCTCAAAATCACCCTAAATTAAAGAAGCTTCCTGTAATCGGAGTATCTACTCTTGGTTGTCCTAAAAACCTTGTTGATACTGAGAACATAGTAGGAATACTACATGCAGCAGGATATCAGATCACCTCTGACCATAAAAAATCAGATATATCACTTGTAAACACCTGTACCTTTATAAAAGATAGCAATGACGAAAGCAGAGAGGTTCTAAATAGTCTTTCAAAAGAAGGGAAAAATCTAATCATTGCAGGCTGTATGGCACAAAGATATAAAGAATCATTATTTGAGGAATTTCCAAATACCCAGGCTGTACTTGGAACAGGGAATATAAAAGATGTACTGGAAATTGTAAAAAAAGTCACCGAAAATATAAACAATGGTAAATCTCAAAAAATAGTAAAAGCAGATGAAATTCCAATGTCAGTAGCTGATTCATCTGTTCCCAGGCTCCATACCCAGATTGGACCCAGTGCTTATTTAAAGATTGCAGAAGGATGCGATCACAGATGTGCTTTCTGTATAATTCCTTATCTTCGCGGAGATATGAAATCAAGAACAATTGAAGATATTACAGATGAAGCAAAAAAACTAGTAAAAGATGGAATAAAAGAAATTGTCCTCGTTTCACAGGATAGCACTGCTTATGGAACAGACATCTATAAAAGAAGGGCACTTGCAGATTTGCTTAGAGAACTTTCTGACAAATCAGGTGCACACTGGATAAGGCTAATGTATTCTTACCCTACAGAGCTTACAGAAGAAATGCTGGATGTAATTAGTGAAAAAGAAAATCTAGTTAAGTATATTGATATTCCACTCCAGCATGCAAGTGAAAAAATACTTAAGTCAATGCGAAGACCACCAACCGTAAGAGACACAGTAGAACTAATCCGTAAAAAAATCCCAGACTGCACAATCAGAACTACTTTCATAGTTGGATTCCCTGGTGAAACAGAAGATGACTTCACTGAACTTTATAATTTCGTAAAAGAAACAGAATTTGACAGAGTGGGGGTTTTTACTTATTCACAAGAAACAGGCACACCAGCAGGCACCTTTGAAAATCAAGTTCCCGAAGAAGTTAAAAATGAAAGAAGAGAAAAAATAATGCTTTTACAGCAACAAATTTCACTTAAGAAAAACAAATCGTTTTCAGGAAAGATCCTTGAAATGCTTGTAGAACAAATAGAGCATCATGAAAACGGTAAAACAAGAATTACTGGAAGGTCTTTTCGTGATGCACCTGAAATAGATGGACAGCTTTATGTGGAGTTAAATAAAAAAACAAACAATCCATCACCAGGAGAATTCATAAAAGTAGAAGTTATAGACTGTGATGAGTATGATCTTTATTGTTCTTTATAAATTTAGATTATTCTAATTGCTTCCCACAAAGATTTGACCTTATCTTCTTTCTGCCCTAGAACAGATGCAAAATTTATTAAGTCAGATTCCTGAATATTTTTTAAAGACCCAAAATAACTCATCAATCTTTTAATCTTAGCCTTCCCTAGCCCAGGGATTTTTTCAAGTTCAGTAGTAAAAGTATCTTTTATCCTGGTATCTCTCTGGAAAGTAATTGCAAATCTGTGTGCTTCATCCCTGATTCTCTGTAGTAAAAATAAAGCTTTTGAATCCCTCTCAAGTAAAATTGAATCTTTTTTATCCGGCTTAAATACTTCTTCTTGTTTTTTTGCAAGGCTGACTAGATCAGTTTTAGTTAAATCAAAATTTAGGCTTTCAAGAGCTTCTTTTACTGTACTAAGCTGTCCTTTCCCACCATCAATAATGATAAGGTCAGGCAAGGATGACTCGTTATTTCTATACCTTCTTGTTACAACTTCTCTCATAGACTGAAAATCATCCGGCTTATCAAGCAATGATTTAATTTTATATTTTCTATATCTGTTTTTGTCCGGTTTTCCATCAATAAAACAGACCATGCTTCCTACAGTTCCTGTCCCACCAAGGTGTGAAATATCAAAGCATTCAATATGATCTGGAGAATTTTTAAGACTTAGACCTAACTGGAGCTCTTTCAGAGACTCAGTCAGATTTTCATTATAGGTTTTTTCACTCAGATTTGACAGTAATACCCTTTCCATTACAAGCATTGCATTTTTTTGTGCCATTTTTATAAGCTCAAGTTTTTTCCCTCTTTTAGGGCATGAAATACTCACTTTTTCGGCTCTTGCATTAAGCCAGGTACCAATTTTATCTGATTCATTGAGTTCAGTTTGTACTAAAATTTCATGTGGAATATTTGAATCCTCAGTACGCGCATAATATTGTTTTATGGCTTCGTTAAAAGCTTCTTCAGGACTAGTTTCTTTAGGTAAATTTATATTCAATGCTTCAATTGTAATAATTTTTCCTTCTCTCACCATAAAAAGTTCAAGCACCATAAGGTTTTCTTTGTGGCAATATGCAAATATATCCTGAGATAAATCAGAATCATCACTTACTACAATTTGTTTCTCAAGAACTTTTTCTATTTTCCGTATAGTATCTCTTATTTTTGCTGCTTTCTCATAATCAAGATTAGAACTTGCTTCCTTCATTTGACTTTTTAAATTTTTAAGGACACTTTTATATTTTCCCATTAAAAAATCTTCAACCTGCCGAACAATCTGCTGATAATCTTCTTTTTTAATAAGGTTTTGACAGGGGCCCGAACAAAGACCAATATGATAGTTCATGCATGGCCTGTCTTTAAATAATGGTTTTCTCCTTAAACGCAGCTGAAAACCTTCTTTTAAAATTTTATAGGTTCCCCACATAGCACCAGCATCACTGTAAGGACCAAAAAATTTATTTTTTGTTTTTGGATATTTTGTCTTAAAACCTGCTACATCTCTTATCGGCACTACACGCGGATATGTTTCATCATACGTAATCATGAGCCAGGGGAATTTTTTGTCATCTTTTAACGTTACATTGTATTTAGGCTGATATTTATTAACAAGATTTGCTTCAAGAATAAGAGCCTCATTCTCAGAACGGGTAATTACTGTCTTTATTTCACCGACCTTTGGCATCATAAAATATAATTTTGGTCTGTCTTTCCACGATGAAGTATTCAGGTATGATCTAATCCTATCTTTCAGATTTATAGCTTTGCCAATGTATATGACATCACCCTTTTTATCCAACATCATGTAAACACCAGAAGACGAGGGTATATTTTTTAGTTCTTTTTTTAATGCAGGGTTAATATTAATCATTAGGATTATTCCTTATAATTATATATAATTCCTCTCTCCTTAAAATCTGTTAAAATTATGCACATAAATAATCAAAACAGAATGGAGATTCAATGAGTCAAATGACAATGGTTAAACATGAAATTAAAGATATTTCACAGGCTGTATTCGGAGAAGAAAGAATTAAATGGGCTAAAAGCCAGATGCCAGTCTTAAACAGCATCATGGAAAGATTTAACCGTGAAAAACCATTAAAGAACATAAAAATTTCAGCATGCTGCCATGTTACAACAGAAACAGCAATGCTTGCAATTACTTTAAAAACAGGCGGTGCAGACTGTGTATTAATAGCAAGTAACCCGTTAAGCACTCAGGATGATGTAGCAGCAAGCCTGGTAAAAAATCACGGTGTTTCAGTATTTGCAATTAAAGGTGAAAGCACTGATACTTACAGAAAACATGTAAGTATTGCCCTTGATCATGAGCCAAACATAATTATCGATGATGGTTCAGATGTAGTTGCAACGCTTTTAAAAGAGAAAAAAGAACTTATAAAAAACATTATAGGCACTACAGAAGAAACCACTACAGGACTTGTCAGACTTCGTGCAATGGAAAAAGACGGAGTATTAACTTTTCCCTCAATCGCTGTAAATGATTCCCAGACAAAACATATGTTTGATAACAGGTATGGAACTGGACAATCCACAATAGACGGTATCCTTCGTGCAACTAACACACTAATTGCAGGAAAAATTGTGGTGATTGCTGGTTATGGCTGGTGCGGAAAAGGTGTAGCAAAAAGAGCTAGCGGGCTTGGTGGAAGAGTAATTATTACTGAAATAGACCCGGTAAAAGCACTTGAAGCAATAATGGACGGTTATCAGGTTCTCCCAATGTCTGAAGCATCAAAAATCGGGGATATTTTCATAACAGTTACAGGAAACAAATCCGTCATAGACAAAAAACATTTTGAACAAATGAAAGACGGAGCAATAGTATGTAACTCAGGACATTTTGATCTCGAGATAAATCTTCAGGAGCTTGGAAAAATGGCAAAAGATAAAAAAATAATAAGACCATTTCTTGAAGAATACCAGTTAAACAATAAAAAAATATTTGTTCTTGCAGAAGGCAGACTTGTAAATCTTGGTGCAGCAGAAGGACACCCTGCAATTGTAATGGACATGAGTTTTGCAAATCAGTCCCTTGCTGCTGAATACCTTGTTAAGAACAAAGGCAAATTAAAACCAGGAGTGCAAAAACTCCCTGCAGACATTGACAGAGAAATTGCAGTGCTAAAATTAAAAACTATTGGGATTGACATTGATAAGCTTACCGATGAACAGATTAAATACATAAGTTCATGGGAAGAAGGCACCTAGTATCTGAAGAAAAATGAAATATATCGGAAAATTTTATCATCCACGGAAAAAACTCAGATTTTATGGTCTTTATGACCGGGATGAAAATCTTGTTTATCCTGTTGAATCAATTTTTTATCCAAATAAGACCGGAGATCCTTATAACTTCAACCAGCTTCATCCTCTTCTTTGTATCCAGCCCTCAAAAATAATTGGAATAGGGAAAAATTACAGAAGCCACGTAAAGGAATTTAATTCTTCAGTACCTGAAGAACCCGTTATTTTTATGAAATCCCCAAATTCAATTATTGGTCCTGAGGATAAGATTCTTTTACCTGAAGGAGCAGGACAGGTTGATTTTGAAGGAGAAATTGGAATAGTAATTAAAAAAGAAATTGAAAATATAAGCGAAGAAAATGCTCTTGATTATGTGCTTGGCTATACATGTGCAAATGATATTACAGCACGTGAGCTTCAGAAAAAAGATGGTCAATGGAGCAGATCAAAAAGTTTCAGGACATTTTGTCCGGTAGGGCCATGGGTACTACCTGTTTCCGAATTCCCTAACTATAAAAATCTTTCTCTTAAAACCTATGTGAATGATAAACCTGTTCAGTTTGCAAAAGCAAGCTCAATGATTTTCAGCATTCCATATATAGTAAGTTTTGTTTCAAAGGTTATGACACTATATCCAGGGGATATTATTTTAAGTGGTACACCAGCTGGTGTAGGCCCCTTAAAGAGAAATTATAAAATTGCAGTAGAAATTGAAGAAATTGGTACATTAATAAACAGAGTAAGCAGTAAATAGTCGTTTTTGGAATCTGCCACAAATAAAACCAAGCTTCGTCTTAAAAATCAAAACCAACATGACAGAATTCTGGGATAAACGTTCAAAACAACTTCTGGTACTTTCAGGTGTACTGCTGTTTCTTTTTGCATTACTGAAATTTGCAAAATATTTTTCTGAAATTTTTGCAATTCTTGGAATATCTATTCTTATTGCTTATCTTTTAATTGGTCCTGTAGATTTTCTTACAAGGATAGTAAAATTTCGTTCTATTGCAGTTATGCTGATTTATTTATTTTTAATAATATTCCTTATAACAGTATCAGTCTTTATAGGACCAAAGGTTGTAGCAGAATTTGGAGAGTTTACACAAAAGATTCCTGAAATAACAAACTCACTAAACAAAAATCTTCAGGATCTTCAAATCTCTTTAAATAAGAGCAATATCCCAATTAATATTCCATCAATCAAAACAGGCATACTTAATAAAATAGGCATAAAGACAATGGATACGCTAAGTAACATACTTGGTGTGGCTTCCAGTACAATTCATATGCTCTTTTACATACTTGTAACTTCTGTAATTTCATATTATTTCCTGCTTGAAGGACATAAAATCACACATGGACTTACCGCATACATTCCTCAGAAATATCATGTCCATATACACAATCTAATTTCTGAACTTGACAAGTGTCTTAGAGGTTTTTATGGTGGAATGGTAAAACTTGCTGCAATTAATGCAACTGTAATGTTTACAACTTATCTCATAATGAAAGTGCCTTACTCGCTTCTGCTTGCACTATGGCATTTCCTTTCATGCATTATCCCTGTGGTCGGTGGGTGGTTCGGACTTATACCAGCAATACTTGTAATCGCATTTACTGATCCCTTAAAAATCTGGATCCCACTTTTAGTATATGAAGGCTTCACAAGACTCATTAAGGATAATTTCATTACACCAAGGATTATGGGTGATGCAATTGGAATGCACCCGGTATTGGTACTCATAGCAGTACTGGCAGGACTAAAAACAGCTGGACTTGTAGGGATTCTTTTTGCATTGCCATTATTCGGTACAATAAATGTAATATTTAAATACTCACTAAAACAAATCCCCAAACAACAGGAATAATTACAGATATTTTTGTCTTACATAAAAAAGAAACGGACTGAATATGCTAATCTATTTTAGTGTCAATTGTTCATTTTATGCGCTAGTAGCTCACCGGTAGAGCACTCGGCTTTTAACCGATTGGCAGTGGGTTCAATTCCCACCTGGCGCACATTCAAAATCCAAAGAATCGGATCTCATTCTAATCAAACTTATAACTTTTAACAGTTTGACATCTGGTTCAATTCCCACCTGGCGCAAGTTTTAAAACGGCTCGTCGCATATTCGCTCTTTTTCATTTCTATTAAGGAACTACTATGACTCCTCGCCTATTTAGCCTTGTTGTTCAATGACGCTCAGACTTTCGCTCACAGAAAGTCTTCGCTTGGATTATCTGTTAAATAGTGAAACATTTTTCTAACTAAAAGGGCTTACAAAAGCGAAACCCATACCCTAAGCGGAGCGTTGGAGGCGCCAAGCCCACCAAGCGAAGCATGGGTATGGGTGAGCATAAAAATGTAAGCCCTTTTAGCTTTTATAGGGTAAAATACACAAAAAGCTTGTTTTAAAAGTAATTAGCTTGATTCCTGCCTAGCGCAAAATCTTCAAATGCCGGTTATTTCATTAAACGAAATAGAAATTAGAAAACCATTACCAGGTTTTAAAGGACAGTTTATCCATACAGATAAAATAACCATTGCATTCTTTGAAATAGAACAAGGGGCAGAACTACCTGAACACTCTCACCATCACGAACAAATTTCTACAATTATTGAAGGTAGATTTGAACTTAACCTAGGAGGAGAAACTATAATTCAGGAACCTGGAAAAGTTACTGTTATACCTTCAAACATTCCTCATTCAGGAAAAGCCCTAACTTTCTGCAAAGTAATAGACGTATTTTGTCCTGTAAGGGAAGATTACAAAAAGTGAAACTCAATTAAACCTTTTAGTCTCTTTCATGGTTATCGCCATTTTCTTTATCAGTAATACGATCAAGATGAATTTTAAATGGTTTTAAAACCCACAATAAAATAAGCGACATAAGAGTAATAATAAAAGCCAGCACAAACATACCAGTGCCGCATGCCATTCCAACTGAAGCAGCGACCCATAAGGTTGCTGCAGTAGTAAGTCCTTTTGTAACATATCCCTGGTGAAGTATTGCACCTGCTCCAAGAAAACCTATACCAGTTACAATTTGTGCTGCAACCCGTGATGTATCAACCCCATGAAAACCATAAATCGACACAAGTGTAAAAGTTGCTGATCCAATACAAACCAGCGACAGTGTCCGGAATCCAACCGTTTTATGACTAATTCCTCTTTCAATCCCTATAATTATTCCAAGCACAAAAGACACAAGGATTCTTATTATTATTGTTTGCGCTATATTTAAATCTGTTGCAAGCGTTTCCATAGTGTTTTTTAAATCATATACCCACCAATATAAAATAAATCACGTTTTGTTGTGATTTTTTACTGAATATGCTTGAATATTAATAATCAATAAACCGAAAGAAACATATAAATGCTAAGAGTCAGTTCAGCATTATTAAAAGGGCTTGTTGCTACTGGCGCATTAATAGCTGCTGGTGAAAATTATCATGCTCATAGTACTAATTTATATGCACAGGAAAGACCCCTGAATGAAACAGAACCAGGGAAAAAATTAACAAATACAATCAGTGCCTTTTTAAAAGCTAACGTGCCTAAGGGATATGAATTAAGTCCAAGAGAAATTATAGAAATGTACGGGTGGGTTATAAAAATATCCACTGAGGCTGATGCCCTGGAAAAAGATAAACAAGCTCAATATGTAAAAGACCAGCTAGCAACAGTCAAAAAAACATACATAATAGTTACTGATGAATCACTACAGTCATTAACAGATGGAGTAAACAAATTTAGAACAGTGAGAAATCAGACAGATAACAGCCAGGTACCAGCAAAAGACCGTATTAAACATGGAGAGTTATTATCTAACAGAGGAATAGTATCCAGATCTACACAGTTTGCACAGGCAGCAGGAATGACTGCTTCCCAGACAAATGAACTCATGGAGCTTATGCTTGGAAATAACAAAGGATTTATAGCTGAAAGGATCAACACCCAGCTAGATTCATATGAAACAAACAGCAGGGCAAAAAGAACCGGAGAGAAACTGGTCGAAGCAGTTAAATTACACAATCCTAATAATTAATATCCTCTTATATTTCTTACTATCTCCTCTATGGGAGGTAAATCTACAACCCCATCAAAATCACCTGGCTCATAAATAGCTATATTAGGATCATCATGTACTGTTGCATTTGTGCCAAGATGTAATCCCAATAAACCAGGACAATATTTAGGGATTGCATCTTTTTTAACATGCCGCGCTCCTGCTAATCCAAATATTGGTAACCCGGGATATTTTATCCTCCCACATCCAATATTTGCAGCCATATATCTGTTTACAAGATCTTCCTCCTCCTGATAATTTGATGGTCTTGGACACATATCAAATGGGATTACAGGAACTCTTTCTGACTGCAGAACTGGCAATATAAACTTTCTTAATGATGCTTCATATTCATCTATCATTTTTGCCTGATATCTTTTAATAGCAACCATGGCTATATCAACAGGAACAATAGGATCATGAGTAAATTTGTTTAATGTATCATCAAGCTGTGCCGGCAACTCCAGGGCAGAAACAAATTCTATGCCACGGGATTTTGCTAATTTAACAGCAATAGCGTAAAAAAGATGATGTGACATTTCCGTATGAGTATCACCAACTAAAACATCTCTGCCATTTTCAAGTTCACCCAGTATAGCCTCCATAGCATCGCCATAAGGTAGTAATGGTTCTGCTGTAATAAACCTGTTAGCACCAGTAGAAATCAAATCCAGCCTGTTTAGCCGTTCCCTCCAAGCAGGATATAACTGGATAAAATGCTTATCCGGGTGAATTCTCATTGTTTCCCCTGTATATGGAACTAAATTACTAGGACATTTATTCCAAATATAGAAAACTGAAATTAAGAAACAGTTAAATGAATCTTACAATAGCTGATGGTTAAAGGGTTTCAAACTCTTTAAAATGTTGAAATAAACAAAATTGCTAACTAAAAAACTGTTTTAAAATTTCCTATAACAAAACTACATGAAATAAAATTTGATTGTTAACGTTAAACAGCAAGGTTTAGCTAACTGGTTTGAGATGTAAAAGGTTAAGAATAAAAGTAGTTATTTGTTATTAAAATCAAAAGATTTTAATCTAAGCTCCCAAACTAGTATTAAATATTCGAATACCAGGAGTCACTTCCGACTTAAGTTTTAAATGGATATCTTCACCATTAATATCCCACAGTTCAAATTTTGGGAAATTTCCTTTAATTGAAACCAAATCCCTTAGTCCCATATAAAACTCCCTGTCTGTTTTTTCAGCAATTACTCTTCTTTCTAAATCAATTAGTGTGCTTCCTGCACCACTTACCACACAAACAGGAATTATTTCTCTTTTGTTATCAGAGAAGAAATTAAGCCCTCTTGCTCTGGAGGCAATCGATTTAATTTCTTCTATACCTTCAATAGCCCGTCTAAAACTGCTTTTTACTTTTATTAAATAAGTCCTATTTTTTGTTTCAACTCTCATATCTTCTTTTTCAATTTCATTAGGATCCACAATGTCCATTTTTACTATCTCAGGAGGACGATATTTTTTATTAAACACTTCTGAAAGACTAACTGCAGCTTCAGCTTTAGCATAATAACCAAAAACATACCTAGGGTTTAGTTTCTCTTTTTCCATAGCTTTCTTAAAAAGCCTTATTGCACCACTAACACCATTTGAATCAATTCTTATTATGTTCCTTATAAATGTCCTTCCTGCCCTGAAAGCATCATTTTCTTTGCTGCCTAGAAACAAAGCTAAATCTCTTTTTGTAGAATACGCATGTAAATCATGACTGGTTGAATTATCCAGCATATTACTAATACTGACTCTTACAGAATCATCAGCCTGACAATATTGTAAAAATGCCTGATACTCAGATTCTATCGTAAATAAGTCACCGGGTAGTTTATCTACACCATTTCTTGTTTTTAACCCTGATAACGATTGTAAAAATCCTACTCTTAAAATTACTTCTTCAGGACTTAAAGTCGAGTAAATATTCTCTCCTAATCTAACAGTCTGCAGAAAAGCATCTGATACCTTACTATCCAACCCAATAGTACTCTGGTAGGAGTTAACTCTTCTAACCGTGTCAGGAAGGATAGTTGAAGGATATCTCATCGGCAAAACCACAGCTCTGTCTTCATCATTGGTAACAGATACAGAAACTGGTTCAGTTAGAATCTGATTTTGTTCTGTTACCTCTTCAGCTATTTCAGGAATTATATCGTCCTCGACTATTTGTAAATGTTGATTTCCTGGATTCCTGACACAAATAATCCCGGTTATTTTTTCTGCTATTGCCGGATTGTTAGTGTTTCTGGTTATAAAAGATATTAATGCTACTCGTGCATTATCCATTACTGAACCTAATGTTTCATCACCTCGCCTGGATCTGTGCGATGAGCCAAAATATCTTGCTGCACGTTCAAATGGTTCCCCCTGCCCAATGTCATCCAGGAATGAAATAACTTTTTTATTTGGAGCAGAAATTTCACTGATTTTCCCCAGAAGAATATTTGCAGCCTGGGAAGCAGACAACCCCTCAAGCTCACTCATTTCAATGGTTATTAATTTTCTCTCTGCTTTAGAGACTTGAGTATTTATTCCACTGAGATTTTCCTGTGGTTTTGTTATTTGTGCAGAAGAAACAATTACAAGCGATTTTGGCTTATCTACCTGCATAGTAACAGGTGTACCGGCTTCAGGCACCACATTAAGGATACTTTCTTCATTTGAAGAAGCTTTTGATCTGAAAAGAAATGATACACCTTGTTTTAATTTCACTGCACCATCTTTTATAGCACCTGCAACAGCACAACCTAATTCATAGTATGAATAAAAAAATGAACCTATCTTTTTACCTACGAATTTAAATAATGCACCAACATCTTCTAGCCCACCTGACAATTCATCTCTAAACGATGAGTCATCTTTTCTGTAAGTTCTTCCAGCATTTCTTACAGATTTTTTGCGAACACCATTGCCTGGGTTAGCAGAACTTTTTTCTGTTGTTTTTTTACCAGGGGGCTGATTGCCTACTTTACTGATTTTCTTTGAACCCATATAAGTATTGAATTATAATTTCCATTACAGTAATTTATCAGAAAAATAATAATTTATTTGAGTTACAAACTATAAAAATATGTAAATCACAAGGGTAATCAGATTAAAATTGTTTAATCTTTTCTGTGGGCTAAGTTAAGTAACCCCCACAAAGCTCTCTTCTACAATTTTCGGATCAACTTCTTTTAAAAATGCTCTAAGCTTTACGTTTAGTACCGGCTTATTAGCTTGAAAGTCTTCAAGCTCAACAATTGCCATATTTTTTTCTGAGACTTTACCGCCTTCTCTAAATTTCACCTGAAAAACAGCGGACTGACCCGGATGAGTTAATTCTCCAGACCACCATTTGTATTCAATGCCACCACGATCTTCTACATCGTCAAGTTTAAAAGGTGAATATTTATTTTCATCATATTTTAATAAAGTCTGCCCTACCGGAGTAAAATCTTTATCTCCACTAACGGCATGTGTTGTTTGTGCTTCAAAGGTGACACCTTTTTTATTTGTACTTTTAATTTGCATTACTGACCCTGCACCTAGGCTTAAATACATCCCTTTTTTTGGTGTAAATGGCATTGACTGATAGTAAAATCCAGGCGGATATTTTATTTCATTAGTTGAATAAATTTGAAGACTCATATGATTTTTATTATCCCAGTTAACATTCAGAATCAATTGCAAAAGATTTCTTACAATTAAATATGTTTTACTCATGTTAATATTCAAGAACAGTGAAAATTACAAGACGCGAGTTCATGCCAGCTTTTGCTGCCTTAGGTGCTAGCTTTGCTGGCATAGCAAGTGCAAATGAAGTACACCCAAAACATGCAGAACCAGTTAAGCCAAATGAGCCACCTAAAAAAGAAGTATTAAATGAAGCAGCTAAAACTTCAGAGCAGGATTCTACAGCAATAGAAGTACTGCGGTGGATAGATCCAAATCTATCAAGTCTAATTATTAATCTTACATATTGTTTTACTGAACCAATAATATTTCATAAAAATAACCTTGAAAGATTAAAAAAAGGCATTGGAGGAATAAGTGAGGCAGACTTAATCCACAATAACTCAGACAGATGGGCAAATGCAATGGCAAGTGCAATGTCTTATCTCCTGGCTTACTCTGCAAGGTTTCCTTTTACTGTATGGGTTGCAAATGAGAGTTCCGAAGGTTCAGAAGAAGTAAAAAAACAAAACAGAGTATTTTCAGATTTTATGACAATTAATACTTATTATGGACAGACATTTGCGGACAGATATTTGACGAATGCTTTTCAGCATGAGCTAAGACAGGCATATAAAAAAGTACTTATGGAAAATCCACAATATAAATATCAACCCTGGGCTATACCTTTAAGCAAAACAATTCAAATATTTCGGGATATTTATCCTCCAATAAAAAGCAGTGTTAAGGAAGATGTAAAAGAAAGTGCAGGTGCCCTAAAAAGACTTGGAAGCATTAATGAAAATCTTGCCGTGGAATGGTTACGAAGTAGAAGAAACCAGTTAGATTTAATGCTTATATTCTTAAGTTATGTAGGCACATTTACTGATATTCCATCACTTATTACAGGCAACAAATTAAATGCTAATTCAGCAAACACTGCTACAGGTAGGGTAATAGCAAACTTACCGTGTCAGGCAGTACTATGCAAAAATTTATTAAAGAAATTAAAAGAAAAAGGTGATATGGACGGTTATAACGAAGAAAAAGTAATGTCTGCCGCTGGTTTACTCAATGGACCTATTTACTATGCAATAAATTCTGCTATTCAGTCAGTTACCGATTCAGCACTTGGTCTAAAAAAATATTCAGATACTGATGTAGCATTCTCAAACCTCAGGGAAATAATTGGTGCTATTAATGGAAGTATAATTTTTATGTTTTTACAGTATAGGCTTGAAAGCACAGTTCGGGCAAACATAAAAGATACAAAAAAGGGGCTTGCAAAAGAAGGCATGGTGAGCAGATTTGCAAACTGGTATATTGAGCCTGATGTAAAGGGAAATAAACCTGATTCATAAAGACTTCATTTAACCTTAAACAGAATTCAATCTATAATATTTTCATATCATGCTGCGAATTGCTGCTTTAACAATTGTTTTATTTTTTTATACCTGGACAGTAACTGACGGGACATATAATTTTTACCGTGAAAATAAGCATGCTCCCCTATACAGCTATCTTGCAGATGGATTTTTACATGGACAGTTACATTTTGTTCAGAAGCCACCTTTAGAACTGCTTAATCTGGAAAATCCCTATGACACATACCAAAACAAAGATTTCAGGACAAATGGGTGGCATGATGTTTCACTTTATCGTGGAAAATACTACTTATATTTTGGTCCAGTACCTGCAATTGTATTGTTCATGCCATTTAAACTCTTAACTAAAAAAGAAATGTCTGATCGGCTTGCTATATTGATATTTTCATTTGGAACCTTAATCTGGGCAACTTTTATAATAGGATACCTTAAAAAAAAATATTTCCCAACTGTCCCTGAATACATGGTAGCAACTGCTATTTTGCTTGTTGGTTTTGCTAATGTCTGCCCTTACCTATTAAGGAGAGCATTAATGTACAGCATAGCAATTGCATCAGCAATTTTCTTTACCACCGCTGCAATATATTTCCTGTCTAGAGCTATAGAGAAACATAAGCTAAATATAGTCTGGCTGTCTTTAGGCAGTCTGTTTGTAGGTCTTGCTGGCGGATGCAGACCACATTTTATACTTTCTGGAATTGTTTTAATTATATATCTTTATTTCCTTATTCAAAAAAATTATTTTCCCCAGGCAAAGCATGCACTAAAAGCATTAGTTATACCGTTTATTATCTGCCTCATTACACTGTTTGCTTATAACTATTTGCGCTTTGAAGACATAACTGATTTTGGATTCAAATATCAGCTTGCAAGAAATAAATTAACAATTACAGATACTATGGGAGTTATATATTGTGCTTCAAATATAAACTGGTACTTTTTCACAACACCTCATCTTTTTTCAGATTTTCCATATGTCCTCTTAAGATTATGGAAAGCCCCCTACTTTTCACAACCATATGAAAGGATTTTAGGATTATTTCCAGGCATACCTTTTGTTTTATTAATTTTTGAAATGCTAATTGTTAAGTGGCTTTTAAAAAGTAACAAATTAAAATCTGTTCAAAACTCAGCTAATTTTCCAAAACGTGAATTTATTATTATTATTATCCCTGGAATAGTAACACTGTCAGTTTTATTAACACTCTGCTATGTAACTATGAGATATCTTGCAGATTATATGACATTTTTTATATTAGCTGGAATTATTGCATGGTTTTATCTGTACATAAAACTAATACAAGGTTCATTATTTTCAAGAGTAACAAATTTATTTGCATACTCATCTGCAATTTACAGCATTTTAATTGGAATTGCAGCCTCAATAATCGGACCTGATCTTGGTTTAGTAGAAACAAATAACCCTGAATTCAGAAAACTACAATTACTATTTTTCCCCGTTTCTGTCTTTTTTCACTACTTTGATAAAAACATTTGACATATTTTATAAGCATTAGACTTTCAACATCTTTTTTAAATTTTCTTCTCTGCAGCTTAGATCAAAAACTGGATCCATTAAACTAATTTTTTTGTTTTTAATTTTTTGTGACAAGTGTAATCCCTTTTCAATTTCTATTGAAAAATCATCAGGTTTTCTGCCATATGATACATAACCATTTATTCCGTCCATTATAATTCCTTTGTCCAGCACATTCGTTATCACACATGGCGTTCCACAGGCAAGCGATTCAAGAACTGCAAAAGTGGTACCCTCAAAATGTGATGTAAGCAATGTAACATGAGCAGTCCTGTAATATTCTGGCAGTAAATTGTTTGGAATTATCCCGATATTTATAATATTCTGAGCATATTTGACTTTATATTTTTTTATTAATTTATTATATGATTCATCACTTACACCAATGATTATTAGTTTTACATTTTCATTTCTCTCTGAGACTAAATGGAAAGAACGAAATAATAATTCCGGGTTTTTACTAATTTCATCGTCTAATCTCCCAACATAAAGGAGTATTTTGTCATCATTTTTTATTCCTTTAATACTAAAGGTCCTGTCTTTAGGATATGGATTAAATATTCTGACATCAACTGAATTCGGTAGGTAGTATACTTTCCTTCTTAAAATGCCTATTGGAGAGTTAAATAAAATTATGTCCTTTTTATCAACAACAATCCTATCAACCAGTAATAACGAGAATAAACATCCTAGAGAAAAAAACATTTTTATTAAAATATTTTTGTGACCATAAGCCCATAAATTCCCTCTGATTGAACTTGCAAAAAATAAATATACTTTTGAGCGGGGATTTAATAATTTAATTAAAAGAGCTAATATTAGCCGACCGTATACAAATACAATTGTTTTATCCTGATTAAACTCCTTAACTCCCAAACAGGGTTTATTAAACATCATTTTAATTAAGCTGAAATTATATTTGTTTCTTCCTAAGGAAATATTTTTAACTGTAATATTTTATAACTCATCATCAAAATGCTCAATTCCTCCGAGTAAAATAAGATGAATATCATAATCATCATTTTTTAATGAGTGAAGATTAGAAATAAGTAATTTCCCTGCACCTCCAACAGTAATTGGGAGCTTATATCCATTAACCTCAAATGGTGATTCTTCTGAACCATAAAAAATTGATATTAAAGATTTAACCATAGACTATTTTAAATTCTTTATTGGTTTTAATCCCGGTCATATCATGCAATATATTAATAAGCCATGAAGTTGCTAATGGAAACACTTTAAATGACAGCAGCAACAATGCAAAAATCACTTTATCAGGTTGAAAAAAAGAGCTTAAGGGAGAGAGAAAAAATGATTTTTTGAGATTTTTAATAGCCAAATCATATTCACCATCAATTGTGCATAAAACAGCAATAATATATTTACTTCCTGAATAACACTTACTACTAAAACTTCTGGTAAATCTGTTTTTATCCTTAAATAAATTGTCAAGGATTGCGCTTGAGACACATTCAAGCTCATCATAATTTTTAGAAATGTTAGTAGAATGCCTTCTATAGCCAACTAGTATTCTTGGCAATGTAATTATGGGAAAATACTCGCTTAATCTTATAAAAAAATCCCAATCTGAAACAAGCAAATACTCTTTAAATAATCCAACTTTATCAAAACAATACTTCCTAATAAGCGGAGCACTGCCACAAGGAATTCCATTTACTTCTGAAACATTTTTAAAAACATTTCCATTTAAATTTTTTCCAACTCTCCAGCCAGTTAATCTACTGTTATTATCAATTACTGCTGCAAAACAAGATACTAAACCTGCATTAGGATTCTCTTCTAATGCTTTTACCTGAAGTTCAAGTTTTTCTTTATGCCAGATATCATCCCCATCCATAATCGCTATAAATTCTCCCCTAGAAAACCTGATTCCAGTGTTCCTGCCACCACCCTCACCTCTATTCTCCTGATTAATTAATTTTATATCCTGATATAATTCATAAAATTTTTCTATAATTTCTTTTGTTTTATCTGTAGAGCCATTATTTACAACAATAATTTCAAAGTCCCTATAAGTCTGATTTAAAACAGACTGAATAGCTTCCTCTATAAAGCTTTCAAGATTATGAGCTGTTATAACTACTGAGACCTTTGGATTTGGCATGATAATCTCTATTATAGAGATATTAAAATCTTTATAGTAGAGATTTACAATAAGAGAACTATACGAACCAATGATCCTACTGATAATCCCTTAACAGTTTAAATAGTACTCAGTATATATATTTTCTATAATTTATTTAAATTTAAGAATAAATTTCATATACAATAGTCTAACAAAGGAAACAACTAAATGAATGATTTTCTTAAGAGATTTACAGGAATATTGGCCTTAATTTACATTCTGTTTTTTTGTGGTTTTTTTATACATTCAGAGGGACATCATTCTGAAGATTCTGGCTATCCACTGGGACCTAAGGATATAAAGTTTGCAAGGAGTAAACCTAATACATTTTTTGCGTGGGGACTTACACAAAATCCTGACTATATTGTTGAAGAAATTGACAAAGAAATTGCAAGAAAAAAAACAAACACTTTCTTTGCTTTAGGAGCAACACAGAATCCTGGCTATATTGTTGAAGAAGCTGACAAAGAAATTGCAAGAAACAAGCCAGGCTCAGTTTTTGCACTTGGGGTCACAAAAAATGCATCATTCATAATAGAAGAAACAGATAAAGAATTTGCAAGAAATAACCCTCTGTCTAATTTTGCAATCGGGCTAACACAAAATCCTAATTATGTTGTTGAACAGGCAGACAAGGAAATTGCCAGAAACGATCCCTCATCTTTATTTGCTGCAGGAATTGCAAAGAACAAAAGCTACATAATTGAACAGGAAGACATACAGATAGCAAGAACCAACCCTGAAACTATATTTTCAGGTGGTATTGCTTTGAACCCAAATTATATGATTGAAGAAACGGACAAAGAAATTTTAAGAAACAATCCGAATACCTTATTTGCCGGCGGACTAGCTTTGAATCCAAACTTCATTGTTAGCCAGACAGACAAAGAATTTGCCAGGAATAACGCAATAGTTCCTAAAGGTGCTGATTTGACTGATAGCTTAATTCTTGGCTCTATAATTACTCAAAACCCAAGCTATGAAATAGAACAAATAGATATTGATCTAGCCAGGGATAATCCTGGAAGTCTGTTTGCATCAGGAATAGCTCTAAATCCAAACTTTATGATTCAGGAAGAAGACCTAAAAATCGCACGGAGTGCATTTAAAAGCTTTTTTGCAGCATCCTTAGCAGTCAGAACAGACTACCCAATTACTGATAAAGATATAAAAATTGCAAAAAGAAATCCAAACACCTTTTTTGCACATGCACTTACTCAGAACCCTAATCCAGCCGGAGCTAGCATAGATAACTACATGGAAGTCTTTGTAGCAGTAATTTTCCCATTATTACAGGAATTGTTTTCAGATCCGTTAACTGGAGGAGAATAAATGAAAACTAAAATAAAATCTTTTATTTGTATCCTTATAATCACTTTTTCTTCTTTATACACAAAGGCTGAAGAACCCCTTATCCCAATTGAACTAGTTGCCTGTTTTTTAAATACAAGTAAGACTGAAACAGTAATATCCAGAATTGATGTTGGTTTACAACCATTAAAGCTTGCAGTAAATCCTGTAACAAGAAAACTATATGTAACTAATTTTGCCAGCGATACTGTTTCCGTAATAGACACTGAAACAAATTTTTTATTAAGCACCATTAATACTGGAAAGGCTCCTAATGGCATTTCTGTAAATTCAAAAACAAATAAAATTTATATTGGGAACCAGCTGGATAATACTGTTACAGTAATTGATGGTTTAACTGACACAGTAGCTACTACTATATCTGTAGGACAAAAGCCTGTTCACGTCCTGGCAAATGAAAGCACAAACAAAATCTATGTTTCTAACCAGGATTCAAACTCAGTATCAATTATTGACGGTAGCAACGATGCAGTGACCACGGAAATATCAGTTGGTAATAAACCACAAGGAATTGGAATAAATACAAAAACAAACAAAATCTACATTGCAAACACTGAATCAAATAATATTTCAATAATAGACGGTTCATCTAATGCAGTTATAAAAACCATAGAAAATATAATTACAAACCCAACAGGAATTGCAATAGACGAAGGGAAAAATATAATATATGCATTCAGCACATCTGGAGAATCACTTCTTGGAAGAGGGGTATTATATATAATTAATGGTTCATCTGATACTGTAACCAAAAGTATCATTATTGGCTCAAATGGCTCAGAAATAGCTTTTCATAAGGCATCAGACAAAGTTTATATTACTCATACATTTAACAGTACAGTAGACGGATATGACTCAAAAAAGGATGAACTCCTTTGTACCATTACTGAAATATTTGATCCTGTTGGTATTGCAATTGACCCCAAATCAAACCTAATATATATTTGTGAGACCTCTACAAGCAAAGTCGCAGTTGTTAAAGACACAGGTATTAAAAAAGATGATGACAACAAACCAGATAAACCGGAGAATCCTGAGAACAACACAAATAATGGCACAAATACAAATCCGGAATTAGTAAATAACTTCAATCAGGCAATAGAAGAATTAACTAACATTCAAAGTGAGATAAAAAACTCATCTAGGTTTGCAAGACCAGTAGCAACCAGGATTGGTTCTGCAATAAAAAAACTTAGAAAGGCAATCCAATTCAGCCAGTCAACATGTGAAAATCAAATACAAATCAGCATAGAAAAACTTGAAAGTATAATATCTTTCTTTGAAAGCAAGGGTTGTTCAGAGACAAAATCACAAAGATGTATTCCTGCTGATATATTAGATGATCTTTTAACTCAATATGAAAACCAAATTGAAGTAATAAGGTCAGTTACTGAAACTGATGATAATGCAAATAACACACTGGATCTTTGTGAAAGATGATCACGGTTTTTTTTCAGACTTAGGTATAAGATTTGCAAGCGGCATTGTAGATAACGGGGTTGGCATAATAAATCTTGATAAAGGTTCTATAACCCTTATATTTGCTGCTTGTCCAGGCTCATTAGCTATTGGCATAAAATTACCTAATGGCATAGGAAAAAGAGGCGTAGGCATCTGAAATCTTCCTGCAAAATCCATAGCACCTATGTGAGATTTTTCTTCCTGAGTTAAAATTGGAATCTTAAAAGCACCATCTATTAATCTGGTTATGTTTACGTTATTTGAGCCAAATCCATGAGGCAGATAGCCTCCTCTGCGAACCCATCCAGAAACCCCTATGAGTTTTCCATCCCTCAGGCTTATTATCGGTCCTCCTGAATTACCACCGTCTAACTCGGTGACCTGAGTCTGATTAGCATACAACCTGTCGCCAAGAAGCACGTATCTACCAGGATGCCTAACAAAACCTATAGAGATTGAACTGTTCAAACCTCCTGGGTTTCCAATAACAACTATAGGTTCACCATATAGAGGAGGTTGCATTGGCCCTCTTATTTCAAGCCCAATATTTTCTGGTATTTTAGCGTCTATGTTAGGGGGCAATTCACTTAAAGCTAAATCCCCTGTATCTGACTGTAAGAATGGTATTGTACCGCCCGGCAGAGGGGTAGGTGTCATTTTAAAAGAGAAACCATCAAACATTCTTATGGTTAGCTCTTGTCTGAGCCAGTGAACTACATCAGAATGTCCATGACCTACTGTAAGAAGATATCGTTTACCATTTGCTCTTATAATTGAACCTGCTCCAAGCACAGAATTACCTTCACTATTTCTGTAAGAAATATTTACTGCAGATGGTCCTACCCTACCAACCATTCCCATTACTTGTTCCATCCCTATAGATGTACCTAGTCTTTGGTTTAATTCACCTATGGTTGTCTGCATATTTTCTACAACACGTTGGTTTTCGTTTAATCTGTCACTTAAATCCCTATTTGCAGCACTGGTTTGATCTGCAAGATTTTGTGCATCCTGTAATTTTTCTCCAAAGACTCTTGCCTGAGCTGCCGCATTTGTTGCCTGAGCTTCTCTTGCTTGCCTTTCTCTTGCAAGTGAAGCCTCATGATCAGATTTCATCTGATCAATTCTTCTTTCAAGACCCACAGTGTTTTCATTCTGTTTATTAATGTCACTCTGCTGGAAATATAAAGCTGTGCCTCCTCCTCCAGCCAACAATAAAACTGCTGCTTTGCCTAAAGAAGCTCTGTTAATCCTTAACACACTCCCCCTTACTATAACCAGTTACAGACACTGACCCGTGAAGTTATATCCTTACTGCTTTATATGTTTAATTAATTGTGTTTATTCTATTATTACTTAAATCATTTGTCTATAGTTTGTTTAAAATCTTGGGGTGCTTGATTTGTTATTAAATAAAATATTTAAAGGATTATGTTAAAGGAACTTAATTTTCTGTCTACGAAGCGAGCCATTCATAAAAAATATCAAACAATTAAGTCTGTTCTGGTTAGATATTCACATGAATGAACAGATAATTTAACAATTTAACATTTAACAAAAACTGTTTTGTTTATGCTAATATAACTTGTTAATTAATACTATTTGAGAAATCATAAATTACTTAGGTGCAAGTATGCCTATTGATAGCATAAACAGTGCTAAAAGCGGAAGAACTGGTGCTTACCTTAGAAATACTTTATTCGTACTTCTAGGTGTTGGCACTGCAGGAGGAGTAGGTGGTTACTTCCAGCTTAAGGATGAAATTAATGGTAAGAATACACAGCTTACTCAAAAGCTTAATGAAAGTGAAACTGCAAGAGCTAGTATGGCTGAAGAGCTAGCAAAAGCAAATGCAACAATTGCAAGACTGGAACAAGGTATGTCACTCAACAAATCTGCAATTGAAGGTAATGCAACAGCTATTGATGAATATAGAAAAGCTTTAGCAAATATGGGCTCAGAAGCTCAAGTTCAAAACAAGAAAATTGAAAGCTTAGTTAAAAGGGATGGAGAACACGATAAAGGTCTTGCCAATTTAAATAAAAGTTTAGATACAGTAACTATTAAAGTAGGTAATTTAGAAACTAAAGTTTCAGTAAGTGATCTTCAAGACGTATACAACAAAGCTCTATCCTCTACAGTTATAGTTAATATGGAAGTAAAGTATAAAAAAGATGATGGCATGGGTACTGTAGTAGAAAAGACTGAAACTCACCAAGGTTCAGGAGTAGTGGCTGCCCACATAAATGGGGGAAAAGATGGTGGTTATATTGTTACTAACTGGCATGTTTTAAATTGTGAACATTTGAAAGACGAGGATTATAAAAATAAAGAGATAACATTAACCTTTCCAGATGGCAATAAAGTAAAAGCTAAACCACATTATTATTTGGACAGCAGTGGAAAAGAACAATTAGCCAGGAAAAAAGATCATGATCTTGTTCTTCTAAAGACAACTGAAAATATTTCAAAGGCTGTTCCTGTTTCTTTTGCATCTGATGAACCAAAAGCAGGAGAAGCTGTGTTTGTAGTTGGAAATCCATTTGGAGATGTCCTTGGTAATAGATTTTCAGGAAGCTTTGGCATTATAAGTGGCGATAGCATTGTAAAATATGGAAGTGGCTCTCCTACTATACTCTCTAAAGATGAAAAAGATGCAATAAAAACCACAAGAACTGATGCTGCAATGAATCCTGGAAATTCTGGCGGGCTTGGATGGAGAGTAAGGGACGGAAAAATGGTATTCATGCCTACATTTATTTTCCCAGGCGAAATATTTCACGGAATGGGTTTTGGTGTTACAGCACCTACAATAAGTGGTGATATTAAAACATGGATTCCATATGATCTGAATTCACATGGCGGCTTTGTGGAGAGAGAATCAAAGCCTGCAAAACCTGCTCCTGTCAAAACGAGTAAAATAACTCCTCAGAATAAAAACACCAGGACCTGGCAAAAAGGCTATACTCCTCTAGTTAGACAATCAGAGCTTAGAAGTTACAATACTGCAGTTTTAGCAGGAAGAAGATTTACTTAAAATGCTTCTTTTTAATTAAGAATAAAGGGCGTTTTTATCTTTGGTCTTCCACTATCAATAACAAACCTGTTAGAGTTTTGTCTTAAGTAGTTTAAGTTATCCACTGAAAAAATATCCTTGTTTTTTATAGAAGCTGTATCTGTAATCATTCTTAATCCACTAAATAACAATAAATCTAATATTTCAATCTGAGTTTTTATTCTTTCAGCTTTTGATAATAAAATTTCAGATTTATATTCAAGAGGCTTATTCTTTAATTCAGGGAATGCATTGTCAAGCGCTCTAATAATCATATTTTCTCTCTGAGAAACAGGATTTCTTCGGATTTCTCGTAAATTTATTACTAGAGAGTCTAATTCCTTAACATCACTAAGGATTGAACTAGCATAGCTCAAAATATGTGCAGGTAAATCAGGATATTCAGTAATTTTTTCAACGAATTCTCTTGCTGCCTCCATCTCTCTGCCCAAATATTTAGAGCCAATAAATATAGCTTTGGCAGGTTCGGTTTGATAATGAATAAAACCTCTTTGGAAGTCAGCAAAATTTTCTATTGCTGATTGAGAAAATGATTGAGGATAGTTAAGTAAAGCATGTTGACTGATAGAGCTCTCATGGTTGCCTTTAAATTGCTGCATTAAGCCTGCCACATGAACAATAGCACCACAAGAAACATATGATTCGTTTGCATATAATAGTGCATCTGTTTGTACCTGTATGGATTCTAATGCAGTTCTTTCTACATTTTTAGCTAGTTCTTTAAGATGAAGTCTGGCTTCTTCATCTGTTATCAGCTCACCAAAAACATCTTCAACAAAATCAGACACATAACCATTCTGGTAATTCAGGATACATTCAGTAAATATTTTAAGATTTTCGCCTGTAAATTCTCCATTCTCAATTTCAGAAGCAAGCTCGGAGAGCCCAAGAAGAAGATACTTTGGTTCTTTAAGTTTCTTGGCAATATGAAGAAGATCTTCAATTTGGTTAAATTGCGTATTTAAAAAATCAATCAGCTCTTTTTTTGCATCGGAATGTTGTTTTAAAATAGTTTGAGCAGATTCTAATTTTAAAACGTATAATTTGTTTAAGGCTTCTATTTCAATACTTTTCCTGTCAAACTTTACTTCAGAAAAATCAATGATATTAGCTTCTAATGATTCTGGATTAATGATCTTAGATTTGATAAATTCCAATTGAAACCTTTCTTCTTCTGTAAGCTCAGCCTTTGAATATAGACTCATTAATTCTTCTCTTATACTCCTTTCAATTTTTTTCATTTCCTCATGTATTTTGATTACATGAGTTTCCATAAGCATAAAAGCATCTTTATAACAAGCACTGCTAGTTCCAATAGCAGATACTTCTTCTCCTTCGGGAATATCTTTATTAGATAAAATAGTATTAGTAATATTCTTTAATTTTATATCCCAAATTTCCCGTGCATTAGATAAATTCTTCTGAAAAGACAAGCTTGGATTATAAGACTCTTCAAATATGCAAATTGCATTTTTAGCTAAGGCTTTAACCCTATTATCATAGTGCCACATGTCTAATAATAGTGGGTTGGTTATATCAAGTTTAGGCTGCATCATTAAACGACTTGTATAAAAATTAGTATCAAATAAAACCCATGATTCATTACCAAATGTGTCTCTAAAAAACCTATTCATTTCTCTAACCATTTCACATTCAGTAATTTCTGGATTAGCAGTTTGGATAGCAGCTGAAGCAATGTGAGAAAGATACTTTTCTAGACCACGGATTAAATAGAGGATTTTAGGATGATCTTTATAAGAAGAAGTTGCCTTAAACCAGTTCCAACCAGCTGCTTCTAAAGCTCTAGTAGCAAACTCCAACTGAAGAGAAGTCATTCTCAATCCTGTTTTAAAATCATTTTTCACCTGCTCTGGAGAATTGTCATTTGGAATTAAAATTCCTTCAACTTTCTCTGATTCCAAAATAACATCTTCAATACTCCCAGTATTATTTATTGCTTGTTCAATTAATCTATTAGCTTCTTTTTTTACCAGCAATAAATATCTGTCATCAATTAAAGTGCCAGCACCTTTTGTTTCATGATTTTGAGTAATAGAATAGTCATGATCTGAAAGCGGAGTTATGGAACCATACGACTCAATATTTGTGGCTAATTGATCATGATTATAATAAGCAATATTTATAAGATCCCGAATCCCTCTAACAGGTCTTTGTTCAATAACATTTCCTGTATCTGTAGCAATTGCCACTAAATAATTTACTAGTGCAATAGTTCTGTTTGATGACTGTTCTAGAGAAGAATGAATTATATTTCTTTCTGAATCTATTTGCTTTCTGTTAGGTAATCTTCCATGAGCAACTGTTTGTGTGGTTGCAAGATCAGAGCTGTGAAGTCTTCGTAAAATAGGGTCAGGTATTTTTCTGGAAACAGTTCTGCCTGCTCCCAAAGGATAAATACCTTGAATTATAGGAGTACTAAGCATTTTCACTCCATTTTTAACCAGGTTTATTAATTAACAGCCATTTTATCAAAAGTTGTCTTACTCAACATTAACAACATTTAATTTAGACTGCAAAATAGCTATTAAAAGCAATTTTTGGGCAAAACCTACTTTGAAATATGCTTCTATGAACTAAGCCACTTATAAAAAGTATCAAATGCTTTTTTCCCACCAGAAAGAAACTGATCTCTGTTAACCTGCTGAGCTGTAACAACCCTGGCAAAACTCATTCGCATCTCATTTCGTCTGTCACCATAATTATTAAAAAACTCTGCTCCATTATGTGGTCCCAGCTGAAGATTACTAACTGCCAGTTTTTGTGCCGTGGCTGTAGCACCAGCAGTTGAACCCTCAATAACTGCCATACATCCTAGAACCTCTGACAATGTTGAAAGTTCAGGAACTTCAGCACAAACCGGAATCTCATGAAGTTTGTCACTTCCAATGCCAAATTTTTGCAAATCCCTCTCAAGCATAGGCAATCTTCTTCTCTCATTAAAATCAATTCCAATGGCACTCCAGTCAATCGCTTTTTCTAACCTGGGTTCCAATGCTATATATAAACCATACATTTTTTTTAGAGCAGCAATATATTCCCCACGGGTTACATTTGTATTTTCTAAAGCTTTAAGCAAAGGAATCTCACCAAGTTTTCTATGGGTATCAGAATTTTCCCTGAGTAAATCTTTAAAAATCTGAGGAATAAATAATCTCCCAACTCTTGCACCACCTATAGCAGCCAGCACTCTGGTAAAATTCATACTTAAATCCTTAATTTAAAACAATTGAATACTATAATACCATGTAATTTTATTTAAATTAACAGAGTGTTTTTGACTATAATATAACTAATTATTATTTCTTCCATCCATTAATTTTCTTACTGCATGGCTTCTTGCTGAGGCAATTTTATTGGCTTGTTCTTGTGCATCTAGTCTTTTATTTAAGCCTTCACCATAAATTGCACGTGAAGCAACGTATGTAGCAGTTGCAGTTACAGTACTTGCAACTACAGAAGCAATTTGTCTATTTCCAAATGCTCTAGGATGTACTACTTTATACCCACTGTCAGTTAGCATTTTTACTAATCTGTCTATTTCTCTTTGTTCATGTGGAGTAGGAATTTTTAATGCTTCTGTTCCATAACCAATCGGCACACCAACCAGAGCACCAGAAGCAATAGCAGTCATAAAATATCTGCGGGGTATTGGCTGTGCATATGGTTCACCTTCAAAGTAATCCGGTCCTTTTGTTTTTGTTAGTTCTTCTTCTTTTTTGTTTGCTCGTTTTGCAATAGGCAATGCAACATTGCCTCCTGCTATACCTGAGACAATAGGATTTCCAACATCCCTGTATGCATGAGAATTATTCATTTGGCTGTCAGGACCATCATGAATGGTAACATGTACCCTGTATCCATAACTTTCAAGCTTTAGCACAGCTTCTTTAAGAGGATTTTCTCTATCACTTATAGATTTATCCCACGTAGAAATAGATGCAGCACATGCAGCTGGAACCCCTACCAAAGTGCCCCCGAGAGAAGCCGCACAATGTGCAAAAAAAGCCCTTCTACCTATTCCTTCTGATTTCATACTAATAAAATATTAGCCCATTTAATGTCCGTGTACATTAAATTCCTCTAAGGCAACTATTAAAAAATAGTAAATAATTTATTTTACTTAACCAAATTACTTTTTTTATAAGACTTTTTTACTCTGTAGGAATATCTGTTGGTATGTCAAAATCTTCCGGGAGACCAGGAAATCCCTCAGGAAGACCAGGAAATCCTTCAGGAAAACCAGGAATGTCTGTACCGCCTGAAGAAGTACTACCACCTGAAGAGGTACTGCTACCTATACCAGGGAAGCTGGGTATAGTTGGTGCATCACAAAGTTTTGTAGTGCCAGTACCGGTACTAGTACTTCCTGTAAACTTTTCAGGAAAGAGATTACCTGAAATAGCTGCAATAGGAACTGATTTTAGTTTTTGAAAATCGCTGTCTTTTATACAATTTTTCTCCGGATCTATAGTGCTGGTTGTTTTAGTAATGCTTGGGTTTTGAACAGTAGCATTAAAACTTACATCCAGGCAACCGTCCTGTCTTTTATTAATGACTTCCACCTTTCCTTTTACTGAATAGCTGCTATCAGCAGTAAAAGGGGCACCTTTACTCACTGAAACTGATTTTGTTTTTGACTTTTTGCTGCTTCCTTCAGAAAACGTAAAAAAGACTTTCTGGTTTTCGGTACTACTGGTGAAAGAATTCCCATGTTCAAACTCTATAACATCACCTGTTTTTAGATTATTAAATTCCTGAGAGCTAAGGGTTAGGTTTAAATTCACAAATGCTGTTTTTCCTCTCCTTTTGCTACTTACAAATGAAAGGTTAATATTTTGATCCCCAAAGTTCTGCACCTCACAAGAAACAGGCGGTGTACTTCCTGATTTTTTAGCCGGGGCATATGTTATACCTCCAATTTTTACAAAACTATTTCTATTTTCTGCATTTATTACACCAGCAAAACAAATTACCAAAAACATTGAAATTAAAAAATTACTTATTAGTCTTTTACGTGCTTTATCCATAGAAGCCTCCTATACAAGCTAATCAGAAATTATCTCATGAAATCCTGAGGCAGAAGCAATAAATAAAGCATTGAGACACATTGAAGAAAAGCATCAATCAAACCTGTTGATAAAATATTTTTAAAGGATCAGAGTAAATTAATTGAATAAATTTAATTATAAAGATTTAGCTATCAATGTCTCGCTTTTACTGGTAAGTAGTTTATTTGGTTTACTACTAGTAATTTTTGTAATAGAAGTAAGGCATTTTATAAAAACAAAACAGTATTTGAGTTATGCATGGCATGATCCAAACACACAGTTTGATTCAGAACTTGGATGGGGTCCAATACCAAATACAAAAATCTATGTTCCTGACTGGGGAACAACAAGTTCAAATTCGCTTGGATTTCGTTCTGCTGAAATTGATCAAAGTAAAAAACAAATAATTATACTGGGCGACTCAGTTGCATGGGGATTTGGGGTAAGTGATACAGAGACATTCCCTTATTTCTTAGAAAAAATGGTTTCTAATTTAGGCTACCAGGTGTCTAACCTTGCAGTATCAGGATATGACCTTGGGCAATATTATCTATTTTTAAAAAGACATATAGATAAATTCAATAATTTAAAACAAGTGGTTCTTGTGATTTGTACACAAAATGACTTAGTATGCACAGGAAGGAATTTTGATAATGGGAAGAGAAAGCCTCTTTTTGTTACTAGAAATAGTGATTTAATACTTACGAATAATCGTATTAATGAGCATTGCCTAAGAAATTTATTTTCAAGAAGCTATTTTCTGGGCAATTATTTCCCAAATAGAGGTATTACAGGTAAGTTTTTGAGCTGGATCTCTGGTGATAAGACTCTAAGCAGTGGAAGTGAATTAGAAAAAGTCTCGATAACTTTACTTCAAAAAATCTATGAACTAGTTTTAAGCCATGATGCTAAACTTCTAGTTGTTTTAAGTCCTTCTACAAAAGATTTTATAGAAAAATCTGCTTCTTTAAATGCCTTTGAGTATATTTTTAACAAATTAAAGCTTAAAGATCTTAATTACATAGATTATATTGAAGTGCTTAAAAAAGAAGATCAAAAAGAACTAAATAGTCTTTATTTGCATGATGAACACTATAATAGAAAAGGTAATTTGCTTTTAGCTAAAACAGTTTATGAATCTTTATTTAAGAAGTAATTATATTTAAGCTATGTTGAAGAAAATAATCCTTATCATAATGCTAATTAATTATTTTCAATTTACTGGTTATGCCTGTGATGATTTATCATTACCAGGCAACCCAAGCACAACAATTGATTGGCATGAAGGATTGGATGATTCATTTCAAGGACCCGACAATCCAAATACTGTATTTGAAATAGATGAAAATGCATATGTTACTTTTTCAAAAATAATTCACGGGACCAAGGTGCTGGTAGCTGTTCACAAAGATTTTGTCGGTAAAAGTGAAATTAAAGGATTTAAAATACCAACTCCTGAAGAATTCTCAGAAAGAATATTTAAAACATTTAATCACCATTGGCATGTGTTTGGTGGTTATCCATATGACAGATACACTGTAAAAATAAAACCATTTTCTGAATCTTCAGGTTTTTCCCTGTCAAAGATAGGTGTAGCTTTTGGAAAAACAACAGACGAAAACACTCCTAACTTTCCACCCCATGGTTATGTGGAAGCACTTGAGGGTTTTGTACAACATGAAATGTTTCATTCATGGCTTGGGAAATTAATTCAATACGAACCAAATGAAAGCGGCAATCTTTTCCAGCTTGAAACCTGGGTAGTAGAAGGAGGAGCAAGTTATTACGGGGACAGATCAGCAAGCCTTATCATAAGAAAATCCATATACAGAAAATTAATGAGACAAAAACTAAACAGCTATAAAAAGGCATTAAACACATCTCTTGATCTTTCGGTTCAAGCTCTTGTAGAAAAAATAGGACCTGGTCCACCGGCAAATGACAACACTCAAACACTACTCTATGCAAGATCAACCATTGTTAATTATTTACTCGATGAAGAATTAACAAAACTTGGATTTGATCTGGACATTTTAATGAAGAGATTATATGAAGATTTTGGATTAACAAATAAAAAATGGACTCAAAATGATATTGTACAAATACTAAATAATGAAACGAATAAAGACTTTAGCAAATTCCTTAATAAGTATTTATTAACCAATAGCAAATTCCCAATAAAAAGGAATTTTAAATTCCTAAAGCATGCGGCACAATGCTCAACAATTGACTAGCATCTGCTAAAAAAAAACAGAGCAGCAACTCAAGTTACTGCTCTGTTTAAGTAGTGAGTATCCTCTAGTAATCTCTTCTCTTTTTAAAACCACCGCCACCTGAGCTGCGGAATCCACCGCCTCTATCATCATTTGACTTTTCTCTTGCAATACTGACATTTATAGATCTGCCTTTAACTTCAGTTCCGTTAAGTGCATCAATTGCAGCTTGTGCACTGCCATCAGAAGTCATCTCAACAAAACCAAATCCTCTGGAGCGACCAGTATCTCTATCAGTGATTACTCTGGCTGATTGAACTTCTCCATATTGTTTAAACAAATCTTCCAGATCCATGTCTGTCATTTCAAACGACAAACTACCAACAAACAATTTCTTTGACATAATTATCCTCTTTCTTTCAGGCACTTGACTACTTTTAAAAGAGGATAAAGAAAACTATAATTAAATAACAACTTAACACTCTTCTCAAGATCACAAACACCCGATTCCATTACCAGCCTGTGTTTACCAGGCTAAAACAATATACCACAAAGAATCAAAAAGTACGATATTTCGGGGTCTAACCTAGAAAAAATATCCTGATTTAACCCTACTGGCATACACTATTTACCCTTTCCTGGATAATGTTAGGTATACAACGCAACATAATTGCTAATACTCAAATTTACAAAAAGAGGTCGTTATTTTAGGGGGATTATAAGAAACGGGGCCGATTATAAAAAAAAAGTGAAGAAAGGTAAAAATTGGCAGGTTTATATTATTCAAACCGAGACCGGAAAACTATACACCGGTATTACGACTGATATAGACCGAAGATTAAATGAACATAAGAAAAATAAAGGCGCTAAATATTTCAGGCTTGAAAATCCTCAAGAAGTAGTTTTTATAGAACTTTGCAAAGATAGAGCAGAAGCAACTAAAAGAGAACTTCAAATTAAAAGATTCAATAGGAATGAAAAGTTGAAATTAATCAGGAAATAAATCTAAACTTTATATTTTCAAAAAAGCCCTGGTTGCTTTAGAGGGAAAAATAGGGTTAACCCTTTTCAGCATTAAGAGACTCTAATTAAAAACTAGAAAGTGATTTTTTGAATCCAACTACTCGTACAAATGACCTGATTATGAATTTTCAATGGCGGGTAATAATTGTGTAGGTTAGCAACTCATTACCTGGAAGGTGAGAATATGAAAGTGAAAAAGAATATTGCTGGTATTAATTTAATTTTAATTCTTGTAATTTTATTTGGGATAACTAATTTAGTAGCAGCTAATGCGCAATTAATAGATATCCAGTCTGGTCGCACCCAAGAATCACAGGGTACTATAATTAATGTAATAACACCACCTCTAATAAATGCAGCAGACATGACTCCTGAACAAAGACGACAAAGACTAGTAGAACTTAAGTTAAATCTTGAAACATTTAATTTTAGACTTACCCAGATACAAACAGAACTTAGAAGATTAAGAGCGCTTCCTCAAACAGATGAGATTCGCAGGGAAATTGCAGCATATGAAGCTTTAGAAGCTCAACTTCTTAGACAAATAGCAGACACAGAAGCAGAAATTGCAAGACTAGAAAGCATGAACTAGGTTTTTACAATCTGCAATATATTTCAATACTAGCTATTTCAAAAAAAGAGGGTGGTCTGCCCCAACTCCTGAACTAGGTCTTTTTAAGAGTTCATTACTAGTATTTTATAATTAAAATTGTAACCTCTAGCAATATGAAAACCATACATATTCTTTTAATTTTATTTTGTTCCTTTTTTTGTTTTGGGTTTCACCAAAAATTAGATATTTCAGATAAAGTAATTAGTTCTTTGCTTTTTTGTCCAGATAAAATACTTAAAGAAACACCTTCTGAATTTGGACTCGAGTACAAAGAAGTATCTATAGTAATAGAAAACGGAAAGACATTACATGGCTGGTATGTTCCAGGTGACAAACCCACAGATAAAAATATTATTTACCTGCATGGATCCAAAGGTAATGCCAGTCTCTATTTGGGAGGTATAGAGCAACTACATAAAGCAGGAGCAAACATACTCATAGTCGATTACGAAGGTTTTGGAAATAGTGGTGGTAAAGCCTCTATAAAAAATACTATAACAGACGCCATTGCTATGTATGACTACTTAATTTACAAACAAATTGCAAGACCTGAAAACATAAGCTTATTTGGTTATTCTTATGGTGGAGCTATTGCAATTGAACTTGCTTTAAAGCGAAAAGTTCATGCAATATTACTTGAATCCTCTTTCTCATCATTAAGAGACATTGCAACTTCACGGTATTCGTTTCTCGCCTCACTACTGGTACCAAACGATTTGCTCAATTCCAAAAAAAATATAAAAAAGATTGATGTGCCAGTTATTATTGCCTATGCTGGTAATGACCAAATAATACCAATAGCACACAGTAAAAACCTATTTATAAGTGCTAACCCACCCAAATATTTGTTTGAAATTAAAAACGCCCAACATCATAACATTTTCAAATTCGTTACAGATGAATACATTAACCTAATAAAAAAGAATTTTGTTTAGTCCAACTCTTATTTCTATATGAACAATTATCAAACTTTTTTCAGGACAAATAAGTTTACATTTTAGACCAAATCTAAAGCAGTATATTATAATAAAAGTTAATTATTAAATTGTTACCAAAGAAAGCTTTCTTCTTATGCTAGAAGCAACTAAGCCAGTTTGTGCTACACATCCTGTAAGAATAATAACTCCCATTAGCAAAGCTACCCATGTTAAAACACCTGAAGAAATAGCTAATGATCAACCTACAGCTGAACAAATAGTTAAACAGGAAGCTCCTCCTGGAAACACTACAGGCAGTTACACCGGAGAAATATCTACAAATGGTTGGCTTCCAAACGGCACTATATTAGGAGAACAATATGGGGATCACTACGAGATTATCGAACATATAAACGATGGCGGGATGGCTGAAGTCTACAGGGTTAGAACAAGAAGCGGAGAAATACTAGCTGCAAAGGTGATGAAAAAAATACCATCTCAGGACGAAGAACTGTTTTTAACACGATTCATAAGAGAGATTAAAATGCTGAAAATGATTCACGAACTTAAAGTAAAAACAAACAATGTAGTTTCATGCAAAGACGCTGGTATTACTTCAGACGGAAGAATATTTTATCTGATGGAATGTGCAGATTATTCTTTGAAAGATCTAATTGAGAGAAATGAAATCGATCCTCTGACAGGCATTGTATTAATGTCTAAAGTATGCACTGCTTTAGAAGCTGTTCACAAAAAAGGTATTATTCACAGGGATCTTAAGCCATCAAACATATTAATTTGTAATGGTGAGCCTTTAATTAGTGATTTTGGAGTCGCCGGATATGCAAGCAGAAATGATGACTATAAAAAACTGACTGCATCCAATGCCACTGTAGGAACAGTTGGTTATTTATCACCAGAACAAGCAAGAATTCTTTTGAATGGAGAAAAAATTGAACTTACTGGCATGTCTGACAGATATTCCATTGCTGTAATCATATATGAAATTCTCACACAAGGAGAACTTCCGGTACCTGATATTGGCGGTGGAGCAGCAGCAAGGCTTAGAAGACAAATTGATAATCCTCCTGTAGATATCAGGAGACACATAAAAAATATAGATGAATCCCTGGGAGCCACTGTAATGGCTATGTTAAACAGAGATGCAAATTTCAGACTGCCAGGAAGGAGCCTTAGCCAGATTGCAAATAAAACATTTAGTAAAGTTATAGAAAGAGGAAAAGTCACAAAGTAAACTGCACACAAAAGAATTTAATTTAATTTTACTAATGCATACTTTTTACCAGAAGCAACGATTTTAAATCTATCGTGGATTTGATGATTATTGAAAAGTTTATATTTTACTTTTTCGACATCAGACTCATGTACAATTATAAATATATTTTTACTTTCTTTTAATTGCTTTTGTATTTTAGAAAGTTGTTTTTTTTGAGAACTAAAATCCACAGGCATTCTTCCATAATAGACAAGTATTGGTTTGTATCCAACATATGAAATAATTTCTTTTGCACCCATTTCCCTGGCTAAAATAGAGTATTTTTCTAATTCATAAAATGATTTCATATAGGATGCTTTGATGGCAGGATTGAGTATATAAATACCCGGAATCGAGAATATAAAAATAAAAAATATTATTAATGAAAAATGTCTTTTAGTTGTTATAAATAATATAATTGAACCAATAATTATAAAAACACTGGAAATATATAACCTTGTAATTAAAATATTTTTATCTAATTCCTGCAGGTTTAGTTTGGGTAGTAGTATTAATGCTCCAATTAATAAACCAGCTATCAATATTGATAGCAGAACTAAGATGCTGATTTTTAATTTGTTAAAATGTCTTTTCCCGAAGATATTTATCCAGTATCCAGTAATGAGTGCCATTGATGGAAATATGAGAAGAATATAAGTAAATAATTTTGTTTTGCTTAGGGTAAAAAACAGGAATATGATAAATGACCATAGTATGCAAAATAATATGAACTTATTAAAATTTAGCCTCCTTATTCTGGTAATTAGATTCAATAAAGCATTGATTAGAAAAAATGTCCATGGCATAAATCCAATTAAAACTACAGGAAAATAAAACCATACAGGACCCGGATGTTCACCTACTACAGAAGTAAATCTCTGCACATTATGCAAAATGAAAAAATCCCTTGTGAATTCTCCATCAGTAGCAAGGTGTACAACAATGTACCATGGAAGACTTAAAGCAATAGCAATAAAAGATATTAATGAGAGAACCTTTAAATGTTTTAAATTTACTTCCTTTCTTACTATTAAAAAAAGACCAATAACTAAAGATGGAAGTATTATTCCAGCAGGACCTTTTGTTAGAATAGCCAACCCTTCAAATATTCCTGATGAAATAGCCCAAAGAATTTTTTTTCTTTCTTCTTTTTCATTGTAGTAAAGATAGAAAGAATATAAAGTGGCAGTAAAAAAAAGGCAAAGTACTATATCTGTTGCTGCCCGCCTACCAAGAGCAATATACTCAATTGAGGTTGCTAGTATAACTGCTGATAGTAAGCCTGTATTTTTGCCTATAATCCTATTTCCCGCATACCATGTGAATAAAACTAACAGTACTGCAGAAGTTGCTGATGGAACTCTGCTGGCAAATTCGTTAATCCCAAATACTTTATATGAAATTGCAATTAACCAGTAAAACAGCGGAGGCTTATCAAATCTGTTCTGAAAATTAAATTTAGGTACAATCCAATTATGATTTTCAATCATTTCAAGAGCACATCCTGCATATCGTGGTTCATCTTTTGAAAGCAGCCCATAGCTTCCAATTCCTGAAAAAAAAATGTAAAAGAGCAAAATGACAAAGATAATTTTTATATAATTTCTATTCATTTAATGAGGTTACCAATACTAATTTCCAAACATTGACTTTATCCAGACAGGCAACTTCCTGATAAGGATAAACTTCTCTGAAATGATGTATGCAGTATAAAAGGCTATTACACCAGAGATATAAGGTGCACGGTTGTAGATATCTAAAATTTTTTCTGTAAGCTTATCAAAAAATCTAATTTTATTAATAGTAATAGTAGAGCCTAGTGAGATTAATAATCCTAGAAGCATATCTGACGGATAGTGTAGCCCGAAGTATAATCTTGGGATTATTCCAGTCAATATTACATATATGATTGCTATGGTTCCAATAAGTTTATTCCAATAAAAAATGCCAAAAGCTAATGTGGCTAGTAAGGCTATTGTGTCGCTTGGAAATGAGCCATGTTTTGGATTTCTAACCCAGCCATTACGCCATAGTGGTTTTGTATCATTTGTTAACAGGGGTGAATTTATTGAACTTTCATATGTAACTATTGGTCTTGGACTATCAATTAAAGCATTTAAAATTTCAATAATTCCCAGTGTAAGAACTATACTAAATAATATTGCAATAACCATTTTATTCGATTTAATATCATTTTTTACTCTCCCATACTCCCAAATCCCAACTATAAGAGCTACAAGTACTGCAGTTCTAATTGCATCAATTGACAGGAATATTAGTTGTAGAGTATCCAGAAATAAACTTTTTCCACAGTAATTATTAAAAAATAACACCAGTCCAAGATCCCAATTGTTGTGATGTAAATCAATCATTGATTTATTTTATAAGTTAGTTTTAAATTACACAAGTATTAGTTCGTAATGTTATTCAGATTTGCTACTCTTTTTTTCAATTTTAAGTGCAATGTCAAGAAGTTTTAGTTTGCACTTAATGGCGCTTTCAATAAGTTTACTAGCTTTAACTTCATCAAAAAGCTTAGCTTTATTGTCTTTTAAGTTTGTCAACAATGTCTTGGCTTCAGCGTCTTTTTTCTCAATACAATCATAGTTTGCTTGTAAAAGCATAAATTGTTCATCAGTAACTTTAAGATCAGCCATAGTATATGAGATATCTAAACTATTTTTCAATACTGGTAGGAGTATTCTTCCTAGACTGTCTAAAGCTGCCGCGTAGTTTGGTTCTTTAATTTTTTCTATAGCATCTTTTTCAGCCTTCATCACCAGAAACACATTCTCTATATATTGAGTTAATATTTTTACTGGCTTAATTTTTCCATGTCCACACATGCCAGCATCCTGAACCCCAAAAAGAGTCCCATGAAAATGTTGTGACTCACAACCAGCTTCAGGAGTTATAGGCATTGCTTCAGTAATAATACCGCTTGCATTTGTATCTGGATTATGTTTGCTTGAAACAGAGACACCATCAGCAAAAATAACAGTGCCAACATTAGGAGGATCAATAATCACATAAGTATCTAGATTAACATCTTCACCGCCAGGTTCACACATAAGGGTTCCTTGAAATAATCGACAATTCCCACCACTTGAACTTATGCCTATTGTTCCACTAGTTGTACCAGAACCAGATGAAGCTGAGAGATCTTCCAAAGAAGGTGTAAGAGTAAATTTTCCTGTTCTCGTTGCAGCTTTTGGTACAAAAACAAAAAGTGTAATTGCTCCTGGCACAAAATATTTTTCTGCTACGCCTTTTATCTGAAACTTATGAACCTCAGCGCCATTTTCAGTCGTAATTTGATAAGGCTTTAAATTTAAAGCACTTAAATTTGAGGTCTGAAAGTTTAACAATATTACAAGCTTAGGACCATTATTCTGGACAGACACTGATAAAAGAGGAGAAACACCACTTTTCCTTTGATTTATAATTTTTTGTTCATCAGCACTTGTAAACCTAACCTTAAAAGAATCAACCATATTAGTACGGAGGAAATCAATTGGTACATCTAAAGGTACATCAAATTTTGCATCAGATATTTCTACTGCTCTTAATAATGACTGAGTTGTTCTTTCTGATTGAAATTGCTTACGACATTTATTTAAACACCTGGTTATACATTTTGAGTTTTTGCTTTCAGCCACACAACACCCTTTACATATTTCCTGGAGATCGCTAGAAGAATAATCTTCAAATAAAGTTTCTAGATCGTCAGAACTATATCCTTCTGGCAGGTATTCCTGGTCAACCAAAAAGTCTATATCTACACAACTTTTTAATACCTGTGGACAGGATAATCTATATAAGTAGTTATATTCATTTGCAGTAGAGACTGAACTAGTAATTAGAAACAAAACTAAGATCGAAAAGATTGATAATAAATTTTTCATAATTTACCCTTTTTTATTTAAAGCCTGATAATTATACCAGTTGATTAATTTTTACTAGTTTTTTAATTACAAAACTTTTTTGAAAGAGAATATTTTCAACCAAATCAGTCATATCAAAATTAGTTCAATAATTTATTTGTTAACATTAAAACCAAAATGAAGATTGCAATAATCGGTGGTGGTGCAGCTGGGATGATGGCAGCAGCCACCCTTCTGGAAAAAGGTGTCAATGCAGAGATTCATCTGTTTGAGACAAATAATGTTCTAGGTAAAAAAGTAAGTATCAGTGGCGGTGGAAGATGCAATGTCACAACTGGAATAACTGACAGAAACATTCTTCTATCAAAATATACAAGAGGAAACAAATTTTTAATTCCTTCTTTTTATGAGTTTCCACCGGACAAAGTTATGTCCTGGTTTGAGTCAAAAGGAATGCCTTTAAAAGTAGAGGATGACTTAAGAGTCTTTCCAAAATCAGACATAGGAACTGATGTAATAAAAGTCTTTGAAAAGCTTTTTAAAAATAGAGTTGTGCTTCATTTAAATGAACCTGTTACAAAATTAGCCCCCTCTTCAGAAAAAGAGTTCTATTTAGAAACAAAAAACAATAGTTATAGTTTCAACATTGTCATAATAACAAGTGGTGGAAATGCATATGGACACACCGGTTCTAAAGGAGACGGATATAATTTTGCAAAATCCTGCAATCATACAATTACTAAATTAGGTCCATCACTAAATAGCTTCGAGATAAAACAAGAGTGGTGTAAAACACTTGCCGGAATCAGTTTACCAAATGCAAAGCTTGAATATATACAAAAAGATAAATCAAAAGTATCTGTAAACGGTCCTTTTCTTTTTACTCATTTTGGAATTTCAGGTCCTGTTACATTTGCACTTTCAAGCCATTTGGCTTTTGAAGAAATCTCAAAAGAAAACCCAAAAGAAATATCATTCTTCCCAGTATCAAATAGTAGTTTTGATTTCTGGAATAAAGAATTACTGGATACATTTTTACAATCCCCTAAAAAACAAGTTAAACATATAATTTCTAACTATCTTCCTAAAAGATTAGCTTATGAAATATTAACTCTCTGCAAAGTAAATCCTGATAAAAAATCAAGTGAAGTAAGTAAAGAAGAAAGGAAAACCACTGCAAAAGCTTTTTCCGGTGAAATCAAATTAACCTTAGTAAGCAGAATGAAGGGGGATGAATTTGTTACTGCAGGAGGAGTTACATTGGCTGAAATAAATAAAACCACTATGGAGTCAAAAATCACTCCAAACTTGTACTTTGCTGGTGAAGTATTAGATGTAGATGGACTAACAGGTGGTTTTAATTTACAATCTGCATGGGCAACAGGAAGGCTGGCTGGTTTAAGTATTGCAAAAAAATTAGTCCAAAAAAAAATAATCAAATAACATCATGTTAAATCTTGAAGAAGACTGTTTTATAAATTGTCCTTACTGCCTAGAAAGTATCAAGGTCAGAATTGATCTTACTGGTGGACAGAATCAATCCCTTACATATGATTGTGAAGTATGTTGTAGACCAATTACTCTTCAGATAGAAATTTATGCTGATGGGAATATAAACATAGTTACTGAGAAGGAGTCATGAGTTTTGACATGAGTTTTGAACTGAACCCTGATGCTTAAACTGGCGGGGCGCATTAGACGCTTATAGAACTTTTCTTTTAACCAATTTACCTGATTCGAGTAGTCTAAAAGTTTAAAATTATATAGCATGGATTTTTAGACTACTGAATAATGATACTCTTGGTTACAGTTTTTATTTCACAATTAATCTATAATGATTTATATGAAAACTACAGAACCAAACAAAGGTGAAATTGTAATTTATAAGACTAAAGAGGGTAAAAATTCTTTGGATGTGAAACTTGAACGGGAAACTGTTTGGTTAAACATTAATCAAATGACTGAGCTTTTTGGAAGAGATAAATCTGTAATATCCAGGCATATTAAAAATGTCTTTGAGACAAAAGAATTAACTGAGGATTCAACTGTTGCATTTTTTGCAACAGTTCAAAAAGAAGGTAAAAGGCTTATAGAAAGAGAAATTGAGTACTATAACCTAGATGTGATCATTTCAGTAGGATATAGGGTTAATTCAAAACAAGGCACTCAATTTCGTATCTGGGCAAACCAGGTTTTAAAAGATCATATTATTAAAGGATATACTATAAATCCGAAAAGGCTTCCTGAAGTAAACTTTAAAGAACTTGAACAAGCACTAGTTCTTATAAAAGGTATCTTGAATAATAAACAGTTAAGCAGTGATGAAGCTACCGGGCTTTTGAAAGTGATTACTGACTATGCTAACTCATGGATACTGCTTCAACAATATGATAAGAATCAATTAGAGGAACCAAAGAAAAAGCATAAACCAAAATATATTCTTAGCTATGAAAAATCCATTGAAGCTATATCAAAACTTAAAGCTGATTTAAAATCTAAAAAAGAAGCCTCGGATTTATTTGGCAATCAAAGAGATAAATCATTTGAAGGGATCATTGCAAACCTTTATCAAACTTTTGATAGTGAAGAACTCTATCCTGGTATTGAAGACAAAGCAGCTCATTTACTTTATTTCATAATAAAAGACCATCCATTTACAGATGGAAACAAACGTATTGGTGCCTTTTTATTTATTTTATTTTTGTCAAATAATAGATATTTATTCAAGTCCAATGGTGAACGAAAGATAAATGATAATACTCTTGTAGCTTTAGCTCTGTTAATTGCTGAGAGTAATCCAAAGCAAAAAGATACAATGATTAAACTAGTAATGAACTTTTTAAATAATTAATTCGCGTATATCAAATTCGGGGCGCATTAGACACTTATAGAACTTTTTTGAGAGGAAATTTTGCCTGATTAAGCTTATTCAAGCACGAACTTGATAGATGTTAGACTATTAAATATATGGAAAAAAGAAGAAGAAATTCTAAAAAATATATTGCTTGCATAGTCGTTTTATTATCAATATTTTTACTTCTAGGTCAGAAAGGTTTTTCAGAATCTTCTCCTGACTTTATCGAATTAGGCGATTTGCAAGATTATAATCTTCAAAGTCCAGCAATAATTCGATTTTCTGACAGCGGAGAAGTAATTAGAGAGATGAGGAGAAATGACTGTAATAGAATAACAGTGGTTATCATACAGGCAAATAAGCAAATAGAAATTAATCCAACATTAAATAATGTATCGCTTGCTGATCAACAAGTTATCCTTAATCCCGGGAATAGCTTTCAGCTAAATGAATTTGAATTTCCTGTAAGAAACCCACAAACGGTGCAGAGATTAGATCCACGCACAGACATGCTTGGTGTATTCTTTCGCTTTGATACTGCTAGTGGTGAAGCAATGTTCCAAGCATCGTTTGATGTTAGACAAAATTGTTTCTTACCCTCACTCAATATGGCAATGGCAGGGATGGCATCTTCACAAGGTATGATAGACCATACTCTGCCACCAACCTACCTTCCTCTTGCTTCTGGATTTGTTTTAAATCCTGAAGCATATTCAGCAAGGCTAGGATACGCTCTGGGATCGGAAAATTCTGCAAAACGTCGAATAGAATTAGATAGGCTGGATATAGCTGATCATGCTTTTACTTTCTCAGCAACAAGTGCTATTGAAAGTTTAATGAGTTCTCTTGTAGAGCTAGAAAATCTACATAGCATGCTAGAGAACAGCAATATTATGGTAGGAATGACTTTAATTCAGACCAAACTACAAGAGTGTATAGAAAAAGACAATGAAGCTATTATGTTACTTGAAGAAATAAAAGACATAACACCATCTTCAGCTCTTTTAACAGATACAGAGTTTACTACCCGTGCCACTTCCGCACGAACATTAATTTTAGAAGCAATAGACTGTAAAAAATTGATACAAGGAAAACTTCAAAGAGTTGAACCAACTCAAGGTCAGGAATAATAAGCAAAACAAACTTCTGAAAAAAATGGGGACAAGCGAGGCTCGCCCTCCAGAGGCGGGTCCGCCTTCGGCGGAAACTCGCGACCTCATGCGTGAAAAATAAAAAACTAAAAGCCAATATATAGTTTTGGAAACCAATCATCCAACACTTCACTTGGAAGCCCCAGAGTTACTGGTTCTTTCTTATTAGCAGAGATTAAAAGTCCTCTTTTTAAAAGAGTGGATAGAACTGTTCTTGCCTGCCTGTCTTTATAGCCAGAGATTTGCGAAGCCTCTCCTCTTTCAAACTCTCCATTCAGCACTGCATAGCGAAGTAAAGCAGTGCTACCTTTAGATAAGTCTCCAGATTTAATTTTGTCTTCAGCATATAACTCTATTCTTTTTAAAAGATTTGCTGGTTCTAAAAGAGTAGACATAAAATCTACCTGATCAATGCAACACCCCAAGAAAAACTTACAAAATTTACTAAGACCTTTTTCAGACAAATTTCCTCTCCCATCAAGATCTCCATGTCTTGGGCTATCAGCTTCAACTAACGCTGACTTATACTCTTGCACCCTTCGAGCAAGTCCTCTAGACACAGACCAAAGACTACACCCAATTCCAATATGTTTTAAATATGAATGTGATAATAACCTTGCAACTCTTCCATTCCCATCATAAAAAGGATGAATCCACAACAGCCTGTGATGCGATGCTGCAACTGCAATAACTTGTTTTATCTTTGATAAGTTTTTAGGCTTATAGGCTTCTTCATAACGTGCTAAAAGGCTTTCCAGTGATTTATATCTTGGTGCAATATGTTTACCAACTTGGACATCTCCATCTCTAAATTTTCCTGGAATTACTTTTACAAATTTTCCAATATCAGGATTTTTTACAACTTTAAGCTCGTCAGGAAGTAGCTTATAAAACTCTTCATGTATCCAGGAAACATATTCTGCTGATGTTATGTTTTCTGCTTTTCCTTCGTCAATCTTTGCTTGTACTGTAATGTGAGACTTTGCTTCAAGCTGTAGATTTCTTTTTTCTTTGTTTTTGGAAAAATCTTCTTTAAGAGCCTTTTCTATATCTCTTGGATGCGTATGATGTCCTTCTATTAAATTGCTGTAATAGCAATTCATAGAACGAACTAAATCACCAACACTTCTTATTACCTGTGGTTTTAATTGTGAAGCTAGTCTGTTAGCCTTACTGATAAAATCAGAAACCAAGTCTTCCAATTCTTTCATGCCACTTTCTGGCATAAGCGGTTCCATCTCTGAGATTGAGTTTAATTTGCCCATATTATTGCCGATATAAAAGCTCTCATTTCTTAGAATTATACCATAATAACTCAAATAATAAACATTATATTGCCGATAGAATTGCCGTTCAATTTGCCGATAGAATTGCTTTTGAGAATACTCACTGGGTGGTATTGGGAATGGGGTACTGTCGTGCTATCCAAGTAACGGTGTTACATAAATGCAAAAAAAATTGCATGAATACATCATGTAGTATTGTAGTAGTTATAAAAGAGAAAAATATGTGGCACGAACATAACTTCGCCTGAAAGATTTGAGAAATAGAGTTATTACTCTTCTCGTTTTCCTGATGGTTTCGTCTTTAGCACCCATCCCATATCTGATGCAAAAATACAAGCTAATGTCTTAATTGCTTTTTCCAATGCCAAATGATAACTAAGCGTTCTCTAGCTATAGAATTCCTTTAATCAGAAAATCAGTTGATATCTACTCCCTTTTTTTTGTCCTAATCTTTGCAAGAAGCCTTTTTCAACTAAACTTGTTAAAGAGTGTTGTATGGTTCTTCTGTTTAACTTAGTTTCTTGTTCAAGTTCAGAAAGTTTAATCCTTTTTTCTGGACTAGCTTTAAAGCAGTTTAAAATTTGCATTGAAGCTTCTGTTAAGTGTGTTAAATTTCTGTGTTTTGTTTTATAAAACTCAATGTCATTTAATGAATCTTCAATGACTTTAATGAAGTACCAAGCCAAAAGATCAAGTTTATATTCTTTAGAATTTTGATTAAACTTCCCATTCGACACTTTGTGCAATGTCAAATAATACTCAGACTTCCTTTTTTCTATATTTCTATCTATTGCTATTTTCTTTGCTATAGTTGGTAAATATTTATCACCAGATTGCAATAAAGCCAGCATAAATAATGCTCTACCTAATCGACCGTTTCCATCTTGAAACGGATGAATTGCTAAAAATCTGAAATTGAATTCTGTTGCAACTAAAATTGGATGTGGGTGCTCAGTAATTGTTTTGTTATACCAAGCCACTAAATCATCCATTGCTACCTTTGTTAAAACCCCAGGTGGAGCTGGTTCTAGTACTACTTTTTGTTCTTTTGTATCATGATTGATTGAAACTACATTATTAGGGTTAGTTTTATAATTCCCTCTATGGCGTTCAGCTTTTGCATAGTGCTTTAGTAAATCATTATGCAAATTTCTAATCTTGGATTCAGTAAGTGGGAATAATTCTTTGTACTGGCTATATATTATTATTAATACTTCTCTACAACCAAT